>Ga0207684_10000013_pt1 | contig 443468 bp, 455 predicted proteins | sample KBSK5501metaG_FD_184342 | JGI IMG/M metagenome (GOLD analysis project Ga0207684, IMG submission 184342) | Corn, switchgrass and miscanthus rhizosphere microbial communities from Kellogg Biological Station, Michigan, USA - KBS K5-50-1 metaG... | ecosystem: Host-associated > Plants > Roots >...
GAAATGAAAGCCAAGCCGGCGGGTGAGCTGCAGGTGCACGGCAGCGGCAACCTGATTCGCTGGCTCATCGACAACCAGCTGGTCGACGAGATCACCCTGCTGACTTATCCCGTGATCATCGGCCAGGGCACGCGGCTGTTCCCTGAAACCGGCCAGGACAGGGCGCTCGAACTGGTCGAATCGCGCGCCACTTCCAGCGGGGTGACGATCCAGGTCTACCGGCCCACCGGGCGCCCGCAGTATGCAAACCCCTAAGGACGTGACATACGAACCGCGGCAGCGAGCGTCGATCGCGGAATGTTCAATGATCTTTGGCGTTCGGTGGAGCTGAGGGGGATCGAACCCCTGACCTCTTGAGTGCGATTCAAGCGACCGAGATTTTGGCGGACCACGCGAAAACACTGGCGAATTCGAAAGATCAGGGTGGCTGCCCAGCCTCTTTGTCGAGTTAGTCAAGCGACTTGCCCGCGTGCGACATAGCGACACGGGAAGCACGGCGCCCTGCACAGCTGTGACGATCTGGCGATGCGAGCTCCACGGCCAGCAGGATGGCGTCTATCGAGCGACGGCTTGATGACCTGCGTCACGTGCCGTATGTGACCCGACTCCGGCGCCAGCGTCAGGGCCGATCCCTTGGCCTGCACTGAGCACGCAATCGATCATGATGTCGAGCCTTTCTTCCTGCTTTGGCGCGGGAGCATCGTCTTGCCCGTCGCCATTTACCTTGGGCGCCGTAAACTCGCAAACTGCTGTTCCATGGGCCAGGAGCGGAAGCTCGTGACGGTCCTGTTCGCCGATATCGTCGGTTCGACAACTATCGTCACCGGTGCCGATCCCGAGGTAGTGCGCGAAACGCTCGACCGCGCGTTCGATGCGCTCCAACACGCGCTGGTCACGCACGGCGCGAGCGTGGAAAAGTTCATCGGCGACGCGGTCATGGCCGTGTTCGGAGTGCCCGCGGCGCACGAGGATGACGCGGACCGCGCCGTGCGGGCGGCGTTTGCGTGCCGGGATGCAATCGGCGCAGTCGGCCGTGTCCCGCTCGAGCTCCGGATCGGTGTTAACACCGGCGAGGTTGTCGCGGGGGGACCTGCAGCCGCGCGGGTCCTGGTTACCGGCGAAGCGGTGAACCTCGGCGCTCGACTCCAGCAGAGTGCGGCCGTCGGCGAGATCCTCGTCGGACCGCTTACGTACCGACTCACCGGGGGGAGCGTTCGGTACGGGACCCGACGCGCTCTCGACGCGAAGGGCATCGGCCAGGTCGAGTGTTGGCCGGCCGAAGCGCTCGTCAGCAATGTTCCCGAACCGCGGCGAGGGCTCGCCGGACTTCGCAGTCCGCTCATTGGCCGAGAACGAGAGATGGGCCTGCTGCGCGACGCCTATAGCGGAGTTAGAGATCGAGGCAAGGCCTACCTCGTGACCGTCTTCGGTCCAGCGGGATCTGGCAAGTCGCGCCTCGCCGAGGAGTTCCTTGCGTCAATTGGCGCAGCACCCGTGCGGCGCGGTCGCTGCCTCCCGTACGGCGAGGCAATCACCTTCTATCCCCTTCAGCTGATCCTCCGCGCTGACGCGGGCATCGAGCCGGACGACACGCGCGAACTGGCGGCGGCAAAGCTCGAAACCGCGGTCTACGAAGCGTTCGCCCACGACCCTGACGCCGATGCCGTCTTGCGGCGCGTCAATGTCCTCGCAGGTCTCGCTCGCGGCAGCGATGCCCTCAAGGAAATTCCGACAAATGCTGTTGCCGAGGAGTTGCGCTGGGGCATCCGTCGCTACCTGGAGGTCCGCGCAGGCACAGTTCCACTCACCCTCGCGCTCGAGGACATCCACTGGGCCGAGCCAGCGCTCCTCGATCTAGTGGAGCACTTGGCTGAGTGGTCACGCGCGCCACTGTTGATCCTCTGCCTCGCGCGGCCAGAGTTCCGCAGCACAAGACCAGAATGGGGCGCGCGCGCGGCCAACGCCACGGCGATCGATCTGTCGCCGCTTGCGCGCGCCGACACGCTAAGGTTGATCACGGAGCTCACCGCGGTCGACGCACTCCCCGACTCGTTGCGCCGCGAGGTCGTGACTCGTTCGGAGGGCAATCCACTCTACGTCGAGGAATTCCTCCGGGTGCTCATAGACCGCGGACAAATCGGTGATCGCGCCGATCGCATGAGCAACCAGTCGGAAATCGCTCTCGGCATTCCGCCGACCCTGCTTGGACTGATCGCCGCGCGCCTCGACCATGTGACGAACGAAGTCAGGATGCTCCTGCAACGAGCTTCGCTTGCGGGCCGGCTCTTCTCGACTGCGGCGCTAGCCGCGCTGACCGAAGGGGACGTGCCGCGGCCGGAGCTACTTGCGGACGCTATACGACGCGATCTCTTGGTCGAGGTCGACGAGAGTGCGCCTGGGGCCGGTCGCGTGTTTCGCTTCAAGCACGTTCTCATCCGCGACGTCGCCTACGGAACGCTCTCGAAGGCTGAGCGGTCGCGCCTGCACGACCGCTACGGGAGGTGGCTTGAGGAGACTTTTGGCGAACGCAGGTCAGAGGTAGAGGAGATCATCGCCTTCCACGCGGAGCAGGCCTACCTCTTTGGCCGCGAGCTCGACCTCCAGGCTGCACGCGCGCTGGGCGAGCGCGCGTTCGTGCTGCTGCGTGACGCGGCACGGAGCGCACGGTTTCGCGGAGACCTGTTCGCGGCGCGGTCGCTCTACGAACGTGCCCGGGTGGTGGCAACTGACCTCGTGATCGCGGAGCCGGAGCGCATCGACGTCGAAGCTTCCGCGATATTCCACGCCTGGGCGGTGGACACGACCGTTGATCGGGGACTTGCGTTCACTGGACTTGTCGATCGGGCACGACAAGCCGGACGCAGCGAGGCGCTTGCGATGCTGCTCATGATGAGTCTCGACCAACCCGGAATGACGGTTCCCGAACGGCAGGCGCGCCTGGCCGAGGCCGTCACTGCGGCTCGCGCCGCCGGAGATCCGGAACTCGTCGCCGAGGCGCGACTTTACAGCGCGCTGTGGTCGCCCACGCCCGGAGAGGCGCGCCGCATCTTGGGCGCGAGTCTGGCGGAGCAGAAAGCCAATGGCGCGCAGCGTTCCTTGGACGCGACGCTCGCGGAGCTTGGTCGGGTCGCTGCGAACATGGGGGACTTCACCGAAGGTCTGGCCCTCCGCGAGGAAGCGCTCAGGATCGCTCGCCAGAGCGGCGCGAAGCTCCGGATTTCGAACTGCATCTGGACGCTATCGGTCGGACTCGAGCATCTCGGGGATCTCAGCCGTGCCCTGGCCCTGGAGGAGGAGGCGCTCGCCCTGTCACGCGAGATGGGGTCGCGGTGGCAGGTCTTGCTGCACCTCTGGACGAAGGGCGTGATTTTCTTCGACATGGGCGACCACGAGAAGGCGCGGATCTTCCTGAACGAAGCCCTCGACCTCGCGGTCTCCAGCGGTGAAACGCTCCGGCAGATCTGGGCCACGATCGACCTTACACGAGTCGCGCTCGCCGAACACGACGCGGCGACCGCCGATCGGCTTCTAACTTCGCTCTCCGAGGCGACCTGGCGAGACTCAAACTCGGAACGATTCGGCCTGCTGACATGTCGAGCGGAGCTGAGTGCCCTTCAAGGCGAAGATGCTCGGGCGGAGAAGCAGTTCCGCCAGGCAATTGAAGACGCGAGGGACGGTGTGTATGTCGCCGAGGCTCGGCGTGCTTTCGCGCGTTTCCTCATCTCGCGTGGCAGGGGACGCGAGGCGCGAGCGCATGTTGCTTGGTTGCTGAATTACTACCGTGATCCCGTCGCGAAGCGCCGGTATGACGAGGCAGTGGAGCTGGAACGACAGTGCAACGCCGTGGCAGGTTGATGACGAGAGCGACGCACTACCGACCATGCAAAACTCCGCAACAGCCAAAAGCCGCTAGCCCGCTCTCTGGTTCTCATCGCATTCTGGCCGTCGCCGCTCAGTCAAGGCGCGCATTAGGCCAACGGACGCACTGGCTCCTTCTCTCGAAAGTAACTCCACCAGACTGCGTCCCAAATCTCGACCCTGGTCCATGGGGACCGAGCCACACCCAATTGAAGCCAAGCCTCGCGGTTGGCCTCGCGCGCGAGATCGGCCGCGATCGAGTCCAGGGCCTCTCGAATCATGTCGCTGGACTTAACGGTTTCGGTTCTCGAACGCTCGACTGGCCATCGTGAGTTCATGTACGCGCCGAAGATGGCCTGGTTATCGAGGATGGGAACCAACGTCGGCCGCTTCTTGTGCAGGAGTTTGGTCGCGAGTGACGCTCCGAAGGCTCGCCAGCTAGCCATTTGCGCGATGAGGTTGGCCACCTCGCGGCGCTCGTCGGCATTCGTATCTTCAAGGGCGACGTCGGGAAGCCGCGATAGGTTGATCGCGCTTGCCTCCCTGACGAGGGTCTGGAACGCTCGTCCGTCCGCACGCGAGTTCATCAATAGGGTCACGCCCAGGTCATCGGGAGAAACACGATCGGAGCGAACTACCGGCAGGTCGTAATACAGGAGGCCCCGCCCCTCGTCGGCTTCTGCGAACTTAGCGAGCAATGCCTCCGCCCGCTCGACTGAGCGCTGCCTTTGTCCGGATCCGTATGTGAGCGTCACGGGCACTGGCGGCCCTCCTCATAGGTCGGATCCTGCCGCGTCCATTTCGCCCTAGGCTGCCCGACCGTGCAGCACTCTTGTGATCATGCTGCTCAGGTAGCTGTCCACATCTGAAGTTCGATAGAAATTCACCTTCGACGGATGCTGAGGAGCTTCGGCGATCAGCATTGCCGGTCGCGCCTTGTCCTCGAGAGCCACTCGATGTCGTACCTACGTCCGATTGCATCCCGTTCTTTGTCTGTTAGCGGACTCTCAGCAGAGGCAACCTGCATTTCGCGCCACATCTCTTCGATGCCAGGCGGCAGATAGATGATGAGTAGGCGGCTGTCGACGTCTCCGGCCGTGTAGCCGTGGACCACGCCTGGCGGAACAAACACGAACGAGCCGGCGTCGCATTCCGCCTCGTCGTCGCCGATGCGGAATTTGTACGAGCCCGCGAGAACGAAGAAGGCCTCGCTCGAACTGCGATGTATGTGGGCTGGCGCCAAAAACCCCGGCGGATCGCGCGTCTCGACGCACGTGAGAACACCTCCTGATGTCGCCGCGCTTGCCTTGATCCGCACATCCGCGGTGCGCAACTTCAAGGGGTTTCCATCGCCAGGGCGAACGATGTAAGCGCTCGGCGCAGGGTTCGACATCGTCATCTCTCCTCGCGCGCGCCGGGGAGGCTGGCGGTGGTCTAGACGGCCGCCAGCCTCCGCGGGATCTACTTCTTAAGCCAGACCTGCTCAACGTACTCGAAGCTCTGGTTCGGGTGACCGATAAAGCCCTGCACGTTCGCCCGAGCTGTCCACGACGTACCCCAGTAGCCGAGCCAGCTCATCGGGGCGTCGTCGAGGATGAGCCGCTGGAGCTGCTTGTAGTTCTCCAGGGCCTTCGACGGATTCGTCGCTCGGATGGCTTTGGTGTCGTTGATCAGCTTCTGGACGTCCGGGTTGTAGTACGCCATGAAGTTCTCGTCGTCCGCCGTCGTGCCGCCAACAAAGTTGTCGAAAGCATCAGTCGGCGTGACGGCCGTCAACGCCGTGATCGCGGCCTGGTACTTGTAGTCCGTGAATACGCGCGGAATGAAGCCGGTTGAGAAGTCGACCAGCTCAAGCTTCGCGCGAATTACACCCGTGCGATTCAGTTGGTTCTGGACTACCTCGGCGATCTGCTGGTACGGCTGCAGCCCGGCCAGCCCGAGGATCGTGATGTCGATGCCGTTCGCGTAGCCGGCCGACTGCAAGAGCTGTTTCGCCTTGGCGACATCGAGCGAGTACTTGGGTGCGGTTGCGTCGTAGGCGGACATAGCCGGCGGCACCATGTTGTGCGACGGCGCGCCGACGATGACGGTCTTGATGATCTCCTGGCTGTCGACGGCGTACGAGATTGCCTGACGAACCCGCTTGTCTTTCAGCACGGGATCGCGCTCGTTGAAGGCCATGTAGTAGTACCCGGAATAGAGGTAGAGGTTGTTCTTGAGGTTCGGGTCCTTCTCGGTGATCTTCAGGTCGTCCGCGTTGAGGATGCTCAACATGATCTCGCCGGCTTGCAGCGCCGCGAGGCGCGTCGCCGGGTCGGTGATGATGCGGACGGTCACCTTATCGAGATAGGGCAGCCCAGGCTTGAAGTAATCAGGGTTGCGCTCGAGGACCATCTTCTCGGCCTTCGTGTACGAGACGAACTTGAAGGGTCCGGTGCCTACAGGACTCTTGTTGAACCCGTCGACGCCGACCCTTTCGGTGTAGTCCTTGGGAAGGATCCTCTGGTATGCAACCTGGAGCAGCGGCTCGGAGGGCTCCTCGGGGAACGTCATCCTCACGGTCGAGTCGTCAACGACATCGACTTTGGTGTTCTTAGTGCCGAACACCCAGCTCGAGCGGAACGGCGACTTCAGTGCTGGATCCATGACCGAGTCAATCGTGAATTTGACGTCCTTCGCCCCGAAGGGTGAGCCGTCGTGGAACTTCACGCCCTTCTTCAGCTTGAACGTCCACGTCAGACCGTCGGTCGACCGTTCCCAGCTGTCTGCGAGCTCGGGTACGAAATTGAGCTTCTCGTCCAGACGGACGAGCGGGTTCGACCAGAGGTGTGTCACCAGACGGTTGTTGTTGTTCGTGCCCGCGATCCTTGGATCGAGGGTTGTGACGTCAGCGCGGATGGCCATCACGAGTTCGCCACCTTTTTGTGGCGTGCTCGAAGCAACCGATGCAGTCGGTGCCGGGCTAGTGGTGCTGCTGCTGGACGGTGCGCCACACCCGGCGACCACCAGCACTGCCGTGAAGAGCCCGAGGATGCGGCGTAATTGGCGCGGTTTTGACTTGATCACACTTCCTCCCATGTCCGCGAATCGCGTGCTCGTTAGCACGCAACATGTTACATGCGATACTACGGGCCGGTTCAAGCGACTGGAGGAAGTCGTGGCTGTGGACGCTCGCCAGCTACACGCGGACAGTCTGGTAATCGACGGGCTCAACGCCGGCGGACCGCATCCAGAGTGGCTCCCGCTGCTGAAGCAGGCCGAGGTCGACGCGACGGTATCGACCATCGGCTGGATGCAGAACGCCCGCGGTACGTTTCAAGACATCGAATTCCTCAAGGAGCGGGTCGCCGAGTCACCTGACGCGCTGACACTCGCGACCACGGCGCGCGAGATCGAACAGGCCAAGCGTGACGGAAAGACCGCGGTCGTGATGTGTTCTCAGAACACACGGCTCATCGAGGACGAGGTCCGGCTCCTCGACACATTCCATGCCGTTGGCATGCGCATCATCCAGCTCACCTACAACGAGGGGAATCTCGTTGGCGACGGGTGCACCGAGCCTCGCAACGCCGGTCTCACCGAGTTCGGCCGGGCGGTCGTCAAACGCATGAACAAGCTCGGCCTCATCCTCGACGGCTCACACACCGGGAAGCGCACGACGATGGAAGCCATGCAGTTATCGGAGACGCCGTTCGTCTTCACACACGCCAACGCGAAAACGCTGAGCAACAGCGCGCGGAATATCGATGATGAGCAGATCGAAGCGTGCGCACGAAGCGGTGGCGTCGTCGGCGTCAACGCGTTCTCGGCATTCGTGAAGGCGGAGGATCCCGCAAACGCGACGTTCGACGACTTCCTCGACCACATCGATCACATGGTCAAGGTCGCCGGGATCGACCACGTTGGCATCGGACTCGACCAGACGGAAACACGCGGCTGGTACACGCAGCGCGGTGTCGGCAATGACCCCAACCCAAGCTCCGATCGCCGCGAGCGCGTCGCCCCAAAGGCGACCTACCCCGTGTACAGCTACGTGCCTGGCCTTGAGAGCATCACGGGCATGCCACTCGTCACCGATGGGCTCGTCCGACGGGGGTACAAAGCGCCTGACGTCGCCAAGATCCTCGGCCTCAATTGGATGCGTGTGTATCGCCAGGTCTGGGGAGCCTGACCGCGTGCGCGCGGTCATCGTCGGTGCCGGGGTGGTCGGACTGGCGTGTGCGATCGAGCTGCGGCGCCGTGGCGCAGACGTGACTCTGGTCGAGCGATCTCTCCCTGGTGCCGGCGCGTCGTCCGGGAATGCTGGCTGGATCACGCCGGTCTTCGCGACGCCGCTTCCCGCGCCGGGCGTCGTCATGACGTCGCTGAAATGGATGCTGCAACCCAACAGCCCGCTGTTCATCAAGCCTCGCATCGACTTCGCGCTGTTCCGATGGCTGTGGTCGTTCTGGCGCCACGCGAACAAGATGGACTTCGAGCGCGGCGTGCTCGCGTACGCCGCTTTCGCTTCGCACGCGCAGGCTGACTTCGACGGCCTCGTCGCGCAGGGCGTGCCAGTTCAGATCGAGGCTCGCGGTTCGCTCTTCCTGTTCACGACGCCGGCTGGCGCAGAGCACCTGCGACACGAGGTCGAGCTCATGCGTGACTTCGGGTACGGGCCCGTCGAGATCCTCGGCCCAAGCGAGGCGCGCGATTTGGAGCCGGCGGTCACGGCTCGTGTGGCCGGTGGCATCCTCGTGCCGCAGGAGCGCTACCTGCGACCCGAGTCGATGGTCGACGCCCTCGTCGGCAAGGCCAGGGCGCTAGATGTGGAGCTGCGGACATCGACGACGGCGACTGGATTTCGCACGGCGGCAGACCGTGTCGTCGAGGTCAACACGACCAGCGGATCGATCGCGGCCGACGAGTTCGTTGTCGCCGCAGGCGCGTGGTCTCAGCGTCTGCTCGCGACGGTCGGCCTGCGGGTCCCGATCGAAGCCGGCCGCGGCTACGGCGTCACGATCGAAGCGCCGGCGACGAACCTCCGACGCGCGACGTACCTGGCGGAAAGCCGGATCGCGTGCACGCCGTTCCATGGCTCGCTGCGCCTCGCGGGCACGATGGAGTTCAGCGGACTCGACGCACCGCTCGATCCGCGCCGCTTCGACGCGATCCGCCGGGGAGCGGATCAGTATCTCAACGGCTGGCGCGGCGGCATCGAGCATGAGTGGGCTGGGCCGCGACCAGTGACTCCTGATGGTCTGCCGGTGATCGGCCGCACCGACCGCTATCAGAACCTTTCGATCGCCAGTGGCCATGCGATGCTCGGTGTCACTCTCGCACCGTCCACCGCGATCGCGGTCGCGGATCTGCTCTGCGAAGGAAAGAGCCGTTACGACCTAGCCGCCTTCCGCCCGAGCCGGTTCAACTAGTGCGAGTGCTCGTGCTTGACTCCGTCGCGATCCGCAGCGCGTGCCCGATGTCTGACGCGATCGCGGCCTGCGCCAGGGGTTTTGAAGCACTGTCCTCGCACCACGCCAGCGTGCCTTTACGGAGCGCGTTGCCGCTCGCGACGGCGGACGCGCAGATGCTCGTCATGCCTGCCAGCAGCGACCGTTTTCCGATGGCCAGCGTCAAAGTCGTCAGCGTTGCGACCGCGAATCGCGCGCTCGGGCTGCCGACCGTTCAGTCTGCGGTGATGCTCGTGGACAGCGCGACAGGCGCGCCGCGCGCGATCCTTGACGGCGCCTGCCTCACGGCGCTGCGCACTGGCGCCGCCGGGGGCCTCGCCGCGCGGCTCCTTGCGCCTGAGCGCTGCGAGATCGTCGCGCTCTACGGTGCCGGCGCGCAAGCACGCACGCAGCTGGAGGCGGTGTTCGCCGAACGGCGGCCCAGGGAGGTCCGCGTGATCGCTCGTTCGCCTTCGCACGTCGCCTCTTTTATCGACACCAGTCAGATCCCGTCCGGCGTGTCTCTCGTCGCGGGCGATCGTGACGCAGCCGCCGGCGCCCAGATCATCATCTGTGCGACGACGAGCTCCGAGCCGGTGTTCGACGCCGACGATTTCGGCCGCGGTGCGCATGTGACTGGTGTCGGTTCGTTCCGACCGGACGCCTGCGAATTCCCTCCGGAGATCCTAAAAGGCGCGCGTGTTGTTGTGGACCACCGACCCGCAGCGATGGCCGAGTCCGGCGAAGTGATTACCGCGCTACGTCGGGGCTGGATCGAGGAGTCGGATCTGATCGAGATCGGCGAGGCAAAAGCACATCGCTCCGCTGACGACGGCCGGACCGTGTTTAAGAGCGTGGGCAACGGCATCCAGGATCTTGCTGTCGGGTGCCGTGCGGTCGAGCGGGCGGAAGCATTGGGGTTAGGAAAGTGGGTGGAGCTGTGACCACAGCCACAGCGAGGCATGTCGATGACGCGCACGTGAAGGCGCTACATGACCGCGCGATCGTCATCGACGCGGTGTGTCCGCTGATGCGGCAACCAGAGCACTGGGACGAATGGATTGCCGGTGGGACTACCATGGCGATCCCGACCATCGCGAGCACTGAGGATAGCCAGAGCGCGTTCGGCAAGATTGCGCTATGGCTGCAGTGGCTCCGCGAGTACGAGGACAAGATCACGTTCGTCTCGCGCGTGAGCGACATCGAGCGCGCGAAGAAGGAGCGCAGGCTCGGCGTGACTTTCCACTTCCAGGATTCGCTGCCCCTCGACCGCAACGTCGGGCTCGTCGAGGTGTACCAACGGCTCGGCGTCCGCATGATCCAGCTCTGCTACAACCAGAAGAACTTCGTCGGGGATGGCGCCACAGAGCGAACTGACGCCGGTCTGTCGGACTTCGGAGTCAAGGTCATACGGGAGATGGAGCGCGTCGGCATCCTCGTCGACCTCTCGCACACGGGTTACCGCACGACGATGGACGCGCTGGAGATGGCCGAGCGACCGCTCGTGTTCTCGCACTCCAACGTCCGCAGGCTCTGCGAGAACCGCCGCAACATCTGGGACGACCAGATCAAGTCGGTGGCCGCGAAACGCGGGATGGTTGGGATCAACGGTTTTCCAGCCTTCGTCAAGAAGGGCCCGCAGCCGACGATCGCCGACTTCGTCAATCACATCGATTACGTGGTGCAGCTCGTCGGCATCGACCACGTCGGTCTCGCGCTCGATTACTACGGCCTGGGCACGGCCGCGGACTATGCGGCGGCGATCAAGTCCGGCCGCTGGCGGGCTGATGAATATCCGCCGCCTCCGCACATCTATCCCGCGGGTATCGAGGACGCGAGCGGATTCCCCAACATCACGCGTGAGCTGCTTAGGCGCGGGTACAAAGACGAGGACGCGCTCAAGGTCCTCGGCGGGAATTGGGTGCGGATATTCGGCGAGGTCTGGGCAGCCTAGCGCTAGTGCTCGAGCGGTAGCAGGGTGTCATCGCGATCGGTGACGAACATATGACCGGGCTCGTGGCTCGCGAACCAATCGCATCCGCTGGCACGCAGGACGACTTGCGGTGTGACGCCGCATGCCCAGAACACCGGCACCTCGCCGGTCATGAGAGGGACTGCGTCGCCAAAGTCGGGACGGCCGAGCTCCTCGATGCCCAGCACGGATGGGTCTCCAACGTGAATTGGCTCGCCATGCGCACCCGGGAGTCGCGCGCAAATGGCCATCACGTCGTCGACACGCTCGAGCGGGATCGGCCGCATCGAGACGACGAGGGGGCCGTGGAGCCTGCCGGCGGGCGTGCTTGCGCGGTCGGTGATGTACATCGGCACGGTCCGGCGTAGTTCGATGTGTCGCATCGACAATCCCGCCGCGACGAGTACGCGTTCGAAGCTGAAGGAGCAGCCGAGCAGGAAGGCGACGAGGTCGTCGGCCCAGACTGTGCGGAGATCGGCGAGCTGGCGCATTTGACCGTGCTCGTAGAGGCGATAACCCGGCACGTCGGTCCGCAGATCGGCCGACGGCGCGACGCGGCGGGGCTGCGGCGAGCCAGCGTCGGTGACGTCGAGCATCGGACACGGACGCCGGTTCCTATTACAGAAGAGCCGGAACTCTTCGGCCCAATCGCCTCGAACGACAACGAGGTTGGCTTGAGCGAATCCGGGCGCGGCGCCTGCGGTGGACCCGATCCATTCACCGCGGCGCGCCGCCTCGCGGACAGCGCGCGGGTCCGCGAGCTGTTGAGCCACCGTCTCAACGCCGGATCGTGGTCGGGTCGAATGCATCACGGAGCACGTCGCCCAGCGAGTTGAAGCAGAGCGATGCAATGAAGATCGCACTGCCGGTGAACAGGCTAAGGTGCGGCGCTCGGCGCAGAACGTCCAGTCCGTCGCGCATCATCGTCCCCCACGACGGGTCCGGTGGCTGCGCACCCAGACCGAGAAACCCGAACGCAGCCTCGAGGTAAATGGCCGAGGCCATGCCGAGCATGAGCAGCACTGAGAGTGTGCCGAGTGTGTGGGGGATGATGTGCCGCAGCATGATGCGTCGGTCGTCCGCTCCGATGCAGCGGGCGGCCTCGACGTACGTCCGTTGTCGGAGGGAAAGCACCATCGATCTGACGAGTCGCGCCTCCCCGGGAAGCCGAAGCACGATGATCACGACGATCAGGTTGAAGACGTTCGGACCGACGGCGGCGATTAAGACCAGCGCCAGCAGGATCGGCGGGAACGCCAAGAGCACGTCGATGATCCTTCCGCTCACGAAGTCGGAGACCCCGCCGTAGTAGCCAGCCACCGTACCGACCACGAGCGCGCCCAGCGCCGCGATTGCTACGGACGTGAACGCGACGAAGAACGAGAGCCGCGTCCCGTACATGAGTCGGGTCAGGACATCACGACCGAACTGGTCCGTGCCAAGAGGATGCGCCGCGCTTGGCCCGTCGAGGCGGTCGGCCACGTTCATCTCAAGCGGGTCGTGGGGGGCGAGAAGCCCGGCAAATAGCGCGACGAGCGCGAACGCGACTATGACGATGATCGCGATGACAGCGATACGCGAACTCAAGACGCGCTGGGCGACCGGACTCTGTGGCAAGCCTAGGCGCGTCGTGACGGCGGTCATGAGTAGCGGATCCGCGGATCGACGAACGCGTAGGCGAGGTCGACTGCGAGATTCGCGAAGGAGAACAGCAGCGCGGTCAGCACGACGACGCCCTGGACGAGGGCGTAGTCGAAGAAGCGCAGGGCGTCGATGCCGAGGCGGCCGACGCCAGGCCAGGCGAAGACGACTTCGATCAGGACGGTGCCACCCAGCAACTGAGCGAAGTACAGCCCGCCGGCGGTGATGAGCGGCAGCATCGCGTTCCGGAGGACGTGCCGGAAGCGCACCGTGCGCTCGCTCAATCCTTTCGCTCGGGCCGTCCGTACGTAATCCTCGCGGAGCGCTTCCAATACGGTCGACCGGGTCAGGCGGACAAAGACCGCGGTGTATCCGAGGCTGAGAGTGATGGCGGGAAGGATGAGATGTTTGAGCGCGTCTAGCAGCGGTGCGAGGCCTTGCTCCGGGATGACGAGAAGAGAGTCGTACAGCGAAAGGTCAGCGCGCCCGCTTGTCGGTAGCCAGTGCAGCTGCACCGCGAACAGGATGATCAACATGATCGCGATCCAGAAGCCCGGGGCCGCGAAGAGGAACGACGCGATGAGCAGGGTCGCGCGGTCGATGCGGCTCCCCTTCCTGACTGCCACGTACACGCCTAGCGGTATGCCAATGACGACCGCGATCAGCATCGCGCTGATCGCGAGCTCGAGCGTCGCGGGAAGCCGCTGGAGGATGAGGTCGAACACCGGCGCGTGCTGCAAGATGGAGCGCCCGAAATCGCCACTGGCCAGATGGGTCACGTACGTCCAGTACTGCACGGGTATTGGCTGGTCGAGGCCGTAGCTGTGCCGCAGCTGGCGGAGCGCCTCCTGATCGATCCTCACCGGATCCACGTCGGCGCCGAACAGGACGACGATCGGATCGCCCGGCACGATGCGCATCGCGACGAACACGATGAGCGTGATGCCGAACATCACCGGGATCATCGCGAGCAGCCTGCGAATGATGTAGCGGGTCATTTCTGATCCAGATCCCGCGCGGCCGGACCAGCGTCGTAGCCAGCCCGGCCGCCCCAGGCTCCGTCTACTTCTTTAGCCAGACCTGTTCGACGAACTCGTAGCTCTGGATTGGATGGCCGAGAAAGCCCTGGACGTTCTTGCGAACGGTCGTCGACGCGCCCCAGTAGCCGAGGAATGCCGCAGGGGCGTCGTCGATGATGAGGCGCTGGAGCTTGTTCATGTCGTCCTGATATTTGGTTGCGTCTGTGAAGCGCGTCGCTTTTGCTTCGTCGTAGAGCTTCTGGAAGTCTGGGTTCGCGTAGCCGATGAAGTTCTCGTTGGTCGGGTTCTGAGACGTCGCACCGTAATACGTTGTGAACGCGGCCAGGCCGCTGACCGACGTGAACGCCGAGATGGCCGACTGATATGCGAACGGCGCGCTGAAGACCTTGGGCACGAAGCCGGTGGTGAAGTCGAGGAGCTGCAGCTTCGCCCGGACCATTCCTGAGCGGTTGAGCTGGTTCTGGACCACCTCCGCGATCTTCTGGTAGGGCTGGAGATTCGCGAGCCCCAGGATCGTGAAGTCGATGCCGCCCGGATAGCCGGCTTCGGTGAGCAGGGACTTGACCTTGGCGTAGTCCTGGGTGTACTTCGGCGCCGTCGGGTCGTACTCCTTGAAGTTCTTCGCGACGTTGTTGTGTGCCACCTCGCCCACAACGACCGCGTCGATGATCTCCTTGCTGTCGATCGCGTACGAGAGCGCTTGGCGCACGCGCTTGTCCTTGAGCAGTGGATCGCGCAGATTGAACGCCATGTAGTAGTACCCCGCGAAGAGGTACTTGTAGTTCACGAGGTCAGGGTCTTTGGCGGTCAGCGGCAGGTCATCGGGGTTCAGGCCGGCGATCTGGATCTCGTTCGCCTGCAGCGCCGCCAGGCGCGTAGCGGCGTCTGGAATGATGCGGAACGCGAAGGTGTCGAGGTAGGGAAGCCCCTTCATCCAGTAGTCGGGATTGCGCTCGAACGTGGCTTTGTCGTTGCTTTTGTATGACACGAACCGGAACGGGCCGGTGCCGATAGGCTTCGCGTTGTAACCGTCAGGCCCGACCTTCTCGGTGTAGTCCTTCGGCACGATCCGCTGGAACGCGATGTTGTAGAGCGGCTCGGACGGCTCCACGGGGAACTGGATCACCACGGTGTAGTCGTCGGGCGTCGTGACCTTCGTCGGAACGCCATTGATCACCCAGGACGTGAGGAATGGTGACTTGAGCTGGGGATCCATCACCGAATCGAGCGTGAACTTCACGTCCTTCGAGGTGAACGGTGAACCATCGTGGAACTTCACGTCATTGCGCAGTTTGAGTGTCCAGGTAAGCCCGTCGGGAGAGCGAACCCAGCTCTGGGCGAGTTCGGGCACGTACTCCAGCTTCTCACTCAGGCGGATCATCGTGTTCGTGAACACGTGGGTAGGCGTGCGGTTCGCGTTATTCGTGCCTGCAATGCGCGGGTCGAGCGTCGTGATATTTCCCGAGAGAGCGAGCGTGACGCTGCCGCCGCTCTGGGGCGCGCTCGCGGCGGCAGAGGCCAGCGGAGACGCACTCGGCGCTCCGGACTGAGCGGGGGCGCAGCCGGAGACCGCGACCGCCGCGCCTGTGATGCCGAGCACCTGCAAGAGCTCGCGCCGCGTCAGGTTGGTTCCCGGGGTAGTTCGTCTCACCGTGTCCCTCCTCCGCCCGGTCCACCGGGCGCCACTCTTCTCCAGCGCGGCTGTGTCAGGTTGCCGTGCTCAATGACCAGCTGAGCCTCGAACCTGGACGCGCGGGAGCATAGCATTTAGCATGTCACACGTGATAAGCGCGAGCCCGCGCAAGGCGCGGTCACGAGCGCCCGCAGAAGGCCCGTCGCGCGCGATCGCTCATCCGACGAGCATGCGTCAGCAGATCCACTCCCAGATCAAGGCGATGTTGATAAGTGGCGAGCTGGCGCCCGGGGAGCTGTGCTCCGTTTACCAGCTCGCGGAACTGTTCGAGGTCTCCCGCACGCCCGTGCGCGAAGCGCTGCTGCAGCTGGCGCGAGAGGGTCTCCTCAAGCCTGAGCGCAACCGTGGTTTTCGTGTCGTCGTGTCGTCGCCACACGACCTCGACGAGATCTCGGAGATCCGGATGCTTCTCGAAGTGCCCGCGATGATGAAGGTGGCGAGGTTGAAGCCGGCGCCCACGGACGAATTCCAAAAGGCCCGTACGATCCACGAGCGCATGGCAACCGCTGCCAAAGCCAAGAACCTCCGCAAGTTCATCCAGGCCGACGGAGAGTTCCACCTACACCTGATCTCACTGACGGGCAATCGACGGCTGACCGGTTTGTTGAGCGATCTCCGTGATCACATGCATCTCCCCGGGCTGGTCACCTTCGCGGAGTCCGGGGGGCTGATTGCCTCCAGCAATGAGCACCTGAAACTGCTCGAGTCGCTCGAGCGCGGTGATGCCGACGCCGCCGGCGACATCGCTCGCGCCCACATCCGCCGGACGAGGGCGGAATGGGCGTAGTCGAGGAAGGCAAGCTCGGCGTCGCCTCGACTTTGCCGCCGTTGAGGAGCAGTGGCGTGACGCTCGACGACATACGCGGGATCTTCCAACGCCAACTCGATGGCCACCTGCACCCCGGCGCGGCACTAGCGGTTTATCAGCGCGACAAGCTCGTGCTCGATCTGTTTGCCGGCTTTGCGGATTGGCCACGCGAGCGACCGGTCGAGCGCGACACGATGTTCGTGCTGTTCTCCTCCACGAAGCCGCTCGCATCGATGTCGGTTTGGCTCTGCGCCGATCGTGGCTTACTTGACATGGATACCCCGATCGCGAAGTACTGGCCGGGATTCGCGAAGAATGGCAAGGAACTCGTCACGCCACGGATGGTCCTGGCCCACACCGGGGGGTTTCCGCAGTGGCCCCCGCAGCTCAAATGGGACGATCTCCAGGACTGGGACAAGGTCGTCGCAGCGATGGAAGACGCGATCGCGAAATACGAGCCAGGTACGACGGCCGCCTACCACTCCTTCAATCACGGCTGGGTATGCGCGGAGCTCGTTCGGCGAGTCGACGGGCGTCCGCTCCCGCAGTTCTTCCGTGAAGAGATCGCGGGTCCGCTCGGGATGCCGGATACCTACATCGGGCCCGCGCAGGAACTACTCCCTCGCGTCGCGAAGGTCCATCCCTACCCGGACATCCTCGCCGAGCACGTTGTCTTTGCTGAGAAGTTCAACAGGCCGGAGATTCTCACCGCGAACATCCCGGCGTCCAGCGGCGTGTCTACCGCTCGCGACATGGCGCGCTTCTACGCCACGATCGTGTGCGGTGGTGCGATCGACGGAACAAGGATCTGGTCGGAAGAGACTGCGCGCGAGTGCACGGAGATCGTCTTCGAAGGGCACGACAGCATCCAAGAGATCTTCAGCCGTCGTAGCGCGGGGTTCGTGATCGGCGGCACACCCAAGCAGCCGTGGCGCATGGGCAGCAACACGACGCGCCACTCGTTCGGCCACGGCGGCGCAGGCACGTCTATCTGCTGGGGCGACAAGGATCTCGGCGTTGCGATGGCGTTCATCCCGAACGGCTATCACGGCCAAGAGGTGATGGTCAGTCGCTGCCGCGAGCTGTCTGACGCCGTCCGAGGCTTCGCCGGCGGCTCTTGAGCCAGATGCTCTTGGCGCGCGCGTAGATCATGCGGCGCCTGCTGTTGTGGATGGCTGGCAATCGCTGGCTGCGCCGACGCATTCCCCAGTTTGGATTCGCGCGCAAGGCCGTGCTCCGGTTCATGCCTGGCGAGGACGCCGACTCGGCGCTGCGTGCGGCCGCTCAGTTCAAGCTGCAAGGCATCTCCTCGGCGCTTACTCGTCTCGGCGAAAACGTCACCCGAGTCGAAGAGGCTGACGAGGTTGCGGCTCACTATCTCGAGCTGCTTGAGCGCATCGCCGCGAAGGGTCTGGACGCAGAGATCTCGGTGAAGCTAACTCAGCTTGGCTTGGATCTCGACAGTGAACGGACCCTCGCGCACGTCCGCCGCCTCGCCGAGCGTGCCGCTGCTGTGAGGCGCACGGTGTGGATCGACATGGAGGGTAGTGCGTACACCGAGAGCACGATCGCGTTCTACGAGCGCCTGAGGCCAACGTGCGCGAACACCGGCCTGTGCCTGCAGGCGTACCTCCGTCGCACCGCGGCCGACGTCGAGCGCCTTATGCCACTCGACCCCGCGATCCGCGTCGTCAAGGGCGCATACGCCGAACCGCCGGCGATCGCCTTTCAGACGCGTCAGGAGGTCGATCGCAGCTACGTCGCCCTCTCGAAGGCGATGCTGGACGCAGTGTGCGACGGACGCCGCATCCGTATCGCCCTTGGGACGCACGACGTCCGCCTGATCGAGGAGATCGCCGGGTATGCCGCCCAGCTGAAGCTGCCGCAGACGTCATTTGAGGTTCAGATGCTTTACGGAATCCGCGTCGACGAGCAGCGACGCCTCGCGCGCGAGGGATACCCCGTGCGAGACCTGATCTGTTACGGCGCAGCATGGTACCCGTGGTACATGCGGCGACTTGCCGAGCGACCGGCCAACGTAATCTTTGCCCTTCGCCAGCTACTCCCATAGATCGAGAGGTGGCCAGTTGGCACTTCTGACTTCGCGCAAGATCGATCAGAGCGACGAGTTTCGCAATGAACCTACGCTTGACTACTCGGATCCGAAGAACAAGGCCGACATCGCCGAGGCGGTGCGCCAAGTGCGCGGCCGGCTCGGAGCCGTGTATCCGCTGATCATCGGCGCGGATGAGGTGCGTCGCGAGCGCACATTCGCGTCGCGTAACCCGGCGAAGGCGAGCGAGGTCATCGGTCATCACGCGATCGCTGAAAGACGGGACGTCGACGCCGCGCTGGACGCAGCCTGGAAGGCGTTCCCGGCATGGTCGCGGACCACCGCGCACCTGCGTGCCGATGTATTGTTCCGCGCCGCGCAGATCATTCGTGAACGGCGCAACGAGCTTTCAGCTCTGCTCATGCTCGAGGTCGGCAAGGTCTGGGACGAAGCCGACGGCGAGGTCGCCGAAGCGGTCGATCTCCTCAGTTGGTATGCGAAAGAGATGCTGAAGATCGATCCACCGCAACGTCTCGCACAGATCGAAGGCGAGACCGCGGACTTCTTCTACGTTCCACTGGGCGCTGGCGTTGTGATCTCACCGTGGAACTTCCCGCTGGCACTAACGGTAGGCATGCTGAGCGCGGCGATCGTCGCCGGGAACACAGCGGTCGTGAAGCCGTCGAGCAATTCACCAACGACGGTCGCATGGCTAGTCAACATCCTGCGTGAGGCAGGGTCGCCGCCCGGCGTAATCAACTACGTCACTGGGTCTGGATCCGAGCTCGGGACGGCACTCGTCGACAATCCGCGTGTTCGCTATATCGCGTTCACTGGTTCACGCGATGTGGGCGTCGAGATCTACGAACACGCGGGTCGGACTCCGAAAGGCCAAAAGTGGCTGAAGCGCGTGCAGCTCGAGATGGGCGGCAAGAACGCGGTAGTTGTCGATGAAACGGCTGACCTGGACAAGGCCGCCGACGCCATCGTCATCAGCGCATTCGGCTTCCAAGGCCAGAAATGCTCTGCGGGGTCGCGCGCGGTCATTGTCGACGAGGTCTACGACGCTCTCGTTCCGAGGATTGTCGAGCGTGCGAGAAGCCTCGTTCTGGGCGATCCGACGGATCCCGCGACGTCTGTTGGCCCGGTCATCGATGCATCGTCACAGAAGAAGGTCCTTACCTACATCGAGACGGGCAAGAAGGAAGGAAAGCTGTTGCTGGGCGGCAGCGCGAGAGGCGACGGCTTCGTCGAGCCGACGATCTTCGCCGATGTCGCGCCGGACGCGCGAATCGCGCAGGAGGAGATCTTCGGACCCGTGGTCGCGCTGATCCGCGCCAGGGACTTCCCACACGCGCTCGAAATCGCGAATTCGACCGACTACGGTCTCACCGGTGCGCTTTTTAGTCGCGACCGGCAGCGGATCGATGAGGCTCGGCGCAGCTTCCACGTCGGCAACCTCTACATCAATCGCAAGAGCACGGGCGCGATGATGGGCGTCCATCCGTTCGGCGGCTTCAACATGAGCGGCACCGACAGCAAGGCGGGAGGGCCTGACTACTTGCTCTTCTTCCTGCAGGGAAAAGCCGTGGGAGAACGCCAAGGGTGATCCCTGCAGTTAGCCCGACGGCAGTCAGATTGGGTTTCCGACACGACTAACAAGACGGAATGATCGTGTATGCGTGTGCTCGCTCGTCGGTCTCATCCGATTGACCGAGGTCGATCGCGGGGTCACGCAGACAAGCATGTCTGCACGGGCCGGCGAAGGTCTCGTTCAACTTCGTGGAGTCAAGCGACCCTGGCGATCATCAAGTGACCAAGTGGCTGACGGGACCCACGAATGATGCTCGATTGATCGCGCTCTGAAGACTCTCGCGCAGACCGCTTGAGTATTCGTTACGTGACTTCTCGCCGATCGGCAGTCAACGTCAACGCGAATTTGCCAATGAATTGCGTGGTTCGGTGGAGCTGAGGGGGATCGAACCCCTGACCTCTTGAGTGCGATTCATACGACCGAGATTTTGGCGGACCACGTGAAAACACTGGCGAATTTGAAAGAACAGGGTGGCTGCCCAGCCTCTTTGTCGAGTTAGTCAAGTGATCTAGGAAAACAACTGCCGGCAGTCGCGCGACGCTGATGCGGCGGGGCTGCTCGTTGCTCTCACTGCCCGCCTTTTCTTAACGGCGTCGTGTCCCATGCCATCTATGACATGCGTCACATCGAGAACGTGCCTGGCGTGAGCCAACGTAAGCAACTCGCGGTCCATCATCGCGTCTGTCGATGGGTGCGCGACCCTATGAGATTGGTGCGTGCAGACACCGCTTCTCTCGCGATACCTGGACTTCAGCGTGTTCGCCACACCGGCGCACACGGCCCGACCTTTATTAGCTCGCAGGATCGAGCGGGGTCGGATTGTTTCTACTTGAGGTGATGGCAGGGCCGACCGCCGAGTTCACCGTCGGCGAGATGCGCGGATATCGAGCCCTCTGGCCTGAAGGCGGGATCCGCCGGGGCAAATGGCAGTGAGGCGGGCTTCAACCCTGGCGTCCCCGTAGGCCCATGAATGTCGAGGCGGTATGGATACTTCCGTGATGAGGCTTAGGGACCGCGCTCAATTGTTCCGCGCCTTCGCGCGGGAGGTGGCGAGCGCGCTTGCCCCGCTTGGGTTCGTCCGAGACACGGGCCAATTGTTCGCGAGTCCTATGTCGGAGCAGGTGTTCGCGGTCCTCGGCCTTAACAAAGCGATCGAAGCCGACCGCGTCGAGGTCAACCCCGTCATGGGTCTGCGGCACGTGGCAATCGAGTCGCTGATAGACGAGGCCTTGCGGCTTCCCGACCTAGCGAAGCATGCGATGACGATGGGCGCCTCGCTTGGTTACCTCATGCCCGACCCGCGCTACCGGCCAGTCCTAATTACGAACGAAGATGACACGAAGCAAGAGGCGAGCGACTTGGCCCTCGACGTCGAGCGCTTCGGCCTGCCGTTCGTCCGCAAGCACAAGGAGCTCACCGCGATTGCACGAGCGGTCCAAACGCCGCCCCTAAATGCCGAACACAGGCGTATCTACACGTTGCCGGCGGCGTACTTTCTAGTCGGGGACTATCCCGCAGCACAGGCCTTTCTGGAAGAGCATCTCAAGGAGCTCGCAGGCAAGAATTATCCGGCGGCAAAGCAGTTTCGGCGGTTCGCTCAGGCGTTGCTGACGCGGTTAAGCACGCCCCGTCCGGGGGGAAGGGATACGTAGGGAGCAGAGTCGCGAGCACGCGAGCACTCAAATCGACTCACGCTGCCTCCGAGTCGGGGACTTCCCGATGTTGTTGTTCGGATTGACCGTTAGGGCCTTCGTGGCGGCGGGATTTGAGATACCCGATATAACGCGGGTCTCGAACGTGGTCCGGGCAAACGGGCAGGTGTGCTCCGACGCTGGCGGCGGCTGGAAATGGAATTTCCCTACCGGATACCTGCAGAATTCCTTCACGTGTTCATGCTCAGATGAATGCCGAAGTTCGACGTCGATGGCTCGCGATTTGGCGAGACGCGGATGTTCGCTACCGGGAAATGAAGGCGAGCAATGAAGCGCTGCTCGAGCTGTATGAGAGGTATGCGGAACTTGCTCCCGCGGATCGGGACGAGGTCGACCGTCTCCTCGCCGAGACTCTGTTGTCCCATGATGAGAATCTGCAGTTCGATGCGCTTGCACTGATTGAGGAGTTCCGTATTGCGAGCGCCCTACCCGAACTCCGGGCGCTAGCCAAGCGACTGCCTCGCAGTAACTCTCCAGGTGCGCCGTATCACTTGGCGAAGGTCCAGCGAATCATTGACTTACTGGCGCGCTCCGCGCTCTAAGACGTGCTTGGCCTTCACGACCAGTTGTCAATTGCAACCCCTGAACGACTGGCCTGCGTGATGAACGGCTGGCAGTTCAACCTGGTGGATTCAAGCGACCGTCGGCCTTATTCAAATGACCAACGACTGTCGCTGGCCCACTGGATGGCAAGAACTCGGGCCCTCTTGATGCGGCAGTCGGGACGCTTGAGTAGCGATCAAGTGGTTTGTGAGATTGATCGCCTGTTACGACGCGGAGAATCGCTCGGAAAAACGGGCTCCGGTGGAGCTGAGGGGGATCGAACCCCTGACCTCTTGAGTGCGATTCAAGCGCTCTCCCAGCTGAGCTACAGCCCCGAGTGGCGGAGCGACCTCAATCGTAGCGGTAGATCGAAGGACGAGTAGAGTCTGCCGCGTTCGTGGGGAGGCCGCTGTGAAACTGGGAACGCATTACCGCTGGGACGGCATCGCGAAGGAGCGCATGACCGCGGACATCGAGCGCCGCTTCGTCCACGGCGATCGCGCCATGGTCGCACAGGTGTTCCTGAAGCGAGGCGCGATCGTCCAGACACACACCCATGAAAGCGAGCAGATCACGTACATCCTCGAGGGCGCGCTGCGCCTATGGCTTGGCAACGATGGCGAGCAGGAAGTCACGGTCCGAGCGGGCGAGATCCTCACGATCCCTTCGAACGTCCCGCACCGGGCCGAAGCGCTCGAGGACACGCTGGACGTCGACGTGTTCAGCCCGCCGCGGCAAGACTGGATCGACAAGACTGACCATTACCTGCGCCGATGACCGGACTCAGGCGATGCGCAGCACCACCGGCGCGTCGCCCCAGAGACGCTCGAGGCGGTACAGCTCCCGCTCCTCAGGCACGAACACGTGCACGACGACGTCGCTGAGGTCGATGAGGATCCACCGGCCGCCGCTGTAGCCCTCGACACCGAAGGGCTGCTGACCCGCGGCTTTCGCCTTCTCCATGATGCCGTCCGCGATCGCCTGCGCCTGCCGCTCCCCGCGGGCGCTGCAGATGACGAACAGGTCCGCGATCGTCGTGACCTCTGAGACGTTCAGCACCAGGATGTCCTCGGCCTTCTTGTCACTCGCGGCCTCAACGACAAGGTCGGCAAGAGCGCGTGGCGGAAGCTCGGGGCGAGCAGATGCCGTCACCGATGGAGACCAGCGGGTGCGGATACCGTCACCGATAGAGGCCGCGCGTCTTGATGTGCTCCCACACTGCGTCGGGAACAAGGTACCGCAGCGACATCCCGCGAGCGGCGCGCGCCCGCAGCTCGCGCGAGCTGATATCGAGATGCGGTGCGTCGAAGGCACGCGCACGGTGCATCGCATCGGGCTCGGGCGCGCCGGGTCGCGCCGCGACCAGGATGGTCGCGAGCTCGCGGATGCGATCCGGTGCGCGCCAGCGCGCGAGATCCGCGAGCGCGTCGCTCCCGAGGATAAGGAACAGCTCACCCTGCGAGCGCAGGGCCTCGAGCGTGTCGACGGTGTACGAGACGCCCTCGCGCTCGAGCTCCGCGCGCGAGATCGCGAAACGGGGCTCGTTCGCGATGGCCGCCGCGAGCATCGCGACGCGATCGGCGATGCTCGCGAGCGGATCGCGGTCTTTCAGTGGCGAGCGCCGTACGGGAACGAAGAGCACGCGGCCGAGCGGAACGGACTCCAAGGCCGCGAGCGCGATCGCGAGGTGGCCGACATGCACGGGATCGAACGTGCCACCGAAGACACCGATGCGCGGCGTCAACGCTTCTTCTTGGCGCCGGGTGCGCTCAGCTGCTGCGGCGCGTCCGTCCACTCGAGCTCGAGCTTGCCGATACGCACCGTGTCGCCCTCTTTCACGCCGAGCGTACGGAGCTTTCCCTCGACGCCCGACCTGAGCAGGAGTCGGTGGAAGTACGCCGAGGCTTCCGGGCTCTCCCAGTCGATCCCGGTCGCAAGCCGCTCGAGGCGATCGCCGCGCACGCGGTAGGCATCGCCCTCGCGCGATACCTTCACGTCCCTCGCGCCCCCGGCAAAGACGATGCGCCGTTCGGTCGGCGCGGCGGCCTCAGGTTTCGGACGCGCCGCGCACAGCGCGAAGATGCGTTTGTTCAGGCGATCCACGCCCTCGCCGGTCGCGGCGGAGACGGCGATGGCCTCGCGACCTTCGGCCTCGAGCGCTTCGACGATGCGGGGCACCGCGTCGCGCGCCTCCGCGAGATCGATCTTGTTGAGGGCGAAGAGCTCCGGCAGCGCGTCGAGCGCGTGCCCGTAGGCCGCGATCTCGGCGTCGATGGTCGCGATGGCCGCCAGCGGATCGGCGAGCGAGGCGTCGACGACGTGGACGATGAGGCGCGTGCGTTCGATGTGCCGGAGAAACTCCTCGCCGAGACCCGCGCCCTTGCTCGCGCCCTCGATAAGGCCGGGGATGTCCGCGATCACGAGCTCGCGGTCGTCGAGGCGAGCCACGCCGAGGTTCGGCGTGAGCGTCGTGAACGGATAGTCCGCGATCTTCGGCCGCGCGCGCGTCAGCGCGGCGAGCAGGCTCGACTTGCCGGCGTTCGGCAGGCCGGCGAGACCGACGTCGGCGATGAGGCGGAGCTCGAGCTCGAGCTCGCGTTGCTCGCCCGGCTGGCCGTCCTCGGCGATGCGCGGCACGCGCCGCGTGCTCGACGCGAAACGGGCGTTGCCGCGGCCGCCTTTTCCGCCGCGCGCGACGACGATCTCTTCGCCAGGCGCCACGAGATCGGCGACGACTTCGCCGGCAGCGATGTCCTTCACCGTCGTGCCCGGCGGCACCTTCAGCGTGAGATCGCCGCCCGCCTTGCCGGATTTGTTCGACCCGCCACCCGCGCTGCCGCTCGTCGCGGCGTGCGTCTGCCGGTTCCGGTAGTCGCCGAGCGACGCGAGCTGATCGTCGACGCGGAGTATGACGTCGCCGCCTCGTCCACCATCACCGCCGTCGGGTCCGCCGCGCGGCACGTGAGCCTCACGGCGGAACGAGATCACGCCCTTGCCCCCGTCTCCGCCGCGGACCAGAACGCGCGCGCGATCGAGGAACACTAGATCCTCGCGAGCGGTCGCACGAATGAGCCGACACGTAGATGTGGCAGTTCCTCGCGCAGACGCTCGAGCGCGCGAGCGACACCGATCGACGGCTCGCGGCCTTTCATCAGTGCAAGCGCCCGGAGTGGATCGGCGGCGAGATCCCGCAGCAGGATCGCGCTTCCCTCGCGGAGCTCGCCGGCGAGTCCGACAAGCGCCCCGATCTCCTCGGCGCGATCGAAGATGCCGGGGTGCACCGGGATGAGCAGACTCGTCGCGAGACGCAGCTCGGCCGCGATGCGCAGCGACGCGCGCACGTCGGCGAAGCGATATCCCTCGGGCCGCTGCAGCGCTTCGTATGTGTCCGCGCGCGCCGATGACATGCGGATCGTGACCGCGTCGAGCCCGGTCGCCGCCAGGCGCCGCAGCGCGGCCGGAACGGAGCCGTTCGTCTCGAGGTGGATCGTTCCTGAGCGCGTTGCGGCGCGGATCAGACGGATCGAGTCTTCCACCAGCCGCGCGGCCAGGAGGGGCTCTCCCTCGCACGCTCGGCCGAACGACACGAGCGTCCCACCAGCGGCGATGTGCTGCGTCGCGAGAGCGGCGACCTCCTCCGCCGTGGCATGGAACGCCGCGGGCTCGCGTGGCTCGGCCTCGCCGTCGAGGCGCGGCGCGATCGCGGCCGGCGGATGCTCGTTCGCGGGAGCGGCGATCGGAAGCGCGCATTCCCAGCGTCCGTAAAAGGCGTTCGCGGCCGCGCGGCAACCGTACTCCCGCGCGCAGCGCGCGAGCTGTCTGACGAGACGATCCGCCGGCCGCGAGCGCAGTGCGTCGTTGACTTTCGCGGCGATCTCGGCCTTCGGATACGCGTCGACATCGCGCGTGGGATCACGGTCGATGAGCACCGCCGCGACCACCAGGTCGCCAACGTCGTCCGCCGCGACGGCGGCGTATGCCCGCGGCGCCAGATCGGGCTTGTCCGTCGCGTCCGCGTAGGCCGGCAGCTGCGTTCGCAGATGACCAGGCGGCAGGATGGCCGCGACCGCCAAGCGGCCCGCGCCGACGCCTCGCGCGCGACCGGATCGATCGAGGGTCTCGGCCTCGCGCTCGATGTGCAGCACGGTCGCTCCGGTCGGAAGCCGGACCGCATCCGAGAACGGCACGGTCGCCGCGCCATCAAATCCCGCCGCGGCGTGGTCGGAGACGATGATCCGCCCCGCTCGATCCGCGTGGACTGCTCGGTACACATATGGAGTATGGGCAGGAGCGAGCAGCTACGAGCGAAGAGCGATTCGGGGCGCTGCGATGGTGGAGGACGACAAGGAGAGGGCGGGAGGAAGCAGCGACGTGCCCGCTGGCTCAGTCAGCAGACCGACGCGGCGGGCTTAGTACGCGAGCGGGTCTTTCGCCACCCCGTTGACCCTGAGCTCCCAGTGGACGTGCGGCCCGGTCGTGACACCGGTCATGCCGATCGAGGCGATGAGCTGTCCGCGCACCACGTTCTGCCCGGGGCTCACGAACACCGCGCCGGTGTGGTAGTAGCAGGTCTGCAGACCTTCCGCGTGCTGGACACACACGCGCAGCCCGCCAACGGGGACCCAACCGGTCGCGACGACGATGCCGTCGTCGGACGAGTCGATGCGCGATCCGTATGGCGCGGCGATGTCGACGCCGGTGTGGCCCCACCAGAAGTACTGCGTGATCACGCCGTTGACGGGCCAGCCGAGACGCCCAGTGCGCGCCGGGAGCGACGCGCTCGACGGTGGTGCGATGGACTTCGTGCGCTCCGTGCGCTTGAGCGCGGGTAGCGCCGCGCCAGGAACAAAGATCATCTGGCCCACCGCGAAGTGCTCGGGCTCGAAGTAGACATGGTTAAAGGAGTAGACCACCACGGGATCCACCTTGAAGCGGTCCGCGACGCTTTCCGGCGTGTCGCCCTCTTTGACCTTATACAGAGCGCCCTCGCCCGGAGGGATGACGAGCTCGTGGCCGATCGAAAGGGTCTCGTCCTCTTGGCTGATGCCGTTCGCGTAGGCCAGCGCCTCGAGGGAGAGCTCGTAGTAGTTCGCCATCGTGGAGAGCGTGTCGTCCTTGGCGATCGTGCGGAAGAGAACAGGACGCGACTCTGGCGCGGCAACGGTCGTTGGGCTGCGCGTCCCCGCGATGACGCCGCGTGCCGCCGTCTGCGCTCGCATGGAGTCGTCGCTCGCAACGGACGCCACCGACGGGGCCGCCACGTCGGTCGGTGATGCGTCGGCGCGCGCGGACATCGCGGCGGTGTAGGGAAGCATGAGGACCAGGACCGCGGTCGCGGTGTTGAGTACGAGGCGAAGGCCCTTTGCACCGAAGTACGCGGACAGTGCGCGCGGCACGCGACGCGTGGTCAGGTGGACGAGGCCGTCCTTCGAATGCCGACTCAAGGTCACCAGCGACGTGGCGCTCCGCCTGATCGTCCTTCGCGCGCCGAGTGTCAGCGAAGGTGTGGCATGCGCCCTTCTAGCGTTCGTCGCCAATACCCTGATCCCTCCCGCAAAATGCGCCTGGGTCTTGTACGGATTGCGTACTGCTCTGTCCTGAGCCGGGGTACCGTACTCACGAGGTCAAACGCTGTCAATTGCAACGGCGTCACGTTTGCTGACCCATTAGTACCTCCGTACCCTAGGCGCGTGCCCGACTACAACCTCTCCTATGTCTATGTGTTCGCCTTCTTCGTAGCCGGAGCCCTGGTCGTCGCGGGCATGATGCTGCTGAGTCATCTGCTGGCTCCGTGGAAGCCCACCCGCGAGAAGCTCAAGACCTACGAATCCGGCGAGGAGCCAGTGGGCCAAGCTTGGGGTCGTTATCCAACGCACTTCTACGTGTTCGCGCTGCTCTTCGTCGTCTTCGATGTCGAGGTGATCTTCCTGTTCCCGTGGGCGGTGCTCTTCCGCGAGCTCGGCTGGTACGGCCTCGTCGAGATGACGATCTTCATCGCCATCCTGGTCGTCGGCCTCGTCTATGCCTGGAAGAAGAAGGCGCTCAATTGGTACTGAGTACGCCGCGCGCGACGATCGACCTCGCGGCCGCGCGCGATGCGCTCGCGAAGAGTCTTGGCGACAGAGCGCGCGTGTCGACCCTGCACGACATGGTCGTCGTCGACGTGGATGCCGCGCGGCTCATCGAGGTCGCGACCGTCGTGCGCGACAACCCGGCGACGCGGTGCGACCTGTACTCGGTGAACGCCGGCGTCGATACGGGGACCGAGCTTCGGAGCATCACGTTCGTTCGCGGGATCGAGACGCACGTCTTCGTCATGCTTCGCACGCCCTGCGACTCGGGCGAGCCGCACGTGCCCTCGCTCACCTCGGTGTGGAGCGGCGCGAACTGGTGCGAGCGCGAGACCTACGACATGTTCGGCATCGTGTTCGACGGCCATCCGGATCTCCGACGCATCTTCCTCGAGGAATCATTCCCGGGTCATCCGCTACGCAAGTCGTTCCTTCCTCCACGCAGCGACGCGCGCGGGGGCTGATGACGCTGTGCCGGTAGGTCCGTTCGGCATCGATCCCGCCATCTGGGCTCCGCTGCGGTTGGTCATTGCCGTCCTGCTCGTGGTCGGCCTCGTCTTCAATGGCGCGCTGGCGCAGATCTACCTCGAACGGAAGATCCAGGCGGTCATCCAGGACCGCCTCGGACCGCTGCACACCGGGCCGTGGGGGCTCCTCCAGACGTTCGCCGACGCGATCAAGCTGCTCGGCAAGGAGGACATCCGCGCACGGCTGACCGATAAATGGTTCTTCCTCGCCGCGCCGTCGATCGTCTTCAGCCCGATGCTGGCGAGCTACGTCGTGATCCCCTTCGCGCCGGGCATCGTCGGCGCTGATCTGAACGTCGGACTGCTCTATCTCACGACCCTTGGTTCGATGACGGTCCTGGGGATCGTCATCGCCGGTTGGGCGTCGAACAACAAGTACTCGCTCATCGGTGGACTCCGGTCGGCCGGCCAGCTCATCTCGTACGAGGTGCCGCAGATCGTGTCGCTCGTGACCGTCGTGCTCGTCGTCGGGACGCTTTCGATGGTCGGCATCGCCGAGAGTCAGCCGGGCTGGCAGCTGAACTTCCTCGTGCTGCCGCTCGCGTTCGTCACGTACTTCATCGCCGGACTGGCCGAGACGAACCGCGCGCCATTCGACCTTCCCGAGGCGGAATCGGAGCTCGTCGCCGGGTTCCTTACCGAATATTCGGGGATGCGCTGGGCGATCTTCTTCCTCGCTGAGTATGGCGAGGTGACGGTCGTGTCGTCGATCGTGACGACGCTCTGGTTCGGCGCATGGCACGGCCCGTTCGTGGAGGTCTTTCCGCTGCTCGGTGTGCTCTGGTTCACGCTGAAGACGTACTTCTTCGTCCTCGTCTTCATGTGGATCCGCGCCACGCTCCCGCGGCTGCGTATCGACCAGCTCATGTCGCTGTGCTGGAAGGTGCTGATCCCGCTGACGCTCACGAACCTCGTGGTCACGGCGACCCTGCTGCTCGTCTTCCCCAACACGGTGCTGCCGGTGGCGATCGCGAACTGGATCCTGCTCGCAGCCTTCGTGCTGGTGCTGCCGTACGTCCAGCGCCGCCGGCTCGTCGCGCTCCGCGAGCGGCTGCGGACCGCCGCCTAGTGCTCGATCTCATCGAACCGGCGCTGTTCGCGATCCTGACCATCGGCATCGTCTCGGCCGGGGTTGGCGTTGTGCTCGCCAACCGGATCACGACCTCCGCCCTGCTCATGGCCTTCACCTTCCTCAACATCGCCGGCATGTTCGTGCTGCTCGGGGCGGAGACGGTCGCGATGTTCCAGGTGCTCATTTACGTCGGTGCCATCACCGTCCTGATCCTGTACGGCGTGATGTTCACGCCGCAGTCGGCGCGGCCCTACGGGCTGTTCTTCCAAACGCAGAAGTACTGGGCCGCGCTCTTCGTCGTACCGATCGCGATCTTCGTCGCGTTCGTGGGATCCGTCGGTTTTCACGATTCGGCAACCGTGGGCGCGAAGGGTGGCGACCTGATGCCGCTCGCGACGAGCGTGTTCCGCGACTTCGCCTTCCCGTTCGAGGTCGCGTCGGTGCTGCTCCTCGCGGCCATGGTCGGCGCGATCGTGCTGGTCAAGAGGGACGAAGATTGACTGAGCGAGGAGTGTGCTCAGGGGTAGGGGCCCCTGTCAGCGAGCGGAGCGAGCGTGCGCGACGAGCGAATCAACCAGCCATGAGCTTGTCTCCTGGGCGAAGCCCAGAGATTGAGCAGGACTAGAGATGGCCGTTCCGCTCGGTGCCTTCATCGCAGTCTCGGCGGTGCTGTTCTTCATCGGGACGGCCGGCGTGCTCGTCCGCCGCAACGCGGTCGTGATCCTCATGTCCGTCGAGCTGATGCTCAACGCGACGAACCTGGCGCTGGTCGCGTTCTCGCGCCGCTTTTCGTCGATCGACGAGCGCGGCAGCGTGTTCGTGGTCTTCATCTTCGTTGTCGCGGCGGCGGAGGTCGCGGTCGGTCTGGCCATCGTCCTCTCGGCGTATCGGAACAAGCCGACCGTCGACGTCGATGAGATCCGGCAGATGCGGGGTTAACGCGTGATCCAGAACGTCTGGCTCATCCCCGCGTTCCCGCTCGCGGCCTTCCTCATCGATGGCCTGTTTGGCCGGAGATGGCTGCACAAATGGACCGGCATCATCGCCTCGGCCGCGGTCGGACTCTCGGCGCTCATCGCGATCGGCGTTTTCCTCGAGGTCCTCGGCGGCCACGAGCGGACGACCGTCACGCTCTACGAGTGGATCGGCGTCGGGGACTTCCACATCAATATCGCGGCGCTCGTCGATCCGCTTTCCTCGGTGATGCTGCTGGTCGTCACCGTCGTGAGCTTCCTCATCTTCGTCTACTCGAACGGCTACATGGAGCACGACCACGGCGTCCACCGCTTCTTCACCTGGCTGTCGCTGTTCGTGTTCGCGATGCTCATCCTCGTCATGGCCGACAACTACCTCCTGATGTTCGTCGGGTGGGAGGGTGTCGGTCTGTGCAGCTATCTCCTGATCGGGTTCTGGTTCGAGCGACCCGAGCCGTACGTCGCGGCGAAGAAGGCCTTCGTCATGAACCGCATCGGCGACTGGGGCTACACGATCGGGATGATCACGACCTTCCTCGTCTTCGGCTCGATGCAGTTCACCCAGGTGTTCGAGCATGTCGGCATCGCCACGCAGGCGAACCTCACGCTCATCTGCATCGCCTTCTTCTTCGGTGCCACCGGTAAGTCGGCGCAGCTGCCGCTCCACTCGTGGCTCCCGGACGCGATGGAGGGCCCGACGCCGGTGTCGGCGCTGATCCACGCGGCGACGATGGTCACCGCCGGCGTCTATCTCGTCGCACGCTCGATGCCGCTCTTCGCGGCGGCGGGTCCGTCGCTCGCCGTCGTGGGAATCGTCGGGGCGGTCACCGCGATCTTCGCGGCGACGATCGCGCTGGTGCAGTTCGACATCAAGCGCGTGATGGCCTATTCGACCGTCAGCCAGCTCGGGTACATGTTCCTCGCGCTCGGAGTGGGAGCGCCCGTCGCGGCGATCTTCCATCTCGCGACGCACGCCTTTTTCAAGGCCCTGCTGTTCCTGGGGTCCGGCTCGGTCATCCACGGCCTCGGCGGCGAGCAGGACATGCGGAAGATGGGTGGCCTGCGGCGCAAGCTCCCGGTCACGTACTGGACGATGCTGCTCGCGGGTGGCGCGCTCGCCGCGCTGCCGCCCCTCGCCGGGTTCTGGTCGAAGGACGAGATCGTGGCCGCGGCGTTCCTCGCTGGGTATCCGATCCTCTGGGCGGTCGGCATCCTGACCGCGGTCCTCACCGCGTTCTACGTGACGCGCGCGATGTGGCTGACCTTCCACGGCGAGCCGCGCGATCACCACCTTTACGACCACGCGCACGAGTCGCCGGCGGTGATGACCCTGCCGCTCATGGCGCTGGCGGTCGGCACGGTCGTCCTGGGCATCGCGATCGGGTTCCCGCCCGAGACCGGCTTCATCCACCGCTTCCTCAGCCCGGCGGTCGAAGTCGAGGGCCTCGTCGAGCATGCGCCGGAGGCCGCGACGATCCTCGTGCTCGCCGCGATCTCGGTGGCGGCGGGTGTTCTCGGGATCCTCGTCGGCCTCTCGATGTACGTGCGCCACCGGCCCGACCCCGCCGCGGTGTCGCGCGCCGCCGGCCCGATCTACCGCCTGCTCGTGAACAAGTACTTCGTCGACGAGCTGTACGACCGACGGATCGTCGAGGCCTTCCGCGCCGCCTTCGGCGCGATGTGGGCGTTCGACGTCCACGTCATCGACGGCCTCGCGAACCGGCTCGGCTGGCTCGCGGGCATGAGCGGCAGCTCTCTGCGTCGCGCGCAGACCGGCATCGTGGGCAACTACGCGCTCACGATCGTCGCGGGGCTGCTCGTGGTCCTCGTGGTCTACGGCGGCTACGCGGCGGGGATCTTCACGCGATGACGATCGACCACATCCTCACGCTCCTGCTCGCGGTGCCCGCGATCGGGCTCGTGCCGCTCTACGTCTTCCGGAACGATCCCCGTTCGGTGAAGCAGGTCGCCGTCGTTACGACGCTCGTCGAGCTCGTGCTCTCGCTCGTCATGCTCGCGCAGTTCCACGCAGGCGAGGCCGGCTTCCAGCTGGTCGAACAGGCGGACTGGCTTCCGAGCCTTGGCATCCGTTACCTGGTGGGCGTCGACGGCATCTCGGTGCTGCTCGTACCGATGACGACGCTGCTCACCTTCATCTCGGTCCTGTATTCGTCCGGCGGCGCGATCAAGGATCGGATCGCGTCGTTCATGGCGGCGTTCCTGGTGCTCGAGATCGGCATGGTCGGCGTGTTCGTCTCGCTCGACCTCTTCCTCTTCTACGTGATGTTCGAGCTGATGCTCGTGCCGATGTATCTCATCATCGGCATCTGGGGCGGCCCGCGGCGCATCTACTCGACGCTCAAGTTCGTGATCTTCACCCTCGCGGGCTCGTTGCTGATGCTCGTGGCCATCGTCGCCGTGTGGCTCGCCTCAGGCGACGAGGGCTCGCGCACCCTGTCTCTGCCGGAGCTGCTCGCCTCTCGCGGGCGCTTCTCCGCCGACTTCCAGTTCTGGGTCTTCCTCGCGTTCGGGCTCGCGTTCGCGATCAAGCTGCCGATGGTCCCGTTCCACACCTGGCTGCCCGACGCTCACGTCGAGGCGCCGACGGCGGGCTCGATCATCCTCGCCGGCGTCCTTTTGAAGGCGGGCGGCTACGGCTTCCTGCGCTTCGCGCTGCCGCTCTTCCCGGTCGGCACGCAGCTCTGGCTCCCGGTGATCATCGTGCTGTCGGTCATCGCGATCCTCTACGGCGCCGCCGTCTCGACGGTGCAGAAGGATCTGAAGAAGCTCGTCGCGTACTCGTCTGTCGCGCACATGGGATTCGTGACTCTCGGCATCTTCGTGCTGAACTCGCAGGGCGGGACCGGCGCGGTGCTGCAGATGCTGAACCACGGCTTCGTCACCGGCGCGCTCTTCCTCTTCGTCGGGATCCAGTACGAGCGCACGCATCGCCGCCTCATCGCGGATCTCGGCGGTCTCGCCAACCGCTGGCCGCTCTACACGACGTTCTTTGGGATCTTCGTGCTCGCGTCACTCGGCCTGCCGGGCCTCAATGGTTTCGTCGGCGAGTTCCTGGTACTGCTGGGGACGTTCAAGTTCAGCGGCGTGCCGCTTGGCGGCCTGTTCTGGGGTCCGCTCGCGGCCCTCGGCGTGATCCTCGCCGCCGTCTACCTGTTGTGGATGTTCCAGCGGGTGATGTACGGACCGGCGCGTGACGCGTATCGCGCGCTGCCCGACCTGTCGCCGATCGAGGTCATCTGCGCCGTGCCGCTCCTCGTCCTGACCGTGATCCTCGGCGTGTTCCCGCAGCCGGCGATCGCCATCATCGAGCCCTCGCTGCAGCAGGTGCTGCGGCTCGCGACCGATCCGGGCTTCCAGGTGGCCTTCAGGTGAGCGCGTTCATCGACACGCTGACTCCGGTCCTGCCCGAGGTGATCGTGACGATCACGGCCTGTGTCGTGCTCGTCGCCGACGGGCTTCTCCCGCGCGGGCAATCGCGCCTCGTGCTTCCGGCGATGACCGTCGTCGGTCTCGCGCTCGCGTTCCTCGGCGGGCCACTCGCTCCGCCTTCGGGCCAGTACTTCGGCGGCTTTGTGCAGATCGACACCTTCACGACGTTCTTCCGCGCGGTGTTCATCGTCCTCGCCGTGTTCGCGACGCTCGTCGCGCCCTCGTACCTCGAGCGGCGCGGGATCCCGCCCGGCGAGTACTACGCGACGATCTGTTTCTCCACCGTCGGTGCGATGACGATCGCGCTCTCCACCGATCTCATCACGCTCTTCGTCGGGCTCGAGCTCATGACCATCCCGATCTACGTGCTCGCGGGGATGCAGCGCCGCGACCGCTTCGCGAACGAGGCCGCGCTGAAGTACTTCCTCCTCGGTGCGTTCAGCTCCGCGCTGCTGGTGTACGGCTTCGCGTGGCTGTACGGCGTCACCGGCTCGACCCGCTACATCGACGTCGCGACCGAGTTGCAGCGCATCGGCCTCGCGAACGCACCCACCATCGTCGCCCTTGCCCTCGTCACGGTCGGTCTCGGGTTCAAAGCCGCGGTCGTCCCGTTCCACCAGTGGACGCCAGATGCGTACGACGGCGCGCCGACGCCCGCGACGGCGTTCATGTCCGTCGGCCCGAAGGCTGCCGCGTTCGCCGCGATCCTGCGCGTGCTGGTGAGCGGTCTCGCCCCACTGCAGGTCGACTGGAGCACGGTGTTCGCGGTGCTCGCGGCGACGACGATGACCGGCGGGAACATCGTCGCGCTGGCGCAGACGAATACGAAACGGATGCTCGCGTACTCGAGCATCGCGCACACCGGCTACATCCTGGCCGCGGTCGCGGCGTCGGCCGCGGGCCCGTCGGCGACTGCGGCGGTCCTCTTCTACGTGTTCGCCTACGGCGTCATGAACCTCGGCGCGTTCGCATGCCTCCTGTACTTCGACATCGAGGGCTCGCGTGGCGCCACGCTCGAAGAGCTCAACGGCTTCGCGCGCCGACAGCCGCTCGGCGCCTTCGCCTTCGCGATCTTTCTCTTCTCGCTCACCGGCATCCCGCCGACGGTCGGCTTCGTCGCGAAGTTCCTCGTGATCCAGCCCGTGCTCGACGCCGGCTACGCCTGGCTCGCGGTGTTCATCGCGCTCAACGCCGTGCTCGCTGCGTTCTACTACCTGCGCGTCGTCGTCCATATGTATATGTATGACCCGGAAACGGGCGCGCCGATGGTCGCGAGCACGCGGCTGCTTTCGGCGGCGCTCGGCCTTTCCGCGCTCGCCACGATCGTGCTTGGCGTGCTGCCGAACTCCTTATATGCGTGGGCGCTGCAGGCGGCGAACCCGCTGCTGCGCTAGCCGGCGTCCGACTCGCTACGTTTTCGCGCTCGGCGTCGAGGGCAGGAGCCGCTCGCCGAGAAGACCGCCGACGCCGCCAAGGACGAACGCGGCGCCAAGTGGGATGAGCAGGTCCGGCAGCCCGAGCACCATGAGATCGCCGAAGGACGACACCGGCGGAGTATTCGGACGGAACGCCTGATGGAGCTGCGTCGCGATGATGCTGCCGATGAACAGCGAGAACAGCAGCGCTAACGGCGAGGCGATCGCGCCGAGGCGGCCCGCGATGAGGCCCGCGCAGAACAGGATCGCGGCGGGCACGCCGAGCAGGATCAGCGGCGGCACTGGCAGCGGCTCGGTCAGGCCCCACCAGAACGCGAGACCGACCGACGTCGCGGTCACTGCCGCGATGAGGCGTGTCCGCATCACAGGCGCGCCATCGCGCGGCGGCGCAGCCAGCCGCCCGCGGCGCCCGCGAACGCGCCGCCGACGGCGTACGGAAGCAGCTCGATGAGGAGGCGCGCTTCCCAACCGAGCAGATCCAGAACGCCGGCGCCGAGGCCCGCGCCCTGACCCCAGAGTGAATACGCCCCGTAGATGAGCGCGCCGACGATCACCGAGAGGAAGCCCGCGAGCGCCGAGCGGCGCATCGCGAACCAGCCGGCACCGAGCGCGGAGAACAGCAGGTAGCCGATCGCGCCGATGGCCGCGATGCCGAACCAGTTCGGCACCGCGAGGAACGCAGCGAGGTCCGCGATCCCCGCGGCGACCACGGACAGCCAGAAACGCAGCGGACTAACGGACGATCGCGAGCGCGTGATCCGCTCGGTTCAGCGGCTCGGCGCGACCGTCGTCGCCGAGGATCGCGATGTCCTCGATGCGCACGCCGAACCGACCCGGGATGTAGATGCCTGGCTCGATCGAGAACGCCATCCCAGGCTCGAGGAGCTCGTCGTTGCCGCGGACGAGGTAGGGATGTTCGTGCCCGTCGAGGCCGATGCCGTGCCCGGTGCGGTGGATGAAGCGTTCGCCGTAACCGGCCTCGTCGATCACCCGGCGCGACGCAGCGTCGACGGACGCCGCCGTCGCGCCCTCGCGTGCGGCCGAGTAGCCGGCCTCCTGCGACCGCCGCACGACGTCGTGGACTCGACGCACCTCGTCGTCGACGTCGGCGCCGACATGGACGGTGCGCGTGATGTCGGAGCAGTACCACTCCCGAGTTCCGCCGAAGTCGAGCACGATCGCATTGCCGCGCGCGACGCGGCGATCGCCGGTCTCGTGGTGTGGCGACGCGCCGTTCGGCCCCGATGCGACGATCGTGAAGGTGACCTCGTCATGCCCCTCCTCGCGGAGAAGCGCGGCAATCTCGGCGCCGATCTCGCGCTCGGTCCGATCGGCGAACTCGCGTCTGAGGATCCGCAGGTAGGCGCGATCCGCCGCCGCCGACACCGCGCGCAGCGCGTCACGTTCGTGCGGGTCCTTACGCATGCGCAGATCGCGGGTGATGAGCGACGCGATCTGGAAGCTTCGGCTGGGGAGCGCGGCCTGAAGTCGCAAAACGAATAGTGACCACATCTGGTCCGCGACGGCGACTGCGCCGGTCGCGGTCACGAGACGCGCGACCAGCGCGTACGGATCCTCGGTCTCTCCCCAGGTGCGCTGCGGCAGATCGGGTGCGGCGGCCTTCGCGCGTGGCGACTCGAGCTCCGGCACGACGAGCGTCGCGGCACCGTCGGCAGACACGACGAGACAGGTGAGACGTTCGCTGGCGAAGACGCGATAGCCCGCCAGATACGCGAGGTCCGAGCCGGGCGAGAGAAGCAGCCCAGCGAGGCCACGCGCGCGGAGCGCCGCGCTCGCTCGCTCGCGGCGTGACTGGTAGGTCAGGCGGTCGGCGGGCATCGAGTGTGCTCGGGAGTATGCCCGTGAACCGCCCGCGGTTCGTCGTCATCGCATTACCCACCTGAATCACTGCGCATAGCGAGAAAGAACCTCAAGCGAGCGAGCGCTCGCCCCGCACGCCATGTCGGTGGTGTAACGATGTGTCAACAGCAGGGACACAGGCTGGAACCGGTCGTGCAACGCGGCCCCGCCAGTGGGGCCGGAGGGTGCGCCGCTCATCGCGCGGGTCGGCGTCGCCGTCTTCGGGTTGTCCCTCGTCGTCCCGATGTTCGCGTCTGGCGTGGTCACACGCGCGAGCGCGCCGGTGATCGTCGCGGCGACGACGCAGCTGCAGTTCACGGCTCCGTACGACTTGCCTCGGCTACCAGAACCGGTAGCGCGAGCGCGTGTCGACGTGCCCGCGCCCGACTCGAGCCCAGAGCTCACGACCCGGACGGCGGCGGCGCGCGTGGCGGCCGTCCCGATCGAGATCACCGCCGTACCTCCCGCGTCAAGCGGTGGCGTCGTGACCGTGTCGTGGTACGGGCCGGGTTTTTATGAGAACAGGCTGCCGTGCTGGCAGTGGCTGGCGGCGAACGGTCTGCCGATCCAGTTCCTGCCCGACACTTGGGGCGTCGCGCACAAATCCCTGCCCTGCGGGACGATGGTCACGCTGACGCACGGCGCGAACACGGTGACCGTGCCCGTTGTCGACCGCGGGCCCTATGTCGCCGGTCGCGAGTTCGACCTCGCGCCTGGTGTGAAGGAGGCGCTCAACTGCACCGACCTGTGCACGGTCGTGATGCAGATTCGCTAGCCACCGTCCGCTTGCCGTCCGGTCTGCCCACCGACCGCATGCGCCTGATGACCCGCTCGCCAGCCGAACAGACGAGCGGTGGCATAGGACTTGCAGCCTGCCTCGCTACTGAGCGGGGGAGACACGGTGCCCCTGTCAGGCAATCGAAGGGAGACACTGGATGACGCGCAACAAGGGCGCTATGACCGTCGCGGAGGCTGGCCGGCGAGGCGGAGCGACCACCGCGCAGCGTCACGGTCCCGAGTTCTACGAGCAGATCGGCAAGAAGGGTGGTCGCACCACCGCGGCGCGCCACGGCTCCGATTTCTACGAGCAGATCGGAAAGCAGGGTGGCCAGAAGGTCAAGGAGCTCTACGGCCCGCGGTTCTACGGACGCATCGGAAAGATCGGCGGCGACACCGTCTCAGAGAAGTACGGACACGAGCACTTCGAAGAGATCGGCAAGAAAGGCGGACAGAAGGTCGCTGAGCTGATCGCTCGCGGACGCCAAGCGGGCTAGCAAGCCTCCACCCAAAACTGAGTCCGTCCTGAAATGAATGCCTCTACCTCGGAAGGGTTCACACCGTTGACACGACGGTGGCAAATCGTATCGTCCCAAACTGTACGCGAGGGTGACGAAATTTCGCGCTCGTGTACCGACATCCGGACGGCACGAGTCCGGAGACGAGTGAGGGAAAAGGCGTTGGACGGCGGCACGGTCAGTTCGGACACACCACTGGTCGCGGTCGAGTGGGAGGACATCACCGCCTACTCGCGGACGGCGATCCCCGATGACTTCGAGCCCTACCGGCTGCGAAAGCTCACCTGCGGGATGCTGTGGAAGGACACCACCGAATACGTCGTCATCGTGGGCGACTACGACCTCACCAACGAGGGCAAGGATTACCGCCACAACGACTTCCACATCATTCCCCGCGGCGTGATCCGCAAGCTCACCTACCTGACTGACGCAGGCTCTCTGGTCTCCCTCCAGATCGAGTCCGCCTAAGCAGGCGGCTCCCGGCAGGGACCGGCGCCATCCAGTGGCCCCAGTTCTGCGTACCGATTGACGGAACGAGAACGGCTGTTTCCGGGTAATGGAACAGAGAACGCCCTGGCACCGTTTTTCTGGGTGGAGGTTTACGTGGCTGTTCGTGCTGAGCTCTACTGCTATTTCTGCGGACATGGACTCGGGGAGGTCCTGGTGCCGACCCGCGCCCGCCGACCGTCGCTCGAGCAGCTGCGGACCGCGTACGCCACCGGTGGCCGCGAGGCCCCCGTCTGGGACGACTCGGATCAGCCCCTCTGCCCGCGCTGCGGCGGACAGCTCTTCCTCGAGCGCTTCGAGCACGAGGTCGTCCGTTCGCACGAGCGCCGCGCGCTGAAGCGGGCGAGCTGACCTAGCGCCGGCGGCGCAAGCCGCGGCCGCTCATTCCTCCGTGGGTATCCGCGGCGTCGCGTGGCTCGCCTTCGGCGCGCTTATCGGTTGGTCGGTATCGCGTCGCGTTCTCCTCGAGCGCTCGCGCGCCGGCTTCGCGCTCACCGATCGGCAAGTGGAGATCCTCTGGCTCGTCGCGCGGGGGCTGACCACGAAAGAGATCGCGCGGCATGAAGGCATCAGCCCGCACTCGGTGAGCACGCACATCCGTCGTGCCTGTCGCACCCTCGGCGTCCCCACGCGGGCAGCCGCCGCGGCGATCGTGTGGCGCGGGACCGATCAGCTCGCAGTGCCGGCGAGACCCAACCGATCGGCGACGTCGCTGAGCGCCGCGATCACCTCGCTCGTGAGCTCCTCGAACGGGATCGCCATGTCCTCCGCGCCCTTCAGCATCATCTCGCGGCTCACCGCGCGTGCGAAGGCCTTGTCCTTCATCTTCCTTCGGACCGATGAGGCATCGACGTCGCGCACCGCCTTCGATGGCCGCACCAGCGCGACCGCGGTCACGAACCCGCAGAGCTCGTCCACCGCGTAGAGCGTCTTCTCCATCGGCGTCACGCGCGGGATCCCGGTGTGATCGCCGTGCGACTGGATCGCATGGACGATGGTGCCCGGTACGCCGGCCTGCTCGAGGATCGGCTTGCCATTCTGCGGGTGTCCGTCCGGATCGCGTTCGTAATCGAAGTCGTGGAGCAGACCCGTGACCGCCCAGGTCTCTTCGTGCTCGTTCAGCTTGCGCGCGAAGTGGCGCATCGCCGCTTCCACCGCGAGTCCGTGCTTCCGCAGGCTGTCGCCCTTGGTGTGCTCGCACAGCAGCTCCCAGGCCTCATCGCGGGTCATCGGCGCACCTCCCCGGTCCCAAAGGTTAGCGATGCTAGGCTCGGTCAGGCGTGACCGGTTGCGGGTGCCTGCTCATCATCGCGGCGCTCGTCGGGCTCGGCGTGTTCTTGATCTTCGGCTCGACCGATCCGGGCGAGCCCATCGAGACCGCGGTCGCGTTGTTTGCCGCGCTCTCGTTAGGACAACGGCTGGCGCTCGTGCCAGGGCGTCGCATGCTCGTACGCGCGCGCCGCGCGTAGGAGCAGCCGCTCGCGCCACGGTCCGGCGGCGAGCTGAAGTCCGATCGGCAGGCCCGCCTGCGTGAAGCCACAGGGGATCGAGATCGCGGGGAGACCGGTGAGGTTGAACGGCGCGGTGTTGGCGGTAAGACGCTGAGCCGCCGCGACCGCATCCTCCCCGTCGCGCGGTGGCGCCGCGATCGGCGTCGTAGGAGACAGGATGACGTCATGCTCGCGCAGGACGGCGAGCCACTCGCGTCGCAGCTCACCCTGGTCGCGCCGCGCCTGCGCGTAGTCCGTCCCGGTGAAGGTCTGGCCGGTCCGAAGGCGCGTGAGCACGTCGGCCCCGATGTCGGCGGCGCGCTCACGCAGATGCTCGCGGTGATAGGCGGCGGCGTCGGTGAGAAGGATGGCGCGCTGCGCGGCGATCAGATCCACCCGCGGGAGCGCCATCTCCGTGACCGACGCGCCGAGCGACGTGAGCACGCGCGCGGCTTCGCGGACCGCGGCGTCGACCTCGGGGTCGATCTCATCGAAGAAATGGTTCGTCGGGACGATGACGCGCACGTCTTTCGCGCCGTCGTCGATCCCCACGGCGTAATCGTCGGTCGGCGTGTCCGACGACGACGGATCGAGCGAGTCGTAGCCGGCGATCGCGCTCAGCGCGAGCGCGAGGTCGCCGACGGTGCGCGCGAGCGGTCCGGCGTGGTCGAGCGTCCACGCGAGGGGGATCACACCGCGCAGGCTCACGCGGCCGTAGGTCGGTTTGAGCCCCGCGACGCCGCAGAGGGACGCGGGGATGCGGATGGATCCACCGGTGTCGCTCCCCGGAGAGGCGTAGCAAAAGCCCGCCGCGACGGCGATCGCGCTGCCACCGCTCGAGCCGCCGGGGATACGTGTGGTGTCCCAGGGATTGGACGCCGGGCCGAAGTGCGGGTTCTGATTCGTGACACCGAGCGCCCACTCGTGAAGGTTGAGCTTGCCGAGGAACACCGCCCCCGCGACGCGCAGCTTCTCGACGACGGCGCAGTCCCGCTCGGGGACGCGGTCGGCGAAGATGCGCGACCCACCCGTCGTTCGCACGTCGGCGGTGTCGTAGAGGTCTTTCAGCGCGACCGGGATGCCGTGCAGCGGACCACGATCGACGCCGTTCGCGAGGTCAGCGTCGGCGCGTTTCGCGTCGGCGAGCGCGGTCTCGGCGGTGAGCGTGATGAAAGCGCCGAGCTCGCGGTCGTGTCGCGCGATGCGGTCGAGGCACGCGCGCACCAGATCGACCGAGGACGCTCGACGGGAATGGATCAGCGCGGAGGCGGCCTGCAGCGGTAGGAGCGCGACGTCGCTCACGGCGCTGAATGGTATGAGCACCGTATCGTGCTGCTGTGGACGACCGCTCCTTCTCCCGCTTCGGCGGCCTCGCGGCCATCCTGCTCGCGCTCACATCGTGGGCCGCGGTGCTCGCGTACGCGGCTCTCGTGCGGCCCGGCGATTCCTCGCAGGGTCTACAGATATTCCAGTTCCTCTATGCGCTCGTTGCCTTCTGGGCGCTCTTCGCCATCGTCGCCGTCTACTACCGCGTGAGGTCCCTCGGCGAGGCGTGGGCGTTCTTCGCCACGCTCGTCGGCGTCGTGGCGTCCGTCGGGACGATGGTCGCCGCGATGTATGAGGTCGCGAATCTGCGGCGGAATCCCCCGCTGGTCGGCGTCTCGCCGGCGAATCCGCTGGGCATCATGTCGTTCGGTCTCACCGGGCTCTGGTTCCTCGTCGCGAACCTCTTGCTGTGGCGTACGAGGACGCCGCGTGTCCTCGTGGCGCTGGGCTTCGTCGCGGCCGCCGATCTCTTGGCGGGATTCGTCGCGGGGCTATCCGAGAACGGCGGCGTCGTGTATCTCGCCTCGCTCATCGCGGGAGCGATCGGCGGTCCGATCTACTGGCTCTGGCTCGGGCGGCTGCTGCGCCGCGACGCCTAGCGCGTGGCATCGGTCTCGCGGCTCGCGCTCCTGGGCATCGTGATCATTGCCGTGTTCCTGTTCGTGCGCGATTGCGCGCCGTCACGCGTCGTCTTCCCGTCGCCGAGTCCGAGCGCCTCTTCGAGCAGCGCGCCGCCGACGCGCTCGGTGCCGCCGTCGGCGAGCGGGACGGCGACGATCGCGCCGCCGTCGACCTTCACGCTGACCGTGACCGACGCTGAGCTCACGAAGGCCGCGGCGTCGTCGTTCCCGCAGACCGTGAGCGGCGTGACCGTGCGAGATCCGGTCGTGCGCACCACGACCAGGGACGTCCGACTGACCGCGTCGGCGCGCGTGTTCTTCGGCACGACCGAGTTCGTGATGATAGGGACGCCTTACGCGAGCGCAGGTCGCGTCGCGGTGCGGGTGGACTCGGTCACGCTCGGCGGATTCGGTCTGCCGGACTCGGTGCGCGCCTCGGCCGCCGCCGACGTGGAGAGCGCGATCAACCGACTCGTGCCATCGACGGTGACGGTACAGAAGGTGACGCTCGGCGAAGGCACCGTCACGATCGAGGGCGTGACGCAGCGTTAGCGCGCGAGCGGATTGATGAGCTGTCCGAAGAGCTTCGCTTCCCAGTGGACGTGTGGACCGGTCGTCACGCCCGTCATGCCGACGAGCGCGATCGGCTGGCCGCGCACGACGCGTTGCCCGACGTTCACGAGCAACGCGGAGGTGTGGACGTAGCACGTCTCGAGCCCGCCACCATGTGACAGGCAGACGCCGTTGCCACCGGCGCCTTGCCAACCGACCTTCGTGACCGTTCCACCGTCCGCGGCCACGACGATCGAGCCGACGGGCGCCGCGATGTCGATGCCGGTGTGCGAGTACTGCAGGAACTGCGCGACATCGCCCGCGGCCGGACGGACAAACCGGAGCTCATCGCTGTCGATCAGGCCGAGACGCGCCGCAGCCCCAGGATCTCCGCGGAGATTCCACTCCTCGTCCGACCACGTGCCACAGCGGTAGAGCTCGAGACGCGTGGTATCGAGTCGCTCGCGGCTGAGTCCGGTGAAGTACCGGCCGTCGGGGCTGAAGACGCGCGCGCCGACGAGATTGGGCAGTATCGCGGCGGGCTGAGCCTGCGCCCCGCCCCACACCGCGAACTTCTCGAACCGGTCACCGGCGGGGATCGTCGACGAGATCCGCCCGACCAGAAGGGACCGGCCGTCCGCGGTCCATGACGCGATGGCGCCGCTGAAGCGGCTGAGCGGCGTGCTCTGCCTCGCGCCATCGGGCCCGATGAGCTCGAGCTTGTTTGGATACCGCACCAGGAGCGTGTTGCCTATCGGCGACCACTCCATATACGTCGCGCCCGGCGCGTCGAGCAGGTCGACATCCGCGGTCGCGGTCTTTCCGATGTAGCGAAGGGCGGTCCCGTCGTACGAGTAGCGCGTCATCGTGAAGCGGGTGCCGTCCGCGCTCCAGTACACATCGTCGAGCGGATAGGCGGGCTCGAAATCCTTGTCGAACCGCGCGACGGTGCGCGTCTCGGCTTTCGACCACTCGCGGATGTCCCGCTTGTAGATATAGAGGAGCTTGTCGCCGACCCAGCGCACCTCGGGGATCGACATGAGCAGCTTGGCCTCGATCTTTCCGTTCCGCAGCACGCGCAGGTCCTCATCTCGCGGCCAATACGAGAGGTAGGCGCCCGTGGCCGACCATTCTGGCCGGATCCCGAACCCGACCGGCGACAGCGAACCGGTGCGGACGTCGACGGTGTAGATGACCTCGTCCTCTTTCCAACCGACCGGCGACGTGGTCGAAGGCGTGCGTTGCCCCGCCGTGATCGCGAGCGTCTTGTTATCGGGCGACCACTTCGCCTCGATCGCGTTCTGGATGAGCGGGATGTCGACGCGACCGGTGCAGTTGAGTCCGGGCTCCCACGCGCCGGCGGGGTCGTCGGGAACCTGTGTGGCGCCGCGTGGTTCGGCGGGCATCCAGGCGCAGAGAACGAGTGACACCACCGCGAGGGCAAGCTTCGCTCTCATCAATGAAAGTCTAGGAGCGAGGTCGGCCCGCTTTGCGTTCGGTCGCGGTCGCGTATCAAACACATCGAATGATCTACGCAGAACGCGGAGATTCGCCCGCTTAACGCACACGGCGGGATGGGCGGACCAATGTTCCGTGCCTACGGGCTCGCTTGATCGCATCACGGCCAGACGGCCGCCGCATCTGATGGTCGTACACAGGTCAGACTGGCCCTGAACCGCTCAGCAAGTCAGGCTTCGTCGCAGTGGGAAGAGATCGGTGGCCCGTCATGCGCGCGGCGGCGCGGCGTTCCGCACTGTAGTGCGGACCCCTTCACGATTCCTGATCCGGATCGCCATCGCTTCGCTCGTGGTCGCGGCGATCGTTCCCTTCGACCGCGGCCCGACGGTCGCCGACGCGCGCGTGGCCGCCGACGCGGAGGCAGCGGCGCAGCGCGCCATCGCGATCGCGCGTGGTGAAGCGCTGAGCGGGAACACCCCTTCGTCGGTGACCGAGACCAGCTCGACCGTCACCTACATCGGCTACCCGAGCGCCACCGCACGACCCGGCGAGACGGTCACGATCCCCGTCGCGCTGCGCAATCGCGACACCGTAAGCTGGGCGGCCGCCGGCGAGCAGGCCGTGAAGCTCTCATATCACCTGTACGACGCGGCCGGTCACGTCATCGCATGGGACGGTCTGCGCTCGAGCCTCCCAGATGATCTTCCCGCCGGCGGCGGAGACGTGATCCCGATGACCGTCGCGGTCCCGGTGCTCACCGGCACGTACACCGTGAGGCCCGACCTCGTGCGCGACGGTCTCGGTTGGTTCTCGGCCGGTGGTGCGGCGCCGGGCTCGTTCCCGCTGCGCGTGACCTCCGATCTCGACGCCGGCTACGGATCGACCACGTCGCCGGCGGCGATCATCCCCGGCGGCGATGTTCCGGTCGAGGTCAACCTCACCAACACGGGACTACTGACCTGGCCCGCGGCTGGGAACGCTCCGGTGCGTCTTGGGTACCACTGGCTCGACGGGAATGGCAAGGCGGTCGTGTGGGACGGCGCGCGGGTGTCGCTTCCGCGTGACCTGACGCCCGGGCGCGAGATAACGCTCAGCGTGAACGTGCGCGCGCCGGATCACGACGGCGACTACGTCCTGGTGTGGGACATGGTCCAGGACGGCGGCATCGGCTGGTTCTCAGGTCATGCGGTCCCGACGAAGAGCGAGATCGTCGCGGTGTGGCAAGGCGTGACTTTTTACGGCAAGGGCTGGGGCCACGGCATCGGCCTCTCGCAATGGGGCGCGCAGGGGTGGGCCGAGGGCGCGGTCGGGCCGCGTCTCACCGGCGAACAGATCGTCGCCAAGTACTTCCCTGGTGCGCGGCTCGCGAGCCAGCCGATCACGCAGCCGTTCCGTGTGCTCCTCTCCGCGCCGTCGACCGCGTGCATCCATCGCACGATCACGAACGTGGCGCGGATGCAATCGGCGGGCGGCATGCGTCTTGTGAACAACGCGGATCCGAGCATCGTGTACACCGAGACACTGCCGAACCAACCGCTCCGGTTCTGGAACGATGGCGGCTCGCTCGCCGTGCGCAACGACTCGAACAACCAGATCGTCTTCTTTGGCGCCGACACGGTCGTGCTCATGCCGAAGCAGTTCTGGGATCCGATCTACATCGACCAGAAGACCCTCGGCTACCGCGGCAACCTTCAGGTCGGTCTGCGTGAGGAAGGCAATTTGCGCGTCGTGAACTACGTCTCGTCCGACGAGTACATGCGCGGCGCCCTGCCCGGTGAGATGCCGTCGCATTGGGAGATGGAAGCGCTGCGCGCGCAGGCCATCACCGCTCGGACGTACGCGGCGTGGCGCCAGTCGACGGCAGGTGATCGCACCTGGGACGTGCGCGACGATACGGCGGACCAGTGCTACGGCGGAGACGGCTTCGAGAGCCCGCGCACCTCCGCCGCCGTCGACTCGACCGCGTCGATGATCCTCACCTACGACGGCAAGCCGATCCGCGCGCTCTATTCGTCGGCGAGCGGCGGCATCAGCGAGAACGTCGGCTGCGTCCTCGAGGCGGAGAGGGTCGGTGACACCTGGCAGTGCGCGCAGGGCTGGCCCTACCTGCAAGTCACGGAGGATCCGGCCGAGACCGCGGCGTACGACAAGCGCGGTGGGATGCCGCACGGCCTCTGGTCCGAATGGTTCAGCGGAGCCGAGATCCGCAAGCAGATCATCGAGGATTACGGCGTCGACATCGGCAGCTTCATCTCGATCGAGTTCAACGAGAGCCCTGGCGGCCGGCCGATCTCGATCCGGGTGCGCGGCACGAGCGCCGCGGTGGATCTGAAGGGCGACCGGTTCCTGCGCACGACGCTGGGCCTGAAGAGCACGCTGGTCCGCACGACGCCCTTCTAACTCGGCCATATCGCAAAATCCCTTGGTCATCGCCCTCGATTCCCGACGGCGGCGACCTACCCACGCGGGCGCCGTAGCAGTAGGAACGCGCAGATTGCGGCAACGATGGTCTCCGCGCCCTTCGTGGTGAGGCCGATAGGCTCCACCGGCAGGTCACCACGGCTCGTCGCGTAGGCGAGCACGAGGCCGACCGCGTACAGGAGCACCAGGCCGTCCGCGACCGGCCGGCGCGCAAGAACGCCCGCGGCGCTCAGGACGTACCCGAGCCCCATCAGTCCGAAGACCGGGCCTCTGGTCGATTCGCCCGGGATCAGATCGGCGACCGCGAGGGCGAAATGGATCGCCGCAGCCACGATCGCGGCGACCGCGGCCGTGACCCGCAGAGGGACATCGCTCCTCGCGTCTATCCGCGCGCCGCCGTCTGGCGCGCGCTGCGTCGCCACAGCACGGCCGCTCCGATCAGCGCCACGGCGCCGACGACGGCGTGCGCGACGTGCGTCTTGCCCAAGCCGATGTCTTCGTGATTCAGCGGGAAGGGCGGCACGTGATCCAGCAACAAGTAAAGTCCCGCAATGACCAGGACGACCGCGAGGATCTTCATTCCGTGCCCTCCCTATTGTTCGCGATCAGTTCGCTGGAGCGGAGACATGATGACGTACGTTGCGCGCGCGGACCTGGATCAGACGCTCACCGGCGATCAACACGCGGAAGGGCTTCGGTCGATGTGACCACGGAGGCGACCGCGAGCGCGAGCACGAGCCAGACCCGACCGATCGGCTGCGTCCAGAGGTAATGGTCGAGGAGCAGCAGGGTGAGCAGTGCGACGCCAACAGCCACCATGGCGGCGCGACCGCGCGGCTCCGCATGCCTGCGTGTCGCGGCCACAACGGCGGCGAGGAGTGCCAGCCACGCCAGCACGCCGGGGACGCCGAGCTCCGCCAGCGCGATAAGAAAGACGTTGTGCGTCGGCTCGCCCACGGCGATCCCTTGCCGCTGCTCCGCGATCAGGATGTTGCCCGCGCCGACGGGCCTGCCCGGCGCGACCAGTGACCACGCGGCGTTGTCGTACGTCTGCCGTTGTGCGAGCGAGTTCGCTTCGGGAAACGCCTCGAGCTGCGTTACGCGCGCAGCCGAGAAGAGCAGCCCGATCGCCACGAGGAGCGCGAGAGCGCGTCGCCGTCGCAGGTGCTCCCCGAGCCACGCCGGGGCGCCGCGCCATCCCTGAGTCAGCATCACCCACGCGAGCGTTCCCAACGAAAGCGCCAGCCACGCGCTGCGGGAAAAGGTGAGTGACAGCCCGATAACACCGGCGAACTGCGCGATGCGCGCGAAGCGCGAGCCATCAGCGCGCAGGAACAGCAGCAGGAGCGCGAGCGATAGGAAGATGCCGAGGATGTTCGGATGCGGGAAGCTGCCGTAGGCGCGGAGCCAGCGATCGACGCCGGGAAGCACCGCGACGACCGCGACGGTGTCGTCGACAGTGAACTCGGTCGACCAGCCGTTGAACAGCGCTCCAGTCGGAGCTGTGGACTGCGTGACCGCCTGCCACGCCGCGAGCGCAGCCTGCACGATGACGGTGACTGATAGCGCTCGCCAGAATGTTTCGCCGCGCGCGGTCGCGACCAGATCGGCTGCGGCCACGGCGAACAGCACGAGCACCCCGAGGTGCGCCGCGACCGAGAGCGCGACGATGCGATCGAGCGCCGTTAGCGTGCTGAGCGCCGCGGCGATGCTCAGTGCGGCGATACCCAACGGCACGATAGTCGCGCGCGCCACCGCTCTGCCGGCGGCGAGGAACGATACGAGCCAGACGAGGCTGGTCAGGGCGACGAGCACGTCCGCCGGATAGAGAAGCACGGCGCGGTACTGGTACCAAACATCGTCGGCGTCCGCGACGTGGAGGGTCAAGAACAGTCCGACCCCAAGCGAGGCGGGCACACACGCGAGTCCGATCGGCGCGAGGCGCGAGGCGGCGGTCGCTAGCCGCGACTTGACAGCGGCCCGCTCTCCGGTGCGAGGTGCGACGGCTTCCAGCTGATCATCCCTCCACGTGCGAGCGCTCCGCGACGCCGCCGGAGCCCGACGAGCGCGGTGGCGATCACCAGCAGTGTCGATGGCACCGTACCCCACATGACACCGAGCGGATCCGGTGCGCCGAAGGCGAGCTCGGACGGCGCGACGCGTGACGCAGCCGCGTTCTCCCAGATCTCGACGCCGCCGCCGAGGCTTTCGAGGTGGCGGAAACCCGCCTCGGCGAGATACGGGTCGTACTCCGGCTCCGCGACGAACGCCCAACGGATGCCGTAGTCATCGGCCGTTGCAAGCACCCGACGCAGCTGCGCGCCCGACGGATCCCACCACAGCGCGGAGTCGAGCGTGCCGATGCCGCTCTCCTGGAGCTCGGGCACGGCGCGCGCAGTGAAGTAGGGACCGTCGATCGTTGTCGCGCTCGTCAGGTAACCCAGGCGCGTCGCAGTGTCACCGAAGCCGAAGGTCTGGTAGCGCCAGTTCGCACGGTCGTCGGCGTTGAGGAACGCGGCGACGGGACGCAGGTCGTGCGGTCGTAGCTGCGTGCCGAGCAGGCTCGCGGAATCGATGACCGCGAACGACGCGAGCGCGATGAACGCGAGCGCAGCGGCCGCTCGCGAGACCGGCCGGCGACTGGCCATCGCGTCATGGACCGCCAACCCGGCGAGCGGCAGCAACAAGACGGCGCTCCAGAGGGCGAAGCGGTCATACGTGAGCCACTCCCAGCCCGGACCGAAGATAAGAGAGGGCAGCGCGGTGGTCCCGCCGAGCCCGAGCGCGCCGAACCATGCCGCAGCGCCGGCCAGGACGCGCGTCCGCGGACCCGTCGCGCGACGAAGTCCGGCCAGCGCGAGCACCGGGACCACGCCGTACATGCCCCAGAAGAAGAGCGCCCGGGCGTCCGCGTCGGCGAGGAAGTTCGCGCGACTGAGATGAGGGATCACGACCTGATGTGGCGCGGTCAGCTCCCAGATCCAGAAGGGCAACGCCGCGAATGCCGCCGCGACCGCTACGGCCGCCGTCGCTGCGAGGGCGCGACGGAGCTGCGCGCGGAGCTCGCTCCGCCGCAGGCTCGCGATGAAGCCCGCGAGCAGTGCGACGGGCAAGAAGAGGACCGGAGTGGCATGGTGTGCCGTGAACGCGAGACCACCGAGCGCCGCGACGACCAGCAGATTGACTCCTCCACCGTGCTCGACGAATCGCAGCCACTCGGCGGTCAGTACGAGCGCGAGCACGAGCGCGACGAGCGTCGGCAGCTGGCCGAACGCATGCCCCGTGAGCGCGAATGCCGGCAGAAAGACGGAGACGACGGCGGTCGTGCCCGCGACATCCTCAGGGACGAAGAACCTCGCGAATCGCCAGACCGCGAACGGCAGTGCGACGAGTGTGGCGAGCAGAACGATGCCGAATGCGCTCTCGACGCCGGTGACCGCGCCGATCGCCGCGACGAGCTGATGGGCGAAAGGCGGGTACGAGCTCACCGAGAAGCCCCCGAACCATCTCGGATCCCACAACCCGAATGGCGAACGCAGGTAGTGATCGGCGAAGAACTCGTGCGTGCCCGCGTCATAGCTGAAGCGGTAGAAGCCGGCGAGCACCAGCGGGCCGTGGAAGCAGAGCGCCAGCCAGAGCGCGAGTCGGAGCCGACTCATGACTCGGTGACCGGTTTCACGGTGAAGGACGAAGGATGGATATCGATCTCGCCGGCACGGATCCGGGCACGCCGCGTGAAAGTCGCGAGATAGGCATCCGCCGTGCGTCGTGGCGCGAGCCGCGTGACCGATACCAGGTTGTGCCGCACCAATGCCTCGCGGCGACCACGATCGTCCAAGAGCGTGGTGAGCGCACGCGCGAGCGCGTCGACGCTGCCGGCCTCGTACCACTCGAGCCTGAGGTCTTCCTCCTTCGCGAGCGCACGAAAGTCAGGCAGATCGCTCACCAGTACCGCGCGACCGTGACCGACCGCGCGGTGGATCACACCCGACGATCCGGTGGACGCGCGAGCGGGCACGATCACGACGGTGGCATCCGCGAAGAGCGCCGGAAGGTCGGCGCGCGGCACGTACCCGCGCCATGAACCGTCGAGCTCGTGTACGGTCCGGCAGCGATCCATGAATCCCGGGTAGCGCGGGTGGTCCGCCCCAGCCACGACGAGCCGAAGCGCTGGGCGTGCGGTGCGCACCCGCGCGACCGCGCGCGCGACCATCCCCGGATCCTTGTGCGGTCCGAACGTGCCGAAGACGAGCGCCGTTTCTTCTGGCGGCTCATCAGCATGTTCGTACGCTCCCCAGATCCCGTGCGCGATATGCGTCACGTTGCGTGCGCGGCCCGCCCGCGCGAGTTGCTCGCGATAGCGATCGAGCGTCACGACCACGGCGTTAGCGTGCAGCAGCGCGCGTACCAGGATCGCTCCACCGAGATGGCCGCGAGCGCGGCCGATCCCGAGGGTCGTGAGGTCGGCCATCGCGGGCAGCTCGTGCAATGTGACCACGGTGTGGTGGCCGCGGAGCCGCGCGGCCAGCGGCGCGATCATCGCGCTCGCCGCGGTCGGTCGCGTGCCGAACATCGTGAGGCCGATGTTGAACCAGACGACATCGGATCGGCTGTGCGCGATCGCGCGGTCAAGCGTCACGCCGATGTCGATGCGATCGCGTTCCCAGACCCGAAGGATCTCGATGCGACCGGCGAGCTCGCGTTCGGGCGCGCCTGGCACTCGGTCCGCCAACACCGTCACATGCTCCACGCGTGGGTCGCGCGCGAACTCCTCGACGAGGAACGCCCCATAGTCGGCGACGCCCGCGACGGTGGGTGGAAACGATGTGACCGCGCAGATCCTCATCGTTCGCACCTTTCGCGCTCGCGCCGTTGGGCGACGAGCACGACCGCCAGCACGATGATGTTCGCCACCAACGCGAGCAGACCCAGCAGGCCTGAGTCCGCGGTCACGGCGGGCGAGCCGCGCGCTGCGCGCAACGTCTCGACGACCGGGATGAATCCGAGCCAGAGCGTGGCGCTCACCGCGAGTCCGAGCGCGATCGGGACGGCGACCCGCGGTCCCCGCACGCCGCGGCTCAACCTAGGATGCACGTGACGTGAAGGACATCACCACGATCGCCGAAGCATTCTCGCGCACCGCCGAGCGGTACGATCGATTCGCGGAGGATCATCCGCATCAGACCCGCATGCGACATAAGGTGTACGCGCACGTGGCGCGGCACCTCGCGCCCGGCGCGCGCATCCTCGAGCTGAACGCGGGCACCGGGACAGACGCGGTGTACCTCGCTCGTCGTGGATTCCGCGTGCATGCCACCGACATCGCGCCGGGCATGCTCCAGCGGCTGCGCGATAAAGTCGATCGTGAAGGGCTCCGTGAGCAAGTGTCGGTCCAAGAGTGTTCGTTCACGGAGCTCGATCGGATCACCGGCGGCCCGTACGATGCGGTGTTCTCCGACCTCGGGGGATTGAACTGCATCGAGGACCTCACGCCGATCGTGCGCTCGCTCCCGCGTGTGCTGCGGCCCGGTGGCGTGGTGACCTGGGTGCTGATGCCGCCCGTATGCCTGTGGGAGCTCGCGTTGGTCTTCACCGGACGCGTCCGCCTCGCGGTGCGGCGCCTCGCGCCGCGGGGAACGCGCGCGCACCTCGAAGGCCTCTACTTCGCCGTTCATTACTTCTCACCCGCGAAGGCGCGCCGAGCGTTCGGTGCGGATTATCGACTGCTGGAGATCGAAGGCCTCTCGGTCATCACGCCGACGGCCGAGAGCAAGAACCTGGCGAAGCGTCATCCACGGGTGTACGGCGCGCTCGCGTGGCTCGACGACCGTCTCTCGCGCGTGCCACCGTGGCGCGGCTGGGGCGACTTCTTCATCATCTCGCTCCGCTACGAGCCGTGAGCTATCCGATCCATCCCGAGAAGCATCGCTTGCCGGCGCTCCTCACTGCCGATCAGATGATCGCGTTCCGCCGCGCGCACGGACTGCGCGAAGCGTATGCGCCCGACGGTGTCGTGCTCTGCTTGTACCGCGGTGTGATGAAGTGGTTCGGCTGGAAGTACCGCGCGCGCCGCGTCGACGGCTTCCAGGCGGATGTCTTCCTGACCGATCGCCGCGGCAGGAGTGTCGGGGTGGTCGGGAACTTCGGCATCGGCGCGCCCGCCGCGACCAACCTGGCGGAGGAGCTCATCGCCTGGGGCGCGAAGCGCCTCGTGATCGTGTCATTGGCCGGCGGCGTCCAGTCCGACCTCGCGCCGGGAAGCCTCGTGGTCTGCGACCGCGCGATCCGCGACGAGGGCACGTCATACCACTACCTCCCCCCGGCGCGCGACGTCGCCGCGTCCGCGGACCTGGTGTCGGCCCTATCGAAGGCCCTCGGCGCGCGCGGCCTCGTGCACGTGACGGGGGCGACGTGGAGCACGGACGCGCCATATCGCGAGACGCGTGAAGAGGCGACGGCCTACCAACAGGACGGCGTGAAGACCGTGGATATGGAGAGCGCAGGTGTGTTCGCGGCGGCACAGACGCGGGGCGTCGCGGCAGCGTCAGTGCTGATCGTCGGCGACAGCCTGGCCGGGCCGCGCTGGTCCGCGCCGCCGGACATGCGGGCGCTGCACCGTAAGATCGAGACGGTCTTGGACACGGTGATCGACGTCCTGCGCGACGTATCCTGATGCGGTCGGATCACGTGTCGTGCGCCTCACGTTCCTCGTCGCGCTGATCGTGGGCGCGGGTTGCTCATCGCGGGTGCCCCAGCCCCTCGGTCGGCCGGTGCTCCATCCCAACCTGTCCGACGCACTCGCCCGCGGATTCGCGTCGCTTGTCGGTCGCGCCCCCTTCACGACGCAGCTTTGGCTCGACGACGCCGCGGGCTTCGAGGCGCGCTGGGACACCGACGCCGACGGATCCATCGACGCATCCGGTGTACGGCCGCACAAGGTGCGCTTCGAACGGCCGGGTGTCTACGAGCCGAGCGTGACGCTCTCGGCGCCAGGGCAGCCGGATCTCACGCTGCGCCAGCGCGTCGTCGTGCTGGGCGATGCACCGGTGCCGAGCGCGCCCGCGCGGTACGGCGTCAACGAAGATCTGGGCTGGGATCCGCCCCGGCAGATACCGGCGGAGATCGCGCTCATGAAAGACTCCGGCGTCGCGTGGGTGCGACTGCCCGTACGCTGGCAGTGGCTCGAGCCCCAGCGCGGACTCTACGTGTGGGACCGTTACGAGGACGCGGTCGATCAAGCGCGCGATGCCGGGCTGGAGCTCCTGGCCGTGCTGGGTGGTACGCCGCTGTGGTCCAGCGGCGTCGACCGACGGGCCTTACCGCGCGGCGTGGACTGGGACAGTTTCGAGCCGCGCGACACGCGTGACTTCGCCGCGTACGTCTATCGCGTCGTCGAGCGGTTCAGCGGTCGCATCGGCGCGTACGAGCTCATGAACGAGCCCAACTCGCCGGTGCACTGGAACCCACGGCCTGACGTGGCGCGCTTCATCGAGCTGCTGTGCGCGGGGTACCTCGCCGCGAAGTACGCCGACCCGAACGCGGTCATCGTCGCCGGCGGCCTCAACGGCAACGGCCTCAGCCTCGGGTGGGAGGCGCCCGAGTCACGCGACTTCTTGCGCGCGATCTACTCCGGACCGGGTGCACGTTGCTTCGACGTGATGGCGATCCATCCGTTCGCGCACCCGACGGAGGATGGCGTCGCGGCACTTCAGTCGTGGATCGACGAGACGAAGCGCTTCATGACAGCGCAGGGTGATCGCCGCGAGCTCTGGCTCACGGAGACGGGATGGAGCAGCGGCCGATCTCTCTGGGGACACACGACGATCAGCGAGAAGCAGCAGGCGGAGTGGGTCCGCGCGATCTATCTCGACATCGTCGGACCGCAGAAGATCTTTTGGTACAACTTCAAAGAGGATCGCGCGAACCCGACCGATCCGGAGGGGCAGTGGGGTTGGCTCCGCTACGACCTTACGCCCAAGCCCGCGTTCAGGGCGTTCAGCGATCTGCGTCGGCTTGGGGTGACGGACGCGACGCGGCCTCCGCGGTCATGAAGCGCGGCAGCGTCGCGAGCCCCCGGTGGCGCCTGCGGGCCAGGATCTCGAGCTGAAGCCGTAGCGGCGGAAGCTTCACGGCGTGGAGCGCGGCGCGGGCCAGCTGCGCAGGTCTCGTGGAGGCGCGGAACGCCCGCCACGCTCGGCGCATGCGGAACTCCGCGTGCAGCACCTGATGCAGCTTGCGGTAGAAGTCCGTGCTGAACGGTCCGCGATACATCATGTCGAGGTCGCTCGAGTCGACCCAGTTCCGTTTCGGGCCCAGCTGCTCGGCGACCGCGCGATAGAACTTCGTCCCCGGCAACGGATAGGACACAGACATTCCGATGTCGTCCGGCTGCGCCTCCCGCACCAGCCGGAAGGTCGCGTCGATGTCGTCCCGTGTCTCGCCGGGATACCCGAACTGCAGGAAGAAGCCGACGCGGATGCCAGCGTCGTGCAGTCGGCGCGCCGCCTGCACCGCCTGTTCGACGCGCGTGCCCTTGTCCATCGCGTCGAGCACGCTCTGCGAGCCGGATTCGGCGCCGACCCACACGATCTGTGCGCCGGCGCGCCGCAGCGCGTCGATCGCGTCGCCGCGCAGCAGGAGGTCGACGCGGCAGAGGCTCTTGAACGGCGTTCGCACGCCGCGCTCCTCAATGAGATCGGCGAAGTGCTGGATCCAGCCGGGCTTGAGGCCGAGCACGTCGTCGACGAAGGAGATGTGGTCCGGCGCGTAGGTCGCGCGGAGCCACGCGAGCTCATCGACGACGCTCTCCGCGCTGCGCACGTTGTAGCGCTGACCCCAGATCGGCTTCGCGCACCAGTTGCAGTGGTACGGACAGCCGCGCGACGTGGCCATCGCCATCGAGTAGTAGCCGTGGCGACGCCAGGCGCGGCGATAGCGATCGACGTCGACGAGGTCCCACGCCGGTCGCGGCAGCGAGTCGAGGTCCTTCATCTCGGCGCGATGCGCGGTCCGCGTGATGATGCCGGCCGCGTCCGCGAAGGACAGGCCGGCGATGTGGTCGGGCCGACCGGCGCCGGTGCGCAGATGCTCGAGGAGCTCGCCGAGCGTGACCTCGCCCTCGCCGTGGATCACGTAGTCCGCGCCGACGCCCAGGTACAAGTCGGCGTGGTCGCTCGCGTCGGAGCCCGCGACCACGACCGTGCAGCCGCGCTGCCGCGCCGCCGCGACCATCGTGACGGCGGCCTCGCGCATCCGCGAGAGGCACATCTTCGAGAGATAGTTGAAGTTGTCCTCGTAGAGCACGGCGACGCGCGGCCTCGCGCTGTCGAGCTCCGCGGACCACGCTGTCTCCGAGGGGGCGAGCATCGCGTCGAAGAGCGCGACATCGTAGCCGCGCTCGCGCACGTAGCTCGCCGCGTAGAGCGTTCCCAGTGGGGGATACGGCTGCATCGCCTCGTGAAGCTTCTGATCGAAGCGAAGGTAATAGGACTGGCCGAAGAGGACGTCGGTCATCCCAGCCGCGCCTCGAGGAGCGCCGCGCGCTCGGCGTACGCCGCAAGGACACGGACGTCGTGGGCAGCGAAGTGGCCGCGGCATTCGCTCTCCGAGAACGCGACGCTGCCACCTTCGCGCGCAGCGCGCGCCGCCAGGCGACGGATCTTCCGACGCATCTCCCAGCGCTCGAGTGGCGCAAAGAGCGACGCCGACAGCACGGCGGTCGCCAGTCGGCTGAGCGCGCCGTCGGCGCGTGCCGCCCCGACGTGTGAGGCCAGCGCGTTGGGCAGGTGATCTCCGGCCCAGCGGTTGGCCTCGAGTAACTTCGGATACCAGTCGGTCGCGCGGAGCGGGACCATCTGCGCGATCTCGTGGGCGGTGAAGAGATTGCGCTCGCGCAGCGCGAGCGCCTCGGTGCTGAGCAAGAAGTTCGGGCACAGGCGGTGCCCGCGAACGGCCGCGAATCGTACGACTCCGAGAACGAGCAGGCGGCAGAGCCACAGCCGACCGGGCTGCGTGAGAACGAACAGGTCGATGTCCGCGTCGGGATCCGCGTTCGACATCGCCAGAGCGCCGGTCACCCCCACGAAACGCACCAGCGGCAGCGTCGCGATCCACGCGCCATATGCCCGCGCCGTCGACCAGAGCGCGGCCGACGCCGCCTCGCGTCCGCGACGCGCCTCGACGGTCCCCGCCCGGCCGCGGAGGTGGAACTTGTCGCCGGTGCGTTCGATGCACGTTCCGAGCGTCGCGTCGTGCTCGAGCATTGCGTCGATCTCCGCTGACGGTGCCGTCTCGCCGATGAGGTAGCGGTGGATCTCACTGCGCTCGAGCGGGTAGTCGAACACGTCGGCGTACGCCACGGTATGCGCGATGGCGCGTCGTAGCGCTTGGTCCGCGGGGCGCACCCCGCCACGCGGGCGGTCAGCGGTGGCCTGCATCAATGGAACGCACCAGGACCGCGGGCGACGGCGCCTTGGATCGCTCGATCGAGGTCCTCGACAAAGCGCGCCTTGTCGAATCGTCGCGAGCGCTCACGGGCCACCTCGGGGTCCCACCGACCGCTCCTCACAGTGTCCAGGGCGCGCAAGAATGATTCCGGCGTGGCGTCGTCGTACAGCACGCCTGTGACACCGTCGATGACTGTCTCGATTGCGCCGCCGCGCCGCAGCGCGAGGACGGGCTTGCCCGCGGCCATCGCCTCCACCGCGGCGATGCCGAAGTCTTCCTCACCGGGCAACACGAACGCGGTGCACGTGGACATGAGGCGGTCGACCTCAGCGTCCGGGACCGCGCCGAGCATCCGCACGGTGGGGCCGGCACGAGCGCGCAGCTGCTGGCCCCAGGGTCCGGTCCCGGCGATCACCAGCGACAGCCCGCGCGCATTGCAGGCGTCGATCACGTAGTCGATGCGCTTGTAGGCGTTGAGACGCGACACGATCAGGAGAAACCCGTCGTCGCGAGCCCGAAGGTCCATGAACCGCGCGATGTCCACCGGTGGATGGACCACTGTGGCCTCGCGTCCGTAGGCCGCGCGGATCCGCTCGGCCACGTTGTGGGAGTTCGCCACGAAGAGGTTCACACGCTGCGCGGTGCGCCGGTCGATCGGCCGCAGCACGAGCTTCGCCAGGTGCGCCAAAGGCCGCTCGTACGACGGCATCACGCGCGCCTCCGTGTCACTGTCGAATCCCCAGAGGAAGCGTGGCGGGGTGTTGCAGTAGCACACGTGCACGGTCCGTGGCCCCACGGTGACCCCTTTCGCCGCGAAGGTCGAGCACGAGAGGACCACGTCGTACGCGCCCAGATCGAAGGTGCGGAACGCGAACGGGTAGAGCACGCTGAAGTAGTAGCGTGGCAATCGACCCCGCAGTGGAAGGCGCTGCATGAAGCTCACGACCACGGGCTGAACGAGCTCCGGAAAACCGAGCTCACGCATGCGGGCGCGGTCGTACACCGACGTGTAGAGCGGAGCCGCGGGATAGCGCTCCGCCATCGCCGCGATCGTCCGCTCGCCACCGCCGTACTGATCGAGGTAGTCGTGCGCGAGCGCCATTCGCTCGCCATGATCGATGCCGGTTGTCACTGAAACTGCGGGATAATACGTCCCGTCCAGGCCATCGGATCATCACTCACGCGGTTCTCGCGCACCTCTGACGTCGCGCGCTCACGGCGCAAACGACTCATGGACGTCGTCTTCGCTTCGATCGGGCTCATTGCTCTATCGCCGTTATTCATCTTCGCGAGCACGGCCATCGTCATCGATTCCGGGTGGCCACCGCTATACACGCAGGAGCGCGTCGGCTTGCTCGGTCGCAGTTTCCGCATGTGGAAGTTCCGCACGATGCGGCGCGGGGCACATGAGCTCCGCTCATCGCTGCTCTCACGTAACGAAGCCCCGTTCCCGGTGTTCAAGCTCCGAGACGATCCGCGCGTGACGCGGATGGGCCGTTTGCTCCGGCGGTCGAGCCTCGACGAGCTGCCGCAGCTGTGGAACGTCGTGCGCGGCGACATGAGTCTCGTCGGCCCGCGGCCGCCCTTGCCAGAAGAGGTGGCCGAGTACGACGTGCATGCATTCGCGCGTCTGGCCGCTCGGCCGGGGCTGACGTGCACGTGGCAGATCGAACGCCGACACCGCGACGACATCAGTTTCGACGAGTGGGTGAGAATGGATCTCGCCTACCTCAGCGCTTGGCGGCTGCGAGACGACATGCGTCTCATGCTGCGCACCATCGGGGCGGTGGCGCGGATGACGGGGGAGTAAAACGCACATTTCTTACCGCGTGCGTCAGTTCGCGCCGCGGAGCTCGAAGGAGAGACGGTCGACCTTTCCGTCGCCGATCGCGAAGAGCCACGTCGTGTAGTTCGCGAACAGGCCGGGGGCGCGGGTCAGCGTGGTGATGCGGACCTCGCCGTCGCGCTCCTCCTCGTCGCGCATGCTCTGGAGGAACTGCGGCGCCATTCGGATCATCTGGCGCACGCCCTCCTTGCCGCGCAGCGGCGCATCCGCACCGGGCAGGAGTACCTCGACCGTCTCCGCGCAGAGCGCGGCCGCGGCATCAGCGTCACGCTCACGCACCGCGTTGATGAACCCACGGGCGACCTCGATATCGGTCATAGCTCGATGTTAGGGAGTCATCTCCGCTACGGTCAGCGGGTGCGCCGCGTCGGGATCGCGCTCCTCCTGCTCCTCGGCCCTGCGTGCGCACCGCCCGCGACATCGGATAACGCGACCGTTGAGCGCGACTACGCCGAGAGACGATCGAACGTCGAGGTCACCGCTGAAGGCACGGTGATGCGCGTGCTCGCGGACGACAGCGGTCCGTCGGGTGTTCATCAGCGTTTCGTCATTCGCCTCGCCGGTTCGACGCAGACCGTACTCGTGGAAAACAACCTGACCATCGGACAGCGCGCGCCGGTTTCGACGGGTAACGACGTGATCGTGCACGGCGAGTACGTGTGGAACGACCAAGGCGGGCTGATCCACTTTACCCACCACGATCCTGCGCCTACCCACGAGGGAGGATGGATCGAGCTGAACGGGGTCCGCTACCAATGACGTCGAACGTCTGAAACCGGACCTCCCCGTGTCTTAGTCACCCGCCGCCGACCGCGCCCTAAGAAGGCGAGAAGAGGGGATACGTGCGTCACTTCACCACTTCGAATCGGAGGTGTGTGGCGCCCGGTGTCTCGATCGAACTGAGCCTCCGCAGTTCGATCCCCTCAGGATCGAGGCCCTCGAAGAGCCGGATGCCGCCGCCGAGCAGTATGGGGACCAGGTGGATGTGCATCTCGTCCAGCAAGTGAGCCTTCAGATACTGCCTCATGATGTTCGCTCCGCCCCAGACACCGACGTTCTTGTCGCCGGCGGCGGCACGGGCCAGCTCGAGTGCGGCCTCGATCCCATCCGTGACGAAGTTGCAGGTCGTACCCCCCTGCATGGGCAGAGGCTCTCGCTCTTCGTGAGTCACTATGAACACGTGCATCACGTACAGCGGAGGATCGCCCCACGGCTCGAACCCGACGTCGAACATCCGCTTCCCCATCAGCACCGCCCCGGTCGACTCGAACATCTCGTCCACGATCGCGGCGTCGGTCTCCGTCTTGGCGTCGAACTGCCAGTCGGAAAGTCGACCAGGGTCGTCTCCCTCCAACGGGGTTCCGACGCTCGCCTTGGGATCAGTGATGAAACCGTCGAGCGACATCGAGACGAATGACGTAACCTTGCTCATGACGACCTCCTCATCGCACCGGCCTCCGCATCGCGATTGCCGAACATCCAGTCCGCCCGTTCAGGCCGCGGGCTGTGATCGGATCCTGGCCACGAGCCCGTCCAGGAACTCGCTCCAGCCTTCGGTGAACCCTCGTTCGATGTCGCCGGAGGGGACCCCTCGTTGCGTGAGCGTGAGGAGCGTCCGTCCATCCAGCCATTGAAGGCTGATCTCCATCAGCGATTCGACGTGCGATCCATCCGACACTCGGTGGTCGACGCGTAGACGAGGCGGTGTGGCCTCTCCACGGCGTGGAACACATTCCGCTCGACATAGGGCGCCGAGGACGGGCCAAACCGGATGATCCACTCGCCTCCGACACGGAGATCGCACTCGGACTCCACGATCGAGTCGGGTCCCCCGGCCCTGAGCGCGCGTTGCGCATCGGGATCCGTGTACGCATCGAACACGACGTCCAGGGGCGCTTCGAACCACCGCTGGAGGCGGATATCCGGGCTCACGCGCGTCGCCCCGTGCGAGTCGAGATGTAGCGGTCGAGCCCGTCGAGCCGCCGTTCCCACATGCGAAACGTCTCGATCCATTGCCGAGCTTCGTCGAGGCGTTCTGGGCCGAGGGTGCACTCCCGGACCCTGCCCACCTTCTCCGTCGTCAGCAGTCGCGTCTCCTCGAGGATGCGAACGTGTTCTAGGACTGTGGGAAGGGCGATCCCGAAGGGTCGTGCGAGGTCGCTGATCGACGTCGGGCCCGTGGAGACGAGCTGCAGAATGCTGCGGCGGGTCGGGTCGGCCAGCGCGCTGAACGTCCCGTCGAGCGACACATACTTAGGCATGTGGCTAACCATATGAAATCGCATCGAGCCGGTCAACTGGCTAGCGTGGGAAATGGCCCGTCCCGAGCGGCGTCACGAGATGCTTGATGTGCTGTTCGAGTCGTGACGATTGGAGGCAAGCGTCTCGTCTCGGTGAAGCCGCGTGATGATGTCGCGCCGCTCTTCGCGGTGAAGCTTTTACAGTCTGGCGGTCCCGACCGGATTCGAACCGGCGATCTCGTCCTTGACAGGGACGTATGCTAGGCCGCTGCACCACGGGACCATGCGCTGCGAAAGCGTTTTGCGCTCCCCTCGCGCCTCACCATTCTGACAGAGACGAAAAAAGAGGCGGCGAGTGCGCTTCCTTTCACTCGCCGCCTCTGCCGGTGTGGCCTATGTCAGTCGCTAGGTCGTCGCCAGCGCTCGCTGGCGGAGCCGTTTCGTCACTTCATTCGTCAATCGGCTGGTCCTTGCGAGCCCCGCGAGGGTGAAGTCGAGACCCGCCTCCTTCAGCTCGTCGTACCCGAGCCCTCGATACAGCCGTTTCCCTGCGACGTAGCACATCTCGTCGTACAAGACGGGCCACTCGGCGCCCCTTCGTTCGAAGCAGAAGGCGATGAAATCGATCGCCACCTGGGCGATCCGCTCCTCTGGCACTCCGTCCTCCCCAGATGCGACATGGCGCATCATCCGCACCCTCCAACAATGCAACAAGGGCTTTCGTCCACCTTCTTGTCCACAGGTTCATCCACAGGACCGGAGCACGTTATCCACACGCTGTCGACATTCATGTCGCTTTCTTCGTCCTGCGATCCGAGAAACGACGCCGCTCGCGGAGACGCGCGCTCGCGCGATCGAGCGCTGTGTCGCCGAACTTTTCACGCACGGCATCAAGCGCTGCGTTGAGTCGGGTCGTACGCACGTGATCGAAGAGGCCCATCTGCCGTCCGATCTCGATCCCGGACGCGGTCACCCCCACCAGACGCACCGGACTGGTCCGACCATTCCGACGATCTTCCGCGAGCGCGTCGCGCAACAGTTGACGCGCGGTCCCGAAGATCTTGAGATCGTCGTCCGTGGGCTCCGCCAGCGTGCGCTGCCGCGTGCGGGTCTCGAACGGCGCGACGCGCAGGTGCAGCGTGATGGTCCGACCGCGAAGCTCCTGGCCGCGGAGCCTGCGACCCACGCCCTCCGACAGCGCCAGGAGCATGGACTCGATGGTCGCGCTGTCGAGCGTGTTGCGATCGAAGGTGTGCGAATGCCCCACCGACTTGGGCGTCCTGCCGTCGCCGACGACTTCGCCCTCGTCGATGCCATGGGCACGCTCCCAGATGGCGCGACCATGCTCGCCGAGGCGCGCCTCGAGCACGCTCACGTCCATCGCGGCGAGCTCGCCGATCGTACGCAGGCCCCAGCCTTCGAGGACCTCTCGCGTCTTCGGTCCGACGCCCCAGAGCCGGCCGAGCTCGAGCGGCGCGAGGAACGCCTCTTCGCCGCCCGCGGGAACGATGACCAACCCGTCGGGCTTTCGCAGGTCCGAGCCGATCTTGGCGCACAGTTTGTTCGTCGCGACCCCGACCGACAGCACGAGACCAAGCTGCTCGCGCACATCGCGTTTTAGGTCCCGCGCGATGGCCTCCGCGCCGCCGAAGAGATGCTCGGTCGCGGTCACGTCGAGGAACGCCTCGTCGAGCGAGATCGGTTCGACCAGCGGCGTCCGTTCCGCGAAGAGCGCCATGACGGCGTCGGACGCCTCCTCGTAGCGCTGACCGTCGCCGGGAACGAAGATGCCGTCGGGACAGAGCCGGCCCGCGGTCTGGAGCGGCATCGCGGAGCGGACGCCGAAGACGCGCGCCTCGTACGAGGCCGCGGCCACGACGCCGCGATCGTTCGGTCCGCCGCCGACGATCACCGGCTTCCCGCGGTACTCGGGGTGATCGCGCTGCTCGACCGACGCGTAGAACGCGTCCAGATCGCCGTGCAGGATCGCGCGCCGGTCGTTCATACGACACGCGCTCCGTGCGTCTTGGCCTCGGGCGCCATGAAGCGCGCGAGCGTCTCGGCCTCCGCGAGCGCCGCAGTGCGATCGCCGCGAGCGAGCGTGCCGAAGGGAACGATCCGCAGGACCGCGTCGGCCTTGGTCATCTCGAGCGACCAGGTGCCGGCGGCCAGGCCATCGACGAGGAACACAGCTTCGATGATCGCGTTCTTCGAGTACACCGCCGCGCGATGCCTGGCCGCGATGACCCGGTCGCGATGCTCGTAGCCGATGAGCAGCTCGTCGTAGCGAGGCAAGAAACGGACCGGCGCCTTCACTTCCGCGGCGGGCCGCGGTGCGCGCCGGAGATCGAACAGCGGGTGACCCTGGTCGTCGGAGAATCGCCGCAGGGAGGGTGCGAGATCCTCGAGGACCGGTCGGATTCGTGCGGGAACCTGACCGGCGAACTGCGCGATGTCCGCGAGGCTCGCCGGGCCGAACGCGGCGAGATACCTATTGATAAGGAGGCGCAGCGCGTCCGCTTCGGACGGGCGGGAGCCGCTGCCGATCCAGTGGCGTGCCGCGACATATGGCGCGTTCGTGCCCCCGTGCGCCCAGTGGCCGCCGGGCGGAGCGGACACGAGATCCGCGTGCGCGCTCACGAACCGCCAGATGAGCCACTTGTACGGACCGCCAAAAGAGCCAAGGCGCTCGGTGAGGTGCGAGACGACGTCCTCTTTCGACCGCGGCTTTCGGGCGAACGCGACAGCGAGTTTCGCAACGGCCTTTGGATCCACGCCCTCGCCGACCTGCAGCCGATTCCACGCGCCGCGCTGCAGATCCTGCGTCGCGACCGCGTACGCGTAGAAGTCGCGCGCGCTCACGAGGTGCAGGGTGCCGCGCATGAGTCGCGCGCGAATGATGGTGTGCTTCTTCTCGATCGCGCTCCAGAGGCTGTCGCGCTCGAAGTTCTCCAGACGTGACCAGAGTGCGAGATACGGTGACGGCGCCCACTGCGCCTGCAAGGCTGCGAGGCGCTCGATCGCCGTCACGACCGGCAGCGACGCGCGCTCGAGCAGCATCTGGCGCGCGAGCGTCGCGCGGTTCAGCTCGCGCAGCGTGAGGACGGGCGCATCGACGGCCGCGCGTGGGCTCACACTCTCACTCCGTACGTCTTCGACTCGGGGTAATAGAACCGGACCAGTCGCTCGCCTTCGTCGACGAGCGCCGTCTTGTCGCTCTTCGCGAGACGCTTGAACGGAAGCAGCTCGAGCACCGCCTGCCGTGGCGTGCCCGCGATCTTCCAGCGCCCCGCGACGAAGCCGTCGACGAGGAACGTCGTCCAGACCTCGGCCGAGAAGATCACCTGCCTCTTGTATTCCGCTGGCAGGATGCGCGTCCGCGCGGCGGCGTCGTGGCCGAGGATCGCGGCGTCGAAGCGCGCCAGGAAACGTGCCGGCGCGATCGTGTCGGCCGCCGGGCGCGGCGCCTTCGCGAGGTCGAAGAGCTCGCGTCCGCGCTCGTCGCGAAAGTGACGGATGTCCTTGATCCGCGCGAGCGCGGCGCGGATGTTCGGCACCTTGATCTTGCCCCAGGTGCTGATGTCCTGAACACTCGCGGGACCAAATGCCCCAAGGTGACGACGGATCACGAGGTCGTACGCCGCGTCGTCGTCGACCGCGCGCTGGAGGCGTGCCGGCGGCGCCTTGAAGCGCGCCAGCTTGCGGTGCTCGAAATGCGCGCCGTCGGACTCCCAGATGAGTCCGTTCGCGGACGTGATCGCGGCGAAGAGAAGCCAGCTCCGCATGCGCTCGTCTTTGGGTGCGTCCTTGGCCAGGAACTCCTCGATGTCCTGGCGTGTGCGTGGCGCCGTCGACGCGAAGGCGAGGACCCGTCCATGGATCTTCTCGAGCTCCGCGAGAGTTGGCGCGCCCGGCGGTCGCCACGCGCCGAAACGTCCCTCCAGCGTGGCGCGGTCATATGCGGGGTACTCATGCGCGGATACCAGATGCAGCGTCGCGCGCATGATCGTCGTCTTCACGATCTCGCCGCGGTCGATCGGCCGCGTGAGCTGGTCGCGCTCGAATCCGGCGAGACGTGTCCACAGCGCGACGTAGGGCGACGGTGCCCACTGCGCTTGAAGGCAGGCGAGATCCTCGATCGCTTTCACGATGTCAACCTTGGTCCGCTTCAGCAGTAACTGGCGCGCGAGCAGCGCGCGGTTCAACTCGCGAAGCGTGAGGACGGGAAGATCGGCTTTTGCGGGCATCGCCAGAGGTTAGGCCAGCCGGCGAATGACCCCGATGACCTTCCCTTGGATCTGGATGTCGCGCGTGTAGATCGGCTGCATCGCGCCGTTGGCGGGCTGCAGTCGCACGCGATCCTTCTCCTTGAAGAAGCGCTTCAGCGTCGCGCGGTTGTCTTCGAGCAGCGCGACGATGATGTCACCGTCCCTGGCGGTGTTCTGCTGCTGCACGACGACGTAGTCACCGTCGTCGATGTGGTCGTCGATCATCGACTTGCCGCGGACGCGCAGCACGAAGGTGTCGCGACCGCGCCCAGCGAGCTCGCCGGGGATCGAGAGCGTTTCCGTTTTGTCTTCCATCGCATAGATGGGCTCACCGGCGGCGATCTCCCCGATGATGGGCGCGGAGACGACGCGACCGCCGAAGGAGCCCGGAATGGACAGCGCCCGCGAGCGTGTGGCGTCCTTGGTGAGACGGCCTTCCTTCTCGAGCTTGGTGAGGTGGTGATGCACCGCCGACGTCGAGGCGAGCCCGACGGCCTCGGCGATCTCCCGCACCGTCGGCGGGTAGCCCCGTTGCGCGATGCGCTCCCGGATGAAGGCCAAAATGCGCTCCGCCCGCTGCTGGTCCTGTTTCGTCACGCTTGGACCATACCGAACAGATGTTCACCTGTCAAGACTGTGTGCTGGGTCAAGAGATGTCGGACAGCCCAGTTTGCTGAGCAAGTTAGCCACTGCGCGTAAAAAGCGTTCGGGGTCAGGTATCTCAGGGCCTGGTGCGGTCGCACCTCCTCATAGATGTGCCAACACCGAGCAGGACACGATCTTTCAGGTCGCCGACGATCTGATCGGGACGAAGCAGCAGGCGGACGCATTTGCCGCCTCACTGTCGTTCCAATTCCGCTCGGACGACGGGCCTTGGGTCGACGCGCCACGAGGTCCGGTCCTTTCCTTCTGCGCGGGGCACCCGTTGAGTCTTGGGCTCTGGGAACATCAGTGGGGCCGGCCGTATTGACCTGGGCCTCCGGGGTGGCTCGCTAGCCACCGCCAGCCGTCATCGTAAGAGCCAGCGGAGCCGCCGCGCGACCGTCGGTATTCTGCGACCGTGCCGATAGATACAGCGCTGGTACTCGACTACGCGACGAGGACGTTTTGGGCGCTCATCGTCGTCATCGTCACGTTGCTCCTGGCGCGGGTGGTTCGTCGCTCCTCGATGCGCGCGCTCACGCGTGCCCGGGCCCAGGCGAACGTCACGATCCTCCTCGGCAATCTCGTGCAGGTCGCCATGCTCACGGTCGGCGTGCTGATCGTGCTCGCGATCTACACGCGCGACGCGTTCGGCTGGATCCTCGGCTCGTTCAGCGTCGTCGGCATCGTGCTCGGGCTCTCGCTGCAGGACATCCTCAAGAACTTCATCGCCGGCATCTGGGTGTTGGTGGAGCGTCGCTTCCGTATCGGCGACACGATCGAGGTCGACAACCACAGCGGGGTCGTCGAGGAGATCACCTTCCGGACGACGCTGCTGCGGACGATGGACGCGCAGCAGGTGATCGTGCCGAACGGCACGTTCATGACGAATTCGGTCGTGAACCTCACACGTTTTCCGACCCGGCGCGCGAGCCTTTGGCTCATCGTGGATGATGCGAGCAAACCGATCGCCGCCGACGACGTCCGGACCACGCTCCGGGAGGCGCCAGGGGTCGCAAAGGAGCCGCCGCCGAGCGTGGAGCTGCGAAGCGTCTCGGGAGGCAAGGCCCGTTATCTGGTCACGTTCTGGACGGCCGAGCGTGACGCGGCGCTTTCCGCGGCCGTCGCGGCGCTGCGGGCACGATTCCCGCAGGGAGAGGTGACGAGTGGCTAAGGCATTCCGTCCGCCCCGCGACCCGCAAGAAGCGATCGCGATGATGCGCAAGATGCCTGCGTACGCGCGTCTGGTGTGGGCCCTTGCGCGCGATCCGCGAGTACCGACCCGGCAGAAGCTGGTCCTCGGTGCGATCGCCGGCTACATCGTGTTGCCGTTCGACATCATCCCGGACTTCATCCCGGTCATCGGGCAGCTCGACGATCTCGGCGTGCTCATCTTTGGGCTCGACTTCTTCATCCGCAACGCCCCGCCCGAGGTCGTCGAGGAACACATGAGTCGCATCGCGCGGAACGATGACGAGCTCAAGCACGACCTCGAGCGCGCTCAGGGCGCGCTATCCGGCCGAGCGAGCGAGCTTCGCGCTACATTGGACCGGATCTTGTCGCGCGACCGTGGAGGAGATGACTCATGAGCGACCGGGACTCGGGCGGCGGTGTATTCGACGTCATCGAGGCGCTGCTCGCGATCATCGGCGCGCTGACCGTGATGGGCGTCGTCGCCGTAGCCGCCTCCGTCCTCGCATGGGAGATGGAGCTCCGAAAGAGCGAGCAGGACGGCTCGCTCGCGGAGACCACTCAGCCCAGCAACTAGCGCGGGTTCATGCGCGTCATCCTGAAGCGCGAGGTGGCCGGACTCGGCCGCCCCGGTGACGTCAAAGACGTCGCCGACGGTTACGCCCAGAACTTCCTCCTACCGCGCGGCCTCGCGATCGAGGCGACCGCGGGTGAGCTCAAGGTGCTTGCGCGTGCGCGCGACGCGAAGCGCGCGAAGGAGGACCGTGCGCACGCCGACGCGGTGGAGCTCGCGAAGCGCTTGTCCGAGATGACGCTCGTGTTCCGCCTCAAAGCGGGAGAGCAGGGCAAGACGTTCGGCTCCGTGACGAATAAGGACATCGCCGACGCGTTGCACCGCGAGCACAGGGTGGAAGTGGACAGGACGAAAGTGCATCTGCCGGAGCCACTCAAGTCCCTCGGCGTGCACACGGTCGAGGTCCGCTTGCTGACCGACGTCCGGGCGAACGTCACGGTGGCGATCGAGCCGGACCGCTAGCGCGTCATTTGCGCAGCAGGGTCCACCACAGGATCGCGGCGCCGAGGAGCAGCATCACGCCGAGCAGGACGAAGGCCTGGGCCGACGTCATGGCCCTAGTTTGGCCCTAGGCACCCGACGCTTTGTTCGGTTCGCGCATCCACGGCGTGAGGGTCAGGCCGACGATGATCCCCTCCGGGCTCAGGAGGCGCGCCACTGTCTGGCCCCAGGGCTCGGCCTTGGGTCCGACCAGCAGCCGGTAGCCCTTCGCGCGGAGCTCTTCCGCGGCCGCGGCGACGTCGTCGACGTCGAACTCGATCCATGCCTGCGGCGCGTTGATGTTCGACGGCCACTCGTGCGAGCCGAAACACGACTCTGCCGCCTCGGCGAGTGGCCAGAGGCCGAAGTGTTTGACGCCGTCGACCTTCTCGGTCGAAACGTCCCCCTTCTCCTCGAGCGGCAGACCGATGGCGTCGCGATAGAAGCGCAGCGCCGCGTCCATGTCGCGGACGATCGGGCCGAAGCCGGCGACGAACAGGACTTTCATCAGATGTCCGCCCGAGTCTCGCCCAAATCGCGGAAACGCGTCAGCTCGGACTGGAAGTGCAGGTCGAAGTCGCCGGTCGGGCCGTTGCGGTGCTTCGCCAGCTTGAGGCGCACCACGCTCTCGTCGCGGTCCTTGCGGTCCTTCTGCCAGAGGAAGAGGACGAGGTCCGCATCGGCCTCAATCGATCCGCTTTCTCTCAAATCTGAAAGCATGGGCTCCGTACCACGCGTCTCGATCTGACGCGAGAGCTGCGAGAGCGCGACGAGGGGTACTTCCAGCTCGCGCGCGATCGACTTCAGCGCCCGCGTGATGACCGCAACTTCTTGCACCCGGCCCTCGTCGTCGCCCGCGCCTTCGATGAGCTGCAGGTAATCGACGACCACCATGTCCAGGCCACGGTCGGCTTGCAGCCGCCGCGATTTCGCGAGGATGTCGGTCACCGTCAGACGGCTCGACTCCTCGATGAAGATCGGCGCGCGCTGCAGCTGGTTCGACGCGGAGTTGATCGACTCGAACTCCTTCTCCGAGAGCCGACCGCGTCGCATGCGGTTCCCATCGATCTCCGCGGTCATGGAGATGAGCCGCTGCACCACCTGGAGCTCCGTCATCTCGAGCGAGAACACCGCGCAGGTCTTGTGTGCCGCGACTGCCGCATGCCACACGATGTTCAGCGCGAGGCTCGTTTTTCCGAGACCCGGACGCCCGCCGATGATGATGAGGTCGGACGGCTGGAATCCCCCGGTCTTCGCATCGAGATGCTCGAAGCCGGTCGGCACACCCTGGCGCTGGTCGTCGCCGCGCGCGGTGATCTGCTCAGCGAAGCGGCGGAGCGCGATCTCGAGCGGGACGACGTCGCGATGCAGGCTCGACTCGCTCACCGCGAAGAGCAGCTCCTGCGCGTCGCTGACCGCGCTCTCGGCATCCTCGCGCGTCAGCGCGAGATGGGCGATCTCGTTCGCGGCCTGGATGAGGCGGCGCAGCAGCGCGGTGCGCTCGACGATCGCGGCGTACGACTCGGCGTGCGCGACGGTGGGCACGTTCTGCATGAGGCCGACGAGGAACTGCGCGCCACCGATCTCATCGAGCTCGCTGCGCGCGGCAAGCTCGGCCTGCACGGTCTGGAAGCCCAGCGCCTCGCCGCGGTCGGCGACACGCTCGATCGCGCCGAGGATGAGGCGATGCTGCTCGCGCGAAAGCGAGGCCGGCGCGATGCGGCCACGGACGATGCCCTCATAGACCGCGGGATCGATGAGGACCGCGCCAAGCAGCGACGCCTCGGCTTCGGGATTCTCCGGCGGCGGTTTCGGCGCGCCGCGCTGGACGTCGTACTCGACGGTCATACCGGCATCGAATCGTCGGAGGCCTTGCTGAAGAACTTCGCCTGCTCGCTCGCGAAGAGCAGCGAGAAGATGCCGGTGGGGCCGTTGCGGTTCTTCGCGATGCTGCCGTGGATCAGCTTCGGCGCGCCCGCGGCGGTGTCCTCTTTATCGCGCCAGAGCATCAGCACGACGTCTGAATCTTGCTCAAGGCTGCCGCTGTTGTGGCTAACGATCCCGTCAGCGAGCCACGATGCTGGGCCCGGTACGGTTAGGTCGAAGACTTCTTCCTCTCCATCAGGTGTCACCTCGACGACGCTGTCCCAGAACAGGTCGCTCGACGCGTGCGCGAACAACTCGTCGTCATCGAGCAAAGCTGCATATTCGATGACCAGCGACCGCGACGGCGAGAATTTGAAATGTGCGCTTCCGCCATAGGATGTGCCTCGCATCGCGGCCATGGCGCGATGCGTGATCGACTTCTCGCGCATGCGCGCGCGCACGGATGTGAAGACTTCGCGTGGGATCGTGTCGACGTTCGTGTTGGGTTCGATGTCGAATATGGCCTCGGCAAGCTCGGTTGCGGGCTCGACTCGCGGGCCGAAAGCGCCGATCTGATCGAGGAACCGTTGCTGAGCGTCCGTCCCCGACACGTTGACCTGATAGCCCGGAAGGTAGCCTTCTTCTTTCACTTCGTACGTGCGCGTCACGATCCCGAAGCGGAGCAGCAGCGCGGCGACGTCGCACGCAAGGCCGATGCTGTTCGTCGCGTAATAGACGCCGTGACCACCGCGGCGGTCGGGCTTCGAGACGCTGATGCTCCCATCGGTGGCCCAAAGGTGCCGCAGCAAGATCGCGAGTTGCCGATTCGGAAGCCGAAAGACCTCGCGCGGCAACCGCTTCTTGTCTGAGCGTTGGCCGAAGATCCCGAGCCCGCGTAGCCAGCCATTCACACCCGCCGGGTGCCATCGGTTTCCATTGCCGCCGATGAAGAGCTCCTGCCAGCTACCTACCGGTTTCTGCGGATACACGCTCGCGCTGAACTCGTCGATCGCGGCACGAGCGACGACATCACGGTTCTCGGCTGAACCGCTCGTGTACCGAAGCGGTTGGTGGACGAGATAGCTGCCGTCGCCGATGAGTTGTCCGAGCAGCGCGACTCGCGGTTCGGGCCACTCGATCGTTTCAGTTGGTTCCGGTAGGCGTCGGGCGATGGCCAGACGATCGCCCTCGCGCAGCTCGCCGACCTTCCTCCAGCCGTCGAAGCCGTAGAGACGATGGTCGGCGGTCGCGCGGATCTGACGACCGCTCGCAAGGCGAACTCGGTAGACGGGTCGACGCCCAACGGACCAAACAAGATCGCTCTTCGCGGTGACGATCCGTCCGTCCCGGACCGACAGGACCTCCGGTGTCGTGCCCACAAGTTCGCGGATCGGCAGTCGGCGGCCGTCGGCAAGGCACACCAGCGTGTCGCCGGTGACGCACTCGCGGAGCGTCGAGAGCTTCGGCTCCAAACCTGAATCGCCAGCCGCACGGGAGAGCTGCGAGAGTCCGATGACCACCACGTTGAGCTCGCGCGCAAGCGACTTGAGATTCTTCGTGATCGTCGCGATCTCCTGCACGCGATTCTCTTCGTGCTCGCCGGTGCGCATGAGCTGGATGTAATCGACGAGGATCACCTCGAGGCGGTCGTGCGTGCTCGCGCGCCGCGCCTTCGTGCGCAGCTCCATGATCGAGAGGCCCGGCGTGTCGTCGATGAGGATCGGGAGGTTCGCGAGCGACGACGCGGCCTCCGTGTCGAACACGTTGCCGGTGCGCAGCGCGAGCAGATCGGTGCGGCTGTTCATCGCGAGGAAGCGCGACACGACCTGCTTGGTGTCCATCTCGAGCGAGAACACGAGCGTGGGGTGGCCGTGCTTGGCCATGTTGAAGGCCATCGCGAGCCCGAGGCTGGTCTTGCCGACCGAGGGGCGCGCCGCGATGACGACGAGGTCGCCGGCCGAGAAGCCCTCGGTGTAGAAGTCGATCTCGCGGAAGCCCGAGGGGATGCCGCTCACCTCGTACGGGCGCTCCATGCGCTGGCTGAGGTGGTCGAAGTTCTCCTGCAGCGCGGCCTGGATGTGTCGGAGCTGCGCGTTCGCGGACTCATCGCGTAGCGCGAAGATTCGCTGCTCAGCGCGATCGAGCGCGAGCGGGATGTCCGTCGGTTCGCCGTATGCGTCGGCCGCGACCGCGGTCGCTGCGCCGAGGAGGCGACGCAGGATCGCGCGGTCGCGCACGACGCGGGCGTGGCGTTCGATCTCGACCGCTGTCGCCACGAGCTCGGTGAGCTCGCGCAGGTACGCCGGGCCGCCGACGCGGTCGAGCTCTTCGCGGCGCGCCAGCTCGATCTGCACGGTCAGCGGATCGATGCGCTCGCGGCGCTCGAGCAGCGACTGCACCGTCCCGTAGATGCGCTGGTGGCGGGCGAGATAGAAGTCATCCTTCCCGAGGAGGTCGGCGACCTTGAAGATGGCGTCGCGGTCGATCAGGAGACTCCCGAGCACGTGCTGCTCGGCCGCCTCGTCGTACGGCAGCTGCCTGTCGGCGTTAGCGGTGAGCGTCATCGCAGCAAGCCATCATAGAACAAATGTTCACTATTGATCAAACTCCGGATTTCGTTGGAGATTCGCGAAGAACATCGACAGCGGCCTGCGCGGGAGGAACGTAAAGTCGTTCTGGCGACGCGATCTGGCTCCCCGGGGACACCGTGGCCGATGCGTCAATGGATATCCACGGCCTATCCAGTCCTATCCACGTGGATAAGTGGACAGCCGAGAGAAGGGACGCATGAGGGTTCTTGTCACCGGCGGGGCCGGCTTCATCGGCAGCACCATCGTCGACGCGTTGAGGGCGCGCGGCGATGACGTCGTCGTCGTCGACGACATCTCCACCGGCGACCGCGCCAACCTGGCGCCCGATATCGCGCTCCGCGTCGCGGACGTCTCGGATGCGAAGGCGCTGCGCGAGGCGGTGCGTCGTGAGAGCTTCGACGCCATCGTGCACTGCGCAGCGAAGACCAAGGTCGTCGAGTCGATGGAGAAGCCCGACCTGTATCGGCGTGTGATCGTCGAAGGCACGCGCAACCTGGTCCGCCTGGCAGAGGACACACAGGCGCGGATGTTCGTGAACATCTCGACCGGTGGCGCGATCTATGGGGAAACGAAAGCCTGCGCTAGCGAAACAGTGCCGACCGAGCCCGCATCCAACTACGGGAAGTTCAAGGCAGAGGCGGAGAGGATCGTCGCCTCCGCGAAGATCGCGAACATCACGCTGCGGCTCGCGAACGTCTATGGCCCGCGTCAGCGGCATGATCTCGAGGGCGGTGTGATCGCGATCTTCCTCGGCCGCTGGCGGCGCGGCGAGAAGTTGGTCGTCTTTGGTGACGGCAGCGCGCAGCGCGACTACATGTACGTCGGCGATGTCGTTGACGCCGTCCGCGCCGCGCTTGGTGGCAAATGGAAGGGCGTCTACAACATCGGGACGGGCGTCGCGACGAGCGTGAACGAGCTCATCGCCGCGATGAGCGAGATCCTCGGGCCGCCGCCTGGCATCACCAAGGCTCCTGAGCGACCGGCCGAAGTCCAGCGCTCGTGCGTGGACGCGTCGCAGGCCGCCTCCGATGGCCTCTGGCGACCGAGAACGCCCCTCCTCGATGGGCTTCGGCTGAGCGTGCACGACTAGCGGAACCGCACAGGTGAATGGGCCCTGAACGACCCAGAAGATGGTCCCGCCTCATCTTGACGAGAGTCCCCCGCCTCAGCCCTCCGTCGAAGCGTTAGACGAGGGAGCCGAGCAGTTCGCATTGAAAGGAGGCGCGATAGGCCGCGAGCGGACGGCTCTCGTTCGGGGAGGAGAGGGGCGGGAAGGCGTCAAAATGTTACGGATCCTGTCTGGACTCGCAGCGCTGGTGATGGCATCGACGACGGTGTTCGTGGCGAGCAGCCATGTTGTTTTACCAGCGACGTCGAGCACCGCCACCGCAGCCAGCGTGACGACTCAAGCCGCCACAACTCAAGCGAAGACCACGGGCGCGCAGCGGACCACCGCCGAAATCCAGCCGACGGTCGGGCAAAGCACGACGACGTCCACCACGACGACCGCCTCGGTCACCACCACGGGCAACGGCGCGCCAAGCGGCACTCACTACAACCTGAACATCATCGGCGTGCCGAAGGACAAGACCGCTGCCATGAACGACAACAACGGGCACCGGATCTTCGTCCAGCTCTTCGGCGGCCAGCCGGTCGTCGACATCTCCGGCAAGGACTTCGCCACCCTCAGCAAGGTCAACAAGATCATGCTGATCCCGGACACGGCCATTCCCGGGACCTTCAACGTGCTGGACGCGAACGCAACCGACAGCAACGGAGCACTTTTCCAACTTCCTCTCGATGTCTCGGCCAAGTGGACGGTCTACGCCCGGGCGCTCGGCAAGCCGGGCGGCACGGCCGACATGACCACGTGCGCCACCCAGAACGTAGTCGATCCGATCACCGGCGCGATCACTCAGGAAGTCATCTGCTCGGTCGCGACACTCAGCCTCGTGCGCAAGACCGGCGCCATCAACACCAAGTTCCAGAACGTCACGAGCGAGCTGCTCTTCGTGACCCTGAATGTGGTCGCCGGCTCGACGCTCGCGACGTGCCTCGCTACGACAGGAACGGTCCAGGTCCCGCTCTTCAGCCCATGCCTCCAGAACAACTTCTGGAACTACGACAACAACGGCCTCAAGCTCCTACAGCTCCGGTTCTATCCGGCAGGCTGATCAAGCCGTCGTCGTAGCCGATCCTTTGCGAGGCCGGGCGGGTTGCCCGGCCTCGCTGTTGCGCGGTCGCGGTACGATTCCGCGCGGAAATCGACGCGATGACCATGGCCTTCGCCGACAAATCGCTCTCCTGCCGCGAATGCGGCAACGCCTTCGTGTGGACGGCGGGCGAGCAGGAGTTCTACCAGCAGAAGGGTCTGCTCCACGAGCCGCAGCGTTGCCCCGACTGCCGTAAGAAGGCGAAAGCCGAGCGCGCCGCCGCAAGAGCCGCGAACATGCACGACGTCATCTGCAGCAACTGCGGCAAAGCCGCGCAGGTGCCATTCGAGCCGCGCACCGACCGACCCGTCTACTGCTCGGAGTGCTTCGAGGCACACCGCAACGCTCCGCCCCCCACCGCCGCGCCGTCCGCCTGAGGCGCCGATCGCAACACGCGCGATAACCTCGGGTCATGCGTAGGTTTCTCGCCGGCGTGCTCGTCGGCATCCTGCTGAGCCTCGGCACCGGTTTCACCGCATTCCTGCTTCTCGGCAGCTGGCTCGCCGTCGAAGACCCACTCGAGAAGGTCGACGCGATCGTCGCCATCTCCGGCGATACCGGCGCACGCACCGACACCGCGATCACGCTGTGGAAGGCGGGTTGGGCGCCGATCATCGTGTTCTCGGGCGCGGCGATCGACCCGGGATCGGTAAGCTCCGCTGAGATCATGCGTCGCGAGGCGGTCCGCCAGGGCGTGCCGGAGAGTGCGGTGGTCGTTGAAGGGGCATCAACGACCACGGAAGAGAACGCGGCCGAGGTCGCGAAGCTCATGGCCCAGCGCAAGCTGAAGACCGCGATCCTCGTGACGAGCCCCTATCACCAGCGTCGCGCCGCATTCGAGTTCCATCGCGCGTTCGAGCCGCGCGGCCTTATCTTCCGGAATTACCCGGCGCGTGACCCCGAATGGAACGCGTTCCTCTGGTGGAGACAGGAACCCCTTCGTTCGCGAACGCTGCTCGAGCTCGTGAAGCTCGGCGCGGTCTACCTCAGCCAAACGAAGTGACGGCGGCGCGCGTATCGTCTTCATACGTGCCAGTGACAGCCGTCGTCGGGGCCCAGTGGGGTGACGAGGGCAAGGGCAAGATCACGGACCTCCTGGCGCAGGAGGCGGACGTGGTCATCCGCTTCCAAGGCGGCAACAACGCCGGTCACACCGTTGTCAACCAGCACGGCACGTTCAAGCTGCATCTCGTGCCGTCGGGAATCTTCAATCCGAACGCGCTCTGCATCGTCGGACCGGGCACGGTCGTGAACCTCCAGGTGCTGTGCGAGGAGCTCGCGAACCTCGAGCGCAGCGGCATCCGCACCGACAACCTTCGCGTCGCGGATCGCGCGCATCTCCTCATGCCGTGGCACGTCGCGATCGACCGTCTCGACGAGCGCGAGCGTGGCCGGCAGAAGCTCGGCACCACCGGTCAGGGCGTCGGTCCGGCGTACGCCGACAAGGTGTCGCGTCATGGGATCCAGGTCTACGAGGTGCGCGACGAGCGTCGTTTCCGCGCGCGCGTCGCGCACGAGCTCGAACGCCAGAAGAAGGTGCTCGAGCGCTTCGGCGATGCGCCGCTCGACGCGAAGGTCGTCGCGGACGAGGTGCTCGCGGCGGCGGAGATGCTCGGCGACCGGATCGTCGACACGCTGCCGCTCGTCGAGCGTGCGCTCCAGGGCGACGCGCGCATCCTGTTAGAAGGACAGCTCGGCGCGATGCGCGATCTCGACTGGGGCATCTATCCCTATGTGACCTCCTCCAATCCGCTCGCGGGGGGCGCCTCGGTCGGTGCCGGGATCCCGCCGCGGTACATCACGAAGGTCATCGGCGTGGTGAAGGCGTACTCGACCGCGGTCGGCGAGGGTCCGTTCCCGACCGAGATGGCGGGTGGCGAGGGCGACGCGCTGCGCGAGCGGGCCAACGAATACGGCGCGACGACCGGCCGTCCGCGGCGCGTCGGATGGTTCGACGCGGTCGCGGCGCGCCATGCGCACCGCCTCAACGCATTCACCGAGCTCGCGGTGACGAAGCTCGACGTGCTCGGCGCGTATCGCGAGATCCCGTTCTGCGTCGGCTACGAGTTGGACGGCGCGCTCACGACGGACATGCCGCCGACAGCGGTCCTGGAGCGCGCGGTGCCGCGCTACGAGAAGCTCGCCGGCTGGTGCGATCCGCTCACCGGTGTGGCGGACCGCGCGCATCTCCCGACTGCGGCGCGCGCGTATCTCTCGCGTATCGAGGCGACCGTCGGCGCACCCGTTGGCATGGTCGGCATCGGACCCGAACGCAGCGCAACCCTGCTTTAGACTCCGCCCTCGATGACCAACCTCCTGGACGTCGCCTTCCCGCATCGCACCAGGCGCAGCTTCGGCGCGGCGTCGTTCGCGCTCATCTTCCTCATCCTGCTCGGCGAGATCGAGCTGCTGGTCTTTGTCGCGCTCGCGATCGTCGCGCATCGCCTTGACCTGTTCATGGATCTGCAGCCGATCGTGCTCCCGGGTGCGTGCCTGGTCGCGCTGTCGGCGGCGGGCGTCTTCTGGTGGCGCGCTCGTCAATGGACCAAGCAGCGCATCGAGATGCTCAACCTCTGGGCGCAGGGCGGCACCGCCTATGGCGAGCGTCTCGCGAAGTCCCGACAGCAGCGGTAACGTCCCGGTACACTCGGTCCCACGTGAGCCGCGTGGGGGAGCGCTTCACCAAGGAAGGTCTCACCTTCGACGACGTCCTCCTCATCCCCGCTCGTAGCGACGTCCTTCCCAGCCAGGTCTCGACGAAGGCGCAGCTCACGAAGGACGTCACGCTCGAGATCCCGATCCTCTCCGCCGCGATGGACACCGTCACCGAATCGCGCATGGCGATCGCGCTCGGGCGGCTCGGCGGGCTCGGCGTCATCCACCGGAACCTCACGATCGCCGAACAGGTGCGCGAGGTGAAGCTCGCGAAGGACGCGGGTGTGCTCGTCGCGGCCGCGGTCGGCGTGTCCGGGGACGCGGACGAACGGACCGCGGCGCTCGTCGCGGCGGGCGTCGATGTGATCGTCGTCGACGTCGCGCACGGCCACTCGGCCGGTGTCATCCGCATGGTCGAGAAGGTGAAGGCACGGCATCGCGTGCAGGTGATCGCCGGCAACGTCGTGACCGCGGAAGGTACCGAGGAGCTCATCGCCGCGGGCGCCGACAGCGTCAAGATCGGCGTGGGCCCGGGCGCGATCTGCACGACGCGCGTCGTCGCCGGCGCGGGCATGCCGCAGATCACCGCGATCTTCGATTGCGCCGAGGTCGCCGACCGCCACGGCATCCCGATCATCGGGGACGGTGGGGTCCAGCAGTCCGGCGACATCGCGAAGGCGATCGGCGCCGGGGCGTCGACTGTGATGCTCGGCGGCCTTCTCGCGGGCGTCGATGAGTCGCCGGGTGACGTGACCGAGACGCCGGATGGGCGCTTCAAGGCGTACCGCGGAATGGGCTCGATGGGCGCGATGCAGGCGCGTGCAGGGCAGAAGACCGGCGCGTCGCGCGACCGGTACGGGCAACAGGACATCGGAGAGTTCTCGAAGCTCGTTCCGGAGGGCGTCGAAGCGCACGTGAAATCCGTGGGGCCGCTCGAGCCGTTCCTGCATCAGCTCGTGGGTGGCCTGCGCGCCGGCATGAAGTACGTCGGAGCCGCCACGGTCGAAGATCTCCGTACGAAATCGACCTTCGTCCGCATCTCCGGCGCGGGACTGCGCGAGTCGCACCCGCACGACGTCCGGATCTCCACGGAACCACCGAATTACCGGATCAAAGCCTGACCATCCCCGCGTTCGCGTCCGAGCGTGATCTCGCGAAGCGTGCACTCGACACGGCGCGCACGCGCGGCGCCACGTACGCCGACGTCCGCTTCGTGCGCCGCGACGAGGAGAACGCGCTCGTGAAGAACGGGCGCCTCGATGTCGTCGACCGCAGCGACTCCTTCGGCTTCGGCGTGCGCGCGATGGCGGACGGCGCGTGGGGATTTGCCGCGTCGCAGATCGTGACCGCGCAGGAGGCCGACCGCGTCGGGGCGCTCGCGGTCGAGATCGCGAAGGCGTCGGCGCTCACCAAGAAGCGTGACGCGACGCTCGCGCCGGTCGACCCGGTGCGCGCGACCTACGAAACGCCGATGGACTTCGACCCGTTCACGATGTCGTTCGACGACCGCATCAAGCTGCTCATGAATGCCGAGGCGCGGATGCGCGAGCGGAAGGGCCTGCGCACGACGCGCGCGGCGTATGCGGTCTGGCGCGAGGACAAGCTGTTCGTGTCGAGCGAGGGCGCGGACATCGCGCAGCAGATCACCGAGGTCGGCGGCGGCATCGCGGCCGAGGCCGTCGGGAACGGTGAGCTGCAGATCCGGACGTACCCCGACGGGCTGCGCTACCAGAACGCCGGCGGCTGGGAGATCCTCACGCGCTGGGACCTCATCGGGAACGCCGAGCGCGTCGCCGACGAGGCGGTCGCGCTGCTGTCCGCGAAGCCGTGCCCGCAGGACGCGATCACGACCGTGATCCTCAGCGGCAATCAGCTCTCACTGCAGTGCCACGAGAGCTGCGGTCATCCGATCGAGCTCGACCGCGCCCTCGGGAGCGAGGCGGCCTTCGCCGGAACGTCGTTCCTGACACCCGACAAGCTCGGGACGTTCCGCTACGGCAGCTCGCACGTGAACATCCGGATCGACGCGACGTCGCCGGGTGGCCTCGGCACGTTCGGGTTCGACGACGAGGGCGTTCCGGCGAGCGAGGGCTGGGCCGTCAAAGACGGTATCTTCGTCGGCTACCTCATGAGCCGCGAGACGGCCGCGGCGCTCGGCGCGCGCTCGAACGGGACGATGCGCGCCGACGGCTGGGCGCGGGTCCCGATCATCCGGATGACGAATGTGTCGGTGATGCCGGGGAGCGCGGGAACGCTCGACGATCTCATCGCCGATACCGACGACGGGATCCTCATGGACACGAACCGCTCGTGGTCGATCGACGACAAGCGCTTCAACTTCCAGTTCGGCACCGAGATCGGGTGGGAGATCAAGAACGGCAAGCGGCGCGACATGGTCCGCAACCCCACCTACACGGGTCTGACTCCGGAGTTCTGGGGCAGCTGCGACGCGATCTGCTCGGAGAGCGAGTGGGTGATGTGGGGCACGCCGAACTGCGGCAAAGGGCAGCCGGGGCAGGGCGCGCATACCGGCCACGGAGCGGCGCCGGCGCGCTTCCGCGACGTGCGCGTCGGTGTGATCAAGTGACGAGACGAGCGACGAGCGGTTCACCCGCGAGGAACGAGACCGCCAGCCCTGAGCGTGTCTCCTCGCCGAAGGCGAGAGATTGAGCGGGAGCGGAGTCCTGTTCGGCGAGCGAGAGCTGCGCGCGATCGCGGAGCGCGCGATGCGCGCCGCGAAAGGCGATCAGGTCGAGGCGCTGGTCATCGGAAAGACGGTCTCGCTCACGCGCTTCGCGAACTCAGCGATCCATCAGAACGTGACGAGCCGCGAGGCGGAGGTGCGCGTGCGGGTCGTCGTGGGAACGCGCCGCGCGACGGCGACGACGAACCGGCTCGACGACGACGGGATCCGCCGCGTTGCCGAGCTCGCGTCGGACCTCGCCCGCCGCGCACCGGAGGATCCGACGTTCCCCGGATTGCCCGCGCCTCGGCCGATCCCCACCGCGCCGTCCGCGTACGTCGACAAGACCGCCGAGGCGACGCCACTCGAGCGTGCACGCGCCGTGAAGACGCTCTGCGACAGCGCGACCGCGGTGCGCCTGACCGCGGCGGGCTTCGTCGCGACGAATGTGCAGGAGGTAGCGGTCGCGAGCACGCTCGGGACCTGGGCGTACGCGCCGCAGACGTACGCGGAGGCGCAGCTCGCCGCGATCGGCGACGACGGCTCGGCGTTCGCGCAGCGCGTCTCGACAGACTTCGCGGGGCTCGACGTCGAAGGCGCGGCGGCGGAGGCGGTCGGCAAGGCCTCGATCGCGCAGCATCCCAAGGATCTCGCTCCAGACACGTATGAGGTCGTACTCACGCCGTACGCGGTCCGCGACATGGTCGGCTTCCTCGGGTCGCAGCTCAACGGACTCGCGGTCGAGGAAGGCCGTTCGTTCGTCGGTGGGAAGATCGGCCAGCAGGTCACCGGACCGATCACGCTCGTGGAGGACCCCTTCGACTCGCGGTCGATCCCGCGCCCGTTCGACTTCGAGGGACAGCCGAGCGAACGCCTGACGCTCATCGAGGACGGCGTCGCGCGCGCCGTCGTGTACGACTCGGTGACCGCGCACCGAAGCAAAGCGGCGAACACCGGACACGCGCAGCCGTTCGTCGGCTTACCCGCTCCGATGCACATGCGCCTCGAAGCTGGCGACAAGACCCGCGACCAGCTCGTCGCCGGCGTGAAGAAGGGCATCCTCGTGACGCGGTTCTGGTACACGCGCTGGGTGCACCAGCTGCGGACCATCGTCACTGGTATGACGCGCGACGGTACGTTCGCGATCGTCGACGGAGAGATCGTCCATCCCGTAAAGAACTTCCGCTTCACGCAGTCGTATCACGAGGCGCTCGGTGGGGTGCGCGGCATCAGCCAGGATCTGACGCTGCTGGTGACCGGTGAACAGTTCGGCCTCATGACGTCGTGCCAGCGCGTGCCCGCACTGCATCTCGCGGCGTTCACGTTCACAGGCTCGACACGGTACTAAGGAGCGACGCGGAGTCGACCGTGGCGGAGGCCGAGGCCTGGGCGCGTGATATGTGTCGTTCGCTCAGCATCGCGATCGTTGGTCCCTTGGAACAGGTTCACGTTCGTCCGTGGTCGACGGTCTGTCGCGTTCCGACGAGCCACGGTGCGGTCTATGTGAAGTGCTGCGGTCCCACGCAGCGACACGAACCGCCGCTCACCGCGCTTCTCCATCGCGAGTTCCCAGGTCTCGTCACGGAGGTGCTCGCGCTGCACCCGACGCAGCCATGGATGCTGGTGGCGGAAGGCGGGAAGAAGCTCGGCGAGGTGTACTCCGGCGATGAGCTGCTCCGCGCGTGGCGCGAGATCCTCCCGCGCTACGCCCGGCTGCAGCGCGACATCACACCGCGGACGAACGAGATCATCGCGTTCGGCACGCCCGATCGCCGCGCGCAGCGCCTGCTCGCGGGTCTCGATGAGGTCGGCGCCAATGAGCCCGCTGTCTCGGGCCAGCGCTCGGATCGGCTGACCGCTGACGAACGCCGAGCGGTCCTCTCGGTGCATTCGCGGCTCTCCGAGGCACAGGACGCGCTCGCCGCAGTCGGCATCGAGAACACCTTGAACCACGACGATCTCCACCAGAGCAACGTGCTCGTTCGCGGGGACCGCATGGTGATCTTCGATTGGGGCGATGCCTGCGTGTCGCACCCGTTCCTCACGCTCGCGGTCACCTTGCGCTTCGCCGCACAGAAGACCGGACGTGCGGAGCATTCCGCCGAGATCCTGGCGCTTCGCGACGCATATCTCGAGCCATGGAGCGATCGCGCATCGACGGGGGAGCTGCGAGACGCCGCGGAGCTCGGGCGCCGCATCGGCGAGGTCTCGCGAACGATGACTTTTGATGCGGTCGCCCGAGCCTATCCGGGTGTCAGCGACACGTATCCCGGAGGGCTTGCGGGATCGCTGCGGCGCGTGCTCACCATGTTCGGCTAGACGCCCGCCTCCTTACCCCGGTGGCGGGAGCGGTTTCTGGCCGAAGTCGAAACAGTCGGTCATGCCGTCGGTCGTCGTTGTGCGTTTGTTCAGGGACGGCAGCCCAAACGTCGTTTCGCAAAATCTGATCAGGCTCACGTGCGAATGGAGCACCTTTGAGAGATAGCCCGGCCTGGCATACGGACTGAGCACGAGACAGCCCACCCGCGATCCGAACCGGTAAGGGCTCATGTCGGCGGTGTAGGACGGGACGGCATCCTTCACCTTCTCCACCGTCGGTGGTATCACGTGGTCCCACCACCCGCCCCAGTCGTCCCAGGTGATAAAGATCACGACCTGTGGCCACAGCCCGCCTGTGACGATGGCACTCACTTGGTCGACGGTCCATCGCATGCCATGAGTCACGTTGCCGATGTTCGGGTCGACCGGATTCGATGGATCCCGCGGGTGCTCGCTTTGGGGATGGTCCGCGTAGACCCACGTGACGTCGGCCAGTTTTCCCGCCGCCGCATCTTGGGCGAATTGCTGCGACGGCAGCTTCTTCCCCTGCAGACCTTTGATGTAGTCGAATGCGTAGCCGTTGTAATTACGCCAGGTTCGTCCCGCTTGGTGCAGCTGAGCAGGCAGCGAGGTCAGCGCGAACTTCACGTTCGTAGGCAGCCGGTAGTGAGATGGGTTGTCGACGATCGGAGAATCCGCCGCGATCAGCATCAGGTGGTTGGGCGTGGACGGCCCGGTGACATCGCTGAAGTAGTTCTCGCAGAGCGTGTACTGGCGCGCGTATGCCCAGTACGCCGGGATATGTGCCTCGGTGAACTGCTGGCGCACAGCTTTGGTGTCTCGGACGAGCCACCCTTCGTGGGTGTGGTCCGGATCACGAGGCGGCGGATTCGGGCTCACCGGAAGCCTGAGGCCGTTGGCCCCAGGAAAGCGACCGAAGTAGTTATCGAACGTGTGGTTCTCTTTCACGATGATCACCACATGTTTGATCGGCGACGGCGCGATCTTCCCAGGCGGAGGGCGCCGCTTCACGGTCGTCGATCTGGTTCTGGTCGTGGCCTTGCCCTCACTGCTCTCGTTAGGGATCAACGCCGCGGCGTGATCAGAGTTGCGGCTGGTGAGCTCGGGCGCCGCATCGTCAAATCTGAGCGCTGACCGTCGATGCGGTCACCCGAGCCCGATCCGATCGCTAGGCGTGCGCCGCCTGGTGCGCTTCCATGGTCTCCATGGTGACGCTGGGGTCGTTCTGGAAGAGCGAGAACGAGTTGCCATCCGGGTCGGTGCAGGCCGCGAACCAGCCCTGACCAGGGATCGGCATCTTCTCATCAGCGGTGCCACCCTGATCGCGGACCGTCTTTACTGACTTGTCGATGTCTTCGACGCCGAAGTAGACGGTCGGCGCTTTCGTCTTCGACGTCTCCGCGATCGGGTTGATCCCGCCGCTCGGTGTCACGCCGTCAATGAGGTAGTACTCGACGCCGGGGATGTCTGAATCCTTGTACTTCCAGCCGAAAACGTTGGTGTAGAACTTCTTCGCGCGCTGGGGGTTCTGCGTGTTGATCTCGAAGTGGACGATGTCGCCAGCCTTGGGTTCCGGTTCCATGGTGCGCCTCCCCTGTTTGGTTGAGCAAAGGCTAGTTCCGATCGCGGTCTCTTTCATGGGCAGTGCGTGCGTTCGTCGTGCGGACGGGCGTCTACGCGATAATCACTAGGTGAGCGCGCCGGACAGCCGCCTCCAGACGACGGAGGGGGAGTCCGCCCGGCAGCGCCGAGCCACCGTCGCCATCCTCGACTACGGTTCGCAGTACACACAGCTCATCGCGCGCCGCGTCCGCGAGTCGCGCGTGTACTGCGAGATCTTTCCGCACGACGTGACCGCGAAGGAGCTCGAGCGGCGGGGCGTGGTCGGCGTGATCCTCTCCGGCGGACCGTCGAGCGTGTACGACACGGGCGCGCCGCAGATCGAGCCCGCGATCCTCGACGGCCGTTTCCCGATCCTCGGCATCTGTTACGGCATGCACCTCATGGCGCAGGTACTGGGCGGCGAGGTCGCGCCTGAGGGCAAGCGTGAGTACGGTCCCGCGACCGTCGACATCGCCGAGGCTGGTGGCCTGTTCGAGGGCCTCTCCGACCACGAGCGCGCGTGGATGAGCCACGGCGACACGGTGAAGCGGCTCCCACCTGGATTCCACGGGATCGCGCGCACCGAGCGGCTGCCGCTCGCGGCGATGAGCGATGGGCGCAACCGCTTCGGCGTCCAGTTCCACCCCGAGGTCATGCACACGCCACGCGGCGCCGAGGTGCTGCGCAACTTCCTGTATCGCGTGTGCGGCTGCGCCGGCGACTGGACGCCCGCGGCGTTCATCGAGGAGGCGGTCGCGGAGCTGCGACGGACGATCGGCGACAAGCACGCGATCTGCGCGCTCTCCGGCGGCGTCGATTCGGCCGTCGCCGCCACGCTCGTCGCGCGCGCGATCGGTGACCGGCTCACCTGCGTGTTCATCGACACCGGGCTGCTGCGCGCGAACGAGGCGGCGGAGGTCGTCGCGACCTTCGGTCCGCGCCTGCGTCTCGTGCACGTGGATGCTTCGGAGCGCTTCCTCCGTCGCCTCGAAGGAGTGAGCGATCCCGAGCAGAAGCGCACGATCATCGGGGAGGAGTTCATCCGCTGCTTCGAGGAGCAGGCGCGTCGCGTCGGCGACGTCGATCTCCTCGTGCAGGGGACGATCTACCCGGACGTGATCGAGTCGCGCTCGCGCGAGTCGAAGACGAGCGCGCGGATCAAGACACACCACAACGTCGGCGGGCTACCCGAGGTCATGGCGCTCGAGGTCGTCGAGCCGCTGCGGCGCCTGTTCAAGGACGAGGTCCGTCGCGTCGGCGCCGAGCTCGGGATCCCGGAAGACATCCTCTGGCGGCACCCGTTCCCGGGGCCCGGCTTGGCCGTGCGTGTGCTCGGTCCCATCGACCGCGAGGCGCTCGACACGCTGCGGCAGGCTGATGCGATCTTCCTCGAGGAATTGCGCGCCGCCGACCTCTACCGCACCGTCGCCCAGGCCTTCGCCGTTCTCACTCCTGTGCGAAGCGTCGGCGTCATGGGTGATTTCCGCACCTATGGCGCGCTCGTCGCGCTCCGTGCCGTGACGACCGAAGACTTCATGACCGCGGACTGGGCGCGCCTGCCATACGACGTGCTCGCGCGCGCCTCGGCGCGCATCGTGAACGAGATCGCGGCCGTGAACCGCGTCGTGTACGACATCTCATCGAAGCCACCGGCGACGATCGAATGGGAGTGACGACCACCGCGCTGTCGTCAGCGGACGTTCAGCGGGAACGCATGGTGGAGCGACTCGAGCAACAGGTACACCCGCGGGAGGAAACGCTGGCCGCGTTCGTCACCGTGCCGCGTCACCTGTTCCTCCCCGATGTCGACCTGGACCGCGTCTACAGTGGCGCAGCGATACCGACGAAGCACAGCGACAAGGGCGATCCGATCAGCTCGTCGAGCGAGGTGGCGATCATGGCGCTCATGCTCGACGCGCTTCGCCTCGAGCGTGGCCAGCGCGTGCTCGAGATCGGTGCGGGGACCGGGTACAACGCGGCCATCCTCGCCGAGCTCGTTGGCGTCGAGAATGTTGTCACCCTCGAGATCGATCCTGAGATAGCGGATGACGCTCGCGCGCATCTGCGCGCGGCCGGTTACGACGCCCTGCGTGTCGAGACCTGCGACGGTTGGATGGGCTGGTCCGAGGGCGCACCATATGCGCGCCTTGAGCTGACCGCTGCGACAGCGGACATTTCACCGCACTGGGTGGATCAGCTTGAAGAGGGAGGCGTCCTCGTCGCGCCGCTGATGCTGCGCCCGCACGCGCAGGCGCTGGTCGCGCTCCGCAAGCGCGGGAGGACGCTCGAAAGCCTGTCCGTTTTTGCCGGTGGTTTCATGTGGCTGCGTGGTGTGGGCGCTACTGGGGAGGTGCCGCGCGAGATGGGCCCCTGGCGCGTCAGTTCGTCCCGAGCAGTGGATGCAGATCGCTTGATCGCTCTCTTGCAGGAGAAGCCGAAGCTCGGTCTGGCGGAGCCCTGCTCCTGGAGCGACCTCGCGCTCCTTGCTATCGCGGACGACGACTCGGTGGTGGTGCAACGGACGGGAAGCCCCGCGTTCTCGAACGGCGTCCTCACGGAGGACGGCAGCAGCCTGGCCTTCGTCGAGTGGACGAGCGGAGTCTTGCTGCCGCGGCTGCTTCTCGTCTCGTATGGTGGACCGGAGGCTCTCGAGCGCCTGCGCCGACGCCTCGACGAGGTTCGCGGCCGCTCGTGGCAGGGGCTTGGCGTCCTCGCCGTCCCAAGCGATAGCGCACGACCCGATGGCGATGTCGTCTTCGTGCGCCCGAACTACACGTTCGCCGTGAGCACGACACCATGAAGCAGATCCGGGACTACTTCCGCCACGGCGAGAAGGTGCAGCAGATCATCCAGGAGCAGCGGAGGCAGCGCAGCCCCGGACGTTCGCTCGGCGCTCCGGGGCTCAACTGCCTCGTGCTCGGCGGTGGCGGCCGCGAGTACGCGATCGCGTGGCGTCTCGCGCGCTGCGACAGCGTCGCGACGATCGACGTCGTGCCCGGCAACGCCGGTGTCGCGCTCTTCTCGCGCGTCGTCGATTTCTCACCGCACGACGTGGGCCGGCTGCAGCAGCATCTCGCGGCGTCGGCGATCGACGTCGCGATCGTTGGCCCGGACGAGCTCATCGCTGAGGGCATCGGCGATCACCTGCGCCGCGCGAGCGTCGCGGTCGTCGCGCCGTCGAAAGAGGCCGCGAAGATCGAGTGGAGCAAGACCTTCGCGAAGGAGCTCATGACCGAGGCGCACGTGCCGACGCCGCGCTGGGAGACGTTCACCACGCCGGAGAACGCGCGCAACGCGCTCGATCGCAACAAGTGGGCGGCGCCGCTGGTCGTCAAAGCGGACGGGCTCGCCGCGGGGAAGGGCGTCACGATCTGCCGCACGCTCGAGGAGGCGCTCATGGCGCTCGCCACGCCGCCGACGAACGGCGGCCGCGTCGTCTTCGAGGAGCTCCTCGAGGGCGAGGAGGCGTCGCTGCAGGCGCTCGTCGACGCCGAGACCGTCGTGGCGCTCCCGCCCGCGCGCGATCACAAGCGCGTGGGTAACGGCGATACCGGCCCGAATACCGGCGGCATGGGCGCGTCGTCGCCGACCACGGTGTTGCCCGACGAGGATGCGCAGCGCGTCGCCGATGAGCTGATCACGCCCATCGCACGCGCACTCGCCGCCAGGGGAACGCCTTTCCGGGGTGTGATCTTCGCCGGCCTCATCCGGACCAAGGACGGATTCAAGGTGCTCGAATACAACGCGCGCTTCGGCGATCCCGAGGCCGAGGTGACGCTGCCGCGCATCGGCGGAGATTTCGCGAAGCTCATGGTCGCGCTCGGTGAGGGACGGTTAAAGGAGTACGTCGCGGGGAATCCGCTGCGTTTCAGCCAGCGCGCGTTCGTCGACGTCGTGCTCTGCGCCGAGGGCTACCCGGGTTCGCCACGCGTCGGCGACAGGATCGACGGGCTCGATAGCTTGCCCGACGGCGTGTACGCATTCCACGGCGCGACCGCAGCGACGCCCTCGGGCGGCTTCGTCACGACGGGCGGCCGCGTCATGCACATCGTCGCGGGCGGCTCGAACGTCGCCGAAGCGCGAGATCGCGCGTATCAGGGCGCGGAGCGCATCACCTTCACCGGCAAGTTCTATCGTTCGGACATCGCGGGGAGTGGGGTGGCCGTCGCATGACCGCGTCAGTGAGCGTCCTCATGGGCTCGTCGTCGGACGAGACCGTGATGAAGATGGCGGTCGAGACGCTGCGCGGCCTCGGCGTCGACTGCGACATGCGCGTTCTCTCCGCCCACCGCACGCCGGAGGCGCTGCGCGACTGGGTCGAGGAGGCCACAAAGCGCGGCGTGAAGGTGTTCATCTGCGGTGCCGGCGGTGCGGCGCATCTCGCGGGCGCGGTCGCCGCGCTCACGACGAGCCCGGTCATCGGCGTCCCGCTCGTGGCGCCGAACGCCGTCGCCGGCGGCCTCGACGCACTCCTTTCTACCGTGCAGATGCCGCGTGGCGTGCCCGTCGCGACCGTCGCGTTGGGTGAGGCGGGCGCCGCGAACGCTGGGATCCTCGCCGCCGAGATCCTCGCCATCGGGAACGACGACCTCACCGGCCGCCTACGCATGCTCCGCGAGGGCATGGCTGCAAGGGTGCTTGCGGGATGATCCAGAACCGCTTCGACACGATCTCGCCGATCGACAATCGCTTCTACGGCGGCGATGCGACGCTGTACAAGTCGCTGCACCCGTATCTCTCCGCCGCCGCACAGGTCCGCTATCAGGCGCGAGTCGAAGGCGCGCTCGCGCAGGCGATGGCCGACGCCGGGATCTGCGACCGCGCCTTCGCCGACGCGATCGCGCGCGCCGCGGACCGCGTCACGCCACAGGAGGTCGCCGAAGAGGAGACGAAGACGCGCCACGACGTGCGCGCGCTCGTGAACATCATCCGCGCGCAGGTGCCGGACGAGGCGAAGCGATTCGTCCACCTCGGCGCGACGTCGTACGACATCGTCGACACGGCCAACGCGCTGCGCTACCGCGAATGCGTGGAGCGCGTCGTCGTGCCGGCGCTCGGCGCGCTGGTCGCGCGCTGCATCTCGATCGCGGAGGCCGAGGCAGACACGCCGCAGATCGGGCGCACGCACGGCCGCCACGCCGAGCCGATCACCTTCGGCTTCGCGATCGCGGAGTACGTCTCGCGCCTGGGCGACCGCGTCGAGTACCTGCGCTCGGTCGCGCGGCGGCTGCCCGGCAAGCTCTCCGGCGCGGTCGGGGCCTACAGCGCGATGGGCCTACTGACCGCGGATGCGCGCGCCGTCGAGCGGCGCTTCCTCGCGTCGCTCGGCCTCCATCCGAAGTCCAGCTCGACGCAGATCGTCGAGCCGGAGGGCTGGACCGACCTCGCGCACGCGTGCGTCACGGCGCTCGGCGTCATGGCGAATCTCGCGGACGACATGCGCCAGCTGCAGCGCACCGAGATCGGCGAGGTGGCGGAGTCGTTCGCGGCGGAGCAGGTCGGCTCGTCGACGATGCCGCACAAGCGCAACCCGGTGTCGTTCGAGAACGTGAAATCGATCTGGAAGGCGATGGCACCCCGCGTCATGACGACCTATCTCGACCAGATCAGCGAGCACCAGCGCGATCTCACGAACTCGGCGTCGCAGCGCTTCCTCGGCGAGATCATCGCGGCCACGGCGTACGCAGCGGGCCGGCTGGGGGGATCGCTCGAGGGCATCCGCGTCGATCGCGACCGACTCAAGGCGAACCTCGCGATGTCGCGCGGCGCGATCGTGGCCGAGCCGCTCTACGTGCTGCTCGCGAAGTACGGCCATCCCGACGCGCACGAGGCGGTGCGCCGGCTGACGCTCGAAGCGGACCGCGGCTCGCGCTCGGTGCTCGAGGTCGTGGCGCAGGACACCGAGCTGCGCGAGTACCTCACCAAGCTCTCGCCCGAGGAGCGGCGCATCCTCGATAGCCCCGAGGACTACCGCGGGCTCGCGGCCGACGTGGCGCGCGAGGTCGCGACGGCGTGGCGCGAACGGTTGAAGGGAGTGTTGCCGGAGTGACGTACTTGGGGGATGCGGGGGCGCAGCCCCTGCGAGGAGCAAGTAATTGCTTCATTGGAGCGAAGCTCCAATGAAGACGCTGATGCACAGCGCGGTGCCCGGCGCGACGCTGTTCAGGCGCGGCAAGGTCCGTGACGTCTACGAGGCCGGCGGCGACCGCCTGGTGATCGTGGCGAGCGACCGGCTCTCGGCGTTCGACGTCGTCCTGCCGACCCCGATCCCCGATAAGGGCCGCGTGCTCACCGAGCTCTCGAGCTTCTGGTTCGATCGGACGGAGCGGGTCGTCCCGAACCATCTCGTGTCGACGAACATCGATGACCTGCCCGCGGTGTTCCGCGAGGTGCCCGAGCTCGACGGCCGCGCCGTGCTGGTGAAGCGCTGCGAGCGGATCGACGTCGAGTGCGTCGCCCGCGGCTACATTGCGGGCTCCGCCTGGACCGAGTACAAGGCGCTTGGAACGGTGGCGAGCGAGACGCTGCCGAAGAATCTTGAGGAGTCGCAGCGTCTCGACGAGCCGATGTTCACCCCGGCGACGAAGGCGGTGACCGGCCACGACGTGAACATCTCTCGCGCGCAGCTGTCGTCGCTGGTCGGCAGCGAGCTCGCGAAGCGGCTCGAGGACACGACGCTCGAGCTCTACCGCAAGGCGCACGCCTACGCGCTCGGCCGCGGACTGATCCTCGCCGATACGAAGTTCGAGTTCGGCTTCTACGACGGGAAGCTGACGCTCATCGATGAGGCGCTCACGCCCGACTCGTCGCGGTACTGGGACGCGGCGTCGTACCAGCCGGGCGGCTCGCCCCCCTCCTACGACAAGCAGTACGTGCGCGACTTCCTCGTGCAGAGCGGCTGGAACAAGGAGCCGCCGGCGCCGGCGCTCCCGCCCGAGGTCGTCGCGGGCACCAGCCAGCGTTATCGCGAGTGCTACGGGAAGCTCACCGGCGAGGAGTGGTTCGGATGATCTTCGTCGCGACGATCCGCGTGTTGCCGAAGTCCGAGGTACGCGACCCGCAGGGCGAGGCCGTGCGCGGTGCGCTGCGGTCGCTGGGGCTCGCGGTGTCCGACGTCCGGACCGGCAAGGAGATCGTCGTGACGTTCGACGCCGCGGACGAGACCGCCGCGCGCGAGGCGGTCCGCGTCATGGGCACCGAGCTCCTAGCGAATCCAGTGATCGAGGACTACACGTACGACCTGCACCAGGTCAAGACAGACGATGCGCCCAAGTCGGCACCAGTCGGGGAAGATCCAATATTCGACCTTGCGGGGGCCGCGTCATTCGAGCCCGCGGACGTAGACGACGTCGTCTATGGCGAGCGAAAGCAAGCGGGCGAGGGATGAAAGTCGCGATCCTGCGCTACCCGGGCACCTGGAGCGAGCGCGACTTCCAGCACGCGCTGTCGCTCGTGCCGGGCGTCGAGAGCGACATCCTCTGGCACGAGGACACCGATCTCGCGGGGTACGACGCCGCGATCGTCCCAGGCGGCTTCACCTACGGCGACTACGTGCGCGCCGGTGCCATCGCAAAGATCTCGCCCGCGACACGCGAGCTGCGTCGCTTCGCCGACGCGGGCAAGCTCGTGCTCGGCTCGTGCAACGGCTTCCAGATCCTGTGCGAGGCCGGAATCCTCCCCGGCGCGCTGGTGCGCAACCGCGGACTCGAGTTCCGCTGCGACTGGGTCCACCTGCGCGTCGAGAGCGATGCGACGCCGTGGACCGTCGGCCTGCGCGGCGCGGTCCTGCGCATGCCCATCGCGCACGGCGAGGGCTGCTGGGTCGCGAATGACGAGACGCTGGCCGACATCGAGTCGCGCGGACAGGTCGTATTCCGCTACACCGACGAACGCGGCGGGGCGACGGTGGCGGCGAATCCCAACGGATCGCTCGCGAACATCGCCGGCGTCTGCAACGAGGGCCGCAACGTCGTCGGCCTCATGCCTCACCCGGAACGGTGCTCGGAGGCCCTCCTGGGAGGGACCGACGGGTATCGGGTCCTGGCCAATCTCGCCCCGGCTCTGGCAGGCACGGCTCCTGCCCTATATAGATAGGTATCAGAGATGGACCTCTTCGAGAAACAGGCCCAACTCCAGTCGCTCTTTCAGACGAGCCCGGTCGACGCTGCCTACGGCCAGGGCACCCCCGCCGCGCGCAAGCTGGCGGGCGCGTTCGCCGACCAGAGCGTCGGCCTCCTGCTCCTCGACAAGGTGCGGGCCAACGAGTTCTTCGACTACCAGGTGTACTTCGTGAGCGAGCTCTCGAAGACGCTCGAGACCGAGGGCCTCGACGTCGTGATCCTCAACCAGGCTTCTCTGCTACAGCGCGCGCAGGTCATCCGCAGCTGGAGCCTCCTCTTCCAGCGCGACCACAAGCGCCGGGTCCAGTGGGAGGCGCGCGCGGTCATGGAGTACCTCGAGTTCCAGAAGTACGACGACATCCAGACGAGGGCGCTCGCGGAACGCACCAAGGGCGAGCGCTTCGCGATCGACGCCGAGTACGTGTTCGCTCGTCTCGCGCGCCTGCGTGAGTACACGCAGCTGCTCTCCGATCTTCGCCCGATCGATCGCGTGAAGTTCCGTTCGGATCCAAAGCTCTACGGTCTGGCGCAGTGGTACCTGCAGCAGGCGGTGGAGCTGCTCTTCGGGACCGGCGCGTACCTCGTGATGGCGCTCGCGCTGCCGAAGCCTGAGGCCTATCACGACATCCTCGACGCGATCGGCAAGCACGGCATCATCGACAAGCAGCTTGCGTATCGTCTCGAGCACCTCGCCAACCTGCGGAACCTGCTCGCGTATGACCGCGAGCAGACGGACATCGACGAGGTCTACACCTCGGTCCAGACGCGCGTCGCCGATCTGCTCGCGTTCGCCGATCAGATCGAGCGCTTCATCGGAGCCGACACCGCGGTATGAGCTCGTCCCCGATGCTCACGGGGACGGAAACGGCGCAGCCTAAGTTGGACATCCTCAGCGAGGTCGGCCTGACGCCGTTCGAGGGCGCCCGCGTGCGCACGCTCCTGGGACGCGAGCCGAACGCGCTCGAGTGGGCGATGTTCGGCGCGATGTGGAGCGAGCACTGCGCGTACAAGCATTCGAAGAAGCTGCTCCGGACGCTGCCGACCAAAGGCGCGCGCGTCGCGCTCGGTCCGGGCGAGAACGCCGGCGCCGTCGATCTTGGTGATGGACTGCTCTGCGCGTTCAAGGTCGAGAGCCACAACCATCCCTCGGCGGTCGAGCCGTATCAGGGCGCGGCCACCGGCGTCGGCGGGATCCTGCGGGACGTCTTCGCGATGGGCGCGCGACCCGTCGCCGTGCTCAACGCGCTGTTCTTCGGACCGCCGAGCGCGCCGCGCGCGCGGCGATTGCTGTCCGGCGTGGTCGGTGGGATCTCCTATTACGGGAACTGCGTCGGCATCCCCGACGTGGGAGGTCACGTCTCATTCGAGCCGTGCTATCTCGAGAACCCGCTGGTGAACGCGATGTGCGTGGGTCTCGTGCGGCGCGACCGCCTCTCGCGCGCGAATACCGCGAGGCCGGGAAGCGCGGTGTATCTCGTGGGCTCGGATACCGGCCGTGACGGTATCGCCGGGGCCTCCCTGCTCGCGTCCTTCGAGCTCGGGACCGGCAGCGATGCGAAGCGGCCGTCGGTCCAGGTGGGGAACCCGTTCCTCGAGAAGCTGCTGATGGAGGCAACGCTCGAGCTGGTCGAGCTCGATGCGGTCGAGGCCGTGCAGGACCTCGGCGCCGCTGGACTGACGTGCGCATCGAGCGAGGTTGCGGCTCGCAGCGGCGTGGGCATGCGGATCGATGTGGACGAGGTGCCGCGACGCGCGCAGCGGATGACGCCCTATGAGGTGATGCTGAGCGAGTCGCAGGAGCGGATGCTCGTCGTGGCGCGACCGGGCCGCGAGTCGGATGTCGAGCGTGTGTTCAAACAGTGGGAGCTGCACGGCGTTCGCATTGGAGAAGTCACCCAAGAAGAGGTGCTGACCATCCTGAGCGCCGATGAGATCGTCGCGACGCTACCGCCGGGATTGCTGGCAGATGAAGCCCCCGAGTACGACGTGATGCAGTGGGCCGCTGCGCCGCGAGGCGGCGGCGAGGTTGTTGCCGACCAAGGCGACGTCGCCGATGTCACCAGCTCGATGAATGCACCGCTCCACAAGATCGGACTCGAGCTTCTCGATCTGCTCGCATCCCCGGCGGTCGCGTCGAGGCAGGTGATCTATCGAACGTACGATCAGATGGTCGGCACCGACACCGTCCTCGGCCCCGGTGCGGACGCCGCCCTGCTCCGGATCAAAGGACGACCGGACGGCATTGCGATCGCCATCGACGCGCAGCCGCGCGTCGCGGCGCTCGATCCCTACATCGGCGCCGCCTCCGCCGTCGCCGAGGCGCTGCGCAACATGGCGTGCGTCGGCGCGACGCCGCTCGCGATCACCGACTGCCTCAACCTCGGCAACCCCGAGCGTCCCGAGGGCGCCTGGCAGCTCGAGCGCACGGTCGCCGGAATCTCGGCCGCCTGCGTGGCGCTCGGCGTGCCCGTCGTCTCGGGCAACGTGTCGCTGTACAACGCGACGCGCGGCGCCGACATCTGGCCGACCGCAGTCATCGGCGCGGTCGGTCACATCGAAGACGTCGCGCGGCATATCCCCGTCACGTCCGGCCGGCCCGGCGACGTCGTGATGCTCGCGGGCAGCGCGCAGGTCTCGGTCGGCGCCTCCGCGTACGGAGCGCTGATCGGTGTACATGACGGCCCCGTCGCGATTGACCTTGCGCTCGAGGCCCGCCTGCAGCGCTTCATGCTCGCGGCCCACCACGCCGGCGCCGTCCGCGCCGCGCACGATCGAGCCGAGGGCGGCCTGGCGGTCGCGCTGGCCGAGTTGGCACTTCGCGATCGGATCGGGATGAAAGTCACGCTCCCGGCCGTCCGCGGCGTTGACAGGCGTGTCGCGCTCTTCGGTGAAGGCCCGTCTGGCGTCGTCCTCGTTATCGGTCCATCGTTAGAGCCGCAGGTGCGCGCGCTGGCGGCCCAGCACGATGTTCCGGTGTGGACGCTCGGGACGATCGGCGGAGATCTGCTCGAGATCGCACCCGTACTGGGTCTGCCGGTGGCGTCGTTGGTCGATGCGCACGGTCACGGGCTCGCGCGGTCGTTGGGGAGGGAGGTCTAGATATGTGCGGCGTGTGCGGCATCTGGAGCCCGCGCGAGCAGGCGACCGCCGACCCGGCCGAGGCCGCCCGCCTCATGTTCTTCTCCTTATATGCGCTGCAGCACCGCGGGCAGGAGTCGGCGGGGATCGCCGCGACCGACGGCCGCGATCTGCGGGTCGTGCGGCGCATGGGGCTGGTCGGCCAGGTCTTCAGCGAGCCGGATCTCGGGGTTCTCACCGGCCGCGCCGCGATGGGGCACACCCGCTACTCGACGACCGGCGCGTCGAAGATCCAGAACGCGCAGCCCTTCACCGTGCGCGCCGAGGGACTCGGTGAGCTCGCGATCGGACACAACGGCAACTGCATCAACGCCCGCGAGATACGTGACGCGCTCGCGGACCAAGGCGTCCATTTCGTCACGTCCTCCGACACCGAGGTCGTCGCGCAGGCGATCGCGCACGCTCAGGGCACCAGCTGGGACCAGCGGATCGCACACGCGCTTCCGACCCTCGTGGGCGCGTGGTCGCTCGTCCTCCTCACACCGACCGCGCTGTATGCGATCCGCGATCCGCTCGGCGTCCGGCCGCTGAGTCTCGGGCGCAAGGGCAGCTCGTGGCTGATCGCGAGCGAAACGAGCGCGCTCGACACGATCGGCGCCCAGTTCGTGCGCGATGTCGCGCCGGGTGAGGTGCTGCGTATCGACGATCGCGGGCCGGTCACGATCGCGGATCTCGCGTCGCACGAGCGCCGCGGGCTCTGCATCTTCGAGCACGTGTATCTCGCGTCGGCCTCGAGCCGGCTCGGCGGCGTCTCGGTGTACGCGACGCGCGAGCGGATGGGCGAGATCCTCGCCGACGAGCATCCGGCGGACGCCGACGCGGTGATCCCGGTGCCGGATAGCGCGATCCCCGCGGCCGTCGGCTATGCGCGGCGCAGCGGCATCCCGTTCCACGAGGGTCTCATCAAGAACCGCTACATCGGTCGCACCTTCATCCAACCCTCGGACGAGCTGCGCCGGCACAACGTCGCGCTGAAGTACAACGCGCTGTCCGACGTCCTCGAGGGCAAGCGCATCGTCGTGGTGGACGACTCGATCGTGCGCGGCAACACCAGCGGCCCGATCGTCGAGCTCCTTCGCCGCAACGGCGCGAAGGAAGTGCACATGCGCATCTGCTCGCCGCCGATCCAGCACCAGTGCTTCTTCGGCGTCGACATGGCGCGCCGCAGCGAGCTTATCGGCGCGCGGCTCGATGTCGAAGGCATCCGCCGGCACATCGGCGCGGACACGCTCGGCTATCTCTCGCTCGAGGGCATGGTGAACGCGACCGGCGGGACGCGTGAAGAGCACTGCACCGCGTGCTTCACCGGCGACTACCTCGTCCCGGTGCAGCTCGAGCTCGAGAAGGGCGTGCTCGAGACCGAGCCGGCGTGACCGGACTCACATATCGCGCGACGGGTGTCGACCCGACGCGCGCCGAGAAGTCTTTGGCGCAGGTCCGCGAGCGCATCGCGCGCACGAGGACGCCCGAGGTCATCGGCGATATCGGCGCGTTCGGCGGATTGTTCGCGTCACCCGGTGCGGACCGCGTGCTGGTCGCGACGACCGACGGCGTCGGCACGAAGCTCGAGATCGCGCGCCTCCTGGATCGGCACGAGGTCATCGGCACCGACCTCGTCCACCACTGCGTGAACGACGCAATGGCTATGGGCGCGGAGCCGCTTTTCTTCCTCGATTACTTCTCGACGTCTCGGATCGATCCCGCGGTGTTCGCGCGCGTCGTCGGCGCGATGGCCGACGCCTGCGCCGCGCACGGCTGCGCGCTGCTCGGCGGCGAGACGGCGGAGATGCCGGGCATGTACGGGCCTGGCGCGTACGACGTCGCCGGGTTCCTCGTCGGCATGGTCGCGCGCGAGGCGATCCTGCGGCCCGACTCGGTGCGCGAGGGCGACGTGTGCATCGGCCTCGCGTCGAGCGGCCTTCACACCAACGGCTACACCCTCGCGCGCGCGATCGCCGCGAAGATCGCCGGCGCGCAGGGCCGCGACGTGCGGGAGGCGCTCACGACGGGGCACCCCGAGCTCGGCGGACGCACGCTGGGCGACGCGCTCCTCGCGCCGCACACCAGCTATCTCTCGCATTTCCGCGCGCTGCGTTCGTCGACGCACGTACGCTCGATCGCGCATCTCACCGGCGGCGGCTGGGAGGGCAACCTTCCGCGCGCGCTGCCCGCGGGACTCGGAGCGGTCATCGATCGCAGCGCCTGGGAGGTCCCCGCGATCTTCCGCGTGCTCGCGGAGCTCGGGACCGTGCCCGAGGTCGACCAATGGGACACTTGGAACATGGGCATCGGGCTGGTTGTGATCGTTCCCGAATCCGACGCGGCTGCGGCGCTTCGCGTGGTCCCGGGCGCGGTAGAGATCGGTCGCGTGGAAGCGGCGAGCGGTCCGCGGCGCGTGCGCTGGGCGGACGGATGACACTCTCCGTCGGCGTTCTCGTCTCAGGCCGCGGCACGAACCTGCAGGCGATCCTCGACGCGTGCGCGAGCGGCAGCCTGCCCGCGCGCGTCGTGTTCGTCGCGTCGAATCGCGACGGCGTGCCCGCGCTCATCCGCGCGAAGCGGGCGGGAGTCCCGTGCTCGGCGTTCACCACCGAGGCCCACGGAACGCGGGCCGCGGCTCAGGGCGCGATGGCCGACGCGCTCGTGCGCTCCGGAGCGCGGCTCATCGTGCTCGCGGGTTTCGACCACATCCTCACGCCGGGCTTCTTCGTGAAGGTGGCGCGCGTTCCGATCATCAACGTGCATCCCGCGCTCCTGCCGCTCTTCGGCGGCAAGGGAATGCACGGCGATCGCGTGCACGAGGCCGTGCTCGCCGCTGGGGCTTCGGAGTCAGGGGTGACCGTGCACCGAGTCCATCCCGACATGGTCGATCTCGGCGAGGTCGTGGTGCAGCGTCGGGTTCAGGTGCGGCCGGGTGACGATGTCCCGGCACTCTCGGCCCGTGTGCTCGCTGAGGAGCACAAGGCCATCGTCGACGCGATCCGGACCTTCGCCGCGTAGCACCGCGCTCTGCGGTGCGGCGGGTCAGCGTCCCGTGATGAGCATCGAGACGGTCGCGAAGGTGGCGAGCTCGAGCGCGATGGCGCCGACGACCGCGACAACGATGCGCATGAAACGCATCGGGTGCGAGGCGCTCAGGTGTGAGGCGCTGTGTGACGGGACCGGCGGCGTGATGGTCATGAACGTGTAGTTCTGACGTCGAAGACTCTGACCTGCACTCATTACTTCCCCCGGCCCCTCGCCTCGCCGACACCACATCGGTGAGGTTCCACCCTGCCGCCCATCACCGTGGACCCCGGGCGCGTCGTCGGCAATAGCGTCCCCCGAGCGAGTGGTACTGGTACTTCTGCACTTGTCTGAACGAGCACTGAATGGCTGCGGAAACGCGCCCGATTCGCACGGAGCCCGTCGCGTGACGGAGCGGCGAACTAAAGCGGCGGCGTCGCTCCCGCGCAGGTCGCGGGCTCGTGCGGGAAGAGCGGAGTGAGCTGCAGCCGCACGGTGCCGCTGCTACCGCGCCATGCGAGCACCGCGGTCGCGATCGACGAGCCCCACCCGTAACGTGTGATCGCTCCGCCGCGCGAGAGCGACTCACCGAGCGCCAGCGCGTCGATATCGACGAGGACGGCGCATCGCCACGTCCCGCCACTCGCACCGCCCGCGGTCAGCTCACCGACGCCCTCGATCGGCGTGAGGAACGGCCAGACCGCATCCGCCGTGGGCGCGCCGCCCGCGGGAGCGTTTGGCTGCGGCAGCACGAAGAGCCGATGGAACGACGGCTGATAGGGCTGTGGGCGCGACTCCGCCCATTGGTTCGCCGCGACCCACGAGAGATCCTCGTATCCACGCGCCAGCGCGGTGAGCTTGTCGCGTTCCGCGGAACGTTGATACAGCTCGTCGTCCGGTTGTCCACTGGGGACGACCGAGACCCGCACGTCGCGGGTGCCGTTCGCGACCACGAAGATGAGCACGGTCGTGCCGTGCGCCGGTGGCGTCGTGCCCGGCAGCGGCGCGCGGCCGAAATCCGCGTCGCGTTCGAAGAGTCCGGTCTGGATCGCCTGCAGCACCATCGTGGCCGCGCCGCTGGGGGTGAGCTTCCGTTGGACGAGGTCGCCACCGGTGTCTTGCGTGATCACGCGGCCGTCGTCGGTGAGGAGGAAGCGGAGCGACGGCTGGCCGATGTCTCCGCCACGCTCGTAGCTCACCAGGCGCGATGCCGGCGTGAACCGCGGCACGGGGACCAGCACGAGTTTCGTCGGCGTCTCGCGCGCGCTGGCCGATGGCGATGCCGCGCCGGTCGGCGACGGAGTGCCGCCCGGAGGCGAGGCGGTCTGCGGGACGATGACCCGCGGTTCGCAGGCGACGAGCGGTACGGCAAGCACCAGCACGAGCCATCTCATCGGACGCGCAGCTCCTCGATCTTCACCGGTGCGCCTCTCGCGTACGTGACGCGTACGCCTTCGCCATAACCGAACGACGCACCGTCGAGCTTCGCGCCGAGTCGCGCGGCGATGACGATAGCGGGGAGATCGACGATGCCGCCATGCGAGACCGCCAGGACGCGGTCGCGGTCGCCGACGCGAGCCGCGATCCGCGTCCACGTCGGCAGCTGCTCCTCGGCGACGTGCCGCGCGGTCTCGTCGTCGCGCATGAGCCGCGCCCAGTCGGCGAGCGTGCGCATCTCGCCGAACATCTGCGCCGCGGCGCCGCCGAGGTCCGGCAGCAGACCCGGCTCGGCGCCGTCGATCCGGCCGGCGATGCGCTCGGCCGTTTCCTTCGCACGCGGGAGCGGGCTCGCCACGACAAGCGTGTATTTCGGCGCGCCCTTCGCGAGGCGCTCGCACATCGCGCGCCCGGCGGGCGAGAGCGCGCTCTGGTCATCCGCGCGGTTGACACGCTCGGCGTGGCGGCGGATATCCAGGACGCTCATTGCCTTAGTCTCGCAAGGTTCAGGGAGGGGTAGATGAAGACCATCCGGCAGACGGCGACGATCCGCGGTGCGACGCCGCACGACCTGTACGAGTCCATCATGGATTCGAAGCTGCATACCAAGCTAGCGCAGCAGCCCACGACGATGAGCCGCCGCGTCGGCGGCGCGTTCAAGGTCGGCCACGACCTCGAAGGCAAGAACCTGAAGCTCACCAAAGACCGGAGGATCGTGCAGACCTGGCGCGCGAACAATTGGCCGAAAGGCACGTACTCGAAGGCGACGTTCGCGTTCGCGCGTGCGGCCGGCGGGACGCGCGTCACCTTTACGCAGACCGGCGTGCCCGATCAGTTCTACGGCGAGATCAGCACGGGCTGGCGCGAGTACTACTGGAACCCGTTGCGTAAGCAATTCGGTTCAAGACGAGCGAAGGGGCGATAGCCCGGAGCGAGTACTGGAACCCATCGCGTAGGCAGTTCGCGGTCAAGACGCGACGCGCGGCGCGCTGACCGCGGCGGACTCAAGGACGTACGAGGCGAGGACCCCGACGCCGCCCGCGAGGACGATCGCGCCGGTCCAGAGCGTGAACGACCAGCCGATCCCGTTCCCCGCGACGAGCAGCGTGAGGAAGTAGCCCGCGAAGAACAGGGCCGGCACCGCGAACGCCACGACGCGCATCGCGATGCGCCTCTCGGGGGACGGTCGCAGCCAGCGGATGATCAGGTCGCCGATCAGTCCTGCCGCGATCGCGGCGGGCACGAACCGCTCCTGGTCGCTCACGAATGTCATGAGGACCGCATTGACGCCGAGGATGAGCGTCATCGTGCCGAACGGGGTCGGCCCGCTCCGCAGCAGTAGGGCGAGGAGCATTCCAACGATCGCCGCATAGATCAGGACGCCCGCCATGCCCACGGTCTCCCGGAACCGTGGAACGGAGCCGAACGTCGGATGAGCGATCGCGCCGTACAGGACCTGTGATCCATCGGGCGAGAAGAGCGGGTCGTCTTCGTCGAGGCCCGGCGAACGGCTCAGGTTCCGCTGGTCAGTGCCGTCGGCGTTCATCACGTAGATCTCGGTGTTCTCGTCGCGCCCCGAGAGGAAGACGATCCTCGCGCCGTCCGGCGACCACGACGGGCCCCACGAACCGCCATGCGCCGTGGTGAGCCGGCGGGCGTCGCTGCCGTCGGCGTTCATCACGTAGATCTCGGGACCGCCGTCGCGATGCGAGACGAACGCGATGCGGCGGCCGTCAGGCGACCACGCAGGCCAGTAGTCGTGCGCGGGGGAGTTCGTGAGCCGGCGCTCGTTCGTGCCGTCGGCATCGATGACGAAGACGTCGGCCTGGACACCATCGGGCGCGGCGTTGAAGGCGATGCGCTTCCCGTCGGGCGACCAGACCGCGCGCGCGCCGGATGCGAGACGCATCACGTGCGACCCGTCCGCGGCGACGGTGAAGACGGCGAACGAACTCGAGCGTCCCGCGCTGTACAGGAGGCGCGTGCCGTCAGGTGACCAGCCGCCCGGGAACGCGTCGGTGAGATCGCCTAGGCGCTGCGGCGCGCTGCCATCGGCATTCGCGGTGTAGACCCGACCATCCGTGCCCTGCGCGAACGTGATGCGCCGGCCATCGGGTGACCACACCGCCGCGTGCGCGCTCTCGCCCGCGGGGCCGACGATGAGGCGCGTTTGATGCGAGCCGTCGGCGCGCATCACGTACACGTCCGCGTACGGACGCTGCGTCACCGGCGTCGTGTCGCGCTCGGACCACGCGTCAGCGAGCGGATCGGCGAAGCTCGTGACCACGGTGAGGATCGACATGATCGCGGCGACCGAGATCGCGACCGGTAGCCACGTGCGCCAGTCCGTCACCCGCGAATGGCTCGCCCAACACGCGCGCAGCGGCCCCGCGAACATGAGGAGCCCCGACGTGAACAGGATGAGGTGCGTCGGGCTGAACAGCGCCTCGATGCTCACCTCGATGCCGAAGGCAAGGTGCCAGAGCAGGTCGAGCACGCCGCCGACGGCGAAGAGCACAGCGCCGATCAGGGAGATGCCGTATCCGGCGGGGAGGGCGGAGCGCCACGCCGCGCCGCGGCGGACGTTGCGCGCTGCAGTCACCGCCAGGAACGCGAAGAGCAAGCCCTCGGCTCCGTACAGCATCGCGTGCCATGGTGTGAAGAAGGTGTTGTCGGTGCGGCCGTGCTGGTGCGCCCAGAGATCGATGTAGAAGCCGGCGATCGTGGCCGACACCAGCGCGGTGACCGTCCAGTCGAAGCGGAGGTCGCGCCGACGGACGATTTCCACCATCCGATTATGGAAACGGCGGCAAGGTCGCCCAGCCGCCGAGCGCGGCATAACGTTTGCTACGCTTCGGCCGATGCGGGTCCTGCTCACGGGTATCACCGGCTTCGCCGGCAGCCACCTCGCGGAATACATCCTGGCCAATCACCCCGACGTCGCGATCTACGCGACGTACCGGTGGCGTTCGCGTACCGAGAACCTCGAGGTCCTGACCGCCCAGAACAAGGTCGAGATGATCGAGGGCCGCTACCCGACGGGCGGGACGCTCCGCGACGACGGCCGCCGCGGTCGCGTCACCCTGCTGCACTGCGAGCTCACCGACGCCGGCGCGGTCGAGAAGCTCGTGGCGTCGGTGCAGCCGCAGCGGATCTTCCACCTCGCCGCGCAGTCGTACGTGCAGTCCTCGTTCGACGAGCCCGCCGCGACGCTGCGCATCAACATCGAATCGCAGCTGAACCTGCTGGAGGCGATCCGGCGGCACGACACGCAGATCCGGATGCACATCGCCGGATCGAGCGAGGAGTACGGGCTCGTCCATCCCGACGAGGTCCCGATGAAAGAGACCAATCCGCTGCGGCCGCTCTCGCCGTACGCGGTGAGCAAGGTGGCTCAGGACAAGCTCGCGTACCAGTACTACAAGTCCTACGGCCTGCATCTCGTGGTGACGCGCGGCTTCAACCACACCGGTCCGCGGCGCGGCACGCACTTCGTGACCAGCACGATGGCGCGCCAGATCGCGTTGATCGAGGCGGGAACGCACGAGCCGGTGATCTACCACGGTGACCTCACGAGCAAGCGCGACTGGACCGACGTGCGCGACATGGTCCGCGCGTACTGGCTCGCTCTCGAGAAGGGCGAGCCGGGCGAGGTCTACAACGTCGGTCGCGGCAAGTGCTGGTCGATCCGAGAGATGCTCGACATGTTGCTGTCGCACTCGACGGTGAAGATCCGAACCCAGGAAGATCCGGCTCGGCTGCGACCGAGCGACGTGCCGATCCTGTGGGCCGACACGGCGAAGTTCCAGCGCGCGACCGGATGGGAGCCGCAGATCCCGTTCGAGAAGACGCTGGCCGATCTGCTCGACTATTGGCGTGACCGCGTGCGTCGTGATACGCAGCGGCTCGGGGCGGAGGTCTAAGCAGTGCCCGATCTTGGTGGAATGTGGACGACATTCATCAACAACCCGCTCGTCCAGCTCGCGTTCCGCGGTGTTGGTCTGTACATCCTCGCCCTCTACCTCGCGATGGTCTTCTGGACCGTCCGCGACGCGCAGCAGCGCACCGAGAATCCGATCCTTCCGTATCTCGCCGGCCTGCTCGTCGTCGTGACGAACGTGCTCGGGCTCTTCCTGTATCTCATCGTGCGTCCGAAGGAGACGCTCGGGGAGGCCTACGAGCGTCAGCTCGCGGAGGAAAGCCTGCTCGCCGAAGCGGAGCAGCGCGTCGTGTGTCCCACGTGCAAGGAACGCGTGCAGGAGGACTTCATCCTGTGTCCGACCTGCCGCACGCGCCTCAAGCGGATGTGCCCCTCGTGCGCGAAGCTCATACGGCCCGAGTGGAACATCTGCCCGTACTGCGCGAAGGATTTCGATGAGCGCGACTGGACCGTGCACGCCGGAGGCAAGGCGGCCGAATAGTCCGGTCGGCATCCGGCTGCCGATATCTCGCGTGCGTGCCCATCCGCGAATGGCCTGAGTCCACCCGTCCGCGCGAGCGTCTGGTCGCGCGCGGCGCGTCGTCGCTGTCGGACGACGAGCTCCTCGCGCTGCTGATCGGGAACGGGACGCCAAAGCGGTCGGCGCTGCTCATCGCGAACGAGGTCCTGCGCGGGATCGGGGGAACGCGGGCCCTCGGCCAGGCTGATGTGTCGCGCCTGCGCGAATGTGGGGCGGGTCCCGCGACCGCGGTGCGCGTCGCCGCGGCCTGCGAGCTGGGTCGGCGCGTGATCGCCGCCAGCGCCGATGGCGAGCGCTGCGACACGCCGGATCTGGCGGCCGCGGCGCTCGCACCGCATTTCGCGCACCTCGAGCGCGAGTCGCTCGTTGTCGGGCTTCTCACGCGCAAGCACCGGCTCGTCGGCGTGGTGCCGGTGTACGTCGGCAACGTCGCCGGGACGTCGGTGCGTATCGCCGAGCTCTTCACCGAGGCCGTGCGCCGCAACGCCTCTGGGATCGTACTGGCCCACAACCATCCCTCCGGCGATCCGGCGCCGTCCACCGACGATCTGCGGACGACGAAAGACGCCATAGCGGCGGGGAGGCTGCTGGGCATTGAGGTGGTGGATCACCTGGTCTTCGGCGCCGCGCGCTGGGTGAGCCTGCGGCGCGAGCCGTCCGGCGGCGTGTTCAGTCTCCCGTAGGGATAGAAAGCCATCGCGCGAAGCGGATAGAAAAGCAGCCTTCGCGTAGCGACGGCGTATCGGGCTGACACGTTCGGCTAACGCGCTCGTTCCCAGAGACCGGTGAGAGCGTCCGCTCGACCAACCCTCGCGCGTGCCGCTTCAGCGCTGGCGCTGGCCGTCGTCGTGGTCATGCCGCTCCAGGCCGGCCGCACCCTCGAAGGCTCCAGGCCCGACGGCTCCCCGACCGTCACCGTCGCAGCGGACTACCGGAGCGCGGGACCGGCCCCGGAGCTCGCGCTCGACGTCCTGCACCCCGACATGCCACTCCCGCGGGTCTTCAGCGACAGCGATACACAGGTGTCGTTCGTGGCGCCGGCCGGCTGGCTACGCGGACCAGCGAGCGCGCTGAACCCGGTCTCCGATCCACCCGAGCCGGTGTTCGAGATCGTCCGCTATCAGCAGCGCGTCAGCGACCCGACCCTCTACGTCGCGCCGATCCCGATCACGAGCGGCCTCGTCGCGGACGCGGGCGCGATCATCACCGTCGGTCTCGCGCGCGTCGATAGCGGGCTCGTCGGTCTGGACGCACGGATGCGTGGCGATCGCGAGCCGCGGGCCGTGCCCGGATTCGTCACGCTCGACGACGAAGCGGTGTACGAAGGCGTTCACATCTTCAGCCGCTACTTCTTCTCGCGCGCCGGCGATCGCGTCGTCGTGTTCCGCGCGGCCGCGAACGAGTCCGACTGGAACGCGCTCGCGGCCAAGATCATGTCGACCGCGGGCTCACTCCGCGCCGATCCGCTCGGCGCGAACGCGCCCGCCGCTCCGCCACCGCCCGCACCCGTCGTCGAGCCGCAGCCGGACGCGACCGCGCAGATCCGTCAGCGGATCCTGTCGCGGGCCGCGTCGCTCCTCGGACTCAAATACATCTGGGGCGGCAACTCGACAACGAACGGAATGGATTGCTCGGCGTATGTGAGCTGGACGTGGAGCGTCGGTCGCCGCACGACCGATTCGATCTGGGAGGTGTCGTTCCCGATCGCGAAGGGCGAGCTCCGACCCGGTGACGCGATGAACCTCACGATCGGACACGATCCGAAGCGCACCGGTCACGTTCGGATCTTCGAGGCGTGGGCCAACGCGGAGCACACGCTCGTGTGGGTCTACGAGGAGACGCCGCCGCGCGTCGTCCACCGCGTCATCGTCTACGACGACCGCTACCAGCCGATCCGTCTCGCCGGCCTCTCGAGCGCGGGCGAGGCGCGACTCATCCCGGGGACGCCCGCGCCCACCCCGACACCGCGACCCGCGACGACGCGCCGGCCCGCGTCGACGACGCCGCGACCCGCCGCGCGTCCGAGCGGGAGCGATTCGCCACGTCCGAGCGCGACCGGAGCGGCCGGGACGACGGGGACCGCTACCGCCACGACACCTCGGCCGACGCCAATGGGCGCTCCGCTCGCGACACCGACTCCCACAAGGGGGCCCTGATCTGCGCGCGTTCTGACGCGCTGCGCCGTTATCCTTCGCGTGAACGCGGCTCCGCGCCTGGAAGGGATATCTCCACCTGTGTTCGACGGTCTCTTCGGCCTGTTCTCGCGCGACATCGGCATCGACCTCGGCACCGCCAATACGCTCGTGCACGTGCGCGGCCGCGGGATCGTCATCGCCGAGCCGTCGGTCGTCGCGAAAGATCAGCGGACCGGCGCGATCCTCGCGATCGGCGCCGAGGCGAAGCGGATGGTCGGGCGCACGCCGGCGAGCATCATCGCCGTCCGCCCGCTCAAGGACGGCGTCATCAGCGACTTCGACATCACCGAGCAGATGCTCAACTACTTCATCCGCAAGGTGCACGGCGAGCGCGCGCTCCTGTACCCGCGTCCGCGGGTGATCGTCGGCATTCCCTCCGGCGTCACCGAGGTCGAGAAGCGGGCGGTGCAGGACGCGGCGATCTCCGCCGGCGCCAGGTGGGCGCGTCTGGTGGAAGAGCCGATGGCCGCGGCGATCGGCGCGGGACTTCCGGTGAACGAGCCGACGGGTTCGATGATCGTCGACATCGGCGGCGGCACGACCGAGGTCGCGGTCACGTCGCTCGGCGGCATCGTCATCTCGCGCTCGATCCGCATCGGCGGCGACGAGATGGACAGCGACATCGTCCAGTACGCGAGGCGCGAGTTCAACCTGCTCATGGGCGAGCGGACCGCGGAGGACATCAAGATCGCGATCGGCTCGGCCTATCCGCTCGACGAAGAGGTCTCCACGTACTTCCGCGGCCGCGACCTGCTCACCGGGCTGCCGCGGTCGATCGAGGTCACGAGCGCCCAGATCCGCGAGGCGATCGAGCCATCGATCGAAGCCATCGTCGACGCGATCAAGGCGACGATCGAGGAGACGCCGCCGGAGCTCATCGCCGACGTCATGGACCAGGGCATCTACCTCGCCGGCGGCGGCGCGCTCCTCCGCGGGCTCGACACGCGGGTCGCCGAGGCGACGCAGATGGCCGTCCATGTCGCCGAGGACCCCCTTACCTGCGTCGTCCGGGGGTGCGGGATGATCGTCGAGGACCTCGTGAAGTACGAAAGAAGCCTCGTGATGGAGACATATTCCTCGAACTCGCGTTAACGTCTCCGCATGGCGAGCTTCGGTCGCGCGCGTCGTAGCCAGAACGGTGTTCTCCGGCCGTTCGCGCTGCTCGTTCTCGTCAGCCTGCTGCTCCTCGCGGCGCGCAACACTGACGTCGTCCGCGGCTCGTCGACCTTCCTGACCCAGCTCCTCGTCCCGGTGCAGCGCGTCCTCGCCGACGTCGGCGCCGCTGGTGACCGCTTTGCGTCCGCCATCAGCCAGATCGACCGTCTGCGCGAAGACAACTCCCGCCTCCAGACCGAGAACGACCGGCTGACGCTCGAGAACGTCCGGCTGCGGGAGCAGGCCATCGTCGGCCAGCAGGCCGAGCGGCTTCAGACGCTCCAGCGGTCGATCCCGTTCGAGAGTGTGCCCGCCCCGGTCATCGCCCGCGACCCGGCCAGCGTCCTCCATTCGATCGTGCTCGGGATCGGCAGCGACGACGGCGTGAAGGTCGGGCATGTCGTGCTCTCGGACCAGGGCCTCGTCGGGCGGGTGAGCGAGGTCGGGACCAACTACAGCAAGGTGCTGCTGGTCACCGACTCCTCATCGGTGGTGTCGGCCTTGGTGCAGGGCTCGCGCGCCACCGGGATCGTCCGCGGGCAGTTCGGGGACTCGCTGATCATGGACTGGCTGCTCCAGACCGAGCCGGTCAAGGAGGGCGATGTCGTGATCACCGCTGGGCTCGGGATCGGAAACGAGCTGCGCTCGCTGTACCCCAAAGGCCTCGTGATCGGGACGATCGCTCAGGTCCAGACCGCGGAGGCCGCCGCCTACAACCGCGCGATCATCACACCCGCGGTCGACCTGCGCCGGCTCGAGCACGTACTTGTGGTGAAGACGAACTAGCCGTCGCGATCTCCGTGTTCGTCGCGCACAACGAATGATGGAACCGCATGTGGGTAGCTCGCCTAAACGCGGCGCGCTTTAGCCATCACAAAAGTTCGCGTCACGCACGTGATTAGGAGTGAGGACTGCGAGTTCGGACGCAAATCGAACGTTGACCTTCTTTGTTCGTCCGTGCGTAATAGCGCGAGCGCGCGCTCCAACAGTCCCTCGATCATCTCTTCGACGGTGGGAAAGACCATCTCGTCGACGTCGATGCCGCCGGTCACGGGTGGGTTGCCGGCGGCGTCGACCTATCGAAGTCATCGAGCACTTCCGAGGCGCTAGGCATCCAAGCGACCGGCAGGTAACGTTCCCGTCGTGAGGTCGTTGCCATTCACGTGCACCTAGGTCGTCTCACCCTGCCCGCGACCCTACTTACCTGTCTTCTGCTCGCCACACCGGTCCTCGCGGCCCCCGTCGCAGTGCTCTCCGCGACCTATACCGTCCCGACGCCGCCGACGGCGATCGTCCAGGGCGCGACCGTGCCGGTCTCGATCACGGTCGGGAACGTCGGCAGCGAGATCTGGAACCTCGGCGGCACCAACCCGGTGAAGCTCAGCTACCACTGGTACGACGCCGTCGGCAACGCGGTCATGTGGGACGGCCCGCGCACGCCGCTGCTGGCCGACGTCGCCGTCGGCGGGAGCCACACCCTCACCGCGACCGTCGCGGCGCCGCCGACCCCCGGCGCGTACCGTCTCAACTTCGCGCTCGTGAAAGAGGGCGTCGCGTGGTTCCCGCAGAGCGCGACGTACGTGGTGCAGGTGCCCTCCGCGACGACGAGCGCGACGTACGCGGTCGCGACGCCGCCCACGACCATCCCGGCCGGCGCGAACGCACAGATCGCGGTCGCGCTCACGAACACCGGCAACCAGACCTGGAACACCGTGGGCGCGAACCCGGTCAACTTGAGCCTCCACTGGTACGACGCGTCGGGCAACACCGTGCTCTGGGATGGCCCGCGCACGGCGCTCGACGCGGCGGTCGACCCGAACACGTCGCGCACGATCACCGCGACGGTGACCGCGCCGCCGGTTCCGGGCGCATACCTGCTGCGCTTCGCGCTGGTGAAGGAAGGCATCGCGTGGTTCCCGCCGAGCAACCCGCTGCCGATCACCGCGCTCGCGGGATTCATCGCCGCGGTCACGCCGCCGACGCTGCCGTCGTTCATCGCGGGCGGCACGTATGAGGTGCCGGTCGCGCTGAAGAACATCGGCGCGGCGGCGTGGAACGCGACCGGTCCGAATCTTGTCGACGTCTCCTATCACTGGACCGACGCCGCGGGCAACACGGTGATCTGGGACGGCACGCGTACGCCGCTCGCGGCGGACCTCGCTCCGGGCGCGTCCGCGAACGTCACGCTGAAGGTCGGAACGCCGAAAGACCCCGGTACATACACACTGACGGTCGATCTCGTGCGCGAAGGCGTCGGCTGGTTCGCGTCGCTCGGCGGCGCCGCGCCGTATCGCGTGCCCGCGGTCGTCGCGGCGCTGCGCTACGCCGCCACGTTCGGCGCGATGAGCCCGATGTCCGCGTACTGGACCGAGACGAAGACGCTCGCCGTGAAGCTCACGAACAACGGCAACATCCCGTGGAACTCTGCGGGCGCGAACCCGGTGAACCTTTCGTACCACATCCTCGACAGCGCGGGCCGCGCGGTCGTGTGGGACGGAGCGCGCACGCCGCTCGGCGGCGACGTGCTGCCCGGCGCCTCGAAGGACCTGAGCATCACGGTCGTCACACCCGGTCAGAGCGGCAGCTACACGCTCGTCGTCGATCTCGTGCGCGAGGGCATCGGCTGGTTCGAGGGCACCGGATCGCCGCCGGCGCGCGTTCCGCTCAGCGTCACGAGCGGCTTCAGCGCGGGCTATGCCGGCACGACGACGCCGGGTCAGGTCACGATCGGGGCGAACATCGTCCTGCAGACGACCGTGCTCAACTACGGACCGCGCGCGTGGTCGGCCAGCGGTCCGAACAAAGTGAGCCTGAGCTATCACCTGACCACGGCGTCCGGCGAGATGGTCGTGTGGGACGGCGCGCGCGGCGCGCTCCCGAGCGACGTGCCGCCGTTCTCGCAGGTCACCGTGCCGATCACGGTGAGCGTGCCGCAGGCCGTCGGCGACTACGTCATCTCGTGGGACATGGTGCTCGAGGGTGTGGCGTGGTTCAGCAGCACCGGCGTCGCGATGAAGCGCGAGCCGTTCACCGTCGTCTCCGGCGTCGTGTTCTACGGAAGCGGCTTCGGTCACGGTCTCGGCCTGAGCCAGTACGGCGCGCAGGGCTGGGCCACCGGCGCGACCGGGCTCACGCTCAACGCCGAGCAGATCGTGGCGAAGTACTACCCGGGCACGACGTTCCAGTTCGTCGACGCGTCGCGTCCGCAGATACGCGTCCTCCTCTCCCAGCCCTCGTCGACCAATCGCTACCGCTGCGGCGACAACCGCTTCTTCGCTGGCTCCGCGGGTAACGTGCAGTCGGACGGCGGCTTCCGCGTCCTCGACGAGCTCTCGGGCAACGCGGAGATCGGACGTGCCGGTCCCAAGCAGTCGTGGCAGTTCGTCGCGCAACCCGGCGGCGTCGAGGTGTGGGACAACAGCGGAGCGCCGCGTCTCGTGCGCGTCGTCGCGTCCGCCGCGGTCGTGCCGCTCGACGCGAACCAGCCGCTCGGCTTCGCCGAGAAGGGCATCTACCGCGGCAACCTCCGGTTCACCAGCCTCGGCGGCACGCTGCGCGCCATCAACGTCGCGACCTGGGATGACTACCTCCGCGGCGTCATCCCGCTCGAGATGCCGACGGCGTGGCATCCCGAGGCGCTGAAGGCGCAAGCCCTCGCGGCGCGCTCGTACGCGTACAACTCGTACAAAGGCGGGGCGGCCGACTACGACGTGAGCGACGACCAGTCCGATCAGTGCTACGGCGGCTCGCGTGTCGAAGTCGCCTCGAGCAACGCCGCCGTCACCGCGACCGCGGGCAAGCTCATCACCTTCAACAACGCCGCGATCCGCGCGTACTTCGCGAGCTCGAACGGCGGCTACACCCTGCCGTTCGGCTGCTTCGGCAACCGCGTCGTGCGCAGCGGGTCAACGTGGGTGTGCACGCCGGATCCGAACCAGCCGTTCCTCGGCGCCGTGCCCGACCCCGCCGACCGCGCCGTCACGAGCCCCGCGAATCCGCGCGCGTCGTGGACCGTGACGTTCACCGGCGACCAGATCCGTAATGCCGTGCTGCGGTGCAACGGCATCGACATCGGCGCGCTGCAGGCCGTCGATCTCTCGAACCGTTCAGTGCCCGAGGTCGGACACGTCATCTCGGTGCGCCTCATCGGCTCCTATAACTCGGTGGACCTGCAGGCCGAGCAGTTCCTTCGCACCTGCCTCGCGCTACGCTCCACGATGGTGAGGCTGAGTCCCTTCTAGCCGGCTCGGCCTGGCGTAGCACGCTCCACACCGCGCCTAGCACGTCGCCATGGCGCGACCGCGCACACCCAGACGGCTGCGCTGGATCGTCGTGCTGTTGGGTCTCGCGGCCTTACCTCGTGCGGAAGATCAGCCAGGTGAAGACCACGCTCGACGCCAGAACGACCAACGCGAACGGCATCACCTCGAGCGAGCGATTCGCTGACGTCTCCGACCAGATGTACGCCGCAGCGATCGCGAGAGCGACCAAACCCACCAATGCCCGTTGGCCACGACGATCGGGCGTGGTGACGACGGCAGCCGGCTCGCTACGGGGCACCCCTCCGTCGCGTGGCGTCTTCGGAAGCGCGCCGATGTCAGGTGTCGCCGGTGCCGGAGCGACCCACGATCCCACGACCGAGAAGAGGCCGGCGAGAACGGCCGCGGGTAGCAAGACGATGACGGCGAGAAGCGCGACCCACGTGAGGATCGCGACGACGGTGTTGATCGGCTCGGGAAGGGTCCCGTGTGATAGACCGCCACCCGAGAACGCGACGCCGAAGAACATGAAGATGAAGGCGGTCCCTGCGGCCGCGAACAGCCGGGCCGCCCAGCTCGACCTCGTTCCGCGAGTCCTTACCTTGTCCCACGCGTGCTTAGCGATCATGTGCTGATCGAATTCGGCAGCATCATCGGAAGAGAAGGCGCACAGGCCGCAGCGCTTCACGGCATTCCGCTCGGCGCCCAACGGTAGGGACTGTCGAGCTCGCTTGCCAGCGTGCCGAGGTTTTGTGCTCGCCTGTCTGCTCTACCCATCGACACCGGTCAGACGCCGCGGTAACGGCTCGTGAGTCTCATCGTTCCCGATGTACAGGACCACGTCTCTCGGGCAGAATCACGACAGGCGTCGGGGAGCGTGGCGAGGAAGTAAGGGGGTTCGGGTGAGCCGACGCTGGTCAGGACTTCGCCTCGCGCTCCTCGTAGCCCTCTTCCTATTCGCCGTGTTCCCCAGCTTCGGTCCGCCTGCGCACGCGTCCCCCCGCGCGTCGGGGGTGATCGTTGCGAGCGAAGTCGTGCAGACGCGGCCGGCGGCGCGCGAGCTCGGCGCGCTCTCCCGTCCGAGCGCGTTCCCGGCCGGCACCGCCCAGGGCGCGACCGGCGGCGACACGCTCCTCTTCACCTCGCGGGTCGTCGACGCCGGTCAGCTCTTCGACCGCATCGGCACGCACTGGATCGTCACTCCCGGCGCGGAGAACACGATCTACGCCGAGGTCCGGGTGTCGAAGGACGGCGTGACCTGGACCGACTGGACCGTGGTCCCGCGCGACGAGGACATGCGCGACGGCGACCGCAACGAGTACTACGCGGGCCCCTACGCCTTCCCGGTCTCGCGCTACGCGCAGTACCGCACCTGGCTCACGAGCGGCGACACCGCCACGCTCGAGCGGATGGCGCTCACGTTCATGGACGTGAGCGACGTCAACGCCGGACCGGTCGCGCAGCTCCTGAACGACATCACCGGCGCGTTCGCCGATATGTGGCACAGCTACGCCGATGCCGCGCCCGCCGGCGCGCAGAAGATCCTCACGCGGCAGGACTGGGGCGCCGACGAGTCGCTCATGAAGTGGGCGCCCAAGTACCAGCGCGTGCAGAAGGCGATCATCCACCACACCGTCACCGATGACGGCGGCAGCAATGTCGCTGCGACCATCCGCTCCATCTATTACTTCCATGCCGTCACCCGCGGCTGGGGCGACATTGGCTACAACTACCTCGTCGATAAGTTCGGCAACATCTGGACCGGTCGATCGGGCGGCGACCACGTCATCGCGGGTCACGCCTACGGTTGGAATAACGGCTCGATCGGCGTCGCCGCGATCGGCGACTACAGCGTGGCGCAGCCCACGTCGACGCTGCAGAACGGGGTCATCGGCATCATCGCGATGAAGTTCCAGCAGTTCGGCATCCAGCCGTTCGGCGCGGACACCTTCACGCACGAGGAGCAGGCGGCGAACGGCACGTGGGTGAAGGTCACGTCGAATCCGCCCAACATCCAGGGCCACCGCGACGCGAACTACATCGTGAGCGCGCACGGCGGCCAGACCGCGTGCCCCGGCAACGGGATCTACAACATCATGGACGGCTTCCGTCGCCTCACGCAGGCTGCCGTCCAGAACGGCTTCTTCCAGCTGCCGTACATCGAACCGAACATGCCGAAGGCCGCGTTCCCCGGTGCCGCGGTGCCGGTCAGCGTGACCATCTTCAACCGCGGCGCGACGCCGATCGCCGCCGGGACCGGCCTCTCGTATCGCCTCCTGAATAACGGCCAGGTCACGACGCAGGGCAGCGTGGTGCCGCTGTCGGCCGACATCCCGCCGAACGGCACCGGGACGGCGACCCTGCAGTTCGTTCCGCCCGCCGTCGGCAGTTACACCGTGCGCTGGGATCTCCAGACGAACGGGCAGTGGTGGAACTCGCTCTACAACACGCCGGTCCGCGACGTGGCCTTCCGCTCCGCGGACTGGAGCGTCGACTGGGTCTCGGACAACGTGCCGATCAGCTGGACCGCCGGCGAGACGAAGATCATCACCGTCACCGCGACGAACGATGGCGGCCGTGTGTGGCCCGCGACCGGCACGAATCCGGTGCGCCTCGGCTACAAGTGGGTGAGCAACGCGACGGGCAACACCTTCCCCGGCGCGAACAAATCGCCGCTCGCCGTCGACGTCCAGCCGGGACAGACGGTCAGCCTCGTCATCCCGGTCACGGCGCCGGTCTACCCGACGAACTACACGCTGTACCTCGACCTCTATAAGGAGAACGAGTTCACGTTCGCGGAGAAGGGCGTCGCGCCCGATGACACGCCGACCGGTGTGAACGTGGACTTCAAGGCCGCGTACAACGTGCCCGTCGGCTCGGTCCTCAGCGCGCCCGCGTTCACCGCCGGTCAGGTCGCGACCGTCCCGGTCACGGTGACCAACACCGGTCAGGGAACGTTCCCGACGACCTCCTCGTATCCGGTGGACCTCGGGTACCACTGGAACAACTCCGCCGGCGTCCCCGTCGTGTGGGACGGCTCGCGCACCCAGCTGCCCGCTGATCTGTTATCAGGCCAGAGCGTCGACCTCACCGCGCAGGTCACGGCGCCGACCACGCCGGGCACGTACTTCCTGCGTTTCGATCTGGTGCAGGAGGGTGTGACCTGGTTCAGCCTCAAGGGCGCCGCGCCGACGAACTTCACGGTCACCGTCGCGGGCCAGCTCGTGCCGGCATTCGGCGCGGGCTACAGCTCGGGCGTGCCGAGCGCGACGATCGCGGGCACGACCACGAGCGTGCCGATCATCGTCACGAACAACAGCAACTTCCCGTGGCTCGCGGGCGGCGCGAATCCGGTCACGCTGTCGTACCACTGGTCGACACCCTCAGGCGCGACGGTCGTGTGGGACGGACTGCGCACCAAGCTCGCCGCGGACCTGCAGCCGACTCAGAGCGCACAGTTGCAGGCGAACCTTGCCTTCCCGTCATCCCCCGGCACGTACGTCCTCACCTGGGATCTCGTGCAGGAAGGCGTCAGCTGGTTCAGCGGCAAGGGCGTGCCAGGGTCCGCGAAGCAGATCAGCGTGTCGCCATACGTCGCGCCGTTCTACGGCGGCGCGTTCATCGTCGACGACGTCCCGACCACGCTCGTGCCAAAGATCACGACGACCGTGCCGGTCACGGTCTTCAACCTGTCGAACTTCGACTGGGGCTCTGACGTGAACCTCAGCTATCACTGGTACGACGCCGCCGGCAACCTGCTCGTCTGGGACGGCCTGCGCACCACCCTCGCGGGCATGAAGGTCGGCGAGGTCCGCATCGTGAACATGAACGTCACGACGCCGAGCGCGCTCGCGTCGTACATCCTGCGGCCCGACGTCGTTCGCGAGGGCGTCACGTGGTTCTCGGGTCAGGGGATGATGCTGCCCTCGCGCACGATCGCGGTCGCAGTGCCGCAGTACGGCGCGACGTACCAGGTGCAGCCGAACTTCGGCGCGGCGGTCAACACGATCACGACCGTCCCGGTCACGCTCCTGAACACCGGCTCCGCGACGTGGCAGCCCGGCACGTTCAACCTCTCATACCACCTCTACGTCGCGAACGGGAACGTCTACGTGTGGGACGGCCTGCGCACCGCGCTACCAGCCCCGGTGCCGTCCGGATCGAGCCTGACGGTGAACGCGATCGTGCGCACACCGACCATCGCCGGTCCCTACACGGTCGCCTTCGACCTGGTGCAAGAAGGCGTCACGTGGTTCTCCACCCAAAAGGTGCCGACCGGGGGCAGTACTCTCCAAGCACAGTGACCCTTCCTGTCGTCCGCACCGCGTTCGCGATCGTCGCGTCACTCCTGGTGAGCGCCTGCACGGCGAGCGGCACGCCGGTCACGCCGGTCACGCCGAAAACGCCGACTTGGACCACGTTCGGCGAGCTCTCGCAGCCGCGCGCGTACGCCACCGCCGTCGCGCTGGCGAGCGGCGAGATCCTCGTTGTCGGCGGTCTCGATCGCGCGGACTCGGATGTCACGAACTCTGAAAGCGAGCTCGTGAACGTGAAGACCGGCGCGGTCAGCGTGCTGCACCAGCAGCTTGAAGGACGTCTCCATCAGACGATGACGCGCGGGCTCGACCGCATCGTGATGGCCGGCGGCGTGAAGTTCGCGACGACCCACTGGGATCCCGTCGACAGCGTCGACGTCTTTCTGCCGGCGGAACGCAAGTGGATCACCGCGGCCCCGCTCATCGATCCGCGCTCCGATCACGCGGCGACGACGCTCATCACCGGCATGGTGATGGTCATCGGAGGCAATCAGGGCCCGCGGCTTTTGCAATCGGTCGAGATCTACGACGTGAAGAACGATCGTTGGTTCCGCGCCTCACCGCTGCCGCTTCCGCGGACCGAGCACAGCGCCTTCACGCTTCCCGATGGCCGCGTGCTCGTCGCCGGCGGCTTTGGTGCGAGCGGCGCCGCGACGGACACGACGTACATCTACAACCCGCCGGCGGACGAATGGACCGACGGTCCGCGGATGAACCTGCCGCGCGTGCAACACGCTGCGGTGCAGCTGGCGAACGGCGACATCCTCTTCATCGGCGGCGACGGCGCCGCCTCCGGCACGAGCGAGCGCTACGACTTCAGGCTCGGGATCTTCGTCCGCTCCGGAACGCTCGGCGATCCGCGCCAGGCCGCTCGCGCGGCGGCGCTCCCCGACGGCCGCGTTGTCGTCGTCGGTGGCCTGCCGCCACGCGATCACGAGTTCGCTCCGCTGCGTAGCGCGGAGATCTGGGATCCGCGCACCGAGCATTGGTCCGACCTCCCACCAAGTCCGACGCCGCGCGCGTGGCCGAGCATCGTCATGGTCGGCGGCGCGGTCTATCAACTCAGTGGGACCGGTGACGCCGAAGCCTCGTATCGCACCATCGAGCGTCTCGCCGTCGACTGAGCGCGCTGCGTGAGAGGATGTGGTCATGACCGAACGGGTGACCGTTCGTGATCTCAAGGCGTCGCTGAGCGTCTCGCCGACGTTCAACTCGTTCGAGCGGGCTGAAGCCTCAGGACCACGGCGTGTGGCGCGAAGCGGAAAAACGCACAGGATCTATGGCGATGTATATTTCGTACATCGTGCGACGCACTCAGATCTACCTTACCGAAGAGCAGGGCCGTCTCCTCGAGAGCCGCAGCAAGGCGACCGGGAGCACCGTTTCTCAGCTCATCCGTACCGCGGTGGATAGCGTCTACTCGCGCCGTCGGGCGATGAGCAAAGCGCAGAGAGTTCGCCTGGCGCGGTCCGCCGCCGGCTCCTGGAAGGCATTCGCTGAGACCGGCGAGGAGTATGTCGAGCGGATCCGCGGCTCACGGCGCCTTGCGCGGCTGCACGGGGTCGAGTAGTGCGCCTGGTCCTCGATACCTCGGTGCTGATCGACCATCTGCGAGGCAGATCCCGAGCGGCCACGGAGCTGATCCCGAACGCCATCGAACGCGGCGACGAGCTCTGGAGCTCCTACATCGTCCGCACGGAGCTCCTCGCCGGCATGCGCACCGAGGAGGAAGGCCCCACCCGCGATCTCATGCGGCTCATCTCCTGGTCCGAGGTAGACGAATCGTTGTCGGAGGCGGCCGGCGCGCTTGGAAGGCGCTACCTGCGCTCGCACCCCGGGATCGATGCGTCGGACCTTACCGTTGCTGCGCTCGCGCAGCAGCTCGACGCCGAGCTGAAGACGACCAACCTGAAACACTTCCCGATGTTCAAGGACCTCAAGGCGCCCTACTGACCGTGGCCTCGCATCTCCGCGACGACGCCCTGGATGGGGTAGTCGTCGGTGCGCTGCTTAGCAGAACATACTATCCTGCTAAGCAGGAGGTGCGGCATGGCAACCGAGACTGACGACGTCACGCGCGAGGTCACCGTAAGCACCAACCGCCAGGTCGGGCTGGTCAGCGATTTCGCCCGGCGGATGGGCGTCGGTCCCCGTAGCCGCCTCCTCGAGACGCTAGTGCGGCTGCCTGGTGGCAACTACGGTCTTCTGCTCATGCGCAGACCCACGACCTTCACGGCGCTGCTGGTCGACGCCCTCGCCCCCAGCGGTCGAGGTGGTGTGAGCTTCCTTAGGAAGCTGCGCAGTGAGTGGGGCAACGAGAAGAGTGTCAAGGCCAAGAAGGTCGCCCGCGGCAGGTGACCCTCGCCTCGCTACGGGCGACGTTGCGCGGCGTTCGTCGGATCGCGCTCGACACCTCGGTGATCCTTTCGGCAGGCGATGCTGCGGACGCACGCCAGCCTTGCGCGCGTTGGATCCTCGATGAGATCGAGCGCGGGCGTTTCTCGTTCGCGGTGGTTTCCTCGCTCACGGTCGCGGAGTCGCTGGTGCGGGCGGTGAGCTCTTCATTCGAGGAAGGCATCGCCGCGCAGGCAGCGCTACGCAGCTTTCCGCACCTGACCGTCGCTGCGCTCGACTTCGACATCGCGGTCGAGGTTGCCCACATCCGCGGCGCCACGAAGTTGAAGGTGCCGGATGCGATCGTGCTCGGCACCGCGATCGCTCACCACGTCGACGCCATCGTTCACGGGGACGCCCAGTGGGCGACCAAAGCGAAGCCGTACGCCGCGACGCTCAGGCTCGTGGATCTCGGCGATCATCGTCCGTAAGCGAGCGACCGCCGCCTCGGTGGAATTCCGCACGGTTTTTGAGACTTTCCAGGGCCGGTTCGCCCGTATACTTCATCGCACATCTGTCGTTATCTCGACTAGACCGCCGCGCTGCGGCGATCCCTTGAGGAGGGACCCCAAGTGACTTCTACGCTCGTACGGCGCGCTGTCGCCTCGACGCTCCTGGCCATCATCCTAGCCGGCCTACCGGCGGCTCCGGCAGCAGCGATGACGGGGACGGTCACGGGAAAGGTCGTCGACTCCGTCACGATGCAGGGGATCTTCGACGTCCATATCTACCTCGGGATCCCCGGCGGCTTCATCTGGGCCCACAGCGCGGTGGACGGGTCGTTCACGATCGATCTCACGCCCATCCAGTACAACCCGACGACCCCGTGGCAGGTCTATTTCGTCAAGGACGGCTACGTCACAGCGCCGACCAACAAGTTCACCATGACGACCAGCGGCTACGTCTTCGGTTCTGAGCCGGCGAACGTTCCGGCCGCCTTCCCGCTGGTGAAGCAGCTCGTCGGTCCACGCTCGAGCTGCTCCGACACGACCGGCCTCCAGCCGCCGCCGACGCTCACGCAGACGCTCTACCTCCCAAACATCACGCGCAACCTCGGCGGCGAGGGTGGCTGGTACACACCGTTCATCGTCCAGAACACCGGGAGCGCGACCACGATGCTCGAGGTCACCTTCTACAAGTTCGTCGATGGCTCGTGTGTCTCGCGCTTCCTCGTGGCGGGCATGAACCCCGGCACGTCATACGCGAACGACCCGCGCGACCCGGCGAAGAACCCGACCCTGCCCGACGACGCGCAGTTCTCGGTCGTCGTGAAGAGCTACGGATCGACCGTCGTCGGCGTGGTGAACGAGCACCAGGGCAGCGGGACCCGCGCGGAGGCCCTGTCGTACGACGGCTTCACCGCCGGCGCGAACACCGTCTATCTCCCGAACATCACGCGGCGTCTCTTCGGTCTGTTCGTCACGCCGATGATCATCCAGAACCTTGGCGACGGCGTCGCGTCGGTGCAGGCGACGTTCCGCACCTTCGACGGCACGGGCTCGCCGGTCACCATCGGGCGCACGATCGACTCGGGCCGGTCGAAGCCGATCGACCCGAACTCGAATGACTTCAACCTCGGCGCGCCGGGCCTCACCGACAACAAGCAGTACGCGGTCACGGTGACGTCGAACCAGCCGGTCGCCGTCGTCGTGAACACGCACGCCGACGCGGCATCGGTCGCGAACCCCGTGGCGTACGCGGCGGACGGCGTCACCGGCGGCGCGTCCACGATCTACGGCGCCTACGCGTCGAAGAACGCGGCGGGCATCGACCGCTACAGCACGATCGTCGTGCAGAACCTCGGCGCGGCCGCGGTCAACCCGACGATCACCTTCACGCCGCTCATGGGCAGCGCCGGCACCGCGAACACGTACACATTCGCGACGCCGATCCAGCCCAACTCGTCGAAGGCCTTCGATCCGCGCTTCTCCTTCAGCACCCAGGGCACGACGAACACGCCCTGCTCCACCGGCGGCGCCGACTGCCTGGCCGACGGCGAATACAGCGTGACGATCTCGGCCAGTGGGGCGACGCTCGCGGCGGCGATGAACGTCCTCAGCGACCAAAACGGCGCGACCGCCATGGGCTATGCGGCGAGCTCCGCACCAGCGACGAAGTTCTTCCTGCCGAACGTGACGCGCACGCTCGGCGGCGCGGATGGCTGGTCGACACCGTTCATCCTGCAGACCGTCACCGCCAGCGGCGCGACCGTCGAGTGGCGGCGCTTCTCCGACGGCGCGCTCGTCACGACGCAGACTCTCACGATCACCACCGGCTCCGCGATGCGTGTCGATCCGCGCACGGTCGCGGGCCTCAGTGACAACACGCAGTACGCCGTGACGGTCAACGGGACCGGCGGCACGCTCACCGCGATCGTCACCGAGTTGAACTTCCAAGGCGGCGATGGCGCGATGGCCTACGAGGGCTTCCCATCTCCGTAAGGCTCCGCGAGCTCTTCGCTCGTTTCTCTCGTGATCGCCGCGTCCTCATCGGAGCCGCGGCGGTCGCGGTGTTGGTGATCGGGGCTGTCGTCCTGGCGATCGCCTTGCCATCGCTTCAACAGCCGAACACACCGCAGGCGAACGTCGAGCCGAGCGCGACCCCGAGCGCGACGCCGACGGACGCAGCTTCAGCCACTCCGCAAGTTGGAACGGAGACGCCACCGCCCACACCTGTGCCGACGCCTTCCGGAACACCGGGGCCCGCGCCCTCCGAACCGACGGCCCAGTCCGTGGAGGTCAAGACGCCGAGCCCGAAGCCCGCGGCGACGCCCATCCCGACACCGGATCCAGCGATGTGGCGCATCGAGGGCACTGTCGTCGACGAGGCGGGGAGCCCGCTCGGGGCCGTCTGTGTCGTCGTGGGGCCGCGCGGCTGCCAGCCTTACAGCCCGCACACCGACGAGAACGGCCACTGGTTCGTGGACGTCGCCCATAGCGCCATCACGACGTCGTTCGACTTCTACTTCGAGATGCCCGGTTACAAGACCGTGTGGTGGAACATGGCCCCGAACGGCCCCACCGTTTTCAACGTTGTGCTCCGCAAGGGTTAAGTCCCTATTGAGCGCCGTGTTGGCGGAAAGTAGGCTGCTGCGGTGACTGGCGGGTCGGGCAGGGGCGTCTTCGCGTTCGCCGCGCTCGGCGACGCCGGCCAACCAGCGTCTAGCGCTGCCGAAATCGGCCGCGTCATCTCCGACGTCCAGCTCGTCGCGCTCGCTCGCGAGTCCCGCCGCGAGGCCCTGGAGGTCATGTACGGGGCCTACAAGACCCGTATTTACACCTTCCTGCTGCGTCTCCTCTCCGATCCCGAGTCCGCCGACGACCTCACCCAGGACGTCTTCACCAAGGCCTATGTCGCCCTCGGATCGCTCACCAATGACCACCGGGTGCTCCCGTGGCTCTATCGCATCGCGAACAACACCGCGATCGACCACGTCCGGCGCCGCCGCCGCTTCACCTGGCTGCGCGTCGGCAAGCTCACCGGGACCGGCGAGGAGCCGGTGATGCCCGACGAGCAGGGCGAGGTGCCCGAGCGCGACCAGGTCCGCGCGGTCCTCGCGACGCTCCCCGCGGAGCAGGCCACCGCCCTGCTGCTCCACTCCTTGGAGGGCTATTCCTACAAGGAGATCGCCGAGATCCAGGGCTGCACCCTCACCGCCGTACGCAGCCGGATCGCCCGCGGCCGGGCCGCCTTCAAGGTCAGCTACGCGACAACGGAGGCCCGCCACACGTCTTAGTCCCAGATGGGGAAGTTGCCGCATCTCTCGTTCGAGGAGCTTTCTGCGCTCCACGACGGCGAGCTCTCGGCCCAGGCTGACACCAGCGCCCGCCAGCACCTGCGCGCATGCGCCCAGTGCTCGGCCGACTACAGCCTGAGCGTGCGCCTGGAGCGCGACCTCCGTCAGCCCCCCGTCCTCGCCTGCGACTCCGTTCTCGAGCTCCTCTCCGCCAGCTTCGACGACCAGGCCAGCCAGCCCGAGCGCGCCGTCGCCGAGCGCCACCTCAGCTCATGCGAGGCGTGCCGCGACGAGGTCCAGCTGTGGGGGAACGTCGGCTATCTCCTGCGAACGCTCCCCGCCGGCAGGCCCTCGGCGCGCGTCGACCAGGCCATCGCGCGCCTGGCGAACCCGCCGCGGCGCATCGGTCTTCCGGCGTTCCCAGTTCTCGCTCCGCGTCTCGCGATCGCCGCCGCCGCGATCGTCGCGGTCATCCTGAGCGGTCTCCCGCTCGCGCAGGCGCCCGCTGGAACGGACGCGCAGCAACAGAGCAGCGACCGCGTCATCGTCGCCGCGGCGCAGCAGATCGTCTACAACGCGAAGAACAACACGCTCTACCAGCTCGACACCGCAGCCGCCGCGGTCAACGCGCTCGAGCCCGGTACCAACGATCTGAAGGCGCACATCCCGGTGGGTGGCGAGCCGATCCGGCTCGCGCTCAATGAGGTCGCCAACACCATCCTCGTGCTCGACGCGGTGCAGAAGCGCGTCACCGAGATCGACGCCGCGACGAATATGGTGATCAGCGCGACGACGGTCGACGTGACCGGCACGCCCACGAGCATCAACGTCGACAACACCGGCAAGATCGTCCTTACGAGCGTGTCGACGCCGGCCGCGAGCGCTGCGCCCGTCGGTACCGTCACCGTCCTCGACAGCACGACCAAGCAGCTCGAGACCGTGCGCGAGATCGACGTCGCACCGCGCATGGTCGTGGTCGATCCCCTCAGCAGCCGGGCGGTGCTCGTGTCGAGCTCGATCACCAAGCTGGTGGACTCGTCCTACAAAGTCATCGCGACACTGCCCGGCGGCGTCGCCGCGGCGTTCTCGCGCGGTGGCGAGGGCCTCGCGGTCCTCTCGCCGATGGGCGCGGACACGACGGTCACCTTCGCCGGCGCCGTTGCGCTGCCGATCTTGACGCTCAAGGGTTCACCGCGCGCGATCATCGGTCTCAAAGAGGGCGGATATCTCGCGCTCCTCCAGGTCGAGGGCCAGGGTCGTGTCGTGAAGATCAGTCCGGACGGCGCCGCCGTCGGCAGCGTCAGCGTTGCGATCGCCGGTGGCGATCTGCTCTATGACGAGGCGACGAATTTCTTCACGGTCGCCAATGGCGGCACCGTGACGTCGGCTCAGGGCCCGGCGATCGCCGCGAGCGCGAGCTCGACGCCGTCGGCTGCGAACCCGACCGCGCTGTCGTCGCCCGCCGCGTCGAGCTCACCCACCGCGTCGAGCTCGCCCACCGCGTCTCCGTCCGCATCACCCGAGCCCGCGAAGTCGCCGACCGCCTCGCAGGTCGCGGCCGTCTCGCTTGGTCCCGACCTGCTCGGCACCTCGAAGCTGCTTGCGCCCGGGCTGTACAGCAAGTCGCTCCCATCTGGCGTCCAGCCTCGGCTCATGGCTGCGAGCGGATCGCGCGCGTGGCTCGTCGATCAATGGAACGATGTCCATGTCTTCGATATGCACACCGGAGAAAGCCGCACGATCGCCAAGCTCCGCTCCGATGCGCATGTCGACTTCTGGGTCGCGGGCCGAGCATTCGTCTTTGGCGTCGATGCCGCGAGCGGACAGGTCCACGTCGTGAACATGGCCAGCGACCGTGTTGATTCGTACGCGACGAATGTGCTCAGTCCGATCTCGGCAGTGGCCGTGGGTCTCGATGATCGGCTGTGGCTCGCTCTGCGTGACACCTCGTACCTGCTCGCCTGGGATCCGAGAACCTTCCGCGCGGACGGCTTCGACCTCGGCGAGGCGCGCGTCAACGCGCTCACGATCGACCCTGTCGGACGCGTCGTCTACGCCGACGACGCGCGCGCTCTGATCGGTGTGCTCGAGCCGGCGAAATTCCCGAACACCTCGCACCTCACCGAGCTTCTCTTCCCGCGGCGCGGGGCTACGACCGCGCTCGTCGTCGACCGTTCCGGAACGTTCTGGCTCGGCACCAGCACCGGCGATGTCTACTCGGTGCGCGCTGGCACGCCGAGGCTCGTAATGAACGTCCGCACGCCCGTGAGCTCCCTGTCGCTGGACCGGGACGGCCGAGCGTGGTACCTCGCCCCCATCCCGATCGGTCTCCCTGGCTTCGCCTACGCACCTGCAGATGGGAGCGTGGCCGTTCGATCTCTTCCCGGGCCTGCGGTCGGGCTCGCCTTCGGCGAAGGCTTGGTGTTCTCGGCCGATCCCCGCGGCGCTTTCTACGTGGCTGCGGAGGATGGTCGATGACCCCGGCCCACGCTTCGCGGCGACAAACCGGCTTGGTTGCCCGTTTAGGGCTGGTGGAGATGCCTACTCAGGCTAAGCCGTTCGTGACGACGACTGCCCGCCTATGGTACAAATCGGCGGTCGCACGGGGTTTAGCTGGGAGCGGGGCTCCACAAAACGTCCGATACGGGTACGGTCCCCGGATTTCACGCCCCTCCGGGGCCGGCGTGATTGGCCATCACGCCAATCCACTGGAAGGGGAGGTGATCGACGAATAAGGGGACAGCCCGTCGGAAGATCGATCCCAAGCGTTAGCGCTCGAGCACCAACGCGAACCACGCGACCATCGCGAAACTCGCGCACTCATCACTCGCAGAAAAAGAAGAACAAGGAAGGACACATGCGAAAACTCACTACCGCGATCACGGCAGCTGCCCTCGCATTCAGCATGATGGCAGCAGCCGTCCCGGCCGCGGCGGTCACGGGCTACGACTCCGCCTATGCAGGCGAGTCGGCGTTCGTGAACATTACCGGCGGCCAAACGCAGAACTTCCAGGTCTTCTTCGCAAACGTCGGCACCACCTCATGGACAAAGGGCTCGGCGACGCAAGTCGACCTGGCCGCTTGTCTTGAGGACAAGGTCACCTGCAACGCGCAGGACGCAAGCGAAGCCCCCTGGAACCCGTCAACGGGCGGTTGGCTCTCAGCCGTCCGCTACGCGACGACCACGCAGAGCGTCACACCGCCGGGTTCGCTCGGCACGTTCAGCTACAACATCCAGGCGCCGGTCGGCGTTGCCGCCGGTATCTTCCACTTCAACGGTGACCTCGTCCTCGCCTCGACCGGTGAGAGGATCCACCCCGAGGGTTACTTCCAGGACGCGAACACCGGCGCCGCCGCTGGCGCGGCGACGCTCACCTCGCTCTCACCGCAGAGCGGCTCGACCAACGGTGGCACAACGGTGACCATCAATGGCACGGGCATCGTCTGCACGCCGGCGTTCCCGACAGCTTCGTTCGGCGGCACCAACGCCGTCGTCACGAGCTGCGGCGCGACCGCGCTGACAGCCGTCACTCCCGCGCACGCCGTCGGCCTCGTCACGGTGACCGTGACCAACCCTGGTGGCGCCGCGTCTAACGGCTTGTCCTTCAACTACCTCGACACGACACCTCCGACCTTCACTGCTGCAGCAGTCGCCTCGAATGTCGTTACGGTGACGTTCAGCAAGCCCGTTTGCGCCACTTCCCCGCTGCCCGCACAGGGCCCCACAGGTCCTGACTGGGTGGTCAAGAACGTCGCCCAAGCGTCGACCACCAATGTCACAGCTGAGAGCATTCCGGCGTGCAACTCCACGAAGTCCAACGGAGTCACGTCGGCGTACCTCTTCCTCGCAACGTCGTTCCCGCCCGGAGCATTCGTTGAAGTCGACCTTTTGGCGACGGCGACGACCAAGCCCCCGTGCGTGAACAACTCAAGCTGCGACCCGCGCTACGTCGACGCCGCGGGGAACACGATCAACGCCCCGCAAGCACAGACCATGAGCGCGACCAACCCGTCGTCGACCCCGCCGTCCATCACCTCAGCGTCTGGCGCGGTCGGACAGACACTCGTGAAGATCAACTTCTCGGTTCCCGTTTGGTGCGACGCTGCCAACGGGTTCTCGTTCAGCGACTTCACGATCAACTCAGGCAACCCGACAGTCACAGACCCGACGTTCACGGCTGTTGACGCGTCGAGCAAGTGCGGCGGCACGCAGGTCACTGCCGGCACCCCGCTCGTACTTGTGGCGAGCACAGCACTGCCCGCAGGCACGACGTACCTTCTGACGTTCACACAACCGGCCAGCACTTCCGGCGCGGTCAAGAACGTCTACAACGTCGCGCTGCCGTCTGGTTCGCAGACCTCGTTCACCACCGGCGCGGTGGACTTCACCCCGCCGATCATGGTCGACGCACGTATGACCAGTAAGTGCACCACCGCGGCCTGCGGCTCTGACTTCGCGTTTGCAGGCGACGGTTTCAGCGTGACGTTCAACAAGACCATGAACGGTGCGACGAATGGCACCGTCTCGATCCAGGACCAGGACGGCACAACGGCCACTATCCAGTGCAGCGCGGTTGCTGCAGCGAACAATGCCGGATGCGTGTGGAACACGGCCGTCACTACTATGACCGTGACGTTGACCGGTGCTCTCACAGGCAACGCCGGCACGACACCCGGCATGGCGATCCCGTTCAACATCACGGGGCTCACCGTCATTGCGGACACCTCTGGTAACCCTGTGAATGTGCTTGGCTCGACTGACCGACTCGTCAACTACTAAACGGCAGCAAGCCAACGCGTAGCGATCCCGGACCGGGGCCCGAAAGGGCCCCGGTCCTTGTGTACGCCGGGCATCAGTTCTGACTTGGAGGTGAGAGTCCTCTCCGGAGGGCGGCAGCCCCAACCGCGAGCCGGAGACAGGGGCGTCACTGTGAAGTGGGCTCCGAAGGAAGTCCGGGGCGCGACGCACGAGCGGAGGAACACGAACCCGGTACCGAGGTCGTCATGGTCGGGCGATGCCGCATATGAGGCCGAAGCCCATTGCTGCCAAGGACCACGGCGATAGACCGGGCCGTTGCGTGCCGATCGATTCGGCAAGGCGCGCCGCGAGGCGCGCGTGAGTGTGCAGGAGTCACCATCGGCCACAGTACCGAGGGAGACGTCCTTCTTATCGGGAAGGGCCGAACGTCATTGCGGGGTCGTCACTCGAGAGGCTCGGAGTACTGGCGCTCAGGCAGCTGACCTCAACAGATGACCTCGGCAGGCGAGCGCGGTGAAGCCGCCGCAAGCCGGCCGATGGTCCGCTCCAGCGCGTCCTCCAGCCGAATGCCCGCGGGTCTGTGGTCGTCGTGATCGATTCGCGCCGCAGACTGGCCACACGAACTTGGTACGGAGCTCGTGGCGGTCACTTGACTTCGCAAGATAGACCGAGACCCGATGCTGCCAAGGACCGAGGCGATAACGAAGCCGCCGCTTGCGGAAAGTCCAGCGTCTTTGCGGGCGACCCCCTAAGCGGACCGTCGCACTCTGCAAGGCCTGCCGCGAGGCGCGCGTGAGTACGCACGAGTCCAAGCAGACCCGGCGAGCGGCCCACCGTCCGCGGTCCTTTTCTGTGCTTGGGCGGGATAGGCTCGTGTGTTGTGGGAGCCTTCAAGCCGACGAGGACATATTTGCGTCGAAGTACAAAGAGTTCTTCGGAGAGCGAGATCGCCGGCTCGAAGCTGCGCCTGCTGGGTCTTGCCGTCCTCTGCGCGAAGCTCGCGCTAGTTCCGTTAGCCGTCGATGCCTCGGCGGACTTGCCATTTGTCGTTCCAAAGGGGCTGTTAAGTCACAGCCTGGCCTGCGTTCTCACAGGCGTCATCGCTGCGCTGCTGTGGCAGTTCGGGCGCCGGTTGATCGTGTGGTCCTGGCTTCATTTGGCGGTCGCGGCGTTTTTGGTGGCGAACTTCCTGGCTACGATGATCGCTGCGGATCGACCTCTCGCGCTCTTCGGGACGCATGCGCGCATGCTTGGACTCGATACGATCGCGGACGGTGTGGTGCTGTACTTCTCGATCGTCTTACTCGTACGACGTCGTGTCGACGTGGTTGCGACCGGGTCTGCGTTGCTGGGTGCTTCGGCGTTCGTGCTTGCGTATGAGGGAGCACAGATGCTTGGGCAAGATCCGGTGCGATGGTCGATTGACACGGCCAGACCGTTTTCGACGTTCGGGGAAGCGACGGCGTTATGTCAATACCTCACATGTCTCGGAACCGTCGCGATCGCAGGCGCCGTGCTCGTTAATCAGTTGTCTGCGACCGTCCGCGTTGGGCTTGCATCGTACGGCGCCCTGCTGCTTGCGGGCTCGGCGGCTACGGAGACGCGCTCCGGTTTGATCGGACTCGCGCTTGCGACTACATCGCTAGTACTACTTGTCTGGTTTCATCATCCACACCGACGAGCTCGTGTTGTCGCGCTCGCAAGCGGCACTATCGCCATTGGTCTGCTTGCCGCTCTGATCCTGTTAACGCCAGTGGGATCTCGTCTTGCGGCGACCTTGGACGCAGGGGTTGCCGAGGACGCTTCCCCGACGCCGGGCGGGCTGGAGGCATCCGCTGCCGGGCGTCTGACGCTATATGGAATCGGATTTGACATGTTGCGCGAACGCCCGATTCTGGGTTGGGGACCGGACAACTTCGTTGTAGGAGTGCCGCGGTTTCGGCCCGAGTTAGCACCGGAGCAGATTCGACAGAGCCTGGCGACCAGTGGGCATAGTTGGGTCGTCCAAGTCGCCTCAACGAGCGGGATTGGTGGCTTGCTCTCGTTCTTTGCAATCCTTGTGACCGCCGCGGCGGTAGTACTCCGGAGTCGTTATGACCCGTTGGCTTTTGTCGGCGCTGCCCTTGTCGCTGCGTTCCTGGGTACAGGATTGACGTCAGTTAACGAAGTCAGCACAGATTGGCTGCTGTGGACCGGCCTGGGAACAATTGCCGGAGTCACAGCCGCGACGAGGCGGAGTACGAATGGCGCCGGCACCGCCGCGGAAAGAGGCAGGTCGTCCCGAACAAAGAACCGTCCTTCGCCGCGGCGGTTTTTCGTTGCGCCGGCGCTTGTAATTGCGGCGTCCTCGATTGCCCTCACTGGACTCAACGCCTTCGGAGCATCGCGTGCCGCACAGGCATCTGAGATCACGAGATTGGCGGGTCGGGTGTCCGAAGCCATCGCACTAGGGCTGCGCGCAACCGACTTGGACGGAATGCGCCCCGCGTATTGGCACGTGCTTGGTCTTGCATATGCTGGTGGTGGCCGTTGGCAAGAGTCGCAGCGCGCTTTTGACACTGCCAGCAGACTGGCTCCATACGATGTCCGGTATTTGGGAGATCTCGCCCAGGTCGATCTTGTGCTTGCGAACAACGGCGATGCGGCAGCGCGGGCTCGCTCAATCGAACTGGGCGATCTGGTAGTGCAGACGGATGCCAACAACCCCCGTGCCCATGTCACTCGCGCTGAAGTAATGCAGGCCGCCGGAAATTTGTCTGAAGCCGTGCGCTCTATTGAGCGCGCCTTAACGCTAGACCCATCGTCAAAGAGTGAGTTGCTCTATTTCACTGCTGTGCAGCTTATGAATGAATCGGGGCGTTCCACTGACGCTATTCGGATCGGCCGCCAAGGCCTAGCACTGGTTGGCCAGACGCGAGCGTCGGTCGAGATTCGTGTCGAGCTTGCTCGCGCGCTCGCTGCCAGTGGCCAATCCCGAGAAGCGCTAGCAGAGCTCGATATCGCCTTGGCGATTCAGCCGAGCAACGAGCGGGCTAGCCAGCTTCGGGCCCAAATCGTCGCGGCACTTCCTCGCTAGGGGCGCAGGTGGGCCGCGGTGTAGTTGCCGCGAGGTCTGCTCGACGTGGTTGGGCGGTGGCAGAACGAACACTCCCAGGGAGTTTTTGACGCAAGTGTTAGGGTTGTTCGCTCGGTTGCACGCCGTTGTTTGGGGGGCGGGTGGGGCGAAGATTAGGCGCCGCGCTGCTGATTCCCATGGTGCTGGGAGCGTCGGGCACATTAGCTTACGGTGCCCTGCCATTCTCGGGGCAAGGCGACAGAGTCGACGCTGCGGTCCCAACGACAAATCGGGTGCCTCAAACTCCGCCAGCACCTCCGGTACCGCCGAGACCTCCGGTAGCAAATGGGGACCGCACGTTTCGTGACGTCATACCAGCCGTCAAGCTAACTGTGACTGCGACGGTGCCTACTTCAATACCGCCCGGAGTGTCGGGGAGCGATCCTCGCATCGGCGCAGATTCGATTCGGTCGGGCAACGGCGGCAAGTATGTTTCGGCTGTCGCGCCGACGATTGACAACCTGGCATTGGCGCCAATGGCAACTCAGTCTGCTGCTGCCGCCGACCCGTCCGCGCTCACAGTTGCGAGAGATAGCGCGCTCAGCCTGCCCCTCGGTTTGAATAACTCCAGCGTCAATGAGCCAAGTGTTGGCACGCGGGGTGACGCCATCTTCCAAACGGGCAACTGGTATGCGGCCAAGTCGTTGGACAATGGAACCACTTGGACGTACGTCAACCCGTACAGCACATTCCCGACCACGGGTGCCTTCGCGGCAGGGTTCTGTTGCGATCAACGCGTGACGCAGGATTCGTCACGCGGCCTGATCATGTGGTACCTCCAGTACCTCCGGACGGGCACTGGGCCGACCGACCAAAATGGCGTTCGACTCGCCGTCACCACCGCGACTGGACTGGCGCCTTGGACCTACTACGACATCACGCCGGCAAACTGCAATTTCCCGCTCGGCAAGTGGTTTGATTTCCCGCACCTACAGACCAGCACCAATTACTTGTATCTCACGTCAAACGTTTTTGACACATCGGCTGGAGGCACCACGGCTCCGACGCACGCTGTCATTGCGCGTATGTCGCTCGCCGAGCTCGCGGCTGGGGTCAGCCTGTCGTCATTCACCTGCTTCTCGCAGTCGCGCTTTTTTGGCATTTCAACTGTCAGCGGCGCGACCAGCACCATGTATTTCGGAGCTGTGGACACCACGACCTCCATAGCGGTTCTGACCTGGCCCGAGGCCGACAGCACTCCGTCAGTACCGCTAGCCGCGAACGTCACGGGCCTGGCGACGACAAACGTTGGAGCTTCCTTTACATGTCCCGTTCCGGTGAGTGCTTTGGATCCGTGCGGTCGCTCTGACGCCCGAATGGAGACAGGATGGATAACTGGCAGTGAGCTTGGATTCATGTGGAACTCGGGGTTGGGCACGAGTCGACCCTACCCCTTCGTTCGAACGGCGATTCTGAATGCCTCGACTCTTGCAGTTACCTCCCAGCCGGACATGTTCAGTACGACAAGCGCGTTCCTATACCCGACGGTTGCGGTCGATGCGCGGGGACACATCGCGGGAGAAGTGAGCGCCCTCGGAGGAACTAAGTACACCGAGACGTACGTCTTCATACGAGACGACTTGTCTCCTGACCCGGCCACGATGGGCTGGCAAGTCTTTCAGGTTGACGTAGGCGATGCGGGCACAGACAAGCGGTGGGGGGACTATTCCGGGATCGTTCAGCACGACAAATACCCCAACACATTCGTGGCAGTTGGCCACGTCCAGGTTGGGGGGCCAGCGAACGCGAACGTAGTCGCCCACAACATCTGGTTCGGAAGGAGTCGTGACGTCGGCGGTCTTCTCGCCTGCACGACGACGAGCTTCACCGCTGTACCGGCGAGTCCGCAGGCCGCTGGTACTCCTGTCACCTTCACCGCGACGGCGAGCGGCTGCACCACGCCGCAGTTCAAGTACTGGATCTTGCCGCCCGGCGGCTCCTGGACAGTCGCGCGTGATTGGGGTCCGGCCGTGTTCGCATGGACCACCACCGGCCTCGCCGCGGGTACCTATCGCGTCACGGTCTACGCCCGCGCGACCGGCTCGACCGCCGACTACGAGGCGTACGGCGCGGGCTCGTACGATCTCACCTCAGCGACGGCGAATCCCTGCACGACGACGAGCTTCACCGCTGTACCGGCGAGTCCGCAGGCCGCTGGTACTCCTGTCACCTTCACCGCGACGGCGAGCGGCTGCACCACGCCGCAGTTCAAGTACTGGATCTTGCCGCCCGGCGGCTCCTGGACAGTCGCGCGTGATTGGGGTCCGGCCGTGTTCGCATGGACCACCACCGGCCTCGCCGCGGGTACCTATCGCGTCACGGTCTACGCCCGCGCGACCGGCTCGACCGCCGACTACGAGGCGTACGGCGCGGGCTCGTACGATCTCACGCCTTAGCGCAATACGCTCGTGGGGTCACACAACCGGTTCGGTCGTGCCTTGTCAGCGAGTGGCCAAGTGCGCGACGCATTGCGCGAGGTTGATCTGGCTCTCGGGCTCAGCCGAGCGGGCGGACGCGACGCTACGCGCGGACGCTCGAGCGGGCAAACGCGGCACGGAGGTATGGATCATCTAGACTCTTTGATCGAGCACTTCTCACACCATCGGTTTGATCGGTGACAGCGTCACACTCCGCTGCCTTAGCCAACAGGCGCTAGAGGCTAAGCCAACCAAGATCCAGTAGGTCTGGTTTAAGAGGACTGCCGTGAAGGCGTCCTGGACAACTGCGGCCGTAACCATTGCGACTGTCAACGCCAGCGTGAGGCGCCCGACCATGACAGCGTCCTCCGGTATTCGTGAACCAGAGAGCGAGGCCGCCACCCGGAGGACCGAGGCCAAGAGAATCAAGAACGCACCCAGTCCGAGAATTCCTGTCTCAACAAACGCTCGCAGGAAGGCCATGTGGGCTTCGCTGGCATTCAATCCAGGTAGCGCTCCCAGCGAACCCTTTCCGTATCCCAGAAGCGGACGCTCAATCGCACGGGCGAAGAGTGGCGCCCAGATGAGTTCGACGCGTAGTTGGATTGAGTCGACCACCGCCTGAACCCCAAAGCGGCGCGCGACCCCGACTGTTAGCACCGCGTCCGGGTCAGGGACGAGCGCGACCGAAGGATTACTCGTTGGGCTTGACGATCCTGAAGACGGCGTGGGCTTAGCGGACTCCGAAGGCGCGGTGGTTTGAAGCGCGGTCGTGGTTGGGCTTGCTGGTGGTGTCGTAGTTGGCGGCACGGTCGTAACTGGGCTTGCTGAAGGCGGAATCAGTTCAAGAGAAAGGTGGCGCTGCGCTCCGATCGTTGAAAGGGCCAAGCCAGCGACCAGTACAACCGAGAGCGTCGTTCCGGTCTTGAGTCTCCGAGGCCGCGGGCTAATTACCACAAGAGCAATCACGCCAAGTACTGCTCCAACGAGCGACACTCGGCTTTGGCTCAGCGCCAGACACGCGATGAACGCGATACCGATCAACGAGAGCCGAAACGTACCGTGCTGTGAAGTCGAAATCCAAGCTGCGCATGCCGTGAACACGACCATGAAGAAGCCGCCTACCGAGAAAGGCGAGCTTTCGCCCGCTAGATGCGGACCATATGAGGCGAGCCGTTGCGGATCCAGGAACACTGTGGGCGAGAGCGGACGTTCTGCCGATAGCAGAGACATGTCCTGCTGCACGATGAGCTGGATACCAAACCAAAGGGCGTTAAAGAGTCCAACAACAAGAATTGCCACGAGAATTGTCCAGCGTTGCGCGGGTGTGCGCGTCGTGGTCGCGACGATCGCCATCGCTCCGAAGTACTCGAACTCTTTGCCCAAGTAAAGCGCGCCACGCGGTCCGTCGAGGCCCAGCGTCCCAACTGCTATGACCGTCGCGATTGTTGCGATGGCGCAATATGCCACGACCGGCAGCCACAACGGAAACATCAGCCGGTTGCGACCAACTGAGATCAACCAGACGGGTAGCACACCCGCAAGGAGGAGATCGGCAAGCCTTAGGTCGAACGTCCTTCCAGGAATCGCGATATCGAGCGGAATTCTTGGTGACAATGTCGTTAGCGCGATGAGCACAACAACGCATACGAGCCAGGGCTGCGCCCTGCTGCGGGTAATGGCTGCTCTCAATCTGGCGCTCAAGGCGCGATTGCTGGCCGAAGGGCGTGAAGTACTCTTGCGGCGCCCTCGACGTCGACGAATCCGAAGTCGTCCCCAGGAACGATCATCAAGCCGCGTAGGGTCTCAAGTCTGTGAAGGAACACGTTCGAGCGTACCTGTCGGACTGCCGACCACTTGATGCGCGCCATCAGCCGTAGCACGACGATCTCGACGCTGGACATGCCGAGACTACGACGTGCCTTCGATAGGACATCGAAGTACTCATCCATGGGACGCGCGTACACCTCGATCTTTCCCAAGCCGTCAACCAGGTGCATGCCAAGGTTTTTCCGATCCAAAGGGGGACAACTCGCCCCGTAGTAGGCGCAGGCATTCTGAAAACTCTGGGCCACGATTGCCGGCACGAGAGGAAGACCAAGAAAGGTGACACGATTCAGATCGGAGCCGAAGCTCTTGTAGAACTGGCCAGCCTGCTCGCCCATTGTGAAGCTCTGACTGGGGCCGATACTCTCGCGAGCCACCCCATCAACCACCAGAGCGTCATCGATAAACGTGTACGTGTCTGTGTTCATCAACATTGCGACACCGGATGAATGATCTGGCGCCGGCGGAAGGAATAGTCGAGGCTGGCGGGTCAGGGCGCGGTCGATGACCCTGCGAAGACACAACGAATTGATCGATCGAGGCATGGCCTTCGTATGCCGAATGACGTCACGAAACCAATGCCTAAGGCTCGCTTGGCTTTCGAGGCGACTGGCACGACGGGACGACTTCGGGACGTAGAGCATGTTCCGTCGGAAGGGCTCGATCCACGAAGAATCGAAATAGCCGGCATGGCGCCACGCCACGAGTTCAGTCTGATGCCGACGCGCAGCCCCAAGTGCGGCTTCAATACAGTTCGGCAGAAGATAGGAGTCGTCGGTAAGGAACGTGACGTAAGCGCCGCGGGTCTGCTCAAGTGCGAATTCGAAGCTATCCGGCATGTTAAATCGTGAGGGCGTACGCACATAGCGGATCCGCGCGTCATGAAATTCCTGTACGACGGCGGGCGTTCCGTCGTCCGAACAGTCATCGGAGACGATTACTTCGATGTCTTCGTATGTCTGTGCGAGCGCGCTGCGCAAAGCTGTGCGTAAGAGATGCGATCGATTGAGAGTCGGAATCGCTATCGACACCGTTGGAGCAGCCACGTCAGCCTTACACTTGCGCTTTGCGGCAAACCATCGCGCCGAGTGCGCTCCGGCCTGTCGCGAGTAGGAATCCTGCCACTGCCTGGACCGCTACGCCGCCAATACTCCATCGAGCGAAGCCGTTGCGCGAGGGTGGCGAGAGGTAGCCATAGTGGAAGAACGTGCGTGTAATCGCTACGCGGGCAGTCACAGCCATACCCGCGTCGCCCACCAATCTAGTCGCCGTGTCGTATGTGAGATGGATCGTGTGTCGCGGCATGTCCAAGCCCCACCAGCGCGCGCCTGCGAGCGTCGACTCGAGACAGTTCGCAACCGGAAAGTCAAAGACGAAGAGTCCACCGGTGGCCAACCGCTGAGCCACCGCCGCCAATGTACGTTGCGGATTCAAGAGGTGCTCGATAGTGCCAACCATAGTTATCGCGTCATAACGCACCGAGGTCGGCAAATCTTCGAGGATGCCAGTCGTCACACGTAGCCCGTACACGGTTCGCGCGTACTCGCTCGCGGTCGGACTGATCTCGACACCCTCGGCATCCAGGCCAGCCTGCCTGAGGTAGTTTGGGAACCCGCCGTTTCCACACCCGACGTCCAGCACGCGTTTGCCACTCGGTGCGTCGAGGTGCTCGAGAAGAGTCGTCCTGATCGAAGGATTGCTACCTGGATCGCCACTGCGGCCGCCGCTCGCCGTCTGGTAATAGGCAGCCGGATACGACCGCTCGTAGTAATCCGAAAGGCTTGCGAACTGCGAACCATCCGTGAACCACCCGCCGCACCGGCGGCACGCAAGGGCTTGAAACTCAACGCCTTGCTCGAACAGGATGTCCGGCCCGCGCCTGACTACGGAATGGTTCTGGTCTCCGCAGTACGGACAGAGCGAAGCGAGAAACCTACTCTCATCGCTGAGTTCGAGGAGGCTGTGCTTAGGCACTTCGGTTGACCTGCCTTACCAACGCGGTCATGACCGCCCAAAGCCTTCGCCGCTCCGCGTCGGACAGCCACACCATCCAACTGAAGGTCGCAAAAACTATCGTTGTCGCCAGCGCGACGACGAAGCGAACGCCGTCGGGCACCAATACCATTGGCACAAGGATCGCCAGCGTCCCGAACGGCCCGAGACCATACCAACGCAATTTCAAGCTTCGGTTGGCGATTAGCGCAAGGAGCGCGGCGTCTGCAATGATCCGAGCGGTCCACGCCGCCGCGGCACCGGATATTCCGGCGGTCTGTATCGCCGATACAGTGACAGCGACATATAAGGGAAACTCCAATAGTTGCATCAGCGCTGGAATCGCGGGTCGCGCGGTCGCCTGCAGAAACGTAAACGGTATCAGCGCGAAACTGCTGAACAGCACGCCGATCGCGAGCACCTGCAACGTCAAAGAGCTTTGTTCGGCGAAGGTCGGCCCGAGCCACAAACGGAGAAGCTCGCTGGAGAAGCCCATCACCAGGACGATGAATGGCGTCAGTACGATCATCAGGTAGCGAACTCCGCGCGTGTAAAGAAATCTCGACATTGCCGAGTCCATTGCGGCGCTTGTTGCAAACGCCGGGTAGAGAACCGTGGTCAACGCACCGGTAAACACCCACAGTCTTGTGACCGCCTCGTAAGGAGTCGCGTAGAACGTGACGGCGCCAACTGAAATGATCGACGCGATCAGGAACCTATCGCCAGTCAGCATCAATGGGGCTAACAGGCTGGAAATGGTCATCCACAGACCGGAGGCAACTAACGGCCTTACAAGCGCGCGATTCATTTGAATCGGCCAGATTCCCGGATAGGCCAACCGCACGCTGCGCGCGAGTGCCGCGAACGCAACAAGTCGCCCGATCGCCAGAATCAGCACGACAGGTGGAAGTGCCGACGTGAACGGCAACAAGGCCGCCGGGCCCACAAAATTCCAGAGGCCCGAGGGAATCCGGATAAGCGTGAGCGTGGCGAACAACTGCCTGGCCTCTAGCAGGCCCCTTAGCGTTCCTGACAACACGACAACGGGGATCGTCCAGCAGGCGATATTGAACGCTGCAGTCGCTTCTGTCGCGAACGATGACCGTAGGTGGAGGACGTCGCCGACCAACCAAGGCACTTCTAGGGCTGAAACGATTGCCGCGAGGACAGATAGGCCGCTCATCAATAGCGCAGATGTCCAAAACGCAACCGGAACCTGTTCCGGCAACCCTTTACCGAGACTCTCCGCAGCGTGTCGCGCTAGCGCTCGGCTTAGGCCAAGGTCAAAGAGGCTGAAATAGCCAACGATCAACCACACAAGTGCAAGCGCACCGAACCGCTCTTCGCCAAGGCCGTGAATCAGCAGGGGGAGAAGTGCGACGGCTGCAGCAAGCGGAAGGACCTGCCCGGCTAGGTTCAGCGCAACGTTGATCGTTAGTCGGGACGGATCTAGGAGCGCGACGCGCTCATCCACGCTCATCGGTCGGAGCCGACACCGCGACGCGCGATCTTAGTAGACCACTCGTTTGAGCAGTTCGGCTACTTGCAACTCCAACGGAGGCGTCGGAAGTCCTCCACCAAGCAGTTTGGCGTCGCTGCGAATCCCCAATACCTGCGATGTGGAGCCAATCAGGCGGGCGACGTTCGCGAACGATGTCACGGAGCTCGAATGGAGGTGTTCGAGTCCACGGGCAATGCCTGGAATTCTGAGAACCTCGGCGACGCGTCGCGCGAGCGTGACGGTCGTGACACCGTTCCAGTCGCGGTCCCAGAACGGCTCACCTCTCAACATTGCGTCTAGCACCCCTCGAGGCGGCCCAGTGGAGACGCCGACAAACGATGAACGAATGATGTACGCGCGCGGGTCCTCGCCGTAGAGCTTCGCGTTCTCGTAAGGCGTGCTCGGCTTCGGCTTGTCTCCAGGGAGCCAGAGCCTCGTGGGGTGCGGTGCGAACACGGCATTGGTGGAAATGTGCACCATCGTGGCCTTGTTGGATGCGCACCAATCAGCAATAGCTCGCGGCAGGCAACCGTTAACAGCGTAGTGCTCCGCCTCGGCTGGCCCCTTGTACCCGATGCAGTTCACCACAGCGACCGGAGCAACGTCATGCAAGAACGCGCCTACTTCTACAGCATCATGAAACTTCTGGTCGGTGTGACTGACAATCTCATGTGGGGTTTCCGAACCCAATATCTCGATCATGCACTTACCGAGCAGGCCGCCCGCTCCAAGGACTAGAACCCTACTGGATTCGGACATCAGGAAGAGGCGTCACAAATCGGGTGTCTGACAGAGGGAACGCTCGTTCAACTTTCTTGCGAATCTCGGCTAGATAGTTGTGTGCGGTCACGAAACAGAACTTGCCGGGTTCACCACGGCTAAGAAACTCCTCCTCCGCGACGATTCGGATGTTCGTATTGGGAATGTATTTGCCATACCGCAGAGGGCTTCCGTCGACGGCGAAATCGAGCAATCCACCGAGGCCGGCCCAGTTGATTAGCGTGACGGCACGGCCAGCAGCGCCGTAGGCATAACGTAAGCCCAGCGCCAGCACGCATTCGTTAACTAATTGGCGACTGCGCTCACATCTCACAGCGAAGGCTAGCCAATCTTCAGGTGAGAGTTCCGGCTCAGCAATAGCGGCACTCGTACCGGCTTGCCGAGTAAAGCGAGCGCGTATCCCACCGCCATGCATGGGCGTCAACGCGTAGCGGTTCAGTCTGAAACCGCGCGCGCTTAGACAATGTACAAGCGCGCGGATCGTCCAATAGAAGCAGTGTTCGTGATAGAAGCAATCCCATTGGAGCTCGGCGAATAACCTGTCTGCCGAGTGGACCTCGACCCAGAACTCCCCTCGCCGTGGGTCCAAGACCACATTAACCGCATTCAGGAAGTCCTGGATATCGGGAATATGCGCGAACACATTCGAGCACGTGACAACGTCGAAAACCCCATAGGTCGTTCGCAACGACTCGGCCGCGTCCACATTGAAGAAACCCGTGACGACGCTGAGTCCCTGCGCTCGAGCGATCGCTGCGACATTGTCGGACGCGTCGATTCCGACTACGTCATAACCTACACGCCGAAGCGGTCTAAGGAAGACACCATCGTTGCACCCGACCTCGAGTAATCGTTGAGAAGTGGCCGCTGCCGGCGCGACATCGGCCGCGTACTGAGCGAAATGCCTGACGAGGCCAGGCACGGTGGATGAGGCGTACGAATATGCAGGCCCGAACAGAATCCGGGGATCGACGACGTCGCGGACCTGAAGGAGGCCACAAACCGCGCAGGCGTCGATAGTCAATGGATAGAGCTGGTTTCGGCCGGGGGCGTCCTGAAAGTCTCCAGCAAGGGGAAGCGAGCCAAGGTCAAGCACCTCATAAAGCGCCGACGATCCACACGACCGACATGCCACGTTGGCATGAGTAGGGGAAGTCGAACTGATCAGATGTACGACTCTGTCGGACCCATCGCGTTGAGGAGGGCCTCCACGTCCGCGTAGTCGGTAAGCCGCTTGGTGTTTTCAGACGTGTACTCGGTCCCGAATGCTTCGTTGGTGGTCTTGATCGGAGCTTGCACATACTCGGGGTAGATAACGAAGAAGTCGTCGTCCTCTTTCGCGCGAAGCATTTCGTACTCGTTGACCAGAACCTCGTGCATCTTCTCACCCGGCCGGATTCCGATGTCAGTAGTTGGATGCTCTTGTCCGTGCGGGCTATGTTTCCGAGCCAGCACACTCGCGAGGGTTGACACCGTGCATGCCGGTGCCTTGCGCACGAAGATTTCGCCGCCTTTTGAGGTCGTGAGCGCGTGAATAACCAGATCCACGGACTGGTCGAGCGTCATCATGAATCTAGTCATGGAAGGATGCGTCAACGGTAGTGGTCGATTCTCGCCAATGAGCTTCACAAATAGAGGAATCACGGATCCGCGGCTGCCCATCACATTTCCATAGCGCACCGAGCAGAACGTAGTGACGTTCTCGAACTGGTTTTGTGCGCTGACTATCTTTTCCATCATCGCCTTGCTTATCCCCATTGCGTTGATGGGCTTGACCGCTTTGTCCGTGCTCAGTGCCACAACCGTCCGGACGCCCGCGGACCTAGCGGCGGTGCAGAGGTTCAAAGTGCCCAGCACATTTGTCTTCACGGCCTCAGCTGGATACATCTCGCACGACGGGACCTGCTTAAGCGCCGCAGCGTGAAATACAAAGTCCGCACCTTTGACTGCATCAGAAATGCTCTCCTCATCGCGCACGTCACCGATGAGATACCGAAAGTCAGGGTAGTGCTGCCGCATCTCCCACTGCTTCTTTTCGTCACGGCTAAGGATCCGGATCTGTGCTGGAGCAAATCGCATTACGTAGGAAGCGACGCGGTTGCCGAATGACCCCGTCCCGCCGGTTATCAGGACAGTCGAGCCCCGAAGTGCATCCGTCATTCGCGCGACGCCGGGCCGGTTGTCGACCGGAAGATGACATCGTACTTTTGCGCGAGCACCGGAATGAGATGATGCTCCACCAAGAACGCGTAACCTCGGCGACCCATCGCCGCTCGTGACGCCGGCGAGTCCTCAGCAAGCCGTTGGATAGCATCCGCCAACGCGGCGGGATTCGCCGGCGGCACCACATAACCAGCGCCCGCGAGGGCGACGGGGTCGTATGATGCGTGACCGAAAAATACGATCGGTCTTCCAGCGGCTAGGTAATCGCATAGTTTGTTCAAGGTGATGCCAAACCTGTACAGGTCGATATCGCGTAGGCCATAAACAAATCCATCCGCATTGCTCAACACCTCGGCGATGTCCGTCTTGGGCGCCGGCGCTGGGAAGTCGACGTTGATGAGTCCGCGCTTCCGCACCTCAGCGACCCAGCGTGGTTTCTCCAAACCGGCCCCGACGAGATGCACCCGTATGTCCGTTCGTCCTCGCGCGAGCAAGACGGCCGCCGCGTCGACGATTGTGCCAATCGAGTTCGCCGAATTGAAGCCTCCGAGGAACATGAGTCGAAAAGGTCCTCGGACAATTCCATCATAAGGACGCACGGCGGCGTAGCGGTCGAGCTCGACGCCGTGCGGAATCCAAACGATTTTTCCCGCGTCAGCGCCTGTCCCTCGTACATACGAATCGGTGTCTCGCCACAGCATGATGATGCGTTCTGCCCGGTCGTACAAGAATCGCTCGACGCCACGCAGCACACGCGCAAGTGGGCTGTCACGGCGAAGGCGACCGAATTGGATCAGGGTTTCTGGCCACAGGTCGGTGACCTCAAAGAAGAAACGCGCTCTCCTGGCCTTTGCGACCGTCCACCCCGCGAGAGCGGCGAGCGGATGCGTGGTTACGCCAACGATCACGTCGGGCCGATCGCGGCGAGTGATCCCTGCGAGAGTCACGAGAAGCGTGAAGCAAGCGATGTTCGCGATGCGATCGATTCCGTTGCTGTGGTAAGCCGGCGTGCGAATCCAGACCAGAGAAACACCATCGACGCATTCTGTGCGCCAAAGGCGCCAACCCACGGGCCGGACATGACTCAGTGTGTAGTTACTGAAGTTCGAGGCGAAGATGGTCACGTCGTAGTCGAGGGACACCAGGCGCCTCGCAATGTCGATCGGTCTTGTTGCCATACCGGTGGGTAGCTCAGCGTAGTGATTGACGAACCATATCCGGCGCGCGTGGCGGGGTCCGTCCGTCGTGTTCAAGGCCGTGATCCCCGTCTCGGGCGTCCAATTGCAAAGCCACCACTGACATCTTGGCCCGCGAACTGCCGACCTTTCAAACCCGCGTTCGCGTCAACGATGGCGCGGCAAGTCATTCGGCGCAGGCGCATACGGCATTCGCCCGCGCCGGTCCCCGCGAGACCAGTTGAGCCATTGCAGCAGCGGCGCGGCGAGCCGACCGTATGCCCACGCTGGCACCATAGGACACGCAGTGCCTCACCTGCTTGTAACCGGAGCAACTGGCTGTATAGGTCGCGCCACCGTTAAGCGAGCCATCCGTTCTGGCTGGTCCGTAACAGGACTCGCGCGTCGAGAAGCGCCTCCGTGGTGGCCCAGCGAGGCGCGTTACGTCAGGGCACCGGTGAACGATCTGGCGGCACTGGCGCGTGCCGCTCAGGACAGCGAAGCCATCGTTCACCTCGCGTCTCCCGTTCACCAGCAAGTCGCCACGCACGAGGAAGAAGCTCGCGCGTGGACGGAGACAGTCGACGGGACCGCGCTCGCAGCGCGTGTCGCGACGGAATGTGGCGCGCGATTCATTTTGATCTCCACCATCGGCGTCTACGGCAATCCGCCACCGTCGCTGTCGGACGAGCGCACGCGGACCGGGCCCACGACCGCATACGGGCGAGCGAAGCTTGCCGCAGAGGAGCGATCCCGGGCAGAACACGCCAATCCCCTCGTGCTTCGATGCGCGGTTGTGTATGGACCAGGTGACCGCGGCAACATGATTCGAATCATTGATGCCGTCGACCGTGGGCGCGCCTTCATTGTCGGTCGGGGGGCGAATCGGAAGTCTGTGTTGTTCTCCGAGAACCTCGCGGACCGGATTCTGGCGTGCCTCGCAGTAGGCGTAACTGGCACCTGGTGCGTCGCCGACACGCCCGCTCCAACGCAGCGCGAGTTGCTACAGGAGATCGCGCGTGCCGTCAGCCGGCCTCAGCCACGCTCCATCCCCGCTGGGGTGGCCATTGGCGTCGCGACGGTCCTGGACGTCGTAGACGTTCTGCGGGGATCCCGCCGGCCAAGATGGTCTTCAACGATCCGCACGCTCTTGTCTGAGTCGAAGGTTGACGGCTCGGCGCTCGATCGCGCGATCAGCTACAGCCCGAGGGTCTCGCTCGACGAAGGTCTCAGCCGAACCGTCAAGTCGTTGCGTCTAAAGTCAGAAGCTGCCACGCGGTCGTAGAACGGCCCGCACTGTGCGGAAAGCAATTGTGACGTCGAGCCGGAGACTCATCGAATTCACGTACGCGGCATCAAGCGCCACCTTGTCCGAAAGCGACAGATCCTCTCGGCCGCTCACTTGCGCGAGACCCGTAAGGCCGGGCTTCGCGACAAGAACGCCAGCAGTTGCACGCAAGTGGGTCAGGTCGTCTTGCGTGTAAAGCGCTGGGCGCGGTCCAACCAGAGACATCTCACCTGAGAGCACGTTCACGAGCTGCGGGAGTTCATCGAGACTGTAGCGTCGCAAGAATCGGCCGAGGGGCGTCAACCGCATGCCTTCGTTTCCGAGTATTGACTTGGCCACCTGTGGTGTGTCCCTTGGTAGTGTGCGGAACTTCCACATTCTGTACTCGATGCCGTGCCGCCCGATTCGACGCTGACGAAGTAGCACAGGCCTTCCACTGTCGACGTAGATCGCAGTGCCGATTGCGACCATAGGCATCAACGTGACTAGGAATAGAAGTAGTCCGCCGAAGTAGTCAGTCGTGAGTTTCCAGAATGGATCAGCGCGCAATCGCTTCAGCGGTCCTGGGGGTTCTCGTCTCGGATCGCGCGCTCTACGCCGATTACCGCCGTCAGAACGTCAAGAGCGCCGTCGGCGTCTTGATCGGCCACGCGCTCTGCGATCGCTCGCACCGCTCGATTAAGGGTTACCAGCGGAAGCAGATCGGAGCGCTGTTCGACTCGCATTATGCGCGGGTGCGATGTTCCGATCGCCTGCTCCTTATCGGCTATTAGCCGCTCGTGTAACTTCTCGCCTGGTCGGAGACCCACGAATTTTATTTCGATGTCGGTGGGATTCCGAAGGCCACGCAGACGAATCATGCGATCCGCCAACTCGGCAATGGACACCGGATTGCCCATGTCCAGCACAAGGATGTCGGCCGCGGTAGCCAGTGCTCCAGCCTCGATTAATAAGCCGACCGCCTCTTCGATCGTCATGAAGTAGCGGGTTGCGTCCGGATGTGTGACCGTAACGGGGCCACCGCGGTCGATTTGGCTTGTGAACAACGGCACCGCACTCCCGGCGGAACCGAGCACATTGCCGAAGCGCACGGCTGCATACTCTCTTGAAAGGTCCCGCGCGTGCGCGATTGTTAGGAGCTCACCGAAGCGCTTGGTGTATCCGAGAACGTTTGTTGGTTCGACGGCCTTGTCGGTCGATACGAACACGAATCGCTCGACGCCAATTGGCGCCGCGAGATCGAGCACATTTGCTGTTCCCAAGACGTTCGCTGCAATCCCCGGCAGAGGGCTGCGCTCAAGGATCGGCACGTGCTTGTAAGCTGCTGCATGAAAGATCAGGTCCGGCCGGATTTCGTCGAGTGCATGCTCCAGCCAGCGCTTGTCTCGGATGTCGCCGAGTACGATTTCAGCCGACGCATGATCCGCGAGCGACTGCTGGACGGCGTACAGGCCACTCTCGTTTAGGTCGAGCAAGTAGATGCACTCAGGCTCGAGGCTGCAAAGTTGGCGCACGAGCTCGCTACCAATCGACCCAGCGGCACCCGTTACAAGAATTCGTTTTCTGCCGTACTGCTGTCGAATGCTCGGCCCTGCCAGGCTTACCGGTTCCCGTGCGAGCAGTTCCTCGACGCCAATCGCCCGCAACGCCGTCGCGTCGTCGCCCTGTTGCAATGCGAAACCGCTGACCCGACGGATCCGAACGTCGCGGCCTTTGCACAGGTCGACGACGCGACGGACGAGACCGCTCGACGGGTTCGCTATCGCGAGCACGATGCTAGTCGGCCTGAAACGGTCGACAAGATCGGGAAGGTCCTCTATCCGTCCTTCGACTCGCTTGCCTCGCACATACGAACCCGTTTTCTTCGTGTTGTCGTCCACAAAGCACGCGATCCGATAATCACGTCCACCCTGCGCGATATCCGAGGCGAGCAACTGACCGAGGCGTCCAGCACCGACAACGATCACGCTCTCGCGCGCGTCGGCCCGGCCAAAGGCCGCCCTGCGGATCTGTGACCAGCGTGGGCGCAAATACAGGGCCGCCTCTACGATGAAGCTGAGACTTCCACCGGCGAGTACGGCTCCGGTCGGGATCCAATGCGCGTTTGTCGTAAGGTTGAAAGCCAAGAGCACGACCACGACTAATGTCGATGCCTTGACCAGCGCAACCATGTCCTCGATCGCAGCTGCGCTCCAGTCCCGCCAGTAAACGTCAAAGACCAGGTTCCAGAAAACCTGAAGGATTCCGGCGCCGAAAGCTGCGGCCATCGAATAGGGCGCGATCTCAGGATCTAGAACCTCGGGACGTCCCCCTGTGCGGACCGCTATCGCCAAGACATAGGTGGTTCCGACGGCGAGCGCATCGATCAGGGCGACCGCGCCATATCGTCTGAAGCCCCCTGCGATGCGAGCTATGGTCCATGGCCGCCCGCGACTGCTCACTGAACGGGTTCTGCCGTTCACCTTAGGCGTCTTGCACCTCCGCGCGATATTGGCAGGTTCCTGACGGCGGAACAATCAGCAGCGCGCGCGGGTACGACCGACCGATGCTCACCGCTCGAGCCCTGGATGCTGCGGTTCTCCAAGGCCCTTGCTTCGCATCGCCGGGGTTGCCTGCTGGCGGGCGTGTGACTTAATTCATCTCCGATGGGCCAATACACCGCGCGCCTCGACCGCACCCGAGCTGTCGACCTCCGGCGCGTCGCCGTACTTCTGCCCTGCTACAACGAGGAAGCTACGATCGGTGGGGTCATCGACGATGTGCGCATGGCCTGCGCTCATGCCGAGATCGTCGTCTTCGACAACAACAGCACCGACACGTCGGCGGCGATCGCCGCGGAGAAGAACGTGCGCGTCGTGCGCGTCAGCCGCCAGGGAAAAGGCAACGTTGTCCGCGCGATGCTCAAGAAGGTCGAGGCCGACGTCTACGTCATGCTCGACGCCGACGCGACGTATCCGGCGGCGCGGATCCCCGATCTCATCAAGCCGGTGCTCGACGGCACCAGCGACATGGTCGTCGGTGCGCGCCTAGGCAGCCCCGAGGCCGGCGCGTTCCGGCGCTACCACCACACCGGCAACCTCATCCTCTGCCGGCTTATCAGCCTCATCTGGGGCGCCCGCCTCACCGACGTCCTCTCGGGCTACCGCGCCTTCACGGCCGAGGTCGCGCGGATCCTGCCCGTCGTGTCGAGTGGCTTCGAGGTCGAGACCGAGATGACCGTGCAGGCGCTCTTCTACAACATGACGATCTCCGAAGTGGACATCGAGTATCGCGCGCGACCCGAGGGCAGCCTCTCGAAGCTCCGGTCGTATCGCGACGGCTTCGCGATCTTCCTGCAGGTCGTCCACCTGCTCCGCGCGTACAAGCCGCTCACGACCTTCGGCGGCCTCGGCCTGGTGTGCTTCGGCCTCGCGCTGCTCATCGGCCTGCCCGCGTCGCTCGTGCCCGACCTCTCGCGACCGGCGATCGCCGGCGTCCTCGCCGAGACGCTCATCCTGCTCGGCGGGCTGCTCGTCAGCACCGGCCTCATCCTCCACACGCTGAACTTCCGCGTGAAGGAGCTGCACTCCGTCATCACCCGGCGACCCGGCCCGTGAGCGACGGCTCCACCGCCGTGCCGTCGTTCGCGGCGGAGGACCTCGAGGTCATGAGCGACGCCGAGAACTACGTCCGCTGGATCTTCGGCGAGCTCGTCGCGCCGCACCTGGGTCGCAGCGTCCTCGAGATCGGCTCCGGCATCGGGACCTATTCATCGCGGATCGCGGCCGACCCAAAGGTCCAGCGGCTCACCTGTGTCGAGGTCGACCCGACCTGCGTCGCGACCGCCCGTCAGGCGCTCGACGCAGCGCCCGTGCATAAGCCGGTGGAGCATCTCGTCGGCGACTACCTCACCGTTCAACTCCCGAAGGACAGCTACGACACCGCGCTCCTCATCAACGTGCTCGAGCATCTGCGCGACGACCGCGCCGCGGTGAAGAAGGCGCGCAGCGAGCTGCGTATGGACGGCACGCTCGTGATCTTCGTTCCCGCGTTCGGACTGCTCATGAGCGAACTCGATCGCAGGCTCGGCCACCACCGCCGCTACACGACCGGCAGCCTGCGGCAGCTGCTCGAGGGCGCCGGCTTCACCGTGACCGCGCTCCGTTACTACAACCTCACTGGCTTTCTCGGCTGGCTGTGGCGCTTCCGCGTCCTCGGCCGCACCGAGCAGTCGCGCGGGCTCGTCCGCTTCTTCGACCGCGTGGTCCTGCCGGTCCAGCTGCGCCTGGAGCGCGCACTCCCGCTCCCGTTGGGCCAGAGCGTCTACGCCGTCGCGAAAAAGCGCTGATCGTCTCCGCGAGCTCACCGCCGTCGTACATTTCGGCTCGAGTGCGCCAAATCGAGGCTCTGTCTCGCACGAGGTTGCGTTGAGGACTGACACCCCTGGCGCCCGCGGTGCTCGTGGTCGGCTGGCGCTGGTGCTGGCGATCAGCACCGCCATTTTCGCGGCCGAAGTGACCGTCGGCCTGCTGTCAAACAGCCTCGCCGTACTGGCCGACGCCGGACACATCTTGGCGGATGTCGTCGGGACCGCTATTGCGGTCGCGGCGATGTGGATCGCCGCGCGGCCCGCCACACGCGACCGCACCTTCGGCTTCTACCGCTTTGAGATCCTCGCCGCGGTGCTGAACGCCGTGCTGCTCCTTGCCATCGCCGCGTTTGTGCTCATCGAAGCCGCGCGTCGGCTGTCGACCCCTCCGGACGTCGCGGCGACGCCGATGATCCTCGTTGCCGCAGCCGCGCTCGGAGGCAACGTTCTGAGCGCATGGCTCCTGCGCTCGGGGCAGGATCGGAACCTCAACGTACGTGCCGCCTACCTCGAGGTGATCAATGACATGCTCGGCGCCGCGGCCGTGCTCACCGCGGGCTTGATCATCGCCGCGACCGGTTTCCGTGCCGCGGATGCCGTCGCCTCAGGCCTGATCGGGCTACTGATCTTGCCGCGGACTTGGGGTCTGTTGCGCGAGGCGGTCGACATCCTGCTCGAGGCGACGCCGCGCGGAGTTGATATGGACGAGGTCCGCCGCCACGTACTTGAGGCGGCCGGCGTAACGGGTGTCCATGACCTTCACGCCTGGACGATCACGAGCGGGTTGAACGTTGTGAGCGCGCACGTGATCATCACCGAGGCCGCGAAACCCGCCGAGATCCTCGACCATCTCTGCCGCTGCCTCGAAAGCCAGTTCGACATCGAGCATTCGACATTTCAGCTCGAAACCGAAGACCGCACGCCACGCGAGGACGCCGCCCACCGTTGAGACCCCGCGTCATCGCACACGCCGTCGGCTTGACGGCGATGGCACTGTCTTGGCGACGTGCTGCAGACGAAGGCCGCGCCGGCTCCTGAAGCGCTCCGGACACGCCTCATGGTCGAACCACCGCGAGCGGTCGGCACGTCGGTGCTGCCGGACGAGGACGCCGCGCACGCTGAGGCCGAGGCCGTCGCAGCCGGCATCCCCGCCGACGTGCTCCGCCGCTTCGGCGCGACCGTCCGCCAGACCAACCGGCGCGCGCACGTCGTCGTCATCGACGTCCCAACCGATCAGCAAGCCGCGCTGATCGAGGCGCTCGCCGCGCGCGGCATCGTCGCGCGACCGCCGCTCCCCGTGCAGACCATGCTCAATGAGAGCGTCCCGTTCCTTCACGTGCCGGCGGTCTGGAAGGCGGGGTTCGACGGCCGCGGCATCCGCGTCGCGATCGTCGACACCGGCATCGACGCGACGCATGCGGATCTGAAAGACCGCATCGCCGCGATGTCCGACTTCACCGGCGCCGGCGGCGCGGACGGCAGCGCGAGGGACGACGTCGGCCACGGCACGCACGTCGCGGGAACGGTCGCGGGCGGGGGGTCGGTCTACCGCGGCGTCGCGCCCGGCGCGACGCTCGTCATCGCCAAGGCGCTGAGCGCGGCGGGCGGCACCGAGGACGCGGTGCTCGCGGCGATGTCCTGGGCGAGCAAGCAGCAGGTGCAGGTGATGAACCTGTCGCTCGGCGGCCCCGGCTCGCCGACCTCGCCGCTCTCGCGCGAGGTGGACGCGCTCGCCGCGGAGGGGATCATCGTGTGCGTCGCCGCGGGCAATGCGGGCCCGGCCGCGAAGACCATCAGCTCGCCCGGCGACGCGAAGGGCGCGCTCACCGTCGGCGCCGCGGACAAGACCGGCGCGCTCGCCTCATACAGCTCGCGCGGCCCGGTCCCCGGCGTGCGCTACGGCAAGCCCGACCTCACCGCGGTGGGCGGCGGCGTCACGCAGGGCGCGGCCTGCGCGTACGGCACCGGCGTCGCGAGCGCGCGCGCCGGCGTTCCGGCGAAAGATCCGTGTGCCGTGCCGCCGCGCTACGTGCGCATGAGCGGGACGTCCATGGCCACACCACACGTCGCCGGGATCTGCGCGCTCCTGCTCCAGGCCATCGGCGAGGACCGCGCGAGCGCGGTCACGCGCGCGGACCGCGTGCGCAAGGCGCTAGTGACCTCGGCGCGGGCGATGCGCGGGACGAAGAAGAGCGAGACCGGCGCGGGCCTGGTGGACGCCGAGCGCGCGCTGGCATCGCTCCGTGCGAAGCGCCGCGCAGCCGCCTGAGGCGCGTCATCGGTCGGGTCTACCGCGTCCTTTGCCTAGCGGCCGATCGCGCACCGACATCAGCCTTTACCGGGCCGGATATCCCGGATATCCTCAAGCCCATGGCGAAGGTACTGGTGTCCGTGGACGAGAAGCTGCTGGCACGCCTCGACCGAGCCGCGCGGCGCCTGGGCCTCAGCCGCAGCGCATATCTGGCGCGGCTCGTGACCCGCGACTTGGGCGAGGAAGCCGGTCCGGGTCGCGACCCGACGGTGCGTAAGGCGCTGACTGCGATAGACCGGTTGTTCGCGGAGAACCCGTCCTCGGGCGATCCTGCCGAGATCATCCGGAAGATGCGCGACTCGCGTTGAGGCGCTTCGTCCTCGACGCATCGGTCGTGATCCGCTGGTTCCGTCCACCTGCGGGGGCGGCCGCTGCGCTGCGTTCGGAGTTCGAGGCGGGTCGGCTCGCGGTGACCGTCCCCACCCTCCTGTTCCTCGAGTTGCTCAACGTCGCCGGAAGACATTGGCGGTGGCGCGACGAGAGGCTCCTTGACCTCGCCAAGGAGCTGGAAGGAACGAAGTTCGAGGCCGTGGACCCTCAGCTCGCTGGGATCGCCACCTGGGTATCGCGCGGACTGACCGCCTACGACGCCAGCTATGTCGCGCTCGCAGAGCAGCTCGACTTCCCACTCGTCACCGAAGATCGCCACATCCTCGAGGTCGCCCGCGATGTCGCGATCGCCCTCGGAGACGTGCCGCCGGGTCGCTGAGCGCCCTCGATCAGTCCGGGCGGTAATTTCTACGATTCTGTCAGTTTGTCTGACTCTGCAATACACTGTCTGACACGACGACACCATTCTCCTTGCGCATGGATGACGACACGCGGGAAGACCTGGTCAAGCATGCCGAGCGGTTCGAGCTGAGCCCATCCAAACTCGTAAACCGGTACGTCAGGGAGGGTCTGCGCATGGATAAGCACCCGGTGATCGCTTTCAAGACGACCCCGCACGGCAGGCGCGCCGTTCTCGCCTTACGGCCTGGTGTCCAGGTGATCGACATCATCGGCACCTGGCAGGGCGAGCGGCAAGACGTCGCCGCGACAGCGCGATATTTCCATATCAGCGAGGACGACGTTCGGGCGGTCCTGGGTTACTACGCTGACTACAAGAAGGAGACCGACCAAGACCTCAAAGATCATCTCGAGGCGCAGCAGAACTACAAGCGTGTGCTCGAACAGCGCGAGGCGCGCAGCCGTCGACGTGCCGCCAACGCTTGAGAGTCCTGCTTGACGAGCACTACAGCTACACGATCGCGGAGGAGCTCCGGCAGCACGGCGTCGATGCTGTAGCGGTACAGAAAGAGCGGCCCGAACTCGAGGGCCAAGACGACGAGGTCTTGCTCCGCACAGCTACAGCGGAAGGCCGCGTCGTCGTGACGAACAACGTGCGCGACTACGCTCCGCTCGTCGAGGACTTCGGTCTGCGCGGCGAGACGCACTTCGGCGTGATCTTCACGGACGATGCGACGTTCCCGCGGACACACGCCGGCGTCGGGCTGATCGTCCGCGCGCTCATCGCCTTCGTCGAGGGATCGCGGGACGACGACCTCGTGAACGGCTGCTTGTACCTTCCGCCTCCGTAGTCAGCCGGCTCTTCCTTAGCGACGCGATGTTGCCCTGACGTTTCCGCGACACTTCACGCGCCGTGATCACGCTGGCGCACGCCCTCTTCGGCCTCGCGCTCACGCTGACGACCTGGCGTGCGCTCACGCAGGAGTGGCCCGATCAGTTCGGCGATCCGGCGGTCGCGTCGGCGCTGCGCCTCCTCGTCCCGTTCGCGGCCGCGGCGGGAAGCGTGCTCTCCATCGCGGCGGGCCGTCTCGGTGGCGATCCGGCGCGCTCGTTCCGTCAAGACGCCGTCTCCGCGGCCGGCCTCTTCGTCGGCGTCGCGTTCATCGCGCTCGGACCCGCGCCGCGTGACGCGATCGGCCTCGCGGCGATGCTCATCCTGGCGGTGCGGCTGGTCCCCGCCGCGTGGTGGACGATCCGCTTCGGCGCGCCGCCCCTGTTCGTCTTCGCGCTGTGCCTCAGCGCGTACGGCGGCATCGCGACCTGGCGGGTCGCGGCCTCGCTGCCGCTCGGCGACCAGGTCTTCTACCTGCTCGCGGCGGATCGGCTGACGCACGGCGACCTCGACGCGACGATCGACCCCGCGCGCTTCCAGGAGCTCGTCGGCATCCCGCCCCAACCGTCGGACGTCCCGATGCACGTCGCGAACGCACCGGTCGGCCCACGACAGATCCAGGGCTACGTGCTCTCCGCGCTCATCGTTCCGGGCTGGGTCGTCGCGGGCCAGCTCGGCGCGACGCTCGTCATTGCCGCGCTCGCGGCGTGGGCCGCGCTGCAGACCTGGCTCCTCCTCGGCGAGACCGTTCCCGACGCACGCATCGCGCGCGCGACCTGGGCGCTGTTCGCGCTGCTCGCGCCGTTCACGACGCTGGCGGCGCACATCTACCCGAATGCGCTCGCCGCGGCGCTCATCACCACCGGCTACCGCTACGCGTTCACGGCGCGGCATCGTCGGTACGCGCTCGCCGGCGCGCTCCTCGGCGCGACGGCCTTCCTCAATCCGCGCGACGGCCTCGCGCTGCTGACGCTCGCGCCTTTCGTGTTCCTGCACGGCCGTGCCTCGTTCATGCGCTTCGCGGTCGCGACCGTCGCCGTCGTTGTCGTCGCGGCCCTGGTCGGCCTCGTCGTGTACGGGATCCCCCTCCCGTACGCGGGCTACTTCGTCTGGCTTATCGCACCGTCCGCTGGTCTGCCGCCTGAATCGACCTTCACCTTCTACTTCTGGGTCGGTCTGCCGGCGATGCTCTTCGACCGCGCGCTCGGCGTCGCGGCCTTCGCGCCGTGGCTCTTCATCGCCGCCGTCGGCGTCGCGACCGCGCTGCGCGCCGATCGCGCGCGCCTCTTGCCCGCGGCGGTGACGATCGCGGCCAGCCTCGCGGTGCTGTCGCTCTTCCGCTACTGGGAGGGCGGTTACGCGCCGCCGGGTCGCTATCTTCTCGATGTCCTGCCACTCGCCGCGCCCTTCGTCGGCTACGGCCTCGCAGAGATGCGCACCCGGCAGTTGCGCGCGGTCGCGCTCATGCTCATCGCGCTCGGCGTCGTCGCGACACTCGCGTACGCCGCCGTACCCACGACCGCGCTCAACACCGCGTTCGACGACAAGCTCCAGGAGATCCTCGACGCGATCTTCGGCGCGAGCCCCAGCGGTTGGCTGCCGTCGTTCCAGCCGACGACGCCGGACTGGTACCTCAGCGCGTACCTGCGCGCGATCCCCGCGGCGGCCGGCCTCGCGGCGCTCGCGTGGCTCGGCACGCGTGCGAAGGCGCGCCCGTGATGCGCCGCTACGGCATCTACGCGGCGGCGAACGCGCTCGCTGTGGCGTGGACGCTCTTTGCGGTCTCCCGGCCGTGGGTCGGGACCATCGAGGAAGAGGCGCAGCGACAGCTGCTGCAGCGCACGCTGCCCCTCGCGCTCATCGCGGCCACGGTCGTCACCGCGCTCGTCGCGGCCTCGCTCCCCGCTGCGCGCCGCGGCGCTTTCCTCCGCAGGCACTTTGCGATCTATCTCGTGACGCCGGCGCTGCTCTTCCTGCTGTCGCGCGGCGGGGGCGTCACGACGCAGCATCTCGGCGCGGTCTACCTGCTCACCATCGCGGCGTGGACCGCGCACGCACTCGAGGGTCTCTGGCACGCCGTCGCGAATCTTCCCGACCGTCGCGCCGCGCTCACGCTCGCCGCGGTGCTGCTCATCCCGTATTTGGCGCTCGTCCCGTACCACAACTCGGTGATGCCCACCGCCTCTGACGAGCCGCACTACCTGATCATCATGCAGAGCCTCGTCGCCGATCACGACCTCGATCTCACCAACCAGTACGACAACGAGTCGTACCGCGCGTTCTATCCCGATCGCCTCCCTGATCGGCATGTCATCCAGGTCGGACCGTGGCAGTACCCGATCCGCGATCTCGGCCTGCCGCTCATCGGCTCGTTCCCGTTCGCCGCCGCCGGCCGCGCCGGCGTCGTCGCGCTCATGGGTCTCGTCGCTGCCGCGCTCGCCACGCAGCTTTACCTCGCGTGTCGCGACCTGCGGATCTCACACCGCCCCGCGCTCGTTGGCGCGGCCCTCGTGTGCCTGACCCACCCGATCCTCTCGTACACGACGCAGATCTACCCCGAGCTCCTCGCCGCGCTCGCGTTCATCACGGCCGCGCGTCTGGTGCGCGCCGGCCGCGGCGCGACGCCGCTCGCCCTCGCCGGCGCGGCGGCGTGCATCGGCGTGCTGCCGTGGCTCAGCACGCGCGCCGCGCTCATCGCGCTGGGCGTCGGTCTCGTGATCGCGTACAGCGCGCTGCGTCCGTTGCCGCCGGCTTCGCTCGCGCAGCGCGCGGTCCGCGTTGCGGCCGCGGCGGTACCGTTCTTCGCGCTGCTCGCGGCGCTCTCGTTCGTGAACTGGCGGCTCTTCGGCCTTTTCATGCCGGGCGCCGCGTATTACCTCGTGAGCGACCAGCAGCAGGTGCTCACCTTTGCGCCGCAGGTCGGCACGCTCGGGCTGCTCTTGGACCGCACATTCGGTCTCGTCCCGCGCGCGCCGATCTACCTCGTCGCGGCGCTCGGGTTCGTCCCGTTGTGGCGGCGGCGTTCCGCATTGCTCGTCGCGCTGTTCCTCGGCTGGCTCGTCACGTTCACCTTCATCGCGAGCATCGCCTACTGGTGGGCCGACGGCGCGCCGGCCTCCCGCTACATCCTCGCCGGGTTGCCGTTCTTCGCGGTGCTGGTGGCGGCGGGCCTCGAGCGGCTCGAGAGCCTGCACGCGGTCGCGTGGCGCGCGCTCGCGGCCGGGGTCGCGGCGTTCTCCCTGTTCGTCGCCTACGTCTTCGCGGTGCTGCCGAACATCCGCTACGACCTCGCGGTCGACATTCGCCTCACCGAGCGCGATGGCCAGCTGTTCGAGTTCCTCGGGCGCCTGGTCCGCCCGGAGCCTGCCGCGGCGTTCCCCTCGATCGTCCGGGCCACGTCGCTCGACTATGTGATCGGCGCGCTTTGGGTTTTGCTCGTTGTGGCGTTGGTGATTGCGCCCGGGTCCATGCCCTTACGACGCAATGTCGCGGGGTGAAGATGGGTATGTGGAGTTAGTTTGACTGCCGGTTTGGCAGCGCGGTCCGTTGCGCTTGTGCCTGCGCCGCAAAGGCCTCTGCCTGGGAGCGCATTCCGCGTCGGCCGTAGAGAGCTGCGAGGTCGTCAAGTATCCCGTCATAGCGTTGCTTTGCGGTCTTGCAGATCGCCATAGCTCGTTGGAGGCAACGCTCTGCGTCATCGAGGTCATGCCGGATAACTCGGAGATCGGCGAGGCGGCGCAATGGCCAGACCAAGTCCGGTATGTCAGGACCCTGAAAGGAATTGCGGACTTCGATCGCGCGCCGGTAATGCCGCTCGGCTGCGGTGACGTCCCCTTCTGCGGCTTTGAGGTCGCCGAGGTTGGAAAGGACCAATGCGAGGATATCGAGATTCACTTCGGCCGAGCTATTCACGGTCTCGAGAGCGTCTTCGTATAAGGCGTTTGCCTCAAGGAATCTGCCCTGCCACGCAACGCAATGGGCCACGTTGTTGAGCGCAAGCGCGACCTGCGGTGAACGCGTGCCGTGAATTGCCTTGTGGATCTCGAGTGCACGCCGGTGTAATGGCTCGGCGTCCGAATACAGTCCTCGATCGCAGAACAGGCTCGCTAAGTTGTTTACGTAGTGCCCAACGACCGAGTGCGCCCAGGGCAGCAAGCGCTGCGCGATTTCAAGAGCCTGCACGAAGTAGGCGCGCGCCTCGTCGCTCCGACCCAGGTCGCTGACGACAAGACCTAGATCGTTGAGCACAGCCGCAGTGGCGACAGCCTCACGGCCTCGGCTTCGCTGTATGCCCTCGAGAGCTTCATAGAGCAGCGCCTCGGCTTCGCTCAATCTTCCCTGCATCCGTCGTACGCGCGCCAGGCCCTGAAGAGTTAGCGCGTAACGTTCATGTCGCGAGCCCAGGCGCTTGCCAACCTCCGGCAACAGCGACTCGAGTATTGCCTCAGCGTCGCCGTAACGCTGCTGAGCCCGGTACACAGCGCCCAGTGTGTGGCGGACCTTCAACTCCATCGCATCGTCGTGCGTAGACCCTTGTTTCGCGATGGCGAGAGCGCGTTCCAGAGCACGTTCAGTCTCAGCTAGCCTTCCCGACGTTGCCGCGAGAATCGCTTCCCAGTATGTGACGTCGACCCGCAGACGATGGTCCGGCCCAAGCTCGGCGACCACGGCGCGAGCCCGGTCGACCGCCACAGCGAGCGCCTCGAAGTCGCCATTCTCGTCATGTGCCTCGCAGAGGCCGAACCAGGCTTCGCCAACAAGTAGGCCCACTGATGGACCCAATCGCGCCCCAAGAGCGACCGAGCGCCCGAACAACTCGATCGCGTCCCGCGGGCTACCGCATGCGAGGCGTGTTTGGCCAAGGATATTCGTCGCGGTCATTGCAGCCTGAGACTCGATTTCGCCGACCTCCGAAAGTCCAGTAAGTGCTGCCCTTGCGAGCGACTCTGCTTCGGCGTATCTCGATTGCGCCCGCATAACGTCCGCGAGACCGAGTTGAATCGAGATCTTTGTGAGCTTTGGCTCGGGGTCGACCGGCTGCTTGTCAGATGCCCCGTTCACGAACTCAGGGTACTAGCCGGTAAATGGGAAGAGACGCCCGGGGGCGGGCGCCTCTTCGCAGGGAGGGAACTTGAGTAACTGTTTGTCACTCGAATAACGAACGCCCCGATCCCGCGCTAGGCGGGACACCGCACTGCAACGCACCCGTTCGGGGGGACAAGGAAGCGGCCCGCCGATATCGGCGGGCCGCTTGACGCAGGGGGACGAGGTTGAGTTAGTCGTTGCCCTCTGTCTCGTGGCTACGGCCCTCGCTGTGGCCCTTGCCCTTGTTGCTGTTGGTGTTCTTGCCCGACTTGTTGTCGGACTTCGCCTTGTCGGTCTGAGTCGTCGCCGGAGCCGCCGCCGGCAGCGTGCCGAGCGCGGTCTTCAGGTCCGCGACCTGCTTGTCCATCGCGGCGATTGCGGCGTCAGCGATCGCCTTGGCGTCGGTGCCGCTGATCGCGACCGTCGTGCCCGTCGTGCCGGTGGCACCTGTGGCACCCGTGGCGCCCGTTGCGCCCGTTGCGCCCGTTGCGCCTGTAGCACCGGTCGTCGAGTCGTCGTCGTCGTTCTCAGCGTCCTTGTCTTCCTCGGCCTTGTCGGCGTCGTCATTGCCCTTGCACGCGTCCGACTTGAACAGCTCGTGGAGCGCCTTCACCGCGGCTTGGCGGAAGCCCTTGATCTTGTTGTCGGCGTCCTTGACCAGCTTCCTGGCCGCGTCGGTCTTCGGGGCGGTCTTGCTCAGCGCCTGGACCGCCGCGTGATCGGTGTTGAAGGCCGCGTCGACGCGCTGGACCTGCTCGTTGATGGCGTGCGCCGCGTCCTTGCAGCCGTTGCCGGTCGCGGGCGCGGTCGGGTCGTCCTCACCCTTCGTCTTGTTGAAGAGCGCCAGGACCGTCTGGGTCACCGTGTTGTTCGTCGTCGTGTTCGACCCGGTGGTCGTGCTCGACCCCGTTGTCGTGCTGGGCTGCGTGATCGTGACGGTGTTCATGCCGTTTTCGACTGTCGCAGTGACCAGCGCCCCGCTCGCCCCGAGGACGAGCACGGTCGCTACCGCGCCACCCTTGGCGTGGAGGAGAAGAGATAAGAGCTTCTCAAACAATGGACAGACACCTCCTACTGACTGTGGAACGAGGAAGCGGCCCGCATCGTTAGGTCGCCCGGGCGTACAGTCGGCGCGCTGGCGTGAGGAAATGGCGTATTTGGGCCGCCCGGGCCGCAGCCGCGACGTTGGTACTAGGACTTCTGGCGTACGCGGGCGTCTCCTATCGCGTCGCCGATGGCCTCACGAAGCCGACGCGTCAGCCGCTGGATCCGCCCGCCGCGAGCGTCGCCGCGACCTATGAAGACGTCTCATTCACGAGCACCGATGGGCTGACGCTCAAGGGCTGGTGGTTCCCCGTGCCGTCCGCCGACCGTGCCGTCGTGATCGTGCATGGCCGGGGCGTGAACCGGATCAAATCGTCGTTCGATCCGCAGAGGATCGCGCAGTTCCTGCTCGCGAGCCGGTATTCAGTCCTCCTATTCGACCTGCGCGGGCACGGCGAGAGCGAAGGGCTTCGCTACTCGCTCGGCGAGTACGAGCCGCGCGACGTCGTCGCCGCCGTCGACTTCGCGCAGCGCAAGGCGGGCGTCGATCGGAAGCGCGTTGCGATCATCGGCGAGTCGATGGGCGGCGGCAGCGCGATCATGACCGTCAAGGCCGATCCGACGGTCGGCCCCGTCATCACCGACTCCGCGTTCGCCGACGGCACCACGGTCGTGAGCGAGGTCGCGCCGAACTACACCGGTCTCCCGGGTTGGTTCACGCCCGGCATCGTGCTCATGGCGCGCGTCTTCTTCGATATCGATCTCTCGGCCGTCAAGCCCGCCGAGGTGGTGCGCGACCACCCCGAGCGCGCATGGCTCTTCATCCAGTGCGAGAAGGACACGACCGTGTTCCGACACCACGGCGTCGACCTGAAGGCCGCGAGCGCGAATCCGGGGACCGAGCTCTGGCTCGTGCCGGGCTGCGAGCACGTGAAGGCGTTCGACACGCACACCGTCGAATGGGAGCAGCGCGTCCTCGCGTTCCTCAGCCGCGAGATCCGCTGAGCGCATTCGACGGCGACCCGCGCGGACGGTAGCCTTTTCTCATCCAACGGCTGCTCAGGCACCGCAACGCGTCGGTGCTCCCCATCCTCGTCCTGCTCATCGCCACCGCGGTCGGCGGCTGGGTGAACACGATCGACCTGCACGGCCGCGTGGTCGACGACTTCACCGATAAGGGGATCATCAACGCGTCGCTCACGCACGGCTCGCGCTCCGTCGGCACCGACGTGAACGGGAGCTTCGATTTCCCGAGCCTGCCGCGTCAATCCAAGCTGCGCGTCGACGCGAACGCCTACCTGCGGACCAGCGTGCCGACGACGCAGGACGAGATCCGCATGACGCCGACGTCGTGGACGGCGCTCATCATCGAGGCCGGCAATCCCGATAAGCACATCGCGAAGGCCGACATCCGTCAGGGCGACACCGTGCTCGCCACCTCGACCGATGCTGTCAACACCATCGTGTCGCCGCATCCCGGGAGGGACGCCAAGGTGCTCGTCTGCGCGGCGGGCTATCAGTCGAAAGAGGTCACCGTGACGGGCGTCCTACAGACCGTCGAGCTCACGCCCGGCGGCACCGGCTGTCCGCCGCGTCCCTCGCCGTCGCCGACCGCGAGTCCCTTGCCGACCGCATCGCCGTCCGGCCCGCCGCCCTCGGCGTCGCCCTCGCCCAGCCCGAGCCCCTAAGCCGCACGCCCCTCGGGCGCTGAAGACGCGAGCGGCGCAGGCCGGCATGACCTTGTCCGATTATTTGCTGGCCGAGGTCGAGGAGGTCGCCAAGCGACCAACGATCGATGAGCTGACCGAACGCATCCAGCGGCGCTCAGCGGTAACAGTGAAAGGCTCCTCCGCGAGCGTGATTCGCCGCCATCGCCACGCGCGGTGATCGTTCTCGACGCGTCGGCTGTGGTGGACTATGTCCTGTGGATCGGTGCCGCGGAGCGGATCGCGACGCGCATCTCGCAGATCGGAGAAGCGATGCACGCTCCGTACCTTTTAGACATCGAGGTCGCGCATGCGCTCCGCCGCTATTCCCTACGCGGCTCGCTGTCGCCTGAGCGAGGCGCCCAAGCCCTCGTTGACCTCGCCGACCTACGACTGAGGCGCTATCCGCATCTTCCACTGCTCCCGCGCATTTGGGAACTGCGCGCGAACCTCTCAGCTTTCGATGCCGCGTACATAGCCTTGGCTGAGGCGCTGGATGCAACCCTTGTTACCTCCGATGCGACCCTCGCGCGCGCACCCGGCCACAGCGCTCGAATCGAGGTATTCGCGGGCTAGGGTCTGCCGATGCGGGCGCTACGCACGTGCGAATGCGACGACCGCATTCGCGAGTTCTGTTGGACGATCGAGCGCTACGTTGTGCCCGGCGTCGAGATCGACGAGGCGACCATCCGCGAGCGTCTTCACCATGCGTTCCGCGACCGGGGCTGAGAGCACGTTCGAGTGCGTGCCGCGCACGACCAAGACTGGACACCGGATCGCGCGCAGCGCATCCCACAGGTCGCCGCGACGCGCGCCGGTCATGATCGACATGAGTGCGTCGTGACTCGAGCGCCACGCCAGGCCGCCGTCCTCGTCGCGGAAAAGCCAGCGCAATCGGTTTGTGTAGACCTCCTCGGCGTAACCGGGCGACGTTCGCCGGAGGTACGCGAGCGCCTCGTCCGTGTTCGCGAAGCGTTCCGGGCGCTCGAGCGACAGACGGCGCGCACGCTCCACGCCTTCGGGCAGGGGCTCCGGCCCCGCATCCACCACGACGAGTCGCGTGACGCGCTCGGGATGCGCTGCGGCGAGCCGGATCGCGTGCGCACCGCCCATCGAGTGCCCGACGAGGATTGCTTGGTCGATCGCGAGCGCTTCGAGCACGGCGACGGCGTCGGCGACGAACTCTTGCGGCGCGTAGTCGCCGGGTGGCCGCCCGCTCTCGCCGTGACCGCGCGCGTCTGTGGCGATAAGGCGCAGCCGTCCCGCGACCGCATCGGCCAAGAAGTCCCAGTAGCGCGCGTAGTTGCCGATGCCGTGGAGCAGCAGCGTCGCAGGCGGATCGCCAGGCCACTCCCACGCGCGAAGCGAGACCGTCTCGCGCTTGAACGCATGCGCTGTGCGCGGCTGCGCCATGGGTCGCGGAGCATACTCGCGCCGTGATCGCTGACCTCGGCGCGCTCATCGAACGGCGCGAGTTGCTCGGCGACTTCGCCTGGCGCCAGCTTCGCTCGCGCTACAAGGGATCAGTCCTCGGGTTCGGCTGGAACTTCCTCATCCCGCTGCTGCAGCTCGTCGTGTTCTGGATCCTCTTCGGCGTGCTCCTCGGCTCGCGGCCGCGCACCGAGACGGGGGAGCAGTCGTACGCGGTGTTCCTCTTCGTCGGTCTCCTGCCGTGGACGTTCTTCGCGAACTCGCTCCAGTCGGGCGCCGCGTCGATCGTCTCGAACGCGACGATCGTGAAGAAGGTGCGGCTCCCGCTTCAGCTGCTCCCCGCGGCGAGCGTGCTGTCATCGCTCGCGAATTTCCTGCTCAGCCTCGTCGTCCTCTTCATCGTGCTCGCGGTGTTCGGGCCGCGGCATCCAGAAGGACTCATCTGGCTCCCGCTGCTGGTCGCGGTGCAGATCGTGATGAATCTCGCCCTCGCGTACCAGCTGGCCGCGCTCGACGTCCACTACCGCGACATCGAGCACATCCTCGGCATCGTGCTGCTCGCGTGGTACTTCCTCACGCCGGTGCTGTTCCCGATCGCGATCCTCGCCGATCGCCAGCGCGAGCTCTTCCTGCTCGAGCTGAATCCCATGACGGGCGTCGTCGTCGGATACCAGCGCGCCCTCCTCGACGGACTGCCGCCTGACTGGTGGACGCTGGGCTATTCCGCGGTCGGGGCGCTCGTCCTCTTCGTCGTCGGCTTCGCGTACTTCCGTCGCACCAAGGACGATTTCGAGAGCTACCTCTGATCCGCATCGCGCTGCTCGCGCTGCTCTTCGTCGCGCTGTGCGTCCTCGTCGCCTTCGGCGCACTGCACCAGCTCGATCGCGCGGTGGTCGATCTCGTGCAGTCCGTCCGCGCGCCGTGGCTCGACCTCTTCGCGTCGGCCGTCGGCCTCCTCGGCCAGGCTGAGGTCGCCGGCGGCATCGCCCTCGGGCTCGCCTTCGCCCGCCTGCGACGCCGCCAGCGCGATGCTTGGGTCCCGCTCCTGCTCGCCGCCGTGCTCGCGGTCGAGGTCGTCCTCAAGACGGCCGTGGCCCAGCCGCTCCCACCCAGAGAGCTGTCCCGCACGGTCGAGCTGCTCCCGTTCGCCCACGTCGCCTTCGCCGGCGCGTTCCCCAGCGGCCACGTCGCCCGGGCCGCCTTCCTGGCCCGCGTGGCCGGCGTCCCGGGATGGCTTGCGGTCGGCTTCCTGGCGCTCATGATGGTCACCCGTGTGTACCTGGCCGAGCATTGGCCCAGCGACGTCTTGGGAGGCCTGCTCCTGGGCCTCCTGGTCGCCCAGGTCGCCACGGTCGCAGAGCGTGGACTCCGCCGTCACTAGGCGCGCTTACCCCCGTTTAGCCCCATGCATGCCCCCTGGAGCCGCCTCTTGAGGTACCTGCTCGTCGCCGCGCTCGTGGCCGCCGCCCTGTCCGGCGGCGCCCAGCCAGCGGCCGCCGCCACGGCCTACCTCGACGGGTTCATCACCTCCAGCGCGACCGGCGCGCCGCTCGCGAACGTCTGCGTCACGCTCGGACCGCCGACCCTCTGCACCACGGCGACCGACGCGGACGGCTACTACAAGATCGACGGCTTCGTGCCCGGCCCCACGTTCTGGGTCGTCTACTACAACAAAGAGGGCTACGCGCGCCTCGAGGCGCACAACGTCCAGATCGACGCCGGCAACACGCGGCTCAACTGGGCGCTGAGCATCGGCACCGCGACCTGCGCGCGGCCAGACCAACCGAACACGACCGTCTACATGCCGAACATCACCAAGACCCTCGGCGGTCCGACGGGGTGGTACACGCCGTTCATCGTGCAGAACACCAACCGCTTCGGCATCACGTCGCTGCAGGTCGACTTCTACAGCTTCTCGACCGGCATCCTCGTCGCGCGCCGCGACATCTGCGCGCTGAGGCCGGGTCAGTCGTTCGCCGACGTGCCGAACAACGACGCCGATCTGTCCAACGATTCGCAGTACGCGGTCGTCGTGAAGAGCTACATGACCGACATCGTCGCCGTCGTGAACGAGCACCAGGGCACCGGCGACCGCGCCGAGGCCGGCTCGTACGTCGGCGCGAGCTCCGGCGCGACGAAGGTCTCGCTGCCGAACATCGTGCGCCGCTTCTACGGCTTCGTGACGCCGATCATCATCCAGAACGTCGGCAGCGCGGGCACGACCGCGACCGCGTCCTTCATCTCGTTCGATGGCACGAAGACCGCGAGCATCACGCGACAGATCGAACCAGGCCGCTCGCGGTTCATCGATCCGAACTCCGAGCCCGACCTCACCGACCAAACGCAGTACTCCGTCACGGTCACGGCGAGCCAGCCGCTGAGCGTCATCGTGAACACGCACAACGACGCGCCGTCGGTCGCCGCGCCGGTGATGTATTCCGCGAACGGCATCGTCGGCGGCGCCGACACGATCTACGGACCGTATGCGGTGAAGAACGTCGTCGGCATCGGGAAGGGCCTGTCGACGATCGTCGTGCAGAACACGGGCAGTGCGAACGTCACGCCCTCGCTCACCTTTACGCCGCTCGCCGGCAGCGGGACGACCACCTTCACCGGACCCGCGGTCGCCGCGGGCGCGGCGTGGGTGTTCGATCCGCGCTTCCTCAACGGCGACACGTCGCAGCCACTCTGCGGCGCGGCCGCCGCGACGGGCTGCCTCGCGAACGGCGAGTACTCGTTCGTCGGGAGCGGCGGCGTCGGCGGGAAGATCGCCGCTGTCGTGAACGTCATCGGTGACACCACCGCGGCCGGCTACTCCGCGAGCATCCAGCCCGCGACGCGCCTGTTCCTCCCGAACGTGACGCGGCGCCTCGGCGGCGCGGACGGTTGGTCGACGCCGCTGGTCCTGCAGAGCGTCACCGCTACGAGCCTGCACCTCTCCTGGTACAAGTTCGCCGACGGTTCGCTCGCGGCGTCGCAGGACGTTCCGATCACGCCGAAGCAGTCGCTGCGCATCGACCCTCGCGACGTGCTCGGCCTCGTGAACGAGACGCAGTACGCGGTCGTCGTCGACGCCGTTGGTGGGACTGCGACGGGCATCGTCGTCGAGCTGAACTTCCAGGGCGGCGACGGCGCGATGATCTACGAGGGCTTCGCCCGCTGATAACCCGCACTCCCTAGCATGCCGCCATGCCGGGCATGGTCGCGATCCGGGCCGAACATCTCGAGAAGCGCTACCGACTCCGGACCGGCCGCGCCCCGACGCTCAAGGAGCTCGTCCTGCGTCAGATCGCGCCGGCTGAGGTCGTCTACGCGCTCAAGGATGTGAGCTTCAGCCTCGATCGCGGGCAGTGCTTCGGCGTCGTCGGCGCGAACGGGTCGGGCAAGTCGACGCTTCTCAAGCTCATCGCGGGCACCGCGAAGCCGACCACCGGCGCGATCGCCGTCGAGGGGCGCGTCTCCGCCCTCCTCGAGCTCGGCGCGGGCTTCCACCCCGACTTCACCGGGCGCGAGAACGCCTACCTCAACGGCTCGCTGCTCGGGCTCTCACGGCGCGAAACCGAGGCCGCGATGCCGAAGATCGAGAGCTTCGCGCAGCTGGGCCGTTTCTTCGACGCGCCGATCAAGACGTACTCGAGCGGGATGGCGGCGCGGCTCGGCTTCTCCGTCGCGGTGCACGTCGATCCCGACGTGCTCCTCGTCGACGAGGTGCTTGCGGTCGGAGACGAGTACTTCCAGCACAAGTGCTACGCGAAGATCGCGGAGTTCCGCGGAGCGGGGAAGACGATCGTGCTCGTGTCGCACGACATCGGTCTCATCCAGCGCCTCTGCGACCGCGCGATCTGGCTCGATCAAGGGCGCGTCGCGGCGAGCGGCAGCGTTCGCGACGTCGCGATGGCCTACCACCTCGAGGTCGGCGAGCGCGAGCTGCGCGAGCGCGCGCTACGCGGCGAGGTCGGCGGTCGCACCGGATCGGGCGAGATCGAGATCGTCTCCGCGAAGGTCATCGCCAAAGACGGTTCGCCGAAGACGCTCCTCGAGATCGGCGATCCCGCGTCATTCGAGATCCGCTACCGCAACAAGTCCGGTGTGAACGATGCGGTGTTCGGCGTGTATGTCTACCGCGACGACGGCACCGGCATCTACGGGACGAACACGATGCTGGACGACGTCACCGTGCCGCTGCGCGAGGAGGGTGTGGTGCGCTTCGCGATGGACTCGCTCGCACTGCTGCCCGGCGCGTACGACGTGGACGTCGCGGCGACCGACCGCTCGGACCGCCACTACGACTATCACCAGAAGGCGCTCAACTTCCGCGTCGTGGGCTCGTCGCGCGAGGTCGGGATCGCGCGCCTCCCGCACCGCTGGGAGTTCGAGTAGCGCGCCGCGTTGACCACGGCATCGAGGTAGGGAAGAGTGGACACGAGCAAGGAGACGTGCCATGGGCAGCGATCGCAATGCGCGTAAACGAGGAGCGACGCAGGCGCCGAAGAAGCGTCGGCTGAGCGACTTCCGGGGCATGTTCCCGGCGACCAAGCCATACATCGGTGTTGAGGCGACACGCCAAGAAATCGCGCGACAGCTCGGCGAAGAGCTCGATCGAAAGATCCGTAACCGTTGAGGGCAGTGCGCCAATGACGCAGCAGCATCCCGTTGACCTCGACGCGATCCTCGCCGAGGTCCGCGCGCGCGTCCGCAAGAAGCGCGAGAGCGGCGAGTACGGCGCCGACCTGGATGCCGCGCTCACGCTCCCGCTGCCGGGCGGGCGACCCATCTTCAGCGAGGAGCTGAAGGATCCGTTCCAGGCGCTCCCCGAGGTCCTCGACGAGGACGTCGCGTACGACCCCAAGAGCCGCAAGCGCTACGTCGGCCCGGTCATCACGCTCGCGCGAAGTGCGCTCATCGGGCTCCTGCGCTGGTGGCTCTCCGCGATCACCGAGCGGCAGGAACGCGTAAATCAGCTCGTGGCCCGCGCGCTCTTTGACCTGCGCGACCGCCCGACGCCCGGCCTCGAGAAGCGCCTGCGCAAGCTCGAGCTCTGGCACGAGGACTTCATCGCCGCGAATCTCCACTCCGTCTATTTCCAGGCGCGCTTCGGCGGCGACGAGCCGGTGATCCGAAGGCAATCGGAGGCGTTCGCCGAGCTCTTCGCGGGGCGCAAGCGCGTCGTCGACCTCGGCTGCGGCCGCGGCATCTTCCTGGGCCTCATGCGCGACAGGGGCGTCGGCGCGTACGGCGTCGACCTCGACCCGCGCATGGTCGAGCTGTGCGCGGAACGCGGGCTCGAGTGCATCGAGGCCGACGCGCTCGGCCATCTGCGCTCGCTGCCCGACCGCGCGCTCGACGGGATCTACGCGCGCCACATCGCCGAGCACGTTCTGCCTGGCGAGCTCGTGTCGCTGCTGCGCGAGGCGCGCCGCGTTCTGATGCCGGGCGCGCCGCTCGTGTTCGTCACGCCGAACGTCGCGACGCTCACGGTCGGCGCGCATTCGTTCTGGCTCGATCCCTCGCACGTGCGCCCGATCCCGCCCGAGCTCTTCCGCTTCTATCTCGAGGTCGAGGGGTTCGTCGACGTGGACGTCCGCACCTTCGAGCCGAGCGAGAAGCGCCTCTCGGAGAAGGTGGCCGACGCGACCGTGCGCGAGAACGTGAAGCTGCTCAACGAGACGCTCTTCGGCGACCGCGACTACGGCGTCATCGGGCGCGCGCCGGCATGACCGCGGTCCACCAGTTCCATCCGGTGCTCGCCCCCGGCGATGCGATGAGCAATCACGTGTTCGCGCTGCGCGACCGTCTGCGCTCGTGGGGCTACGAGTCCGACGCCTATGCGGTGCAGGCGAAGGCCGGTGTGGAGAACGAGGTGCTGTCGTACCGCCGGCTGTTCCGCGCGGTGCGCCCCGAGGACACGTTGATCCTGCACTTCTCGATGGGCAACGAGGTCTTCGATCAGCTGGTGAAGATCCCCGCCCGCCGCGTGCTCGTCTATCACAACATCACGCCGCCCGAATTCTTCAGTGGCATCAACGATCACGCCGCCGCCTTCGCGCGTCTCGGTCTGCGCCAGCTCGAGCAGATCGCGCCGGCCATCGAGCTCGGGATCGGCGTTTCGGCCTTCAATCGCCAGGATCTCGACGACATGGGCTTCCGCAAGACGGCGCACGTGCCGATCCTCATCGATTGGAAGCTCTACGACACGCCGCCTGATCCCGCGGTTCTCGCGCGCTGGAGCGTGTTCGGACGCAAGCTGTTGTTCGTCGGCCGGATCTCGCCGAACAAACGACACGACGACCTGCTGCGGATGTTCGCCTACTACCGCGCGGTCATCGACCGCGAGGCTCAGCTGCTGCTTGTCGGCTCATGGGGCGATCACCGCGAGTACTACGCGCGGCTGCGCGAGCTGCAGCGCGCGCTCGGGCTCGAGATCGCCGTGACCTTCACCGGCAGCGTCAGTCTCGCGGCGCTGGTCGCGTATTACCGGGAGGCCGATACGTTCGTTTCGCTGTCCGAGCACGAGGGCTTCGGCGTGCCGCTCCTCGAGGCGATGCGCTTCGATCTTCCGGTCGTGGCGTATGACGCGGCCGCGATCGGTGAGACGGTGGGCGGCGCCGGGGTGTTGCTGCATGAGCGCGATCTCGCGCAGGCCGCCGAGGCAGCCGCGCTCGTGAGCGAGGACACCGCGCTGCGCGCGAAGCTCGCCGCCGCCGGCCGCAAGCGCGTCGCCGACTTCGACGCGGAGAAGATCGCGCAGCGCACGCGCGAGGTGCTTGGGCTGTGAACCGAAAGACCTGAGCGCGACGCCGCGCCGGTCAGCGTTGGGCTGGCGGCTCGGCGATGGTGTACTCGTCGTTGTGAAGCTCGACCACGGCGCCCGGCTCGATCGCGAGGTACACGAGCTCGACGCCTTTCGCGCACGTGACACGAAGGGCCTCCGCGGCGGTGGTCCGCAGCCCCGGCGTCAGGACGACGATCGCGGTGACCTTCGGCGCGCGCTTGCGCCGATGCGTCGAGGCGTACGGGTCCCGGTCGTGGAACCAGGTCCGGTACTCGGGCAGGTAATACCGGATGAGGAGGAAATCCTCCCGAGCGATGAGCAGTGTGGTGTTGGCGGCGTAGTGCGCGCGCACATAATTCACACGCGCGGCCAGTTCCCAGTCGTGCTGTGCGATGGCCGCTGCGGAGAACGGCGCCGAGTTGGTCGTGAACACCAGAACGGGGACGATGAGGCTCGCGGCGAACACCGCGCGGCGCGCGCCCTGTGGTACGAGCGGTAGTCCGTCGATGGCCATGGCCGCGACGACATACAGGGCCGGAAGGATCGAGAGGACGTAGCCCCACTCACCGATGTGCACCACGATGTACAGCGCGATCGCCGGAACGATCCACGCCAGCAGCAGCTGTTGTGATCGCCCAGGGCGGACGTTCCGTGAGCGGATCGCGCGGTATCCGCCGATGAGCGTCAGCGCGACGACGGGTAGCGCGAAGAGACCCAGGCCCCATCCGAGCGCGTACAGCGTGGTCGAAAGGTTCGTCCCAAGTGCGGGCAGCCCCTGGGCCAGCACCGAGTGCGTCTCCTTCACGAAGTCGGTCTGGTGGAGCACGTCATCGATGTAATCGAAGAACCCGTCGGACAGCACCGTGGTCGGGATCAGCCAGGTGAGGCAGCCGAGCGAAAGCGCGCCGGCCGTCGCCGCGCGACCGCGCCAGTCAAGCGGCCACACCGTCCAGGCCCACGCCGCGGCGAAGATCAGCAACAGGTCCTGGCGGAACCCGGCGATCGCGCCGAAGGCGGCGCTCGCGATCAGAGCGGCGGTCACACCCCGGCCGCGGGCCTGCGCGAAGCCGGCGGCGAGCACGATCGAGAGGAGGCCGAGTACGGCGTAGGGGTATGCGATCTCGCTGTAGAGCCAGACCAGTGGATTGAGGGCGAAGCCGAGCGCGACGAGTACCGCGGAACGCTCCGATGCGAAGCGTCGAGCCAGCACGAAGAGGGCGCTCGCGGCGAGCGCGGTAGCGATCATCGAGACGAGCACGAGCGCGCCGTTGTTGTCGGCGGTGAACTGGCGGGCGAAGGTCGTGATCGCGACGTAGAAGATGTAGCCGGGCGGATGTGGGCGCTGGGTCGCGGTCGCGTAGTCCACATGGAAGCCGTGCTCGATCGCCCGCGCATAGAGGACGGAGTCCCAGGCCCACAGCTGCACCGAGCCGAAGGGGATGGGCGTCGCGAGCGTCAGCGCGAAGAGCGCACCGGCGATGAGCGCCGTGCGTTTCAGGCCGGACATGCGCCCCAAACCGACCGCGTGCCCACCCAATCCCGGCGAAAGAGTAGCGGAGGCCCGATGTGGCCTGAAACCGCGACAATCGCTGCATGAAGGAGCGCCTTCGTCTCGCCGACCAGATCGTGCCGACGCTCGCGTACGGTGACGCGATCGGCAACGATGCGTTCGAGCTCCAGCGGCTCTTCTGGCGGCGCGGTGTGCAGTCCGAGATCTTCGTCGACGAGGCGAAGCCCGAGGTGCGCGTGTTCGCGCGCTCGTGGCGCGACCTTCGACCCGAACGCAGCCGAGCCGGGCTGACGCTCATCCACGTGTCGATGGGCAATGACGCGATCGACGAGGTCGCGAAGCTGCCTGGCCGGAAGGCCGTCGTCTACCACAACATCACGCCGGCCCGGTATTTCAGTGGCTTCAACCCGGCGGCCGAGAAGTACGCGGAGATCGGCCGGCGGCAGCTCAAGGATCTCGCAAGGCAGGCCGAGCTCGGCATCGCCGACAGCGAGTTCAACCGCCGCGAGCTCGAGGAGCTGGGGTACGCGCGCACCGCGGTCGTGCCGATCATCGTCGACTGGTCGGCGTTCGAGGTCGAGCCGGACCCGGCGGTGATGAAGGCGCTCTCGGAGGAGCGCACCTCGATCGTCACGGTCGGCCAGCTGCTGCCACACAAGGGCATCCACGACGTCATCGCGGCCTTCGCGCGTTACCGCGAGCGCGACCGGGGCGCGCGCCTCTATCTCGTCGGATCCACGGCGATGTCGGCGCAGTACAGCGAGCGCCTGCACGCCGACGTCGAACGCCTTGGACTGCGTGACGCCGTCACGTTCACCGGCAGCGTCCCGATCGAGTCGCTCGTCGCGTACTACCGCGGCGCGACGGCGCTCCTCACGCTCTCGGAGCACGAGGGCTTCTGCGTGCCGCTGCTCGAAGCGATGCGGAGCGATCTCCCGATCGTCGCGCAATCCGCGGGCGCGATCCCCGACACGCTCGGCGACGCCGGCATCCTGTTGAACGACAGATCGCCCGAGGCCGCGGCGGCGGCGCTCGAGCGCGTCGTCGGCGACCGCGATCTCCGGAAGGGTCTCATCGCGAAAGGGCGCGCTCGCCTCGCGGAGTTCACGCCCGACCGTGTCGCGGAGCGCCTGCGCGAGGCGCTCGCTCTGGCCGGATGGGATCTGGCCGAGCATCGCTCGCGGAAGGTCGTGGTCCTGTCGAGCGACCAGCGCTGCGGGATCCATCACTACGCCCTTTCGCTCGCCGACGGCCTGCGCACCGGCGGCCACGACGTGACGTTCGTCGGCGTCCGCCACCTGGACGCGAAGGATCTCGGCGCGAAGGTCCGCCATGTCGCGAGTGACACCGAGGCCGTCATCGTCGAGCACGAGCACGGCATCTTCTCGGACGTGCCATTCGTCCGCGCGCTCGTCTCGCTCTGGCGCCGGAAGATCCCGGTCGTGCTCTCGATGCACGAGCTCGAGCCCGAGAAGTTCCATCACTTCCGGATGATCTCGAGCGCGCTGCATTACCGGCCGCGGTACGGGAAGGTGCTCGAGTTCTTCCGTGCGCCCTGGGTCACCCTTCGCATCGCCAACTGGTTCCTGCGCTACCGCGCCGTGCTGGGCATCACCGGCGTGATCCCGATCCACCTCGCGACGCACTCCGAGCGCTCGGACCGCTGGATCACGCTGCTCAGCAACGATGCACGGAAGAACGAGCGCTTTCCGCTGGTGCTCGTTCCGCTCGAGGACACGACGCTGCCGAAGGACCGGGCGGAGAAGCGCGCGCTGCGCGAGCGGCTCGGTCTGCCGGTGGATAAGTTCATCTTCATCTCGCCGGGCTTCTTCTTCCGCCGCAAACGCTTCACGCAGGTGATCGCGTCGGCGCCCCGCGACAGCGTCGTCGTGCTCTCCGGCACGCGCTCGGGGAACGAGCCGGAGTACTTCGACGAGGTCCATGACTACATCAAGGAGCGCGGCTTCACCAACGTCGTGGTGAACACCGACTACGAGACGATGGGCCAGTACGTCGCCGCCGCCGACTGCGTCGTCCTCTACTACGAGGACGTCTTCCAGAGCGCCGTCGCCGCGCAGGCGATCTGGGCCGGTCTGCCGTGCATCTTCTCGGAGGCGCGCGGCTTCGAGGTCTATCACGGCGCCGGGCTCGTCGCGCGCGACAGCGGCGAACTCGCCGAGCACATGCGTGAGATCCAGAAGCCCGAGACCTACGCGCGCCTGCGCGCTCGGGTGCGCTACCTGCAGCGGATGCTCGCGCCCGAGCGCAACGCGGACCGCTACCTGACGCGGATCCCATAGATGCGACGCCCGTGAGCGACATCCTCATCGTGGTCCAGCGCTTCGGCGACGAGGTCGTCGGCGGATCCGAGGGGCACGCGCGCGTCGTCGCGGCGCGCCTCGCGCGCTCGCACAACGTGGCGATCGCGACCACCACCGCGGCGGACTACTGGACGTGGGCGCCCTTTTACCCGTCGGGCACGAGCGACCTCGACGGCCTGCGCGTGCACCGCTTCCCGGTCGCGGAGGGGCGCGATCCGGAGTTCAAGGCGTTCGAGTCGAAGGTACTGAGCGGTGAGCACACGCTCGCCGATGAAGACGAGTGGCTCCGCCGCCAGGGGCCGCATTGCCCGGAGCTGCTCGACTTCCTGCACTGGCAGGGCAACGACTACGACGCGGTCCTCTTCTACACGTACATCTACGAGCCGACCGCGCGCGGCGTGCCGATCGTGCCCGAGCGCGCCGCGCTCATCTCGACTGCGCACGATGAGGCGCCGCTGCGCCTCGCGCCATATCGCGCGCTGTTCCAGCTGCCGCGCGCGTTCGGGTTCCTCACGCCCGAGGAGCGCGAGCTCGTGCATCGCACGTTCCGCAACGAGCATATCCCGCACGAGACGCTCGGCCTGGGACTCGACCCGCCCGGTGCGTACGACGTCGCCGCATTTCGCTCCGCGCACGAGCTCGTGGGCCCGCTCGTCGTGTATCTCGGTCAGGTGAGCGAGGGCAAGGGCTGCGACGAGCTGCTCGCTGCCTGGGCCGCGTCTCGCGATCGCCCGAGCGCGCGTCCCGCGACGCTCGTCCTCGCGGGCACGCTGCGCATCGAGGTGCCTGATCGCCGCGACGTCATCGCGCTCGGACGCATCCCCGACGCCGAGAAGTACGCCGCGCTCGCGGCGGCCGACGCGCTGGTCCTCCCGTCGCGGTTCGAGAGCCTCGGCATCGTGCTCCTCGAGGCCTGGCAGGTCGGTACCCCGGTGCTCGTGCGCGCCGACAATCCCGTCACCGCCGGTCAGGTCGCGCGTTCCGGCGGCGGACTCACCTACCGCGATGCCGACGGCTTCGGTGACGCGCTCGATCGCGTCATCGCGGCGCGCGACGCACACGGGGCCGCCGGGCGCGCGTGGGTGGAGCGCGAATCATCGTGGGACGCGTTCGATGCGCGCCTGGCGCAGCTCGTCGCGCTGACCGCGGCATGACGAACCCGAGCCTGATGGTCGTCGTGCAGCGCTACGGCGACATCGCCGGCGGCGGCGCGGAGCCGCACGCGCGCGCCGTGGCGCAGCGGCTGCGGCCGTACTTCGACGTCGAGGTCGCGACGACGACCGCGCGCGACTACTGGACGTGGGCGAATGAGTTCACAGCCGGGCAGACAGTGGTCGACGGCATCCCGGTGCACCGCTTCGCCGTCGAGCGAGGGCGCTCGCGCGACTTCCGCCTGCGCGAGCGGCGCGCGTTCTCCGCGACGCACACGCTCGCGGACGAGCGCGCGTTCGTCGAGGCGCAGGGCCCGGTCGCGCCCGATCTGCTCGAGCACGTGCATCGGCGCGGCCGCCAGGTCGACCACGTGCTCTTCTTCACCTACATCTATTACCCGACGGTGCTCGGCCTCCCGCTCGCGCCGGAGCGCGCGGTCCTCGTCCCGACCGCTCACGACGAGCCCGCGATCCGGCTCGCGATCTACAAGCCGGTGTTCTGCGCGCCGCGCGCGATCGCGTTCAGCACGGTCGAGGAGCGCGCGATGGTGCACCGGCTGTTCCAGAACGAGCGCGTGCCGAACGAGATCGTCGGCGTGGGCGTCGACGTGCCCGCGGACCGCTCAGCGGAGCGCTTCCGGCAGCGCTACGCGATCGAGGGCCCGTACTTCCTCTACGTCGGCCGCATCGTCGAGAGCAAGCAATGCGGCCAGCTCTTCGATGCGTTCGCGCGCTGGCAGGATTCGCGTGGCAGGCGCGCGACGCTCGTGCTCATGGGTCACCGCGAGATGCCCGTGCCCGAGCGCGCCGACATCCGACTCCTTGGACGCACCTCCGACGAGGACAAGTTCGACGCGCTCGCGGGGTGCGTCGCGCTCGTGCAGCCGAGCCTGCTCGAGTCGCTCTCGATCATCGCGCTCGAGGCCTGGGGCTGCGGCCGCCCGGTGATCTGCGACGCGCGCTCGCCGGTGGTGTGGGGGATGACCCATCGCGCGGGCGCCGGCCTCGCGTATCGCAGCGCGGCCGAATTCGCGGAGATCGGCGAGATGCTCATCGCGCGGCCGCAGCTCGCGTCGCGCCTGGGCGCGGCGGGTCAGTCCTTCGTCGAGCGGACCTACACCTGGTCGCGTGTCGTCGAGACCTACCTCGATCTCTTCGCCGAGGTGCGCGCCCGCAACGCTTGAACGCCGTCCCAGGTTACAAACCGGGCGAGGCGACCAAGCTGATCCGCGCGATGCGCGATGCGATCGACCGGGTCTAGTCACAGCTGATCGTCCTCGACGCGTCAGCCGCTACGGAGTTCGTTCTTGGACGGGCCCTCGCCGTGGACATACAGAGGCGTCTGGATCGCCAGACGGCTCTGGTGCCCGTGTTCTTCGACGCCGAGGTCTTTGCGGCTGTGCGCGGCCTCATCCGGCGCCAAGTTATCGACCCTCAGCAAGGCCAACAGGCGCTGTTTGTTTTCCGGCGAATCCGCGTGCGCCGAGTCGCCGTCCGTCCCCTCATCGCTGAAGCGTTTGCAGTCCGCGACCGGTTCAGTCCGTACGACGCGTTCTATGCGATCGTCGCGCGATTGACGGAAGCGATCCTCATCACGACCGATCGCGGCCTCGCGCGCGCCGCCGATGGGTACTGCAAGGTCGATTACGTCGCGCTGAGCTAACCGCGCCACCGCGGAGGCGAAGCCACGCGCCAAGCCGATGACAGCAGCGAACTGCCTGATTACTTCGTCATCTGGAAGTCGATCCGCGCGTGACCGCTGAGCATCCGCGAGATCGAGTGCTGCTCGGGGTATCCCGCCTTCACGAAGAAGATCTCGTAGAACCCCTCGTGGGCGTACACCGAACCGAGGTCGAGCAGGTACCAGCCATCCTTGTCGGTGCGGCTCCAGCAGATCGCTCCGGGTTTTCCGGGCGTGATGCAGACCTGCTCGATGGGTGCGCCGCTCGCCGCGTCGGTCACGCGTCCGATCATCGCGAAGGTGCTCGCGTTCGCGAACAGCTCATCAGCCTTCTTCTCGTCGAGTCGGGCGTAATAGGCGGTCGTCGCCGCGTCGCACGCGGTCCCGGCGGCCAGCTCTTGCTTCCACGTCGCCTTGTTCTGATCGTCGAACGGGGGGAGCAGGGTGATGCGCGTCGGTTCCGCGCAACCGAGCGTCGGCGACGCCGTCGGTGCGACCTGGCTCCCGGCGCACGCGGATAGCGTCATCACGACCACGGCCGCGAGGACCAGCATGCGTCGCACGTCGCCATATGCTGAGGCCATGAGCAGCCGCAGAGGGAACGGCGAGCGGGACTGGGGAAACATCGACTGGTCCAACCTCGATCTCTCGACACTGGGGAGGCGCCGAGGGACCGCGCGCCGGCCGCCCTCACGCCGTGGTGTCGTCATCGCGATCATCGTCTTCGTCCTCCTGCTCGTGCCGATCCTGCTTCTCCCGCTCAACGAGTTTCTCACGGATCTGCTGTGGTTCCGGAGCCTCGGTCTCGAGGACGTCTACCTACGCCGCTACACCGCGGGGTTCTGGGCCTTCGTCGCGTTCTTCCTGATCTTCTTCGTGATCGCGCTACCGAATCTGTACCTCGCGCTCCGTCCGCAGGTCCCGCGCATCGTCGTTGATCCGGGCTCGCGGTCCTCCGCGCTCGCGCAGACGCTGCGCCTTCTCTGGGTCCCGGCGATCCCGGCGTTCTTCTTCGGACTCGCGGGCGGCGACCAGTGGGACGAGCTCCTGCGCTGGCTCAACGGCGTTCCGTTCGGTGTGATCGACCCGGTGTTCGGCAGGGACGTCGGCTTCTACTTCTTCACGCTGCCGGTCCTCGAGTTCGTGCGTGGCTGGGGGATCGCCGCCGTTCTCGTGATCGCCGCGGGCGTCGTCGCGATCTATGCGGTGCGCGGCGTGATCAGCGTGGCGACGAGCACGATCACGCGCGCCGATCTCGGGGTCGCCGGACGCACGGCGCTCGCCCTCGCGCGACCAGCGCGCGCGCACCTCTCCGTGCTCGGCGGCATCTTCCTCATCCTGATCGCGACGGGGTACGTGCTCGATCAGTACGACCTGCTCTTCCGCACCGAGCCGGTCCTGACCGGCGCCGGCTTCGCGAGCGTCAACGCGCGCATCCCGGCACTCACGATCCTCGCGTTCCTCGTGGGCATCGCCGCGCTCGCGTGCTTCGCGAACGCGTTCGCGCGCACGCTGTGGGTCCTGGGCGGCTCGATCATCTTGTGGTTCGCCGCGACCGTACTCATCAACGGCGTCTATCCCGCGATCGTGCAGAACTTCGTCGTCGCGCCCGATCAGCTCAACAAGGAGCGCCCCTACATCGAGCGCAACATCGCGGCGACGCGCGCGGCGTACTCGCTCGACAGGATCGAGGAGTCGCTGTTCAACGTCGCCGACACGCCGAGCCAGGCGGAGGCGACGCGGGAGTTCGCCGACACGCTCTCGGTGCGGCTCTGGGACTACCACCGCCTTCTCTCGGACTTCGACCAGCTGCAGGCGTTGCGCCCGTACTACGACTTCCACGACGTCGACGTCGACCGCTATTCGATCGGCAACCGCGAGGTGCCGATCATGCTGTCCGCGCGGGAGCTCAACACCGCGTCGCTCTTGCAGCAGACCTGGGTGAACCGCCACCTGCAGTTCACGCACGGCTTCGGCGCGGTGATGACGCCGGTCGGCGGGGTCGCGGCCGAGGGCCGTCCGCAGTTCCTGGTGCGCGACATCCCACCGCAGGGCGAGCCGAAGATCGACGAGCCGCGCATCTACTACGGCGAGCTGACCAACGAGTACGTGATCGTGAATAGCGCGGCGGAGGAGTTCGACTACCCGCAGGAGGGCACCGACGCACGCACGCGGTATTCCGGCAAGGGCGGCGTCGGCATCGGTTCGCTCTGGGATCGCATCCTCTTCACGCTGCGCTTCGGCGAGACCAATCTTCTCTTCAGCGACCAGATCCGCTCCGACAGCCGCATCCTCTTCCACCGCACGATCTCGGCGCGCGAGAAGCTCATCGCGCCGTTCCTCGAGTACGACCGGGATCCGTATCTCGTCGTCGCCGACGGCAAGCTCTGGTGGATCAATGACGCCTACACCGTCGGAGACCGTTATCCCTACAGCGAGCGCTTCGCGGCGCTCGTCCCCCGTGGGACGCGCATCGCGGGCGGCGAGCTCAACTACATCCGCAACAGCGTGAAGGTCGTCACCAATGCCTATGACGGCTCCATCACCTACTACGTCGTCGACGAGACGGACCCCGTCGTGCGCAATCTCCGCGCGATCTACCCGAGCCTCTTCAAGTCGTTGGCCGAGATGCCGCAGACCCTCAAGGACCACCTTCGCTATCCGGAGGACCTCTTCGCGATCCAGGCGAAGGTGTTCGCCATCTACCACATGACCGATATCGACAGCTTCTACAACCGCGGTGACGCGTGGCTCATCGCGAACGAAGTGCAGGAGCAGGGCTCGGCGAAAGCGCCGATCGAGCCGTATTACGTCACGACCCGCCTGCCCGGCGCGGACCGCAAGGAGTTCATCCTCTTCGTCCCGATGACGCCCGCCGGTGGTGTGCGCGACAACATGGTCGCGTGGATCGCGGGCCGCGCCGACGCGCCCGACTACGGCAAGCTACGCGTGCTGCGCCTTCCGCAGGACCGCCAGATCTCCGGTCCGCTCCAGACGGAGGGGCGCATCGACGCCGATGCGACGATCAAACAGCAGCTGAGCCTGCTGTGTCCGCAGGGCGGCGGCTCCACGTGCTACCGCGGCAATCTGCTCGTGCTTCCTGTGGGCAACTCCTTCGTATACGTCGAAGGCCTCTTCGTACAGGCGACGCAGAGCAAGATTCCGGAGCTCCAGCGCGTCATCCTCGCGACGCAGGGTCGGGTGGTGATGGCCCCCACCTTCCAGGGCGCGCTCGACGCGCTCTTCGGCGCCGGCACCACGCCGACGCCGACGCAGCCGCCACCGGTGACGACGCCGCCGTCGGCGGGCGTCATCGCCGACCTGGTCAAGGCGGCGAGCGACCACTTCCAGCAGGCGCAGGACGCGCTGAAGCGGACCGACTTTGCCGAATACGGCCGTCTCCTGAAGCTCGTCGAGGACGATCTCGCCACGCTCCGTGCCGCCACGGGTCAATAATCGAGCAGCCTTCGCTGCTCTCATCTGCTTGGCCTGATGCTTCGCACAGGCCGCAGTAAGCCCGCGGTCCTCGCGGCCCTGGTCCTCGGCCTGTTCTGGTGCGTCGAGGGGATCGACGTCAACGCGCCGCAGCTCGACCGCGTCGTCCTGCTGCTCGCCGGCCTCGGTCTCGCGTGGGCCGCTCTGCGGAATACGCCGTTCGTGTCCGGCGCCACGGCGTACTACGCCGTGCTCGTCGCGGCGTCGGAGCGCCTCCACCGCCAGCCGCTCGTGGACGGGAGCGATGTCCTGCGCGCGACGGCGGAGTCGCTCGACGTCGTGTTCGGCGGCGGCAATCCCTACACGCACGTCCTGCAGAGCACGGTCCCGGTCGGTTCGCCGTTCGTGTATCCACCGGGCGAGCTGGCCTGGTACGCCGTCCCCTACATCCTCTTTGGCGACATCACGCGCGTGGACACCTGGTCCGGCATCGCCATCGTCGCCGCCATCGCGCTCGCGGGACTCAGATTGGGCCAGGCGAACGTTGCGCTCCCGGCGATGCTCTACGCGTCCTGGGGCGTCGCCGGCTTCCGCGCGATCGACGGGCAGAACGACGTGTCGGGATCGCTCCTGGTGGTGCTCGCGCTCGTCGCGCTCGTCTTCGCCGAGGGCGACGGCCGCTGGTCGCGCGGCGCTTTCGTCGTGTCGGCGGTCTGCTTCGGCTGGGCCATCGCGTTCAAACAGTTCGCGTTGTTGGTGCTGCCGCCGGTGGTGCGCTACATCGCGGTCCGCGGCGCCGACTGGCGCCGCTACGCGCTCGTCGTGGTCGGTGTGGTCTCAGTTTTCGTCGCGCCGTTCTTCGTCCGCGACCCGGGGGCGTTCGTCGAAAAGCAGATCGCAGCGTTCACGTTCCACGACCAGATCTGGGGCGCGAACATCCTCAACACACTCGCGCAGTACGGCGATCCCACGCCGCTGGTGCCGCTGTTCATCGCACTCGCATTTTCTGGCACGCTCGGTTTAGTGGGGATAGTCATGCGCTGGCAGATCCCAACGCTCGGCGCCGCCTCGCTGGCGGGCGCGGGCATGGTGATGCTGCCGTTGCTCCTCGCGCGGTGGACGACGCAGCCGTATTACGCGTACGTGGGCGCGATCGCGGCCTGCGGCGTGGCTTTGCTCGCGGCTAGACTTCGGACCGAATGAACGCTCTGCGCGTCGCCGTCATCGGCGCGGGCTATTGGGGCCCGAACCTCGTCCGCAACCTCAACGAAGCGCCGGGCGCGGTCCCGGTCGCGGTCGCCGATCTGTCGGCTGAGCGGCTCGAGACGATCCACAAACGTTTCCCGGCTGTACGCACGACCAAGGACTACCGGGAGCTCTTCGCCGATCCGGAGATCGACGCGGTGTGCATCGCGACACCTGTCGGGACACATCGGCGTTTGGCTGAGGAGGCGTTCGCCTCGGGCAAGCACGTGTTCGTGGAGAAGCCGATGGCCGGCACGATCGCGGAGGCGGAGGCGATCATCCGCGCAGGCGAACGCGCGGGGAAGGTCCTTATGGTCGGCCACACCTTCGTTTACAACCCCGCGGTCGTGAGCGTTCGCGAGCGCATCGTGCGGGGTGACCTGGGAAAGATCTACTACGTCGACAGCCAGCGCGTGAATCTCGGCCTGCACCAATTCGACATCAATGTCCTCTGGGACCTGGGGCCGCACGACGTCTCGATCACGCTCTACTGGCTTGACGAGGAGCCCGATTGGATCCAGGCCGTAGGTGCGTGTTACGTACAGCCGGAGATCGAGGACGTCGTCTTCCTCACCATGGGCTTCCCCTCCGGCACGGTCGCGCACGCCCATCTCTCCTGGCTTGCGCCCAGCAAGCTGCGGACGATGGTCGTGATCGGGTCGAAGCGGATGGCCGTGTATGACGACGTGCAGTCAGTCGAGAAGGTGAAGATCTACGACCACGGCGTCACGGAGCTTTCGCGCGAGGATCTGCTGCGCGCCTACCGTTCGGGCGACATCCGCAGCCCGCGCATCTCGGGGACAGAAGCGCTCCAGATGGAGATGCGACATTTCATCGACTGCATCCGCACCGGCGAGCGGCCGCGTAGCGATGGCGAAGCAGCTCTGCGTGTGGTCCGCGTGCTGGACGCTGGCATGCGTTCGCTCCAGGCCGGCGGATCCCGTGTGGGCTACCGGCAGGAGTCTGCTCGCGCGGAGCCGGCGCGCGCGTGACCTCGCTCGGCGTCGTCGTGCATCCGACGGCCGTCATTGCCGCCAACGTCGAGCTCGGATCGGGCACGGTGATCGGCGAGTACGTCGTGCTTGGCCGCGCGCCGCGCGGAAAGAAGGAGGGCGAGCTCCCGCTGATCATCGGCCCAGACTCGGTCATCCGTCCTTTCACCACGATCTACGCCGGTACGACGATCGGCGCGCGCCTCCAGACCGGACAGGGCGCATCGATCCGCGAAGACAACGTGCTGGGCGACGACGTGTCCGTCGGCACGCATGCGTCGCTCGAGTTCGGCAACCGCCTCGGCTCGCGCGTGCGCATCCACACCGGGTGCTTCCTCGAGCTCGTTACGCTCGAGGACGATGTGTTCGTCGGCCCGCACGTCGTCTTCACCGATGACCCCCATCCTCAGTGCCCCGCGTACCTGCAGTGCGTGAAGGGCGCGACCGTCCGGCGCCGTGCCAGGCTGGGAGCGAACAGCACGATCCTGCCCGGCGTGGAGATCGGCGAGGATGCTCTTATCGGCGCCGGGAGCGTCGTCCGCGAGCGCCGCATCGCGGCTCGCACGGTGTGGGCCGGCAATCCGGCCGTACAGCTCAAGGACGACATCACCGACCTCGCGTGCTTCGTCGGCATCTATTCACATGCGTATGCGTGGCTTGAAGATCCCCCGCTCAAGAAGGGAGCCAGGACATGACCGTTGTCACACAGGAGATCCCCCTCGTCGACCTGAAGGCGCAGTACGCGACGATCCGCGATGAGATCCATCAGGCCATCGATGGGGTGCTCGAAAGCATGCAGCTCACGATCGGCCCGAACGTCCGCGCGTTCGACAAGGAATGGGCCGAGTACTGCGGCACGACGCATGCGATCGGCGTTGGCTCCGGCACCGACGCGCTGCAGCTCGCGATCCGCGCGTGCGGCGTCTCCTCGGGTGACGAGGTCATCACGGTCTCGCATACGTTCTTCGCGACGGTCGAGGCGATCGTCTACGCGAACGCGCGACCGATCCTCGTCGACGTCGACGAGCGGTCGATGCTCATGGACATCGCGTCGGTCGCTTCACGCATCACGCCGCGGACGAAGGCGATCATCCCGGTGCACTTGTACGGACGCACCGTCGACCTGAAGCCGCTGAAGCAGCTCACGCAGGACCGCGGCATCCTTATCATCGAGGACGCCGCGCAGGCGCATGGCGCGCTGCTGGATGACGGCAGGAAGGCCGGCACCGGCGGCCGCGTGAACTGCTTCTCCTTCTATTGCAGTAAGAACCTCGGCGCTTACGGCGAGGCCGGCAGCATCACCACGAACGACGAGAAGCTTGCCGACGATCTCCGCGCGCTCCGCGAGCATGGCCAGTCGACGCGCTACTACCACCCCATCGTCGGCTACAACGCCAGGCTCGACGAGATCCAGGCCGCGATCCTGCGCATCAAGCTACGGCGCCTAGATGAATGGAACTCGCGCCGTCAGGCGATCGCAGTGCGCTACAACCAGCAGCTTGCGGGTCTCGATGTCATCACGCCGGAGATCCCGAGCGGTGGCCGCCACGTCTTCTACTGCTACGCGATCCGCGTCCCGGGTGGCCGACGCGACGCGCTGCGTGCATATCTCACCGAGCGCGGCATCGGGACGCAGATCCACTACCCGGTGCCGATCCACATGCAGGAGGCCGCGCAGTTCCTCGGCTATCGCAAGGGCGATCTGCCGGTGACCGAGAAGGTCGCGGGCGAGGTCCTGTCGTTGCCGATGTTCGCCGAGCTCACCGACGCTCAGATCGATCGCGTGGCAACGAGCGTGACGGAGTTCATGCGGAAGAAGGCCTGACCCGCAGGAACGCCGTAAACCAGCGCGACAGCTCGCCGGCGGTATCGTTCGCGGCGGCGAGCCGCCTCGCGACGTCGTTGATCTTTGCCTCGTAGTTGGGTTCAGCGGGCGCGACGAGCATCGGGTGGGCGACGCGAGCGACGAGGTCGTAAAGACCATAGCGGCGGACGTGCACGATCTCGAAGTGATGTCGCAGGAAGCCCCAGAGCAGCGTCTCGTCGAAGTCTGTGTTGTAGGGCACCGGGGGTATGCGGCTCAGCCCGACCTGCTCGCGGAGCTGGTTAAGAGTCTCGCGGCCCTGGAGCGTGCCCTCCTGCATCACGAAGTGCCCACCCGGTCGGATCACGCGGGCGATGTTCTCGATCGCCACCTGCTGGTTCTCCCACGAGACGAGGTTGATGAGGCAGCGCTGGGCGATGGCCACGCCGAAGCTCTTCTCCGGAAAGGGAAGGGGCGACAGGATGTCTCTGACCTCGAAGGTGATGTTCGTGATGTCTCCGTATTCGCGCTGCGCCCGCTCGATCATCGCCTCGGAAAAATCGATCCCGACGACGTGTTCGGCCTGTCGCGCAAACACTGCCGTCGAGAAGCCATTGCCACAGCCGACGTCGAGGACGCGCTGGCCGGCCGGGACGTAGCGGAGCGCCTCGTCGATCTCGAGCAGGCGCTGGTTGCGGTCCCGCATCGTCACATAGGCGCCCTTGAGCTGTGGATCCTTGGCGCGGCCGTCCCAGGTCCGCTTGACCTGCTCGAGGGACTGCGATGACATGCGGGCACTCCTCAGACCGATAGGGTGTGCCGCCTACGATACCGGCCGCGGCGGGCGCCCTCGCGAGCGCCCACCGGGCGGCAGCTTACGTGAGGTTGTTACCGATGTTGCTGAAGATGTTCGAGATCTGATCGCGGAGGAAGAGCATCGCGACGATGATCGCGATCGCGATGACCGCGATGATGAGTGCATATTCGACGAGACCCTGGCCATCCTCGTCACGTGTGAACTGCTGTAGGTTCATTCTTTGGACCCTCCTTCCGTCCGTTGGCACCTCGCCCTGTTTTCCGTGTAGGCGTCGCTCAACGTCTGTCTCTTGTTAACGAATGATGACCCATGGACGGTCGCCCACATGGGGGAGATCCTTACCGCCTGGCGAGAAGCCCGGCATGAGGCGCCCTTAGGCTGTAACCCGCATGGGTCGCCTCTCGGGCGCGCGCGTCGTCGTCACGGGCGGCGCGGGGAGCGTCGGATCGCACATCGTCGACGCCGCTCTTGCGGACGGCGCGCGCGAGGTCGTCGCGCTCGACGCGCTCGTTCGGGGCGTCCCCGAGAACCTCACCGCCGCGCTCGCCACGGGGCGCGCGCGTTTGGTCGAGATCGACATCCGCGACCGCGAAGCGATCCACGCGAACCTCGTCGGCGCCGACGTTGTCTTCCACCAGGCCGCCCTGCGCTGGACCAGGTGCCAGGAGAACCCGCGCGAGTGCCAGGAGGTAATGGTCGACGGGACCTTCAACGTGCTCGAGGCAGCCGCCGACGCGAAGGTGTCACGCGTGGTCCTCGCATCGAGCGCAGTCGTGTACGGCGAGCCGATGCGCCTTCCGATCGATGAAGACCACCCGCTCAACGGCAGGACCGTCTATGGGGCAGCGAAGGTCGCGAACGAGCAGCTGGGGCGCGCCTTCGCGCATCTCCGGGACTTGCCCGTCACGACACTGCGGTACTTCAACGTGTTTGGGCCGCGTATGGATATCCGTTCGAAATATGTTGAGGTCATGGTCCGGTGGCTCGATCTCATCGACAAGGGCGAACCGCTGTCGCTTTTCGGTGACGGTTCCGCATCAGTTGACTTCATCTACGTCGCCGACGTGGTCAGAGCCAACGTTTTGGCTTGTGAGTCAGACCAAAAGGACGCTATCGTCAACGTCTGTAGCGGCGTCGAAACACGGATGCGCGATCTGGCGACGCTGTTGCTCGATCTGACGGGGAGCTCGGTGGGGATGGAGTTCAAGCCGCAAAGCGCGGGACAGCTTCCGGCTCGCCGCTATGGCGAACCGCGGCGTGCCGAGGAGCTGCTGGGATTCCGTGCGTCGACGAGTCTCGCCGACGGCGTGCGACAGCTGATCGCGTGGCGGCGCGCGGCGCTTGCCGGTTCGACCCGCTGACAGAGGAGGACGAATGGCGACCGAGACGCGACGGAAAATGAGCATCCCGATCACGAAGCCCGCGCTGGGCGAGGAGGAGGCCCGCGCGCCGTACGAGTCGATCAGGAGCGGCTGGGTCACGCAGGGTCCGAAGGTCGCCGAGTTCGAGAAGGCCGTCGCGACGTACGTCGGTGCGAAGCACAGCATCGCTACGACGTCGTGCACCACCGGTCTCCACCTCGCGCTGGCGTCGATCGGTGTCGGTGCTGGCGACGAGGTGATCGTCCCGTCGCTTACGTTCATCGCCTCCGCCAACGCGGTCCTCTACACCGGAGCCGATGTCGTGTTCTGCGAGGTCGACGCGCGCACGCTGAACATCGATCCGAACGACGTCGAGAAGCGGATCACCAAGAAGACCAAGGCGATCATGCCGATCGATCAGATCGGACTCGGCTGCGATATCGACGCGATCAACGCCATCGCGAAGCGCCATGGCGTGGATGTCGTGGAAGACGCAGCGCCCGCGATCGGAGAGTCATACAAGGGCCGCAAGGTCGGCGCGAACGCGCACCAGACAGTGTTCTCGTTCCACCCGCGCAAGGTGATCACGACCGGCGAGGGCGGGATGATCACGACCGACGACGACGCGCTCGCGGACCGCGCTCGCAAGCTGCGCGCGCACGCGATGAGCGTGTCCGACCTCGATCGGCACCGCGCCGACCGCGTGATCATGGAGGAGTACCCGGAGCTCGGCTTCAACTACCGCATGACCGACATCCAGGCTTCGATCGGGCTCGTGCAATTGAGCCGTCTCGATGAGCTTTTGCGCATCCGCCGCGCGAAGGCTGAGCGCTACAACGCCGAGCTCGCCCCCATCCCGGGGATCGCTGTGCCGTACGTGCCGCCATACGCGGAGCACACCTATCAGTCGTACTGCGTGCGACTCACGGACGATCGCCGACTTGATCGCGAGGAGCTCATGACCAACCTGCTTCGGCGCGGCGTGGCCACGCGGCGTGGTGTGATGGCCTCACACCTCGAGAAGACCTACACCTCGCGCTACGGCAAGGTGAGCCTCCCCGTCACCGAGGAGGCAACGCGGATCACGCTGATCATCCCGCTATACGCAGCGATGACCGACGAGGAGCAGACCTACGTGATCGACGCGCTGCGCGAGGAGCTCGCCGGCTAAGTCCGCCTCAGCACCTTATCGCGCGCGACCTGTCCGAGCTGCACGAGGTACTGGCCGATCTCGCGGCGTCCGAACTTCGATTTGCCCAGCTCGCGGTCGCGGAACACGTACGGGATCTCGACCGACTTCCGGTAGCGCGCGCGCGCCATCACCTCGAACCCGATCTTGAATCCGATCGGATTGAGCGCTACGCCGTCGAGCGCCGACCTCCGGATCGCGAAGAAGCCGGAGGTGCAGTCGCGGATCGGGACGAGCACATTCCCCAACAAGCAGGCGGCGCGGGACACGACGCGCCGCCGGAGCGGCCAGTCCTCCGTGCCGCCGCCCGGCACGTAGCGGCTACCGACCGCGAGATCTGCGCCCTCCTCGATCGCGCGCACCAGTCGCGGCACAGTTTCCGGTGGATGCGAGAGGTCCGCGTCCATCACGACCAGCGCGTCGCCACGCGCCTGCGCGAATCCCGCGAGCACCGCCGAGGCGAGCCCGGCTTTTCGGGGACGGCGCACGACACGGACGGGATGCACGTCGGCGTACGACTCGGCGAGGTCCGCGGTGCCGTCGGGCGAGCCGTCGTCGACGATGATCAGCTCCCACGTGCTCGCGGCGAGCGCCGCCGCGAGGCGCGGCACGAGGTGGCGCAGCGAACCGACTTCGTTGTACGTGGGAACGACGACGGAGATGAACGTGCGGCTAGTCTATGTGCCTTGCGCGTCACCTTCGATGCGCGCCATCTGCAAACGGTGGCCCGTATTCGGGGCATCGGTCGCTACACACGCAATCTGCTCGCCGCATTCGCCCGCCTCGCGCCCGACGATGTCGACTGGACGCTGCTGCGCCTTCGCAATTTCCCGCCGGCCGATCCATCGCCACTTCCGCAACATCGCGATCTTCACACGCTGCGTCTGCGCCGGCCGGAACTGTCGATGCTCGCCGTCGATCCGATCCTCTTGTCGGCCGAGCTCGCCGTAGCGCGTCCGCGCGTTTATCACTCGACGCAGCTCGGACTCCCGGCGATACGCGCGTGTCGCGCGGTGATCACGATCCACGACCTCGCCCCGCTGCGCTGGCCCGAGCATTACCTGCGGCTGCCGCACGCGCGCCTCGGCCACGCGTGGGAGTACGCGCTCGCGCGACGCGCCGACGCGATCATCGCGGTCTCCGAGGCCACGCGGCGCGACGTCATCGATCTCCTGCACGTCCCGTCGGAGCGCGTGACCGTCATCCCCGAGGCGGTCGATACCGAGTTCGCTCCGCCATCCGCCGTCGAAGGACGGCGCGTCGCGGCAACTTTTGGCGTGCCGGGCCGGTACGTGCTCTATGTGGGCCAGTTCGATCCACGCAAGAACATGGACGGCCTGCTCGCGGCGTTCGCCCGGGCCGCCGCGATCGACGGCGAGCTGCGTCTGGTCATCGCCGGCGATCTCGGGAAGCTGTCCTCCTTCCTCATGCGCGCGCTCGAGCGGACGCGCGCGCCGCGGGACCGGATCGTGGTGACAGGTCGCGTGGACGACCCGACGCTGGCGGCCCTCTATGCCGGCGCGGAGTGCCTTCTTCACGCGGCCCTCCTCGAGGGCTTCGGCCTGACCCCACTCGAATCGCTCGCGGCCGGCACGCCGGTCGTCGGTTACCGCGTAGGCGCGGTCGAGGAGGTCGTCGACGGCGCCGGCGTGCTGGTCGACCCGAGCGATGCCGATGCGCTGGGCGACGCGCTCGTCGCCTATCTCGGGGACGGGGCACGGCAGCGCGAGCTGCGCGCGAAAGCGCGTCCGCGCGCCGCCGCGTTCTCGTGGGACCGCGCCGCCGCCGACACGCTCGCGGTCTACCGGCGCGTCGCCTAGCCCATACAATTACGTCTCCCGTGGCACGTCGTATCCCTCTTCCACGTCTCACGCAGCGTCAGCGCATGGCGCGGTGGCAGCGCGAGCGTCGCCAGCAGACGATCATCGTCACGCTCTTCTCGGCGATCCTCTTCTTCGTGCTGGGCCTCGTCGCGTGGGCCGCATCCAGCCGCTACTACAACGACAACCTCAAGCCCGCGGTCATATTCGACGGCCACGCCGTGTCGCTGCGCGAGTATCGGCGCGAGCTCGCTTACCAGTACCTGCGCTTCTACGTCGACTACGGCGTTCCGCCCGGCTACGAGAACGACCCGCAGGTCCTCGCGCAGAAGTCCCAATACGAAGGCGTCGCGCTCGACGCGATGATCGAGGAGGCGATCCTCGACTCCGCGGCGCGCGCGGACGGCATCAGCTACGACCGGGCCGCCATCGAGGCGAAGTACAACGAGGACTTCGGCCAGTACCACCCGCGACACATCCTCATCACGCCCAAGGGCGACGACAAAGTTCTCGGCGATCAGCTCGCGCTGGCGAAGGCGCGCGCCATCGCCGATCAGCTGAAGCAGGACCCGAACAACCAGACGCTGTGGAACCAGCTCGCGGCCGCCAGCTCAGACGACTCGAGCAACGCGCAGTCCGGCGGCGATCTCGGTTGGGTCAGCAAGGGCCAGTTCGTCAAGGAGTTCGAAGACGCCGCGAAGGCGCTCCCGATGGGCCAGGTGTCGGATCCGGTCAAGAGTCAGTTCGGGTACCACATCCTGCAGGTCACCGAGAAGCGCGGACCAGAGGAGAACGAGTTCATCAAGCGTGCCGTGTCGTACAAGATCCCGGTCGACGAGATCCGAGCCCGCGCGAAGTACGCGCTGCTGCGCGAGGAGTACACGAACCGAGCGAAGGAGCGCAACACGCAGTCGCCCACGGAGCAGGTGCGCGTGGCGTGGATCCAGGTCGCGTCCCCGTACCCGAGCGCCGGTGGCGACTTCCAAACGTATGCGGCTCAGCTTCAGAAGGTGGCGGACATCAAGAAGGAGTTCGACAAGGGGACAGACTTTGCCGACATCGCGAAGCATTTCTCGGAGGACAGCGCGACGAAGGACAAGGGCGGCGAGCTTGGCTGGTACGCGCACGGCATGCTGACGCAGATCGACGTCGAAAATGAGATCTTCACTGTGGACGTGGGGCTGCGTACGGTCCAGCACAGCGATCGCACCAGCACCGTGTGGTACAAGATCCTCGAGAAAGATCCGGCACGCGCGCTCGACGACGATCAGAAGAAGAAGATCTCGGACAACACATACACGTATTGGCTCCAGCAGCAGAAGATGGCGCATGGCGTACAGAAGCTGGTGCCCGGGCACGAGCTCGACGGCTGATCTTCCCGGCGCGCTCGAGCGGCTCCTCGCGCGCTTTCCCGGCGGCGTCGACCTCATCCCCGCCAGTGGGCTCGACCGGCATTCCTTCTCGACGCTGCGCGCCGTCGTGCTCGTCGTCGATGCGAAGCCCGACCTCGCGCTGCTGCGCAAGCACTACCCCTCGACGCATCCGCTGATCGCGGTGAGCGACGCGGGTGAGCGTCCGCTGACGCTCGAGGCGCTGACCGCTGCCGACGCGCGCTTCGTCGTGTTCCCGCCGGTCGATCCGTACGTCGATCTCGCGTCCGTCGCGGCGATCAGCCGCATCGCCGACCGGCTGCGCGCGCCCGATGGCTGCCCGTGGGACCGCGAGCAGACGCACGCGTCGTTGCGCCCGCATCTGCTCGAGGAGGCGTATGAGGCGCTGGAAGCGCTCGACTCCGGCGACCTCGAGCGGCTGCGGGACGAGCTCGGGGACCTCCTGTTCCAGGTCGCGATACACGCACAGCTTGCGTACGAGGAGGGTGCGTTCGATATCGCGGACGTCGCGCGACGCCTGGGTGAGAAGCTGGTGCGCCGTCACCCGCACGTCTTCAAAGGCGTCGCGATCGAGGGCGGCGACCTCCTCGCGCAGTGGGAGCGCATCAAGCGCGAAGAGCGCGCAGGAGTGCCGGAGCGCGCGGCCGGCACGCAGAGCGCCCTCGGCGGCGTGCCGAAGGATCTCCCGGCGCTCTTCGCGGCCGAGCGGCTGCAGGAGCGCGCGTCGCGAGTTCGCCTCGTGCCGCCGCGCATCGACCTGCCGGTGGACGTCGACGATCCCGAATTCCTCGGCGAGCTGCTCTTCGATCTCGTCGGCGCGGCGCGCGAGCAGGGCTTCGATGCCGAGACCGCGCTGCGCGAGGCGAACGAGCGTTTCATGCGTCACGTTGCGCGCGTCGAAGCGCGCGCCGTGGCGGACCGTCGCGCGCTGGAGTCGTACTCTGCCGACGAGATGCGAAGGCTGTGGGACGAGACGACGCAGTGAGCAAGTTCAAGCGGCCTGACGGTCGCGCCAACGACGCGCTGCGTCCGATCACCATCGAGGTCGGCGTGTCGAAGTTCGCCGAAGGGTCGGCGCGCGTCTCGTTCGGCGACACGCAGGTGCTCTGCCTCGCGACGCTGCAGGACAGCGTGCCGCGTCACCTCGAAGGCAAGGAGCAGGGGTGGGTGACCGCGGAGTACGCGATGCTGCCGCGCTCGACGCCCGAGCGCAGCCAGCGCGAGAGCATCGCCGGACGTCCCGGCGGACGCACGTTCGAGATCCAGCGGCTCGTGGGGCGAGCGCTGCGCACCGCAATCGAGCTCAAGGCACTCGGGTCGCGCAGCGTGATCGTCGACTGCGAGGTCATCCAGGCCGATGGGGGGACGCGGACCGCGGCGATCACCGGCGGATACGTCGCGCTCGCGCACGCGGTGCGCAAGATCACGCCGTCGCCGCTGCGCCGCAACGTCGCGGCGGTATCCGCGGGGTTCGTGCGTGGCGAGCTCATGCTGGATCTCGCTTACGCCGAGGACTCGATCGCCGACGCGGACGTGAACGTGGTCGCGAACTCCGACGGCCAGCTCATCGAGGTGCAGGGGACGGCGGAAGGGAAGCCGTTCTCCAAGGCCGACTTCGACGAGGTCCTGGACCTCGCGCTGCGTGGCATCGCGCAGCTCATCGAGGCGCAGCGCGCCGCGCTGCGGTGATCGAGCGGCTGCTCATCGGGAGCGGGAATCCCGGGAAGCAGCGCGAGTACCGCGACCTCCTCGCCGGCCTCGATCTCGCCGTGCCCGGTGACCTCGATCCCGTTCCACCCGAGCCTGACGAGACGGGCGCGACGTACGCGGAGAACGCGTCGCACAAGGCGCGCGCGTACGCCGCGGCGACGGGCCTGCGCACCGTCGCGGACGACTCGGGCCTCGAGGTCGATGCGCTGCGTGGCGCGCCCGGCCTACGCAGCCGTCGCTTCTTCGGCGAGGCTGCGAACGCGGCGGAGCGCAACGAGAAGCTGCTCGCGCTGCTCGACCGCGTCAAGCAGCGTGGCGCGCGCTTCGTCTGCGTCACGGCGCTCGCATGGCCCGACGGTCGCGCCCTGCTCTTCGACGGCGAGGTCCGCGGTGCGATCGGCCTCGCGCCACGCGGCGAGCAGGGCTTCGGCTACGACCCGCTCTTCGTGATCGCCGGCGACGGGCGGACCATGGCCGAGCTGCCCGCGGACGAGAAGCACCGTATCTCTCATCGCGGGCTCGCCGCCGCCAAGCTGCGCGCGTACCTCGGCGGCACGCCCCGATGATGCGCGCGCGCATCGTCCACCACAGCGAGTACCTCGCGCTGTCGTTGCTGCTCAGCGGCGCGGCGATCTGGCAAAAGGACGAGATCACGGCGTGGTTCTGGTTCTGGCTGTTTGCGCCGGACCTCTTCGGCCTACTGCCGGCATTCCTCTTCGGTCGCTCCGTCGGACGGGGCTATATCCCGCCGCGCGCGGTGTGGCTCTACAACCTCTGGCACAACTTCACGCTGCCGATGGTCATCTCGGTGGCGTTGCTGTTCTTCTTCGCGGGAAACGTGTGGCCGCTGCTGGGCTGGCTCCTGCACATCGCGCTCGATCGCCTGATGGGCTTCGGGCTCCGTGGCGACGACGGCGGTCAGGCGCTGATCTAGCGCCGTTACGGCGCTTTCGTAACGCTCTTCGTCACGGTCTGCCCGGTGTTGGTCGTGATCGTGAACGTGTACGTGTCCGGAGGCCACGACGTTCCGAGCCTGCTCCAGTACACGCCGTACTGATCGACGACCTGGAAGCCGCCGCTGTTCGTGAAGCCCGTCGCGGCTCCGCGGATCGACATCGTGACCGTCGCATTCGGCGCGAAGCCGTACAGCACGAAGGTCGGGCCATTCCCGCCCGTGCCGGCGGCGCTGTCGGCGGCGAACGCGATACCCGGTGCCGTCGCGAACGCGCGGATGCGCGTGGAGACGGTCGAGGAGAAGTCGCTCGGAGTGCGCCTGGGCATCGCCTGGTACGCCTCATCGAAGCTGAAGCCGGCGCCGAGCAGTCGCAGGATCTCGATCTCGCCTGCGATCCCGAGCTCGTCACGCAGCAGCTGGACGATCTGCTGCGCTTCGGCGTACTGGTGGTCGGCGGCGGGATCCTGGCGAGAGTTCCAGACGCGCTGCGACGTCAGCTCATCAACGGTGAACAGCCGCGAGTTCACCGCCATCGAAACAGCTTCGTACTGGTTCAAGATGCGCCACCAATCCGAGCCCGGGATCGTGAATTCCTCAAGCCGCGCGGAACCTTCGTTCAGCCAGGCGGGAACGAATGCGTCGCCTGCGATCTCGTCGATGATCATGTGCGTCAACTCGTGTCGTCCGACCGTCGGCGGCTTCTGGTCGTTGCTGCGTGCCCAGTCGATGGCGACCTTGCCCTGGTAGTAGACACCGGCGGTCTCGAAACGGCTTTCGATCGGCGCCGAGACGAAGGCCGGCGCGATGCCGAGGATCGCAGTCTGTGCGGCGCTGTAGCTGCCGTCGGTCGCCATGACGTAGACCTGCGGCCTGGCCGTGAAGCTGCGTGCGTAGTCTTGCTGGATACGCGAAACGTCGGCGTTGATCTGCGTACTGATCGTCGCGGCGTCGAATCTCGTGAGCGTGGTCTCGGCGTAGACGTCGGCGGCTCCGGTCGTTCGCACGAGGAAGGAGAGGCCACCCACGGTCACGGGCGTCGGCGCCTGGACGGATAGCGGGATCGTCTCCGACGCCGCGCCGGCCGTCGCGGTGATCGTCCCGACGCCGGCCGAGGCGCCGGCGGTGAAGCTGCCGCTCGCGCCGACGCTGCCGAGCGCCGGCGGCACGACGCTCCACGTCGGCACCACCTGCGGCATCACCTCGTCGAACTGATCCTTCACCGTCGCGACGAGCTGAGCCGTCTCGTCGGTCCCGAGTCGCAGCCCGGACGGTGTGAGCGTGACCGCGGTCGGCGTCGGGAACGTGCTGACCGTCGCGGGGAAGCCTTCGTAGATCATCGTGCCGTCGCCGCCCTCGAAGTTGAGCTCGGTCACGATCGCGGCGATGTTCCCACCCTGCGCGTCGACGACTACGCCGTATTGCGTGTCGTCGGAGAGGCCCGCAACGTTCCGCGGATCGACACGAAGCGCGTCGCCACGGCTGAACGGTCCGATCGACTGACGCGACACCAGTGCACCGTCCGCGAAGCGGTACCAGCGCAGCGTCGCGCTCGTCGCTCCCGTGGACTGCACCACGATCGGCGTGCTCCAGCCGCGCGACCCGCCGAGCGCGCGCGTGACGTTCGGCAGATAGGCGCGGTTGCCCTGGCCCGCGGCGCCGATGTAGCCCATCGCCGCGCCTGCCGCGAGCGTCGCGTCGATGACGGCGAACGCGCCGCCGCTCACGACCAGCGAGTACTCGCCGACGCTCAGCTGGGGATTGGTTTCTGGATCGAAGAACCAGGTCGCGCCCGGCTTGATCGGTGCCGGCGCTGTGATCGCGAGCGCGGCGCCGCTGCCGCCGAGGCGTCGGAACGTCAGCGTCGGAGTCCCATCGACGGCGGCGGCATTCTGGACGAGGACGCCGTTCGCGTACGTCTTCGGAGCGACACCATCGCGACGCACGTACGGCAGGAACACGTCGCCGAATGACGGTTGTGCGATGCCGTTGTAGCTGAAGCCGCGCGGAGCGGGCGAGGTCGAGGCGTCATCGTGCGCGTTGACGATCACGCCGATGGGCTGCGTCGACGTGAGCACGACCGAGTAGTAGCGGCCCGCGCGGAGCTGGGGCTCGACCGACGGGTCGATGAAGCGCGATCGGCCTGGCGCGACCGTCCGGGTGATCGTCGCGCTCGACGCGCCGTCGTAGCTCTGGAAGCGCGCCGTTACCACGGCGTCCGCCGTGCCGAAGTTCTGCATCACGAAGGTGGTCACCCAGCGCAGGTTGCAGGTCGCGTCGGTCTGCGGGACCGCGGTGCACGGCGCCGGCTCGGATCGCGCGACGAACGGGAGGTACACCGTCGTCGCGCCCGAGGTCAGCCCGTTGTACGAGAGCGCTTCGGCGCGGGCCGGGTCTCCGAGTCCCTGATGCTCATTGACCACCGAGACGACCTCGGAGCCGAATGACTTCACGACGACGGAGAACTGGGCGTCGGGCGGGAGATCGGCGTCGTTGTTCGGGAAGTCCGCGAAGCTCGTGGCGGGAGCGAGATCGCTCATCCTGCGGCAGGTGACCAGGCCACCGTCGCTGAAGCGGAAGAACGAGATCTCGAGCGTGGCCTTCTTGACGCCGACGTTCTGCACGATGAACGGCGTCACCCAACCCGACGGCCCGCCGAGCATCTTCGTGATGTTCGGGAGGAAGATCGTCGTCGTAAAGGTTCCCGGCGTGCCGCACGCGGACGCCAAAACGTTCCGGGAGCCCGCGAGCGTCGTCGCCGCCACCGCCGGTCGCGTGCTCGCGCCGAGCGTGACCGCGAGCGCACACACAAGCGCGAGCGCGAGCTTCCTCACGGCGGTGAGTATCGATGAGCATCGAGCGGCGTTGGTCTCGGTGCGGTCCCTACTTCCGGCCGAGAAGCTCGCGGAGCGCGGCCAGATCGCGCGCGTACTCCTCATCGGGAATCTTCGGCTCGTCCTGCATATCGGTGCGCATGAAGTGCGGCGGATGGCCCGGCTCGCCGTCGCTGGGGTAACGCGGCACGACGTGCGTATGCAGGTGAGGCACTGAATTGCCGAGCATCTCGAAGTTCATCTTGATCGGCCTGTACTGCGTTTCGACCGCGCGGCCGACGCGGAGCACCTCGTCGAAGTACGCGCTTGCCTCGTCCGTGCTCAGCTCCGTCGGATCCGATACGTGGCGGCCGCGCCAGATCACGACGCAGTAGCCGCGCTGTCCGACCTCGCGCCGGACCAGGAATGCATCGGAGAACCGACCCGCCGCGATACGGACGTTCCCGTGCACCTCGTCGGGCCGCCCTTCGGCGCACATCGGACAGTCCTTGCCACGCATGCGCTCGCTCCAGTCCGTGGGCCACTCGCGCGTCATCGGTCCGGAACGGTAGCGCCTCGCGCGAACGCGGTGATCCGTTCGAGGTCGGGAACGTAGCCGTCGGTCGTGTCGACGATCAGACGCGGCATGCCGATGTCGATCTGGTGCTCCGCGTCACCCCCGGACCACTCCTCGAGCACGGCATTGTCAACGTGGACGCGGTGTCTGCCGTGGGCCGCGTTTGGTGATGACCGGCAACGCGAGAGACGCCCCCAGGGGCGAGCGCGAGCGTCGTCTTGCCCGTTGCCGGCGCGCCCCCCGACGATCACGAGGCTGCGGCTCACGATCCCAACGGTATCGCCCCGCCGTCGTACACGAGACGACCATCGACGAGACGCGCGACGTCCCAGAGCCGATGCGGCTGGCTCTTCCCGGGCGCCAGCAGATGCACCACCTCCCAACCGTCAACGGTCAGGCGATCCGACAGCAACCGGCGGTGGCAGCGCCACCACAGCGTCTCCGCGCACATGAACGCCGTCGGTTCCCCGCGCGCGAGCGCGTCGAGCCGTATGTAGTCCGCGGTGAACTCCGCACTCGCCATGTGATCCGCGTAGCCCCGGAACGCGTCGACTCTGAGCGCTGTGTGCGGCGAATCGGGAACCGCGTCACGTCGGCCGCCGAGCCCGCGCAGATGCACGTACTCGATGCCGGCGTCCTCGAGCGATGCGCCGAGCGCCGCTTGGCCGAACTGCGGATGCCGGTGCGAACCCGGTGCGCTGCGGATGTCCGCCAGCACCTGCACGTCCGCCGCGCGCAGGATGTCGACGAACGCCGCGATCGGCCGCGTGCCGTGGCCGACGCTGTAGATGTTCGGCATGCACTCAGTGTGAAAGACTCGTTTCGTGAAGGTCGCGTGGCTGCATCCGGCACCGGCGGTTCGCATTGGCGAAGCCGTGGAGGTGGATGCGTGAGCGACATCACCGTGCGCGCGGTCTCGCCGGACCAACACGAAGCGGTCATGCACTACTTCGACATGGTCGCGTACGCGGACAATCCGAACTGGGCGCGCTGCTTTTGCATGGAGAGGCTCGTCGAGGACTACGAGGCGCGGACCAAGCAGCAGAACCGCGCGCAGCGCAGCGAGCTCATCCTGTCGGCGAAAGCGAACGGCCTCGTCGCGTACCGGCTTGGTCGCGTCGTCGGTTGGTGTCACGCCGCGCCGAAGACCGAGCTACTGAACGTCGAAGGCACGAAAGATCCGAAGGTCGGCGCGATCGTCTGCTTCGTCGTCGCGCCGGACCAGCGGCGGCAGGGCGTCGCGACGACGCTGCTCGAGGCCGCGCTCGATCATCTGAAGACCCGCGGGATGAAGGCCGTCGAGGCGTACCCGGTCCTCGGCGAGATCGACGCAACCCGCTGGAGCCAGATCAACTACATGGGGCCGCTCGCGATGTACGTGAAGGCCGGTTTCGAGATCGTCGAGAGGGACGCCGACCGCGCCGTGGTGCGCCGGGCGCTCTAGGCTGATGTCATGAAAGCCCGCGTCGTCGGCCTGCATCTGCACGAGCGCCACGGCGAGCACCCGCGCGCCGTCGCGGAGGTCCTCGGCCGTGTCGGCGGTGGGATCGAAGGCGACTCGCACGCGCACCGGGCCATGCGCGCCGTGGTCATCGTCGACAGCTCCACGCACGTGGCGCTGGGCCTGCGGCCGGGCGACCTGCGCGAGCAGATCACCATCGACGGGCTGCCCGGCGTGAGCGCCCTCGCGACGGACACCGAGCTGCGCGTCGGCGGGCTCACGCTTCGAGTGAACGGTGACGCCGCGCCGTGCCTGCACATCGGCGAGCTCATCGGCGTCGACGACGCCGCGGCCTTCCAGGCGTCCCTCGCGGGTCGTCGTGGTGCGACGTGCACCGTCGTCGCGGCCGACGGCCCGGCTCGGATCGGCGACCTGGTCGAGGTCCTGCCAGCCCGTGTTCGTGTCTAGCGCACCGTTTCGCCACCATCTCGGCGCTGTTCCGCAACCTTCCCTTCCGGTACAAATTCCGGCAGTGACAAAGGTTCGCTCGTCCGCAGCAGCAGGCACCGCAGGAGGTGGAGGCTGAGTCGCGTCTGCTGAGCGAAACGTCGAGACCGACGAAGCCTCCCAAGACCGGGAGGCTTTTCTGTTTGGTAAGGAGGTAACGGTGAGCGACGAGCGCGATGCCTGTGCGCTGGTCTCGATCGCCCGCAAGGATGGTCGGCCATCGCGCGAGGTGCTCGACGGCGTGCTCCAAGGCATGGCCGCGCTCGCGCACCGCTCCGGCCTCGTCGACGGCGAGGGAGACGGGGCCGGCGTGCTCACCGACATCCCGCGCGGTCTCTGGGCGAACGTTCTTCGCGCGTCGGGCAGCGACGCGGGCCTCGTGCGCAGCGGACGCTTCGCGGTCGCTCACCTGTTCGTCCCGCCGACCGACGGGGACGCGGATCAGGCGGCGATCCGCCGCAGCCTGGTGCGCCACGGCATCGAGACCCTCGCCGAGCGCGAGGGCACGACCGACAGCAGCGTGCTCGGTCCGCGCGGCCGCACCGAGGAGCCGCGCTTCTGGCAGCTCGCGCTTCTTGCGCCGACGCGCGACGGCCCCGGGTCGCGCGCGCTCTACCAGGCCGGTGTCGAGATCGAGCGACTGACCGCCGCGACGATCGTGAGCCTCTCGCGTCATACCGCCGTCTACAAGCTGCGGGGCGCCGGCCATCAGCTGCCGCGGTACTTCGCGGATCTCGGCGACCCGCGCTTCGCCACCTCGATGGCGTTCGGCCACAACCGCTATGCCACGAACACGAGCACGAGCTTCGACCGCGTCCAGCCGTTCGCGTCGTTCGCGCACAACGGCGAGATAAACACCATCGGCCGCCTGCGCGAAGAGGCGAAGGCGCTGCGCATTCCGCTCTCACGCTCCGGCAGCGACTCGCAGGACGTCGACGCGGTGCTGCGCGGCATGGTCCTCGGCATGCGGCTCACACCGATCGAGGCGATCGAGCTCCTGTTCCCGCCGATCGTCAACGAGATCGGGCGCATGCCCGCCGAGCTGCAGGACCTGTACATCCAGGCGCGCGCCGCGTTCGGTCCCTTCGCGCAGGGTCCGGCCGCGTTCCTCGCGCGCGTGGGCGACACGTGCCTCTTCGGCGTCGACGCGCTCGGCCTGCGTCCCCTGTGGCACGTCGAGACGCCCGACGAGCATGTCTTCGCGAGCGAGCGTGGATTCATCCCGCTCGAGCGTTACGTACGCGATCCATACCCGCTCGGACCCGGCGAGCGGGTCGGTCTGCGGCGCTCGAATGCCGGGTGGCGCTTCCTCGACCAGGAGGCGCTGCGGCGCGCGTTCGTCGCGGACCGCACGACGCGCGGCGTCACCGTGCAGGGAATACGCGATCGGATGGAGTGCGGCGGTCCGGAGGAAGAGCTCGAAAGCGTCCGCCGTCCCGGTGCGCGGCGCGAGCCGACGGCGCGGTGGCAGATCGCGACGCCGCCCGACGAGCTCGAGGACCCCTCGCAGCGGCGCGAGCAGCAGTTCGCGTCGCTCGGCTTCGAGCCAGACGATCTGAAGATGGCGCAGTTCGCGGCGCAGACCGCGAACGAGCCGATCGGCTCGCTCGGCTGGGACGGGCCGCTCGCGGCGCTGTCCGCGGCGCGCCCGAATCTCGCGGACTACCTGCACGAGACGGTCGCGGTGGTGACCAATCCCGCGATCGACCGCGAGCGCGAGATCGAGCACTTCTCCACGCGCGCGCTTCTCGGGCCGCACCCGTCGCCGCGCGCGGCGTCGACGCGCAGTGGCGATCGCGGGCGCTGGATCGAGCTGCGGATGCCGATCCTGCTCGGCGGTCACGCGCCCGAGACCGGCCTGCGCGGCGACGATCATCGCCCGCTCGCGCGGAAGCTGGGGACGTGGATCGTCGAGGACATCGTCGCGCAGTTCACCGCCGACGGCGCGCGCGTGCCAGTGATCCTCGAGGCGGACCGCGACTGGGAGGAGCATCCACGCGACGCCCTTGCGCGTCTCGGCGCGCAGGCCTGTCGCGGCGTGCGCGGCGGCGCGACGCTCGTCGTCGTTCAGGACCGCCACGTCGTCGAGGAAGGACGTGCCTGGCTCGATCCGCTGCTCGTCGTCGCCGCCGGGCACCGCGCGCTCATCACGCAGCCATCGCGCAACGGATCGCTGCGACGCGAGTGCGCGCTCGTCGTGTCGGCGGGCAGCCTGCGCAACCTCCACGACCTCATGGTCGCGCTCGCGCTCGGCGCCGACGCGGTGAACCCGTACCTATTGCTCGAATACGCGCTCTCGCTCGGCGATCCCGACGCGCTGCCGAATCTCGTCGAGGCGCTGCGCAAGGGGATGGAGAAGGTGATCTCGACGCTCGGCGTGCACGAGATCCGCGGCTACGGCCGGCAGCTCTCCGCCATCGGCGTGGCGCCCGAGGTCGCGCGCGTGCTCGGGGTCACGACGTTCTGCGCGAGCGACGAGAGCGGTCTCTCGTGGGAGCGGATCGGCGCCGACGGGTTCGATCGCGGCACGATGCTCCGCGAGCGACGACCCGCGCGCATCGAGCCGGTGTTCCGCATCTACCCGCGCGTGTGGAAGGCCGGGCTGGCGGTCGCGAATGGCGAGCAGCCGTATCGGGCGTTCGCCGAAAAGCTCGAGGAGTTCGAACGCACCCATCCCGTATCGCTCCGCCACCTTCTCGACTTCCGCGCTCCGCTTGACGGCGAGCCTGTAACGCTCGCGCGCACGAAGACCGGCGAGCACGACGCGCCCGTGTACATCTCGTCGATGTCGTTCGGCTCGCAGGGCGAGACGGCGTACCGCGCGTATGCCGAGGCGATGGCGCGGATGGACCTCCTGTGCATCAACGGCGAGGGCGGCGAATTGCCCGATCTCATCGGTAAGTACCCGCGCAACCGGGGCCAGCAGATCGCGTCCGGTCGCTTCGGCGTATCCGCGCTCCTCGCGAACTCATCCAACTACCTCGAGATCAAGATCGGTCAGGGCGCGAAGCCGGGCGAGGGCGGCCATCTCCCGGCGAAGAAGGTCTCGGTGAAGGTCGCGCTCGCCCGCAACGCGCGGCCGGGCGTGGACCTCATCTCGCCGTCGAACAACCACGACATCTATTCGATCGAGGACCTTGCGCAGGTCGTCCACGAGCTGAAGACCGTCAACCCGCGCGCGCGTGTCGCGGTGAAGATCCCCGTGACGCCAGACGTCGGGATCATCGCCTGCGGCGTCGCGAAGTCGGGCGCCGACATCATCACTTTGTCGGGATACGACGGCGGCACCGGCGCCGCGCGGCAGCACGCGCTGCGGCGCGCGGGTCTGCCGGCCGAGATCGGCGTGACCGAGGCGCACCGCGCGCTCGTCGCGAGCGGCCTGCGCGACCAGGTGCAGGTGTGGTGCGACGGCGGGATGAAGAGCGCGCTCGACGTTGCGAAGATGCTCTGCCTCGGCGCCGACCGCGTCGGCTTCGGGACCATGGCGATGGTCGCGATCGGCTGCACCATCTGTCGCGGCTGCCAGCTCGATACCTGCCACGTCGGCATCGCCACGCAGATCGCGTCGGCGTTCGAGGCGACGGAGCGCGGCCTCAAGCGCTTCGAGCCGCAGGAGTTCGAGCGCGCCGTCACGAATCTCATGCGCTTCTTCGGCGCGCTGCGTGACGAGCTCGCGCGTGTCACCGCGCTCCTCGGCGTGGCGTCCACCGAGGAGCTCGTCGGCCGCACCGACCTCCTCGCGCAGGCGCGCGGACTCGATCGCGTAGATCTCTCCGGCCTCCTCGCTCCTGCGGGTCCCGTACGGCGCGGCGGCCGCGAGCTGCGCGTGCTCGCCGCGGCGGGCGGGCCGCTCGTCGAGGCGGACGCTGGTGACGAGTCGGAGCGGCCGCGGCTCGGGAGCGAGCATCGGTTCGTCGCGACGGCGACGGCTGGTGAGCTCGCGCGCCAGCGCATCGCGGGCGCGGTCGTCACCGAGCTCGCCTCGTCGTTCGGGCACGGGTCCGTCGCGGGGAACGGTTTCGGCGCGTACTCGACCGACGGCGTGTCGCTGCGGATCGCCGGGGGCGCGCAAGACGGGGCGGCGAAGACCGCGCTCGGCGGCACGTTCGCCGTGCTGAAGGCGCGCAACGCGAGCGGCGACTTCGTCGACGGCTCGGTGGGGAAGTGCTTCGGCTACGGCGCCCAGCGCGGTCGCTTCTACGTGCAGGGCGGCGCGGACGCGCGCGCGGGCATCCGTCTCTCGGGCGCCGACGTGCTCTTCGGCGGCGACCTCCGCGGCTTCGCGTTCGAGTACATGACCGGGGGCCGCGCGGTCGTCCTCGGCGATCCGGGTCGCTGGATCTGCTCCGGCATGAGCGGCGGCGTCGTGTTCCTCCGCCACGATCCGCCGCGGGGCCTCGACGAGCGCGGTCTGCGCGACCGCTTCGCGAAGGGTGCGAAGGTGAGTCTGCGGCCGCCGTCATCCGACGAGGATCTTGTGTCGCTGCGCGATCTCGTCGGCAGCTATGCGACGCTGCTGTACGAGAGTGGGCAGACGGAGATCGCCGTGGCGACACGGGCTCTGCTCGATGATGCTGCCGCCCACTTCCGCGTCGTACGGCCGGGCGCGGACATCGTGGATCAGACGATCTCGACGGAGTGACGCTCGCGTACGCTCCGGGGGTGGCGTATTACCTTTTCAACTTGGTGAGAGGAGACGCCGCGAAGGGGTCGGCGCTGCTCGAACAGGCCGCTGGGTTCCTGCGGGTCCGGATGTGGGGCATCGACGCAGACGAGCACCACCGCAACGCGCTTGCCTCCGGCGACCTCGTCCTCATCTATCTGGGCGCACCCCAGCGGGAGTTCATCGCCCGCGCCGCGCTTGCCTCTGCGGCCCATGACTGGACACCGTCCGAAGCACGGGTGTACCCGGGCGATTCCCCAGGCGGAGTGTTGCTGGCTCGGGTCGAGGAATGGGACCCGCCCGTACCGATGAATACCGTGCTGTCGCAAATCGACCCGGCAGGGAATGCCAAGGCCGAATTCCCTACGGGCGTCGTTCGGATCACCGCTCACGAATACGAGACCGCCATCGCCGTGGCGGCCGGACGTGCGCCCTCGACTGGCTGAAGGGGGTCGGGGGACATTCCTGAACCGCTCAGCCCAGGCGGGCGAGCAGCCTCTCGAACAGCTCGGCGCCGCTCCGCACCCGTCGCGGCCCCACTGCGAGCAGATCCGGCGTGAGACCGTCCCCAGGAAGACCGAAGCGGACGCGTCCGGGCTCGAGCTCATCGATCGCGCGGTACCACCGCAGGAGCGAGTCGCGCAATAGGACGTGTCGCTCGAAGCCACGACGCCGGCGCGTCGTGTCGGAATCGCGGCGGGCACGCAGCGTCGCTTCCGTGACGTCGGACACCAGATAGAGATCCGCGAGCGCGTACGCGCCGGCGCTGAACGCCGCACGCGACGCCTCGCGCTGCAGCTCCCACTCCCGTTCCGACACCTGCCCCGAACGCCAGAGTGTCCAGACGTAATGCAGCTTGAACGGGTCGACGTCCACCACCACCAATCCGTCACGCCGTTCGCGCTCGAGCACCTTCCGCCAGCGATCGATATTCCGTTCGACCCAGAAACGCGCGTTCGCCTCGGGCTCGGTCGGGACGGTGGCGTGATCGGGCGGCGCCTCGACGAGCGCGTACGTGCCCGCGTGCGTGCGGCACCACGTCGTCTTACCCGCGCCGCTCGGGCCCTCGACGACGACGATCACGCGCGGCAGCCTATCTGCCTCGGACGGGGTAGTACGAACGGAGTCGTCTCTCGGTACCGATTCGCCTATGGCGCCTCTCGTGTGTGGGCCGGAGAGTGCGGGTAGCGCCACCGTGCAGCGGTGGCAAGGCAGGGGAGGCGCGCGGTGTTACGACGGGGGGCCGGTCGTCGCTCGGTAGCCCACGCGTTCGCGACCTTCGTCGCGCTCGCCGTCACCATGACCATCGTCGCGTTGTCCTTCGGCCTTCTCGCCGTCCGCTTCGTCGGACTCGATGCGTACGTCGTGCAGGGCGGACCGACGGAGCCGCTGCTGCCGATCGGCTCGCTCGTTCTCGTCGCGCCGATCCCGTCCGACGCCGTCCGAGTCGGAGATCTCGTGACGGTCACGCTTCCGGACCGCGTCCTCACACATCGCGTCATCGCGATCGAGCGGGACGGCGGCCGCGAGGTGTTCATGCTGCGCGGCGATGCCGCGGCCTCGCCGGACCCGGTCGCAGTCCAGCCCGCGCCGGTCGTCGGCAAGCCGTGGGTCGCGATCCCAACGCTCGGCTACGCCGTCAGCTACGCCGAGGCATACTCGCCGCCCATCTTCATCGGGCTCGTCGTGTGGATGCTCGTCGTCATCGCGGTGCGCGCGCTCGCGCCGTACATGTCGACCTCGCGGAGGCGCGTTCCGGCTTAGATTTCTTCGTGTGCGCTATTGATTTTGATATCGAACAAATGTACTATCCGACGCGTGAAGCGGTGCTCCGGATGCCACGAGACGAAGCCCTATTCGGAGTTCCACAAGAACCGCGCTCGCCGAGACGGCCATCAGGGCTACTGCAAGCCTTGTCGAGCCGTGATCGATCATGCCGAGTACGAGCGCTCGCGCGGGAAACCGAAGGTACGAACGTGGGAGCGTGGCCGAGCCGCATGGCTTCTCAGTCTCAAGACTGGACGTCCGTGTACGGACTGCCAGCGCATCTTCCCGCCGCAGGTCATGCAGTGGGACCACCTCCCTGGAACGCTGAAGCTCGGCGACATCAGCACGGGATTTCGAGGGCGGTCGCGAGAGCAGGTCCTCGAAGAGCTCACCAAATGCGAGCTTGTCTGTGCGAACTGCCACACGATTAGGACCTTCGAACGTAGTGGCTGGGCATCGTCGTGGTCCGTGAGCGAAACGAACGCGCTCTACGTGTTCCGGGTTGAGCGCGCCGTCGCGTAAGACGTGTCCGGATCAAGCGAGCAAGAATCGGCCGAGGCTCAGGCCAACATCGGTGGCATCGCCGCGAACGCAATCCTCAGACGCTGCGCGATCTGCAAACTTTGGAAGGCTCAAAGCGAGTTCCACAACTCGCGTACGGGTCAGTTCTCGTACTGCCGAGAGTGTCGTCGCGCTTACGACCGGTGGTACTACCAGACGCGAGGGCGAGACGCGCGTCTAGCACGCGAACGAAAGCGCGTCAAAGCGTCACGCGCATGGATGGCCTCGCTCAAGAACGGCCTTCCTTGCGCAGATTGCGGACAGACGTTTCCGAGCTTTGTCATGCACTGGGACCACCTGCCCGGATTTGAGAAGGTCGGATCGATCAGCGAAATGGTCGAGAACCGGCCGCGTACGCTTGTCCTCGACGAGTTGAAGAAGTGCGAGCTCGTGTGCGCCAATTGTCACGTGCTCCGTACCATTGACCGCGCGGGGCGTAGCGCAGCCTGGTAGCGCGCCAGATCTGGGATCTGGAAGTCGAGAGTTCGAATCTCTCCGCCCCGACAGCGTGTGACGGATCCGATAGACCCCTTCTACCCGACGTGACGAGGGTCGCATCGACGTCGGGTCACGCGGCGTGACGTTTCCCCGTACGCTTGTCCGGCGCATCTCGAGGAGGACGGAAGGGTTGTTCGCAGCCTGGGGCCGCTTCGTCTACCGCCGCCGCTGGCCGGTCCTCGTCCTCTCCATCCTTCTGCTCCTGGCGTCGGGCTTCATCGCCGGACGTGGCGGCAAGCTCGAGAGCGGCGGGTTCATCGAGACCGCCGAGTCGGGACGCGCCTCGCGTCTGATCGAAAAAGAGCTCCCGATCGTCGGGGGTTCGACCTTCACGCTGATCTTCTCGAGCGACACGCTCAGGGCGAGTGATCCCGAGTTCCGCGCGGCGGTCGAGGCCGCGCTCGTCCCGCTCCGCACCGATCCGCGCAAGGACTCGATCATCACGCCGTACGACACGTCGGTCCTCGACCCGTCGCGGCAGATCTCCAAAGACGGTCACGCGATCGCCGTCGACGTCGCCGTCAAGGACACGATCGATGTCGCGCGCGATTACTACCCCGAGCTCCGCGCGAAGGTCACCTCCGACAAGCTGAGGGTCCAGGCCACCGGCGTGCTCGCGATCAATAACGGCTTCAACGCCGTGTTGTTCGCCGATCTGCAGCGCGCGGAGGTCGTCGCTCTGCCCCTCGCGCTCATCCTGCTGCTGGTCGTGTTCGGCGCGGTCGTCGCCGCGCTGATCCCGCTCGGCACCGGACTGCTGGCGGTGATGAGCGGCATCGCCGGCATGTTCCTGTTGTCGCACATCACCGGCGTCTCGGTGTACGCGCAGAACGTCGTCACACTCATCGGCCTCGGTGTCGCGATCGACTACTCCCTCTTCGTGACGAGTCGGTTCCGCGAAGAGCTGAAACGCGGCCGGAGCCGTGAAGACGCGCTGGCGATCGCCATGTCGACCTCCGGTCGCGCGGTGACGTTCTCGGGCATCACGGTGGCGATCGGTCTCTCCGGCATGCTCTTTTACGAAGGCACGTTCCTTCCGTCCATGGGGCTGGCCGGCGCGATCGTCGTGGCGAGCGCGGTCTTCTACGGTCTGACGTTCCTGCCTTCGCTCCTCGCCCTCCTTGGACCGCGCGTCGACCGCCTGCGGGTCCCGATCTTCCAGGCCGATCAGACCGGCCGCGGGTGGTGGCACACCATCGCGACCGCGGTGATGCGCCGTCCGGTCGCCGTGCTCATCCCGGTCGTCACGTTCATCCTCCTCGCCGGATCGCCGTTCTTGCATCTGCGGCTCGCATCGAGCGACGTCCGAACACTGCCGACGCACGAGGAGTCGCGCGCCGCGTACGACAGGCTGCTCTTCGACTTTCCAGGCGCGGGCCAGAACCACATTCAGGTGATCGTCGACTACCCGAGCGGCAGCCCGCTCGATCGAACACGCGTGCCGCAGCTGCAGGAGCTCGGCGCGCGGCTCGCGAAGCTCTCCGGCGTCGTGCAGGTCCAGAGCGCGTTCTCGATCGACCCGCGTGTGTTCGGCGGCCAGCTGCCGGACCTGGCGGCGATCTACTCGTTGCCGCGGGAGCAGCTCCCGGCCCAGCTTCAGACCGCGCTGCGGCAGACCGTTGGGCAGCACATCGTGTTATTCGACGTCGTCTCCTCTCATCAGCTGTACAGCGATGACGCGCGTCAGCTCGTACGAGACATCCGCGCGCTGACGCCGCCGGCGGGTGGCGAGCTGCTGGTCACCGGCTTCACCGCCATCGACCTCGACACCGTGAACTTCATCGTCGGTCATACGCCGCAGGCCGTGGCGTTCGTGATGCTCGCCACCATCGTCGTGCTCTTCGTGCTGCTCGGGTCGGTCGTCCTGCCGCTCAAGGCGGTCGTGATGAATCTGTTGTCGATCAGCGCGTCGTTCGGTGCGCTGGTGTTCGTCTTCCAGGACGGCCACGGCGCGCAGCTGCTCGGCTTCGAGGCGTCATCGATCGACCCGTCGACGCCGGTCATCATGTTCTGCATCGTCTTCGGTCTGTCGATGGACTACGAGGTGTTGCTGCTCTCGCGGATCCAGGAGGAGTACCGCCGCACCGGGGACAACACGCACTCCGTCGCCGAGGGCCTCGAACGGAGCGGCCGGCTCATCACCGGCGCGGCCGCGATCATGGTCGGCGTCTTCGCCGCGTTCGGGCTCGCCGAGATCCTGCTCATCAAGGCCATCGGTCTCGGCATGGCGCTGGCCGTCGCGGTCGACGCGACCCTGGTGCGGGCGCTTGTGGTGCCGGCCACGATGCGGCTGCTCGGGAACCTGAACTGGTGGGCGCCCGCGCCGCTGACGCGCGTCTACCGTCGCCTGGGTCTGGGCGAGGGAGCCGCGCCCGCGCCGACGCCCGAAGCTCGCTAGCCCGCCCGTACCATTCCCGCGGTGGAAGCACCACAACTCCGGCCGCTCGGCGTTGGCGACATCGTTGACCGAGTCTTCTCGATGTACCGGCAGCGAGCGCTCCTCTTCGCCGCGCTCGCGGCGGTGCCGTACCTCGCGCTGTTCCTCGTCCTCGGCGGGATCGCGCTCAGTCTCGGTTCACAGCTGACGCCGCTCGCCCCGTTCCTCGACTCCCTCACGGTCCGCAGCGCCACCGGCCCACCGAACGTGACGATCACGCCGACGGTCGCGAGCGCGTTCTTCGCGCTCATCGTGTTCGGCGTCGTCGCGGGCCTCGTCTCGGTGCTCTTCCTGTCGGTGCAGATCGGATCGCTGGTGGACGCCGCGGCCGCCCGCTACCTCGGCCGGGAAGCGACGGTCGGTAGTTCGTTCCGCGCGGGTCTGCGGGTCGCTCCGAAGATCATCGGGACCGGACTGCTGCTCTTCTTCTCGCTCCTGATCGGTTGGCTGATCCTCATCGCGGCCATCGCTCTTTCGAACAACGCGATCGTCGCCACGCTGGCGATCCTCGGCGGGCTCATCGCCACGGTGTTCGTGTTCGCGTCGTGGCTGGTGGCGCCGGTCGTCGCGGCGGTCGAGCCGGTCGGCCCGATCCACGCGGTGCGCCGTTCGTGGTGGCTGTCGAACGGGCACCGCTGGCGCATCCTCGGTCTGCAGATCCTGCTCGCGGTGCTCCAGACCGTGCTCTCGACCCTCATCTCCGTCATCTTCGTCGCGGCGTTCATCTCGGACGCGGTCACGCGTCTCGTGCTGCAGAACATCGTGAATGTCATAGCGACCATCCTGTGGGCGCCGGTGGAGTGGGGCACGTTCACGATCCTGTATTTCGATCTGCGCGTGCGCAAAGAGGCGCTCGACCTTCAGTTGGCCGCGGAGGCGTTGCCGCGCCAGGCGTGACGCGCGTCCTCGCGTTGGCCTTGGCGTTGTGGCTCGCGCAGCCGCTCGTCGCGCACGCCGACACCGTGTCGCCGCGCGACTACCGTCAACGCCTCACCGACGCGCGCGCGCTCGTCGTGCAGGCGCGTGGCCTCTCCGGCGCGGCGCGCGACGGCGCGATAACGCGCGCGCGGACGATCCTCATGTTCACCACCGCCGTCACGTTGCCGTCGGGCCAGCAGCGCATCGACGACAACGTGCTGGCCGACCGCATCACATCCGATAACGCCTCGCTCGATGCGGCACTCGAGCTCATCGACGCGCAGCTCGCTTTCGCCACGCGCACGCTCTCGCCGTCCATCGACGCCGCGCGCTCGGACGTGGCGCTGCGCGACTCGCTGCGCGTCGTCGGAGACGCGGGAACGTCGCCGTCCTTCCTCGACGCGGTCGCTCGCGCGATCCAGCGGTTCCTCGCGGGGCTGCAGGGTCCACGCGTCGACTTCGGGCTGGTGTGGCCGCTCCTCGGCATCCTCGGCGCGGCGATCATCTTCTTCGTCGTCGCCACGCTCGGCCGCGGGCTCGGCGAGCGGGTGCGCACGGAGGTCGCGCTGCGCGAGGCGGTCGGCGCGGAGCGTCCCGATCCATCCCGCTATCTCCGCGCGGCGGACGACGCGCTCGCCGCCGGCCGGCCACGCGAGGCGATCCACGCGCTCTACCTGTTCGCGCTCACCGCGCTCGTCGCGCGCGAGGCGATCCGCTGGGACCCCGCGCTCACCGACCGCGAGCTCCTGACCCGCGCCGCGGGAATACCGCATGCGGAGGCGCTGCGCGATCTCGTCGCGCTGTACGAGCGTTCGTGGTTCGGCCTCCGCGATCCGGGAGCCGATGAGGCGCAGCGCGCGCGCGGCCTCGCCATGCAGGTGGCCGGATGAGGCGACCGAGCCCGCTCTACCTCCTCGCGGCGGTCCTCGCGGTCGCGACCGTCGTCTTCGCGTTCGCGACGGTCGGCGCCGCCCCGGCGAGCTCCGCGCCGACCGGCTCGGTGTACGACGAGGGCGGCGGAGGCGCGGCTGCGCTGCGCCGCTATCTCGGCGCGATGGGCGCGCGCACGACAACGGTGCAAGGCGACCGGTTCGCCCCCGACGCTTCGACGACCTCGGTGCTCTTCATCCTTGGCGCGACCGAGGCGCTCACGCCGCTGGACGCGCAGAACGTGAAGAAGTTCGTCTCGGCCGGCGGCACCGCCGTCCTCGCGACGGATATCGGCATCTTCGAGCGTCCGCTCCTCGATGCGTTCGACGTCCGCATCAACGGGATCGCCAGCCCGGGAACGCATCCGCTCTTCGGCCCGGTCTTCGCCGATCCGCCGGCGCGTTCGCTCAGTGTCGATCGCGTCGGCTCGCTCTCGCTCGGTCCGAAGGCACTCGCGCTCGCGAGCGACGGTCGCACCACGATCGCCGCCTCGGTCCGCGAGGGCCGCGGCACCTTCTACATCGTCGCGAGCCTTGGGCCCTTCCTTGCCTCGGGCCTCGCAGAGGCGGACAACGCACGCGTCGCGCTCGCGTTCGCGCACGACGCGGTCGCGGGCGGCGGCGTCGTCGCGTTCGACGAGTACCACCACGGGTACCACCCGAGTGCCGACGTCCTCGTGCTGATGCAGAACACCTGGCCGGGTCGCGCGCTGGTGTTCGCCTTCGTCGCGGGCTTTCTCTATCTCGTCCTGTCGGGACGTCGGCTCGGGCCGCCCGTGCCGCTCGACCCGCGGCCCGCCCGTTCGAGCCTCGAATACATCCGCGGCTTCGCAGGGCTGGTGCGCCGGTCGGGCCGCGGCGAGATCGCGCGACGCCGGCTGCGCAGCGACCTGCGCGGCGGGCTTGCCCGCGCGCTCGGTCTCGATCCGGCGATGCCGTTCGACCGCGTCCTCGCCACGCTCGGGGCGGCCGACCGGCAGCGCGCCGCGGAGGCGCGGGCCGTGGACGACGCGCTGGGGCGTCGCTTGCGCGAGGACCAACTGCTCCGTACCGTCGGCCAGATAGAACGGCTGGTGAGACCGCGGTGAGCGGGCGAGCACGCGAGGTCGCGGAGCGCTTCCACCGCGACGTGCATCGCGTCATCATCGGGCAGGACGAGACCGTGCGGCTCGCGTTCATCGCGCTCGTTCTTGGCGGGCACCTGCTCATCGAGGGCGTGCCCGGCACGGCGAAGACGCTCCTCGCGCGCACGATCGCGCGGCTCATCGGCGGCACCTTCAAGCGGATCCAGTTCACGCCGGACCTGATGCCGAGCGACATCGTCGGCACCTCCATCTACGAGATCACGACGAGCAACTTCCGCATCAAGGAGGGTCCGATCTTCGCCAACGTCGTCCTCGCGGACGAGGTGAACCGCGCGCCGGCCAAGGCGCAAGCCGCGCTGCTCGAGGCGATGGAGGAGAAGCAGGTGACGCTCGAGGGCGACTCGCGGCCACTGCCGCGGCCGTTCCTCGTCATCGCGACGCAGAACCCGGTCGAGTACGAGGGGACCTACCCGCTGCCCGAGGCCGAGCTCGACCGTTTCCTGTTCAAGGCGATCGTGCGTTACCCCGAATCGTCGGAGGAGCAGGCGATCCTCCGCGCGCACGACAAGGGTCAGCCGCTCGCCGAGGTCGACAAGCTCGAGCCGTTCGCGAAGGGCGTGCTCGACGAATGCGCGGCCGAGGTCGAGGGCGTCACGGTCGAGGACTCGGTGCTGCAGTACGTCGTGCGCATCGTCGAGGAGTCGCGGAAGTCGACCGACCTGTTGCTCGGCGCGAGCCCGCGCGCCGGCGTGCATCTCCTGCGTGCCGCGAAGACCGCAGCAGCTATTGACGGACGCGACTTCGTCACGCCGGACGACGTGAAGTCGCTCGCCATTCCCACGCTGCGCCACCGTCTCGTGCTGCGCGCCGAGGCCGAGATCGAGGGTCTCGACGCCGATGCGGTGTGCCGGCGCGTGCTCGCGCGCCTCGACGTCCCACGCTGAGCCGCATACCGCTGCCGCGCCCGCGGCTGCTCGCGCTCATGCTCGCCGCCGCCGTCCCGCTCGCGCTCGGCGGGATCTCCGACGCCTTTCTCGCGCTCGGCGCCCTGGTCATCGCGGCCACTTTGTTTCTCGCCATCGTCGACCATCGCGCGACGCCCGCACCCGCGCGCGTTCCGGTCGAGCGCGTCGCGGACCAGCAGCTGTCGATCGGCGTGTCCAACCGCGTGACGCTGCGCGTCACGAATCTGTTCGCGCGGCCGCTGCGCCTCGTGCTCGCGGACTCGGTGCCGGTCTCGTTCGACGTCGACCGGCGGCGTTCGCCCCTCACCGTGGCGCCGCGCGAGAACGGTGAGATCGCATATGCCGCGCGCCCGCATCACCGCGGCACGTTCTCGTTCGGCGACATACACCTGCGGCTCCGGGGTCCGCTCGACCTCATCGAGCGCCAGGGCCGTGTCGCCGCGACCGCGCCGGCGAACGTCTACCCCGATCTGCATGAGATCCGCCGCTACGAGGTCACGCTGCGCCGGGGTCTCGCGTACGACGCGGGCCAGCGCCGCGCGCGTATTCCCGGTGCCGGCACGGTGTTCGAGCGGCTGCGCGAGTACCTGCCCGATGACGATCCGCGCTCGATCTCGTGGACCGCGACGGCGCGCCGCGGCAAGCCGATCACGGTCGAGTACGAGACCGAGCGCCAGCAGCGCATCCTCATCCTGCTCGATGCCGGCCGCATGATGTCGAGCACGCTCGCGGGTCTCACCAAGCTCGATCACGCGGTGAACACTGCCCTCATGCTCAGCTACGTCGCGATCGCGAAGGGTGACGAGGTCGGGCTGCTCGGCTTCGCGGACACGGTCCGCTCGTACGCGCTGCCTCGCCGCGGGCGCAAGCAGTTCCTGCGGCTGACCGAGGAGCTCCGCCGCCTCGAGGTCACGACGACCGAGCCGGACTACCGCGCCGCGTTCGAGTTCCTGCGCGCGCGGACCGCACGCCGCGCGCTGGTGGTGCTGTTCACCGATCTCGTCGACGACGAAGCGTCGCGCGCGCTCGTCGCCGCGGTCACGCGCCTCGCGGGGAACAACCTCGTGCTCTGTTGTCTGCTCGCGGATCCGCAGCTCGCGGAGGTCGCGTCGAAGGTGCCCGCCTCGACGACCGAGCTCTACGAGCGCGTCGTCGCGGAGGAGGTGCAGGAGGCGCGGGCGCGCGCGCTCGCGATCTTGCGGCACCGCGGCGTGCACACCATCGACGTGCCGGCCGAGCGGCTCACGGTCGCGACGATCCAGCGCTACCTGGAGCTGAAGTCCCGGTACCTGTGAGACCGGCGCCGACCTCGCGACGCCACGGCCACAGCGCCGCGACGATGATCACGAACATCAGGAGCGCGACGCCGGCCGCGTAGCCGCGCACGTAGATCGTGTGCAGGTACCACATCACGGGAAACAGCAGCACGGCGCCGCCGATCATGACCAGCGCGGCGCGCCGCGATCGCAGCGCCCCGGCCGCCAGCACCATCGGGATGATGAGCAGGAGTAGGTCGTAGGTGTTGCTGTACACGGCTCCCGCGATCGAGAGCGACATCCAGACCGGCAGCCAACCGTCGCTGCGCGGATCGAACTGCAGCGCCGCGAACACCATCGCGAGAAGGATCGGCGGCGCGAGCCAACCGCCGCTCGGGCCGAACAGCGTGTAGAAGAGCGTCTTGATCGTGACCGGCTCGATGCCGACCTGCACCGCCGCGACATGCTCGAACCACGCGGGCCACCAGCTCGGGATGATCAGCCAGGAGATCGCGATCGTCGCCAGACCCGCGCCCACCGCGACGAGAACGAACCGGCGTCCGGCGGCCCCGTCAGCGCCGCGCGGCCAAAGCGCTCGCACCGTGAGTCCAAGCGCGGTGAACACGAACAGCGGCGGCTTCACCAGCATGACCAGCGCGAGCAGGCCGGCGGCGACCGGCCGTCTCGCGCGCAGGCGCAGCACGATCGCGGCCAGCGCCGCGACGAAGAAGAACGTCCACTGACCTGTCAGGAACGTGACCGCCGCCGGGGCCGAGAACGTCATCAGCAAGCCGACGACGCCGTGCGCCCAGTCGACCCCGGGGAGACTCACGCGCAGGAGCGCGCGCGTCGCGACGACCGCGCCGACGATTCCGATCACCGTCCACACCACGACCGCGACGCTCGCCGGCAGGAGCGCGAGCGGCACCAGCGCGATCGTCACCCACGGCGGGTACAGGTACACCTCGTTGAAGGAAGGGTTGCGCTCCGACCCGATCCGCACCGCCGTCTCCTGCCAGGTCGCGGGATCGTACGGATCGAGACCGAGCAGGAACGCGCGCGGCCCGGTCCAGATCGTGGCGAAGTCGTCGACGCCGAGCATCGCGACGCGAAGGTCCCAGAAGAAGATGACGAGCGCCGCCAGTCCGACGGCGAGCCCGACGAAATACGCGACGTCGGTACGTCGCCCCATCACGACCGGGCGCAACTGGGGCGCCCGCCGACGCTCACTGCGGCAGAATACGGCCGGTCGAGCGCGGCGACGCCATCGGAGGTGCCGGTTGTACCGAGGACAGCGCGTCTGCGTCGTGATCCCCTGCTACAACGTCGCGCCGCACATCGCGGCCGTGCTCGCGGCCATTCCCGATTACGTCGACCAGGTGATCGCGGTCGACGACGGCAGTCGCGACGACACGATCAAGACGCTCGAGGCGGCGACGGACAAGCGCGTCGAGGTGCTCCGCCACGACCGCAACCGTGGTGTCGGCGCGGCGATGCGCACCGGGTTCGCCCGTGGCGCCGAGGCCGGCGCGGACGTGCTCGTGAAGGTCGACGGCGACGATCAGATGGATCTCGCCGAGCTTGTGAAGCTCCTCGACGCCCTCGTCGACGATCCGCGCTGCGGCTACGCGAAGGGCAACCGGCTCATCGACCAGAAGGCGCTGTCGCGGATGCCGCGCTTGCGCGTCATCGGCAACTTCGCCCTCACCTTCCTGACCAAGCTCGCATCCGGCTACTGGTACGTCGTCGATCCGCAGAACGGCTATCTCGCGATCCGGCGCGTCATCTGGGAGCTCCTCGATCCGGCGCGCATCAGCGACGGCTACTTCTTCGAGAACGACATGCTCGTCGGTCTGAACATCCTCGATATCCCGGTGAAGGACGTCCCGATCCCCGCGCGCTACGGCAACGAACGCTCGTACCTCCGCGTCCGGCGGGTCCTCTTCCCATTCGCGTTCCTGCTGATCCGACGCATGGTCTACCGCGTCTACGCGAAATACATGCTGCGCGACTTCTCGCCGATCGCGTTGTTCCTGCTCGCCGGGCTACCCCTCTTCATCTGGGGTGTCGTCTTCGGTGCCTATCAATGGTGGAGTCATGCGCAGGAGGGCATCGCCACGCCGACAGGCACCGTCATCGTGGCTGTGGTCCCGCTCATCCTTGGCTTTCAGCTGCTGCTGCAGGCGCTCGTGCTCGATATCCAGAACAGTCCGCGTACGCGGCGCTAGACCCGCTCGCGACCACGCACACCGCTACTCGTAGCGCGTAATGACGAACGCGCGCGGCAGCGGGAACCGCGGCAGGTAGGTGCGGGTGGTCACGCGCCACTGCGCCGTAAGCACGCGATCGATGTCGAAGATGTTGCGGTGGTGATATTCGTTCTTGAAGCCGGCCAGCGCACGGCCCAGCTTGTAGAAGGCTGTTTCGGTCGGTCCGCTGACGATGAGCCGGCCACCCGGGCGCATCAGGGAACGGAACGCGACGCTGAGATCGCGTAGCTCCTCCGTTTCGACGTGCTCGAGGACATCGAGCGCGAAGACGCAGTCCAGCGTGCCGTGATTCGCCGCGGCCCAGCGCCGAAAGTCGGACACGTCGACGAACTCGACCGCGATCCTGCGTGCCGCGGCGGTGGCCCGACTCGGAGCGAGCTCGATGTCGGTCGCCACGATCTTCTGGGCCACCGGTGCGAGGCTCGGCAGCAGGATCCCAGAGCCCGTGCCGAAATCGAGAACGGCAGCGCCGGGCACGAGATCGGCGAAACTGACGGCGGTGTCGAGGCGCTGCCAGAAGAGCCACCGGATGAGCGGATTCCAGTGCGCGTAGGACGGCACGGCCATCTCCGCGCGCTCCGCGGGAGCGAGTGCCGCGGTCGCGGCTCGCAGTTCCGCACGGGAAACGCGTACGGCAGCCACGGCTCAGCGGAGCCTAGCCGGCGCGCGGCGACCCACGAACAGGATGTATCCCCAGAGCATCGCTCCGGTCACAAGGCCGACGGCCGCCTTCACCAGGTCGCTCGCGCCGCTCGGCGAGAGGAAGCCCTCGATGAGACCGGCGATGCCGAGCACCGGGATGACGAGCAGCATCACGCGCGACGCCTGAGCGCTCCCAAGTCGCAGCGCGTCGCGGCGTGAGCGCTCGCCGGGCCGCAGGATCGCCCACGCCAGGCGCAGCCCCGCGCCGCCCGAGAGGAAGATCGCGGACAGCTCGAGCACGCCGTGCCCCGCGATGAACGCGAGCAGTCCGCCGACGAGCCCGTAGCCCTGCACGACGGCGAAGATCGTGCCGAGCATCGCGCCGTTCGCCGCGAGGCCGTAGATGGTGAGTGCGCCCGCGGTGAGTCCGCCGGCGAACAGCACGACCGAGACGCGGACGTTATTCACGATGATGAGCGGACCGGCGATCGGGCGGAAGCCCTCCGGGATGTCCGTCCAGAGCTTCCGCTGCGCGAGCTGCTGGCGTGTCTCCTCCGAGAGCGCGTTCGCGGCGACGTCGGGAAGCAGCAGGCCGACGACGTACATCGCGACCGCGAACGCCATGAAGATCGCGAACGAGGCGCCGGTCCACGGCAGGTTCGCGCGCATGGTGGCGGGCAGCTCGCCGAGAACGAATCGGCGGAGTCGCCGTCCGCTCGTCGGCGCCTCGCTGTACACGAGCGCGTGCGCCGCGGCGACGAGATCGTTGAGCCGCTCAGTGGCGACGTCGCGCCCGAAGTCCCGGCGCGCGATCGCGAGATCGCTGGTCGTGACCCGGTAGAGCCGGCCGAGCTCGATGACGTCGTCGGCGGTGAGACGCTCGACGCGTCCGCGGGCGGCGCTGACGAGCTGACCGAGCCGCGCCCAGCGCGCGCGGCGGTCTTCGATGAAGCGGTCGATCGTCACGTGGCGAACGTACCATGTGCCGATGGCCGTCTCGCTCGGGCGGCTCGAAGTTGAGACCGCCGATCACGTCGTCCTTCGCTACACCCTGGCCGGCGGCGGGAATCGCGGGTTCGCCGCGCTCGTCGACTTCACGCTCGCCACGCTCATCTTCGGCGGCGCGCTCTTCCTGTTCTCGCTCGCCGCCGGTGCGTTCGGTCTGCCGACCGTGGGCCCGTATTTCGGGATCGCGACGCTGCTCACGTTCGCGATCGCCTGGAGCTATTTCATCCTCCTGGAATGGCTCGGCAACGGGCAGACCATCGGGAAGCGCATCTTCGGACTTCGCGTCATCGCCGATGACGGAGCGCCCGCCGGCTTCATCGCGATCCTCGTCCGCAACCTCTTGCGCGTCGTCGACTTCCTCCCTGGCTTTTACGGCTTCGGCCTGCTCGCGATCGTCGTGTCGCCGCGGTCGCAGCGCCTCGGCGATCTCGCCGCCGGCACGTTCGTGGTCCGGGCACCGCGACCGCAACTCGATTACTTCTCACTTCGCACCGTCACTCCGCTCGGCGCCGGTACGGAGGTCGCCGTGCGTCCCCTCTCCGGGGAGGCGCAGCGCCTGGTGCGTGAATTCGTCGCGCGCGAAGCGCAGCTCGCGCCGGATCACCGCGCGCGCGTCGCGAAGCAGCTCGCCGATCGCCTGCGCCCGTACGCACGCGACGTGGATCACGGCCTGAACGACCTCGAGCTCATCCGCGCCATCGCGCGCTCGCTCCGAGCGAGTGGGGGAGACCGCTGATGGACCTCATCTGGTTCGGCGTGCTGGTGGTCGGCGTCGCCCTCCTTGGGACGCTGGCCGGCGGCGGCCGCGGCTACGACGACATCCGGGCGCGCCGCCGCTGGGACGCCGCCTTCGACCACGAGAGCCGCCGTACGACCCATACGGACGCCACTGAGGTGCTCCTGTGCCGCTCCTGCGGCGCGAGCGCCTCCGAGCGGGCCGGACGCTGTCCCCGCTGCGGCGCGATGCTCTAGCGGCCGTTCCCGCCGATGCGCGTCTTTAGACTTGTGATATGACGACCACCACCCACCCCCCTGGGGAGGGGGTAGAGAACCTCGACCGGCGCGACCTCGCCATCACCGGGATGACCTGCGCGTCGTGCGTCGCGAACGTCGAATCGGCGCTGCGCGGCGTCAGCGGCGTGAAGAGCGCCGACGTGAATCTCGCGACCGAGCGCGCGAGCGTGCAGCTCGATCCGACACGCGCGGACTTCCCCGCGCTGGTGCGCGCCGTCGAACGTGCCGGGTACGGCGCGCTGGCGCTGAGCTCCGATCAGAAGGAACGCGCCGTCGTCGAGGATCGCGAGCGCGCCGCGCGGCGAGCGCAGCTCGTGTCGCTACGACGCCGTCTCATCGTCGCGGCCGTGCTGGCGTCGCTCACGTTGATCGTTGCGATGGCCGATCTCGTGATCGGGGGGATCAAGGACGCGCCATGGCGCGCGTACCTGGGTTTCGCGCTGGCGACGCCAGTGCAGCTCTGGGCCGCGGCGCCGTTCTACGTGAACGCCTGGGGCGCGGCGCGGCACCGTCAGACGAACATGAACACGCTCATCGTTGTCGGCACCACCGCCGCGTATGGGATCTCGGTCGTCGCGACGTTCCTGCCGCAGATCTTCATAGACGCCGGTCTCGAGCCGCACCAGTACCTCTACTACGAGACCGCGTCGGCGATCGTGGCGCTCGTTCTCGTCGGCCGGTACCTCGAGGCGCGCGCTCGCGCGCACACCTCCGACGCGATCCGCGGCCTGCTCGCGCTCGGCGCGAAGTCCGCGCGCGTGCGGCGACCCGGCGGAGCGGAGGAGGACGTCCCGATCGCAGAGCTGCAGGTCGGCGACGTCATCATCGTGCGGCCGGGCGAGACGATCGCGACCGACGGTCTCGTCATCGCCGGCGACTCCGCTGTCGACGAGTCGATGCTCACCGGCGAATCGATCCCGGTAGAGAAGAGCGCGGGCGACGACGTCGCGGGCGGCACGTTGAACACCAGCGGCACGCTGCGCTTCCGCGCGACGCGCGTCGGTGCCGACACCGCGCTCGCCCAGATCGTCCGTCTGGTGGAAGAGGCGCAGGGCTCGAAGGCGCCGATCCAGCGGCTCGTCGACCGCATCGCGTCGGTGTTCGTCCCGGTCGTGTTCGCGGTGGCTGCTGCCGCGGCGGTCGCGTGGTGGATCTATGGCCCTGAGCCGCGTTTTGCATACGCGGTCACCGCCTTCATCGCGGTCCTCATCATCGCCTGCCCCTGCGCACTTGGACTCGCGACCCCGACGGCGATCATGGTCGGCACCGGCCGCGGCGCGACGCGGGGCATCCTGATCAAGAGCGCGCAGGCGCTCGAGATGGCGCAGAAGATCGACGTCGTCGCCTTCGACAAGACCGGAACGCTCACCGTCGGACGGCCCGAGGTCGTGGACTGGGTGACCTGCGCGGCTATCGGCGAGGACGAAGCGCTGCGGCTCATCGCGAGCGCGGAGCTTCGCTCGGAGCACCCGCTCGCCGCGGCGGTCGTCGAGCACGCGCGTGCGAAGGGACTCGAGCTCGTCGAGCCGACCGCATTCGAGGCGATCGCCGGCAGCGGTGTGCACGCGGTCGTCGACGGCCACGAGATCTGGGTCGGGAACGCCGCCCTCGCCCGCGCACACGGCTTCGCGGGCCTCGGCGATGGCATGCTCGCGCACCACCAGACCGAGGGAAGGACGACGCTGGTCGCGACGATCGATGGACAGCCCGGCGCGGTCCTCGCGGCCGCGGATGTGCCCAAGGCCGCGGCGGCCGACGCGATCAAGGAGATCCGCGCGCTCGGCGCGCGCACGCTGCTCATCTCCGGCGACACACGACGGACTGCGGAGGCGATCGCGAAGAAGCTCGGGATCGACGACGTGCGCGCCGAGGTGTGGCCCGAGGCCAAGGCGCAGATCGTCGCGGAGCTGCAGGAGCAGGGACATCGCGTCGCTATGGTCGGCGACGGCGTGAACGACGCGCCAGCGCTCGCGCGCTCCGATCTCGGCATCGCGATCGGGAGCGGCACGGACGTCGCGATCGCGACCGCCGAGATCGTCCTCGTCGGCGGCGATCCGCGCGGCGTGCCTCGCGCGCTGCGCCTCGCGCGGCGCACCGTCGCGACGATCCGGCAGAACCTGTTCTGGGCGTTCTTCTACAACGTCGCGCTCATCCCGCTCGCGGCCGGCGCGCTGTACCCCTTCACCGGCTGGCTGCTGTCGCCGGTGCTCGCCGCGGCCGCTATGGCGGTCTCATCCGTGACCGTCGTGTCGAACTCGCTACGCCTGCGTACCGTATCCATCGACAAGTGACCTCGCTGCGGCTCTTCGTGCTGGTCGCGCTGCTCGGCGCCGCATGCGGTCCGTCAGGGCCGGACCTCTCCTCGGCGTCGCGTGTGCCGGCTCCGGCAGCGCCGTCGCCAACTTCGGCCGCGACCGCGGGCTCGCCCGCGACGACGCCCGATGTCAATGCGATGAAGCTCATCGAGTTCCCGGTCGGTCGCGGTCAGGGCCCGCATGACGTCGCGCCCGCGCCCGACGGCGGCGTCTGGTACACGGCGCAGCGCACCGGCGAGCTCGGTTATCTGGATCCGAAGACCGGCGCGACGCGTATGGTGAAGCTCGGCCCGGGATCGGCGCCGCACGGCGTGATCGTCGGACCCGACGGCGCACCGTGGGTCACCGACGGCGGCATGAACGCGATCGTGCGCGTCGATCCGACGTCGAAAGAGCTGAAGGTCTTCACCTTGCCCAGTCCGAACGTGAATCTCAACACCGCGGCGTTCGACCGTTTCGGCATCCTGTGGTTCACCGGACAGAGCGGCTTCTTCGGCCGCCTCAATCCGAGGACCGGTGCGCTGAAGGTGATGCCGTCGCCGCGCGGCGCCGGTCCGTATGGGATCGCAGCGACGCCGGACGGCGCTATCTTCTACGCATCGCTCGCGAACAGCCACATCGCCTCGGTCGACCTCAAGGAGGACATCGCCTCGCCCATCGATCCGCCGACGCGCGGCCAGGGCGCACGCCGCGTGTGGTCCGACTCGAAGGCTCGGGTCTGGGTGAGCGAGTGGAACGCCGGGCAGGTCGGCGTCTATGACACCGAGACCCGGCAGTGGAAAGAGTGGAAGCTCCCCGGAGCGAAGCCGATGGCGTACGCCGTGTACGTCGACGATCAGGACATCGTGTGGCTCACCGACTTCGGCGCGAACGCGATCGTCCGCTTCGATCCGCGCAGCGAGACGTTCACGTCCTATCCGCATGCGCAGCCCAACGCCGCGGTGCGTCAGCTGCTGGGGCGTCCGGGCGAGGTGTGGGGCGCGATGTCGGGCCAGGACAAGCTGGTGCTCATTCGAACGCGCTGAGCGGTCACGCGACTGTGAGCACCTGGCGCGGCTCCGGTATTCCCTTGAGCGTGTGCACACCGCGGTCCTGGAAGCCGATCCCCGAGCCGGCGACCAGGTCGCGCACCGTGCTGGAGGCGTAGACCTCACCCGGGCCAGCCAGCGACGCGATGCGCGCGGCGGTGTGGACCGCGATACCGCGGATCGCCGTGCCGGCCAGCTCCACTTCTCCGGTGTGCACACCGGCGCGCAGCTCGAGGCCGAGCTCGGTCGCGGCGCGCTGGATCGCGCGGGCGCAGCGGATCGCCCGCGCGGGTCCGTCGAAGCGCGCCAGTAGGCCGTCGCCGGCGGTGTCCACTTCGACGCCGGCGTAGGCGACGAGCTCGCGACGCACAAGGGCGTAGTAGCGCTCGAGGAGATTGCGCCACACGGCATCACCGACCGTGGCGACGCGCTCGGTCGACCCGACGATGTCGATGAACAGGATCGTGGCGAGGACGCGGTCGCTCGGCGCCGCGACGCGCGTGCCGGTGATCCAGCGCTCGAGCTCGGCGGCGACGTCTTCCCAGATGTCCCAGAACAGGTGGCCGACTCCGGGGAACTCGAGGAGCCGCGCGCCGGGGATCTTGCTCGCCGTGTAACGCGCCGCGCCGATAACCGCATCAGGATCGCCGACCCGATTCATGACGAGTGTCGGGACGTTGATGCTCGGCAGGATGTCGCGCACGTCCATCTCTAAGCCCCAACGCGCCAGCGCGACGCGCATGGCTGGTGTTGCTCCTGCGCCGCGGCTGCGCGTCCAGTAGCCGACGAACGCCGGATCCTCATGGACCCTTCCGAACCAGGCCTTGGCTCTCTCGTCGAGCTCGAATGGTCGAGGGCCCCGCGCCTCCAACTCGGCGATGCTTCGTTGTTCCTCCTCGACCGTCGGTCCGAACGGATAGTCGGGCGCGCTCGTCCACCGCGGCATCGCGCCCCAGAGCACCAGGGAGCGCGTGCGTTCCGGGTAGGTCGCGGCGAACAGCATGTGCATCGATCCGCCCTCTGACACGCCGAACAGGTGCGACCGCTCGCTCCCTGCGGCATCGAGCACCGCTCGGATGTCGTCGATCCGCTGCTCGAGGTTCGCTGCTTCTCTGGTCGCGTCCGACATGCCGGTCCCGCGTTTGTCGAAGCGGATCAATCGGCAGAACGAGGAAACGCGCTCGATGAAACGGACGGCGTACGGGTTTTCCCACATGAGCTCGAGATGCGACAGCGCGCCGGGAGCCCAGATCAAGTCGACCGGGCCATCGCCCGTGACCTGGTACGCGATGAAGAGCTCGCCGCTCTTCGCGTACTGAACCGGTGGCGGCACGCCGGAAGTCTAGCGAGGCACCGGCGCGCGGCGGCACATCTGTCCGCGTATTTGACACTCCCACTGCAGGGCGATGGAATGGACTCGAATGGCCACCGCCGAACAGACCTTCCCGGTCGCGCGACCCGGTTACACCGGCATCCTCGAGTGGATCACCACGACCGACCACAAGAAGATCGGCGCGCTCTACCTCTTCACGACGTTCTTCTTCTTCCTGTCGGGCGGTCTGCTGGCGCTCGCGATGCGCACGCAGCTCGCCACACCCGATGGACACATCCTCACCGCGCAGCAGTACAACGCCGCGTTCACGATGCACGGAACGACGATGGTGTTCCTGTTCGTCGTGCCGGTGTGGACCGGGTTCGCGAACTACATCATCCCGTTACAGCTCGGCGCGCGGGACATGGCGTTCCCGCGGCTCAACGCGCTCTCGTATTGGCTGCTGCTGGCGGGCGGCATCGTGCTCTACTCGAGCTTCATCTTCGGTCTACCGGCAGCCGGTTGGACCTCGTACGTGCCGCTGTCGACGAAGCCGTTCTCGCCCGGCGTCGGCCAGGACCTCTGGATCATCGGCCTCACCGTGCTCGGCTTCTCGTCGATCTTCGGCGCGCTGAACATGATCGTCACGATCTTCTCGCTGCGCGCGCCGGGTATGACGTTCCATCGCATCACCCTGTTCGCGTGGAGTGTGCTGGTAACGAGCTTCCTGCTCGTGCTCGCGATGCCGTTCCTCACCGTCGCGGGCGTGCTGCTGCTCTTCGATCGTATCGCCGGAACGAACTTTTTCTCGGTCGGTGAGGGCGCCGATCCGCTGCTCTGGCAATACCTGTTCTGGTTCTTCGGCCACCCCGAGGTCTACATCATGATCCTGCCCGGCTTCGGCGTGATCAGCGAAGTACTCCCGGTGTTCTCACGGAAGCCGATCTTCGGCTACAAGATGATCGCGTACGCATCCGTCGCGATCGGCTTCCTCTCGTTCGGCGTGTTCGTGCATCACATGTTCGTCGCCGGCATCGATCCGGTGCTGCAGGTCTTCTTCATGTCGTCGACGATGCTCATCGCGGTCCCGACGGGGGTGAAGGTGTTCTCGTGGGTCGGCACGCTGTGGGGCGGCTCCCTGCGCTTCAAGTCCGCGATGCTCTTCGCGCTCGGCTTCCTCGCGGTCTTCACGATCGGTGGGATCTCCGGCGTGTTCCTCGCCTCGGTGCCGGTGGACATCCAGCTCTCCGACACGTACTACGTCGTCGCGCACATCCACTACGTACTCGTCGGCGGCGCGCTCTTCAGCTTCTTTGCCGCGGCGTATTACTGGATCCCGAAGATGAGCGGCCGGCTCATGAATGAGAGGCTCGGCACGATCCAGTTCCTCATCTTCTTCCTCGGCTTCAACCTCGCCTTCTACCCGATGCACCAGCTCGGCATCGAAGGCATGCCCCGCCGGACCTATCACTATGTCCAGTCGCCCGAGTGGGGACTGCTGAACCTCATCGCGACGATCGGCGTCTACCTCATCGCGTTGTCGGTCACGATCTTCATCTTCAACTTCATCAGCAGCATCGTGATGAAGGGCGGGAAGATCGCCGACGATGACCCGTGGGAGGGCGACACGCTCGAGTGGGCGACGAGCTCGCCGCCGCCACCCTACAACTTCGCGCGCATCCCGGTCGTGCACAGCGCACGTCCTTTGAAGGAAGACGTGCCCCACTAGGGAGCACGTCGTGGAAAAGTCCGCATGAGCTTCGGCCCGCGCTACCGCCTCCTGGTGTACGTCACGCTGGCGTTGTCATTCCTCGTCGTCGTGTGGGGCGGCGTCGTGCGCGTGAGCGGTTCGGGACTCGGCTGCCCTGACTGGCCGCTCTGCCACGGACAGTTCCTCCCCGGTCTCGACACGGCGACGCGCATCGAGTGGTTCCATCGCTTCCTCGGCGTCGCGGGCGGCCTGAGTCTCGCGGGGCTCGTGGCGGCCACGATCGTGTCGCATCGCAGACAGCGTCGCGTGCGCACGCTCGTCGTTGCCTCCGGCGTCCTCTATGTCTTCCAAGCCGTCCTGGGCGGCGTCGTCGTCTTGCTCGAGCTGCCGAGCACCTGGGTAACGGCGCATCTCGCGAACGCGGAGATCCTCCTCGCGGTGCTCACGGTGCTCGCGGTCGAGATACGTTGGCCGGCCCTCGCAGCGCGCCAGCGCGTCGCGCCGTGGACGGCGCTGCTCCTCGCCGCCACCGTCGGCACCTTCGTCCTCATGCTCAGCGGCGCGTACGTGCGCGGCGCAGACGCGAGCGCCGCGTGCACGACCTGGCCGCTCTGCGACGAAGGCGCGTTCCCGACGTTCGGCGCGCCCGCGATCCACATGGCGCACCGGTGGGTCGCCGCCCTCGTCGGCGTGGTGCTGCTCGCGGCGTGCTGGCAGGCGTGGCGTCATCGCCGCGAGATGCCGGGATTGGGCGCGCTCGCCGTGTCGACAGCGGTCGCGTTCGCGGCGCAGGTCGCCGTCGGGGCCGCGAATCCCCTCTCGGGCTTCTCACCGTGGGCGCTCGGCGCGCACCCCGCGCTCGCGTCGCTGGTGTGGTGCCTCACCGTCGCGCTCACCGTCGTCGCGTGGCGTCCCGCGCTGCCGTCCCGCGAGCTGGTATCGGACATGGTCGCGCTTACGAAGCCGGCGATCATGTCGCTGCTGCTCCTCACCGCGATCGGCGCGATGTTCCTCGCCGCCCGCGGTGTTCCGCCGTTCTCGCTGCTCGCCGCGACGATCGTCGGCGGAGCGGCGGCGAGCGGGGGCGCGTCCGCCCTCAACCATTACTTCGACCGCGACATCGACGAGCTGATGCGGCGCACGCGCCGGAGGCCGCTGCCCGCGCACCGCGTGCCCGACGAGTGGGCGGTCGGTCTCGGGATCGTCCTCAACATCATCGCCTTCGCGGTCCTCGCGCTCTTCGCGAACATACTCGCGGCCGCGCTCGCGATCGGCGGCACGCTCTTATACATCCTCGTCTACACGCTGTGGCTCAAGCGCTCGACGGTCCAGAACATCGTCATCGGCGGCGCGGCCGGTGCGATCCCGCCGCTCGTTGGCTGGGCAGCCGTCACCGGCTCGCTCGACCTTTCGGCCTGGCTGCTCTTCGCGATCATCTTCTTCTGGACGCCCGCTCACTTCTGGGCGCTTGCGCTCCTCATCAGCGATGACTACAAGCGCGCGGGCATCCCCATGCTCCCCGTTATCCGCGGCGAGGAGGCGACGACCTGGGGCATCTTCACCTACGCGCTCTCTCTCGTGCCGCTGTCGCTGCTGCTTTTTCTCGGCGGCGGGCTCGGGCCGTTCTATCTCGTCGCCGCGGTCGGCCTGGGGCTCGTGTTCGTGGGCTGGTCCGTGCGTCTCTTGCGCGCGGCCGCGGCCCGCCGGCGCGCGATAGCGCGCGGCCTCTACCTGTATTCGCTCCTCTACCTCGCGCTGCTGTTCGTCGCGATCATGGTGGACACCTCATTGAGGCTCTAGCCGTCGTCGTCGCCGTCCTCGCGGCGGCGGCCTACGCGCGCGGCGTGCGGCGGATGAAGCGGCGGCGATGGCCGGCCTGGCGCACGGGTGTCTTCTTCCTCGGGACGGCGACCTTGCTCATCGCGCTCGTACCGGCGCTCGAGGTCCTCGCGGCCGATCTCTTCAGCGTCCACATGCTGCAGCACGTGCTCCTCACGACGATCGTGCCGCCGCTCCTCTTCATCGGCGAACCGGTGCGGCCGCTGCTGCTGGGTCTGCCCGACTGGGTGCGCGCGCAGGTGGTGCGCCCGCTCGCGCGCAACGGACCGGTGCGGACGGTCGTTCACCTGCTGCGCCATCCGCTCGTCGCGGTCTTGCTGTTCGTGGGGGGCGTCTATCTCTGGCACTGGCCGTCGCTCTACGACGCCGCGGTCGAGGACGCGCGGATCCACGTCCTCGAGCACGCGCACTTCTTCGGCGCGGCCCTGCTGTTCTGGAGCGTCGTGATCGACCCGGTGCCGTTCCGCGGGACGCTGCCCTATGCCGCGCGCATCGTCTATCTGCTGCTCGCCGGCGCGGCGCAGAACACGCTCCTCGGCGGCATCCTCTCGTTCTCGACGCGGCTGCTCTATCCCCACTACGCCGATCGGGCCGCGAGTTACGGCCTCGACGCGCTCTCCGACCAGCGGATCGGTGGAGCGCTCATGTGGGTCGTAGGCGACGCGGTCTTCCTGCTCGGCGTGTCGCTGGCGTTCTTCCGCTGGCTCGCGCACGAAGAGGAAACGCAGCGTCGTCGCGAGCGCGGTACGCTGCGTTCGTGAGACACCTTTCCCTCGGGCTGCTCCTCGGCCTCGCCCTGACCGTCGCCGCCTGCGCCCCCGCGGCCGAGAGCATCCCCGCGGACGTCGACGTCGCGGTCCACATGCAGGACTACAAGGTGCTGCTGAGCGTCGCGACCGTGAAGACGGGGACCGTGCGGTTCGGGATCAAGAACGAGGGCAACATGGAGCACTCGTTCGAGCTCATCAAGACCGATCTGCCCTTCGATCAGCTGCCGACGACCGGCGACGCGAAGGCGAAAGAGGACGGGCTGGTCAAGCAGGTGAAGAGCCTTCCGGTAGGCAAGGTGTCGATCGTGACGGCCGATCTTGCGGCGGGGAAGTACGTGATCATCTGCAACGTCGCGGGCCACTATCAGCTGGGGATGCGAGCCGCGCTAACGGTCCAGTAAGCCCGCGGTCACTTCAGCGTGAGAAGCCACTGCACGATGTCGTGCACCTGCTGGTCCGACAGGTTGTAGTTCGGCATCTTCGTACCGGGCTTCACGGCGGGTGGATCCTTGACCCAGCGCGTGAGGTTGTCCTCGTTCACCGGGGAAACCGCGCCACCGGCGATGCTCTTCTGGCTCGCGACATGCGATAGGTCGGGTCCGATCTTGCCTCCGGCCGTGGTGCCCTTGACGGTGTGGCAGCCGACGCAGGCGAGCGAGAGGAACGTATCGCGGCCGACCTTGGTCAACGGATCGATCGCGCGGTTGGCGTCTTTCACGGCCGCGACCGCCCATGCGCCGTAGTCGCTCACCGGGTGTGCGACCAGGGTGATGAGCATATCGGCGTGCCCGTCGCCGCAGAACTCGAGGCACTGACCCTTATACGTGCCGGGCTTGTCGGCCTGGATCCAGAGCTCGGTCGCGCGCCCCGGGACCGCGTCCTTCTTGCCCCCGATCGACGGCACCCAGAAGGAGTGGATCACGTCCTTCGCTGACAGCTCGACGCGCACCTTGGTCCCGACCGTGATGTGAAGCTCCTCGGAGGTCTGCAGGTAGGTCCCATCGAGCAGCTTGAACCGGTCTTCGTGCGGGTAGCTGAAGGTCCACTGCCACTGCTGACCCTGCGCCTGGATGACCATGCCCACGTCGCCGCCGCGCGTGTTGTTGATGAAGTCGAGCTTCTGCCATGAGAGCACTGAGAAGCTCACGACCATGATCGTGGGGACGACCGTCCACGTGAGCTCGAGGAAGTTGTTTCCGTGGAACTGTTTCGCGACATGCCCGGGGCGTTCGCGGAACTTGATCCCGGCGTAGATGATCCCGCCGTCAACGATCGCGAGCACCACGACCGCCGCGACGAACATGATCCAGTAGAGATCGGCGACCGCCTTCGCCTGCGGACCCTGCGGATCGTTCGGCCACGGGCCATCGGCGAGTGCGGCGGTGGATGAGAGAAGCGCGATGATGAGTGCGGTGATCACGCCGAGGGCCACGCGAATGCGGACCGAGAACATCGCGACAAAGATTAGGGCGTCGTTTCGACACGCGCCAATCGCCCTCATACACTGGCGCGCGTGACCGGACACCACGAGAGCACCGCGGCGGCCGAGCACGAGCCGCACGCGCCGGCACCGAGCATCTCGCCCGCGATCATCGGTCTCGGTGTGACGATCCTCTCGTTCGGCGTCCTCTTCGGTCTCGTGTTGATCGCCGTCGGCGCCGTGATCCTCGTCATCGGGATCGCGACCTGGCTCATCGATGACGCTCGTGCCTACGTCGCGGCGGGCGACCCAACCGGGCACGGCGGGCACTAGCCCATGAGCTCGCGTATCGAGGAACGGCCGATCGTCCGCGGGCGTCGCGAGCGCCCCGGCGACCGCCTTCCGACCAATGACACCGGCCTCGAGGCGCAGCCCGGCCGCTTCTCCCACGGCATGTGGGCCTGCATCCTCTTCGTCTCGACCGAGTCGATGTTCTTCTTCGCGCTCTTCACCACGTACTTCTTCCTGCGCGCGCGCATCCCCGATTGGCAGCCGATCTTCCAGCGCTGCGCGGAGGAATGCGACAAGCCGCACTGGAACTCCACGACGAACATCTTCGGCCTGACCGTGCCGATCGTCGCCATCAACACGATCGCGCTGCTCGCGTCGAGCGTGACAATGCAGCTCGCCGTCAACGCGATCAAGAAGGGCGATCGCCGCGGACTTCGCAACTGGCTGATCCCCACCGTCATCCTCGGGGTCTGGTTCATCAGCGGTCAGCTCTACGAGTACACGCGACTCGGCTTCCTACCCGACAACGGGATCTTCGCCGCGGTCTTCTTCACGCTGACCGGTTTCCACGGCGCGCATGTCACCGGCGGCATCCTCATGAACTCGCTGGTGCTGTTCCGTACGGTGAAGGGCCAGTTCAGTGCGCAGCGGCACCTTGCTGTCGAGGCCGCGTCGATCTACTGGCACTTCGTCGACGTCGTCTGGATCGGCCTCTTCACGGTCATCTACATCGTTGGCTGACGGCGAAGCCGTCTGCCAACACCGTACAGGCGGAGCGGTAGCTGCGGTCTTACATCATCGGCTGACGGCGACCGCGATCTAGTCCGAGCTCTCCCTGATCAGCGCGCGCAGATCGTCGAGCAGCCAGTTCGTCGGATCGGTCGAGTGCAGGATCGCCCGCTCACGCCCCTTGCCGTCGATGAGATAGATCGCGTCGTTGTGCTCGACCGCGCGTGCTCCGGATGAGGCGAACGAGCCGATGCCGTACAGCGCCCACACCGCCTCGAGCTGCGTGCGCGGCCCGATGAGGTAGTGCCATCGGTCGCTCAGGTCGTGCAGGCTCGAGAACTCGCGGACCGCCGCCGGCGTGTCTCCCTCGGGGTCGACCGAGACCGCGACGAACTCGACCTTCGATGCGCTGTCGCCGAGCGAGCGCTGCGCGGCTCGGAACTGGCCCGCGGTGAGGGGACATACGTCGGGACAGCGCGTGTACAGGAACGCGAGCGCGACGGTGCTCTTGCGTAGCGACGACAGCGTCAGGCTCGTGCCGGTCAGGCCGTCGGTGAGCGTGAAGTCGGGCGCCGTCTTCTTTTCCAGCTCCGTGCCACGGAGGTGATCCTCACCGCAAGACGACATCACGAGCGCGCAGATCAGCGCGAGCACGAAGACGCGGATCACCGTTCGAGCATATGGCTCATCATCGCGGCCATGCCCCCATTCGCCGTCAGCGCCGGCTACGTCTTGCTCATCGCGCTCTGGGGCTCCACCTGGGCCGCGATCAAGGTCGGCGTCGAGGCCGTGCCCCCGTTCATCTTCGCGTTCGAACGCGCCGTCGCCGTGTCGATCGTCCTCATCGGACTGTCGCTCGTGTTACGACATCGGTTCCCACGCGATCGCCGCGTCATCGTGTCCGCGATCGTCGTCGGGGTCGTCAACACCGGATCGAGCTGGGCGGTCATCTTCTGGTCGGAGCAGTACGTGCCGAGCGGGCTCGTCTCCGTCTTCGGCGCGTCGGCCCCGATCTGGACCGCGCTGCTCGCGCATTTCCTGATACGCGGTGACCGGCTCTCGGCGACGAAGGTCCTCGGTCTGCTCCTCGGACTCGCGGGCATCGGAGTGCTCGTCGGCGCGCCCGACACCAGCGGCCGACCGGAAGCTCTGACGGCCAGCGTGCTGCTGGCCCTGATGCCGGTCACGTGGGCGGTCGGCTCGATCCTTCAGGCGCGCGAGCTCCGCCAGGGCTCACCCCTGCCGCTCGTCGCGATCGGCACGAGCGCCGGATCGCTGTTCCTCCTACCCTTCGCCGCGGCGCAGGCGGGTCAGGCCGCGAGCTGGAACGTCGGCGCCGCGCTGGCTTTTGGTTACCTCGTCGTTTTCGGATCGTGCGTCGGGCTGGTGTTGCAGATGTGGCTCACGCGCCGGCTCCGACCGACGACGATGACGCTCGCGCAGGTCGTCATCCCCGCACAGGCGCTGCTCATCGGCGCACTTGCGCTCGGGGAGAACATCACCTGGCGCATGGTCGCTGGCGCGGCGCTCGTGGTCGTGGCTGTGGCACTCAACGCCGTGGCGGGTGGCGGGTCGCGTTCCGAGACCGCGCCCGTCGCGTCGCCCGCCGACTGACACCGGTTTTCGAATCCCGATTCGATTGAGGGCAAGGCCTCCTTTACTTCCAACCGCCACGCCGCGATAGTCGCCATGACGGGCCCAGCGACAAATTCGCCGGTGGGGTCGGGAGGACCCACTCATGTCGTTCCGTCGTCTCATCCTCGCAATCGTCGTTGCTCTCGGACTCGCGTTCTCGACGAACATCGCGGCTGGCACGGCCAACGCCTGCGACCCCACATCCGGTGGGGGGCTCTGCTAGGAACATGCGTGACCAGCGGCCGTAGCCAGAGAGGGCATTTCGGCCGACCGAGACACGCGGGCACCTGGGCCCGCGCGGACCCCTGACCGGCAACGCCCCGGTCTCGGTCCGAACTTGGCCGGTAAAGCCTCGTTTGACCGCGCGCTTGCCGCGACGTAAAGTGCCAGCGCTATGCCCGCAGTCCGTTCCCCCATGGTCGCCGACGTCGGCGCGCGCATCCGCTCGCTGCGGACCGCCAAGGGAATGACCCAGGCCCAGGTCGCGGAGCCGAACTACACCAAGGCCTACATCTCGATGCTGGAGTCGGGCCGGACGCGGGCCTCGATGAAAGCGCTCGAGCACATCGCCGGCGTCCTTGGCGTGAAGCCCGCCGATCTGCTGGGCGGTGTGGCGGCGCCCGCGACGCCGCAGTACGAGCTGCTCGAGGCACGCCGCTTTATTGAGCAGCAGCGTCCGACGGAGGCGATCCCGATCCTCGAGGTGCTCGAAGAGGGCCTCGGCGCGACGGACCAGCTCGTGCGGCTTCGCTTTCTGGCATCAGCCTACAACATGACCGGACAGCCGAAGGCAGCGTTCCCGTTGATCGAGCGAGCCCAGCGGATGGCCGAGCTTCTCGAGGACGAAGAGGAGAAGGTCCGCGTGAACGCGGTGCTCGCCAGCGCGTACTCGCGCACGTATGCGTACGAGGAGGCGCTGCGGCTGCTCCGCGAGATCGTGGCGGCCTGCGAGGATGGCGTCCCGAACGACCCGGCCTTCCATTTCCGTCGCCTGGTGGATCTGGCGGTCGTGCTGACCAACCTCCGACAGCCCAAGCAGGCGCTGGCGGCCTACGAGCGCGCCATCGTGCTCGGCGACAAGTTCAGCGATCGGCCGGCGCTCGGCAACCTCTACGCCGGAATGGCGAAGACGCACCAGAACGAAGGCGACCTCGAGGCCGCGATCGTCTACAACCAGAAGAGCCTGCAGATCTTCGAGGAGCTCGGGTTGTTCGATCAGGTGGCCTGCACACTCGACAACGCCGCGCTCCTCTACGCCGAGTACGGGAACCGTGAGCGCGCTCGCGAATGTCTGACGCGTGCCGCGGCGCTCGCCATCGAAACGCAGCGCGACGGCACGCTCGCGTCGATCAAAGCGTCCGAGGCGGAAGTCGCGGCGAAGACCGATCCGAAGCAGGCGCTGGACGTCGCGCAGGAGGCGCTCAAGTTCGCGCGCAGAGTCGACCAGCCGGACGCGCAGGTCCGACTGCTCGTCCTCCTCGGCGAGCTGCGCATGAACGCGAACGCCGCCGCGGCGCGCCGGTCCTTCCAGGACGCGCGCCAGCTCGCGGAGGAGCGCGCGCCGCATCTGCTCCGCGTGATCTTCGATCGCTGGTCGCACTCGGCCGAGTCCACCGGCGATAGCGAAGAGGCGCTGCGGCTCGCACGCCGCGCGCTGGAGACAGCTCGCACATAACGTCGCGCGGCTCCGCCTAGCCTTTCACGCATGACCCTCACCGCTGACCTCGTGCGCGAGCGCGTGGGCGGGACGATCCTCGAGCGTATCGGCGATACACCGCTCGTGCCGCTGCGCCGCATCGGTGCGGGCCTGCGCGGCGAGCTCTGGGCGAAGATCGAGTCGGCGAATCCGGGTGGCAGCGTGAAAGACCGTCCCGGTCTGTGGATGGTCATCGCCGCGGAGGAGGAGGGACGCCTCCGCGATGGCGCGGTCGTGCTGGATGCGACCAGCGGTAACACCGGCGTCGCGCTCGCGATGGTCTGCGCGGTCCGCGGCCACCCGGCGCGTCTCGTGATGCCGGACAAGGTCTCGCCCGAGCGCAAGCGCATCATCCGCGCCTTCGGCGCGGAGGTCGTTCTGACCGATCCACTCGACGGCACCGACGGAGCGATCCGCGAGGCGCGCCGTCTCGCGGCGACGACCGCGAACTGCGTGTACGTCGACCAGTATTCGAACCCGGCGAATCCACGAGCGCACGAGCTCACGACCGGACCAGAGATCTGGTCGCAGACCGACGGCCGCGTCACGCATTTCGTCGCCGGCGTCGGCACGTCGGGCACCATCGTCGGTGTGTCGGCAGCACTGCGGCCGCGCGGTGTGCGGATCGTGGCCGTGCAGCCCGACGACGCGCTCCACGGCATCGAGGGCTGGAAGCACATGCCGACTGCGCTGCGTCCCGCGATCTGGGACGAGCGCGTTGCGGATGAGCATCGCGTCATGGCGACCGACGACGCGATCGCGATGACGAAGCGGCTAGCGCGCGAGGAAGGGATCTTCAGCGGTGTTTCCGGTGGCGCCGCGGTCGCGGCGGCCGCGGCGGTCGCGAGGGAACAACCGGGCCGTCTCGTCGTGTTGATCGCAGATGGGGGAGAGCGCTATTTGAGTACGCCCCTATGGGAGTGACACCGTGGCCGTGATCGTGCGTCTGCCGGGTGCGCTGCGTGACACGACCGGCGGAGAGACCAAGCTCGAGGCGCGCGCCGGGACGCTGGCGGATGTCATCTCCGACATCGACCGCCGTCATCCCGGCTTCCGGTCGCGCGTGCTCGACGAGAGCGGTGCCCTTCGCACCTACGTGAACGTCTACATCGGTGACGACGACGCCCGCACGAAGGGCGGCACCGGCGCGGCCGTGCCCGATGGCAGCGAAGTGACGGTCATCCCCGCGATGGCCGGCGGCGTCGCATAGCCGACGCGCTGCGCCTGCGACCAGCGCTGCGCGATGAGATCGTCGCGCACGTCCGTGACGAAGCGCCGCGTGAGGCCTGCGGGTTGCTCGCGGGGCGGGACGGGGGGATCTCGCGCGTCATCCGCTGCGCGAACGTGCATCCCACACCGACCACGCGCTACGTCATCGATCCGCGCGAGCAGCTGAAGGCGTTCCGTTCGATCGACGCCGCGGGCGAGGAGCTGGTCGGGATCTACCACAGCCATCCGGTCAGCCAGCCATATCCATCGCCGACCGACCGCGCCGAGGCCCACTATCCCGACGCGCTCTACGTGCTCGTGTCGCTGCGCACCGGCGAGCCCGAGGTGCGCGCCTTTCGCATCGCCGCGGACGACTACGTGCTCGAGATCCCGCTCGCGGTCGAGCGCCGGGGTCTAGCGCGGCGCCTCACGGATCCGCCACGTCGCCGCGATTGACGCTGCCTCGGTCAGAGCGACCTGCTCGTCGGCGGGCTCGACGTAGTGGAAGATCAGTGCGAGACCGCGCGTCCGCGGCACCGCGGTGAACTGGCGGTAGAGCACGCGCCGCCCCTGGTACGTGCCGCCGTACCGATCATCGACGGCGACCACACCGTTGATGCGCACCACGGACCGCTCACGAAATCCGTTCTCGAGACCCTGTCGCTCCACGATCGACGCCGCGTCCGCGTACGTATCCGCTGTGGCAAGCGGAACACCGCCCGCCCGCGCCACGCGCAGGTCCGCGAGATCGGACGCATAGCGCGCGGCTTCGCCCGGGACGCCGCTCGTCACGTTCTTCCAGCCCGCCGGCAAGGTGATCGTGAAGTCGACGGCCTCGAACACGGTGCCGGTCATGGGCGTCGCGCTGAAGTCGCCGACGAGCTGCGGCGCCACAGCGTACCCGGCGAACCGGATGCGCGAGAGCTGGTCCGGCATGACGAGTGCGCTCGTCCCGACCATGACGACGAACAGGACCGCGGCGAGCGCCGGCGCCAACAGCGCCCGTAGGTTGATCGCGACGCCAACGATCGCGCGGGCGACCACGAAGGCCGCGACCGCGCCCGCGATCGGGAGCAGATCCGGCGCCATCGTCACGAGCACGACGCCGATCGGCGCGAGCAGGAGCGGCGAGAGCGCGAAGCTGAACGCGGTGAAGGCCTGGTCGAGCGTGAGATCGTGCCCGCGCAGGAGCCGCGCGGCCCAGTACCCGACCGTCGCGACGCCCGCGACCGTGACCGCGAGGCGGACGCCCAGGAAGACCGAGTCCGCGAGCACCTGGGGAAGGAAATCGAGAGGGGAGAACTGCTTCGACGCGAGGATCATCGCGTCGATCGACAGGGAGAGCGCGACGCCGGCGAGGACGGCGACGAGAACGCCGGCGAGCCCGTAGTGCTCGCGCGCCAGCGACCGGGCGAAATCGAACGGATGAAGGATGGAACGCAGGATCTCGGCCCGAAACCAGGCGAGCTCCCCGGTGTTCTCCATCTGTTCGGAGCGTACAAAAAGACGACCCCCGCGTCCGGGGGTCGTCTTGTGTTCGCGTTTGGATTCCTTCGCGCACCCGAGCTACAGGCCTCACTTCCGGCCAAGATGTGGGCGATCACACGAAAGTGTGATCAAGTGCTCCGACATCAAAACCGCGCGGGAGCGCTCGAACGGTGTGGCCCTCTTCCGCCGAGGGCGTCATCAATCGACTTGAAGGACTCCGAACACTTTGTGCAGCCGGACCATGACACCTCCAGTGACGTTGGTGCTTAGCCCTTTTCTGCTCCGTTCCGCGGAACACCACTGTTCTACACCCGCTCATGGATGCCGCGTCAAGAGGCTACTGACGTAGTGGTCGGCGTATTGGTTACGCGCGCACACACCTGGGTCCGGCCGGCCGGGCCAGACAATTTCGGTAGCGGCCGTGCGACCGTGCCTCAGCGACGAAGGCGCAGCCGCTCGCGGATCTGGCGCGGGACCACCTTCACGTCCGGCCACCACGACTCTTCCGCGTCGACGCCGGCCGCGGTGGCCGCCTCGACGAGCAGGGCGACGGCGCTGCGGAGGTCGGACAGACGAACGATCTCCGTCGTGAAGGTGTGCGACTGCTCGCTTTGGTTGTGATAGTTCACGTTCGGGACCGCGATGGCCGTCGTGGTCCAACCCAGTCGCACGAATGCCGACGATTCGCAGGTGCCGCCGGTCAGCAGCGCGCGCTGCGTCGCGACGCCCGCGGCGGTGAGCTCTTCGCGCGCGACACGCAGGAAGCGCTCCGCGTCGTTATCGAACGTGTTGTACACGTCCCCGGCGCGGACGACGACGCCGCGCCCTGGCGCCGCATGCGCGAGGGCGCGACTCGCCTCGAGCGACACGACGACCACGTCGCGCGGCAGCAAGCCGTCCTCCGCGACGAGACGCGCGCCGTACAGGCCGGACTCCTCGCCGCGCGTGAAGACCGCGTGGACGTCGTGCGGCCGCGCGTCATTGCGCAGCGCCGCGAGGACCAAAACGACGACCGCGCACAGCGCGAGGTCGTCGGCGGCGCGCAGCTGCAGCTCGTCGCCGTGTACCGCGAAGGGGACCAGATCCAGGACCGCGAACTGGCCGGCACGGAGCTCGCCATCGGCGCGGATCCGACAATGCCCGGGCGAATTGTGGACGGCGTCGGGGGCCGACACGTAACCGTCGAGCGTCGCGGCGAGAGGCGCGCCATCGGCGTCGTCGTACACGAGAACCGGGACGGGGGCCGCGAAGAACTCCGGATAGAGGCCGCCGAGGATGCGCGCGCGACCCTCGCGGCCGTGCGCCTCGGTCAGCTCGAAGGCCGGATGATCGGTGTGCGCGACGAGCGCGAGCGAACGCTTCGCAGCACCGCGCGTGACACGCGCCGACAGTTGCCCGTACGCATCCTCGTGGACCGGGAGGCCGTTCCGCTCGAGCTCGCGGCGGATCGCGCGGAGCGCGTGGAACTCGTGATAGGGCGCGGTGGGCGCGGACGCGACGCGCTCGATCGTGGCGGTCGTCATGTCGATGTCCGGCATCGAGAAGCGCGGCATTCGTCGCGAGGATATCGTCAGCGGTCAGTGCTCCGTCTGTACGACACGCGCCGACGCGCGGTCGTCCCGTTCCGTCCGCGCTCGAGCCCCATCACCCTCTATGTCTGCGGTGTCACGCCATACGACACGACGCACCTGGGCCACGCACGGACGTTCCTCGCGTTCGACGTCCTCGTTCGCCATCTCGAGGCCGGTGGCAAGTCCGTCCGTTACGCGCAGAACGTGACCGATATCGACGAATCGATCTTGCAGCGCGCGGCGCGAGACGCCGTGAGCTGGCGCGATCTCGGACGCCGGGCGGAGCGCGCGTTCCTGGCCGACATGCGTCGCCTCGGCTGGCGTAAACCGGACGTGATGCCGCACGCGACGCGCGAGATCCCGTCGATGCGGCGGATGATCGATGTGCTTCTCGAGAATGGCTGCGCGTACGACGTCACGGGTGGCGTGTACTTCGACGCGTCGCGAGACCGGCATTACGGCGAGCTGTCGCGCTTCTCGGCGGCGCGCATGCGCCGGATCCTCGCCGCGCAGGACGATGCTGCGCTCGACGATCCGCAGCGCCGCCACCCGGTCGACTTCGCGCTGTGGCGTCGCGTGCCGAGCGGTCCGACGTGGCCGAGCCGGTATGGCCGAGGCCGTCCCGGTTGGCACATCGAGTGCTCCGCTATGTCGCTGCGCTACCTCGGTCCACGCATCGACATTCACGGCGGCGGCAGCGATCTCATCTACCCGCACCACGAGAACGAGATCGCGCAGTCCGAGTGCGCGACCGGCGAGCGGCCATTCGTCGGGTGGTGGTTGCACACCGGTCCGGTGCGGCTCGAGGCCGAGAAGATGTCGAAGTCGCGAGGCAACATGGTGTTCGTGCGGACCGCGCTCGAAACGACGACCCCGCAAGCGCTGCGGCTGTATCTCCTCGACAGCCACTACCGCCGTCCCTTCGATCACGACGAGGCCGAGCTCGTCCGTGCTGAGGAACGCGCCGCGGCGCTGGCGGAAGCTCTGGGCCGCGGTCCAATTGGCCCGCGGGGTCGCGATCGCGCGACGCGCGAGGTGCTCGCGGCGCTCGACGACGATCTCGACACGCGCGCGGCGTTACGCGCGCTCGAACGTGGCGCGCGTAAAGCGAGCCCCGCGGCGAAGTCGTCATTGCGGCACGTAGCGCGGCGGGTGCTCGGCGTCCTGTGAATCAGATCGATCTGCTCACCGGCATCCTCGCCCGCGAGGGCGCCGAGGCGCTCGGCTGGGAGGGCGGTCGTCTCGGCGGCTCGGTCGCGCGGTCTGTGCTGCGTCCAGCGGCGCGCCGCATCGCGCGCGAGTTCGCCGCGTGCGACGAGGCCTTCGCCACGCGGACGCTTCCCGACGCGGCGCGCTGGGCGCTCGATCACTTCTCCGCTGGAGTCGAGGTCGCGGGTCTCGATCGGGTTCCCCGGCACGGTCCGATCCTCCTCGTCGCGAATCACCCCGGACTCACCGACGCGGTCGGCCTCATCGCCGCGCTCGATCGGCCGGACCTCCGCATCGTCGCAGCGGACTATCCCTTCCTGCACGCAATGCGCGGTCTTGGGCCGCGGCTCATCTTCCTCGCCTCATCGCGAACATCGCAGCTGAGCTGGATCCGAGCCGTTGGTCGCGATCTCCGGCACGGCGGAGTCGTGTTGCTCTTCCCGGCGGGTCGTCTCGAGCCTGACCCGGCCGTGCTCGGTCAGGCGGACCCGCTGCTCCCTTGGTCGGACAGCGTCGGCCTCATCGCTCGACTCGCGCCAGACGCGCAGATCGTGCCAGCGGCGGTCACCGGCGTTCTGTCGGTGCGCGCCTTCGCTCATCCTCTGACGCGCATCCGCCGAGCGCCGCGCGACCGTCAGCGCGTCGCGACGCTGCTTCAGATGATCGACCCGCGATGCCGCCCCGTCACGGCGCGCATCGCGTTCGGCTCGCCGCTCGTGGCGGAGCGCGGCGCCAGCCTGAACACAGACCTCGCGGCGCGCATGCGCGACCTTTTGTCCGATCCGTCGGTGGTGTGGAAGGCGCTGTCGCGCCGAGCCTCGGATCCCGCAACGACCGCCGCGTAGCGCGTGCTTTCCCGACCGCGACGGTCGACACGGCTCCTACCATCGCTCACAGGTGAGGCGAGCGCCGGTCACTCCGGATGAAGCGACCCAGCGGCACCAGGTCACGCTGTCCCTCGATCTCTTGACCGCCGCTGCGGTCGTTACTGGCGTGCTGGTCGCTTCGCAGGCGGTCGCGAATCACGAGTGGCGAACCTGGGCGACCGTGATCGCGCTCAGCGTGTTCGCCGCGCTGCTTCAAACCTGGCCGCGCCGGATCCTTGTGGGCGGTCGCATCGAATCGGCCGTGACAGTCATGGCTCTCGCCACCGCGGTACTCATCTTCACCACGACGATCATCTCGCCGGCCGGCGCGCTCATTGCCGCGATGGGTCTCCTCATTCCTGTCATCGCCGCGGTGCCGTATGTGGAGGTCAAGTCACTTCGCCGGCTGTTGATCGTCGCCTGGGCGGGCAGCATCGCCACGGCTGCGGCCAGCCTGCTACCCGATCCGGTGCCGCCGGCCGCGGACGCCACCGTTACTCGGCTCTCGGCCTTCGGGGTGGTCTCCGGGTTGGTGCTCTTCCTTCTCTATCAATCGACCGAGAGGCTGAGGGCTTCGAGTCGCGAGTTCAGTAGGTTCCTAAGTCTTTCCTCGGACCTGGCCGAATCGACGGAACCGGGCGTTCTCGGTGATCTCGTCGCGCGTCATCTCACCGAGGCGACCGGAATGGACGACTGCGTGATCTACGCACGTGCCTCAGACACCGGCCGCCTGTCGCCGTTCGGCTCTCATCCCGCGGACCGCTCGCTCAAGACCGACGGGGAGGCGCTGATGGAGCGGCCGATGCTCCAACGCGTCGTACATGAGCGGGTTCACCTGATCGTTGACGTCGTCAACGAGCACGCGGATCCGAGCGAACGCGCTCACCTGACCGCTCTCGGTCGCACCGTCATGCTCTTGCTTCCGCTCGTCGCGCATTCAGATCCGGTCGGCATCGCGGAATTGACTTCGAGCCAATTCCGAACGATCGACGGGCGTCGTTTGGCGCTCGCCCGAACGCTCGCGTTCGAGGCGGCGATGGCGATCGAGAACGGGCGCCTGTACCACGATCTTCGTGAACGCTCCCTGCACGACCCGCTCACCGGGCTCGCCAACCGAAGCCTGTTCTTCGACCGCGTGGACCATGCGATCGCGAGACTCGGGCGCAAGCCCGGCACATCGATCGCCGTGCTCTACATCGACTTGGACAACTTCAAGATCGTGAACGACACGCTTGGTCACGCGCGGGGCGATCGACTGCTCGCTCTCGTTGCCGAGCGGCTTCGCACCGTGGTGCGCGCGGCGGACAGCGTGGGCCGTCTTGGCGGCGACGAGTTCGCGCTGCTGCTCGAGGATCTGACCACCGCCGATGGGGCTGTTGTCGTGGCGGAGCGTGCATTGAGTCTCCTCGCGACCCCGTTCGATCTCGCGGGCCAGTTGGTGAACGTGAGCGCCTCGATCGGGATGGCTCAGCACGCCGATGCGAGCATCAGCGCCGATGCGCTCATCCAGGAAGCCGACGAGGCCATGTACGAAGCGAAGCACGCTGGAAAGGGCCGCGTCGTCCGTTCCGCGACCGTATCCTTGAGGAGCGGCCCGGTCGCCTAGTGGTCCAGGGCGCTTCCCTTTCAAGGAAGAGGTCAGGGGTTCGAATCCCCTCCGGGCTACTGACCCGCGTCGTTATTTGCTCTCTACGCGATGCGCTTTTCGTCCAGGGCGCTTCTCTTCTGTAGTGGCCTCTTCTCTGACGGCCTCTTCTCTTTTCGCGCGTCGCGCGATGCTGTGAACGGCGAGGGCGCCTTGCGACGTTCCTCGAAGGGCCGGGCCTTGGTGTATCGCTCCACCATCCGTCCGGTGGTCCATCCGCCTTCGACCATGAGGTCGAAGCGCGTGCCGGATCGGGAGCGGTGGAAGTTCGTTGCCCAAGTGTGCCGCAGCATGTGGGCGCAGAGTCCGCGGATGCCGGTGCGCGCCTCGAGGCGCTCGAAGAGCTTGCGGACCGCGTTGCCGGTGAGGGCGCCGCCGCGGCGGTCGGTGAACAGCGGTTCGTCCGCGTCGTCGCTGCCTTTGCGGTGGTCGGCGATGTACGTGTCGAGCGCTTTGAGGGTCTCGATCGGAAGGTTGACGTCGCGCGGGTGGACCGATTTTGTCGTCGCGGCCCTGACGTGAAGGCGCCGCTCAGTGAGGTCGACGTCGCCGAGGCGAAGGCCTGCGAGCTCCTCCCTGCGGAGACCGCAGCCCAGGAACGTCCAGACGATTGCGCTGTCGCGTTTGCCGCTCTCGCCCTCGGCGGAGCGTTCGAGGAGACTCCACATCTCGTCGTCGGTGAGCGCGCGCCGGCTCTCGTCCTTCACCTTCGGCATGCGCACGAGTCGGAGCATCGATTGACCCTGGTCGTGATGGATCCGCTGCTCGGCGAGGAACCGCGCCACCGATCTGAGTGCGACCCAGGCCGAGCGCGCGGTCTGCGCGGAGATGGTCGTCTTGCGTTCACTCAGGTACTGCTCGACCGTGCCCGGCTCGACGTCGCCGATCTCGGCCGGACGCCCGAGGACCCTCTCGCACCAGCTCGCGAACGCCGCGATCGCGATGCGGTAGTTGGCCATCGTGGCTGGCGAGAGGTCGTGACGGTGCACGAGAAAGCTCTCCATGGTCCCGACGAGAAGCGCGTGACTGTCACGCATGTCGGACCACCTCGTGGGTCTCGGAGTACTCGTTGATCTCGGTGTCTTGGTTGTTAAGGTGCGTACGCCGGTCATTTGCATCCTTCCCGGCGGGCAGCAGGCCGCTGCCGAGTCTACCGGCGAAGCTGCGCATCGCTGGCGCGGGGTGTCGGGTCATGGAGTCGATGCCACCGGAGGCCGCTCGACGACGACCGCGTGCAGCCCGCTCTCGCCAGCGCGGTGCCAGATCTGTGCGAATGGTCCCGCGGGCGCGATGACGTCATCGAGCGTGGCGAAGCGGAACTTGGTCATGCGGTAGATCCGCGCACCCTCGTGTTGCGCATCAAGGACCGTCTCAGTGACGCGCTTCAGCAGCCTCGCCCGCGTCGCGCTCGTCGTGACGGTGAAGACGATGGGCCACTCCTTGAGATGCCGGCGCCAGTCGCCGGACCAGTAGAGGTCGAGATAGCGCCGGATCTTGCGCTTGAAGACCCTTGAGCCTTCGGTCGCGCGGTCGACCTCGATGAAGGCTTCCAGCGTGTCGCTTGCGGTGGCATAGGACATGTGCGCGTCAGGGACCACGACCGTCGAGCCCAGGCGCTCCGCGGCCTGCCAGTCACATTCCCACTCGAGGACCTCATCGCCGGGACGCGACCGCGCCAGGCGCCTGTACGCGAGCGCCACGTCGGCGCAGGCCAGCCCGTGCTCCATCAGCGTGTTGCTGCGGATCCCCGGGCGGCCCGCCCGCAGCGCCGAGTTCCCGTCCCGGGCGCGGTTGTAGCCGGCGGCGGTGAGGAAGTACACGAGGCGCGCGCTGCCGCCGGCGGGCGCGACCACGCGCGGCGTCGCCTGGATGAGTCCCTGCGCCCTGAGGCGCACGAGGAGCCGCCGGACGATGACCTGGCGCGAGAGCGCCTTGAGCGAGGACCCGGCGAAGAGGAGCTCGTCGATCTGAGGCAGGGTCAGGAAGCGGAAGCCGGCGAGGTGCGCGATGACCTCGTTCTGCCGAGCGAATGACAGGTTCATTCGAGAGGAAGAAGTCAGGTCGAGCTTCGTCGACTTACCGAGCAATTCTGGCTAATTGGCGTTCTTTGCCGAAACGGCTAAGGAACAACCAAAGGAACAGGTCTCGCGATCCCTGAGGTGTTCCTTCCAGGTCGTCATCAAGGCTTCGACGACGGTGCTGACGGCAGTGATGTGACCCGAGTGCTGTTCCATCGCCAGTCGTAGTAGGTGCCGACCGAGCGCGGCGCCCATGAACTACGTCACATTGGCCGTGTGACCTGACCGTCCGACCCTCGATTCGGCGTGAAGCGTCGGGCCAGACGGTGACTAGACTTCTGGTCGAAGTGGCACGACTAACAGTTAGATCGCAGGCCCGTGAAGCTACCGAGGCATACCCGGCAGACCGAGCCGCAGCGCTAGCCGGGGTGCCCCGTAGCACCCTGCACTACTGGGCTTCTCACGACATCTGGAAGCCTTCCGTCTCACCAAGGCGTGTGCGCCTGTGGTCCTTGTCGGACATCGTGATGCTGCGAATCATTTATTGGCTCCGTCGTGGCGATAAGACGGGTCAGACTGGGACTGCGATCCCTCGCACGACCATGACCGAAGTCAAAGATCTTCTCAAGGAAGCTGTGGACCTGGTCGGCTCTCACCTTTTCGTGGATGGCAGCGGGCGCATCGTCACGGAAACGTCTAGGCGCCTAGAGCACCTGAACTACCAGCAGCTTCTGCGGGACAACGTGATCGATGTGCTCGCGGAGTACCGCCTCGCCGAGCAAGAGGGATTTGTCGGTCCTGACCTCACGAAGCCGCGTCCGATGCTGCGAATCGTGCCCGGTAAGCTTGCCGGCGAACCACACGTCGTCGACACGCGTCTATCGACCACACTCATCGACGCTCTGCTCTCCCGCGGATACGGTCCGTCGGATGTCATCGCCTTCTACCCCTTTCTCACCGAGGAGACGATCAGCCAGTCAAGATCGCTTGAAGTCCAGCTGCGAGGGAACGTACGCAAGCAAGCGGCGTAGACCGTCGACTCTTCGTCACCGATCACAACTTCCCCGCGCAGGTCACTCGCATCCTCATGCCTGAGGCTGAACTCATGTCGCTCACCGAGGTCGACCCTTGGCTGACGCATCGTGTGGCGGACTGGGCGCTGCTTCTCGGGCTTTACCAACACCGTCCTCGCAAGATTCACGGATTTGTCACCAACGACGCGCGGATGCTCGCCTTGTCTCGGACCCTCCCCGTGCTGATGCAAACCGATCTAACACTGTTGGTCTGCGCGAAAGTCGGCGACGACCCCGTCGCGGCCACGGGACTCCTCCTGTTGCATCTGCCGTATGTCGCGAGGCGGTGGGCCGCACATCCAGAGGTCGTCGTTGTGCAGCCCTCCGGCCAAAAGGGAAACGAACTGTCGGCTTATCTCGACGTCGCGGCGCGCCGAGCCGGCCAGGCGACCGGCCCGTTCCGGAGGGCTCATGAGCTGACTCATGAACAGCTCACGACGCCGCTCAAGGATTGGTACGAACCCGGCACGGACTAGCGGCGGGGCGCCGGGAGTGACCGATCCGTCACGACACCAATTCGCGCCGGGTGCACAGTGACCCGCATGCACCAGGCGGCCCGCCCCACGGCGGTCTCCGCACTTGAGATCGCTTGAGATGATTTCTTTGCGTAGGACCGACGCGGGCGCAGCTAGGCGACGGCGTATGCCGCGGTGTCTCCGATGCATGTTCGCGTTTTGATCCTTAGTTTTTTGCGGGCTGTAAATGTAGGGAAGATGCTTTGCTGGACCTCCTGACCGGTCTCGTCGTGCTCTTCGCTGGTCCGGTGTTGGTCATCTGGTGGCTGCCATACCTTGTCCATGAGCTTGGCCACCTGATGGGTGCGAGGCTCGCGGGAGCTCAATTCGACTACATCCCGCTCGGTCCGTTCATGTTGACGCCGCGTGGACCACGCCGACTGCGTCGACAGATCCGCCGATTCGCTTGCGACAGCACCGTTCCCACCCCAAGCCATTCTCGTTGGCAGTTGCTCATGGCCACTGTCGGTGGACCTGCCTTGAACATCGCAGTCGGCGTCACCCTCCTCGTGATCGGGTTCCTTGGCGATCTCGGACGATCGGCGTTTCTCGCTCCACTGGTGCTGATCTTGGTCGGCTTGTTCATGACGATGCACGGCATCATCTGGCTGCTGCCGTGGCGGCCCTACGGCGTGCCGTCAGATGGCCTACGGCTTTGGTCGCTGCTTGCAGGGACGCGGGGCGGTCGCCGCTGGATGGCGCTCAAGGAGGCGACGGCCTGGAGTGAAGCCGATATCCGGCCGCGGAACTGGCCGGTCGAGGTGATGAGCCGGCTCGTGGTGCAGAGCGACGGGAGCATCGACGACATCGCGGCGGCGGTGATGCTGTACTGGCACCTACTCGATAGCCACCGGCTGACGGAGGCGCGCGCGTGTCTCGAGCAAGCGCGCGCCGCCGCGAGTCAGCGGTACATGGCGCAACTCAACGGACAGATCGTGCAACTCGAGCTCGCGTACATAGAGGCGCGGTTGGGTCCCGATCCGGCGGTCGCGGTCCGCAACCTCATGCAATCGGCCTTCATTGCGAAAGCCACGTTGCTCCGCGTATTCGCCGCCATCAGCCTCGCGTACGCGGATCTCGACGGTGCGGAACAGGCCGCGACTGCGGCCACCGGTGAACTGCCTGCACTTCGTCCCGGCTATGCACGCATGGAGTCCGACCTGATCGTCGAGCTCGTCGAGGAAGCTCAACGCAGACGCAAGGGTGGACCCGGTCCCGCGGCGGCCCCGCCGAGCATTAGCGTGGGCGTGGACGTCAGCCGGTTCGCGGTTCCCGACGTGGCGCTGCAGGAGCCTGCGCCTCCCTCCGGTGTCCGCTCATCTCGTGCCGTGGTCGGTTTCGTCGGAAGCGCAATCCTCGGCCTCGCCGGTTACGCGTCGGTGGCCGCGTTCACGCACGGCTTTGCTCCGCTGTTGGCGGTGGTGCCGGCGATCGCTTCCGCATTTGCCGTGCTGCGAGTTCGTAGCTCGCGTGGGGTGCATCGCGTCGACGGCCTGCGAACTGCGTTCGCGGCCATAACCGTGCTCTTCGCAACATCACCGCTGCTCGTCGCCGATGTCCTTCGGCCGAATCTCTCGGGGTACATCTGGATCGTCGGCCAGGCGCGGCCGTGTACCGCGTTCGGGGCTGGCCACGACATCACGACTCTGTGGGTATACCTGTTCGCAGTTGCGATCGCGATGGCTGGCCTCCTGATGGGAACGCGCGCCAAGAATGAGCCGGCTGTGCCACGTCCGGGGATCTACCTCGGCACCGGGCTGGTCGTCTTGTGGATCGTGGCAGTAGCCTCCGACCACGCGCATTTCGCTGCTGTCATCGGCTGTGGGGCCTAGCGTGTCGGGCAGTCGGAAATCCCGCTCAACGAGACGGTTGACCCCTTTAGCCGACGTCTAACAGCACGCGTCTCCGAGCTGGGTCGACCAGAACACGCATCCGACTACCGACGGCCAGCTCCGATGCGCGCATGCCATCGAACCGGAAGTTGTCCTCGAAGTTTCCCAGTGAATGCTCCACAAGCCGTCGCCCTTCGGCGTAGCCATTGGCCATCGCATTCAACGTCCGCCGGCCACGACCCTCGCTCGACCCGAGGAACGTTACGTGACTTTCGGCTACGAGCCCAATCCGAAGAGCTCGACGCACTCGCCACGCGGACCAAATGGGCAAGAGCGTCAGGCCAACTCCGAACAGGAAAAACCAGACCGCAATGACGACTGCCCACAGTTGACCCTGCGCGCTAACAAGAAACCCATAGGCCGCGACCAGCGCCACGAGACCAAACACGACGGCGAAGAACCCTACGGGAGAGCCCAGCACAGCACCGACCACATCGATGTACCCAACAGTCCGAGGAGGATCGGCTTGTTGCTCTATGGCGCGGCGGACGAGACGCGTGAGTGCCGACCCACCGCCCCGATCACGTGTCACCTGGTCGTTCTCTGCACCGAGGTGAGATTCTGAGTCAGCTCCTCAACGAGGAGGGGCCTGCTGCCCGCCTCTTTGTATTGGGCCGCTTATCTGACACGCGTTTTCGGTTGGAGCCGGTATCAGTTTGTGCTTGAAGAATTCGCTAGGCCGCTTCTCTCGACCTCATCCCTTTCAAGGAAGAGGTCAGGGGTTCGAATCCCCTCCGGGCTACAGACCGCGTCGTTATTCGTCGCTACGCCGTTTGCCTTCCGCTCAGGACGCTTCTCTGCTGTGGAGGACGCATTTCTGCAGGACGCTTTCCTGAATTCGGCAGCGCGAGCCGTGATGCGGTGAAGGGCGATGGCGCGCGCCGACGTTCGGCGAGTGGTCGAACCTTCGCGTAGCGCTGGACCATTCGGGGCGTCGTCCAACCGCCCTCCATCTGCAGATCGAAGGCACTTCCAGTCCCGGAGCGATTGAAGTTCGTCGCCCAGGTGTGTCGCAGCATGTGCGCGGTCAGATCGCGGATGCCTGTCCGTAGCTTTAGCCGATCGAAGAGCCGTTTGATGCCTTGCGCCGTCAGCGGTCCGCCACGGCGGCCGACGAACAGCGCGTCATTAGCATCCCCCTCGGCTCGGAAGTCGCGGATGTACCGGTCGAGCTCTTTCAGCGTCTCGGGATAGAGCGCGATCTCGCGGGCATGGACTGACTTGCTGGTGCTTGCCCGGACGCGGAGCTGTCGCTCGACCATCTCGACGTCGCACAGCCGAAGGCCGATCAGCTCGGCTCGTCGCAAACCCGTCCCGAGCAGTGTCATGACGATCGCGCGATCGCGGCAGGCGGTTTCGCCCTCTGATGCTCGCTCGATGAGCCGGTACATTTCCGTGTCGGTCAAGTTGCGCCGTTGCTCGTCCTTGACCTTGGGTTGTCTGACACGCCGAAGAACGGAGTCGCCGTCTTCCTGATGGATGTGCAGTTCCGCGAGCGCGTTCGCAAGCGAGCGGAGCGCTACCCAGGCCACGCGAGCCGACTCGGCAGATCCTGTGGTCTTGCGGAACCGCAGAAACGCTTCGACCGTGCCTGGTTCGACATCAGCGACCACCGGCAACCGTCCGAGCTCGCGCTCGCACCACGCGGTGAACATCCGGATGGCGCGTCGGTAGTTGCCGGCAGTCACCTCGGACAGATCGTTGCGGTGCAGTAGAAACGACTCGATCACCTCCTCGAGAGGCGTGTCTGGGCCTCTCATGTCTTGCCATCTGCGCGGGGCGGCCATTCCACATTCCTTCCCGCGCCGGACCGACCAGCTCGGGACTGTACTGGGAGGCCAAAGCCGCGCAGAAAGCGCCGCATGTCGCGCTACCTGTTCTGGCCGCTGGTGCCCGATTCGCAGCGGCGGATCGTGAGATTGCAGGCACGGATCGAGCGATCGATGCCGATCGCTGTCCGACCGACCGCGCGAGCCGCAACCAACATCGTGCCGCTCCCGCAGAACGGATCGAGCACGCGGCCCTGCGGCGGCGTCGTGAGCGCCACGAGGACGCGGACGAGCGCCTCAGGCTTCTGCGTTGGGTGCCCGGTCGCGTCGCGGCGCCTCGTCCGCCGCGCCTCGAGGATCGTGCCAGCGTTCGGGCCGATGGGGGTTCGGATAACCGGTTCATCGGCGGCCGCGTCCGGCGTGTCCAGCGGCGCACGCGCCGTTGCCGCGTGGAGGTCGCGCCGCGCGACGTGCACATCTTCGGCGTCTACGCGCAGCCGCCCGCTCGCGATGATCGCCTCGTGCTCGGGTCTCAGATAACCGGGCGCCGGCGGAAAACCCTGGCGATGAATCCAGACGATCATCTGAAGCGGACATTCCGGTGGGTCGCCGCGAACCTCGCGGAGCGCGGACATGAAGACATCGAAGCGGCGCCGCGGCGCGAACGTCAGGATCGGGCCGCCGTGGACAACGACGCGGTCGACTTCGCGCATCCACGCCACGTACCACTCTCTGCACCGCGGGCCGTCCCAGCGCGCGACGCGCTCGCCGTACGGCGGATCGGTAACGCAGGCGTCGAAGCTTGCGGCGGCTATCGACCGGAGCACGGCCAGCACGTCGCCCCGGTAAAGCGAAATGCCGCCTGTCTGAAAGAGCGGCGAGCGTGCGGCTCCGGCGGGCGTGCCGATCATGCTTCGGCGCCGCTCTCGCCGAGCCAACGCGGTTCACTCTTTGCCATCTCGAGGAGCGCCCGGCCCATGGCCTCGGCGTCCTGCGGCTCAAGCTCCGGCCGCACGGCGGGGCCGGGTTCTGAAATGCGACTCGACTCAAATCGTTTTGGGTCCCTTCCTTGATCCAAATCGAAAGGCGCCGCACTCCGTGGCGTGGCGGCCAGGTTGGCGCCGTCTTCGCCCGAGTCGATTCGCCCATAGGGAATCGCTTTGGCTGAATCGAATGGGGGCCGCCACCTGAACGCATCGCCGCGCTTGCCACTCCCCGTTCTGACCGCTCGGCCGGCCGATAGGAGCGCATTCAAACGTCGCTGAGCGGTCCCCTTTGCCAGGCCGACGCTCTCGGCCAGCTCTTCCGCCGTTGCTTCGCCCATTTCAGCCAAGTGACTTGCGACCCGATCGAGTTCGGCCGCGGCTGTGGCGCTGGCGAGCTCGCCCTTCGCCTCATAGCCACCTTCTGACAACGACACAACGACGTCGTTTGGGGTGCTGCTGAACCGCGAGAGCGCCTCGAGAATGCGACCCTGGGGCCCGATTGAGCTTGGCGCCCGTTCCAGCTCCAGCACGATGTCGACTGCCGCCGTGAGGGCGTTGGAACCGCGCACGGCTTCCCCATGCTCACCGACTGCCTTGCGTTGGTGGGCCACGACAAGCACGGCGCACCCGCTCGCGGCTGCCTCCTGCAGCGGCCGCACTGCCGACTGGATAGCGCCTGCGTTGTTCTCCGAGTCCGCGGGCAGGCCCGCGAAGTCCGCGAGCGTGTCGACGATCAAGAGTCCGCCGGGCCCAACGTGATAGGCGGCTTGCCGCACGATCTCTGCCCACGCAATGCCGTATGCGGTGTGGTGAAGAAGGACCGTGACCGAGTTGGTCCAAGAGGTTCGCTGCGCCTTGTCCGCGACCGTGCCCGCCCGTTCCTCCGAGAGCAGAACGATCGGCACGCAGCGCGTAGATCGTCCGCAGAAGGATGATCTGCAGTCGATGGCGCCCATGAGCGCGAAGAGCAGAGTCGACTTACCGACCTTCGGTCGACCGGCTAGGAGTGTGATCACGCTCGGCGCGAGGTATCCCGTCCATATCCAGTCGGGTTCGGGCGGGCTTGATTCGACGACTGCGGCGATCGGCACAAAGAGCAACGGCGCAGTTGAGCCGTTCACAAGCGTGCACTCGCATCCAGCGTGCGGATGATGCCGCCGATTTCGCCAGCGAGGTCCCACCGGCGAAGGCGGAGCGCATAGTGGCGGCATGACCGGAGGTACGCGCGTAGTCGACGGCGGAGGTACACGCGTGCGGCGCAGGCCGGACAAGTGCGCGGGAGAGGACCCCGCGAGCCGGGCCGGCGACGAATCCGCCTTCCGCACCACTCGCAGGTGCCCCGACGAATTCGGCGACCGCGGTTATCCGGCCTGTTTCCACGCTTGCCCCTGACGGATGCCACCGGGATCACACACGCCCGTCTGCGGCCGTTGTGTGGCCCCCGATTTCCTCGTACAACAGGCGCTTCAGGCGGCGCTGCGCGATCGCGAAGGCCCGCGCCGGCACGAGAACGTCATCCAACAGGAGCCGCCGAGAGAGCTCGTTGAACACTGCTGGATCCCCATGCAGCACGAAGCGTCTGCGGCGGGCTGACTCTGAAGGGGCCGGTTCAGAACCAAGAAGGCGGAAGCCCCGGACCAACAGAAGGGCAGCTAGCGTGAAGTCGCTCGTTGTTACGACCCGCCAGTCCCAGCTCATCGCACATCCTCGCTTTCTCGAGAGGCTTATCTCGGCGCGGCACCTACGACGCCCATCGTGTTCCCTGTGAGGCGATGCCGGTCTATCGAGCACCGTCGTCGACGCGCGGCATCGGCGTCAATGCAGGCGAACCGGAGAATTAAGGGGGACGGGTCTATTTCCCCGGCTGCGGTCGCCGCGGCCCGGAAGGAGCGAATGCGGAATGGAATTGAAAAAGCGCCAGCGGATTCTTGGCGTCCTCGTCCGGGTCCTTACAGCGACGACGAACGCGGCGCTTCTTCAGCAGCGCCCGGACTGGCAGGAGGAGCTCGCGAAGTGGCTCATGAGGCTGGGCTACCCGAGTCCGATGGATGCCTTCTTTCCAGTTGAGTGGGCGAAGCGTCGTGAAGCCCAGGCGGGACCGGAGGAGTTCAGTCTTCCGCCGCTCCTGCCGCGAGTCGCGCACGGCGACCTCCTCGTCAGCGGGATGAGCCCGCTGACTGCGGAGGTCTTTGTGCCGCCCGGACAGATGGGCGCTGTGCTACTTGCGAGCGACGGTGCGACCGAAGAGGAATTCCTACTCGCGGCGAAGGCGGCCCACCGGCGTATCCGCCAAGCGCGACTCGAGCAGCTCGCTGAGCGTCAGCGGGCAATGCTCGAGCACGCGCGCTCTGGTTTCGCCTGGACCACCGGCGCGATTGGGGCTGCGACGCCGCATGAGCGCGCGTTTGCGAGAGCAGTGAACCGTCACCTGCGCGGGCAAGTTCAGGTCCTGGAGAAGCCCGGCGTCCGGCGCAGTCGAGAGAGCGCACCGCAGCGCGCCTTTCGCGAGCTTTGGCTCTTGCTGGAGTTCTTCAACCTTGGCGGCAAACAGGCGAGGATCGTTGATGTCGCCCGTGCGTGGGAGAAGCAGACGGCCCGATGGCTCAGCAAAGATACCGAGGGCGACGACGCTGTGGCAAAAGAGGCGTGCACGGAATGGCGCAACAAGTCGCCCGGGACCGTGCTGCCCGAGCACATGCGTCCCTCGGAAGTGCGCGCCAATCTTGAACGGTGGCTCGGCCAGTACCTCGGGCGTAATCCCAACGTGGTCCACGACCCGCTCGCGGTAGGAGGCTGGCGCGTGCTCTGTCCGCGCGATGAACGCCGCTACTTCGTCGGAAAGATCGCCGGCGGCTCAATCTGTCAAGCGGACTGGCCAGACGATGTAGACCGAGCCTTTCACGACATGCACTTCGCGGAGCGCGTGCGCGGAGGGGAGAAATTACGACGCGACGCGCCGAAACGGTTGAGGATCAAGGCGCGGGCCATTGGCGCTGGACTGCGCGCTGTGGACGCGAATGGCAAAGCGGCCTCGTAGCCCGAGGCGCATGACCTCGGCGTATGGGTTTGCCTATGTGGAGCGCGCACTGCGTGAGGGTATCGGACGGCGAGCGTTCCGCGCGAAGGAGATCGCTCTCGTTGCTGCATTCTTCGGGGAGCCTCTGAGGTGCGTGTACTGCGACAGCCCCGAGGTTGGCCGCTGGGACCATCTGGTGCCCGTTGTTTCAGGAGGCGAGACAGTCGTGGGGAATATGGTGCCGGCATGTGCCCCATGCGATGACAGCAAATCGAAGAGGCATTTCGCCACTTGGCTGCGGCTGCAGGCGCAGCGCGGCGCGATGTCGCCTGAGTCCGCTGAGGAGCGCATCACGCGGCTACGGGAATACATGGAGCGATTCGAATACCAACCGGAGGAATACGGTTCGAGGCTCTCGGCCGACCGCGCCGTTCAGCTCGCAGACCTGCGATCACGCCTGTCGACTTTGCGTCGGGATGTCGAGGAGTTCATCGCGCAGGTTCGGAAGACTTAGTCGATCCATACTGCATTAACCCCCGGCTCTCATTGACCGACAGCCTCGACCCGGCGTCGGCGGCGTATTACGCCAATCGGCACGTTGGCCTGCACGACCGGTCGAGGCCAGGTCGCCTTCTTCCTTGACTTTAATGTCCAGTCAAGCAATCTTGCACCACAAATGGAGAAGGCGGGCTCCGGGCGAAGGCTCCGCTACTTGCTTGCGCGAAGTACCCATACGCTCCGCGAGCGCGAGACCACTCGAGCGCTCCAACTAATCCACCCGTTCCCGGCCCCGATGTCCCCGACGCTCACGCGTCGAATCATCGAAACGGTCACCGATCCCGACAGCGTCGTGCTTGACCCGATGGCAGGGTCTGGCGTAGTTCCTCTGACCGCCGCCGCATTGGGTCGCAGGGCCGTCGCGTTCGATGTCGATCCGCTCTCACGACTGATGATCAGGACATCAGCGAAGAGATTCAGCGATGAGCGCGTTCGGATGCACGCGAAGCGCATCTCGCAGCGGGCCAGAAGAGTTCACTCCGAGCGGCTGGATCGGCTGTTCTCGCGATCATTCGATCGCGAGACTCGTGAATTCGTCTCCTTCTGGTTCCCGAGACGCTCGATCCGTGCACTGCTTGCGCTTAGTGAGGCAATCGCTGAAAGCGATCCAGACGTGAAGAGTCACCTCTGGCTAGGTCTTTCCCGTTCGATTATCGCGAAGAGTTCGGGTGTCTCATGGGCCCTCGACTTGCCTCACACCCGTCCGCACCGCCGGAAAAGGACCGTTAGCGACCCGTTCGAGACGTTCGAACGTCAGGTGGAGCTGCTGCTCCGCCATCTCGAACGTATTCCGCCGACCCTAGCTCGGGCTGAAATTCGGCATGCGGATGCGCGCTCTCTGCCGTTGCCTGATCGCTCGATCGACCTTGTCCTCACATCGTCGCCTTACGCCAACGCGATTGACTACATGCGTTCCCACAAGTTCTCACTCATCTGGATGGGCTACTCCCTCGAACAGCTCCGCCAGATTAGGGCGAACATGATCGGCAGCGAACGGGGAACGCATTCCGTTCGTGAAGGTATGGAGTGGCTCGAGTCGTTACTTCCGACCGTGCCCGGGGCGAGGCTGTCTCTCCCTGTCCTTCGGCGCTTCTTCTACGACATGGATGACTTTATCGGCGAGGCAGCCCGAGTACTGCGTCCTGGCGCGGCCTGCGTCCTTGTTCTCGGGGAATCACGCGTAGGTCATCGCCTGGTCGATACGCCGTCGATCGTCACGCGTTTGGCGGTGCGCCAAGGGCTCCGTCACGTCGGCACGACATATCGGTCGATCAATCGCCGGCGCCGCTCGCTTCCTTTCCCATCATCGAGCAGAGACGCACTGAGCCGTCGCATGGCTCGAGAAGCGGTCGTGGGACTCGTGGCTCAGTGAAGAGCGATGACTCTCGGCCGGACTCGTCGGACGAGTCAGTCGAAGAGAGTGAGACCGCCGAGGAAGAGCCGAGCATGTCTTTCTCCGATCTCATTGCTCCTGATCGCTGGCGTAGCTTCAAAGACCATCTGGTCAACGTGGGTGACGAACTAGACGCAGATCTGGCGCGGCTTGGCGAAGAGGAATCAAGACTGCAGAGCGTCCTGCGACCGAAGCTTGAAACAGAGTTCGGCGTCCGAACCGTGGCCGAGAGCGACCTCATCGCTGCCAAAGAGAAGCTCTACGCATCGAGTGTGTCTGCGGTCGACGGCACGAACTCGATCTTCCCCATGCGCGGCGGACTTCGCGTCCGCATCGGCGTGGCCGCGATTACATATGCGAACAGCCGAACCGAGCACGTCTTCTACGTCTCGGAACAGCAGGTTCGCGCGCCGGAGGCGAATCCCTTTCAGCTACTTATGGAACGCAAGGCCGACGGGGCAACGCTCTCATCAATGGTCGTCCGCTGTCTGATGGCATACAAGGAACGACAGATCGCGCTGGAGCGGCCTGAGGCGTGGAAGTTGATCAACGGTTCTGTCTTTCCCCAAGAGCTACGCACCGGCCTAGGCCGCCTCCGCGCTCTCGAGCCGTGCCTGGATCTCGCGGAGCGAGTACTGAAGAGTGAATCGTTCGTCGGCGTAATTGGCTCCTCCTCACACAACGATCTGCTAACGCTCGCCAGTGCCCTGCGCCCACTGGAGTACGCACGACTCTGGACGTTGAAGACTGACCTGGACGCTTGGCTGGCAACCGCACACTTCAATCCGACAGACCACGCGCGGTTCAAGCAGTTCATCGATGCGAATGGCGATCGGGCTGCCGTAGGCATTTACCGCGCTGGGTCTCGCGCCTACGTCTTCCAGGCTCCCACCGACCGGTTTGACGAGGCCGCAGCCATTGTCATGGCGGACTCGCTCCACCAACCGATCCGCGCCTACCCGCTGCTCATTGACTACGCGGATGCTGTTTGCACGCGAATGCTGGCCGCGCGCGATTTCCAGCGCCAAGTCGCGTATCGCCTAGCGCGGTCGGGTTCTCTCGTGACCGAAATGGACGAGCGCTCGCTTCGGAGGAGATGAAATGGCTGCCGTAGCTCCATCCGCGACCTCGGCGACGGCACAGCTCGAACGGGGCGAACTGGTCGGCTTCGTGCACTTCGATCAGTCAGCTCCGGACAACATGACTTGCCAGCTCCTCGTTCGGCGCGAACGTGTAGGCCTGCTCCTCCGGAATCGGTTCGTGCGAATTACGAACCCGACCGAGAGAGGCGCGGAGTCAAAGGTCTATCTGGCGCGGATAGTGGAGGGGCCCTTCTTTAGACCAGAGGAAGTGTCGCCAGACTCTGCGATTGCCGAAGCGCCAATTCTTCAGGGCGATGATTTCCCGGCCCTGCCCAACTATTACGCGGTCGGTGGCCTCGAGATCCTCGGGGAGCTTGACGGCTTCGTCGTTCGGGGGACGAACTCGCGACCAGCCCCGAAAGCCCGAGTCGAGCTGCTTTCGGCGGCCGAACTGAGGGAGCTGCTCAAGGTCAAGGGCGATCTCTTCGCCGGCGAACTCGACGGCTATCTGGATCTCCGTATCGCCCTGGACTCGACGAGCAAGGCGGTCTTGCCGCGGAATGTTGGCATCTTCGGCACGGTCGGCTCAGGTAAGACAAACACGAGCCAAGTCTTGATCGAAGGCCTCGCTGATGCGGGGTGGAGCGTCATCGTCGTCGATGTAGAGGGCGAGTACGTTTCGATGGACGCGCCGGCGACGGTGCTCACTACAAAACTCAAAGCGCTGGGCATCGAGCCCGTCGGGCTAAAGAACTTCCACGTGTACAAGCCGGCGGCAGGGGACAGCGTCAGGGCGGATGCCCAATCCTTCACCTTGAGGACGGCAGACCTCGATCCATTAGTCCTTACCGAACTGCTCGAACCGAGCGAGGCGCAAGAGCGCCGCCTGCTTGAAGTGATCGAATGGCTGCGTCACGAGTACGAGAAAGGCGGCGCGAGTGACCAGAAGACGAAGAAGGAGCCGACCTCAATCTCCGAAGCGCTCAGGGGAAGACCAAAGGAAGAGCTCGGAGTTCCATACACCCTCGAAAAGCTGATCGCGACGATTGATGAATGGGCATTCGTCGCGAAGCCAACTAAGTCGGGTGCCGGCAAGCCCGCCGCCGGCGCGGATCTATACAGCTACCTCGCGCTGAAGGGGAAGCTTGGAGGACTCAAACGGACTGGTGCCTTTGATACACCCGGCGTGCCGCCAATCAGCGCGAGAGAGCTGTTGCGCCCAGGCCGGGTGTCGATTTTTGACGTGTCGTATAGCAACGACCGACTGAAGAACCTAGTAATCGCGCAACTGCTTCGGTTCTTGTTCGAGGCGAAACGAGACGATGAATCACTCCCCCATGCCATGATCGTTATCGAGGAGGCGCACACGTTCATCTCTGCCGATCGCTCCAGTCGGATGCAGGAGACGATCGAACTGCTGCGCGAGATTGCTCGCCGCGGTCGGAAACGCTGGCTCGGGCTGACGTTCATTTCGCAGCAGCCGTCTCATCTGCCGTCGGAGATTTTCGAGTTGTGTAACACACGAGTGGTGCACAGCATCAAGAGTGACGCGAATCTTCGGGCCCTGCGGTCGACAGCCGGTGATGTGCGTTCCGAGATGTGGGGATTGGTGCCTGCTCTCGGCGTGGGTCAGTGCCTGCTCTCGACTCCTCAGTACCGCGACCCGCTGGTAGTAAACGTGAGACCGTGCCGCACGCGGAGGCAGTTCGTCGAGTAAAGTCAAAGTCGCAAAAAAAGACATGAAGTGACGCGCAATTGTGCGCGCGCTTGGGCGACCCAGGCGGTGCAATGGGAATTCGGCTTTGATGAACGCCCTCCGTCAGGGCGCACCACCCGGCTCGAGCTTCACCCGCTTCACGCGACGGGCACAATAGCTACGATGGCACGAGAGCGTCCGATCCTTGACCCTGGCGCAGTGATCGAAGGCTTGCGGGTGAGAGGTACGGGCTTCCTCAGTGACCTCGACCTCGGCTTTTCGTCGGCACTCAATTGTCTGATTGGAGCACGCGGCACCGGTAAGACCTCCGTGCTGGAGCTCATTCGTTTCGCCGCGGGTCGAGAGGACGACACCAGCCGCACTGAGCAAGCGCTCGTCGATCTCATCCCTGCTGCGCTAGGCGAGGGCGGCTGGGTCGAAGTTGACCTAGCGACAGCACTCGGACAACGTCTAACGATTCGTCGTGACGTCACCGGCGAGCATCGAATTTCTGACAAGGACACCGGTGCGGAAGCCGATGTCGACTGGCCCCCCTTGGGCGCCTCCGAGCTCGCAATATTCAGCCAGAACCAACTCGAGGACATCGCCACCGACCCGGCAGCCCGTCTCGCAACCCTCGATGGTTTCTGCGGCCCGCTCTTCCCGCCTTTGACCTCAAAGATTCAGGAGTTGCAAGAACGCCTCACCGCGAACGGAGTGCAACTGATCCAGCTGTCGAACGAGATCGAGGGGCTTCACGCCCAGCAGGAGCAACTCAGTCGTGTCGAGGCGGACGTTGCCGCAGCGGAGGAACGTTACAAGCTGGCGCTTAAGGCAATGTCCGGCCATGACGAAGACAAGAAGCAGGTGACTCAGCTGAGTTCGCTCCGACAGCAATTGTCACGCGAGGATCAGATTCTTGAGTCGCTGTCGGCTGAGGCCGAGAGCGCGTTGACAGAGCACTACCCGGGCCGCGCGCTCGGTGAGCAGCTGAGAAGGCTTCTCGACGAGAAGTCTCTCAGCACCTTGCCTCATGCCGACCGCTTGCGCTTATTGCGATCAGCGGCAGGTGAAATCAGCCAGCGTTTCGCGACTCTTCGCGAGGAGATGACCGCAGGTCTCGCCAGGGTCCGAGACCTGGTGGCGCAAGCCCGCAACGAAGTGCAGGCGGAGCTCCGTCAGACGACTGCGACATATCAAGACTTCGAGGCAAGGCTGGGCGCAGCATCAAAGACGTGGAAGGAGATTTCTGGCCGCCGAGAGACACTCCTCGCACAGTTGCGACTGGTGCAGAACGCTGTCAGTGAATTGCAGCAGCGCGAGGGCCGGATCGTGAGTCTTCGTGCTGAGCGAACCGAGATGCTCGGCGAGCTCGAATCGCTACGCAGGCGTCGCTTCGGAATGCGCCGGGACGCAGCGAACAGCCTGAACTCTCAGATCGGCGGCTCGGTGCGGATTGTCGTTGAAGAGAGCGGCGCTCTCGAGCCGTATCAACAACAGCTGATGGACGCGCTGAAAGGGTCGGGACTCTGGTATGCGCGTATTGCGAAGGCGCTCGCCTCACGTGTGCCTCCCTCTCGCCTCGCTGCTCTCTTGCGCGAGCGCGACGCCATTGCGCTCGCATCCGTCGCTGAGCTCGATGCCGAACGTGTCCGAAAACTCATCGAGCACCTCGGGGAACCGACGAGGACGTATGCATTGGAGATCATGGACGTGCAGGACGGCGTCTCATTCGAGCTGAAGACGTCCGACGGTCTATACGAAACTAGCGATCGGTTGTCACAAGGGCAGAGGTGCACAACCGTTCTGAGTATCTTGCTCGTCGATTCGACTAATCCGCTTGTTATCGATCAGCCCGAGGACAACCTCGATAACTCATACGTAGTCTCCAGCGTGATTGACGTGGTCGCGCGGCAGAAGGCCACGCGGCAGTTCGTCTTCGTTACGCACAACCCCAACATTCCCGTATTGGCCGAGGCTGAGAACGTTATCGCGATGGACGCTGTTGAAGGCCACGGAGTAGTCGCCACCGCCGGTGTCTGGTCCGACCCAGATGTGGCCAACCGAATAATTCTTGTAATGGAAGGCGGGCAGGCCGCCTTCGATCGACGTATGGCCGCGTACTCAAGCATTAGCCGGCAGAGCCGCGTGGCCAGCTGAGCCATGTCATCGGATAGCGACCTCAGGGTGCTCAAGTTGAAGGCGCGCCGTTCCTCGACCGATTGGCAAGACCGTTACCAAGCGTTGGAGGAGGCGAGGCAGCTTCCGGCGGCCGGGCGCGCGGAGGTTGCCGAAGCGTTTGTAAAGGACGAGAACGCCTGGGTGAGGTCGCTAGCGTCGCAATTGGTGGCGGTGCCTGGTACGCCGGCTCGCCGCTCTCGCCGTGGGATCGTGCGAGAGGTCGACCAAATCGTTCATGGTGCCCACCTCTCGTTCGACCAGCGCTGGCGGTTGATAAGGCTCTTCGAAGAAGCGGAGGAGTCCGGGTCGACCGCGCAGCTCGGTCTCGCCGTTGATCGAGCTTCTCGTCTGGTGACCGCCGCATTGAGCGAACCTCATCGGTCGGCGCATTACATGCGCCAGCTCGATGCCTTCTTGCGGCATGTCGCCATGTATGTACGCCCAGTGCCAGTGGCAAGTGAGTCTGCGGTGTTCAATGAGGTCGTGAAAAACGTACTCAGCGCTTTCGACCTCCGCACGTCAGTCACCGGAGGCAACTCGCTTCGCGTGCGTGGGGACGCTCTCGATCGCGCGTTGCGAGAGATCGCCCAGAACGCTCTTGACGCGGGCTCGAGTCATCTCCAGATTCAGGGTGACATTAGGGATGGTCACGTCGTGGTCGGGGTAACGAATGACGGCGCCAGACTGGCGCCGGCCGAGATAGACGGGCTCTTCCGCGCTTGGTACACGACGCGCGTTGGTCACGCCGGGCTTGGGCTCTACCTTGCGCGGGCCGCACTGAATGAGGCCGGGGGCAGCATCATCCTCGCCGACCCGGTCCCCGTTGCCTTCGAAATCACCATGCCCCGCTAGATGGCCCACATCCTGATCGTCGGCCCAGACGATCAGCAGGTGCCGCGTTGGCAGGCGGCACTCGGTCGGCCGGTTCAATATGCGGCGACCCTAGACGCGGCGATACTGCGCGACGCCGATGCTGTCTTGTTGGACTTGATGACGTTACGTGTCGGATCCTCGGAGGCAAACTTCGACCACGAACTCGCACGGTCCACGCTCGCCGGTGCAGCCTCGGTGAACCCCGATGCTTTTTGGCTGTTGATCTGTCCACCCGTTGTTCAAGCTGACTCACTCAAGCTCGTGCGGGTCTTGGCGAAGACGCTCTGCGGCGAGTTAGAGGCGACGAGTATCGCCGTCGAGCCACATGCGGTAGATGACGAGCTCGTGGACTTGACCGCATGGTTGACTGAACTGGAACGGTTGGCAGGACTTGAGATTGAGACATCAGCCACTGATCTCAACCCGAGAGAGGAGCGGTGTGTTCGACGCTTGCTGCGTGACGTTGACTCAGCTGTCCTGACCCCGCTGTCCGACGGCCAAGGCAAGGCGCGCACGTACCGCGTGGAGTGTCGCGTTGGAGGCGCACCCGCACCGCTCCGGGTCATCAAGGTCGGTCCCGCCAAAACGATTCAAACGGAGTACGAAAACTACATGCGGTACGTGCGCCTTCGTCTTGGCGACAACCGCCACCCGACGCTTGACTCAGGGGATCTGTGGAAGGCGGGAGAGTCCGCGGCCCTTGTCTACACATTCATCGTCGGTCGACCTCAAGCACTGGCGCAGGTGATGTCGAGCTCGGACGGTTCTGGGTCCGTATCGGAGTTGTACTCAAGAGTGCTGGAGAATTGGCTAGGCGCGAAAACCGACAGACGGCAGCAGCTTTTTGACTTCATCGCCGAGTTCTTAGATGACATCACCGTCGATCGCGCCGCGCAGCTTTGGTCCGACACCGAGACTGCTGAGGATCCCGCGAGTCCCATCCCGTGGTTGCGCGACATCGCGGCCCGCGACATAGAGATCGACCTTCCAGCGGTCGTTACACACGGTGACATTCACGGATACAACGTCCTCGTAGACGATGACTCTCGCCCATGGTTGATCGACTTTTATCAGACGGGCGTTCGATCGGGCCTGTTCGACTTCTCATACGCTGAAGCCGCACTGCTCCTCCACCGCCCGGTTGGTCGAAGTCATGCCGCCGAGTGCACTCTTGAGCAATTGCGAACCGCCGAGGCGAATGGGGATCCGGTCCGGCCTGAGTTGGCGGTCATACGGACTGCTTCGCGCGACCTATGGGGCCCGGCCAGCGAAGGTCTGTATCAACTCGCGCGCTGTTGCGCGGCGTTGCGGCGCCTTCGTTTCGATACCACCGACAAGGTTCGTGCGAAGTGGGTGGCACACTTCGCTGCGGCGGCGGCACGCGCCGCGAATCCGGAATGGGAGCAAGCGTCGGTCCGTCCTCCGATCGCCTTCTGAATCCTGAGCAACAAGGTTCGGCCGATGCGCGTCCGCCCGCTCAAGGGCGTGGCGAAGGCCCAGTCGACCAGCCCCTGAGACTGATTGGTGCACCGTCGAGATACCGCCAGTAGCGCTCTTCGGCCGTTGTCTCGTCTAGAGCTTGGCTCACGAGTCGTGCTGGCCCCACACCCGGAACGTCGATGATGATGCTCGCCCTGGTCAGGTACGCGCGCATCACGTCGTCGGTGTACGCAATGGACCAAGAAATTGTCTGGTGTCCGTGACTAAAGCCCGAGGTGGGCTGTCGGATCTTCAGCTTGAACCGGTTGTCGATGGTGGCGTGCACGGAGTAGATCGTCGTACCTCGCTCGAACTCTTCGAAGCCGAGCAGACCCCAGCCGACAAGCTCTGCCTCGAAGTCCTGCACACGCGCGTTGGACTCACGCGGTCCCTCGTTGGAGCAGTAGACATCGACGGCGACCCGATAATCGCTACCCACCTTCTCGATACGCGCGGTCGGACTCTGCCACCGGAGGATCGGAGCGGCTGAAAAATCTTCGACACCGACCTGGTTCGGCTTGTCCTCGTGACCGCGCCCGACGCGTTCGCAGTTCAGATTCCGACCACCGCTCCACACGTGGAACCATGTCTCATCTGACGCGCCGCCTCCGGCAGCTTCCACGTGCAGGCAGTAAGTTCTCATCATGCCCAGGCAGCCCTGCGTGGCGTCTTCGGCGCGGCACACCCAGATCTTCTGATCGCCAGCGATGCTCTTCTTCACGAAGTCGAACATCGTCGGCGCGGCGCCCGTGTTCACCGTTTTGTTAGATGCGGGCGCGAGTTCGCAGGGAATCGGCCCGAAGAGCTGCGAGAGACCATAGATGCTTGTGTGCAACCCACTTCGCTCAACTTTCCGGACATCGAGCAACCGGACGGATGGGTCGGCAATGGTCACATCGCTACGGACGCCAATCCGGTAGACATGCCAGAGTTCCCTCCCGAGTTGCAACTGAGTGGAGTACGGCTCTCCTCGTTGCGGTTCGTAGACGATCTCGATGGTGGTCGACGGGGCACGGGACTTGGCGTCCCCGATGTGGACGGTCTGAGCGGTGATGGTCCCGACCATGGTCTGAATGGCACCCGTCACGTTCTGGCTCACCGAACCAGTAGCCGGCGCGCTGTTGCGCGGCCGTCGGATGACCCACCACGCCAGAGTTGCGACTGCCCAGACGAAGGCAATGAGGCCGAGGTACATCGCGATTTCGCGACTGAAGTCGTTGACAAACGACAGTGGGATAGCGGCAAGCAGGAGGGCGAGAACGGCTGAAACACCAGCGGGCGGCGAGAGGAGTGCGTCGAGCAGCGAGGCTCGATTGCCGTTCCCTCGTCCAGGGACAGGTGCCGCGTCCACGCGAGGTAGCGTAGCCAAGACCGCAGCGGATCAACGCCGCTTGGAGGACGCTTTTCTGACGCGCGTTCTGGTCGGTCCGGCACGTCATTTCCCAAATGTTTTCTGCGCTAGGTCCCTTTTCTGAAACACTTCCCTTTCAAGGAAGAGGTCAGGGGTTCGAATCCCCTCCGGGCTACTGATCGCGTGGGATCTGCGCGATCCGGCTCTAATCCGCGGGTCCCACCTGTGGAGTCCCCCCGACGCGCGTGGCCATCGCTTCGATGCGGCTCGCGATCCCGAGCTTCGAGTAGATGCTATTGATGTGATTCTTCACGGTCTTCTCCTCGATGCCGATGTCATGAGCGATCTCACGATTGCGCCGGCCGCGCTGTACGAGCCTCAGGATCTCGAGTTCGCGTTTCGTCAGGGTCGCGTGCGAGCCGACATCGAGATCGGATGCCGCGATGATGCCCGTGGCGATGATCGGCATCATCGAGATGTCGTCCTGGGCGAGCGCTCGCATCGCTGCAGCAAGCTCGGCCGGATCGAATCTACCGTGCACCAGGTAGCCCTTCGCGCCAGCGAAGAGCGCGTCGCGGAGGTGCTCCGGCGCATCGGACCACGTCACAACGAGCGTTCGCACGGCCGGCAGATCGCTGCTGATCTGCCGGGTTGCGGCGATGCCGTCGCCATCGGGCATCCGCAGGTCCATGAGAACGATGTCAGGTCGAAGCGCGTTCGCAGCTCCAACGCCTTCGCGCCCGGTGCTCGCCTCCCCGACCACACTGAAGCCCGGGACAGCCTCAACGGCCTTCCGCAGGCCACCGCGCACGATGAACGAGTCGTCGACGACGAGGACGCGGATGACTCTGTTCATTCGTTCGCCAGCGGGAACTCCACCCGCACGAGTGTGCCCCCGTGCCGCCCTGCGGCGACCGTAAGCGTTCCGCTCAGGAGCGCGGCGCGTTCGCGCAATCCGATGAGGCCATAACGCCCACGCACCGCGAGCTCATCCCATTCGGGCTCGGGCATGCCGGTCCCGTCGTCCTCGACCTCCATGAGTACGTGACCATCGCTCACGGCGATGCGGGCCGCGACGTGGCGTGCGTGCGCGTGCTGGACCGCGTTGCGCAGGCCCTCGTCGAGCATGCGCAGGATCTCGAACCGCGCCAGGGTGCCGATCCGGTCCAGATCCCCGCTCAGGTCGGCGATCGCACCGGAGTGTCGGTGCACGGCCCGCCTCAGCGACTCGGCGAAGGGCTCACCTGCGTCCGGTGCGCGCACGTCTTTCACGATCGCCCGCAGCTCCTCGGAAAGGAGGCGTGCGAGACGCTCGATGCGCGCGAGCTCAGGCCGCAGCGTCTCCGGCGCCTGCCCGGCGATCGTCGCCGCGTCGAGCGCGAGAATGCTCACCGACTTGGCGACTCCGTCGTGCAGCTCACGCGCGATCCGCTCACGCTCGCGCGCGGCCGACGTAGCGGATTCCTCGAGTCGCAGACGGCGCTCAAGCTGGGTCGCCGCCGCAGCAAGCTCTCCGATCTCGTCGGCCGCGAGGAGCGCCACTTCGGCATGGGCCGATCCTCGTGACGTGATCTCGCGCATGCGACGGGCAACGGACTCGATGCCGCGCGCGGTGTCGTCGCCGACGAGCCAGCCGATGACCGCGGCGAACGCGACCAGCGCCGCCGCGGTGAGGATGTAACCCGCCAGCGCCACATCGGACGTGCGTTCGAAGTCGACGAGGACGTCGAGCAGGACCCCTGCGGTCGCGAACGACACGCCCGTCGAGGCCACGATGAATCGCGTGCGCAGGGTGATGTCTCGAGCCGCTGCCGGAGCCGGTCCGTCGCGGAGGGCCGGACGGAGCGCGGTGCGCGCCAGCGCGAACGCGGCGAGCGCTCCGAGGGCGACGACGCCCAGGCCGAACAGCACGTCTTCGATCGTCGTCGCGACGAGCGTCCGCGGCGCCACGGCTTGTGAGCGAGGCAGCGCAAGTGACACGAGGCGTGCGACACCCACGGTCGCGCTGCCCACGACGATCGCGGCGCGGAAGAGATCGGACGGGAGTGCCCACAGCGCGTCAGAAGATCGAGACGTTCGCGCGGTCAGCGCGATCCACACGATCACGATCGCGAAAGACGGTGCCGCATCCAAGATCAAGGACTGAATCGATGCGCCGCTCGCCGATAGCGCACCAGGCAGCATCGCGATGAGCCCCTGTGTCAGTGCGAGGGCGCCGGCGATCACCGAGACCCGCGTCGTCGCCGGGGCAGGAGATGCGCGCGGCATGGCGTTCAGCGTACCTGTGGACCCTGGCTAGGTCCCGGGGCCCATGGGACCGGTCTGACCATTGGAGCCGTCCGTGGCGCGAGCCGTCGGATCAATCGCGTGCGGGAGAGGTCAGTGGCAGCCGCAACAAGCGTCGCCCCGAAGACGGAGCGTGAATTCCTTCTCCAGAACCGGTGGCTGATCCTGTTCTTCAGCGTGCTGAGCATGGTCGCCGTCGCGAACCTGCAGTACGGCTGGACCTTCTTCGTGCCATCGATCGTGAAGAATTTCAACTCGACCACGGCCCTCGTCCAGGTCACGTTCTTGTTGTTCGTCCTCCTTGAGACGTGGCTGGTCCCGTTCGAGGGTTACCTCGTCGACAAGTTCGGGCCGCGGAATCTGGTCCTCGCCGGTGGCGTCTTCGCCGCGCTCGGCTGGGTCGGCTCGGGCCTCGCGGCCGATCTCACAACGCTGTACCTGACCTACGCGCTCGCCGCGATCGGCGCAGGGATCGTGTACGGCACCGCCATCGGGAACGCGCTCAAGTGGTTCCCGGATCACCGCGGTCTCGCCGCGGGTCTGACCGCGGCCGGATTCGGCGCGGGCTCCGCGCTCACGGTGGCGCCGATCGCCGACATGATCGCCACGTCCGGGTACCAGCCGACCTTCATCCAGTGGGGGATCATCCAGGGCGCGATCGTCATCGTGGCCGCGCTCTTCCTGAAGGCGCCGCCGGCTGGATGGCTTCCGCGGACCTGGACGCTCGAGGCGCAGACCGCAGTCGTGAAGAAGCGGCAGACCGGCCTCGACTTCACACCGCAGCAGATGACTAGCACACCGAACTTCTGGTTGCTCTACCTCATGATGACGCTCGTCGCGACGGGCGGACTCATGGCGACCGCCGCGCTGGTCCCAATGGCGGTCGAGTTCAAGGTCGATAAATACCCCATCAACTTCCTGTGGGTCGCGCTGCCGGCGGCCACGTTCGCCGGAGCGCTCGACCGCGTCGTCAACGGCTTCATCCGACCGATGTGGGGCTGGATCTCAGATCACATCGGGCGCGAGCTGACGATGACCATCGCCTTCGCGCTCGAGGCACTCGCGATCTTCCTGCTGACCCGATTCGCGACCGACCCCGTCCTCTTCGTCGTATTCACCGCTTTCACATTCTTCGGCTGGGGTGAGATCTACTCGCTCATGCCGGCGACGGTCGGCGATTTCTTCGGTCGCAAGTACGCTACGACGAACTACGGCTACCTCTACACCGCGAAGGGCACCGCGTCGGTGTTCGTGCCGATCGGTGCGGCGCTCGCCACCGGCGTGGCGTTCGACTTTCGCGCGGACATCCTCTTGCTCATCGGTGGCCTCTTCGTCTTCTACACCCTGTTCTTCGGTCCAGCGGTACTCAAGCGGTCGATGAGCTCCGGCGTACGGACGGTGCTCTTCGCCATCGGCGGCATCCTCGTGCTCTACGGACTAGGACTCACGGTCTGGCCGGATCAGCTTCCGCCGGCCGGCTTTGCGAAATGGACCGTTCCGGCCATCGGCTATCAGGGCGTTTTCGCGATCGCGGCGGTGTTCGACGTCGTCGCGTCGCTGATGGCGTTCTTCGTGCTGCGCCGGATGCGGGTGCCCGAGGGCGGTAAGCGTCCCTCGGTCGCCGATGCGCGAGTCGCGGCGGCACCAGCGAGCGCGGATTGACGCTCAGATGATCGGGACATAGCCGACATGCCGTTCAACATCGGCGGCCCTGAGCTCGTCTTCATTCTCGTCATCGTTCTGATCGTCTTCGGTGCGGGCCGACTCCCAGAGGTGTTCGGTCAGATCGGCAAGGGCGTTCGTACCTTCCGCGACGAGTCGAGCGCCGCCGAGAGCCGCTCGCAACCGGTGAAGACCGGGCAGTGTGTCAGCTGTGGCACGACGCTTACTGTCGGCGCGAAATTCTGCGCGAGCTGCGGCAAACCGGTGTAGGCCCTGGGGCCCTCGGAATTTGGTGCCAACCGAGCCAGCATTCGGCCGACGAAGGCGGTGTAGGCCGCTTCCTGGACGGCACTCGGAGGTCTGACCAACCACCTCAAAACCACCTCCACCGCCTTCGTCACCACCGCGACGGCAAATTTGATGGGGAGTAGTCGACGTGGGCGCTCTACAGCCGATGCATCTCGCGCTCATCCTGGTCATCGTGCTCATCGTCTTCGGTCCGGGAAAGCTGACCGAAGTGTTTGGCCAGCTCGGTCGTGGCGTCCGCGAGTTCCGCGACGCAAGCGATCACCCGACAGGCGAGGGAGCTGGACCGACGAAGGCCCTCTCGACGAGCGCGCGCGCGTGCGCGTCGTGTGGAGTCGCAGCCGCGTCTGACGCCTCCTTCTGCACGGCTTGCGGTCGTCAACTCGGTGTGCCGTGAGCCGACCATTGGGCGAAGCTCTCATCACGGCCATCGCCTACGGCGCGGTGATCTTCGTCGTCTGGGCCGCCGCTCAATTCATCCTCGCGCGCTGAAGGGCCGCTTCGCGCCCTCTTTGCGCGCCTTTGCGAAGCAGCGCGCCTACTCGGTTGGCGCTTCTGCGACCGTTGCCAAAGTCAGGCTGATCAGATCCCGCCGGAAGCACACCGCGCGCATCATGAAGTGGCTGACAATGAGGCCGCATGACCGACCGGATCAGCCCTAAGCAGTTCCGCGAGTCCGAGGGCGTCGAGGATTGGCGCGTGCTCGGCGACGGCGCGAACGCGTACTTCCGGACCGGGTCATTCGCGGCAGGCGCCCGGCTCGTGCAGGCGATCGGCGCGTTGCCGGGTGTCGACGAGCTCCAGCCCGATGTCGATGTGCGGCACGACGGCGTGACCGTGCGCATGGTCGCGTTCATCGAGGGCTATGGCGGCATGCTCCAGAGTCACGTCGAGCTGGCCCGCCAGATCTCGGCAGCCGCCCGAACGCTGGGCCTGTCTGCCGACCCAGCGGCGGTCCAGAGTCTGCTTGTCATCCCGGGCGCGACCTCTCGCGCCGCGGTGATGCCGTTCTGGCGTGCCGTGCTCGGGTATGAGCCTCGCCGCGACAGTCCCGCCGAAGACCTCGTCGATCCGCGCAACCGGGGCGTGCCGTTCTGGTTCGAGCAGATGAAGGAGCCGCGCCCGGATGGCGGCGGCGCGATCCACGTCGCGATCTGGGTGCCGTATGAGCAGGCGATTGTTCGCATCGCGGCCGCGCTCGCCGCCGGCGGCCGGATGGTGCGCGACGAGTTCGCGCCGTCGTGGTGGACATTGGCCGACAGCGCGGGCAACGAGGCCGACATTGCCACCACCAAGGGCCGTGACTGAACGCACGCGCGTTTAACGAGTCGCGGCGGCGGGGCGGTCTAACCGGCCATTCTCTCCGCGACGCACTGCGCGGCTCGTCGCTGCAGGAGCTCGCGCTCGCGCGCGTTTTCCGTCAGCAGAGCGGCGCGCTTGAACTCAGCGCCGGCCTCCACGAACCGGCCGAGCTTTCTCAGAAGGTCGCCGCGGACCGCAGGCAGTAGGTGATACGCCTTGAGTGAGGGTTCATCGACGAGCGCATCGACAAGGTCGAGTCCGGCGGCGGGACCAAACGCCATACCGACCGCGACCGCCCGGTTCAGCTCGATCACCGGCGAGGGCGCGAGCTGAGCGAGCGCGTCGTAGAGCGCCACGATCCGCGGCCAGTCAGTCTCCTGCGCGGTCGCCGCTCGAGCGTGGCATGCCGCGATCGCCGCCTGCAGCGCATACGGACCCATCGCGCCCGCGAGCCGCTGGGCGCGCTCAAGCGCTGCCAGCCCGCGGCCGACGAGCAGGCGGTCCCAGCGCGACCGGTCCTGCTCGAGCAGTAGGACGGGCTCACCGAACGGTCCGACGCGAGCCTGCAGACGTGAGGCGTGGAGCTCCATGAGCGCGACGAGGCCGTGCACCTCTGATTCGTCGGTCACGAGCGCAGCCAGGATCCGGCCGAGCCGCATCGCCTCTTCGCACAGCGCCGGTCGCACCCAGTCCTCGCCTGCGGTCGCGGAGTACCCCTCGTTGAAGATGAGGTAGATCACCTCGAGGACGGAAGCGAGGCGCGCGGCGCGGTCAGACCCGGAGGGGACCTCGAACCTGACGCGCGCCTCGGTGAGGGTGCGCTTCGCGCGGACGATGCGCTGGGCGATGCTCGGCACGGGGGCGAGAAACCCGCGTGCGATCTCCTCCGTTGTCAGACCGCCCAGGACACGAAGGGTCAGTGCAACACGCGCGTCCTTCGAGAGGACGGGATGGCACGCCATGAACATGAGCCCGAGAAGATCGTCGCCAACGTCCTCCTCGATCGCGGCGTCCACGTCATGGCTTCCACGATCACGCTCGGCAGCATGTCCGAGCTCGTCGTACTTGCGCTCGAGCGTCTTGCGCCGCCGGATGAGATCGGTGGCCCGATGCCTTGCGGTCGCCATCAGCCAGGGCCCTGGTCGCTCCGGCACGCCCGAGACGGGCCACTGCTCAAGCGCGGCAACGAGTGCGTCCTGTGCGAGCTCCTCAGCCGTCCCGATGTCGCCGACGAGGCGAGCCAGCCGCGCGATGAGCTGGGCCGACTCGATCCGCCAGATCGCCTCGATCGCGCGATGCGCTTCCTCTACGGTGCGACCTCCTTCACACGCCCTCGTGCATGGAGACCTCGCGGACCTCGAAGGTCCCGCCGTCGTAGGGTGCCCGCTTGAGCCACTCTAGGGCCTCGTCCATCGAGCGCACCTGCCACAGCCAGTACCCGGCGACGAGCTCCTTGCTCTCGGCGAAGGGACCGTCGATGACCCTCCGCTTCTTACCGTCGAATTGGACCCGCTTGCCCTGGGCGCTCGGGGAGAGACGGCCAGATCCCACGACCACGCCCGCCTTGACGAGCTCCGCGTTGAACTTCTGGTACTCCGCCATTGCCTCCGGCGTCGGTGGGGTCGCCGCCTCGCTCCGCTCGGCTTCTTTCGCCAGGATCAGCACACGCATCTCTCTGTCTCCCCTTCTTTAATTCTGATTCGCAGCCTTACGGCTTGTGTAACTCGGGCCACATCCATATATCGAATGACAGAGCCCCTTTTCGACATGGCCCGATCGCGCGACCGGCCTGCCGCGGCGCCCGAGGAAACGCTCGAGTTACCGCCAGCCGTCCTTGACAACGTCCGGTGTTGCGTTTATACAACCTCTTAGTTATGGAACCTCTAGGTTATGGACGCGCTCCGGCCGAGCGACTCGACGCGACGTTCGCCGCGCTGGCGGACCCCACCCGCCGCGCGATCCTCGCGCGCCTCGCGTCGGGCCAGGCGTCAGTCACGCAGTTGACCGAGCCCTTCGCGATCAGCCAGGCGGCAGTGTCGAAACACCTGAAAGTGCTGGAGCGCGCCGGCCTGATCTCGCAAGGGCGCGACGCGCAGCGGCGGCCGCGCCGGCTCGAGGCCAAGCCGCTCGCGGAAGCGACCGGATGGCTCGAGCGCTACCGCCGCTTCTGGGAGGGCAGCTTCCAGCATCTTGATGTCGTGCTCGATGAACTGAAGGCGATCGAGAACAAACAGACGCGCACGGTGCGACACCAGAAACGCGATACGAGCAAGCGAAACGTAAGAAGGGGAGATCGCAGATGAAGGACACCGTCAAGAACAGCGGGACGCTGGAGGTGACCACGCCTTCCGACCGAGAGATCGCGATGACGCGCGTTTTCGATGCTCCGCGTCGCCTCGTCTTCGACGCGTGGACCAAGCCCGAGATGCTGAAGCGCTGGTTGGGTGTCCGCGCAGGCTGGACGATGGTGGTCTGCGAGGTCGATCTGAGGGTCGGCGGCGGCTATCGCTACGTGTGGCGTGGCCCCGCCGGAGACATGGGCATGCGTGGTGTGTTTCGTGAGGTCGTGCGGCCCGAGCGCATTGTGTCGACGGAGGTGTTCGATGATCCCTGGTACGCGGGCGAGGCGGTGGACACGCTGGTCATGGTCGAGCATGGCGGCAAGACGACGGTCACGACCACCGTGCGCTACGCATCGCAGCAGGTCCGCGATGCCGTGCTTGGGTCCGGCATGAGCCGAGGGGTCGCCGAGAGCTACGACAGGCTCGCCGAGGTGCTGGCATCGAGCGCGCGCGAGTCGTGAGCCACCTCTCCGAGTGACGCGAACGGAGGTTGACCCGTGGACTGGAAGCTGGAGCTGGTGCCGCTCCCTGTCGCGGACGTGGAACGCGCGAAGGCCTTCTACATGGACAAGGTCGGCTTCAACTTGGATCACGACGTCCGGAATGGCGAGCTGCGTGTCGTGCAGCTGACGCCTCCCGGCTCGGCTTGCTCGATCGTCATCGGCAAGGGGATCGTGAACACGCCGCCGGGCTCGGTGAAGCTCCTGCGTCTCGTCGTCCCTGACATACGCGTGGCCCGTGCGGAGCTGGTCGCGCGCGGCGTCGAGGTCAGCGAGGTCCAGGACCTCGGCGGTGGGATCTCGATGGCCTTCTTCGACGATCCGGACGGCAATAGCTGGGCGGTGCAGCACATCGCTCCCGGCGCTGGCCGCGTGTCCGAAGGCTGACCTTCAGCCCTGCGTCTGACGCATTACAAGCGCGAGCGGAGCTCGCGCCTTGTGGGGTGCCGGGGCTCGCGTCCCGGACTGTGTGAGCCGGAACGCGAGCCGACGGCGGCTGGGGAGGGGTGTGGGTGGCACTCTTAATGGGTGCATAGCGCCTCTTAATGGCGCCGTCCGAGGACGATGCCGCGCCGTAATGACGGGGTCATTACCAAATCGTCATCTGACGTAGGGTTCGAAATTTGACACCCGGTGCCGGTTCGGTGGCGACGGATGACGGCGAAGTCATGCCAGATGTTGCCGCCAGGGTCACAGTTTGCGACATGGCCATCGCAGTCCGCATCACGACGCCCATCAGGGCGCTCGTCCTCGATGAGTTCCGCCTACGTTCGGGTGATCTGGCGCCGGCCGCGGCGCGCATTGCGGCTACTTTTTCGGGGATCGAGCCCACCGTGCCGCTGCTGGCGAGCATCGAAGACCCGCGCGACGTCGCGGCGGTATGGGCGTTCCATTCGGACGAGGGGACGGCGGCGGTTGCGGCGCAGCGAAACAAGCTGGATCACATGGTCGCGAGCTGGCGGCCGCTCAAGCAGTACGAACCACGCATCACCGAGCGCTCCGAGAGCCCGCCCTCGTACTACCGTCTTGCCGTAACCGAATCCGGTATCAATATGGACTCAGACGCGTACGCCGCGACGTCGCGAAATTTGAGCGACGGTGGAACTTCGAGTCCGATCGGTCTTCTGTGGATCGGATCACCGCTCGGGACGCACGCGGGCCTCCTCATCCTCCTCGGTCACGCCGACGATGCGAACGAGGCAAGGCCCGATCCACGCGGGTGGCCGTTACCTTTGAGCCGCTACCTGGGCGTCCGAATTTACGCAAGCGTGGCGTAGACTCGGGCCGTGGCCCCGGTAAGCGCGGCTGCACACACCTCGAGAGATTCTGAGCGTGCAGTCCGCGTGCTTTTGGTCATCGACGATCGGGCGCTAGCAAACACCATCGACCTCACCCTCCGGCACGGCGGCTATGTCCGCCGGTCCGAAGCGACGGTGATAGCGGCCAGAGCCGCGATCGCGCAATGGAGGCCGCATCTTCTCTTCATTGACATCGACCTCGAGGCGGGTGCGGCGATCCAACTCATCGATGACGCGCGCGGCGGAGGGCCGATCGGCGTCGTCGCGCTGACCCGCCGTAGCGATCTGCGGGGGAAGCTGGATGCATTCGAGCGCGGCGCCGACGACTACATCAGCGTTCCCTTCGTTCCAGATGATCTCGTGGCCCGCGCGCGCGCGGTGCTGCGCCGAACTCACGGCCAGGTCGGTGAGCTTGTGCCGCGCCTGCGTGTCGGAGATCTCGAGATCGATGTTCTCAACCGCAAGGTGCTCGCAGGCGAACACGAGCTGCATCTCACCTCACTCGAGCAGGCCCTGTTGTACCTGCTTGCGGCGAACGCGGGCAGCGTACTCACGCGCGAGCAGATCCTCGACGCCCTGTGGGGCACTGACTTCGTGATCGAAAGCAACGTCGTGGACCGCCACGTCCGCGGGCTCCGCGCCAAGCTGCAGAACGACTGGCACGAACCCCGGTACATCGAGACCGTTCCGGGGAGCGGCTATCGCTTCGTTCCCGGCCCCGCCACGAAGGAGAACGGCCCGCTCTGATCGGGGTTTTGTCCAGCGAGCTTCGCCCCGCCATCAACGCCCTGCAGCGCTGGGACCCGCGGGCCGCGGCGAAGCTCTCGTCAGGGGACCGTGTCGACCAAGCGCTCGTAATCGGCGATGAGAGCATTCGCCCTTCGGAGCTGCCCGGCGATGTACTGATAGAAACGGTCATAGAACAACCGGAAGGCTTGCTGGTCCTCTTCGTCAGCGACTGAAACGACATCTTCGCTCAGGTCGCGCTGGCTCGACAGTATCTTCGCGAAGCGCTCGCGGAACTGCGCGAGGTTCGCGCCGAGGTCAGTAAGGCTCACGCTTGAGTGACGACGCAAACCTCGGCGTAATAGGGAAAGATGGCGTCGTAGATGCGCTGCGCCCGCGTCATTGGCGTTCTCGTCGGGCTGGATGCTAACCGGCGAGATGGTGACCATGTCGATTTCGCCAAGCCCTTGTTCGACGTGTACGTAGAGAAACCAAAAGGGAGACACGAAATGCGGTTCCTGCTCTACACCACGGGTGACAACACGCAGCCGAGCGCTCCGCCAAGCCAGCAGATGATCGACGAGGTCGGAAAGTTCACCGATGAGACCCGGCGAGCCGGCATCCTGCTCGCGACCGGCGGGCTCGGACCATCGACCACGCGCGTCCGCAACTCCGCGGGAAAGCTGGCCGTGACCGACGGGCCGTTCACCGAGACGAAGGAGCTGACCGGCGGGTTCGCGCTGATCGAGGTGAAGTCGCGCGAAGAGGCGATCGAGTGGGCCAAGCGTTTCCGCAAGATCGTCGGTGACGGCGACAGCCTGGTCCAAGAGGTCTTTGGAGGTTAGACGCTTCAGTTGACAGGTGCCGATACACACCGAGCCATCGATGCGGTATGGAGGATCGAGTCTCCGAAGCTCATCGCGGGCCTCACAAGGATCGTGCGCGACGTCGGCCTGGCCGAGGACGTCGCACAGGACGCCCTTGTCGCGGCGCTCGAGCAATGGCCTGAGTCAGGCGTCCCGGACAAGCCGGGCGCCTGGCTCATGACGACCGCCAAACATCGCGCGATCGATCGCCTGCGTCGCAACGAGCGGCTCGAGCGCAAACACGAAGAGCTCGGTCGCGAAACGCTGGCGCAGCAGGAGATGGCGATGTCAGAGCACAGCAGTTCGGCGGACGACTTGGGCGACGACCTGCTGCGCCTCATATTCATCTCGTGCCACCCGATCCTCGCGCCAGAGGCGCGCGTCGCTCTGACGCTGCGCCTGCTCGCGAGTCTCACGACGGAGGAGATCGCGCGTGCCTTCCTCGTCCCGGTCTCGACCATCGCGCAGCGCATCGTCAGGGCGAAGCGGACCCTCACGGAGGCGCGCGTTCCTTTCGAGGTGCCGTCCGGGCCCGAGCTCGACGCGCGACTCTCGTCCGTCCTGCAGGTCATCTATCTCGTCTTCAACGAGGGGTACTCGGCGACAGCCGGCGACGATCTGATACGCGCGGGGCTCTGCGAGGACGCGCTCCGTCTCGGTCGCATCCTCGCCTGGCTCGCGCCAAAGGAGCCGGAGGTCCACGGCCTGGTCGCGCTGATGGAGATCCAGGCCTCGCGCTCGCGCGCGCGAGTCGGGCCGTCGGGCGAGATGGTCCTTCTGCTCGATCAGGACCGGGGTCGCTGGGATCAGCTGCTCATCCGCCGTGGCTTCGCCGCACTCGAGCGCGTTGAGAAGATCGATGGCGCGCTCGGGCCGTATGCGTTGCAGGCCGCGATCGCGGCGTGCCACGCGCGAGCGCGCACCGCGGCCGAGACCGACTGGGCGCGCATCGTCGCGCTCTACGACGCGCTCGCCGAGCTCGCGCCGTCGCCGGTCGTGGAGCTCAATCGTGCGGTCGCCGTCGGGATGGCCTTCGGCCCGGCGGCAGGTCTCGCGCTCGTCGACGCGCTGACCGCGGAGCCGTCCCTCCGGACGTATCACTTCCTGCCGAGCGTGCGTGGCGACCTACTGGTCAAGCTCGGCCGTTCGGATGAAGCGCGCGCCGAGTTCGAGCGCGCGGCAGCGCTGACGCAGAACGCCCGCGAGCGCGAGCTGCTCCTCGGGCGCGCCGCCGCGTGCTCGCGCAGGGAGACGCTCTCGTAGACCGGCCCACGACGAGAATGTCCGAGATGGGAAAGACGCTGATCGCCGTCGGCTGTGCCGTCCTTCTTTCCGCCTGCGCCGCCACAGGTGAGGTGCCGCCCGGATCGACCACTGCGCAGCCTTCTCCGGTCGCGTCGACCGCGGCCGCGCCGTCACCCGTGCTTCCGACAGCCACGCTGCGCGAGGAGCCACCGGCTGTCGCCGCGGATCCGGTCGCGATCGCCGCGCAGGTCGCGACTGCCGAACGCGCGGTGCGCGATCGCGAGCTGATGGGCGCGGTCCTCTCATGGATGGGTCATCTCCAACAGCGGGGCTATCGCGCGGTCGCCGCGCGGCCCGAGTGGCATGACGCGTTCCTCGCCGCGGTGCCCGCCGACATCCGCGCGGTCGCGACCGCGAACCTCGACGCGACCGCCGATCTGCGCGCGACCGTTGTGCCCGGACCGGACCTGCCGAGCGCATGGCGGATCGTCGCGCCCGCCCCGATGGAAGACCTCGCCCGGTACTACCGCGAGGCGGAGGCGGACTTCGGCGTGCCGTGGTCGTACCTCGCGGCGATCCATCTCGTGGAGACGCGAATGGGTCGGATCCGCGGCACCTCGGTCGCGGGTGCGCAGGGTCCGATGCAGTTCATGCCGGGGACGTGGGCCGCGTACGGCGAAGGCGACGTGAACTCCGACCGCGACGCGATCCGCGCCGCCGCGCGTTACCTGCGCGCGAACGGCGCACCGGCGAACCTGCCGAACGCGCTGTTCCGCTACAACAACTCGCAGCGCTACGTGCGCGCGGTGACCGCGTACGCCGAGGTGATGCGGGCCGAGCCGGATGCCTACCGCGGGTACTACGGCTGGCAGGTCTACTACCTCACCACCAACGGTGACATCCTGTTGCCGGTCGGGTACGGTCGCTGACCCGATCGGAGAGCGAGGTTCGCCAATGTCGTTCGAACGCGTCGCCAGCACGGGTCTCGGCGCGGAGCCCGCACCGAACCCAGGACACACTGGCGTCGGTCAAGTCGAGGGAGTGTCGCCCGCGATGCGGCTACAGATCCTCTCGACGGAGCATTGGAGCCTGCTCGCGTCCCGGTCGCTCGCGTGGAATGAGTCGTTCAGCCGCGCGGGGATGTTCCTAACGACCTTGACCGGAGCCATCGTGGCGCTCGCGCTGGTCGCGCAGGCGTCGCAGTTCGGAGAAGGGTTCACGCTCTTTGCACTGGTGATCCTGCCGATCGTGCTGTTCATCGGCGTGGCGACGATGATGCGACTCGGCGCCTCGAACTACCACGAAGCGAGGTGCGTCGTGGGCATGAACCGCATCCGGGCCGCGTATTTGGAGCTGGCACCCGACCTCGAGCGGTACTTCGTCATGAGCGCCCACGACGATGCCCGTGGCATCGGGATCACCATGGGCGTCCAACCCGGCGGCGCGGTCTCCTGGGTGGGGCAAATACTCGCCGGCACACCGACGGTCGTCATGATCCTCAACTCGGTGCTCGCCGGGGTCATCGCCGCCGTCATCGCGCTCCGTGTCGGAGTGGTCGTATCGGAGATTCTCGGCTTTGGCGCGCTGGGCTTTCTCGTGGCGATGGTGCTGCAGAGCCTGTATGCGCGGGCGACCATCGCGAAAGGGCTCGCGGACTATCGGCCGCTGTTCCCGACGCCGGCTGGCGATCGTTAGCGCCATGTGCTGAGTGGCCGTCCGCGCGTCATCCGGTGCTAGGCTCGTCCGACGACTCGTCGGCAGGGGGAGGAACCATCTATGTCGTACCGTCGCGCGCCGATCCTCTTCGTCATCGCGCTGCTCATCGCCGCCGCGTGCAGCCAGCCGCCGCCCGCGAGCGCGACTGGGAGCCCTACGCCGCAGCCAACTGCCGGCGGCGCCGCGAGCACCCTCGTGTATTACGCGGACGTCAGCGATCTCATCTCGCTCGACCCTGCTGTCGCGTACGAATTCAGCGGCATCCTCGTGGTCCATAACGCGTACGACACCGTGGTGAAGTTCGAGGGAGCCGACCTCGCCAACATCAAGGCAGGTCTCGCTACGAGTTGGGATACGAAAGATGCGGGCGCCACGTGGGACATCACCTTCAAGCTCAAGTCCGGCGTGAAGTTCGCGAGCGGCAACCCGCTGACCGCGGACGACGTCGTCTATTCGCTCCAGCGCGTCATCAAGCTCAACAAGTCGCCTGCCTTCCTCTTCACCGATATCGCCGGTATCAAGGCCGATGCCATCAAGGCGACGGACGCGAGCACGGTCGTCGTCAGCCTGCCGAAGACCGCGAGCGCGCAGGGCTTCCTCTCGATCCTCACCTTCACGGTCGGCGGCATCGTCGACTCGAAGGAAGTGAAGACGCACGAGACCGCGGGAGACTTCGGCTCCGGCTGGCTGCTCGACCACTCCGCGGGGAGTGGCCCATACGGCGTCGATCACTGGACGAAGAACTCCGAGGTGCTCCTCAAGGCGAACGCGAACTATGGCGGCACCAAGCCGGCGCTGAGCGGCGTGCTCGTGAAGCACGTCCCGGAGTCGACGAACCAGCAGTTCGCGCTCGAGAAGGGCGACGCCGATGTCGCACGCAATCTCAGTCCGCAGCAGATCGCGGCGCTCCAGGGAAAGACCGGCATCGCGACCACGTCGGGAAACAGTCTGCTGCTCGTCTACCTCGGGATGAACGCGACGGTGAAGCCGCTCAACGACGTCAACGTGCGCGAGGCGCTGCGCACGGCGATCGACTACGACGGGATCATCAAGGACCTTCTCAAGGGCAACGCCAAGAAGGTGCAGGGCATCGTTCCGATCGGCCTCTCGGGGGCCAACGAGTCCGCCCCCTTCCAGGCGGACGTGACCAAAGCAAAAGCGCTCCTCGCGCAGGCCGGCCAGACGGCGGTCACGCTCGACTTTCTCGTGCCGACCGGACAAGCCCCAGGTGGCGTGGCCTTCTCCGATCTCGCGGCGAAGCTGCAGTCCGACTGGGCCAAGATCGGCGTCACCGTGAACATCAAGCAGACCACGACGGCCGATCTCCTCACGACCTATCGCGCGCAGAAGGGCCAGCTCGTCATGATCTACTGGGGCCCGGACTTCCCGGACCCCGACGCGAACGTTGGTCCCTTCACCGATTACGCGGCGAAGTCGATCGCGTTCCGCAACGGCTGGGACGACAAGACCATCGCGGCGAAGGGACGCGACGCCGCGCTCATCACCGACGCCGCGAAGCGGACGACCGCGTACAAGGACATCACCGAGTACGTGCTCCACAACGGACCGTACGCGGTCCTCTATCAGCCGACGGAGCTCTTTGGTCTCCGCTCGAACGTGAAGGGCTTCGCCTGGAACCCGATGGGATGGTTGGACTTCGCTTCGATAACTAAGTAGGCGCCAGGGGCGCCATGCGATTCCTCGGCTTCCTGTTACGGCGGATCGTCGGGATCGCGGCCGTGATGATCGGAGTTTCGGTCATCACGTTCGCGATCTCGCACGTCATCCCCGCCGACCCCGCGGTCGCGGCCCTCGGCGATCACGCGACGGACGAGCAGATCGCGGCGTTCCGTTCCGAGTACCGGCTCGACCGGCCGCTCGTGGAGCAGTACGTCACGTACGCGGAGGGCATCCTCCACGGCGATCTCGGCCGGAGCATCCGGACGCGACGCGCGGTCATCGATGACCTGGTCGACTCGTTCCCGGCCACGCTCGAGCTCTCGTTCACGGCGCTCCTGGTATCGATGCTCGTGGGCGTGCCCGCGGGCGTCTGGTCGGCGATCTATCGCGGGCGGCCGCCGGACTTCGTCGTCCGCCTGCTCGCGCTCGCCGGCGGTTCGATCCCCGTCTTCTGGCTCGGCCTCATCGTCATCGGCCTCGGCTACTACCAGCTCGGCTGGTTCCCCGGCGGCGGGCGCATCGATGCGTTCGTCGCGCCGCCGCCGCCACGTACCGGTCTGTACGTCATCGACAGCATCCTCGCTGGAGATCTCAACGCGCTGCGCAGCAGCCTGTTGCATCTCGTGCTACCTGCGTTGACGCTTGGCTACTTCTCCACGGCGGTGATCACGCGCATGACGCGTTCGAGCATGCTCGAGGTGCTCGGCCAGGATTACATGCGCACGGCGCGGGCCAAGGGTCTGCGCGAGCGGGTCATCGTCCTTCGCCACGCCCTGCGCAATGCGCTCATCCCCACCGTCACGATCATCGGGCTCACGTTCGGCAGCCTTCTGTCCGGTGCGGTCCTCACCGAAACGATCTTCAGCTGGCCCGGGCTCGGCCGCTACGCGACGGCGTCGGCGGTGAGCCTCGATTTCCCCGCAGTGCTCGGCGTGACGCTGCTCGCGGCCATCGTCTATCCGCTCGCGAACCTCGTGGTGGACCTCGCGTACTACTGGCTCGATCCACGGATCCAGCGTGGCTGAGCGAGCGGTCGTGGCCTTCCGTCCGACACGCGTCAGGGCGCGCGCGCCGATCCTGGGCGAACCCCTCAACGTCCTCGCGATCGCGGTCATCGTGGTATTCGCCGCGTGCGCGGTCTTCGCCCCGCTCATCGCGCCGTTCGACCCACTGGTGCAGACGCTCGGCTCGCGACTCGCGCCGCCATCACCGGAGCATTGGCTGGGCACCGATCAGCTCGGCCGCGACATCCTCAGCCGACTCGTCTACGGGGCGCGCATCTCGCTGGTCATAGGAGTGGTCGTCGTCGCGCTCGCGGGAATCTTCGGCACGTTCATCGGGCTCGTCGCCGGCTATGCGGGCGGGCTCGTGGACGAAGGGCTGATGCGCTTGACGGAGGTCTTTCTCGCGTTCCCGCCGCTCATCCTCGCGATGGCGATCGCGGGCGCGCTCGGGCCGAGCCTGCAGAACGCGATCATCGCGATCGCCGCCGTCACCTGGGCCGTCTACGCGCGTCTCGCGCGCGGTCAGATCCTGGCGCTGCGGCGCCGCGAATACGTCGAGGCGGCGCGCAGCATCGGCGCCTCTCCAATGCGGATCATCGCGCGCCATCTGCTGCCGAACGCGATCGCACCGCTCCTCGTCCAGGCAAGCTTCGACATGGGCGCGGCGATCATCGCCGCGGCTGGGCTCAGCTTCATCGGGTTCGGTGCGCAGCCGCCGACGCCGGAGTGGGGTGTGATGATCAGCGAAGGCCGCAACTTCATCAGCACGGAGCCCTGGCTGTCGCTGTTCCCGGGTCTCGCGATCCTCTTCGCCGTCGGCGCGTTCAACCTGCTCGGTGACGGACTTCGCGACGTTCTCGATCCGCGGCTCCGTCGGGCGGGCTGACCAAGTTACGCGCGCTCTCTGATCCGCCGGGGAATATCCTCAATATGTGGCGACCGCACCAGCGCTTCCCGGCGGATTCGAGCTCCCGCTAGAGCCGCGCCTCCCGCGTCTTGGCTCGGTCGACGCCGTCGCGCTCGAGGAGCGCGCGGACGTCCTGTCAAAGCGCTCGATCAAGCGGGAATCGAAAGTGTTCGCGCTCGACCTCGCGATCCGCATGATGGATCTCACGACGCTCGAGGGCGCCGATACGCCGGGCAAGGTCGCCGCGCTCAGCTCGAAGGGCATCCGGCCGGATCCGACCGATCCCGGCATCCCGTCGGTCGCCGCGATCTGTGTGTACCCCAACCTCGTTCCGTACGCCCTCGAGCGCACGCGCGGAACGGACGTCAAGGTCGCGTCTGTCGCGACCGCGTTCCCGTCCGGCCAGTCGCCGCTCGAGGTGAAGCTCGAGGAGACGCGTTGGGTCGTGGAGGCGGGTGCTCAGGAAGTCGACATGGTCATCGACCGCGGCGCGTTCCTCTCCGGTCGCTACGCGCAGGTGTACGACGAGATCGTGCGCGTAAAGGAGATCTGCGCCGGCCGCGCGCATCTCAAGGTCATCATCGAGACCGGCGAGCTCGGCACCTACGACAATGTGCGGCGCGCGTCGCTGCTGGCGATCGCCGGTGGCGCGGACTTCATCAAGACCTCGACCGGCAAGGCCGCGACCAACGCCACGTTGCCGGTCGCGCTCTGCATGCTCGAGGTGATCCGCGACGTGCATGAGGAGACCGGGCGGGTCGTCGGCATGAAGGTCGCCGGAGGCATCCGTCAGTCGAAGCAGGCCGTGCAGTTCCTTGTGCAGGTGTACGAGACGCTCGGTCTCGCGTGGCTCACGCCCGATCGCTACCGCATCGGCGCGTCGACGCTCCTCAACGACGTGCTCATGCAGATCCGCAAGGAGCGCACCGGTCGCTACCAGAACCCGGACTACTTCACCGTTGACTGAACGCAAGCAGGACGTGGCACGCCGCGCCGACAAGGCGCCGATGGCGACCGCGTGGGACTACGCGCCCGCGCCCGAGGCGCGCGACATCGTGCGGATCCAGGAGCGCTACGGCCTGTTCATCGGTGGGAAGTTCGTCGAGCCGTTGTCGGGCGAGCGCTATACGACGATCGATCCGGCGCGCGAAGAGCCGCTGTCGGAGGTCGCGCAAGCCAACCAGGCCGATGTCAATCGCGCCGTGAAGGCGGCGCGCGGCGCGTTCGAGGGCACGTGGTCGAAGCTGCGCCCTAGCGAGCGCGCGAAGTATCTCTTCCGGATCGCGCGGATCCTCCAGGAGCGCTCGCGCGAGTTCGCCGTCCTCGAGTCGCTCAACGGCGGCAAGCCGATCCGCGAATCGCGCGACGTCGACATTCCGCTCGCGGCCGCGCACTTCTTCTATTACGCGGGCTGGGCGGACAAGCTGGAGTACGCGTTCCCGAACCGGAAGCCCCGGCCCGTTGGCGTCGCGGGGCAGATCATCCCGTGGAACTTCCCGCTGCTCATGCTCGCGTGGAAGATCGCGCCCGCGCTCGCCGCCGGGAACACCGTCGTGCTCAAGCCTGCCGAGACGACGCCGCTCACGGCGCTGCTCTTCTGCGACGTGGTGCGGCAGGCGGAGCTACCGCCGGGCGTGGTGAACATCGTGACCGGGGACGGCCGCACCGGCGCCGAGATCGTGGCGCACCCGGGCGTCGACAAGATCGCGTTCACCGGCTCGACCGAGGTGGGCAAGGCGATCCAGCGCACGCTCGCGGGGACGGGCAAGCGCCTCACGCTCGAGCTCGGCGGGAAGGCGGCGAACATCATCTTCGACGATGCGCCGCTCGATCAGGCGGTCGAGGGGATCATCAACGGGATCTACTTCAACCAGGGCCACGTCTGCTGCGCCGGGTCGCGCCTCTTCGTCCAGGAGTCCATCTACGAGGCGACCATCGCGAAACTGAAGCGTCGCATGAAGACGCTACGCGTCGGCGACCCGCTCGACAAGAACACCGACGTTGGCGCGATCAACTCGAAACAGCAGCTCGAGAAGATCACCTCGCTCGTGCAGTCGGGCGTCGACGAGGGCGCCGAGCTCTACCAGCCGCCGTGCAAGCTGCCCGAGCGCGGCTACTGGTTCGTGCCGACCGTCTTCACCAACGTCGCGCAGTCCTACCGGATCGCGCAGGAGGAGATCTTCGGCCCGGTGCTCTCCGTGCTCACGTTCCGCACGCCCGACGAGGCGATCGAGAAGGCGAACAACACGCCCTACGGACTGTCGGCAGGCGTATGGACGGAAAAGGGCTCGCGCATCCTGGCGATGGCGCAGCGCCTTCGTGCCGGTGTCGTCTGGGCGAACACCTATAACCGCTTCGACCCCGCGTCGCCGTTCGGCGGATACAAGGAGTCCGGCTTCGGGCGCGAGGGCGGACGACACGGACTCGAGGCGTACGTCGCGCTGGACGACGCATGAAGCGGCTGCCGGTGCAGAAGACCTACAAGCTGTTCATCGGCGGCGCGTTCCCGCGTTCGGAGTCGGGTCGCACCTTCGTCGCCGAGGACGCGAACATCGCCCGCGCGTCACGCAAGGATCTCCGCGACGCGGTCCGCATCGCGCGCCAGTCCGGTGTCGGCTGGGCCAAAGCCACCGCGTACAACCGCGGCCAGGTGCTCTACCGCATCGCCGAGATGATGGAGACGCGTCGCACCGAGCTCGCAGCGGTCGCATCGAGCGCGGCTGAGGTCGATCGCGCGATAGACCGTGTCGTCTGGTACGCAGGCTGGGCCGACAAGATCGCGCAGGTCGTCGGCACCGCGAACCCGGTCGCGGGCCCGTACTTCAACTTCACCGTGCCCGAGCCCACCGGTGTGGTGGGCATCCTCGCTCCGGAGCCTCCGCTCCTCGGGCTCGTGTCGCGTCTCGCGCCGGTCATCGTCGGCGGCAACACCGCGGTCGTCATCGCGTCTGAGGCACATCCGCTCGTCGCGATCGAGCTCGCGGAATGTCTCGCGACCGCCGATGTCCCGGCGGGCGTCGTGAACATCCTCACCGGCCTGCGCAAAGAGCTCGCGCCGTGGCTGGCGTCGCATATGGACGTGTCCGCGCTGGACCTCACCGGCGGCGACGGCGACGTCGCCGAGCTCGAGCGCCTCGGCGCTGAGAACGTGAAGCGCGTGGTCCGCGGCAAAGCCGACGGGCAGAGCCCCTACGACATCACCGCGTTCCTCGAGCTCAAGACCGTCTGGCATCCCATCGGCATGTAGCAGACCGCTCATGCCCATCGAATCGACAGGATCGTTCGATTCCGAAGCGGAGGCTGACCTGGCGATCCTCAAGCAGCTCACGGACCTCGGCGCTGATCTGCGTCAGCCGAGGGAAGTGCATCACTACATGCTTTTCCCGCGTGAAGACGTCGCACGCAAAGTGGCCAGGGAGTACGGTAAGGACTGGCGGGCGAGCGTCGCCAAGGATGCGGACGGCAAGTGGTCGATCCGCCTCGCCCATTTGGCTGTGGTCACCTCCGACGACTTTGCCGAGATCCGCGCGTCGCTGAAGCGCGTGGCGTCGGCACTGGGTGGCCTGTATGACGGATGGGAGGCCGCGGCGAAGCCTTAGATAGCGGCGCGGAACGCGGACAGCGCGCCGTCCACGACCATGCCGCGTTCTTCGATGGCACGTCGCCAGCGGTTGCGCATCTCGGACACGGTGGTGCGTCCGGACTCGCCCACCTCGGCGCTTCCCGTCGAACCGGTCTGCGCCGATCGGAGCGACTCGACCGCCTCGGCGAGCCGCAGCGCGGCGTCGTGCGCGTCGAGGAGATGGAGCAAGCGGTCGGGGTCGATCGCGACGGGCACACCCATCTTCGTGGCCTGAGCGGCGCGTTCGCGCAGCGCCTTCAGCGTGAGGTCCGCACCGGCTGGGCCGATGTCCGTCACCTCTGCTGACTCCTCCCTTCGTCTTCTGTGATCACGTAAGCGCGGACAGGAAACGTCGCGCCACCCACCCACGCGATCGGCACCGCATGGAGCCATCCGCCGCTCTGTGGCAGGGCCGCGAGATTCGTCATGTGCTCGCATACCGGGATGCCAGCGCCGAGCAGCTTCGTGTGCGCGGGTCGGGACAGGTCGGCGGTGTCGTCGATGTTCAGCGAGTCGATCCCCACGAACGCCGCCTTCGCGTTCACGAGCGTGTCGACGGCCTCCGCCGTGAGGTAGGGGTGCCCTGCGAAGTACGCCTCGGTGCCCCAGTGGCGAGCGTGGTCGGTGCGCACGAGAACGGCCATCCCCGAGACGGCGAGGCCGCCGAGCGCGTCAGGTCCGATCGCCCGACCGGCGCGCCTCGCGTCGACGACCACGGTGGGCAGGTGCGCCAGGCGTTCCAGCGGAAGTTCCGCGAGGTCGACACCGGCCGGATAGCGGTGGTGCGGCGAGTCGACGTACGTCCCGGTGTTGCCGCACAGATGCAACGAGGCGATGAGGAACTCGGCCTTGCCGCCGTAGCGCTCGCGCGATGCTTCGTAGTCGAGGTTCACGTCGACGGTCGGCTCAGGGAGGCCTGGGTACGTCTTCATCCCTGGCACGATGCGGTGGCTGACCTCGATGAAGCGTGACACGGTGCTACTGTGCCAGCTGTCACCACGCGGGGAGGGAACCAGATGTTGCGGCGACCTCATGTCCTCGGCGCCTTCATCCTCATCACGACGATCATCCTGTCGGCGTGCGCTCCGACGCCCGCCACGCCGGGCGCGTCGGCGTCGGCGACCGCCGCCAGCGGACCGAAGAAGGGCGGCACGCTGATCCTCGCCCGCGCGGGCGAGGTCACGAACCTCGACCCGCACAAGGTACCCGCCTTCACCTCGGCCCGTGTCTTCGAGCTCGTCTACAGCTACCTCATGCGCCTCGATGAGAACCTTGCCGTGCAGCCGGACCTCGCGGAGTCGATGCCAACGACCTCGTCCGACGGTAAGACCGTGACAGTCAAGATCCGCAGTGGAGTCAAATTCCACAACGGTGACGCGCTCACGAGCGCGGACGTGAAGTACACCTTCGACCGCATCATCGAACCCAAGAACGCCGCCGTCGCGCGTTCTTTCTTCGGGGATGTCAGCGACATCGCGGCGCCGGACGCGACGACCGTCGTGTTCAACCTCAAGACGTCGAATGCGGCGCTCATCGCGTACATGGCACATCCGAACACCGGCATCGTCTCGAAGAAGATCGGCGAGGCCAACACGGATCTCTCGAAGAAAGAGACGGCGATCGGCAGCGGACCGTTCAAGCTGGCGGAGTGGGTCCCCGACAACTACATGCGCTTCGAGGCCAACAAGGACTACTACGTCTCCGGCCAGCCGTACCTCGATGGCATCCGCATCAACGTTGTTCCCGACGAAACTGCCGTGACCGCCGCGCTGCGCACGAAGGCCGCCGACATGGCGATCGTCACCGACGCGAAGGTTGCCCGCACGCTGCGTAGCGAGTCGGGCGTGACTCTCTCCGCCAAGCCGAGCCTCAGCTACAACCTCCTGTTCGTGAACACCAAGCGCAAGCCGTTCGACAACCTCAAGGTGCGCCAGGCCATCGCGTACGCGATCGATCGCAAGGCGATCATCGACGCGGTCGCGTTCGGAGAGGGCGAGGTCACCGGCCCGATCGCGCCGGCGCTCTCGAACTACGCCTTGCCCACATCGCAGTACCCGCTGTACACGCGCGACGTCGCGAAGGCGAAGGCGCTCCTGCAGGAGGCGAACGTCGGCCCCGTCTCGTTCACGATGCTGACGCAGACCACGGAGCCCGCATACGCGAAGGACATCGCGCAGCTGGTCCAGGCGCAGCTCGCCGAGATCGGCGTGACGATGAAGATCGAGACGCTCGAGTTCACCCAGTGGGTCGACCGCTGGCTGAAGGCCGACTTCGATATGGCCCCCGGCCTCAACGGTGGCGGGCCGGATCCCGACTTCTACGTGTTCCGCTACTTCACCGACGACGGGAACCTGAACTTCGTGACGAGCTACAAGAATCCGATCTCGAGTGACGCCATCAAGGCAGCGCGCGCGACGACCGACGTCGCGAAGCGCAAGGAGCTGTACACGACCGCTCAGAAGGAGCTCGTCAACGGCGTCCCGTTCGTCTGGCTCTACGTCGGCCGCGACTACAACGCGACGCTGCCGACGACGAAGGGGTTCATCCACCTTCCCACGGGGTCGGTCATCTACCTGCGGCAGACCTGGCTGGACAAATAGACCCCCGCGGCGTGTAGGCCGTGAGTCGCTATCTCGCGTGGCGGCTGGTGGGCGCGATCCCGACGCTGCTCGGCGTCACCGTGCTCACGTTCCTTTTCATCCGGCTGATCCCAGGTGACGCGATCGCGGCACGACTCGGAACATCGACCGCGCTCACGCCGGAGCAGCTCGCGAGCCTCCGCGCGTACTTCGGCCTCGATCAGCCGCTCTACCAGCAGTACTGGACCTGGCTGACCTCGCTGCTCCGCGGTGATTTCGGCTACTCGATCCGCACGGGCCGGCCGGTCCTGGTCGAGATCACCGAGCGTTTGCCGGCGACGCTGGAACTCGCGGCGGCGGCCACGGTCATCGCGGTCGCGATCGGGCTTCCGCTGGGGCTGCTTTCCGCGATGCGTCCGCGTTCTCGCGCGGACATCGTCGCGCGCATCGGCGGGCTCATCGGACTCTCGCTCCCCAGTTTCTGGCTCGGCACGCTCATCATCGTGTTCTTCTCGCTGTATCTCCGGTGGTTACCGAACACCGGTGGCTACGTCGACTTCGTTCACGATCCCCTGAGCAATCTGGCGCTCATCGTGTTGCCGGCGGTGACGCTCGGCGTCGCCCTCGCGGCCGCGACGATGCGCATGACGCGGTCGGCGATGCTCGACGTGCTCGGCGCCGACTACGTTCGGACGGCGTGGGCGAAAGGTCTCGCGGGCGCGATCGTCGTCCGGCGGCACGTGCTGAAGAACGGCCTCATCGTCGTCGTGACGCTGCTCGGTATACAGGTGGGACAGCTTCTTGGGGGCACGGTCGTCGTCGAGGAGATCTTCTCCATCCCCGGCGTCGGCCGGATGCTTCTCGCCGCGATCGTCCAGCGCGATTACGCGCTCGTTCAAGGAGGCGTGCTCGTGATCGCGATCCTGTTCGTCGTGGTCAACATCGTCGTGGATGTGCTGTATGGCTACCTGGATCCCCGAATCCGCCTCGCCTAGTCCCGCCGCCGCGGGGCGATCGTTCGGGCTCGCCGGCATCGGCGCGGCGATCGTGCGCGAGCCCGTCGCGCTGCTCGGCCTCGCGCTGGTCGCGCTCTACGTCGCGGTGGCGCTCGTCGTGGGCTTCCTGCCGCTGCGCGATCCGCTGCAGGTCTCGACGCAGCGCCTGGTCGGTCCGACGCCGGAGTTCCCGTTCGGAACTGATGCGCTCGGTCGCGACGTCCTGAGCCGCGTGCTGTTCGGAGCGCGTCTCTCGATCCGTGTCGCGGTGCTGTCCGTGGCGATCGCGACGATCGTCGGCGGCGCGCTGGGACTGATATCGGGCTACCTCGGGGGTTGGGCCGACCTCGTGATCGGCCGGGTGCTCGACGTGTTCTTCGCGTTTCCCGCGATCCTCCTCGCCCTCGGGATCGTCGCCGCGCTCGGCCCGGATCCGAGCAACGTCATCATCGCCATCGCGGTCGTGTACACGCCGATCTTCGCGCGCGTCGTTCGCGGTCCGGTTTTGGCGCTGAAAGCGCGCGACTTCGTCGAGGCGGCCCGCGCCGTCGGCGCGACGTCGTCGCGCATCATCGTCCGCCATATCCTGCCCAACCTCATGTCGACGCTCGTCGTGCAGATCAGCCTCGCCCTTTCGTGGGCGGTGCTGACCGAGGGCGCGCTGTCGTTCCTCGGGCTGTCGGCGCAGCCGCCGGCGCCGTCGTGGGGCGTGATGCTGAGCGAGGGTCGCCAGTACCTCGAGTTCGCCACGCACCTCGCGGTGTTCCCGGGTCTCGCGATCATGGTCGCGGTGCTCGGTTTCAACCTTCTCGGCGATGGCCTGCGCGATGCGCTCGACCCGCAGCGGCGATGAGGATCGCGCGCGCGACACGCGCGCATCTCGCCGGGCTGGCCGAGCTCATGACCCGCTCGCCACTGCTCCGGCGCTACGGCGTGACCAGCCGCGGCGCGCGGGCGACCGTCCTCGAGGGACTGGCGGAACGCGATCTGCTCCTGGTCGCGCTCGAGCGCGGCAAGATCGTGGGATTGGCGTGGATGATCACGACACGGGCGCTCGATCGCGCGGCGTATCTCCGTCTCCTGCTCGTGGCGGAGGGGGAACAGTCGCGTGGCGTCGGCGCAGCGCTGCTGCGCGACGCGGAGCGCAGAGCGCGTGCGTCCGGCTGCCGTCATCTCGTGCTGCTCGTGACCAGCGCAAATCGACGTGCGCGCGCCTTCTACACGCGACACGGCTACCGGCACGTGGGAAATCTGCCGGGCTTCGTTCGTCCGGCGATCGGCGAATCGCTCTACGTCAGGAGTTGGCCGACGCGCTGAATGCGGCCCTCGCGCGGGTCTTTTGACCGCTCGATACGCCGGGACTAGCCTGACGCCGCCTTAACGCCGCCGGGGAGCTATGGAGGCGGCGCATCCGTGCTTCGCTGCGCACGATCTGGGGAGGTGTCGCGTGGCAAAGATCACCCTCACAGTCAATCGGACTCAGCAGGTCATGGAAGTCGAGCCGTCGCTGCTCTTAGCCGAGCTCCTGCGCGAAAACCTCAGGCTCACCGGGACGCACGTCGGATGTGACACGAGCCAGTGCGGCGCGTGCACCGTCCTTGTCGACGGCAACGCGGTGAAGTCCTGCACCGTGCTCGCGGTCCAAGCGAACGGCGCCGAGATCACGACGGTCGAGGGGCTCGCGCAGGACGGTGAGCTCCATCCGATCCAGCGTGCCTTCAGCGCCGAGCACGCGCTGCAATGCGGTTTCTGCACTCCCGGCCTGATGATCACGGCGATCGACCTGCTCGAGCGGAACCCCGCCCCGAGCGACGCGGACATCCGCCATGCGATCAAGGGAAACCTCTGCCGCTGCACCGGCTACCACAACATCGTGAGCGCGATCCGCTCGGCCGCGACCGAGATGCGCGGCGCCAGGACGCCGATGAAGGCGCCCGCGGAGGTGAAGAGATGACCGCTGCTACACCGACCACCTACATCGGCACGCGCACGCCTCGCAAGGAGGACCCCAAGCTCATCCGCGGTCGCGGCGTCTTCACCGACGACGTGACCCTGCCGGGCATGGTCTACGTCTCTTTGGTACGCAGCCCGCACGCGCACGCGCGGATCCGCAGGATCGATGCGGGGGCGGCTCGCAAAGAGCCCGGCGTCGTGACGGTGATCACGGGCAAGGACGCGGAGGCGACCGGCGTGCTCCCCGTCTTCATCACGGTTCCGGGCATGAGCGGCTCCAAGCACATGCCACTCGCGACCGATAAGGCACGCTACGTCGGGGACGCGATCGCGGCCGTCGTCGCTGACACGCGCCAGGCCGCGAAGCGCGCGGCCGACATGGTGACGATTGACTACGAGCCGCTGCCCGTCGTGGTCGACGCGACGAAGGCCCTCGAGCCAGGCGCGCCGATCCTCCACGAGGAGCTCGGGACCAATCTCGTCTTCACCTATCCCGTGAAAGGCGGCGACATCGACAAGGCGTTCCGCGACGCCGAAGTCACAGTGAAGCTTCACCTCGTCAACCAGCGACTCATCCCGAACGCGATGGAGCCGCGCGCGGTCGTTGCGAAGTTCGAGGTCGGCGAGCTCACCGTCTGGTCGAGCACGCAGATCCCACACTTCGTGCAGCTCATCCTCGCGGTCAACCTTGGCCTGTCGCAGAACAAGGTGCGGGTGATCGCGCCCGAGGTGGGTGGCGGGTTCGGCAGCAAGCTGCAGGTGTACGCCGAGGAGCTGCTCATCGCGCATCTCGCGAAAACCCTCGGCCGTCCCGTGAAGTGGACGGAGGATCGTCGCGAGGGCTACCTCGCCACGATCCACGGTCGCGACCTTGTCGAGGACGTCGAAGTGGCCGCGAAGCGCGACGGCACCGTGCTCGGCGTGCGGATCCGCACGGTCGCGAACGTCGGAGCCTACCTGCAGGCGTTCGCGCCGGGTATTCCCACGATCCTTCACGCCTTCATCATTCCCGGCGCGTACCGGATCCCCGCATTCGATTGCGAGGTCCGCGGCGCATACACGAACACCACACCGGTGGACGCCTATCGGGGGGCGGGACGGCCCGAGGCGACCTTCGCCATCGAACGGGCGATGGATCGTCTCGCGGACGAGATCGGAATGGACCCGGCGGAGCTCCGCCGTCAGAATTTCGTCCCACCCGACGCGTTCCCGTTCACGACGATCAGCGGGATCACCTACGACAGCGGCGATTACGGTCCCGCGCTGGATCGCGCGCTCGCGATGGCCGACTACAAAAGCTTCGAGAAGCGCCGCGCCGAAGCGAAGGCTCGCGGCACGTACCGCGGCATCGGCCTCTCGAGCTACGTCGAGATCTGCGGCCTCGCGCCCTCGAAAGCGAACTCGGCCCTGGGTGTCGGGTGGGGCGGCTACGAGAGCGCCCGGATCCGCGTACATCCGACCGGCGCCGTGCAGGTGTTCACCGGGACCTCTCCGCACGGCCAGGGTCACGAGACCTCGTGGGCGCAGATCGCCGCCGACGCGATCGGCGTGAGCCCCGACGATATCGAGGTACGCCACGGCGACACTTTCGAGTCGCCGGGCATGGGCGTCGGAACGTTCGGCAGTCGCAGCCTCGCCGTCGGCGGCATCGCGGTCCATAACGCCGCGCAGAAGATCCGCGAGAAGGTCATCCAGATCGGCGCGCACCTTCTCGAGGCCTCTCCCGCGGACGTCGTCGTCGAGGGCGGGAAGGTCTTCGTGAAGGGCGTGCCGGAGAAGGCGAAGGCCTTCGGTGAGATCTCGATGGCGGCCTATCTCGCGTCGAACCTGCCCGACGGCATGGAGCCGGGTCTCGAAGCCACCACGTACTACGACCCGCCGAACTTCACCTTCCCCTTCGGGACGCATGTCGCCGAAGTCGAGGTGGATCCGGAGACCGGGTCGGTCGAGATCATCCGCTACTCCGCGTGCGACGACTGCGGTCGGCAGATCAACCCGATGATCGTCGAGGGCCAGCTCCACGGCGGTATCACGCAGGGCATCGGGCAGGCCTTGTACGAGACCGCGGTGTACGACTCGAACGGCCAGCTGCTGTCCGGCAGCATGATGGAGTACCACGTGCCAAGTGCCGCCGACGTGCCGCCATTCGCGCTCGACCACACCGTGACACTCACCAAGACGAATCCGCTCGGGGTCAAGGGGATCGGCGAGGCCGGGACGATCGCGTCGACGCCGGCCATCGTCAACGCTGTCGTCGACGCGCTGTCGCCGCTCGGCATCAGGCACATCGACATGCCGCTGACGGCGGAGAAGCTCTGGCAAGCCATTCGCAAGGCTGGGGAGGCGCGACGATGATCACGCACCAGTTCGCCTATGAGGCGCCGACGACCATCGATGACGCCGTGAAGGCGCTCGGGCGGTCGCGCGAAGCGAAAGTCCTGGCCGGAGGCCACAGTCTCATCCCGCTGATGAAGCTCGGACTCGCCGAGCCCGAGCTGATCGTCGATATCGGCCGCATCGCCGCACTGCGTGAGATCAAAAGCGAGAAGGGCGCCGTCACGGTCGGCGCGCTTGCGACGCACCGCTCCATCGCCGACAACTCGACGATCGCCACGGCGCTCGCCGCGCTCGCGGAAGCCGCCGCTGCCGTCGGCGACCTGCAGGTGCGTTCGCGCGGCACCATCGGTGGAAGTCTCGCCCACGCGGATCCCGCGGCTGACGAACCCGCGCCGACTCTGGCGTTCGACGCGACGATCGGCGTGATCGGTCCAAAGGGGCGTCGTGACATTCCCGCGCGCGAGTTCTTCAAGGAGACGTTCGAGACGGCGCTCGGTGCGAACGAGATCGTTATCGAGATCCGTTTCCCCGCGCGCGCCGGACGCACCGGCAGTGCGTACGCGAAGTTCCCGCATCCCGCGTCGGGGTTCGCGATCGTCGGTGTGGCCGCGGTCGTGGGTCTGAAGGCGGACGGCACAGTGGAGCGCGCCGCGATCGCCGTGACGGGCGCGGCTGCGGGTCCCTTCCGCGCGACCGCGGCCGAACGCGCCCTCGTCGGCACGCGGGGCGATGCGAGCGCGATCGCGGCGGCGGCCGCCAAAGCGGGGGACGGCATCACGCTGCTGTCGGATCTCACCGCGTCGTCGGAGTTCCGGAAGGCCCTCGTGATCGTTCACACGCGCCGGGCGCTGGAGCGTGCCGTGGAGCGCGCCCGGGGCTAAACGGGTCCATCGCGTCCGCTGATACCTGACCGGCACCAAAAACGGCGGCGGCCTCCGTTGGCATGGTGTGTGCCTGGCTGTGCGTATGGACCGACACCCGACCGACACGCGAGTTCCCTCCGCGAGGCCCTTGAGGCGCGCCCGCGTGAAGGGCAGCGTGTTGGACAGATGACGACCAACGAAGCCCTGGACGCGATCGTCGCGCTTCGCACCGTTTGGCTGCGCAAGCACGGCCGCGTCACCCTGGGCGACCTCGGCCTGGTCCTCCGCCGCTGCGTGCGCAGCCGCGGCAACGCGGCGATGCTGCCCGAGCGCTGGCGCTCGTATCCCACGACGATCTTGACTCGCCACGAGTGGGTGCTCGAGGCCTGATCTCGCGCTAGAGCGCACACCCGCGTCGATTGCCAGTGCGACCACCCCGGCCTAGCATCCAGCCGCCCGTCCGAGGATGGGGAGAATCCGGGGGGCCCATGCCGTTCCGCGCGCATCCGCACCGTTCTCTCACGCGTACACCGGGTGCTGTCGCGCGCGTCCGCGCAGGGAGAAGGAGAGGGCGATGATCCCGGCAGCATTCGAGTACGAAGCACCGACGGAGCTCGCGCAAGCCATCGACCGGCTGGCGAAGTCGGGCGGTGAGGCGAAAGTCCTCGCAGGCGGTCAGAGCCTCATACCGCTTATGAAGTTCAGGCTCGCGCAGCCGGCGCGGATCATCGACCTGAATCGCATCTCCGGACTGGCCTATATCCGCGAGAACGGAGATCTGAGGATCGGTGCGCTGACGCGCGAGTCAGATCTCGAGGACAGCGCCGTCATCCGTGACCGTTATGCGATCGTCGCGGACACCGCGGCCGTCATCGCCGACCCGATCGTTCGCAATCTCGCGACCGTCGGCGGCAATGTCGCGCATGCCGACCCCGCGAACGATCACCCCGCCACGCTCCTCGCCGTTCGCGCGTCGATCGTCGCACGTGGCCCGCGTGGCGAGCGCGTCATTCCGATCGACGACTTCTTCGTCGACACGTTCACGACCTCGCTCGCCGCGGACGAGATCGTCACCGAAATCCGCATCCCGCGCGCCCAGCCGCAGAGCGGTGGCGCGTACATCAAGCTCGAGCGGAAGGTCGGGGACTTCGCGATCGTGGGCGTCGCCGCCCATCTCCAGCTCGATGGGAAGGGCAACGTCGCGACCGCGGGCATCGGGCTGACCAATGTCGGGCCCACCGCCATCCGCGCGCGACGGGCGGAGGAGGCGATCCGCGGCCACGCGCCCGAGGACAAGGCCATCGCCGCAGCGGCCGAGGCCGCCGCGGCTGAAGCGCAGCCCGTGGCGGATCTCCGCGGACCGGCCGAGTACAAGCGCGACGTCGTACGCGTACTCACGACGCGAGCACTGCGCCGCGCGGTCGCCCGAGCGAAAGGGGGCAGATGATGCGTATCCAACTGACCATCAACGGCGAGTCGAAGGAGGCGGACGTCGAGCCCCGCCTGCTCCTCGTGCACCTCATCCGCGAGAACCTGCTGCTCACCGGCACGCACATCGGGTGCGACACGACGAGCTGCGGCGCCTGCACCGTGCTCCTCGATGGCCGTCCGGTGAAGTCGTGCACCGTCTTCGCCGTGCAGGCCAACGGACGGACCGTTTCGACCGTGGAGGGCCTCGAGCAGAACGGGGTGCTTCACGCCGTGCAGGAGGGATTCACCAAGGAGCACGGGCTCCAGTGCGGCTTCTGCACGCCCGGCATGATGATGACCTCCGTCGCGCTCCTCGAACGCAACGCGGCGCCCACCGAGCTGCAGATCAGACAAGCCATTTCCGGCAACCTGTGCCGCTGCACGGGTTACGTGAACATCGTGAAGGCGATCCAGTACGCGAGCACGAAGATGCGCGAAGCCAAGGCCGAGAAGCAGCCGGCCACGGCGGGGAGGGCTTGACGATGGCGGTCGAGATCGGCGGCATCGGCCACTCGGTCGGGCGAAAGGAAGACGCCAGGTTCATCCGCGGCAGGGGCAACTACGTCGACGACGTGAAGCTGCCGGGCATGGTCTACCTCGACATCGTGCGCAGTCCGTACGCCCACGCCCGCATCCTGAAGATCGACGCGAGCAAGGCACTCGCGATCCCAGGAGTGCTGGCGGTCATCACCGGCAAGGACCTCGTACCGCTGAAGCTGGAGTGGATGCCGACACTCATGGGCGACAAGCAGATGGTGTTGCCCACGGACACCGTCATGTATCAAGCCCAGGAGGTCGCGGCGGTCGTCGCGACGGAGCGCTACATCGCGGCGGACGGGGTCGCCGCGGTCGAGGTCGAATACGAGCCGCTGCCGGTCGTCGTCGATCCCATCAAGGCGCTCCTGCCGGACGCGCCGGTGATCCGCGAGGACCGCGAGCAGAAGAACAACCACATCTGGCACTGGGAGGTCGGCGACAAGTCAGGGACCGACAAGGCATTCAGCGCCTCGGACGTCGTAGTGAAGCAGGACATCTATATCCCGCGCATCGTCGTCGCCTCCATCGAGACCTGCGGGATGGTCGCGAAGTTCGACAAGGTCGAAGGACATCTCACGGTGTGGATGACGACGCAGGCGCCGCACGCGATCCGCACCGTCATCGCGCTGGTGGCCGGCCACCTCGGACTATCGGAGCAAAAGATCCGCGTCATCTCTCCCGACATCGGCGGCGGCTTCGGGGGAAAGGTCCCGGTGTATCCGGGTTACGTGCTCGCGATCGGAGCGTCGGTGCTGACCGGGCTGCCGGTGAAGTGGATCGAAGATCGCTCCGAGAACATCCAGGCCGACTCGTTCGCGCGGGACTATCACATCACCGCCGAGCTCGCGGCGAAGAAAGACGGAACGATGAAGGCCCTGCGCGTGAAGACGATCGCCGATCACGGCGCGTTCGACGCGGCGGCGAACCCATCGAAATTCCCGGCAGGTCTCTTCGGCATCGTCACCGGCTCGTATCCATTCGAGAAGGCGTTCGTCGAGGTCGATGGCGTCTACACGAACAAGCCTCCGGGAGGCATCGCGTACCGCTGCTCGTTCCGCGTCACGGAGGCCGCGTTCGCGATCGAGCGGCTCGTCGACATCCTGGCGCTCGAGCTGAAGCGCGACCCGGCGGACCTGCGCATGCAGAACTTCATCCCGCCACAGGCGTTCCCGTACATGTCGACGCTCGGATGGGAGTACGACAGCGGTAATTACGCCGGCGCGCTGAAGCTCGCGATGGACAAGATCGGCTACGCGGCGCTGCGCAAGGAGCAGGCCGAGAAGCGAAGTCGCGGCGAGCTCATGGGCATCGGCATCTCGAGCTTCACCGAGATCGTCGGTGCCGGCCCGTCGAAGCACTTCGACATCCTGGGTATCAAGATGTTCGACTCCGCCGAGATCCGCGTACATCCGACGGGCAAAGCGATGGTCCGGCTCGGCGTGAAGTCACAGGGCCAGGGCCACGAGACGACATTCGCGCAGATCGTCGCCGAGGAGCTCGGCCTTCCGGTCGGCGACATCAAGGTCGAGGAGGGCGACACCGACACCGCGCCCTACGGCCTCGGCACATATGCGAGCCGCAGCACGCCTGTCGCCGGCGCGGCGACGGCGATGGCGGCGCGGAAGATCCGCGAAAAGGGAAGGCTCATCGCCGCGCACCTGCTCGAGGCAAGTCCCGATGACATCGAGTGGAAGGACTACAAGTACCAGGTCAAGGGCGTCCCCGCGAAGTCCAAGACGATGGCCGAGGTCGCCTTCGCCGCGTACACGAACCACCCGCAAGGCATGGAGGCCGGGCTCGAAGCCGTCGACTACTACGATCCACCGAACCTCACGTTCCCGTTCGGCAGCTACATCTGCGTCGTGGACATCGACAGGGGCACCGGCGAGGTCAAGGTACGCCGGTTCTACGCGGTCGACGACTGCGGCACGATCATCAACCCGATGATCGTCGAAGGTCAGATCCACGGCGGCCTGACGATGGGCCTTGCGCCGGCCCTGTACGAGGAGATCAGCTACGACAAGGACGGCAATATCCAGGGCGGCACGTTCATGGACTACCTCCTGCCGACCTCGATGGAGACCCCGAGCTGGGAGACGGGGAAGACGACGACGCCGTCTCCGCACCATCCCATCGGCGCGAAGGGCGTCGGCGAATCGGCGACCGTGGGTGCGCCCGCGGCGATCGCGAACGCGGTCGTCGACGCGCTCGCCCACCTCGGTGTCAGGCACATCGACATACCGATCACGCCGTGGAAAGTGCAGAAGATACTGAAGGAGAAGGGCGTCGCGGAGTGACACGGAGTTAGCGCGGCAGGGTCATGCACTTCGAGGGGACCGTTGACATCGGCGCGCCGCGCGATCGCGTGTGGGCGTTCGTCACCGACCCCGAGAAGGTCAGCCGGTGCGGTCCGGACGTGCAGCGCGTCGATGTCATCGATCCGACGCACTTCAAGGTCGTTGCGCGCGCGGGCGTGGGCCCGATCCGCACGACATTCGCGCTGGACATCGTCTTCACCGAGCTCGGCGCCCCCGATCACGCTTCCGTACGCGCGCGCGGGCAGGCTCCGGGAAGCGCCGTCGAAATGACGAACACGTTCGAGCTCACTGATGGGATGCCGGGTCGGACCACGCTGCGCTGGACGAGCGACGTCACGGTGAGCGGGATGATCGCCAGCGTCGGTGCGCGCCTGATGCAGGGTGCCGCCGACAAGATCACGCAGCAGGTCTTCGCATGCATCAAGGAGCAGCTGGAAGCGCCCGCCGCGGCGAGCACGTGACGCAGCGGGCGGAGGCGACGCCGTCGTGGACCACGCCCGACGAAGTGCGCGCGGGGTTGGAGCGGGAGAGGTACGTCGCCGATCGCGACCTCGCGGTCACGCTCTTCCTCTCCCTGCGACTGGGCAAGCCCGTATTCCTCGAGGGCGAGGCCGGCGTCGGTAAGACGGAGGTCGCGAAGGTCTTGGCGTCCGGGCTGGGACGTCGGCTCATCCGCCTGCAGTGCTACGAGGGTCTCGACCTCGCGTCGGCCGTGTACGAGTGGGACCACGCCCGACAGATCCTCGAGATCCGTCTGGCGGAGGCCGAGGGCCGCGCCGCGGCCGCTCGTACGCGCATCTACTCGGAGGAGTTCTTGATCAAGCGGCCGCTCCTGGATGCGATCGACCCGGCGGGCGCGCCGGCGGTGTTGCTCATCGACGAGGTCGACCGCGCGGACGAGGAGTTCGAGGCGTATCTCCTGGAGCTGCTCTCGGACTTCCAGATCACCGTCCCCGAGCTCGGGACGTTCCGCGCGAGCGCCCCTCCCCCGGTCATCATCACCTCGAACCGCACGCGCGAGGTCCACGACGCCCTCAAACGCCGCTGCTTCTATCAGTGGATCGACTACCCCACGCCCGAACGGGAGCTCGCGATCCTGTCCCGCCGGCTCCCGGAGCTGTCGGCACGTCTGGCTCGTAGCGTCGTCGCCGTCGTGCAGGCGTTACGGCGAGACGACCTCTTCAAGCGACCGGGTGTCGCCGAGACGCTCGACTGGGCCCTCGCGCTCACCGCGCTCGGGACGGTCGAGCTCGACCTCGACTCTCTCGGCAGCACGCTCGGCGTCCTCCTCAAGTACGAGGAAGACGTTCGCCGCGTCCGCGAAGAGTCGCTGCCGCGCCTCCTGGAAGAAGCCGGTGCACGCTAGCCCCGTCGCGTCGAACCTCCTTCAGCTGCCGCGGCTCCTTCGCCGAGCCGGGATCCCGGTGGACGCGGAACGCGCGCGGCTCCTCCTGCGGGGTCTCGCCGAGATCGACCTCGCGCGCGAAAGTGACATTCGGGCCGCGTGCCGCGCGATGCTCCTCACACATCCCGCCGATCGCGAGCGCTTCGATGAGGCGTTCGATCTGTTCTGGGCGCTGCTGCGCGGGACGCGCGTGGTGCTCTCGACCGACGCTCCGGCGCGCACCACCAAGGACACCGCCTGGGCGGTGTCGTCGGACGCGCCACCGGGGCGCGAAGGGCGCGAGACGATGACGCGCACGCTCCGCGTCGTCGCGAGCCCCGCGGAGGTGCTGCGGCTGCGGGACTTCGCGGTCATGACCGCGGACGAACGCACCGCCGCCGCGCGTTTCCTCGAGGAACTTGATTGGTCGCCGGGACCGCGCCCGAGCCGGCGCTTCTCACCGGTGGCGCAAGGGGCGGACCTCGACACCCGAGCCACGCTTCGTCGCAGCCTCGCGCGCTTCGGCGAGCCGATCGAGCTCATTCGGCGCGGACCGCGCACCAAACGCCGACCGCTCGTACTGCTTCTCGACATATCCGGATCGATGGAGGCCTACACCAGGCTGCTTCTGCACATGAGCCATTCGCTTGCGCGGGCCTGGGGCCGGGTCGAGGTCTTCACTTTCGGAACGCGGCTTACGCGCGTGACGCGACAGCTCCGTCACCGGCGTTCGGACGTCGCTCTCGCGCGCGTCGGTCGGTCGGTGACCGATTGGTCGGGCGGCACGCGGATCGGCGACGCGCTGCGCGAGTTCAACCGCCGCTGGTCGCGCCGCGTGCTTGGCAGGGGCGCCGTCGCGGTGCTGGTGACCGACGGCTGGGAGCGCGGCGAACCGTCGCTGCTCGCGGCGGAGGCGCGTTCGCTCCAGCGAGCGGCCTACCGTCTCGTCTGGCTCAATCCGCTGGCTGGCACACCCGGCTATGCGCCCGAGGCCTCGGGTGCGCTCGCGCTCGCAGCCGCCGCGGACGACCACCTCGCGGCGAATACGCTTGACGCCCTGGTGACGATCGCCAAGCTTCTCGGGCACGCCGGGCGCGGCCGACCGGTGCGGCGGCAGGCGCAGTCATGAACGAGCGCCTGCGGTTCTTCGGCGATGCGGCCGATCTCGTGACGCGCCGAGAGCCGTTCGTGACCGCGACCATCGTCCGCGCCGACCGGCCCACGTCGGCGAAACCCGGCGCGAAGGCGATCGTGACCGCGGAGGGCACGCTGCACGGGTGGATCGGCGGAAGCTGCGCGGCGCCGGTGGTCTTGCGCGAGTCGCTCGCCGCGCTCGCGGAGGGCGAGCCTCGGCTCATCGTGCTCTCGAACCGGGCGGCGTCGTCGCGTGATGGGGTGCGACACTTTCCAATGACCTGCCACAGCGGCGGGGAGCTGGAGATCTACATCGAGCCGATCATGCCGCCCGAGCAGCTCGCGATCGTTGGCACGACGCCCGTCGCGCGCGCGCTCGTCTCGATGGGCGCGATGCTCGGATTCGATGTCGTGTCGACGCTGGCCGATGCACCGCTCGACGACCGTGCCGCGGTCGTGATCGCGTCGCGTGGCGACGGCGATGAGGATGCGGTCCGCGACGCCCTCGCGACGCCGGCTCGTTACATCGGACTCATCGCGAGCCGCAAGCGCGGTGACGAGCTGGTTGGTGCCCTTCGCGACCTTGGTGTGAGCGCCGACGAGCTAGCGAGGGTGAAGTACCCGTCGGGTTTTGACATCCATGCTCGCTCCGAAGAGGAGATCGCGCTCAGCATCCTGGCCGAGATCGTCTCGTCGCGACCGCGGCTCGCCACGCCAAAGGCGCCCCCGGTCGAAGCCGTCGATCCGATCTGCGAGATGACGCTCGCGATAACGGAGAGCGCGCTCCATGCGGACCACGAGGGCAAGACGTATTACTTCTGCGGCCCAGGGTGCCTGCGCCGTTTCCTGGCCGATCCCGCGGCCGCGACGGCGGGCTCGCGGTGAGACAGGTCGCCGCGCAGCTTCTCGCGTGGCGCGCAGCCGACCCGCGCGTGGCAATCGCGACGGTCGTGGGCATCACGGGGTCGGCGCCGCGCCCGCTCGGCGCGACGCTCCTGGTGGCACCGGGCCAACGCCTGGCGGGCTCGGTGAGCAACGGCTGCGTCGAAGCCGACGTCTACGAAGAGGCGCTGTCCGTGCTCGAATCGGGCCACCCGCGTGTGGTGCGCTACGGCATCAGCGACGACACGGCATTCACCGTCGGCCTCTCGTGCGGGGGCACGATCGAGGTCCTCATCGAGCCGGTCGGTCCCACCCACGAGCGCGCTGCGTCGGCCGTCCGCGACGGCACGGGCGTCGTGCTCGCTCGCATCGTCTCGCCCACGGATCGCGCCGGCACCGTCGGTCTCTGGAGCGGCGATCCACGCGGCCAGGAGTGGCGCCCGGAGCTGCTTCCGCTCGGTCGCGAGGCCCTCGGTGCGCTGCGCGAAGGCCACCCACGGATCGTCCCGTTGCGGCTCGCGGACGGGCGCGAGGCCAGCGTGTTCCTCCACGTTGTTCCGGCGCCGGCCACGCTCGCGATCGTCGGGGCGACGGACATCGCGATGGCTCTCGTCCATTTCACGAAGCCGCTCGGCTACCGGAGCGTCGTGGTGGACCCCCGCCGGGCCCTCGCGAGCCGAGATCGCTTCCCCAGCGCGGATGACCTCGTCCACGAGTGGCCCGATGTCGCGCTCGCACGTCTCTCGCTCGACGGCAGCTCGGCGATCGTCGTGCTCAGCCACGACGAGAAGTTCGACCGGCCCGCACTTCTCGCGGCGCTCCGCAGCGACGTGGGCTATGTCGGCGCGATCGGCAGCTCGCGCACGAACGAGAAGCGCTTCGCGTGGCTTCGCGCGCAGGGCTTCTCGGATGACGATCTCGCGCGGATCCACGCGCCGATCGGGCTCGACATCGGCGCGCGGACGGCCGAGGAGACCGCGCTCGCGATCGTCGCCGAGATGCTCGCGGCGCGTCGCGGCCGCCCGGGCGGCAGCCTTTCCGCACGCAGCCTCGTGACGACCGGCTAGTCCGATGAGCGCGCCCGCGGAGCGCGTGGCCGCGGTGGTGTTGGCCGCGGGTCAAGGCCTGCGCTTCGGCAGCCAGAAGCTCCTCGCGCCGCTCGGTGACCGCCCTCTCCTGCAACACGCGCTCGATGCCGTGAACCGATCGTCGCTCTCACCGATCGTCCTCGTCCTCGGTGCCGACGCGGACGCCATCGCGTCCGGCGTACGCCTCGGCCGTGCGCGGCTGGTGCGCAACCCCGATCACGCCACGGGTCAAGCCAGCTCGCTGAAGCTCGGCCTGCGTTCGCTCGACACGAGCGATGCCGCCGTTGTGGTGCTGGGCGATCAGCCGAAGGTGAGCCCGGCGCTCCTCGATGCGGTCGTCGCCGCACAGCGCTCGTCGGGTGCGCCCGCCGTCGTGTGTGCGCAGGACGGGAGACGATCGCCGCCGACCCTGCTGCACCGCGATCTCTGGCGAGAGGTCGACCGGCTTCGCGGAGACACGGGAGCGCGTGAGGTCCTCGCTCACCACCCCGACGTCGCGGTCTTCGAGGTCGCCGACGTTCTCGCGCGCCTCGACGACGTCGATACGCCCGAGGATCGGGACCGCCTTTCGCGCGATTAGGCGGGCCTCGCCGTTCCAGACCGAAGGCGCACGCCTCGCTATCCTCGACGCGCTTCATGTCCGAAGAGCTCGTCCTCTGGCACGACTTCAACGTCAGCCTCGTCACGGCCTCGGCCGGACTGCTCGGGCTGCTCTTCGTCGCGCTCTCGATCCACGTGCGCGTGCTCAGCGCGCGCCAGAACGCCGAGCTGCGAGCGGTCGCGCGCACCATCTTTCTCGGCTACGTCCTCTCGCTTGCGATCGGATTCCTCGCGCTCATGCCGCAGAGCCTCTCGGCCTTCGGTCTCGAGGTGCTCGTCGTGGTCCTCTTGGCGACGCTGCCCTTCGCCGCCGCGGCGCGCAGCGGGCTGCGTGCGACGGGCGTCGGGTACGACCGATGGGTGACGGTCATCCAGTTCATCGCGGGATTCATCCTGTTCGCGATCTCGATCACCGCGTCGGTCGGTGTCTTCGTCGGCGAGGCCGCGGCGCTGTTCTTCGTCGCGGGTATCGGCGTACTGAGCCTGGTCTGGGGCGTCTTCAACACCTGGGAGCTGATCTTCCGCGTTCAGGGGCTCGACCAGCCCTGACCATCTCGCCGCACACCGGTCATGTGGCGGCGGTCACGCAGTCTCTCGTCGCGCCACGCGCGGCGTTCGCCAGCTGCTCGCGCGCGGAGTCGAAGCGCTCGATCGGGAGCAGCAGGCTTTCGGTGATGCCCTCGCGCACCTCGCGCGCGACGCGGTCGCCGATGCGCCGCGCCCAACGGCGTCCGAGCCAGCCGGCGTGCAGGCGCAGCGCCTGCGCGAGCAGAAAGCCGATCAGCAGCGTCGCCGCCAGCAGCACGACCGGCGTCGGCACGTGACCGAGATACGGGACGTCGATCGATCCGACCGGCGCATCGTGAATGAGGAACAGCGCGGCGAACCAGAGGGCGCAGAAGAGAAGCACCGCGGTCACGGCGTATTGCGCGAGACCGATGACCGACCAGACCGCGCTCGTCGGTACGCGGAACGCGGCGCTCTCGGCCGTCAGCGTGCGGTCGATCGTCTCGGCGAGCCGCTGTTCGAAGACCGCGGGCGCGCTCAGTGTCGCGAGCGCGCCGCGGACCGACCCGGGCACGGTCGGGAGCGTCACCGCGATGAGCTCGCGCAGGGGCTCGACCGCCGGGGCGAGTGACCCGCGCAGCTGCCAGCGTCGCAGGTATCCGGCGGGATCGGCCGACGCGCGCGCCCGACCGCTGAGGCGATAGACCCAGCTGGTCAGAAGGCCGAAGGGTCCGGCGCCGCGCGGCCGAGCGGCGAGCCGCGTCGCACCGACGGCCTGGCGCTCCAGGCCGCGGATGTCCACGAGAGCGAGCACGCCGCGCGCGACCGCATCCAGCGCACGTTCGCGCCGCGCGGGATCGATGAGTGGTGTCACGTCACCCTCGACCGCACCGGCGCGCGCGGCGAGATCCCGTACCGCCTGGTGCGCCTCGGCGGCGACGCGGGACGCGACGATGCGTTTCGCCTCGACACCGGAGTCGAGCCAGCGGCGGAACTCGGCGACGCCGGCCGCGCCGTCGCGCGCGTGTGTGATCACGACGCCGATGTCCGCGAGCCCCTCGCGTCGAAGCTGGGTGCGCATGTCGTCGCTGACGCGCCTCGCGTCGTCGGCGCTGAGGAGGTCGCTGCGATTGAGCACGACAAGCTGGTGCCGGAGACGTGGAGCGAACGTGCGCAGGTAGCCGCCGTGCATGATCTCGTCCTTGTACTTCTCGGGGTCGACGACCCAGGCCACGGCGTCGACGCGCGGCAGGAGCGCATCGACGCGCTCGCGGTGCTCGGGAGCGATGGAGTCGAAATCCGGAAGATCGAGCACTGCCAGCTCGCCGAGGCTTTCGGCGCGATGCTCGCGGACCTGTTGCACGCCGAGCCAGCTCAGGAGACCCGCGAGCTCGTGGCGCTTGTTGGCGGGAACCCACGCGACGGGCTCGGCCGTGGTCGGGCGGCGGGCGCTCGCGGGACTCACCTCTTCGCCCGCGAGCGCGTTGAGGATCGTGCTCTTTCCGACACCGGTGCCGCCCGCCATCGCGAGCACGTACGCCTCGCTCGGGAATCCCAGACGCGTCCGCGCTGTCTCGCGCACGCTCGTCGCTTCGGCCACGTCGAGGCCGAGCACCGCCGCGGCTTCGCACGCCTCATCCAGATGCCCGAGACAGGGCTGAAGATCCATCAGCGTAGCTCCGAGACCGCGGCGCGCAGCTGGACGGCAAGGTCGCGCAATGTCGCCGGCCGTCGGGCGAGCGTATCGAAGCGCTCACGCTCCGTCGTGAAGAGCGATGTCAGCAGCGTGTCGAGTCGTGATCGCGCCTGCTCGATGAGCTGCTCCATCGCGCGTTCGCCGAACAGCGCCTCCAGTAGCTTCTGATTGAGGTATGCGGTGCCGGCTGCGATGCCGAGCTCCGTGCCGGTGAGTCCCGCGGTATGCGCGAACACGCCGAGCATCACCGCGACGCCGACGGCGTTCACCCCCAGCGCCGCGACCTGCGCGACGGCGCGCTTGCGTCCGCCGGCCGTGCGCACGTCGTCGATGGTCGCGCGCATCCACGTCGCGAGCCCCTCGCTGATGGCCGGCGCGAACTGATCCGATGCCGACCACAGCGCCGCGTCGCGGTCGATGAGCGCCGCCGCATCCGAGCGCTCCGACCACGCGGACGCGGTCCGGCGCGCGGCATCGGTCGCGTGGCGCAGCGCGAGCGCCTCGAGCGTGCTCGCCATCTCTTGCTCGACGATCGCGACCGGCGCGGTGGGCCTCCCGCGGAACGCGCTGAGGAGCATGCCGCGCAGCCGCCCCAGACCCGACGAGATGAAGCGCGTGACCTGATCGGCGCCCACGAAGTCGTGCCAGCGGCGAAGGACCTCGGCGCGAAGCAGCACGCCGCCGCGAAGATCGCGCGACAGCTTGTCGAGCTCCTCCGCGTACGACGTCTCGGCGATCCGGCGCAGTGCCTCGGCGTCGATCGCCTCGTGCTCGAGGTCGTCGGCGACGGCGTGCACGAGCGGCGCGAGCCCCCGAACCGCGCCGGCGAGCGCGTCCATCGCCACGCTCCGCCGCTCTTCGCTCTCGGTGCTGAGCTGCGCGATGCGGTCGAGCAGCGGACGCACGGTGTCTCGCGCGAGTCCGCTCGTGCGCGGATCGATCTCGCCCTCGGTGACCGCGATGAGATCCAGCGTGTCATCCGCCTCGCGCATCCCGGCCTCCGCAAGGAGGCGGCGCGCGTCGGCCATGACCACCTCGCGGTCGCGATCATCGCCGGGGACGCGGTTGAGCAGCACGACGAGCGGCAAACCGCGCTCCTGCGCGCGGCTCAGGACCTGCCAGGGCACGAGGTCGGCGTAGCGCGTCGCGGTGGTGACGAAGACGCAGAGATCGCTGGCCTCGAGGAGGACGTCGGCGAGCTCGCGGTTGTCGCGTTCGACCGAGTCGATGTCCGGCGCGTCGATGACCGCGACACCGCTGGACGACTCCGGCGCCGTCGCATGGACGATGCGATCGCCGGCGATGAGCCGGAGCCGATCCCCGGACAAGATGTGTCTCGCGTCGCTTTCGCTCGCGTAGAGAACGGCCTCGCGCGTCGTCGGTCGGAGCACACCCGCTTTGCTCACCTCGGTGCCCGCGATCGTGTTCAGGAGTGACGACTTTCCGGCGCCGGTGGGCCCGAGGAGCAACACGAGCAGCGGCGCTTCGATATCCGCGGCGCGTGGCCGTACGAATCCTTCCAGGTGGTCGCGGAGTTGACGCGCGCGCTCGCGCGCGGCCGTGTTCGTCGGCGCGAGCCCCAACCGCTGCTGCGCGAGATCGGAAAGCCGCTCGCTGCGGCCGATGAGGTCGGCCGCGACCGCGTCCACCGCACGCACTCTACGGGGAGCGCAGAGGCACCCCGCGAGTTTCAGACCGGCATCCGTTGCGAGCGGCCGTCCGCGCTTCGTATTGGGGCGCCGGAAGCGTCGTTAGGCCAAGCGGTGGGTCGTTCGCTGTTCGCGCGCGCTGCGGTAACTCTGCTCGTCGCCAGCACGCTTGTGCTTGGTCAGACTGCGCGTCCCGCCAATGCGGCGTGCGTCGCCAGCACCGGGCCGGGCATTCCCGCGCCGAAGGCGCTCCCCACCGGCATCCCCGGGTTCCACGCGCAGTGGTATGGACAGAGCGGGTATCCCACGCTGTGTCCGGGTGGTCGATCGACCGCGACGGTCGCGTTCTACAACAGCGGGTCGCTCGGATGGGTGAGTGGCCGCATGGGCGAGGTCGCGTATCTCGGAACGTGGGGTCCCGAGCCGGGACAGGACGCGATCAGTCCGCTCGGCGGCGACGGCACCGCGGGGTCGCTCGCGACCGGATGGCCGCGCTACAACCGGATCGCGATGCAGCCCGCGCCGTACGTCGGCCCGGGTCAGGTCGCGTGGTTCCAGTTCACGATCCAGGCGCCGCTTGCGCCGGGCTATTACCGGCTCTACCTGCGTCCGCTCATCGAGGGCGCGACGTGGCTCGAGGACTTCGGCGTGTTCTGGCTCGTCACCGTCCTGGGCGCGGACGGGAGTCCCCCGACACAGAGCGGCGCCGTGTACAGCCCGCTCGGCTACAGCACCCTCAGCGTGCCGACGGCACGCGGGACTTTCAACGTGCACCTCATCAAGGAGCGCCTTGCCGACGTGACGGTGCGCACGCTGACAGCGAACAGCACCGACTGCACGAGCAACTGTCCCGCGAAGCCGCTCGCCCAATACGTGGCGGAGAACGGCGCGTACGCCGGCATGAATGGAACGTATCTCTGCCCGCCGGACTACGCCGCCTGCGCCGGCAAGGTGAACTCCTATGACTACGCCGTCTACAACAGCAACCTGGCTCGCTGGATCAATCGTCCGGCGCTCATCGGTCAGAACAGTCTCCTCACGTTCAACGGCGCGGCGACGGCTGTATACCGCCGCAGCTTCGTCTACGGACAGAACCCTTCGCTCACCAGCGCGCCGATCACCGCGGGCATCACGATGTTCCCGCTGCTCGTGCAAGGCGGTGTGGTCATCGATTCGGAGTTCGAGCAGACGGCCGTCCAGATGATCCGTGGGACGAAGGGCGCGATCGGCGTCGACGGCACCTCCGTGTATCTCGCGATCGTGACGAGCGCGACGGTCACGGAGTCCGCCTACGTGATGGCGGCGCTCGGCGTACGCGACGCGCTCAACCTCGACGGCGGCGGCACCGCGGCGATGTTCATCGGCGGCTCGTACACCGTCGGACCCGGCAGGCTGCTCCCGAACGCGATCGTCCTCACGAAGCCCTAGCCGCGCTCGGCGGCACTCGTGGCGACGTCGTCGACGATGCCGACCGCGTTCGTGACCGCGCCGGCGGCGAGCAGCGCCGCGGCGATCAGCATCGCCAGATGGAACGCGTCGGTGGACGCCTCGCGCTCGGCCCGGATGAGGTCGCCCGTCTCGGGAGGTGCCGAAGCCGGAGCCGCGACGACATTCAGCGGCGAGATCCTGCGGCGAACGTCCGGATCGTCCACATCGACGCTCGGCACGCGAGCCTGCAGGCCGGTATAGAAGCTCGCGGTGATGGCGACGAAGATGAGCGCGCCCGCCAGCTGCGGTCCGACGCGCGAGATCGCGTTGTTCACCGCGGACGCAACGCCGGCGTTGTGCACCGGCACGCTGGTCATGAGGGCGGTCGTGAGTGGGGCGACCATGATCGCCAACCCGAAGCCGAACAGCAGACTCGCCGGCAGCAGATCGATGAGGTAGCTGGTCGGCGGGAGATAGGTGCGCGGGTCGCTGAACCCGAATGTCCACGGTCCGGTCGTGGGCGGGATGCGCACGTACCACAGGACGGCCAGGCACATGAGCGCCGGTCCGATGGCCATGAAGCGACGCGGGCCGTACCGGCCGGCCAGCGCGCCGAAGCGCGAGCTCAGGAACACGAGGAACAGGCCTGACGGGACGGACATGAGGCCAGCCGCCGCCGCCGAATACCCGACGGTCCCCTGCACGAACAGCGTGAGGAAGTAGCCCATCACGTACAGCGCGCCGTAGATGAGGAATGTGGAGATGTTGGTCACCGTGAAGTTCCGTGAGCGGAAGAGCGCGGGCGGGATCAGCGGGTCGCGACGCATGACCATGAGGAACGGCAGGGCGACCGTCGCGACGGCACCGAGCGCCAGCAGGGCGATCCCGAGCGGATCGCGCCACTCCCGTTGCTGGCTGTAGATCGTGCCGAACGATAGTCCGCCCACCGCGACGGCGACCACGCCCGCGCCGAGCCAGTCGAACGATCCGGTCGCAGTGCCGTCGCGGCTCTCGCGCACGAACGTGATCGTCGCCCAGAGCGCGATGACGCAGAGCGGCACGTTGATGAGGAACGCGACGCGCCACGACAACGTGTCGACGAGCGAGCCCCCGATGAACGGACCGAGGATGGTCGTCGCTGCCGACGCGCCGGCCCAGAGACCGAATGCGCGACCCTGCGCCTCACCGGTGAACGTGGCGGTCAGGAGCGCGAGCGATCCCGGGACCAGCAGGGCGCCCGCCGCGCCCTGGAGCACGCGGAATGCGATGAGCAGCTCCATCGACGGGGCGACGCCGCAGAGCAGGCTCGTCACGAGGAACCCCGCGAGGCCGACGGCGAACATCCGCCTGCGGCCGAAATAGTCCGTGAGCGCGCCGGCGAGCACGAGCAGCGCCGAGAGCGTGAGCAGGTACGCGTTGTAGACGTAGGACTGCCCCTCGAGCACGCCGAAGACCGACGAAGGCAGCTCGCGGCCGATGCGCGGCAGCGCGACGTTCACCATGGTGGAGTCGAGGAACACGATTCCCGACGCGAGGATCGCCGCGAACAGCGTCCACCGCTCGGCGCGGGTCAGACGAGCTCTCCGGCCTCGACCGCCACGGCGAGCCGATTCGCGAGCGGCGCGAGCGGGCAGACCCACTTGGGGTCGTAGACGCACGAGGGGTGGTACGCGAAGTTGAAATCGAGCATGAGCGCGTCGCCGATCGATCCGAGATCGGCGCCCTTCGCCGTGTCGAGGAGATAGCGGCCGCCGCCGTACGTCGTCTTCCCCGAGGTCGTGTCGCGGAACGGGAGGAAAACGCCGCCGCTGTACGCGTCGAGCCAAAGGACCTCGAGCGTGCCGATCGGAAGATCGACCGCGCCGAAGCGCACGAACGGGATCACGCCGCCGGTGCTCGTGTCCACGTCATAGCGCTCCTGCGGAAGTGGACGCACGGTCGCGGTGAACGCGAAGGCCGGATCGTAGTCGTGATACGGAAGTCCGCGGAAGTCGGCGCGCTTCTCGGGCGGGAGCGCGGACTGCGGATGCGTGCGGATCAGCTCGTCGCGAACGGTGCGCCATCGCTGGTGGGCCGCACGAACATCGCGCTCTCGGAGCGCGCGCACTTCACTGTAGAGCTCGTTCACCCGGCGGCGGTAGTCGAGGAGGTCGAGGAGCGGGTCGGTCACCGAACGCGGGTCGTCGCGGGCGGAGCGGCGAGCGCGCATGCGATCGCCTCCTCCGTCGTCATCGCGAGGCCGCGGTCCAGCGCGGGTTTCCGCTCTGGCGGGATATCCGTTACGAGCACCCGACCTTCCGTCGTCCCCCACAGCGTGGCGAGGCCGACGCCGGTGCGCCTGGACATCGCGGTCCACGCCCCGACGAGCGTGTCCTGACGTTCGACATCGCCCCGTGCGCGTGCGAGCTCGGAGAAGTCGCTGAGGAGGAGGACGATCCCGCTGGTGTCACCTGCATCGACGAAGATCTGGATCGCCTCGCGCCAATCGCGCTCGGTTTCCTGGAGATCGCCTAGATGCAGGGCGGCCAGCCCGGTCGAGTGCAGGTCCCACGCGATGTCGAACCGGTTGCCGAGCGTCCGATGCTGCTGGAGCGCTTCCTGCGTGAGCTGGCGCGATCGCAGGTAATCCTCGCGGGTGCGGCCATACCCCTCCCCGTATACGGCTCCCAGCGCCCACGCGGCGCGGCCGATCGCCCCCCGGTCTTCACGCCTGCGAAGGATCACCAGCGCCTCTTCGAGCAGCTCCTTGGCGCGGTCGTGCATAGGTGTGTTGAGCAGATAGGCGAAGGAGAGGTTGTACGCGGCCTTCGCCCGCTCGGCTTCGTCGCCGAGCGCGCCGGCGCGTTCATACGCGTCGAGGTAGTGACGCTCGGTCGCGACCAGGTCGCCCATCCAGTACGTCAGCCCGCCGGCTGCCTCGAGCGCCCGGAGGCGGAGACGGACGTCGCCAGGCGTGAGCGCGAGGACGCGCTGCGCCCACGTCGCCCCCTCGCGCAGATACCCGCGCACCTGCCAGAAGCGCCACAGGGCGAACGCGAGCCGCGAGGCGTCGTCGACGCGCGCGCCGCCGATCGCGTAATCGAGAGCGGCGCGCATGTTGTCGTGCTCGAGCTCGAGCAGGTCGAGCCAGCGTCGCTGCTCGTTGCCCTGGACCTGGGATCCGGCTTGTTCCGCGAGAGATACGTACGCGGCGAAGTGGCGTTGCCGGATCTCTTGTGCCTCGTCGCTCGCGTCAAGCCGCTCCAGCGCGAATTCGCGGATCGTGACGAGCATGCGGAACCGTGGCTCACCAGCCGCGTCGAGCTGCCTGACGAGACTGTTGTCGAGCAGCTCCGATGTGCGCTCGAGCACGTCGCCGCCGATCTCGCTCGCCGGTCCGCAGACGCTCTCGAGCTGCTCGAGCATCGCGCCCGCGACGAACACGCCGGCCCGCGTGAAGAGCCGCTTGAGCCCGTCGTCGAGGAGGTCATAGCTCCACGCGATCGCGCCGCGCAGCGTGCGCTGCCGGTCCGCTCGGTCTGGCGCGGAGCTCGCGAGCAGATCGAGGCCTTTCTTGAGCCGAGGCAGCATCGCCTGCGGGGAGAGGAGCTTCACGCGCGCGGCGGCGAGCTCGATCGCCAGCGGCAGTCCATCGAGCCGATAACAGATCTCCGCGACGGCCGCGGCGTTCTCCGCGGTGACCATGAAGTCGGGCTTCACCGCGCGCGCTCGCTCGATGAACAGCTTCACCGCGTCGGACTGAGCGAGCGCCTCGAGCGACGGGAGCCGCTCGGGATCGGGCAGGTCGAGCGGAGGGACGGGGAATTCCTGCTCGCCCGCGATCCGCAGTGGGGCGCGGCTGGACGCGATCACCTTCAGGTCGGGACCGCTCGTCAGCAGGGTCGAGACCGAGGCGGCCGCAGGGAGGATCTGCTCGAAGTTGTCGAGGACGAGCAGCATCCGCTTTCCGCGCACGTGCTCGAGAACGCGCTGGAGCGGATCTTCCTTCCCGCCGATGTGCACTCCGAGCGCATGCGCGATCGTCGACGGCACGAGCGTCGGATCGGAGATCGGAGCGAGCGGCACCCAGAAGGCGCCATCGGGGAAACCGGCCGCGGCCTCGGCCGCGAGCTGCAGCGACAGCCGCGTCTTTCCCGTTCCGCCCGGACCGGTCAACGTGAGCAGTCGTGTGTTGTCGAGAAGCCGAAGTCCGTCGCGGATCTCCGGCGCTCGGCCGATGAACGTCGTCACCTGCGTTGGGAGATTGTTCGGCGTGCGGTCGAGGCTGCGGACCGGCGGGAAGTCACTCGGGAGCCCGTCGATGACCAGCTGAAAGATGCGCTCCGGCTGCGCGAGGTCTTTGAGCCGATGCTCGCCCAGATCGCGCAGCGCGAGGCCATCGCCGAGATCCTGACCGGCGAGGGTCGCGGTCGCGCCGGAGACGAGCACCTGCCCGCCGTGCGCGATGTTCGCGATGCGGGCGGCGCGATGAACATCGATGCCGACGTAGTCGGCGCCGGCCGCTTCGCTCGCCGGCGTGCCGAGACCGGTATGCATGCCCATGCGCACGCGCACGACGGCCTCGTGCGGGAACCGCGTCGACCCGAGCGCGCGCTGCGCCGCTGCCGTCGCGCGGACCGCGGCCGCCGCGCTGTCGAAGACGAGGAAGAGCGCGTCGCCCTCGATCCGCACCTCGGTGCCGCCGGCGAACGCGGCGCGGAGCGTCTGGGTATGTGCCTCGAGCACCTCGTGATACCGGTCGGTGCCGAGGGTGTTCAGCAGCTTCGTCGAGCCCTCGATGTCCGTGAACAAGAAGGTCAGGGTGCCGCTCGGCAGGACCCGGTAGCTCATCGTTCCGATTGTCCGCTCGCGCTCGCCGAGTTGCCAACCGACCGGCGCAGGCCTAGACATGTGCCGATGGCAACGACGCGCGGAGAGCTGGGCGACAAGCTTTCCAGCCTTTCGCTCTTCGCCGATCTCAGTGCCGCTGAACTCGAGTCGGTCGCCCACATCGTCGACGAGCGTCGCTTCGCGAATGGGGAGCGCATCCTGCGACAGGGGCTCTCAGGCTCGGGCTTCTACATCATCCTCGCGGGCGAGGCGGTGATCCGCGTCGACGGGCAGGACTACGGAAGGCTCGGCCGCGGGGATTTCTTCGGTGAGATCTCCGCGCTGCTTGGCGACCCACCGGTCGCGGACATCGTCGCGGCGCGCGAACTCCACTGCGCGATCATCCCCGGCCCCTCGCTCGAGCAGTTCATGGTCGGACACCCACAGGTGATGTTCCGGATGCTGCAGAGCGAGGCGCGCAAGCTACGGACGGCAACGCGCTGGCGGAGCTAGCCGAGCAGCCGTTCCCTCCCGGCGAATATCCGGTCGTGGTCGTCGGCAGCGGTCCGGGGGGCCTCCAGCTGTCCTATTCGCTCACTCACTATGGCCTTCCACACGCCGTGATCTCCGCCGATCCCGCGCCCGGCGGGATGTTCCGCCGGTGGCCGTTCTTCCAGCGCCTCCTGTCCTGGACCAAACCGTTCGCGCCGTTCGAGCGCGGCTCGCGCTTCTACGAGCGGTACGACTGGAACTCGCTGATCCCGGACGACGACCAGCACCGCGCGATCCAGCCGCGCCTCATGGACGGGACGTCGTACTTCCCGTCGCGCGCCGAGATGGAGCAGAACATCGCGACGTTCGCGCGCGAGACCGGGATCCGTGTTCGTTACGGCTGCCGTTGGACGGGGACGGCTCGCGACGGCGAGGGCTTCCGCCTGCGGACGACCGCAGGCGAGTACCGCGCACGCGCCGTGGTGTTCGCGTTCGGGCTTGCCGAGCCCTGGAAGCCGGAGATCCCCGGGATCGAGCACGTCCCGCACTACGCGGAGACGCGCGCGCCCGAGACGTACGCCGGAAAGCGCGTCTTCATCATCGGAAAGGAGACGTCGGCGTTCGAGCTCGCGAACGGTTTCCTTCCCTGGGCGCGTCAGATCGTGCTCGCCTCGCCGCGCCCGACGCAGCTGTCGGTCGTGACGAACTCGCTCGTCGGCGTGCGCGCGCGTTACGTGCAGCCGTACGAGGACCACATCCTCGGCGGCGGCGTGGTGATCATGAACGCCTCCATCGACGAGGTCTCGCGTTCGGGCAACCTGTTCCGCGTCAGGACGACGCGCAGCGACGGCGGCGGCTCGCTGGTGTTCGAGGTCGACGACGTCATCGCGACCACCGGCTTCCAGCCGCCGCTCGGCGATCTGCCCGAGCTTGGCGTCGTGAGCTCGGGCCGCGAGAAGATTCCGTCGCAGACGCCGCTCTTCGAGAGCATCAGCGTGCGCCATGTCTATTTCGCCGGGACCGCGACGCGGGGCGCGGCAGGGCTCAAGAAGAACGGGATCCCGAGCAGCTCGGGCGCCGTGCATGGCCATCGCTACAACGCGCGCATCCTCGCGCGGCACATCGCGCGCACCTACTTCGGTATCGATCCGGCGCGACCGACGCTGAAGCGCGACGATGTGCTCGACTACCTTCTGTCCGAACTCACGCGCGCGCCGGAGCTCTGGCACCAGAAGTCATACCTCGCTCGCTCTCTGCTCCTGGACGGGGCGCGCGGCATCGTCGACGACGGCATCGTCCCGCTGCAGCTGTTCGTCGACGGAGAAGGTCCCGACGGTGTCGCGGTCGCGGTGGAGGCGAATCCCAAAGCGGAGATCTATCCCGCCGTGTACGTTCGCAAGAACAACGTCGTCACCGAACACCTGCTGCCGACGAACCCCCTGCTCGATTTCGAGACCGCCGAGCATCGCGCGCAGCTGACCGCGGTGCTCGGTCCGCTTCTCTAGCCGACGCGCGTGGTGGCGCGGATCTACGTCGTCGGCGGTCCCGGCAGCGGCAAGACCACGCTCGCGGAGTCTCTTGGTCGACGCCTCCAGCTTTCGGTGCTGCGCCTCGACGAGCACCTTGACTGGAGATGGCTGCCGGGGGGCGTGAGGCTCGAGCGCGACGCGGCGGGCCATCCATCGCAGGCGATGCTCGCGGCCCGGCGCGCGCTCATCGCCGACCACCTCGCGCGGGAGGGCTGGATCGTCGAGGGCGCGGAACCCGTGTTCATCGACCCCGTCGCCGAGGCCAGCGACCTTATCGTCTGGTGCGACCCGCCTTTCGCGACCGCCGCGCTACGCATCGTGCGGCGACATGTCCGCGCGGATCTCGCCGGGACGAATGCCTTTCCCGGGTACCGCCGGCTGTACCGATTCCTCCGCTCGGTGCGTCAGCGCTACGCGGACGCGCCGGAGGACGTCGGAGAGCAGTGGACGCGGGCGGCCCTCGCCCGGGCGGCGGAGCGCCACCGCGTCAAGGTGATGCGGCTCGCCGGTGGATCTCCCGCCCGCAACCTCGCTGACGTGCTCGCGCGGTTGTCAGCGCAGCTTGAGCGCGGCTGACGCGAATCGTCCCCCGAGCTCACGCGCGGTCGTGGGGAACGCGTTTACGGTCTGCGCGAGCGTGTCGATGGGCGTGCGCAGCTTCACCGCGAGCACGGCCTGGTGGATCGCCTCCCCCGCGCCGACGCCACCGATGAAGGCGCCCACGACGATCTTGTTCGCGCGATCCACGACGATCGTGACGTGTCCCATGTCCGCCTCGACGATGTAGCCCTTTGACGTTCGGGCGAGGTCGATCGTCTCCTCGAACGCGTCGATCCCGCGTTCCAGCGCTTGATCGAGGCGCAACCCGACCGCTGCCGCCTCTGGATCGGTGTACACGACGCGCGGGATCGCGCTGAAGTCCGCGCGCACCGGGTCGCCTAGCCCGATGCGCACCGCGATCTCGCCCTCGTAATGCCCGAGATGCGTGCTGAGCTCGTGCCCGATCGCGTCGCCGACCGCGTAGACGTTGTCGGCGAGCCGCAGGTCGTCGCCGACCTTCAGCGTGTCGGCTCCGTTGTACGCGACGCCGATCGTCTCGAGGCCGAGCGACCTGAGCGCCGGCGCCGACGTACGTCCGACCGACAGCTGGATCACCTCGGCCGAAACGCTCGAACCATCCGAGAGTTCGATGACGTGCTCGCCGCCGGGACCGGTCTTCGGCCGCACCCGCTGCGCGCGCACGCCGGTGCGCACATCGACGCCCGAGCGGCGCAGCGTTTCGGCGATGAGCGCGGAGTTGCGCGGATGGTCGGTTGGGTTCACATGCCGCGGCGCGACGATCGTGGTGCGCACGTCGTACCGGGCGAAGTACTGGGCGATCTCGACGCCGGACGGCCCCGCGCCGAGGACGACGATGCTGCGTGGGAGCGTGCGCAGCGAGGTTGCCTCGACGTTGGTCCAGTAGCCGGCCTCCGCGAGCCCATCGATCGGCGGCACTTTGCCGACGGAGCCGACGGCGATGATCACGTTCTTCGCGGCGAGCTCGTGGGTCGTGGTCTCATGCGCGACCACGACGCCGCCTGGTCCGTTCAGCCTCGCGATGCCGCGGATCACGGTCGCGCCCGCGCGTCCGAGCGACTTGACGTGCCCGCTGTCGTCCGGGTAATCGCGCTTCTCGCGAACGATCATGTAGTCGCGGCGGTCCGATGCCTTGGGCCACGGATAGTCGCCGCCGTGCGCGCGCACGTCGGCCGCGTGCAGCAGCGTCTTCGACGGCATGCAGGCCCAGAACGGGCACGATCCGCCGAACAGGTCACGGTCGACGATCGCCACCGACGCGCCGCGGGCGCGTGCGTAGTGCGCGGCCGCCTCGCCCGAGGCGCCGGCACCGATGATGACGAAGTCGAACGGGCCCACGGTCACCGCAGCGCTCTGTACCAGAGTGCGCCGCCGCCATGGTTCACGAACACGTCGAGACGCTCGCCACTCCACGCGCAGCTCACGCTGTCGCCGAGCGGTGCGCCCTGGACGACCTCCCACGGGACCCAGCGCGTTCCGTCCCACCAGCGATGGTGCAGGCGTCCCTCGCGGTCGAAAGCGAAGACGTCGATGCGGTCCGCGTCGCGCGCGGCGGCGGCGGGCAGGCCGGTGAACGTACCGCCGAGCGACTCCCAGTCGTGCCAGCGCTCGCCGTCCCAGTAGCGATCGCGAAGCTCGCCGTCGTCGTGGATGGCGAAGAGCTCGCACTCTCCACCATCACCCCACGACGTGACGGCCGCGCCCCGTTCGAGCGCGCCGCCGAGAGAGACCCAGTCGCCTATTTGATGAGACCCTGCTTCTTGAGCCAGTCCTTCGCGACGACGTTCGCGTCTTTCTTGTCCACGCCGTTGGCTTTGTTCAGCGCGATCAGCTCGTCGGTGGTGAGCTTCGCCGAGACCGCGTTGAAGATCTTCTTCAGATCATCGGTCGCGACCGCGTTGCGGACGAGGGGCGCGACATTGTCAGCGAGCTGCAGATGCTTGTCGTCTTCCAGAACGACGTAGCCCTTGACGGAGATGATCGCGTCGCTCGAGAAGAGCAGAGCCAGGTCGATCTGGTTGCCGTCCAGTGCGGCCACGGTGAGTGCGCCTCCGGCATCGAGTGGCTTGAAGTCCTTCAGCTTGATCCCGTAGGTCTGCTCGAGGCCGATCTTGCAGAACGGCCGCTGCGGACACTCGGGCGGACCGCCGAGTACGAGCAGACCTTGCGCGTTCGCGGCGATGTCGCTCGTCTTCTTCAGCTTGTACTTGTCCGAGGTCGCCTTCGTGACGACGAAAGCGTTCTCGTCCACGGCCTGCGCGTAGTCGAGGACCGTGAGGTTCTTCGACTTCACGGCGTCCTGGAGCTGCTTCTGCGCCTCCTTCGGGTCGCTCGAGCCTTTGGCGTTCGCGTCCACGAAGCGGAGCACCGTCGCCAGGTACTCAGGCACGACGTCGACGTCGCCCTTCTCGAGCGCTGGGAACACGATCGCTCGGTTGCCGAGGTTGAATTTGCGCTCGACCGTGTAGCCATTCGCCTCCAGAGCCTGTGCGTACAGCTCCCCGAGCACGATGCTCTCGGCGAAGTTGAACGAACCGATCTTGACGGTCGGCTTTGGTCCGGTGCTGGCCGCGCCGCAGGCGCTCGCGACGAGGGCAGCCACGATGAATGGGATCGCGATGCGGATCGCTCGGTACAACTGGGACTCCTTCCGGGCCGCAGCGCTAGTCTCTCGGCCCTGTGCTGGCAGTATCGCCTCGCGCGAGGCGGCCAGCTGTCACAACGCCCTCGGCTCGACGCGTATGCCCGGCGAGATGGCCGCCCGCTCGAGAACGCCGAATGACACCTCCACGGCGATAGCCAGAAGTGCGACCAGCAGTGCTCCGGCGAACAAGCGGTCGTACTCCTGGAGTCCCAGGCCGTCGACGATGTACCGGCCCAGGCCGCCGCCTGCGACGAGCGCGCCGAGCGTCGCCGTCGCGACGACGTTGACCGACGCGGTCCGGATGCCGGCCAGGATCAAGGGCAACGCGAGTGGAAGCTCGACCCTACGGAGGATCCCAGATTCGCTCAGTCCCATACCACGGGCCGCCTCAGTCGCGTCGCGGTCGACGTTGCGCACGGCGACGTACGCGTTCGTGAGGATCGGGGGGATCGCGAGCGGGATGAGCGCCAGGAACGTCGGCCAGAAGCCGAGCCCAAGGCCGAGCGCGAACGCGATCGGAAGGGCCAGCGCGAGCAGTGCGAGCGAGGGAACGGCCCTCCCGATGTTCGCGACGTTGACGGCGATGAAGGCCAGCCGTCCGGTATGACCGAGCCAGAGTCCGATAGGCAGCGCGACGAGGACGCCTACCAACACGGCGAGACCTGAGAGCTCGAGGTGCTCGACGAGGCGCGTTTGCACCGCGTCGCCGCCCCGATAGTGGGCGGGATCCGTGAACCATCGAAGAACATCCGCAAGCAGTGTCATGCTGCTCGCGTCCACGGCGTGAGCCGCTGCTGAACGGCCACGAGAAGGGCGTCGGCGCAGATCGCGAGCGCCACGGAGAGGACCGCGCCCGCGATGAGCTCCGTGGAGAAGAAGCGCTGCAGCCCGGACAGGATCAGCTGGCCAAAGCCGCCCTGGCCGATGAGAGCGGTGACCGTTACGAGCCCGATCGTGCTGATCGTCGCGATCCGCACGCCCGCGATGATGACCGCGAGCGCGAGCGGCACCTCGATCCGCCAGAGCAGATCACCTGGCGCGTACCCCATACCAAGAGCGGCCTCGCGGACCTCAGCCGGCACCCCGCGGATGCCCCGGACGATGTTCCGAACGAGGATCAGCAGCGTGTACCCGACCAGGCCGATCTCGGCGGTGACGATGGTCAGCCCGGTGTAGGGGATGAGCAGCGCGAACAGGGCGAGGCTCGGGATCGTGTACAGCGTGCCGGTCACCCAGGTGATCGGACCCTCAGTGCGTGGCGCGCGCAGGATGAGGAGCGACAGCGCGAACGCGATGACGAATCCGACGCCGACCGCGATCACGGTGAGCTCGACGTGCTCCCCCAGACGGAACGCGAACTCGTCGAGGTGGCTCGCGATCCAATCCCAGCGGATGAGCGGCTCGCCTTCGGTCATGCGTCGCCCCGGATCATCTTCCCGATCTTCGAAAGCGTGAGCACGCCCAGATAGCGCTGTCCGTCCAGCACGAGGCCGACCTGCGCCTCGGTCGCGAGCATCCGTACGAGCGCGTCCCGGAGCGTGCTCGCTGGGGACAGGATCGGTGCGTTCGCCGATACGGTTGAACGCGCGACGGTCGTATCTAGGTCCACGCCGCCGACCGTCAGGAGCCCAAGACGCTTCAGTCCGCGATCGGAGCCCACGAACTCCGCGACGAAGGCGTTCACCGGGTGTGCGAGGAGCTCACCCGGCGGTGCGTATTGCACCAGCTTCCCGCCGCGCATGACCGCGACGCGATCGCCGAGCTTGATCGCCTCGTCGATGTCGTGCGTCACGAAGAGCACGGTCGTGCCCTGGTCGCGCTGGATTCTAAGGAACTCGTTCTGAAGACGATCGCGGACGATCGGGTCGACCGCACCGAATGGCTCGTCCATGAGCATCACCGGCGGCTCCGCGGCGAGAGCTCGCGCGACGCCGACGCGCTGGCGCTCACCGCCCGAGAGTTGTGCCGGATAGCGCCGCGCGAATCGTGTCGGCTCCAGACCGACGAGCGCGAGCAGCTCCTCGGTCCGCGTTGCGATGCGCGCGCCGGGCCAGCCGAGAAGACGCGGCACGGTCGCCACGTTCTCCGCGATCGTCTGATGCGGAAAGAGCCCGACCTGCTGGATGACATAGCCGATCCCACGCCGAAGTGCGGTGGGCTCTTTGTGCAGAACGTCCTGTCCGTCGATGAAGATCGACCCACTGCTCGGCTCGATGAGCCGGTTGACCATCTTCAGCGAGGTCGTCTTTCCAGAGCCGCTCGGCCCGACGAGGATGCAGATCCTTCCGGCCGGCACCTTGAACGACAGCTGGTCGACGGCGAGCTGGCCGGGATAGCGCTTGGAGACGTCGCGGAACTCCACAGTCGCGCCGCGCGTGCTCGCCACGGTTGGAGGATATGAGCGCGCGAGGCGTATCGTCGGGGAGGTGACCGGGGAGGTGCAGCTCTGCGCACATCTGCGGGCCGCCAAGGATCACGCACCGAACACGCCGCGCGGCTGCGAGGAGTGCCTGAAGACCGGCGACAGCTGGGTGCACCTGCGGCTCTGTCTGACGTGTGGCCACGTAGGCTGCTGCGACGATTCGCCGAACCGACACGCCACCAAGCACTACCGCGCGACGACGCATCCGGTCATCCGCTCATTCGAGAAGGGGGAGCGCTGGCGCTACTGCTATCCCGACGACCTCTTCGTCGAGTGACCCGACCGAATCGTCGAACGTCATGGGTCGCAACGCCGCGATCGGTTACATGACTAGAATTCGCGCGGCATCACGGAAGGGGAGGATCGCGTGAAGAAGCTCCTCGCGACCGCGGCGATCATCGTTGCGTCTGTTTTGCTCGCCTCGAGCAACACCGCCTCGCTCAGACCGGCGACGCGCAACCCGACAACAACCTCCATCCGAATGTCGGCGCGTTCCTGTTGCCGCGCCTGTCGGATCACAGTCTGCGCATCATCTGCAGCGGCACGCTTGTGACGCCGCGCGTGTTCCTCACCGCGAGCCACTGCACCGCGTTCGCGCTCTCCCAGGGCTTCACGGAGACCTGGGTCACGTTCGACCCGAACTACGGGATCACGCACACCGTCTTCAGCACCCCGTATCACGGACGGATCGTGCACAACCCTGACTACAAGCAGCCGTACCACTCGGACTTCTCACTCATCCTGCTGGACCAACCGGTCGCAGGGATAACCCCCGCGGAGATCGCGCCCGTCGGTTTCCTCGACGCCCTGCGTGCCTCCGGGGTCATCAACACGACCGACTACCTCAACGTCGGCTACGGGACCTCCGAGAAGATCGTGATCCAGGGGCAGGGGCCCACGTTCCCGTTCGATGGCACCCGGAAGTGGACGATCTCGGGCTTCCACGCGCTCAATCCGGACATGATCCATCTCGATCAGAACCTGAACCGCGGTCTCTCCGGCACCGGCTACGGCGACTCCGGCGGTCCGACCTTCGTCGACACCGCGAGCGGACCGGTGGTCATCTCGGTCGTGTCGACCGGTGACGTGCCGCTGTACTCGACGAGCGTGAACACGCGTGTCGACACCGTCGCGGCGCGGGACTTCCTCGCGCCCTACCTCGCGCTCAAGTAGATGGTCTCGCCCGAGAACTTCCCCGATCCCGCCACCGACATCGCACGCGCCGCCGGCGCGGAGAGTGTGGCCGTGCTCGCCGGCGGATGCTTCTGGTGCGTCGAGGCGGTCTACAAGCAGCTCGACGGCGTGTCCGCCGTGACTTCGGGGTATGCCGGCGGCTCCGCCAACTCGGCGGACTACGAGACGGTCTCCAGCGGTCGCACCGAACATGCGGAAGCCGTCGAGGTGCGCTTCGATCCCGCGAAGATGAGCTTCGGGCAGATCCTCAAGGTGTTCTTCTCGATCGCGCACGACCCGACAACGCGCGATCGGCAGGGCCCGGATGTCGGTCGGCAGTACCGCTCCGTGATCTTCTATGCGGACGACGAACAGAAACGTGTCGCCGAGGCGTACATCAAGCAGCTCGATGCGGCGAAGGTCTTCGATCGACCCATCGTCACCGAGGTCGTCCCCCTCGAGCGCTTCTACGAGGCCGAGGCGTACCACCAGGATTACGCCGAGCGCAATCCGCTGAGCCCGTACATCCTCTTCAACGCGCGACCCAAGGTGCAGAAGGTCCGCACCTATTACAAGGAGCGGCTCAAGCAGGCCTGAGCGTCAGCCCAGCTGATACGCGGACGGATCGACGTGCGCCGCGATGAGCGTCGGAGCGTCGGGCGACCGCGCGCGTAGCGCTTTTTGGCACTCGGCGACGGTCCGCACATCGTGCCCTTTGATGCCGAAGCCGTTCGCGAGCGCCACGTAGTCGAGGTCACCGAAGGTCGTCCCGGTCACGGGGTAGCCTTTGCGCTCCTGGCTTGCTTTGATCTGCGACAGGGCGTCGTCAGCGAGCACGACGACCGTGACGCCGAGCTTCTCGCGCACCGCGGTCTCGAGCTCGCCCATCACCATCGCGAAGCCGCCGTCGCCGAGCACGCACGCCACCTCACGGGCCCGGTAGAGGAGCTTCAGACCCAACGCGGCGGCGAGCCCATAGCCCATCGACGACAGGCCATTGGACATGAAGAACGTCTTCGGCCGGAACATGGGGAGGCACTGCCCGGTGACGGCCTTGTTGTAGCCGACGTCGCAGGTCACCAGCGCATCCTCCGGCAGCGCGGCGCGCAGCTCCGCCAGGACCTGCTGCGCCGTGAGCCGGTCGCGCTTCCGCGTGACGAACGCGCGGAACGATCCGCGGAATGCCCGCACCTCTTCGGGCAAGCGCTTTGGCGCGGGCGTGCCGGCGACCGAACGGAGCACATCGATCCCTTCGCGCACCGGGCCGACGAGCTCCGCGGCGCTGTCATAGTACCGATCGTCGTTCGCCAGTGGGCCGATGTGGATGACCGTCCCGCTCGCGGTCCAGTCGCGGTCGAACTCGACGGGGTCGAATCCGATCATGAGGACGAGATCCGAACGGTCGATGTACTCGTAGAGCTTGGCGGTGCCGAGCATCTCGATGGTCCCGAGGAAGAGCGCGTGGTCCTCGCGGAACACACCCTTCGCCTTCGGGCTGACGATCACGGGAATGCCCCACGCTTCCGCCAGGGTCCGCAGGGCGCCCGCGGTTCCCTCGTCGTTCGCGTCCATTCCCGCGAGGATCACCGGCCGCTTGCTCTCGCGCAGGAGCTGCGCGGCCCGACCCGCCGCGGTGCGATGCACCGCCGGATTGAGATCGTCCGCGTCACGCGCGATGAGAGAGGCGGAGGCGTCGTGCGCCCCCGCCGCGGCCTGTCGCGGAACGTCGCTCGGCACTTCGATGTAGACCGGACCGCGTCGCGCTCGCAGTGATACGCGGAGCGCGCGATCGATGACGTCCGCGGCGTTCGACGGCGTGAGGCGCACCTGCCATTTCGTGATCGGCGCGAACAGCGCGCGCAGGTCGAGCTTCTGATGCGTCGTGATCTCGAAACGGTCGGCCGGAAGCTGACCGCTGAACGCGATGAGCGGTGCGCGGTCGAGATACGCCTGCGCGACGCCCGTCACGAGATTCGTCGCGCCGGGTCCAAGCGTCGCGATGCACACGCCGGGGATCCCGCTCGCGCTCGCCATCGCCTCGGCCATGAACGCCGCCGGCGTCTCGTGCCGCGTGAGGACGAACTCGAGCCCGGCCTGGCGGAAGCCCTCGATGAGATCGACGACCTCGCCGCCCGGATGACCGGTGACGTAGCGCACGCCCGCGGCGCGAAGCCGTTCGCCGACCAGCCGCGCGACGGTCGACTCGGTCAGACCGAGACCCGATCGCGCAGGAAAAGCCACGCCCCGATGGCGATGAGGATGATCGGCCAGCCCCGCTCGACCGCGCGCGCGCCTTCGTCCCCGAACGCACCGCCGGCAGCGGCGATGACGATGAAGATCGCCCCGGGGATCAGCGGCCACCAGCGCGCTCGTTCCCGCGAGCCTCCGATCAGCTGGTCGACGCCGTAGATCGCGAGGAACCCGAGGCCGAGACCGAGCACCACCGGCTCGCGGGTCATGCCGAGGTCTTCGAGCAGGATGCCGACGCCGAGCCCGGTGAGGATGCCGGCGGGGATGAGGAGTCCGTAGCGGCGCGTCGCGGCATACGCGCCGGCGAAGACCAGTCCGATGACGAGGACGATGACGTTCGGATCGAGGTGCAGCGACTGGATCGCGAACAGGGTCGCGCCGATGACGATCAGGATTACGCCCGGTAGCCAACCGCCCCTGTCGCGCATGCGCAAAGCATCACCCGTCTGGGTGAAACCTCAAGGGGGATGACCCCGCTCCCCTGTACGGGGGATGCCTCTCAGGGGAGGCAGGCCTACGTTTCGGGCAGGAGAGCAGTGGTCACTTGGGAGATGCCCGATGGCACCGAGTTCCGATACCTCGGTATCGGTGTGTCGGACGCTGCGCTCCGGGAGTTCGTGCTCCGCTTCATGTCCAGCGAGGGAATGTCCTGGGACGCCTCGGCCTGGGACGATCGGCAGCTCGAGCTCGCCTTCCTGCGGCGTTTCGGCGAGACGGTCAAGGTGCTGCGCGAGAAGTCCGCGGGCCGAACGGTGCTGGTGTTCCAGCCGGCCATGGCCGGGGCCTAGTCGCGCAGCTTCGCTGCGCTCGTCTGCTTGGCGTGTGCGCTCCGCGCACGCGGGAGTAACCTCCCGAACGTAGCGCATGTGATGGTGCGGACCAGCCGCACCGGTACTCTCCTGGGGTCGTGAACGATCCCCGCGGGTACCGAATCGAGGCGTTCGACCCGCACGACCTCGCCGCCGCGCAGCTGCGCGAGGCCGCCCTCTTCGAGCAGGCCCTCCAGCACGAGCGCGTGCCCGAGGATCCGCTCATGGACCCGGAGGCGATCGAGGCACGTCTGCGCGCGAGCGCGCCCGGCCAGTGGCGGGCGTTCAGCGGCGCGCGCGACCAGAGCGGCGCGATCGTCGGTTACAGCGGCGTCTTCTGGCAGACGAACGAGAAGGGAAACCAGCACCTCCGCTGGTGTGAGATCGCCGTCGCACCGGCGCACCGCCGGCGGGGTCTCGGCCGTGCGCTGTTGCGGGCTGCGGTCCAGGCGGTCGCCGACCAGGGCGACGACCTCGTGTTCATGAGCCAGGTCACCGATCGCGTGCCCGCGGCTGAGGGCTTCGCGCGTGCCATCGGCGCGACGCCGGGACTCGCGATGAAGACGAACCAGCTCGAGCTCGCGAGCGTGGACCGCGCGAAAGTGAGCGAGTGGGCCGTGATCGCGCCGACCGGATACCGGCTCGCGCGCGTCGATGGTGCCGTTCCCGCCGCGCTCATCCCCGCGTATGTCGGATCCGCGTCCGGCATGAACGATGCGCCGCGCGGCGAGCTCCGCATGGACGACTGGGAGCTCAACGAGCGGCAGATCCGCGACCGCGAGATCTGGCAGAAGCAAGCCGGCATCGAGCGGTGGCTCATCCTCGCGGTGCACGAGGCGAGCGGCGCGGGTGCCGGTTTTACCGAGGTCACCTACGACCCGCGCGTGCCGCACCTCATTTGGCAGCAGGGTACCGCCGTCATCGAAGCGCATCGCGGACATCGTCTTGGCCTGTGGATGAAGGCCGCGATGCTCGAGCGGATCCTGAGGGAGCGAACGCGGGCGCGCTACATCCGCACCGGCAACGCGAACACGAACGCGCAGATGCTCGCCATCAACGCGCAGCTCGGTTTCAAGCCGGCATGGTCGTCGGCCCTCTGGCAGCTCACGCTCGCCGACGCGCGGAGGGCCGTCGGTCTCGAGCGCGCGGGAGCGACCGCCTAGCACCGGCCCACGCGCCCGCTGTGCGACACTCTGCGACCACTGTCACTTCGCAGGGGAGGGCCGCAATGGTCATCGCCACAGGCCGGCAGCCGCGCATCCCGCTCGAGGAGCTCTGCAGACTTCCATCGTTCTATCTACCGGCCGTCTCATGGAAAGGCGATCGTGTGGCCTTCTACTGGGACAAGACCGGCCGCATGGAGCTCCACGTCATGGACCTCGCAACGCGGGAGACGCGACAGGTGAGCCATGGCGAAGTACCTCGCGCGCTGCGTGCCGGTTTTGTCTGGGACCGCGCGGATCGCGGCATCGTGTTCGCGAAAGACAGCGGCGGCACCGAGCAACACGACCTGTACCGCATCGACGTTGAGACCGGATCGGTCACCCAGCTCACGAACGACCCGACGGCGCAGGAGTACGTCGGACAGTTCAGCCCCGACGACCAGTGGCTGACCATCCTCACCAACAAGAAGCACCCGGCCTCACCCGACCGTCCGGGGCAGCTCAACCTCTGGAAGATGCGCGCGGACGGCACGGACTACGGACCGCTCACGAACTACGCGTTCCCGGTGTTCGGGGGGCAGTGGAGCCCGGACGGCGAACTCGTCGCGTACGCCACGAACGAAGACGTCACCGATCTGAAGAACGCCGACTCCTATGTCGTGCGCGCTGACGGGACGGCGACGCGCAAGGTGCTATCGGTCAAAAAGGGATCGAAGGACACGATCGCGGACTGGCACCCGGACGGAAGGCGCCTCGCGGTCACGAGCGACGCGTCCGGTCAGAACCGCGCGGGCATCCTCGACCTCGCGACCGGCCAGGTCCGCTGGCTTGGTAAAGACAATGTCGAGGAGCACGCGATCCGCTTCTCGAAGGACGGCCGGGTTCTCGCCGCGATCCGCAACTTCGAGTCATCGGTACGTCCGATCGTCTACGAGGTCGAGACCGGCGCCGCGCACGAGCTCAAGCTCCCCGACGGGTTCGCGGTCGGCGCGTCCTTCTTCGACTCGGACCGCAAGCTCCTCGTGACCTTCAGCTCCGATGTGACGCGAGCCAGCCTCGTGTCATACGACCTCGCGACCGACACCTACGACACGCTGCTCGCCGCCGAGCACGGAACGATCGACCGCTCCGTCTTCGTCGAGGCGAAGCATGTCTATTACAAGACGTTCGACGGACGAAGGGTCCCGGCGCTCCTGTACGCGCCGCGCGACCTCGCCGCCGGCGAGAGGCTCCCCGCGATCGTGCATGTTCACGGCGGGCCGACGGCGCAATGGTTCCGAGGCTTCGACCCGTTCGCTCAGTTCCTCGTCGATCGCGGGCTCGTGGTGATCGAGCCGAACATCCGCGGCAGTACCGGCTACGGCGTGGAATACCGCGACGCCGCGATTAAGGACTGGGGCGGCGCTGACCTCGAGGACATCGCCGCGGCAGCCGACTACCTGAAGACGCTGCCGTACGTGGACGGGGACCGTCTCGTCGTGTTCGGTGGGAGCTACGGCGGATTCATGACGTTCATCGCCGCCACGAAGAAGCCGGACATCTGGCGCGCCGCGGTCGCCTGGGTCGGCATCAGTGACCTGCACAAGCTCTACGAAAAGAGCATGGAGCACTTCAAGTACTACTTCCGGGAGCAGATGGGCGATCCCGAGCGGGACCGCGCGCTCTGGCGCGATCGCAGCGCGGTCGAGTTCGCGGACAAGCTGCGGGCGAAGCTACTGATGGTCCACGGCGTCAACGACCCGCGCTGCCCGGTCGAGCAGTCCCGCATCTTCCGCGACCGCCTGCTCGAGCTCGGTCGCAAAGAGGGCAATGACTTCGAGTATGTCGAGCTCGGCGACGAAGGTCATGGCAGCACGGACATCGCGCAGAAGATCCGGACCTTCAACATCCTGGCCGACTACCTGGAGCGCGTGCTCTAGACGGGCGCGGCGCCCAGCCGCTCGCGCGCGCGACGCGCGAACTGCAGACCGAAAGCGACCGCGAAGCCCGCGAGACCCAGCGCATCCTGCAGCGCTCCGGGCAGGAGCAGCAGGAGCCCCGCACCGACGAGCAGCGCGCGCTCGGGTAGCGTCGTGGGCCGCAGCAGATAGCCGCCGACGCCCGCGACGACGGCGATGATGCCGATGATCGCGGACACCGACGCGACGATCGCGTCCGGCACCGTCGTGTCGCGCCAGAGCAGCGCGAGGCCGTCCGGCTGCGTGAACATGAACGGCACCAGGAAGCACGGGAGTGCGTACTTCCAGGTGAGCATCATCGTCTTGTACGGATTCCCACCGGTGATCGCGGCGGCGGCGAAGGGCGAGAGCGCCACGGGCGGCGACACCTCGCTCAGCACGGCGTAGTAGAAGACGAACATATGCGCGGCCGGCGGCGGTACGCCGAGCGTGACGAGGGCCGGGATGACCGTCGGCACCGCGACCAGGTACGTCGCCGTGATCGGGAGCGACAGCCCGAGCACCCACAGGACGATGCCCGCGATGATGAGCGTGAGCACGAGATTCCCCGCGCCGAGCGAGAGGATCAGGCTCGAGATCTTCAGGCCGAGCCCGGTCTGCAGCAGGATCCCCACGGCGATGCCGGCGACCGCCGTCGTCGCGGCGACCGAGAGCACCTGGCGCGTGCCGGCGGAGAGCGCCGCAACGAGCTTGCGCGGCGTCAGCGATGTCTCCTTGCGGACATACGGCACGACGATCGCCAGGAGGATCGACCAGAAGATCGCGGTGATCGTGCTGAATCCGAGGAGGAGGAACGCGATGATCGCGAAGAGCGACGTGTACTGGTACCAGTAGCGCTTGGTCAGCCACCAGAACCCCGGCGCGTCCAGCACGATCGGTTGGGCTTTGAGCCGCCGCGCGTCGATCTCGATGGTGAGGAGGATGCCGAGGTAGAAGAGGATCGTCGGCATCATCGCCATGATCACGATGTCGAGGTAGCTGATGCGCAGGATCTCGGCCATGATGAACGCGGCCGGCCCGAGCACCGGCGGCGAGATCACCGCCCCGATGCCGCCCGCCGAAAGGATCGCTCCGGATGATTCGCGATCGTGGCCGGCCTTCTTCAGCATCGGGTACGCGATCGCGCCAAGGGTCACCGTCGTCGCGACGCCGGAGCCCGAGACCGTGCCGAGAAGGAACGAGGCCACGGTCACCGTGCGCGCCGCTCCGGTCGGTTTGCGCCCGGTCAGCGCGAACGCGAGATCGACGTAGAACTTGCCGGCGCCGGTGTAGTCGAGGATCGCGCCGTAGATCGTGAACAGGATGATGAACGTGGCCGCGACGAGCAGCGGCTGCCCGAGCATCCCGTCGGTCCCGAGGTATTGGTTCGCGACGATGTAGTCGAGGTCCTTCGGCGGGCCGCGGAACGGACCCGGCATGAAGTCCGCGTAGTAGGCGTACGCGATCGCGACGAGGCCGAGTGCCGGTAGATGCCAGCCGATCGTGCGGCGCGCCGCCTCGAGCACGACGACGATGGCGATGAGTCCGAATATGAAGTCCGTGGGCGTCGGGCTGTTCGCCCGGTAGATGACGTTCTCGTAGTCGAGGAGCACGTACAGCGCGATCGCGACCGACGCGATCGCCGGGAGCAGATCGAGGATCGGGTTGACGCGCGCCAGGAAGCGGCGATGAGCGGGATAGAGGATGAAGGTGAGCGTGAGGACGGCGGCGAGGAAGAGCATCTCGTAGATCTGCTTCGTCGTGATCGTCTCGCCGAACACGCTGATCGTCGGAACGAGGACGACGCTCGTGAACGGGATCTCCGCGCCCGCAGCCGCGTAGTAGAGCGCGAAAAGCGTCGTCGCGACCGAGAGCGAGGTCGCGAAACGCGCCCACCAGCCCGTGAGGCTCCGGGTCTTCGCCTCGCTCTCGAACTCCTCGATGATCTCGCGGTTCTTCTCGTCGCTCAGGACCGCGTCGAAGTCCGGCCGGACGACGACGTCGCTCACGTGTGACCGACGAGCGCGAGCACGCGCGGGACGTGTGCCGGCGTGACCGTCACGACGGTCTCGCCGAACACGGCTCGGAGGAAGACGTCGAAGCCGCTGCCGCGAAGGCGCTGGGCGCCCTCGGTGGTGATCCGGATGGTGAGCGCCGCCACGTGGTTCGGCGGCGCATCCTGCACGAACTCATCGCCCTCGCGCCGGATCTGGCCATCCCAGCGGAAGTATTCCACTGCCCTCAGATCGCCCGACCGCACGCGGACGACGCGCAGCGCATCGCCCTCACGTATGTGTTCCTCGACGACCGGCACCTGATAGATGGACTGCTGGTACGAGTACTCGTAGCGCTCGCCGTCAGCGAGCGCGTAAAGGTGACTCCCGCCGTCCACGCGGAGAACGGCGACGGGGGTGGCCAAGACCACCCCCGTCAGCGCGACGATCACGACACCGAGGGCGATCGCCCTCATACCACTACGGCTTCCAGACGCCCTTCGCCTTATAGAAGTCGATCGCCCCAGGGTGGAAGTCGATCGAGGAGCCCAGCGTCGCGGTCTCGAGCTTCAGGTTCTTGGCCTCGGGGTGCACGAGCACCAGGTCGGCCTGGTTGTCGAACATGGCGCTGAGGATCGCCTTCACGAATGCCGCGTCGAACGATGACGGCACGACGAGGAGGTTCGCGACACCAGGGACCACGATGTCCACATCATTCTTGTACGTCCCCTTCGGGATCTTCGCCGGGAAATAGAAGTTGCCGTACTTCGAGTTCATCTTCGCGATCGCATCGGATTGATCGATGAGCTTGATCGCCGTGGAGTTCGCGAGGTCGGCGACGGCGCTCGTCGGAAGACCACCGTCGAAGAAGAACGCGTCGATCTTGCTGTCGCGCAGCGCGTCCGCCGAGTCCTGCGCGGCGAGCCGCTGCGGACTCAGGTCCGTCGTCGCGTTCAGGCCGTAGGCCTCGAGGATCCGGATCGCCTTGGTCTCGGTGCCGGACCCTGGTGCGCCGATGGAGACGCGCTTGCCCTTGAGGTCGGTGACCGTGTTGATCCCGCCGCTGGCCTTCGCGACGAGGTGCATGTAGTTCGAGTACATGACGGCGATCGCCTTCGCGTCCACCTTCGTTTCGGGCGGCGCGAAGCGGTTCTTCCCGTTGACCGCGTCGAACGCCGTGTCGGCGAGCGTGAACGCGAGGTCGGCCTTGCCGTCGCGGATGAGCTTCATGTTGTCGACGGACGCCGGCGTCGATTGCGCGCTCGCCGCGACCTTCATCTTCTTCGTCAACATGTCGGCGAGCCCCGCCCCGTAGACGATGTACACGCCGCCGGTGCCGCCGGTCACGATGTTCAGGGTGCGGCCGGTGAAGTCCGGTGTTGCCGATGCTGCGGCCGTTCCTGGAGCGGTCGCCGTCTGCGTCGGCGTGGATTGCCGCGGCGCCGCGCACGCTGCGGCGACGAGCAGCAGCGCGGCGAGCGGTGCGAATGTGCGCAAAGAACGTCTCATCTCATCCTCCCGGTCCGCGGAAGTCTACTGATGGAGCAGCGACAGCTGCTCCAGAAAGCCGGAGCGAAGCGGAGGTCACTGATGGAGCAGCGACAGCTGCTCCGGAAAGCCGGAGCGAAGCGGAGGTCATGAGGTGCGTGGCCGTTTCAGCCGGAGCGCTCGCCGTTGCTCCGCCGCCTTCATCCGGCGGCGCTCATCCTCCGTCTCCGCGAGCAGGGGAGGAAGCGGCACGGGCCGGCCGCGCTCGTCGATCGCGACGAACACGAGGTACGCGGACGCCACATGCGCAGCCTTGCCCGTGAGCAGGTCCTCGGCGTCGACGCGGACACCCACCTCCATGCTCGACTTGCCCACATGGTTCACCGACGCGGAGGCCGTGACGAGGTGGCCGACGTACACCGGCGCGAGGAATGAGAGCTCGTCGATGCGCGCCGTCACCACGCGCGCTCGCGCATGACGGGTGGCCGCCGCGCCGGCGCAAGCGTCGATGAGCTTCATGATCTCGCCGCCGTGCACGTTCCCGTACGGGTTCGCGTCCGAGGGGAGCATCGTCTGCGCCATGATCGTCTTCGAGGCGGAGACGGGCTTCGGCTCGGGCATGCCTGCGAATCCTACGTCGCGGATAGCGGCGCCCCGCACCTAAACTCCTGACGATGTCCGTTCTGTCGCGCGAAGAGCTGCGCGCCGCGCTCGCGAGCGAGCCTCCGCTCGTCGAGGGCCTCGATCAGCACCTGCAGCTCCAGCCAAACGGCATCGATCTCCGCGTCGACCGGGTGCAGCGCTTGACCTCCCCGGGAGTGCTCGGAGCATCCGACAACGTGCGCGAGCCCGCCGCCCGCGAGGATGTGCAGGTGGATAAGGACGGCTGGTGGGACCTGCACCGCGGCGCGTACGTCATCACGTATCAGGAGAAGGTCAATTTGCCGACCGACGTGATGGCCCTCGCGCGTCCGCGCTCGACGCTGCTGCGCTCGGGGGTCGCGATCCACACCGCGGTGTGGGACGCCGGCTACTCCGGACGCGGCGAAGGTCTTCTCTCCGTCCTGAACGCGCGCGGCTACCGGCTGCAGCGCGGCGCCCGCGTGCTGCAACTCGTGTTCTTCCGGTTGTCGTCGCCGACCGCCGACGGCTACAAGGGGCGCTACCACGGGGAGAACGCCGGATGACGGGTCCGTCGATCCGGATGGAGCCGAACGGCCCGTACGTCGTCACGGGCCCGATGACGGTCGCTGACGCGGACGGGAACGAGATCCGCGTCGAGGAAGGGCGCACGGTGAAGCTCTGCCGCTGCGGCCACTCCGGGAAGAAGCCGTACTGCGACGAGACGCATCGCCGCGTCGACTTCGTCTCGCGTCCGTCGTTCCTGCCCGAGCCCGCCCGGGAGCGCTAGTATCAATTCTTGAATATGCCTTGACAGATATATTCCTCTAGAGGTATGTTAGGCGCATGAACGCCACGCTGACGGCCCTGGCCGAACCGAACCGCCTGCGCATCGTCGAGCTGCTCCGCGACCGGCCGCGCCCGGTAGGGGAGATCGCCCAGCGCCTCCGGCTCCGTCAACCACAGGTGTCGAAGCACCTCCGCGTGCTGAGCGACGCCGGGCTGGTGGACGTGCGTCCGGTCGCGCAGCAGCGCATCTACCAGCTGCGGTCGGAGCCATTCAACGAGCTCGACACATGGCTTAAGACGTTCCGGCGATCGATGTCGGACCGGATGGATCGGCTGGAGGACCTGATCAGCGAACGGAAGACAAAGAAAGAACGGGAGAAAGACCATGGCCACTAAAACGAAGTACGACACCACGCTGACGCTGCCGTCGGATCGAGAGATCCTCATGACGCGCAAGTTCGAGGCGCCGCGCGAGATCGTCTGGGAGATCCTCACAGACCCGGACCTCATCCCCAAGTGGTGGGGCTTCGCCCGGGACGCGACCGAGGTCAAGAAGATGGACGTGCGCAAGGCGGCCAGTGGCAGTTCATCACGCGCACGTCCGGGGGCGAGGTCGTCGACTTCCACGGCGAGTACCGCGAGGTCGCTCGGCCCGAGCGTCTTGTCTACACGTTCCTTGTCGGAGACATGCCGCCCGGTGACGGCTTCGTGGAGATCACGCTCGTCGAGACGGGCGGCGTGACCGAGCTTCGGGATCGCGGCTTCTTCAACTCCAAGGAAGAGCGCGACGCCGTGATCGCGACCGGCATGGAGGCCGGAGCCCGCGAGACCTACGAGCGCCTCTCCGAACTCGTCGCGACTCTCGCGGCCTAGCGACCCTCGTCATTGAGGCTCGGCAGGTCGATCGCGGTTCGTTCCGCGAACTGCCGGGCCTCGTCGTATCCGGCGTCGGCGTGACGCATCACGCCGGTGCCGGGATCGGTGGTCAGGACGCGGCGGAGCTTCTCTCGGCCCAGTGCGCTGCCATCCGCGACGGCGACCATCCCCGCGTGGATCGAGTTCCCGATCCCTACGCCACCGCCGTGGTGCACCGACACCCAGGTCGCCCCGGCCGACGCGTTCACGAGCGCGTTCAGGATCGGCCAGTCCGCGATCGCGTCGCTACCGTCCTTCATCCCCTCGGTCTCGCGGAACGGTGAGGCAACGGAGCCCGAGTCAAGGTGATCTCGGCCGATGACGATCGGCGCCCGGATCTCCCCGCGCTCGACGAGCTCGTCGATCCGCTCGCCGAACAGCGCGCGTTCGCCGTAGCCCAGCCAGCACACGCGCGCAGGCAGACCCTGGAACGGCACCCGGTCCTGCGCCAGCCGGATCCAGCGCGCCAGGGTCTCGTTCTCCGGGAAGAGCTCGAGGACGAGCCGGTCGGTGCGATGGATGTCCGCCCGGTCGCCGGACAGCGCGACCCAGCGGAAGGGTCCGCGGCCCTCGGCGAAGAGCGGACGGATGTACTCGGGAACGAAGCCCGGATAGCTGAACGCGCCCGCGAAGCCCGCCTCTTTCGCTTCGCCGCGCAGGTTGTTCCCGTAGTCGAACGCGACCGCGCCCCGACTGGCCAGCGCGACGATCGCCTCGCAATGTCGCGCGATCGACTCACGCGATCGGCGGACGTAGCCCTCCGGATCGCGCGCGCGCGATCCGGCGAGATCCTCGACGCCGGCCGGCACGTACCCGTCCAGCGGATCGTGGGCGCTCGTCTGATCCGTGACGACGTCGACGCGCACGCCCCTGCGCACGAGCTCCGGCAGCACGTCGGCAGCGTTGGCGACAAGCGCGATGCTGCGCGGCGTCCGATCGCCGATCGAGCGCTGGGCGATGGCGAGCGCATCATCGAGCGTCGGCGCGATCTCGTCGAGGAAGCCCTGCCGTCGACGGCGCTCCGCACGTGACTGATCGACCTCGACGATGAGCGCGGTGCCCTCGTTCATCGTGATCGCGAGCGGCTGCGCGCCGCCCATCCCGCCAAGCCCCGCGGTCACGACGAGACGCCCCGCGAGCGTGCCGCCGAAGTGCTTGCGCGCGACCGCCGCGAAGGTCTCGTATGTCCCCTGCAGGATCCCCTGCGTCCCGATGTAGATCCACGAACCCGCGGTCATCTGGCCGTACATCGTCAGACCCGCGGCCTCGAGCTCGCGGAACTTCTCCCACGTCGCCCACTTCGGCACCAGGAGCGCGTTCGCGATGAGCACGCGCGGCGCCCACTCGTGCGTGCGGAACACACCGACGGGTTTGCCCGATTGCACGAGCAGCGTCTCGTCATTCTTGAGGCGGCGAAGCGTCGCGAGGATGCGCTCGAACGCCTCCCACGAGCGCGCGGCGCGACCGGTGCCGCCGTACACGATGAGCTCGTCCGGCTTCTCCGCCACCTCCGGATCGAGGTTGTTCTGGATCATCCGGAACGCGGCCTCCTGCGGCCACGCGCGGCAGGCCAGGGCGGTGCCCCGCGGCGCTCGGACGGCGCGCGCCATGATCGTCATGACCTCGATTGTCCACCCAGGCCGTGCCGGTCGAGGAACTCCTGCACCGCGGCGTTCCACGCGGGCGCCGCCTCGCGCGGCGCGGCGTGATGCGCACCTGGCAGCACGTGGAACTCCGCGCCGGGGATCCACGAGGCCCATTCGCGCGAGCCTGCGATGGTCGAACGCGGCTCGCGTTCGCCGACGATGAGGAGCGTCGGGACACGGATCTTCGCGAGCTCGGCCTTTCGCGGCCGCTGATCCCAGTCGCGCAGCACCGCGATCGCGCGGGCTCGCTCGTCGCCGGTACGCCCCAGGCCGGCGCCGGTCGCGGCGATCATCGTTCCCCACGCCGAGGCCGCGAAGGCGGGATCCGTCGTCGGCGGTCCTTCCCTTTCAGTGGGACCGGACCGCGGTTGGCGCACGATGGGCGGACGGCCCGCGCGCGCCGTCGCGATCTCCTCCTCGAGCCACGCCCGCCCCTCGGCGTCGAGGTACGGGACGGTGTGCCCGATGACGAGGGCGAGCGCTCGGCCCGGGTGGTCGACCGCGAACTGTGCGGTCACCACGCCGCCGAGGCTCGAGCCACCGACGATCGCCTTGTCGATGCCCAGCGCGTCGAGGAACGCGGCGAGGTCGTGCGCGAGGTCGGCCGCGCTCCAGTCGCCGGGCGGGCTGGAGGAACGGCCAGTTCCGCGTCGGTCGTAGGTGAGGAAGCGGTACCGCTGCGAGAACACGGGCGCTTGACCAAAGAGCCAGGGCGTATGGTCGTGCGCCTGTAGCACCATCGGCAGGCCCTCGCCGAGCGATTCGTAGTAGAGGTCGACGTCTCCCGCCGTCACCCGTGGCATCGGCGCATCATCCTGGAAACGCGGGAGGGACGTGATGCCGGCCGAGCTTCAGATCGCCTTCGCCATCATCTCGACCGCCACGGTGGTCGGCGGCTTCGTTTTCGCCGCGTACCAGTTCGTGGCCTTCGTGCGGCAGCGGCGCCAGGAGACGGCGCTGACGCTCATGAAGACCGTCGAGCCGCCGGAGCTCTTCTCGCGCTCGGTGCGCAAGATCCTCGAGCTGCCGGACTCCGCGCCGCCCGAGGCCATTCACGCCCTGGGTCCGGAACTGGAGCAGGCGCTCGTCCAAACCTTCGTGAAGTTCGAGAACCTTGGCTACCTCGTCTACTCGCGCGCGATCCCATTGCACATGGCAGACGACGTCATCGGCGGGCTGGTCCGGCTCACCTGGCAGAAGTGCCGCGGCTACATCGGCCAGTTCCGCGCGATGTCACCAGCGGCGTTCGAGTGGTTCGAGTGGCTGTACGACCGCATGGAGCAATACCCGGCGTCGCCCGACCCCAGCCGCGGGGCGCACCTCACGCGCAAGGACTGGCGGCCATAGGGAGTAACACGTCGAAGAAAAGGTACGACGGCTATCGCTCGTATTCCTATCTGAAGGAAGGCCAGGACTACCAGGCGATCAGGCTCGCGCGAGGCGATGCGCAACGCGGTGCGCTGGCTGCTGAAGCATGGGCACACCGACACCGCATCGCCAAGCTCGCCGGCGGGAACACGCTGCGCCTGCTGAAGGAGACCTGGGCCCGCTAGCGCCGCTGGTCGACGATCCGCCGTCGGTTGGCTTCTGCAACGCCGCGACGAAGACGCTCCGCCGGGGTGAGCGCCAGCAGCCTTCGTATCTGGGCTCTGTCGATGCCTTTCCCTTTCCGGCGGACCATCGTGAGGTTCCAACCGCAGCCATCGACCAGCTTCGCCAGCGTTCCGACACGGGGATCACGACGACCGGATTCAATCGCTGCGATCGTCGGCTGGGGCACTCCCGTGCGTTGCGCAAGCTCTCGCTGTGATAAGCCCGCGGCACGCCGCACCATGAAGAGCAGATCGGGATACAGGCCTCGGGGACTGATCACGAATTCATTATCGCGCGCACGGGCTGCGCGTCACAACGCCGAGCTCACTCACGCTGGCCAATGCAAATGCCTTCCGCGGTTCGGCTACTCCAGTCTGCGTCGAGTTAACAGACGCGACAAGACTGTTCTTTTCGCTCCTTCTGCGCGGATACTTCGCGGCTCCCTCATCAGGCGAGCTGCGGAGGATGTGTGGATCGACACCTCGTTTGGCCGGACCTACTGAACGCGCGCGATCTCGGCGGCCTTCGATCGGCATCCGGAGGAGAGACGGCCTGGCGTCAGGTCGTGCGCGCCGACAACCTCAACAAGCTCGCCCCTGCCGGCGTCGCAGCGCTCGTCGCGTATGGCGTCAGCACCGTCATCGACGTTCGTGATCCGCGCGAGCTGGCGAAGTTCCCGAACCCGCTGGCCGCGAAGCCTCCGCAGGGAGTGGTGTTCCGCAACGTGCCGCTCATCAGTGATGCGGAGTGGGAAGCGATCAAGGATCCCGAACGTCGAGCCGAGGGCTACGTGCTCACGGCGAAGCTGTCTCACACCAACATCGCGAACGCCATCGCGGCATTGTCGGATGCACCGCCCGGGGGTGTGGTGGTCCACTGTCACGCGGGTAAGGAGCGGACCGGGATCGTCGCCGCTCTCCTCCTGTCGCTCGCCGGCGTCGGGGATGCCGTGGTCGCCGACGACTGGACCGCGAGCGACGCGTATCTGCAACCGCTCTACGAGGAGTGGCTCGCCAACGAGACGGATCCCGCGATCCGCGCGAAGCGCGCGGAGGGAGTCGTCACATACGCGGAGCACATCCTCGACGTGTTGACGTACGTCCGACGGAGTCACGGCAGCGTCGAGGCGTACGTGCTGGCGGGCGGAGTGACTGCGGATCAGCTCGACCGCGTTCGGCGACGGCTCATCTCCTCGGGCGGATGAACGCGGCGGAACGTCGTGTAGATGAGGCCGTCGTAGAGGATCTTGAGCCCGGCGGCGATGAAAAAAGGTAGCCCGAGCGCGCCGGCCGAGAAGGCCATGCCGACGAACGCCGGCGAGATCGCCGCTGCGGTGGTGCGTGCGACGTTGGTGATGCCGGCCGTGGCGGTGCGCTCCTCGGGATCGACGACGGCCATCGTGTAGGACTGCCGCGTCGGCACGTCCATCTGCGAGATGCTCATACGCGCAAGGAACACCGCGACCGCGAGCCCGGCGGACGGCATGAGCGGCACCAGCGCGAGCAGGACGCTCGATGGCACGTGCGTGAAGACCATCGTGTTGAGAAGGCCGATCCGCTGCGCGAGCCAGCCCGCGGCGAGCAGCGATGCGCCCGAAAGCAGATTCACCCAGAAGAACAGGGAGGCAAGCGCTTCCGGGGACAGGTCCCACCGAAGGTGGAACCAATACGCGACGAGGGACAGGACGACGAAGCCACCGGCGAAGGCGTCGAGCCCGAAGAGCAGCGACAACTTCGCGATCGTGCCGCGGGAGCGGCGTATGCCAAGGAAGTGCCGCTCCGCTTCCACCTTCACGAGCTCGACGCGGTCCGAGAGCGTGGCGAAGACCGCGAGGTTGATGAGGCCGATCACGGCGTACAGGACGAACAGCGGCCGGTACGCGTCCGCGCCCTGAAGACCCAGCGAGCTGAAGTACACGACCGACGCGGCGGCGAGCGATCCGACCGCGGCCGCGAAGTTCGCGGCGGTGTTGTAGATCGCGAAGAGCCAGGTCCGCCGTTCGTCTGGCGCGGTCTGTGGCAGGATCGCCTGCTCGACGGTCTGGAAGATGCCGACCTCGGAGCTCGTCGCGCTGATCGTGCCGGTGAACGCGCCGATGAGCAGCGGCAGGAAGCTGCCGCCGACGGCGAACAGCAAACCGCCGACCGCCATGAGCCCCGCCATCGTCGCGACGGTGCGTCGACGACCGTAGCGATCGGCGACGAGGGACCAGAACACGGTCATGAGCGCCGACCCGCCGATCGCCGCGGTGAGGATGAAGCCGATCGCGGTCGGGCCCATCCCGAGCGCGTCGAGGTAGAGACCGAGCACGACCGCGAGATAGCCGTACGCGAACGTGCGGAGCACGCGCGTGAAGAGAAGCTTCTTCCCGTCTAGGCTTAGCCAATCCAGCATCGGTCGGAGCATTAACGCATGGATCTGATGAGCCTCGCGATCGCCGCCACTCCCGCGTTCATCGCGAGCGCGGTGGAGTTCGTCGAGGCGACGACGATCGTGCTCGCGGTCGGCATCACCCGCGGCTGGCGCGCACCGCTCGCGGGTACGGCGCTCGCGGTCCTGACGCTCGCGGTCATCGTCGCCGCGCTCGGCGTCGCGCTCGTGACCGTCGTGCCCGAGCACCTACTGCTCGGCATCGTCGGCACTCTGCTCCTGCTCTTCGGTCTGCGCTGGCTGCGCAAGGCGATCCTTCGCTTCGCCGGCATCGTCGCGGTGCACGACGAGGAGGAGATCTATCGGCGTGAGGTCGCGGAGCTCCGCGCCCAGGGGTTGAGCCGGGCGAAGTTCGACTGGGTCGGCCTAGTCGTCGCGTACAAGGCCACACTTCTGGAGGGTATCGAGGTCGCCTTCATCGTCATCGCCTTCGGCGCGAAGGGTGTCGCGGCGATGAACGCCGCGATCGTGGGTGCTGTGGCTGCCGGCGTCATCGTCGTCGCGCTCGCCGCCGTACTGCGGTCGCCGCTGACCGCCGTGCCCGAAAACTGGATGAAGTTCGGCGTGGGCGCGATGCTCTCGAGCTTCGGCATCTTCTGGTTCGGCGAGGGCATCGGGGCGAAGTGGCCCGGCGACGCGCTGTCGATCCCGATCATCCTCGCCACGTTCCTGGTTGCCAGCTGGCTCTCCGTGCGGCTTCTCGTCTCGCTCGTGCCCCAGGGCGCGCGGCTGGAAGCGCGCCATGTCTAGCGTGCTGCGTGGGATCTGGGACAACGCTTATGGGCTGCTGGTGGACGACGGTCAGCTGGCGGTCGGCGCGATCGCCGCGCTGATCGTGACTTGGTTCGTCGCTCAGAGCGGGGCCCTTCGGGAGAACGCGGGCTGGCTGCTGCTGATCCTCGTTCTCGCGCTCGTCGTCGCGAACCTGTATCGCGCTGGACGGAACGCGCGCCGGCAGGTCGCCTAGACCCCGCCGGTCGGCATCGCCTTTCGGACACGTTCGCGCGTAAGCGGCACCTCGCGCACGCGCGCGCCGCAGGCGGCGAAGAGCGCGTTCGCGATCGCGGCCGGAGTCGGCACCGCTCCGGGCTCGCCAACGCCGGTCGATGGCGCGCTCGCCTCGCCCTCGACGAGCACCTCGATCGACTCGGGCGCGTCGCGAAACGTCGCGATGGGGTACGTGTCCCACGACGTGGTGGCCACGCGCCCCTCGCGGTGGCGCAGCTCCTCGAGCAGCGTCCACGACGCCGACTGCTGGATGCCGCCCTCGACCTGATTGCGCACGCCGTCGGGATTGATGACCAGGCCCGGATCGATGACGCACCACACGTGCAGCACGCGGACCGCGCCGGCCGGGGACACCTCGACCTCGGCGACCTGCGCGAGGTAGGTGCCGTGATAGCGCGTGCAGGCGAAGCCGCGCCCGCGCCGCTCGGGAAGCTTCTTCCCATACCCGCTCGCTTCGGCGACGCGCTCCATCACGCGGCGGAGGCGCGTGTCGCTTGTGTGTCGCAGCCGGAACGCGAGCGGGTCCTGGTGCGACGCATGGGCGAGCTCGTCGACGAACGATTCGATCGCGAACACGTTCTCGGCTGCCGCGAGCGAGCGGAAGTTCGCGGTGCGCAGCGGTGTGGGCTCGACGTGCAGGACGACGTGCGCGCTCGGGATGACGTAGGGCGGCACGGCGTTCCGGCCCGATGTCATCGCGGCGGCGCGCGGGTCCGGACCCGCGGCGGTGTGGACGTTCGTGTGCTCGTCGTACCGCCACGCGAGGATCTGTCCGCTCGCGTCGAGCCCCGCGGTGACCTCGAGAACGGCCTCGGGCCGGCTGGGCGAGAATGCGAACTCCTCGGCCCGCGACCACTGCAGGAGCACCGGACGGCGCGCGTACTTCGACAGGACCGCCGCCTCGACCGAGACGTCGGGCGCGCTGCTGCGGCCGTACGTGCCGCTCGACATCTGCGGCATCACGCGCACGCTTTCCTGCGGGAGTCCCACGCGACCGGCGACGGCGTCGCGTAACCCGAACGGGCGGTGCGTCCCGGCGTAGACCGTCGCGCCATCGGGCCGCACGTCGACCACTGCGGCGCTCGGACCGATGGACGCGTTCGCGATCGACGGGAGCGTGTAGGTCGCCGATAGCACGAGCTTCGCCGACGCGAGCGCCGCGTCGGTCCCGCCGTCCTCGCGGAGCGGCACGACCTGCGTGGCGCGCTCCTCGCGCCTGGGCGTCTCCCAATCGATGTCGAGCGCGTCGGCCGCCGCACGCGCTTGCTCGTCGCGCTCGGCCACGACACCGACGACGTCCCCGTCGTGCACGACGGCGACGACGCCGGGCATCGCGCGCGCCGCCCGGTCATCGACGCGCGTCGCCCGCGCGCCACGCGCCGGAGGACGCGCGATCGCGCCGCGTGCCATCCCGTCGAGGCGGATGTCGGCGGTGTAGCGCGCGCGTCCGGTGACGATGTCGCGGGCCTCGACCCGAGCGAGCGGCTGTCCGATGTGCCGCCAGCGCGCCGGCGGAAGCAGCGCCACGTCCTCGGGCACCTCACCCTTCAGTGGCGCGTCCAGAACGAGATCGCCGTAGCCCAGACCCGTGCCATCCCCATCGGCGACCACACCGTCGCGTGCGTCCAGGCGCGTTGCCGGGATGCCGAGTCGCGTCGCGGCGCGGTCGATCAGGACGTGCCGGGCGAAGGCCGCAGCGCGGCGCAGCGCGGGCGCCTCCTGCTCGACGGAATGGCTCCCGAAGGTGCCGAAGTCGAATGGGACCTGGCCCGTATCGCCCATCACGACGCGCACCCGCTCGACCGGCACGTCGAGCTCGTTCGCGACGAGCTGCGCGAACGCGGTGCGGATGCCCTGGCCGAACTCGATCTTCCCGGAGAACGCGGTCACGGACCCGTCGGGCTCGATGCGGATGCGCTCCTGAAGATTCATGGGGCTCCGGCGCGACGCACCGCACGGATCGCGCGGCCGTACACCCCACAGCGGCAGAGGTTGCCGGCGAGCGCGTCGCGGATCGTTGCCTCGTCCGGGGCGGCGTCACGCGCCAGCAGCGCCGCGGCCGAGACGATCATCCCGCTCGTGCAGTAGCCGCACTGCATCGCGTCTTCGGCGATGAACGCCGCCTGCACCGGATGCAGCGTCTCGCCCTTCGCCAGACCCTCGATCGTGGTGATGTCGCGGTCGGCGGCCTGGCGAGCGGGCATGAGGCACGACGCGACCGCCCTGCCGTCGGCGATGACGAAGCACGCGCCGCACTGGCCGCTCCCGCAGCCGAAGCGCGTGCCGGTCAATCCGAGGTCGTCGCGCAGGACGCTGAGGAGCGACGCGCTCGGCGGCGCGTCCACTTCGTGGTTCGTGCCGTTGACCGTGACGACGAGCCGCATGCCCGTCCAGCGTACCGACGCGGGCCGGACGCCGCTCTCAGGCGATGAGACGAACGCGCGCGAGGCGACGGAGCGCGGCGAACACCCGCAGCACGAGCGTCGATGTGATGAGGGGCATATGGCGTCGCGGTCGATCCGTCACCTGGATAGGGGAACATCCGCGTCGCGCGGGCGCATGAGAGGCGTCTATGGATCGACTAGGAGGTCGCGGCGAGCCGCAGGCGAAAGCGAGCGCCGCCGCCGGTGGCGTGCTCGACGCTGACCGAGCCGCCGTGCGATTCGGCGACGTCTTTGACGATCGAAAGACCGAGGCCCGAGCCCGGGAGCGCGCGCGCGTTGCTCGCGCGCCAGAAACGGTCGAAGACGCGCGGCGCGTCCTCGGGCGCCACGCCCGGCCCGTGATCGCGGACGCTCACCTCACCGGCGTGCACGGTGACCTCGACGACGCCACCCGCGGGACTCCACTTGCCGGCGTTGTCGAGCAGATTCGTGACGGCGCGCGCGATGCGCGAGCGGACGCCGCGCACGGCCGTCTGCTCCAGGGCGGCTTCGAAGCGAACGCTCGGGTAGCGGCCACCGACGTCGGTGATCGCGTCGGCGACGACCTCGTCGAGCCGGACGTCTTCGATCGGCAGCGTCGTCTCTTCGTCGCGCGCGAGGTCGATGAGGTCGGCGACCAGCGTCGAGAGCCGCTCCATCTGACCGACGAGCTCGACCAGCACCTGCTGCCGCTCGGCCGGATCGATCGGCTGTCCGCGCGCGAGCAGCTCGAGATTGGTGCGGAGGCTGGTGAGCGGCGTGCGCAGCTCGTGCGAGGCGTCGGCCACGAGCTGGCGCTGCTGCCGCAGCGAGATGTCCAGCGCGCCGAGCATGCCGTCGAAGGATGCCGCGAGGTTCGCGATCTCGTCCGCCCCAGTCAACGCGACGCGGCGGGAAAGGTCGCGCGTCCGCGTCACGTCGTTCACCGTCTCGTTCAGACGCCGCAGCGGCGTCAGGACCGCCCGGCCGATGAGCGCACCCAGGAGCGCGGCGAGGACCGCCGCGGTGATCGCGAGGCCGACGAGGGCGAAGCGCGTGCTCGCGAGCGCCGCATCGATCTCGTTGAGCGGACGAGCGACCTCGAGCGCGCGGCCGGGGCTGAAGGGCACCGCGTAGATGCGCCAGTGCCCCGTCGCGGTCGTCACATCGGCCCAGCCGTCCGCGCTCTTGCCGTTCGCGACGGCGAGCACCTCGCCGGTGACCAGCTCCGGCTGCTGGCCGACCTGCGTGTCCGTACCGACCACACTTCCGGTGGCGTCCACGACCTGCGCGAAGATGTCGGCGCGACCGGAGAGGTAGACCAGGCCGCCGCCGCGCCCGCCGAACCGGTCGTCGGGACGGGGGCCGCCGAGGCGCGCCGAGTTCGCGGTGGTCTTGAGCGTGTCGTCGAACGCGGCCTGGATCTGCTGCTGCACCATCAGATACATCACCGCTCCGGCGGCGATGGCCGCGACTGCGACGGCCGCAGCGGTGAGGAGCGTCACGCGCAGGCGGAAACTCATGCTTCCCTCAACACGTAGCCGACGCTGCGCATGGTGTGGATGATCCGCGGCTCTCCGAGCTTTCGGCGGAGGTACCCGATGTACACGTCGAGCGAGTTCGAGTCGGGGCCGAAGTCGTAGCCCCACACGCGATCGAAGATGACGTCACGGCTGAGCACACGCTTCGGATTGGAGAGGAACAGCTCGAGCAACTGGTATTCGGTACGCGACAGCTGGATCGTCCGATCGCCGCGGCGGCAGGTCATCGCGTCGCGGTCGAGGACGACGTCCTCGAAACGCAGAATGCCGCGAGACTGCCCGCTTTGCGGCGCTCTCCGTTCGAACGCGCGGAGCCGCGCGAGGAGCTCGTCGAGCGCGAACGGCTTCACCAGGTAGTCGTCGGCGCCGGCGTCGAGGCCCTCGACCCGCTCGGTCACGGCGGCGCGGGCGGTGAGCATGAGCACCGGCACGGCGTTGCCGGTCGAGCGCAGGCGGCGACACACCTCGAGGCCGTCGAGGCCCGGCAGGCCAAGGTCCAGGACGATCGCGTCGTAGGGGCTGGCCGTGGCCACCTCGAGCGCCTTGGTGCCGTTGGCGGCGGTCTCGGTCCGGTGGCCGGCGCCGCGAAGCGCCCGCTCCACGGCTCCCCGCACTGCGGGATCGTCCTCGACGAGGAGGACGTTCACGAGGCCGAGTGTATGGGCGCGCGGATAAGAACTGAGTAAGGAACCTGCGCGGCTCGCCGCTTCTTAAGGCGCTTTCATGAAGCACGCCCTCGTCGGTGTTGTTCTCTCATCACCCAACGCCGAGAAAGGAACCGACATGAAGTACATCGACAAGATGCTCATCGCCAGTGGCGTCGCGCTCGTGCTCACCGGCGGGGTAGCGGCCGCAGCGCTCACGCCGAGCGGCGCCGACGCCGTCATCGCGCAGCTCCCGGGCGACGTCGCGATCTTCGCAGCCAACGGCCCCTTCGGCTCGCCGAACATCCTCGCGACGGCCGCGACGTACATCGGCATCGCCGAGGCTGACCTGCGGACCGAGCTCCAGACCGGCAAGACGCTCGCCCAGGTCGCCGTCGCGCACGGCAAGACCCGCGACGGTCTCATCGCCGCGCTGTCGGTCGAGGCGACCAAGCGGATCACGACCGCGGTCGACCAGCCGGGCACGAGCTTCGCAAAGCCCGGTGGCCGCGGCGGACCGGGCGGCTTCGGCCTGAGGATCAACGACGAAGCAGCCGCGGCTGCCTACATCGGCGTGACCGAGGCCGAACTCGAGGCCAAGGAACAAGCGGGCCAGACTCTCGCGCAGATCGCCGTCGCCGCGGGCAAGACCCGTGACGGCCTGATCGCCGCGATGGTGAAGGACGCCACCGCGAAGATCGACGCGGCCCAGGCCGCCGGCACGATCACCGCCGCGCAGGCGACCGCACACAAAGCCGCACTCACCGCACGCGTCACCGCCGAGGTCGATAAGGTCGGCCAAACCGGACAGGTGGGCGGCGGTCCGGGAAGAGGCCGGCGCCCCTAAGTCAGCTTTCCGTCTCCCTCCCTCCTCGCGCTGCGCCCGCCCTCGTGGCGGGCGTGGTGCTGTCTACAACACGCGAGCGGCCCGGGTCACCCGGGCCGCTCGTTCGCTGCGATGCCGCAGACGCTTAGGTCAGGTTGTTGCCGATGTTGCTGAAGATGTTCTGGATCTGGCCGCGCAGGAAGACCATGGCGACGATGACGGCGATGGCGATGACCGCGATGATGAGTGCATACTCGACGAGGCCCTGGCCCTCTTCGTCACGGAAGAAAGCGATCATGAGTGAACCTCCTTTCGTTGCGTTCTGGGGCAAATTCTAGGTACGACGCGACCGGGCTGGAGTCCCCTACACGGGTGTTCTGCGGCCTCCGGAACGCCGAAAGCACCCCTTTTCGTGGTGATCGAGGATGCCGACGGCCTCCATGAACGACTCGCAGATCGTCGGTCCGACGAAGCGGAAGCCGCGCTTCCGAAGGTCCCGCGACAGCTCCGCGGACGCGTGGAAACGCCAGACGTAGACGTCGAAGCTGCCGTGCTCCTCGGCCACCGCGAGGAACGCTTTCGCGTTCCCGATCGCGGACGCGATCTTGGCGCGGTTGCGCACGATGCCCGCGTCGGCCATGAGCCGCGCGACATCGCGCGCGCCAAACCGCCCGACCCGCCTCGGATCGAAGCGCGCGAACGCCCTGCGGTACGCCGCGCGCTTGCGCAGGATCGTCTCCCACGAGAGCCCCGCCTGCGCACCCTCGAGTACCAGGAACTCGAAGAGCGTGCGCTCATCGTGGCGCGGCGTGCCCCACTCCTTGTCGTGGTAGGTGAGGAGCGGCTCGTGCGTCGCCCACGAGCAGCGCTTCACGCGCCACCCCACGACCGCAGCAGCGGCGGCAGCTCCGCGAGCGCATCGACGACCGCGTCGGGCGCGACGTCGGAGGTCGGGAACCCGGAGTCGTTGCGTCGCCAGATCGCGCGCATCCCGGCCGCGCGCGCGCCCGACACGTCGTCGATCTGACGGTCGCCGATCATCACGCACGCCTCCGGCGCGACGCCGAGGCGCGCTGCGATCTCCCGGAAGGCGGAGGGGTGTGGCTTCGAGCAGACGAGGTCGGAGGTGTACACGAGCGCGTCGAGAAGAGCGGCGAGCCCATGCGCGGCGAGATCGGCGTTGTGCCACTCCGCCGCCCACCACGTGTTCGACAGAAGACCGAGGCGATACCCGCGATCGCGCAGCGTCGCGAGCGTCTCGCGCGTGTCGGCGAACACCGTGCACCAGCCCGCGACCGCGCGAGCGTAGCCGTCGAGCACGACGTCCACGGCACGTTCGCCGACGCTGAGGCGGAGGCGGCGGAACCCATCGCGCACGAGCCCGGCAGGAGGGCCGCTCCACTGCTCGCGCTCGACGCGCTCCCAGTGCGCCTTCTCGGATGCGCGCATCGCGGCGACGAAGTCGTCGTGCGGTGCGGAGATGCATTCGTCCGTCGCCCGCCACGCGTCGTACGCCCGCGACCACTTCGCCGCGGCGCCCTGCTCCCAGTCGGGCCACTGCACGAGCGTGCCGCCGAGGTCGAATACGACGGCTCGCGGCGCGGTCACGCGAGGTCCGAGATGCGCGACCGCACGGCGGCCAGGAGGATCTCGCGCTCGATGAGGTCCGCGACGGCGGCGATGTCGGGTGCGAGCGCGCGGTCGGTCTCGAGCATCGGCACGTGCTCGCGCACGACGCGCCGAGCCTCTTCGACGCCGGGCGCGGTCGTCGCTCCGAGAAGATCGAGGCCCTGCGCGCCACACAGCGCCTCGATCGCCAGCGCGTCGCGCGTGTTGCGCACGACCGCCGCGAGCTTCAGCGCCGCATGAACGCCCATGCTCACGTGATCCTCCATGCCCGCCGACGTCGGCACCGACTCGACCGACGCGGGGAACGCGCGGAGCCGGTTCTCCGTCACGAGCGCCGCTGCCGTGTACTGCGCGACCATGAAACCGGAGTTCGTGCCGGCCGCGGGACTGAGGAACGGCGGGAGCCCGCTGGTGTGCGCGTTCGTGAGCCGATCGACGCGCGCTTCGCTGATGTCGGCGAGCTCCGCGACCGCGATCGTGGCGAGGTCGAGCGCGATCGCGACCGGCTGACCGTGGAAGTTGCCTCCGCTGACGACGCGCCGCTGTTCCGCGAAGACGAGCGGGTTGTCGGTCACGGAGTTGATCTCGATCTCGATGACGCGCCGCGCGTACTCCAGGGCGTCGCGCGACGCGCCATGGACCTGCGGCATGCAGCGGATCGAGTACGGATCCTGGACACGCGTGTCGCCGAGACGGTGCGACGCGACGTTCGCGCTTCCCTCCATCAGCGAGCGCAGGTTCGCGGCGACGGTCTGCTGCCCGGGATGTGGGCGCGCCGCGTGCAGCTCGACGTCCCACGCGGCGTCGGTCGCGCGCAGCGCTTCGGCCGACATGGCGCCAACGATGTCGGCCGTCGACGCGAGCACTGCCGCGTCGTGCAGCGCGAGACAACCGATGGCGGTCATGACCTGCGTCCCGTTGATGAGCGCGACGCCCTCCTTCGGGCCAAGCTCGACGGGCTTCAGGCCGACCTTCCGGAGGGCATCGGCGCCGGACATGCGCACGTCCTCGACGTAGGCCTCGCCCTCGCCGATCACGACGAGCGCGGCGTGCGCGAGCGGCGCGAGATCACCTGACGCACCGACGCTGCCGTGCATGGGGATCACCGGATGCACGCCGCGATCGAGCATCTCGAGCAGCATCTCCGCGAGTCCGGGGCGCACGCCGGAGCGACCGGTGGCGAGCGTGTTGGCGCGAAGCAGAAGCACGGCGCGGACGACGTCGACCGGCAGCGGATCGCCGACGCCCGCCGCGTGGCTCCGGATGAGGTTGCGCTGAAGCGCTCTCTGCTCGCCGATCGGGATGCGGACCGTCGCGAGATCGCCGAAGCCGGTGTTCACGCCGTAGACGGGCGCGTCGTGCGCCGCGAGCTCGGCGACGACTTTCGCGGAGTCCGACATGCGCCGTTCGGCCTGGCGATCGAGCGCGACGGCGGTGTGGCGCCGGGCGACCGCGAGCACGTCGGCGATGCTGAGATCCCTCCCGGAGAGGCGCAGTGTTGGCAGCTACTCGGTCTCCTTCAGGTTCTCCCGATACCAGGCGGACAGCTCGGCGTAGTGATGCGCCGCACCGCTCGTCCACCGGTCATCCTCCGGCCGCACCTCGCGGACGACGCGGGCCGGCACGCCGAGTACGAGCGACCGCGGCGGCGCGGCGAAACGCTCGGGGAGAACGGCCCCCGCGCCGACGATGGTGCGCTCGCCGACGGTGTTGGCGCCGACGAGCACCGCGGCGGACCCGATGAGGACGTTCCGCTCGACGATCGACGAATGCACGATCGCCCCGTGACCGATGGTGCACTCCGCACCGATGATCGTCGGCTCGCCGGTGTCGGTGTGGATGGTGCAGTTGTCCTGTACGTTCGAGCGCTCGCCGATCTCGATGCGGTCCATATCGCCGCGGAGCACCGAGCCGAACCAGACCGACGCGCCGGACCGGACCGTCACGTCGCCGATGAGCACGGCCGTCGGCGCGACGAACGCGTCGGGCGCGACCGTTGGTCGTTTCCCGCGATAGGCGTAGAGCGGCACCGCTCCGTAGAGTAGGTGGCGCGATGAAGACCCGCGACCTCCGTGTCGAAGGCTATCGGCCGCTCATCCCGCCGGCGATCCTGCTGGACGAGCTTCCGCTCTCCGACGCCGGATCGCGGACCATCGCGAGCGCGCGCGAAGAGCTTGTGCGCATCCTCGATCGCGACGACGACCGGCTCATCGTCGTCGTTGGGCCGTGCTCGGTCCACGATGTCGACGCCGCGATGGACTACGCGCGCCGGCTCGCGACGGTCGCGAAGGATCTCGCGGCCGATCTGCTGATCGTCATGCGCGTGTACTTCGAGAAGCCACGCACCACGGTGGGATGGAAGGGCCTCATCAACGATCCGGGCCTCGATGGCAGCTTCCGCATCAACGATGGCCTGCGCCTCGCGCGCCGTCTGCTGCTCGACCTCGCGGAGCTCGGCCTGCCTGCGGGCTGCGAGTTCCTCGACCCGGTCTCGCCGCAGTACACCTCGGATCTGGTGAGCTGGGGCGCGATCGGCGCGCGCACCACGGAGAGTCAGGTGCACCGCGAGCTCGCCTCGGGTCTGTCGATGCCCGTCGGTTTCAAGAACGGCACCGGCGGCACGGTGCAGATCGCGATCGACGCGGTGCTCTCCACCGCGCACCGGCACCGCTTCATCGGCGTGACCGAGCAGGGCCTCGCGGCGTTCGTGAGCACGCGCGGCAACCCGTACGGGCACGTCATCCTGCGTGGCGGCGCGCGCGGTCCGAACTACGACCGGGCGAGCGTGCGCGGCGCGCTCGACGCGCTGCGTGACGCGGGTCTCCCCGAGCGCCTGATCGTCGACGCGAGCCACGGGAACAGCGAACGCGATCACCTTCGGCAGCCCGCCGTCGTAGAGGAGATCGCCGCGCAGGTCGCGGACGGCGAGCGCGGCATCTCAGGCGTGATGATCGAAAGCTTCATCGTCGCCGGTCGTCAGGACCTCGGCGACCCGTCGCGCCTCGTGTACGGGCAGAGCATCACCGACGCGTGCATCGGGTGGGATGAGACCGTGACCGTGCTCGGCCGTCTCGCGTCAGCGGCCCGCGAACGCCGCTCGCGAAGCGAGGGTCAGCGCCCTCGGGTGGCGTCCACCAAGCGGTAACCGAAACCGCGCGCGGTCTCGATCGCGACCTCGATCACGGTCGCGTCTTCCAGCTTCTTGCGCAGGCGGCCGACATGGACGTCGACCAGCCGGGTGTCACTTCCCGGCTCGTACCGCCACACGCCGGTGAGCAGATCGTCGCGCGTGAACACGCGACCGGGCTCGCCCGCAAGCGTGCGCAGGAGCTTGAACTCGGTCGGCGTGAGCGGCACCTGCCGGTCGCCGGCGATGGCCTGAACGCTGCCGCTGTCGATGACGAATCGTCCGAAGCGCAGCTGCTTCGCGCCGGCGCCATCGTGCGACATCTGCGCCCGCCGCAGCAGCGCCTCGATGCGCGCGAGCAGCTCGTCGTTGTCGAACGGCTTACCCATGTAATCGTCGGCGCCGACGCGCAGGCCGACGACACGGTCCGGCGGCTCCTTCTTAGCGGAGATGAACAGGATCGGGATGTCGGTGTTGCGCCGGAGCTCGAGGCAGAGGCTGATGCCATCGAGGCTCGGCATCATCACGTCGAGCGTGACCACGTCGGGTCGGACGCGCTCGAACGTCTCGACCGCCTGGCGCGAGTCCGTGACGACGTGCGTCGCGTAGCCTTCCTCGGCCATGATGCTTGAGAGCAGCATCGCGATATCGCGGTCGTCCTCGACGATCATCACGCGCGCGCCGGTCTGGGTGGGCGAGGTGGCGGCCGCCGGCCGCTGGTCGAGCATCGTTACGGTCCTCCATCGCATTTGCCGTGCCACGTGTAACGAAGCAGCGTTGCTGCTTCGTTCTGCTTGGCGTGTGGGCTTCGCCCACGCCGCAGTAACGGTCGCAGCGTTGCTGCTTCGTTCTGCTTGGCGTGTGGGCTTCGCCCACGCCGCAGTAACGGTCGCAGCGTTGCTGCTTCGTTCTGCTTGGCGTGTGGGCTTCGCCCACGCCGCAGTAACGGTCGCAGCGCCTGCCGTTAGAAGGAGGCGTTCACCGTCGCGAGCTTCTCGCGGATCCAGGGCGCCGCGGACCCGACGTCGTCCGGCCACGCCGAGAAGAAGAGGCGGTCCGTCTCGTCCTCGATCGCCTGACGCGCCTTCGCTCCCTTGTCGGTCGTCCGCAGCGCGCCATCGGCGGCGACGAGGCCATCGCGTCGTAAGCGCGCGAGCTCCGCGGCGACGTCGGTCGGACGCTGGGTCGTGAGCTTCTCGGTGAGCTCCGCTTCGCTCCCGGCCTCGCCGCGCCAAACGCGCGTGAGTGTGTCGAGCGTGGGGCCGTCCAAGCCTGCCTGCCGCCAGGCGGCGATATGGCAGTCGTCGCGCGTCTGCCAGAGTGCGTAGACCGCGTTCTCGAGGGCGACCATCGGGTGCGTTGCGTCTCCGGCCATGCGCCGAGCTCGCGCGATGTGCGAGTGCCAGCGTCGATCGAGGGCCGCCGCCGCGGCCGCGAAGGCGCGTCCCAGCAGGGACGCCAGCCGCGTGAGGTCGTCCGTCGACAGCGGCGAGGGCAGGGACGCCAGGTACGCGTCGGCCTCGCGGCGAACGCGCTGCACCAGATCGCGGCCCGCCGGCGTGAGGTCCCAGCGCCCGTTCATCTCGTCGACCAGGCCGGCGTCGCGTGCCGCGGATGACGCGGCCTGGTACTGATCCCAATGCGTCGCATACGGGTTCCACATCTCGTTCAGTCGCCCGCCGCCCTGTGGCGCGACACCACCGATCGCGAAGAACAGCCCGGGCCGATCGATCCGCAGCTCCTCCATCAGACGCAGCGGGAACGTGAACTTCGTTCGCCGCTTGTTGAGGAACTCGAGGAACAGCGGTAGGAGCTCGAGCGGATAGGGCGGCCTCACGCGGGCACCGCCTTGCGCGTCACGAGCCGTACCGCGAGCTGCCGGAGGGCGACGGCCGTCTTGTCGTTCGGCTCGGCGAGCACGTAGGGCACGCCGAGGTCCGCCGCCGCGTCCGCCTTCTCCGCGTACGGGACGACGACGTCGACTTTGTGGTCCAGGAATTTCGCGACGCCCGTATCATCGATGCCCTTCGGCGTGTTGCGCACGAGCGTGACGAGTATGCGCTCGTCGGAGATACCGATCCGCGTCAACATCGCCAGCGTGTCCCCCGTGGTGCGCAACGCCGCGAGATGCGGCGCGGCGACCACGCAAACGATGTCGGTCACGTCGAGCGACGCAAGCGTGACCTCATCGAGCTTCGTCGCCAGATCGAGTACGACCACATCGCGTCCGCCGCGCGCGAGGTCGATGGCCTGTTGCACGGCCGCGATGCTGACGAGCTCGGCCTCTTCGGGCGAGGGCGGCGCAGCGAGGAGGCGGACGCCGCTCTTGTGATCGGCGAGGTACTGCGCGAAGTCCTCCTCCGTGACACGCGTGATGTCGCCCCGCGCGTAATCGACGATCGTCGTGCGCGGACGCAGATCGAAGAACATCGCGGCGTTGCCGAACTGCAGATTGAGGTCGAGGAGCACGACCGTCTTTCCCTCGGCGGCGAGGGCTGCGGCGACGTTGGCCGCGAGGGTCGTCGCGCCGACACCCCCCTTGCCGTGTGCGAACGCGATGACGATGCCCAGCTTGCGCGGCGCCGCGATCACCTCGGCCAAGCCGCGCGTCTGTCGCAGGATCGTCTCGATCTTCGCGGCCAGGACCGCCAGGTCGATCGGCTTGCCGATGTAGTCGTCGGCGCCATGCGAGTAGCCGGCGAGGATGTCCTGCTCCTGTTTGGCGGCGGAGAGAACGATGATCGGCGTGCGAGCGGTGCGGCGATCTTCGCGCAGGCGCTTCACGAGCTCGAGGCCGTTCATCAGCGGCATGTTCACGTCGGTGACGACAAGGTCGGGTGGGCCCTTGCTTTCGACGAGCTTCAGGGCCTCGACACCGTTCGCGACCGCTTCGACGCGGTATCCGCGCTTCGCGAGATAGATCGTGCAGAGCTTGCGGATCGCGTCGTCGTCGTCGACGCAGAGGATCTTCTCGCCCGCCATGCCTTCCTTTCGGTTTCCACCCGCCGCTAGACTCGCGGCAGTGCGTCGCTGCGAAACATTAAGGCTTTCGTGACTACGGGAATCAACCTCGGCGACCCGTACAGACCGTCTCGCTCACGCCTGCTGTCCCGCGTCCTTCTCGCGCTCGGCGTGCTCATCGCGGTCGTGGCGGGCGCCGGCACCTACTTCTACGGCATCGCCGCGCGCACCGCTCCTCCCATCGACGTCGCGATGGTCGACGTGCTCGTGGCCACCCGCAACATCGAGCCGCGGTCCGCGCTCGGCGCGAGCGATCTCAAGGTCGTCCAGCTGCCACGCGATGCCGCGCCCGCGAACGCGCTACACGACGCGAACAGCGCGACCGGCATGATCACGACCGTTGCGCTCTCGGCGAACGAGCCCGTGCTGCCGACCAAGATCGCGCAGACGGGCAGCGAAGGTCACATCGCGGTCCTGCCTCCCGGTGCGACGGTCGCGAACTCGGTCAACTTTCGGGCGATGTCGCTCAACATCCCCGATGCGAACGCGGCGGGTGGAGCGATCGCGGCCGGCGACCACGTCGACATCCTGTACACGCTGGCCATCACGGACCCGCGGCCGGAGTTCATCGGCCGCATCGTGATCCAGGACATCCCGGTGCTGGCGAAGACGATCACGGTGTACACGCTGCGCGTGGACGTCCAGACCGCGGAGCGCATCGCGGCGCTTCAAGCGTCGGGCGGGAATCTGGCGCTGCTCCTTCGGGCGCCCGGTGACGCGCGACCCGCCGGTACGGCCGGCGCGAGCTTTGCGAACGAGGCGCAGCGGATCCAGCGGCCCTAGCTCGGCGGCTCGTCACTCCACGAGCGACGGCACGCGCGTGCCGGTGACCGACGCCGGCGTGAACGTCATCGTGAGCGTGTTGTTGCCGGTCAGGGTGAGCTGATCCGCGACGATCTGGCCGGCGATCGTGACGTTGTTCGCGACGGTGATCGTTAGCGTCGCCGCCGGGACGTACAGCGTTCCGGCCAAGGATGTGTCCGTCTGCACGGTGAGCGCCACGCCGGTCGCGCAGCTGCGGTCCTGGAACACGAGCATGCCCGCGTAGGAGCCGGTCCGGCTCGCCGCGAGGCTCAGCGTTCCGGTACCCGCAAGCGAGAGGGTTCCGCACGCGCCGCCCACCGCTGGATAGTTCGCGTTGGCGTTGTAGAGAAGAACGCCTCCGGTGGCCGCGAGGACGATCGACCCGCTGCCGGTCGTGGCGAGACCTGCGCGAAAGATGTAGTTGCCTGCATTCAGGCGCGCGACGCCGCCGCCGCCGACCGTGATCGGCCCGGTGTAGACGCCCGGGCTGAGCGTCACCGTCGACGTGATCGTCTGTCCCGCGTACACGGGCACGCCATTCGTCGACGGACCCGCGAGAGACGCGAATGGATCTGCGGCCGCGGCGACCCCGGTCAGTGGTGCCGGGCTCATGCGCGCCGCATCCGCGGCACTGACGCCGCCGGTGACGCGGTGAAAGTTCGCGGTCAGCTGTCCGGCTCCACCGATTTTCACCGCACTGCCGCTGTTCGAGTTCGTGTTGGTGCCGCCGCCAGTGATGGTGAACTTCGTGTTGCCCGATAGCGTGAACGTGCCCGCCCCGCTCGCCCTCGTGACGATCACCGCCTGACCCGAGCCCGAGCGCGCGAGACCCGCGACGGCGCGCACGGTGATCGCGGTGCGGCCGGCGCTCGCGCCGAAGAGGAACCTCGTGAGCACCTGCTCGGTGATCGTCACCTCGATGTAGCCGGGATCGCCGGCGTACGTGCCGCTCGCTGGCGGCGAGGCCGTCGTCACGGTGATGTAGCCGCCGTCGGTGTAGCCGTTGCGCGTCGCGTCGTCGGTCGCTGCCGTCCGTGCCTGCGCCGCGCTGCCGCCCGCGTACAGCACCGCCGCGCCGGCCCATGCGCCGGCATCCGCCGCGGTCTGCGCCGCGCGCCGCGACACGAAGAGCTGACCGGTGTCGAGGGCGAGACCGATGCCGAGCAGCAGTCCGCCGAGCGCGACGGCGATGAGGATCAGCGCCTGCCCGCCGTCGTCGCGCGACCAGCGCCTCATTGCTCGATCACGAGCGTCGAGCTCGATCGGAGCGTGATGCTCAGCCCGCTGCCGAGGAAGACCTGCGAGAGGATCGGCGCGAAGGGGAAGCTCGCGCTCACGACGATGCGACTGCCGCGGTTCGCGTTGCCGTCGGGCCACGTCGACAGGACGGTCATGGCGTTCGGCACCCCGGTCGAGTAGTTGCGCACGTAGGCGGTGATCGCGGTGTCGGTATCCGGCGCCGTGTACGTCGCCGCGCCGGGACCGGTCGGCGAGCCGCTGAGCGCGCCGTGCACGACGCCGTAGCGCGACCCCTCGCGCACCGCCGTCGCGAGCGTGTTGCTGAGCCAGATCGCGCGCCCGATGTCGAAAAGACCCACGATCAATAACAACAGGAGCGGTAGAACGAGCGCGGTCTCGACCAACGCTTGCGCCCGGTCGTTGCGGATCGCGGAGTCGACAGACCGACGCGGACCTATCACGGGTCGAGTGCTGAGCGCAGCGCCAGCGCCGCAAGGCAGGCGCGTCACGGGTAGTTCCGGAACGTCGCGGTCTTGTCGAGGCTGAGCGTGTTCGGGACGAACGGCCAGGGCGCGAGCGTTCGATACGTGTACTGCACGCGGACGTTGACCAGCGACTCGCCCCCGGCGCCCGTCGTATGCGTGACCGTGATGGTCGCGGCGGCTGAGTCGACGCCCGCGATGCGGCCGAGCTCGTCGGTGGCGTAGGCGATGGCCTGGGCGTCGGTGGTTGCGGCGCGCGTGACCCACGCCTCCGCGCCGGCGCGGGCGGCGTTCTGCACCCCAAGCTGCGCGGCGAACGCGCGAGCCATGTCTGCGCCGCCCAGGATCGTGAATACAAGAAGGGACAGCGAGAGCGCGGTCTCGACCAGTGCCTGTCCGCCCTCGCTCGGGGGCCGACCGTTTGGTGTCGTTCGTCGCTTGGCTACGCGCTCATTGTGCCCGCGGGTGTTCCCGGCGCCGCCATGCCGCGGTCGCAACCGAGGCGATTGCCCGCGTCCCGGGGCGTCGGAGCAGAATCGTGAGGTGCAGGTCGACGAGTTCAACAAGCGGCGAGCCGACTTCCATCTGCTCGACGTCCGCGAGGACGATGAGTGGACGGCCGGTCACATCGACGGCGCGCAGCACATCCCGCTCGGCGAGCTGTCCGCCCGTCTCGGCGAGCTACCGAAGGAACGGACCATCGTGGCCGTCTGTCGCAGCGGCGGCCGCAGCGAAGCCGCCGTCCGCGGACTCCGGAAGCTGGGCTTCCAGGCAGAGAACCTGGAGGGTGGCGTGAACGCCTGGGATCGAGCGAAGCTCCCGCTCGTCGACGGCAGTGGCGGGCGCGGGCGGGTCATCTGAGCAAACCCGGGACCGCCGAGCCGGCCGAGTTCGACGCTCGTCACCTCGATCGCGATTGGCTGGCGGGACACCTCGCTGAGGAGCGCAAAGAAGCCGAGCTGCTCGGCGAGATCCGCGAGGCGCTGTTCGGCATGCAGGACGGTCTCGTGAGCACGCTCGCGGTCGTCAGCACCGTCGGCGCGGCGAGCGGCGATCGCTTCGCGGTCCTCGTCGCGGGCATCGCGTCCGCGCTCGCGGGAGTGTTCTCGATGGCCGCCGGCGAATATCTCTCATCGAAGAGCCAGCGTGAGATCTACGTCGCGCAGATCGAGAACGAGCGCGAAGAAGTGCGCGACCGTCCGGCCGAGGCGGAGGCCGAGGTCGCATACATGCTCGAGCAGGAGGGACTCTCGGAGGCCGCGGCGCGACGCGTCGCGGCCGAGCTCGCCCGCGAGCCCACCGTTCTCCTGAAGACGATGGTCGAGAAGGAGCTGGGTCTCGTCATCGAAGAGGGTCCCGGCGCGCTTCAGGGAGCGTTCGTGATGGGTGGCTCGTTCGGGCTCGCGTCACTCGTGCCCATCCTTCCGTATCTCTTTCTACCGATCGCGAGCGCGCTCGTCGTGTCACTCGCGCTCTGCGCGGTCGTTGTCTTCGTCATCGGTGCGGTGAAGACCAGGTGGACGAAGCGCAATCCGGTCCGTTCCGGCCTTGAGGTCGTTGGCCTCGCGGCGTTCGCCGGGATCGCCGGATATCTCTTCGGATCGGTGCTCCCGAGCTGGCTTGGCTTCGCGGGGCTGGGTCCGATGTAGCGCTCCCGCCGGCGGTATCGTTCGGCCGTGCTGCTGCAGCAGTTCTTCGATGCGGGACTCGGGCACGCGAGCTATCTCGTCGCCGATCCCGATGCCGGCGTGGCGTTCCTCGTCGATCCCGACCGCGCTGTCGACGCCTACCTCGCGGCCGCGTCCAAGCTGGACGTCCTCATCACGCACTCATTCGAGACGCACGTGCACAACGACTACCTCGCGGGCTCGCGCGCGCTCGCCGAGCTCCGACCGATCGCCGTCGTCTCGGGGCCAGACGCGAAGATCGAGTACCCGCACACGACGCTGCGTGACGGAGAGAGCCTCGACGTCGGCGCGCTCCGCGTGCGCTGCGTCGCGACGCCGGGGCATACACCCGAGCACATCGCGTTGCTCGTGAGCGACCTGCGCCGCGCTGAGGATCCGCAGTACCTGTTTAGCGGAGGCGCGCTGCTGGTCGGACACATCGCGCGCGTGGATCTGCTCGGCCCCGAGCTCGAGGAGCGGCTCGCGCGTGACGCGTACGCGACGCTTCGGGACAAGATCTTGAGCCTTGCCGACTACGTCGCCGTGTTCCCGACGCATGGCGGCGGCAGCGCCTGCACCGCGAGCGTCGCCGGATCGCGCTGGACGACCCTCGGATTCGAACGTCGCCACAACGACGTCGCACGTGCCGCCGCCGGTGACTTCCGTGAGTTCCGCGAGACGATCGCGCAGGGCCTGCCGGTGGCGCCCGCGTATTACCCGCACGTGCGTGCGCTCAACCACCGCGGCGCGATGCTCGCGGATCGCCGAACGTTGCCGCTGCTGAGCGATCCGCTGCCCAAGGGCGCGGTGCTCCTCGACCCACGCCCGCCGCATCTGTACGGCGCCGGCCATCGCCGCGGCGCGCTCAACGTCGTCGGCAACGCCGGCTTCGCCGTGCGCTGTGGCGCGGTCGTCGGCTTCGGGTCGCCGATCGTGCTGCTCACGCGCGACGAAGAGCAGGCGGATCGCCTGCGTGGACAGCTTGCGATCATCGGCTTCGACGACGTGCGCGGATACGCCGAGCCGATCGCGGCATCGGATGACGCGACCGCGACGACCCAGCAGGTCGACGCCCGGAGCGCAGGGCGGCTTGCGGAGGAGGGTGCTCCGTTCCTCGACGTGCGTGAGCGCTCCGAATATGTCGAAGGTCATGTGCCCGGCGCACGACACATCCCCTACGAGCAGCTCGAGCAGCGCATCGGCGAGGTGCCGCGAGAGCGAACTCTCGTCGTGTATTGCGCCAGTGGTGTCCGTTCCAGCCTCGTGACGAGCATCTTCGAACGTCACGGCATCGCCGCGGCGAATCTTCGCGGCGGACTCAACGCTTGGCGGAACGCACGGCTGCCGATCGAGGCCTCCCTATAGCGGTACACTGAGTTCGGGCACTCCCCTCCGCGATCTCATCCCAACGGCGCCCTCTCTCGGGTGGCCAGCGTTCCTCAAACGAGCGCCCAGATGGGAAATGGTGTTATGCGCATTGCCTTCGTCGCATCCTCTGTTCCGCGCCGCTGCGGCATCGCCACGTTCACCGCGGATCTCGCCGCCGCGGTGAAGTCGGCCGACCCGTCGGTGCGCATCTACGCCGCCGCCATCAACGAGCCAGGCGCCGCGCGCGCCTACGGACCCGAGGTGCGGTGGCGCATCCATCAGGAGGAGGCGAACACGTACCGCGACGCCGCCGCTGCGATCAGCGCGTCCAGCGTCGACATCGTCAACGTGCAGCACGAGTTCGGCCTGTATGGCGTGTGGCACGACGGAACGTACGACGACCACCTGCGTGTATTCCTCGAGAACTGCACCAAGCCCGTCGTCACCACGCTCCACACGGTCGCGCCGAAGCCCGAGCCATGGGCGCTGGAAGCGGTGCGCTTCGCCTCGGAGCACAGCGAACAGATCGTCGTCATGGGCACGACGGCGGCGCGTCTGCTTCGTGACGTCTACGGCGTATCCCGGCCGCCGGTGGTGGTCGAGCACGGCATGCCGGCCATCGAGCCCCGCGGCCGGCATCGTCTGAAGCGCCAGCTCGGCGTGGAAGACCGGCCGATCGTGTCGACGTTCGGGCTGGTCGATCCGCGGAAGGGGCTCGAATACGTGATCGAGGCGATGCCCGAGATCGTCGCGCGGAATCGTCGCGCGCTCTATCTCGTCGTCGGCCAGACGCACCCCGAGCTGCAGAAGCGGGACGGCGAGGCGTATCGCAACTCGCTCATCGCGTCGTCGGCGCGCCTGGGCCTGCGCGACCACGTCAAGTTCGTGAATCAGTACCTCACGCAGCGCGAGGTCGTCGATTACCTACTCGCGACCGATGTCTACGTCACGCCGTACCTCGACCCGAATCAGATCACCAGCGGCACGCTCGCCTACGCGCTCGGAGCTGGGAAGGCGATCGTCTCCACTCCCTATCTGCACGCGAAAGAGGTGCTCGAAAGCGGCCGCGGCATCCTCGTCCCGTTCCGCGACGCGGCGGCCGTCGCGACGGCGGTGAATTCGGTCCTTGGCGACCCGCAGCGCAAACGCGAGCTCGAGATCCGCGCGTACGAGTACGGGAAGGAGATGGCCTGGCCGGCCATCGGCCGCCGCGTGCTGGCCTTGATGCGCGACGTCCTCGACCATCCGGTCGCCGCGCACGAGGCAGAGCTGCTCGAGGAGCCGATACCGATCGCATGAATCTCGGCCAGCGACTCCCTCAGAATCCGCTGATCACGGCACGCGACGTCCAGCCGTCTCTGCCGACGCTCGAGGTCGTGTCGGTCTTCAACGCCGCGGCGGCGCGAGTGGGCAAGGAGATCATCCTCCTGCTACGCGTCGCCGAGCGACCGCGGACCGACATCGCGCCGGGGCCAGACGCGCTGACGCTCGACCTCGCGGCGCCACATCCGATCCTCACGCCGATGCCCGCGCACTATCGCAAGGAGCCGCTCGTCGGCATGGCCTTCCTGGACACGCGCGAACCTGCCGCGCCGCGCGTCGTGGTCGCGTACCTGCCGACGAACCTCCCGGGCCTCGATCTCCGCGACCCGCGGTCGATCCGCTATCGGAACGCGAGCGGCAACCTACGTATGGCGAACGAGGGGTATATCGACTTCCTCGCGCAGATCTCGCACCTGCGCGTCGCGCGCAGCACCGACGGTGTGAACTTCACGATCGACGAGATGGCGGCGATCGCGCCGCACACGGACATGGAGGAGTACGGCGTCGAAGACCCACGCGCGACGTTCATCGACGGCGAGTGGCACATCACGTATGTCTCGGTGTCGCGCTGGGGGATCACTACCAGCCTCGCGACGACGACCGATTTCCGAAGCTTCGAGCGAAAAGGCGTGATCTTCCTTCCCGATCACAAGGACGTCGTGATCTTTCCGGAGAAGATCGGTGGGCGATACGTTGCGCTCACGCGACCGATGCCGCAGTCCTTCAGCCGGATCTTCGGTGTGTGGATCGCCTTCAGCGAGGACCTGCTCGCGTGGGGCGGTCACGAGACGCTCTGCCTCCCGCGCGCGGACTACTGGGACGAGCTGCGTACCGGCGCCTCGGCCGTGCCGTTCCGCGTCGACGATGGCTGGCTCGAGCTGTACCACGGCGTGGACCGCGATTCGCGTTATGCGATGGGCGCGCTGCTGCTCGACGCCGACGATCCGCGCAAGGTCCTGGCGCGCTCCGCGCAGCCGATCCTCGAGCCGCTCGAGCCGTTCGAGCGCACGGGTCTCTTCAACGAAACGATCTTTTCCTGCGGGCACGTCGAGCTCTCGGACGGCTGGATCCGCATGTACTACGGCGCCGCTGACTCGGTCGTCGCCGCGGCGGACTTCGATGTGCGCGACATCGTGAAGAGCCTCGAGCCCTGGCCCGGCACGGCCGGACAGCTCGTGCGCGTGTAGCGTGCTGCGCCAGCTCGCGCGACTCACCGTCCCAGTCGAGGCCGCGGGCGAGCGCGCCTGCGCGATCGCGGTCTACGCCGACGCGGCAGATCGCACGTTCCCCGCGGCGGAGCGCGGATTCGAGGGAGTCGCCTGCGTCGACGACGCTGCGCGCGCGCTCATCCTGCTCAGCGACGTCTGGTCCGCCACCGGTGTCTCTCGCGTGCGCGACTGGGCCCTGCGGCTGCTCGACTTCCTCCTCTACATGCAGCTCGAGGATGGTCGCTTCGTGAATTTCATCTCGGACTGGTCCGGCGAGCGAAATGAAGGCGGTGTGACGTCCTTCCCCGGTGGCGGGTTCTGGCACGCGCGCGGTGTGCGCGCTCTCGCGCGCGCCGCGGTGACCTTCGGTGCAGATCGCGCGCGCCGCGGCCTCGAGCGGGGCCTCGCTCACATCCGCGCCGCGCGCGACGTGCCCGCGGACGTACGTTCGATCCACGTGCTCATGGCGATCGAACTCGCCCGCGCGGGCGAACACCGCGAGCTTCGCCAGGAGCTCCGGACCTGGTGCGACGAGATCGCGGCGTGTCGGCGCGACGGAGTCCTCTTCGACAACCCCGATCAGTCCGCGCCACACCTCTGGGGCCATCAACAGGAGGGCGTCCTGGCCGAGGCCGGCGCGTTCCTCGGTCGCGACGATCTCCTGCGCGTCGCTCGGCAAAGCGCCCTCACGTACCTCGCGCCGCTCATCGACGCCGGTTTCGACGAGCCGACGGTGCAGCCGTACGGAGTGGCGTCGGCGGTGTATTCGATGGAACGACTCCGCGCGCTCACCGACGAACCGCGCTTCGACGAGCTGTGGCGCATGGCGCGCGGCTGGTTCGACGGTCGCAATTCGGCGCGCCGAGCGCTCTATGACCGTGAGGAAGGACGTGTCTACGACGGCATCGACAACGGCGTGATGAACGTCCACTCCGGAGCGGAGTCGAACGTCGTTGGTGCGCAGGCCTTGCTCGATCAAGTGATCCGGACCGCGCCTCTGCTCGCTCCACTCATCGAGACCTGCTTCGCGCCGGACGTGCGAGAGCGCCTCACGACCATGGCGGAGACGCGCTCCCGCTAGTCGATCTCGATCCGAACCGGCCGCGCCGCGTTGTTCGCATATCCGAGGTCGTTGCGCACTTCCTCCAGCGGCTGTGCCGCGCCATCCCTCGTGACCGCGCGCGCCACGAGGACCAGCTCGCCGCTCGCACCTGGTGCGACGGCGGCGTGCCACGGGTGCCAGGCGTAGCGCGACGGCGCGTCGTCGAGCGTCGCGTCCCGCCAGCTGCGGCCGCCGTCCGCGGAGACGGCGACGCGCGCGAGGTCGCCGCGACCGCTCCACGCGTAGCCCCGCGCCACGAACGGACGGGCCGGTAGCCGCTCGCCTTCGCCTGGCCACGTGATCACGGCACGCGGAGCGATCTCGCGCAGCGGACGCTCCCCGATGACGTATCGCCGGGCCTGGAAGAAACCCTCGAACTTTCCCTCGACCAGGCGCAGCCGCGCGAGCCATTTCACTGAAGCCATGCCGTACCAGCCCGGCACGACGAGGCGCAGTGGCGCGCCGTGCGCGCGCGGAAGGTCCTCGCCGTTCATGGCGTACGCGAGCAGCACGTCCTCTCGCATCGCGTCGGCGATCGGAAGCGATCGCTCGTACGCGATGCGTCCCGCGTCCGCCGTCGGGCCCGCGTCGGCGCCCACGCAGACGACCTCGACCGCGCTCGCGTGCGGGCCGGTCATCTCGAGGACCGCGCGAAGTGACACGCCGGTCCACTCCGCCGTGCTCACGGCTCCGGCGCGCCACTGCTCGCCGGCGGCCGGCGGGTCGAGGAAGGCCCGGCCGTTCCCGGCGCACTCCAGCGTCACGACGAGCGATCGCCGCGGGAGCGATCGGAGGTCGCCCGGGTCGAGCTGCAGCGGCGTGCGCACCGCGCCGTCGATCGCGAGGCTCTGCGGGGGCTCGGGTATCGCGAAGTGATCGCGGACGTAGTGCCGCGATGAGGGCGTGATCACGCCGAGCTGTCGTTCGAGCCGCATTTCCGCGTTGAGCGGATCGCGACTCAGATACACGAGCTCGTCCGAGTTCATGTGCCCAGTGTCGGTCATTGCGCGGCACTACGATTTCTCACGATGCCGCGTCGAGTGGTCAACCTCGCGCTCCTCGTCGTCGTCCCGGTGCTCGTCGCGACGGGCCTGCTCGCGTGGATCGCGTCACGGCCGATCGCGGATGCGCTGATCGTGCTGCACCGCGTCGCCGGCGTCGGACTGGTACTGGCGCTCGCGTGGAAGTACGGCATCGTGCGTCGCTCGGTGCGTCGTCGCACCCGCGCCGGCGTCGATGTGACGCTGGCGGTCGGCAGCCTGGCGTCCCTCGCGCTTCTTGTCGTGCTGGGACTCGGGCTCGCGTGGACGATCGGGGTCGTGTCGTTCGACCGGCCACTCGCGTACTCGCTGCTGAACGTGCACGTGTTCGTCGGCGTTGCCCTCGTTCCGCTGATGGTCGCGCACGCCGCTGGCCGCTATGAGTCGCGGCCGGCCCTGGCTGATCTCCGCCGCCGTCGCGTCGTCCTGCGCGGGCTCGCGGTCGGCGTCGGCGCGTTCGTCGCGACCGCCGCGCTCGATCGCGTTGGCCTGGCGCGCCGGTCGACGGGATCGCGCGCCGCGGCAGCCTTCAGCGCAAACGACTTTCCTCTGACGATCTGGGCGTTCGACACGGTCCCCACGATCGAGCGTGCGAGCTGGCGCCTGCAGGTCGAGGGGAAGGTCGCAGCGCCGGGCGCGATCGACTACGACGAACTCCTCGCGTTGCCCGCCACCGAACGCGACGCGGTGCTCGATTGCACCGGTGGCTGGTTCACCGAGCAGCGCTGGCGAGGCGTGACGCTCGCCGATCTGCTCGCCCGCAGGGGCGTGCGCGCCTCAGCCGAACGCGTCGATGTCGTGTCCGTGACCGGGCATGCGTGGTCGTTCTCGATCGCGGAAGCGGACCGTCTTCTGATCGCGACGCATGTCGGCGGCGAAACCCTGAGTGCGGCTCATGGGTATCCCGCGCGTCTTGTCGCACCCGATCACCGCGGATTCCAGTGGATCAAGTGGGTCGGTCAGGTGCGTGTCACGTAGCCTATGACGGTGCGCCGACTGGTCACGATCTCGGTCGCGGGTCTCGCTGTCGTCGCCGCGGTGGGCCTCGCGCGCGTCGCAGCACCGGCAAGCGTGCTCGGTCTGCCGGGTACGCAGCCTGCGGACGGCGCGGAGGTCCGAGCCGGCGCTCCGCTGCCGATGCTGCAGGACATCGATCCCGAGGATCTCGATCCCGCACGCGATATTCCCGGTGTCCCGCCCGTCGCGCTGGCGCCACCGGGTGGCGCGGTCGTGCAGGCGAACGGGATCCGCCTACCAAAGCCCGCGATGCCGTCGGGCCCGCGGCGCATTGGGATCCAGGTCGGTCACTGGATGACCGATCAGGTGCCGGCGGAGCTCGGCACGCGCATCACGTTCCAGACCGGAACGAGCTGGGCGGGAGTGCAGGAGGTCGACGTGAACATGGACATCGCGAAGCGGATCAAGGCGCAACTGACCGCGCGTGGGTACGTCGTCGACCTCATTCCGACGACGGTCCCAGTCGGCTACGTCGCGGATGTCTTCCTCGCGCTCCATGCGGACGGTGATGGGACCGGAGAGAACAGCGGCTACAAGATCGCGCACGGGTCGCGGCGGGGACCGTACGAGGACAAATTGGTCGCCGTAGTGCGCGACGAGTACGCGAAGTTGACAGGTCTCGCCGACGACGTCGAACACACGAATCGGAACATGACGGCGTACTTTGCTTTCAACTGGGGCCGCTACCAGCACGCAGCGGCGGCGCATACCCCTGCCGCGATCCTCGAAATGGGATACCTCTCTAACGATCACGACCGCGACCTCTTGGTGAACAAAGCTGACGGCGTTGCCACTGCGATCGTCAACGGCATCCAGCGCTTTCTCGACGATGTGCCGCGCTCGAAGATCTTTGGCGAAGACCTCGTCGTGCCGCAGCGGGGTTTCCCTTTCCCCAGTCCGTCGCCTCGACCGTAGCTCGAACGGCGCTCGCCTCTGCCTTACGACAGCGCCACTAGGCAGCAGCGATGGCAGCGCGTACGATGCCCTCGCGCCTAGCGAGGCGACGAAACCTAAGGAGGCCGGACATGAGTGTCTGCACCGCACGCGTACGCTGCGCCGGCCTCCTCGCTGCGGTGTCCGCGGCCTAAAGGCGCCAGCACACCCGCGCGTGCGGCTCTTTCTCTCATGGCCCGTCCTCGGTGGAGGACGCATGCCGTCACGCGACCTGTTTCCGAGCGACTGGCTCGTCACCGGTGCCTACCGGGATACGCGCCTGGGCGTCATCAAGACCGGTAAGGAGAGCGAAGTCCATCTCGTCGCCCGCAGCGGGAGCGACCGAACCACCCTGCTCGCCGAAAAGCGCTTCAAAGCGCGCGACCGCCGATCGTTCCAGAACAACTACACGTACCGCGGCGTGTGGGGCGAGGGAACGTTCCGTGAGGATCGCGCGATGAAGAAGAACACGCGCTTCGGCCACGAGGTCGCGCACGCGCGCTGGATCGGACACGAATGGGACAGCCTTGTGCTGTTCCACGACGCCGGCGTGACGGTCCCACCGCCGGTCGAGCGGCTGGACGACGGGTACCTCATGGCCTTCGTCGGCGACGGCGAGCGCGCGGCGCCGCGTCTCTCGGAGGTCGATCTCGAGCCGGCGGTCGCACGGCGCGTGTGGCACGAATTGCTCGAAGAGCTTTCGTTGCTCGTCTCGGTCGACCGCGTCCACGGCGACCTCTCCGCGTTCAACGTCCTGTGGTGGCGTGAGCGGGCGGTCTTGATCGACTTCTCGCAGACGGTCGACATCGTCATGCATCCCGCCGCGCACGATCTGCTGACGCGCGACGTCACCTCGCTGGCCCGCTACTTCGAGCGACGCGGCGTCGACGTCGACATCGATCGAGTCTTGGAGCGCATCGGCGCGGACGTCCATCGGTTCACGCGACAGCTGGGCGACGCGAGCGTGCCCGGCGGAAGAGCGCCGCATCGCTGGCGCGACTAAAGTGAGCCCCGATGCCAGCGAAGAAGACGACGGCCAAGAAGACCACCCTCAAGACCACGCGGAAGACCACCCGTAAGCGCCGTGGTCCGGCGGAGCCGCGCGGACCGGAGCCGATGCAGAGCGCGATCGCTCCTGACGACACTGAGATCAGCCAGCTCGTCGCGCACATCCGTTCGTCGCGCGGCGCCGTGATCGGCGCGTACCGCGACCCATATGGCGGGACACCGCTCGTGTTCGCGACCTTGCCGGTCGGCGCGGTCGAGGCGACGTCCTTCCAGCGTGACCTGTCGCGCACGCACGCGGAGCGGCTCGCGACCGCGATCGGCGACACCGGCGCCTTCCTCGACCCCGTCATCGCGATCCCCGCGAAGGACGGGTTCCTCTCACCGAACGGGCGGCACCGCATCGCCGCCGCGCGCCAGCTCGGTCAGCGCTCGATCACCGTGCTCGCGACCGCCGATCCGGCGCTCGCGTATCGGATCCTCGCGCTCAACACGGAGAAGGCGCACAACCTCCGGGATCGGAGCCTCGAGGTCATCCGCATGGCGCGTTCGCTCGCGAAGGAGCAGCCGCGCTCGAAAGAGAAGGATCACGCGACATCGTTCGAGTCACCCGCGTTCCTCACGCTCGGCTGCGCGTACGAGAAGCGCGACCGCTTCTCCGGCTCGTCGTACAACTCGATGCTGCGCCGGGTCGAGCTCTTCCTCGACCAGACCGTCCCGGCGGCCCTGCGTCAGCGCGAGCAGTGGGCGGTGCGCCTCCTCGACATCGACGACCGCGTCAGCGCACACGTGAAGGCACTGCAGGAGATGGGGATGAAGAGCCCGTACCTGCGCGCGGTCGTCGTCGCTCGCTGCAATCCGGTGCGCTGGATCCCGACGAAGAAGGGTGCCGGTCCGCCGATGTCCGTCGCCGAGGCGCTCACACGAATGACGAAGAACGTGCGTGCCTTCGAGCCGAAGAAGGTGCGGCCGCAGGACCTGGCGTTCGCCGCGGCGGTGGGTGGTGGGGACGAAGCCTCGTAATCGCGTACGCGCGCTAGTTCGGTCGCCCTCCGGATCCCCGGTAACGCTCCACCGTCGCGAGTAGCTCATCGAGGCCGAAGGGTTTCGCAAGATACCCTTCCGCGCCCACCTCGTCGGCCCAGCGCTGTGCGCTCTCGGCCGCCGTCATGACGATGATCGGCACGCTGATGCCACGGCCGCGGAGCGCGCGTGCGACGGCCCAGCCATCCATCACCGGCATGCGCATGTCGAGCAGGATGAGCAGCGGCCGCTTCAGGGCGACGGCGTCGAGCGCTTCCTGACCGCTTGACGCGCTCACGACGTCGTAGCCCTCGCCCGCCAGGATCGAGCTCACCGTATCGAGGATGGACGTGTCGTCGTCCACCACCAGGACGGTGCCGTGCCGATCATCCGCTCGCGCAAGCGGGCGCGCGGCCCGTGACGACGGCGGCCTCTCTCCAGGCGGGGGACCTCCAGCCCACAGATCCTTCACCTAATTGAGCCTCCTTCCATCGGCGATCGGCAGCGCGACGTGGAACGTCGAACCTCTGCCGACCTCGCTTTCCACCCAGATCCGGCCACCATGCTCCTCGACGATCCCGCGGCAGATGAAAAGGCCGAGACCCATGCCGTGGAAACGCCGGTCGTCGACGTTCGATGCGCGTGAGAAACGCTCGAAGATCCGCGGGAGATCCGCCGCAGGGATCCCGATGCCCGAGTCCTCGACGGCGACGCGCGCCTCTCCATCCTCCTGCCAGACCTTGACCTTGATCGGCGTCTGCTCGGGGCTGTACTTCTTCGCATTCTCTACGAGGTTCTGCAGCAGCTGCTCAACGCGACGGCGATCGTACACGCCGACGACCGGTGCGCTCGCCTCGACCTGACAGACGTTCGGCGCGCTCGCGTCGTGACTGCAGACCTCCTGCGCGAGCGTGGCGATGTCCACGGGCTCCCGCTCGCCCACGAGCCGACCTTGCTCGAGCCGCGTCGCGTCGAGGAGATCCCCGACCAGCCCGGCGAGACGCTTGCTCTCGCGGACGACCCGCCTGATGCCGTCGATGTCGGCCGGAGCGCCCGGGTCGCGCGTCGCGCGCCGCTCGAGGAACTCGGCCTGCGCGACGACCGTGGTGAGCGGCGTCTTGAGATCGTGCGCGGCGGCCGAGAGGAAATCCTCTTTGAGGCGCGTGGCCTCTTCGCGTGCCCTGACACGTGCGGCGTGGTCGATGAGCGCCCGGCTCTCCAGGATGACCGCCGCCTGATCGGCCAGCAGGCTCGCGAGCTCGATGTCGCTCACGGCGAAGATGGGCGGACGCTCCGCGCTGAGCGTGAGGACGCCGAGACGGCGCTCACCCGCGGTGATCGGCGCGGCGAGGACAGCGCCGATGTTGCGTGCGCGGTAATTCGCGGCGCCGTCGGGATTGTCGCGGACCGGGTTCGTGCTGAAGATCGGGCGCTGCAGCTCGAACGCACGGCCCGCGAAGTGCGTACCTGGTTCGACGTCGACGGTGTTGCCGTCGTCCTCCCAGAAGCGCAGCTTCGCGGTCTCGTCCTGCCATAGTCCGATCCGCGCCGCTGTGCCGGTGCTGTTCGCCGCGCCGCGCTCCAGCTCGCGCACGATGTCGAGCGTCGCGGGCAGTCGTGGCAGGCTCGCGGCGCGCGCGAGGAAGGCGCGCAGCTCCGGCTCCTGCCAGGCTCTTCGGAGGATCGCCGGTGGTGCGAAGCCGAGGTAATAGGCGACGCCGGAACCGAGGCCGAGCAGCTGCCCCAGCGCCTGCAGCACCGCGCGATCATCAGGCTGCGCGAGAGGCGTCAGCCCGGCGATGAGGATGTCGGTGCCGAGCAGGATCGAGCCGAGCGAGATCGCCTCCATGCGGCGCCGCGTGACCCCGCGCGAGCGGCGCGCCGAGCGGATGAACGCGATCGCGCAGTAGATCGAAACGGCGAAGAAGTAGAAGACGACGTAGAGGATCACCGGCGTCGGCAGCGTCGGCGCGGTCGCGTACGTCGCGATGATCCCCACCGCGAGACCGAGCTCGGCCCCTCGTTTGACAGCGCTGCGTACGTGAGTGAAGTCGTCGACGAGCCTCAGCAGGATGTACGGCAGGGCCATGAGCACCGCGACCTCGACCGTCGTCAGCCACGGCGCGGAGGCTCCGATCAGCGCCGCGACCCGCGAGGTCAGGATGATGAGGGCCACCGCTCCGAAGAAGAGCGTCATGTCGCCGTGCGCTCGTGTCGGCTGCCGCACCGCACGCAGCGCCACGCTGATGAAGATCAAGACGTAGATCAGCTGAGTGACCGTCGAGATCAGATCGAGCGCGTTCAAGTCCGGTGATTCTATGGACCTAGCGAGCCAACACGAGACCGATCGCGGCACCACCGATGACCACCACGGCCGGATGCAGACGGCCTTGATACGTCAGCGCCGCGGCCGCGATGCCGACGGCGACCTGCCACCATGACGGCGCGTCGCCGGCCGGCAGGATGAGCGATGCGCCGGTCGCGCACAGCAGACCCGCCGTCGCGAGTGCCGCGCCGCGCACCAGGCCCGCGAACGGGACCGAGAGCAGCCAGCGCCGCGCGACCGCGGTCGCGGGAAGGATGACGAGCGGCGGAAGGCTCGACGCGACGAGCGCCATCGCCGCCCCGAGCGGTCCGGCCAGCTGATACCCCAGGCTGACGATCCAGAGCCCGTTCGGCCCGGTGGAGAGGCGACCGATGGCGAGCGCTTCCACCAGCTGCGTGTCGGTCACCACGCCGGTCGCGACGAGATCCTGTCGCAGGAGCGGCAGCGAACCGAGCCCGCCGAGCGCGAGCGCGGAATCCTTCAGCAGCACCCCAAAGAGCGCCAGCGGATCCATCCGCTACTCGCTCGCGCCCTCGGGCGACGTCGGACGCTCGCGTCCGAGGAACACCGCGCCGACGGTCGCGGCGGTCACGATGACGGCGACGCTCGAAATTGTCGTCAGGAGCAGGACAGCGAACGCGATGATCACGAGCCCGATGTCGACGACCGCGCGCGGTCCGTGTCGTCGCGCGCCGCGGACCAGAACGATCGCGAGACCCAGCGTCATACCGCCCGTCGCCGGCGCCATGCCCGCGAGAGCCGCGTGCGCGAGCGGCTGATCGGCGATCACGCCGTAGGCCGCGGTCATCACGGCGGTGATGATCCCGGCGGGGACCATCATTCCCGAGACCGCGACGAGGACGCCACGCCAGCCCGCGACGCGCTGGCCGAGCAGGCCGGCGAGCGCGACGAGATGTATGCCGGGGCTCAGCTGGCAGAGCGCCCAGGCTTCCGTGAACTCGCGCTCGCTGATGCGAGCTTCGCGCTCGACGAGGAAGCGACGGAGCAGGAAGAGCGTGCTGGTCCCACCACCGACCGATTGCGTGCCGACCGCGACGAAGATCTTCGCGAGCTCACGCATCGCGACCTAGGCTACGTAAGTGTCCGGCGAGGTGCGCATCGGAACGTCCGGCTGGGTCTATCCGCACTGGCGCGAGACCTTCTATCCGAAGGGACTGCCCCAGTCACGCTGGCTCGAGCACTACGCCGAGCGATTCACCACCGTCGAGCTCAACAACCCCTTCTACCGGCAACCGGAGCGCGCGACGTTCGAGCGCTGGCGGCGAGGGGTGCCGGACGATTTCGTGTATGCGGTGAAGCTCAATCGTTTTCTCACGCACCTGAAGCGGCTCGACGTCGACCGAGCGATGGTCGCGCGGTCGTACGACACGCTGGCCGGGCTCGGCCCGAAGGCGGCGGTGGTGCTGGTGCAGCTGCCGGCGCGATTCCGCTTCGACGCGGAACGCGTTGCGCGGTTCTTCGCGGCCGTGGCCCCGCGTCGACGGCGCCACGCGCTCGAGCCGCGCGACGCCAGCTGGCTCACGGACGAGGCGTTGGCCGTGCTGCGCGCGCGACGCGTCGCTCTCTGCATCATCGACACGCCGAACTGGCCGACGCGCGGAGCCGTGACCGCAGACTTCGTCTACCTGCGCTTCCACGGACAGACCCGGCTGTATGGCTCGAGGTATGACGACGAGGCGCTGCGCAAGTGGGCCGAACGGATCCGTGCCTGGCGCGAGATGGGACTCGACGTCTACGCGTATTTCAACAATGACGAACGCGCCTATGCGCCCCGCGACGCCCTGCGACTACGCGAGCTCGTCGGGTGAGCAGGCTGGCACGCGGCCTGCTTGCCGTGTTGCATGGATTGGTCACTCGTCGATGTCGACCACCTTGCGAGGCTCGCGTGCCCAAGCTGTCAGCGCGGTCTTGCCGGTGGCCTGATGCGTCAGGTCGAATGGACCACGCGCCGCTGCATCGTCGTGGTGGCCTGCCCGAACTGCAATGCCGAGTCGATGATCGTTCTGGAGACGAGCGGCACACGGCGCACCGCGGCGCCGATCGACGTCGACGACGTCCGTCGCGCACACGAGGCGCTCGCGCGCGCGGGGCGGATGAGCGACCTCTTCTCTGTCTAGATCGCCAGCCGCAGCTGTGACGGCGTCGTGGGCTCGGACGTTCGGAACGGACGCTCCCGGAAGAAGTAACGCGAGCGCACCCGTCGGGCGCGCTCTTCGAGCATCTCTGTGTAACCCCGCTCGGGATTGACGCGCTCCGCGAAACGCGCCTCGGTCGACGGCAGCAGGCCGGGGTAGTTCTCGGAGAGGAACGCGAAGTAATGAGGCTTCACGCCCGGATCGAGCTTGAGCGGCCGCGTCGAAAAGAACGTCGCGCCGCTCCTCGCCGCCGCCGCGGCGACGGCGTCGAGGGATTCCTCGCTGTCGCTCAGCCCCGGGAGGATCGGCGCGGCGAGGACACCGGCATCGATGCCGGCCGACACCAGGCGCCGAACGGCCTCGAGGCGCGCCTGCGGTGGCGAGGCGTGCGGCTCGGAGCTGCGCGCGAGCTCTGCCGAGACCGTGCCGATGCTGACGCAGACCTTCACGTCGAGGCGCGCGAGCAGATCGATGTCTCGCACCACCATCGAGCCCTTGGTGATCACGACGAGCGGTAGCGGCGACGCGACGAGCGCCTCCAGCGTTCGGCGGGTGATCCGGTAACGGCCTTCGCACTGCTGGTAGGGATCGGTCGCGGTGCCGAGGGCGACGGTTTCGCGCTTCCTCAGGCGACGCAGCTCGTGCCCGAGCAGGTCCGGGAAGTTGACCTTCACGTCGATCTCGCGATCGAAGCCGGCGCCGGTGTCGCGTCCGCGACGGGCGTGGTAGTCGCGCGCGTAGCAATACACGCAGGCCCGCTCGCAGCCGGAATACGGATTGAGGCTCCACGCGAAGGGCATGCCCTGAACGCGCGTGAGCGCGCTCTTCACCGTGATCTCGCGATAGATGACGCCGCTCCCCATGGCCTCGCATTGTAGAACATGCGTTCTATCACACCGAGCACACTGAACTGGCCACGCGAGTGGAGCGAGTCCGCGAAAACGCGACGTCGGGCCGCTCGGCGCACTCTGGTTTTCTCGGGGGTGAACGATCCCGGCGACTGAGAAGCGCACGCCACGCGGCGGGCTTGCCGAGTACAAGCGCAAGCGCGACTTCGCGCGCACGCCGGAGCCGGCGCCGCGCCCTGCGAGGTCGGCCACGCGCCGGAGCTTCGTCGTCCAGAAGCATCGTGCGACCGCGCTGCACTACGACTTCCGGCTCGAGATCGGCGACGCTATGCCGTCGTGGGCGGTGCCGAAGGGTCCGTCGCTCGATCCAAGCCAGAAGCGTCTCGCGATGCAGGTGGAAGATCACCCGCTCGAATACGCGGGCTTCGAGGGCGTCATCCCTGAGGGCGAGTACGGCGGCGGCACGGTGATGATCTGGGACGAAGGAACGTACGAGATGCTCGACGACGTCGATGCCGCCGTCGCGCTGAGGAAAGGCGAGCTCCGCTTCACGCTCGACGGCCGCAAGCTCAAGGGGCGGTGGACACTGGTCCGCACCGGGCCGCGCAGGTGGCTGCTGATCAAAGGGCGCGACAAGTACGCTCGCGCGACGGACATCACCGCGACGCGCGCGCGATCGGTGCGCACGAAGCGCCTTCTCGCCGAGATCGCGCGTGATGAGGGAGGCAACGTCGCGAAGGCGGCGACCGGGGACCCGTGAGAGCGCCCATCCCGCCGATGCTCGCGTCGCTGTCGAAGGAGATGGTCAGCGATGCCGATTGGGTCTACGAGGAGAAGTACGACGGCATCCGTGCGGTCGCGTACCGGGATGGCGACCGCGTGAGGCTTCTCTCTCGCACCGGTCAGGACTTGACCGCAGGATTCCCGAGCGTCGGCGACGCGCTTCGCGAGCTGCCCGATCCTGACTTCGTTCTGGACGGTGAGCTCGTCGTCTTCGACGCGAAAGGCGTGTCGCGCTTTCAGCTTCTCCAGCGTCGCGGCATCGACCCCCGAACCCGCACGCTCTACGTCGTGTTCGATTGTCTTCGCTCCGAGGGCCGCGATCTGCTACGACGACCGCTCGAAGAGCGCCGTACGCGCCTGCTCGAGCTCATCCCTTCGCGCGCCGGCCCGCTCATGCCCTCTCGACGGCTCCCGCGAAATGGCGAAAAGGCCCTGGCGACGGCGCGCACCAAGGGTTGGGAAGGGATCATCGCGAAGCTCGCGACGTCGCCCTACGAGCCGGGAGTCAGGTCGCGCGCCTGGCTCAAGGTCAAGGTGCGCGGCGAATCGGAGTTCGTCATCGGCGGGTACACGCCGCCGCAGGGTTCGCGCGCGGAGTTCGGCGCGCTCCTCGTCGGTCTCTACGACGGTGGCAAGCTGCGCTACACGGGAAAGGTGGGAACCGGGTATACGCAGGACACTCTCCGCGACCTCGGTGCGAAGCTGAAGCGCTTGCGCACGAGCGAGCCACCGTTCGATCCGGCGCCGCGCATCCCGGGCGCGATCGGGGTGAAGCCGCGCCTCGTCGCGCAACTCGCGTACGCGGAATGGACGGCCGACGGAAAGCTGCGGCAGCCGGCGTTCCTCGGGCTCCGCACCGACAAGAAACCAGAGGAGTGCACGTGGGGACGACGCGAGTGATGGACGGCGCCGAGATCGGCGGCGTCACGATCTCGAACGTCAACAAAGTGTGGTGGCCCGATGAGGGCATCACCAAGGGCGACATCGCGCGTTTCTATCACGCGATCTCGCCCCTGTTGCTCCCGTGGATGCGGGATCGTCCGCTCACGGCGGAGCGCTGCCCCGACGGGATGCTCGGTGGGTGCTTCTACAGGAAGAACTTCCCCGAGGGCAACATCCCCGTCGGTGCGCCGCGGCTCCGGTTACGTGCCGAGAGCACGGGCAAGGACGTGAACTACGTCGTCGGCGGCAACCTGGAGGCACTCCTCGGCCTCGTCAGGGTGGGGTGCATCGCGATGCACGTCATGAACTCGCGCGTCGGGTCGATGCGTGACGCGGATTGGCTCGCGTTCGACCTCGATCCCAGCAGCGGAGAATTCTCGGACACCATCCGCGCGGGCAGCGTACTGAGGGCGATCCTCGACGAGCATGGCCTCGTCTCGTTCCCGAAGACGTCGGGCAGCCGAGGGCTGCACGTGTTCGTGCCGCTGCGCCCGGGGCACTCGCAAGAAGATGCGACCGCCTTCGCGGTCCGAATCGGCGAAGAGCTCGCGCACCGCGAACCCGCGCTCGTCACGATGGAGTTCAGCAAGAAAGCGCGCGGTGCTCGCGTGTACGCCGATCCCTTCCGCAACGCGTACCTGCAGACGATCGTCGCGCCGTACTCGGTGCGGCGCCGTCCTGGCGCGACGGTCTCGACGCCGCTCGCGTGGGACGAGGTGACGGCGCGTCTCGATCCTCGTCGCTTCACGGTGCGGACGCTGGAGAAGCGCTTGACCGGCGACGATCCGTGGGCCGACTTCAAGAAGCGGAGCCAGCGGCTGCCCGGCTAGCGGTCGATGGCACGGCGCATGCCCGGATCCGGGTGTGAGCAGACGAGGACGCGAGACGCACCGACTCGTCGCGGAACAGAAACTGCCTCAGCGTGGCCTGAGCCACGCCTTCTCGCGCGCTGCTTCGAGGATCGCCAATGTCACCGGCCGGCCATGGGCGTTCCTGACAGCGATAGTCGTCATCCTGGTGTGGGCGATCACCGGCCCCATCTTCGGCTTCTCCGACACCTGGCAGCTCGTGATAAACACCGGGACCACTGTGGTCACATTCCTCATGGTCTTCCTCATTCAGAACACGCAGAACCGCGATGCGCGCGCGATCCATCTCAAGCTCGATGAGCTCCTGCGCGCGACGCCGAACGCGCGCAAGGAATTCATGGAGGCCGAGGAAGAGGATCTCGACGAGATCGAGCGTGAGAAGGCGATCGTCGACCGGGACGACCCGGCGCCGCCCCAAGAGCGCGCGGACGGTCACACGATCCGCACGCGCTAGGCGTGCGTCAGCGCGTTAGGTGCAGTGGGCCTACGTCTCCGATCGCATGCGGTACATACCGGGCGTCGTCGACTTCCTCTCTGATCAGCTGTTCGAGGAACACGCCCCCGGTCGGGATCCAGTGGTGGTCGCTGTCCGACGCAAAGCCGTCGCAGTAGCCGAACGTCCCGTGATGCATGACGATCCCGCCGACGCCGCCGCGCGACCGCGTCGCGAGGTGTGTGGTGTTTCGACATTCGAAGTGAATGACTGTCGACATGACGCGCCTCCCCCGACAACGTCTGCGACCAGAACGGTGGTCTTCCCCTGTGGCTCTGAGGATACGAAGGTGTCACGGCACTTCAAGAGGCAATCTCGCTGCCTGTGTGCACTTCCCGAGCGAACGAGCGAGCAGGCGGCGACGACTCTGTGTGCCTTAGACGAAGACGGCGAGTGCTCCCTTGCGGCACACGAACTCCGCGGGCAACCCGCCGGCGAACGCGCCATCGGCGTGTACGGCCACGGGCTCGTCCGACGCGATCCTGATGCGCGAGGCCCGATACACCGCCGGACGCGTGGGCAGCTTCCCGCCGCGCCACACCGTGATGAAGGAGGCCATCAGCATCCAGCGACCCATGCGTGGGAAGACCACGACGTCGAGGAGTCCGTCGGTCATCGTGACTTCGGGCAACAGCAGAAGCGACCAGCCGTAGTACGGACTGTTCATCACCAACACCTGTAGCGCCCGCTGGCGCTCTTCGCGCCCGTCGATGTTGATCGTGATCCGGACCGACTTCTGTTTCACCCAGCGCCAGGCACGACGGAGCGCCCGGCGCCAATCGCCACGCTCGGCGTGACGGGTCGCGCCAAACATCTCGGCGTCGAGGCCGATGCCGGCCGTCTCGAAGAAGATCTTCCCGTTCACCTCCGCGGCGTCGGCGCGCGCGACGTGCCGGCGCGCGACGACCTCCGCGGCCTCGACGGGCTCGAGCGGGAGACCTAGGCCGTGCGCGATATTCATGACGCTCCCGAAGGGCAGGATCCCGAGGACGACCGGACTGTCCAGCAACGTCGCGGCCGCGAGCGCAACGGTCCCATCTCCGCCCGCGACGATGCACGCGTCGTAACCCTGCTGGATCGCGCGCCGTGCGAGATCGGCCGCACTCGGTGCCTCGGCGCCAGTCTCCATTCGGTCCAAGTCGAAGCCCGCGCTCTCCAGGATCGCGTCGCAGCGTTCGAGATCGCCGGCCTTCGCGTGCCGCTCACCCGCTGCCGGATTGGTGATGCGCATTGCGCGCGCGCGCAAGCGCTCGTTAGCCATTCGTCACGTGGTACGGTGACCACGGCTCACGGGAGCCGAGGCATGCCGCGCGAGCGTTGCGGTAGCCGAGGAGGGGAAATGGCAAAGAGTGGATCGATCCATTACGTCTGCATCGCCGATGCCCACGCGACGCGTGAGCGCAGATCGTCGTCCGACACGCTCACCGTCGTCGCCGGCCGCTGGGCCTACTGCGGCTTCGACGCAAAGGGCGAGGGGCACAAGTGGACGGAGACCGAAGGCGTGACCATCGAGGCGCTGCGTTCCGGCCTCCCGAAGGGCCGCCTCGCGCAGCTTCCGGCGGAGGACCGCAGCCGCTAGTCAGACGCCCGGCCCGCGCACCCTGCGGAAGAGCACCACCGCTCCCGTCCGGCGCCTGTCGAACTTCACCACCTCGCCCGTCGCGTGCCACCAGCTCCCCCGGCGTGGCCCACTCGCCAGCTTGAAACGGATCGAGGCGCGCTTGCCATTTGCGGCGCGGGCCAGCGGTGTCGCATCGCGCGGCAGTTTCACGCCGCGCTCGTCCTGATAGAGCGCGGCGGCGAAGGTGCGCTGGAAGGCCGGATTCGCGAGCAGCACCCGGGCGGCGCCGTCGACGACCACGGCGGGATCCCTGCCGACGAGCGACGCGAGCAGCTTCGCCCGGGACCGCAGGGCGTCCCGATGCTCCACGCGTGCGAGACGCTCGAGCTCGCCCACGGCGACGGAACGCTGGTCCATCTCCTCGCTCACGGCCGCGACCGCGAGCCCGGCGCGGTTCTCGACCCGGAACTTGAGGAACAGTCGCGAGATGTGGGCCTTGATGGCCTGCTCGCCGACTCCCATCTCCTCGGCGATGGCCTTGTTCGCGAGGCCCGCGACAACGTGCTGCAGCACCTCGCGTTCGCGTGGGGTGATCCTCGGCGACGAGGTTCGTGACGCTACGTTCGTATACGGACCTTTTGTGCTCTTACGTTACGGACCATCAAGCGAGTCTAGTAAGGGCACCCAATGATGACTCTTGTTCAGAATCGCCCGCCGTTCCAGGTTGCCCTTGTGGTGCGCCCCCCGTTGACAGGTGTGGTCGCCCTGGCGCTTGCGCATATCCGGGCGGTGCCCGTCGAGATGGCGATCGGCGAGGTGGGCAAGGCGGGCTGCGACTTCGCCGTCCTGGATGAGGCCGCGGCCGACGGCGGGCTCGGCGGCGCGATCGCCGAGATGAACAAGTCGAACCGGCCCGTCCTGGTCCTGGTGCGCAACCACGGCATGCAGGGCGCGCTCACGGCGATCGGCCTCGGCGCCACCGAGATCCTTAGGGTCCCGTTCGATCCCACCGAGCTGGTGATCCGCGCAAGCCAGGCCATCCATCGCGCCACCGGCCGGATGCCCGAGCTTGATGGGGGCGTGAAGGTCGGAAAGCTGCACGTCGACATCGGCAACGGTCACATCGCGCTCAACGGCAGTGCGCCGCACCTGACGCCGCTGGAGCGTGGGCTTCTCTACGTACTCATCGCGAATGCCGGCCGCGTCGTATCACGCGAGGACATCATCGACTGCGTGTGGGGCGCCGACGCCGAGCCGAATAGCAACCTCGTGGACCGCCACATCCGCGATCTGCGCCGCAAGCTTCAGGACGACTGGCGCCGACCGAACGTGCTCGCGACGATGCGCGGCCAGGGCTACATGGTGCCGATCACCGACTGACCTCGGCGCGTTCGCGTTCCTTAGTCAACTCATAACTTCGCGATCGGACCCGGGCCTAGACTGGGTCGACCGTATGACGCTGTCGCGGTCCGATCGACCCTACGGTCAGTTCCCCCGCGGGAACACGCCGGAGCCTGCTCCCACCCCTGGGCCAACGCGTCGGATCCCAGTACGCGAGCGCATCATCACGCGTCTTCGGACGCCATTCGCGCTCTTGGCGCTCCTGGCGCTTTCGTGGTTCCTCGCGTCCGCGGTCCAAACCGGCGGCCTCGTCGCGCTCCGCGCGCAGCAGGAGCAGCCGACGCCCGCGCCGACACCCCAGCTCGCGGCCGCCATCTACCAGCGCGTCGCGCCGTCGGTCGTGCAGGTAAACGCGAAGAGCGCGACCGGCGAGCCGAACAGCGGCGCCGGCGTGATCGTTGACGAGATGGCCGACATCCTCACCAGCCTTCACATCATCGAAGGTGGCACCGATATCCAGGTGAAGTTCAGCGATGGCTCAACCTCGCGGGTCGAGGTCGTCGCGCGGCTGCCCGATCGCGACATCGCGGTGCTCCGAGCGCTCTCGCCGCCGGCGCAGTTCAAGCCCGCGACGCTGGGGAATCCCGGCGCGCTCTCCATCGGCGACCCCGCGTTCGTGATCGGCCATCCGTTCGGCCTGACGAGCTCGCTCTCGACAGGCGTCATCTCCGGCCTCGATCGAGCGATGACCGCCCCCAACCTCTCCCAGCCCATCACCGGGCTCATCCAGTTCGACGCGGCGGTGAACCCAGGGAACTCGGGCGGACCACTTGTGGATCGAAGGGGAGACGTGGTGGGTATCGTCACCGGGCTGGTGAACCCAGCGGGTAAGGTGTTCAGTGGGGTGGGCTTTGCGGTCACGATCGACTCGGCGGCGGCCGGTCTCGGCATCCCACCGGACTAGAAGGAAGGAAGCGCCATGACGACGAGCGTCCGTCCCGGCAGCCAGATGGAGCGCCTGCTCTTCGAGATCAAGAAAGTCATCGTCGGGCAGGATCATCTGCTCGAGCGCATCGTGGTGGCGCTGCTCGCGCGCGGCCATCTTCTCGTCGAGGGCGTTCCCGGTCTCGCGAAGACGCTCGCGGTGAAGACCGTCGCGCAGGCGATCAGCGGCGAGTTCAAGCGGATCCAGTTCACGCCGGACCTCGTGCCCGCCGACCTCGTCGGCACGCGCATCTACAACCAGAAGAACGGCGAGTTCCAGACGTCGCTCGGCCCCGTCTTCACCAACCTGCTTCTCGCTGATGAGATCAACCGCGCGCCGGCCAAGGTGCAGAGCGCGCTGCTCGAGGTCATGCAGGAGCGCCAGGTGACGATCGGCCGCGAGACGCACCGCGTGCCGGATCCGTTCCTCGTGATGGCGACGCAGAACCCGATCGAGACCGAGGGGACCTACGCGCTGCCCGAGGCGCAGGTGGACCGGTTCATGATGAAGGTCCTCATCACCTACCCGAGCGAGATGGACGAATTCGTCGTCGTCGAGCGCATGACCGGCGCGCTGGCGCCGGTCCAGCCGGTCCTGACGACGGAGCAGCTCATCGCGCTCCAGCGTGAGACCGACAAGGTCTTCGTCGATCCGGTCCTCATGGAGTACGTCGTGCGGCTCGTGACCGCGACGCGGTCGCCGAAGGAGTACGGGGTCCCGGATATCGCGAAATACATCACCTATGGCGCGAGTCCGCGCGCCTCGATCAACATCGTCCTCACTGCGCGCGCCCTCGCCTTCATGCGCGGGCGCAGCTATGTCCTCACGCAGGACCTCGCGGACGTCGCGGTCGACGTCCTCCGTCACCGCCTCGTGCTGTCATACGAGGCGCTCTCCGACGACGTGACCTCGGACACGCTCATCGCGAAGGTCATGGAGCGCATCCCGGTGCCGACCGCGCCGATGCAGGGTCATGCTGTCGCCCGTTAGCACGCCGGAGCGCACGCTTCGCCGCCTCGACTGGACGATCGTCCGGCGATTGGACGGTCTGTTGCAGGGCGACTACCGGACGTTGTTCCGCGGCCAGGGACTCGATCTCGCGGACATCCGCGAATACGTCTTCGGCGACGACGTGCGCAACATCGACTGGAATGTCACCGCGCGCCTCGATATCCCGCACGTCCGCGAGTACCTCGAGGACCGCGAGATCAACGCGCATTTTCTGCTCGACCTTTCGCCGTCCGTCGATTTCGGCACCGCGAGCGCGCACAAGCGCGACCTGCTCGTCGATTTCGTCGGCCTCGTCGCGCGCCTCCTCACGCGCCACGGCAACCGCGTCGGCGCGATCCTGTATGGAAAGCAGGTGGAGAAGCTCGTTCCCGCGCGCGGCGGCCGGATGCAGGTCCTGCGGTTGATCGATGAGATGCAGCGACGGCCGCGCCTGGAGAGCTCGCCGGCCACGTCGCTCGCGGAGCTCATCGAGACCGCTCTCCGTTCGATCAAGCGGCGTTCGCTCGTCTTCATCGTCTCCGACTTTTTCACGCTGCCGGGCTGGGAGAAGCCGCTCGGCCTCCTCGCGCGGCGTCACGAGACGCTCGCGATCCGTCTCACCGATCCGCGAGAGCGCGAGCTCCCGGATATCGGGTTCGTGATCATGACCGACTCGGAGACCGGCGAGGCGCTGCACATCGACACGCATGACGCGCGTTTCCGCAAGCGGTTCGCGGAGGTCGTCGAGCGCCGCGAACGCGCTCTCGGTGCCGCATTCCGCCGCGCCGGGGTCGACACGCTCGAGCTGTCCACCGAAGAGGATCTCGTGCGCGCAGTCGTGCGTTTCGCTGCGACGCGCAAGCTGCGCCGCGCGCGCCACCGCGCGATGGGGCGCGCGTCGTGACGTTCCTCTTCCCGCTCGGGCTCTGGCTCACGCTCGTCGTGCCGATCCTCGTCGCGCTCTACATCTGGGCGCAGCGCCGCCGCCAGAAGTACGCACTGCGCTACGCGAGCCTCTCGCTGGTGAAGGAGGCGATGGGGCGCGGGCCGGGCGTGCGCCGGCACATCCCTCCGGCCCTCTTCCTGGCCGCGATGTTCTTCATGACGGCCGCGCTCGCGCGTCCGGTGATGGTCATCACGGCGCCGGCGCAGGAAGGGACCGTGATCCTCGCCATCGACGTCTCCGGGAGCATGCAGGCGGACGACCTCAAGCCCACTCGGATGGAGGCCGCGAAGGCGGCCGCGAAAGCCTTCGTCGCCCGCCAGGGCCAGGACGTCGCTGTTGGCGTCGTGTCTTTCTCGGGCGACGCATCGCTCGTGCAGTCGCCAACGACCGACAAGGACCTCGTGATGCGGGCGATCGACCGCCTTCGCCCGCAGCGCGCGACGGCGATCGGACGCGGCATCCTGACCTCGCTCGACGCGATCTTCGAGAACGAGGAGGGGCCGCTGCCGAGCGTGGAGGCGCTGGCGCGACTCGAGGCGAGCGGGGGACAACCGCGCCCGGCCCCGACCGCTCCGGCCGGCGGCACGCTCAACGCGCCCGCGACGATCATCCTGTTGTCCGACGGTCAGAACAATCAGTTCCCCGCGCCCCTGCAGATCATCGATGAGGCGGTCAGCCGCGGCGTCCGCGTGTACACGGTGGGCGTCGGCAGCGCGGAGGGCACGATCCTCCGCCTGCAGGGCCGCCAGATCCGAACGCGTCTTGACGAGGCGACGCTCAAGCAGATCGCGCAGATGACCGACGCCGAGTACTTCAACGCGTCGAATGCGTCGGACCTGCGCGCGGTCTACGAGAAGCTCTCGACGCAGCTCGTCCTCCGCTCACAGAAGACCGAGGTGACGGCGTACCTCACGGCGCTCGCGGCGGTGCTCTCCATCATCGCGGGCGGGTTGTCGTTGCTCTGGTTCAACCGGTTGCCGTAGCGCGGCAGCCCTCGCGGTCATAGCCAGCGGGCGCATCGCTCTCTCGAAACGGGCCGCTCGGGTGCTTCGGCGGACCCTTCGCCCTTACCGCGTCTCGACTCTGTTCGCGGTGCGCCCGCTGTCTCCTTCCTCTAAGTCGTCCCCCGGTCTCGACGCTCTATGCGCCGCTGTCTCTCCTGCCCGCTCCCCGTCTCTGGCCGATAATCGGCCGCGTGACCACCATTCCCGCCGCAGATCTTCGCTCGCGTGTGCACGAGCTCATGCCGCAGGTCCGCGCCGATCTCGAGCGATTGGTCCGCATCCCGTCGGTGAGCGCGGACGGCCACGATCCGGCGCCGCTCGTGCGGTCCGCCGAGCTCGTGGCCGAGCTGCTGCGCGCGGTCGGCGCTGACACGCGCGTGCTGCGCGCCCAGCGTGGGCATCCCGCTGTCGTCGGCTACCTGAAGGCGCCGCCGGGCAAGCCGACCGTTCTTCTCTACGCGCATCACGACGTGCAGCCACCCGGTCCTGACGCGGAATGGAAGACGCCGCCGTTCGCGCCGACGGAGCGCGACGGTCGTCTCTACGGTCGCGGCGCGGCGGATGACAAAGCCGGCGTCCTCGCGCATATCGCCGCCCTGCGGGCGTATGACGGCAAGCCGCCGGTCGGCGTCGCGGTCTTCGTCGAGGGCGAGGAGGAAGCTGGATCCGAGCGCCTCCGCGGCTACCTCGAAGGTGAGGGCGACCGTTTGCGATGCGACGCCGTGGTCGTTGCCGACGGTGGCAACTGGCGCATCGGCGTGCCCGCGGTCACCACAACGCTGCGTGGTGTGGTCGCGTGTGTGATCGAGGTGCGCGTGCTAGACAAGGCCGTGCACAGTGGCGGCTTCGGCGGTCCGCTGCCCGACGCGCTCACGACACTCGCGCACGTGCTCGCGTCGCTCCACGACGAACGCGGAGGCGTTCGTGTGGAGGGCCTCGCGAGTGGCAAGGCGCCGGCCCTGGATCTCACGGAGGCGGAGCTGCGCGAGCAAGCCGGCCTGCGAAGCAGCGTGAAGCTCATCGGCGACGGCGGACTCACCGATCGCATGTGGATGATGCCCGCCATCTCGGTGCTCGCTCTGGACGCACCGCCGGTGCGCGAGGCGGTGAATCAGCTCGTGCCGGTCGCGCGCGCGAAGGTCAGCATGCGCATCCCGCCGGGTCAGGACGCAACGAAGGCGCTCGACGCGCTGGTGACGCATCTCGAGAAGAACGTGCCCTGGGGCGCGGATGTGCACATCGAGCGTCATGCGGTCGGCGAGCCCTTCGCGACGAAGACCGGCGGCCCGGCCTACCGCGCGATGCACGCCGCACTGTCCGAGGCGTGGGGTGCGAAGTCTGTCGACGTAGGCTCGGGCGGGAGCATCCCGTTCCTGTTCGACTTCGCGGAACTGTTCCCGAAAGCCGAGATCCTCGTTACCGGCGTCGACGATCCCCAGTCGGGTCCGCACGGTCCTGATGAGGGACTGCACCTCGCGGAGTTCGAGCGCGTCTGTCTCGCGGAGACGCTATTCCTATCTAAGTTCGCGGGCTAGCCCGAACGCGCTCCGATGTCCACCGACGGATGGAGGCGTCGGCGCTCCGTCAACCGGCCTCGGCGATGAAGTTCCGTACCATCCCCAGGATCAGGACGAGCCAGAAGACCGCCATCGCGACCCAGGCCCAGCCCCGGGTGCGCCGATCGAGGGCGTCGCGCCAGCTGGTGAGCTGTGTCCTCCCTCGGTCGAGGAACGGGATGGCGACGAGCGCCACCGTCATGACGGCCATCCCGAACACGGTGCCCCAGATGTCGGGCTCGATCCCGAGATCCTCACCGAAGAAGATGTTCATACCGTGGGTCCAGCTGATCGGCCAGGTCGGCTTGTATCCGAGTCCGCCGGGTCCATGCGTCGAGCCGTACAGCGGCGAACTTGGCAGGAGCTGCGGCGCGGTGCCCGGGTCGCGCTGTACGAAGATCGACAGGACAAGTACCAGGCCGAGGATCGCCCCGCCGTAGATCAGCCACTCGCGGACGTGGGTGCTGAACGGGACGCTCTTGCCGCTCGGCTTCATCCAGAACGGCAGCGAGATGCCCTTCACCTTCACCAGGTAGTAGTGGAGCGTCACCAGCACGATCGCGATCATGGGGACCACGGAGATGTGCACCGCGTAGATCTGCCCGAGCTTCTCGGATGCCTGGGCGATGTCCTTGAGCTGCGCGAAGCCGTAGTTCACGACGGCCGCGAGCCCCAGTGCCTGGAAGAGCTCCGACACATGCCAGGGGACCGCGAACCCGACCTCGTCCCAGTGCAGACTCTCGCCGGTGATGAATGCGACGAGAACGCAGCCTGCCAGGAGGACGCCGCCGAGCCAGAGGCCCTGCTTGCCGACGCGATATCCGCCGGTGACGAACACGCGCGCCATATGGACCATCACAAGGGCGAAGATCACGTACGCGGCCCAGAAATGGAAGTTGATGATCACGGACCAGACCGGCGTCTTCAAGAGATCGCTCGTGATGGCGAAGGCCTTGCCGGCATCGGGCGAGTAGACGAACGTGAGGAGGATCCCGGTGAAGACCTCGAGCGCGAGAGTGATCGCGAGGACGCCGCCGAGTGTGTACCAGATGTTGTTGGTCTCGGTCGGGATGAGGTACTCGCGCAGGAGCTGGCGGAGCGCGAGCTGGTCCTCGATGACCTCTACGAAACTCCTACGCCTGGGAAGCGTCGGCGCCTTGGACATCTAAGACCACCTCTCGATTCCTTCGGCTGGCGACTATTCTTGTTCGGAGCCGTCCGCGCGATAGGGTCGTTGGTCCTGTCGACGCGGAGACGGCCGGCCCTTTCTTCCCCGAGCGACCGCGCCCCCCGAACGAGTCGTTGTCGTATGGCCCGCGCTCTGCTCGAGAGCGGTAAGAGCACGCAGACCGCATCACGCGTGACCTTTGGCAATGCGGTCGTCGGGTACGGCCCCTACGGCGGTCGCGAGCAAGCCATCGCGGGCCGGCGTCGCCGGAGTGGCTTAGCGGATGACTAGATACAGATCGATAGCGGGGGCTCCGTCCTGCTTACCGATCACAAGGAGGCCGACTCCTTCTGCGGGCCCGATCGTGAGCGTCGTCGAGTTGTTGACGAAGTTCTGGTTTCCGGCGAGCCGGTCCTTGGCGTAGCTGGGCAGAGCATCTGCCGCCTTGTCCTTTGCTCCGATCGAGCCCGCCACCGTGATGTTGCTCTGGGTGAGTGGGACGCCTACGGAAACGCCGAGACCGAAGGTCGCGTTGAAGAGGCTCAGCGCGCCGCCAAGTAGGAATACGAACACGAAGCCGCCGCAGCCGGGCAAACATCCGCAGCCGCCAGGACGGAAACGGCTCTTCTTGTCGTCGCCCATCTCTGCGGGCGAACTCTATGACGCCGTGGAAGCCGGGGCCCCGCGGCTAACGGCTTGTCGAAAGAGCGGATACGCGAGCCGATAGAACCTGGCGAGCTCGCGGACCATGACCAGCGGTGACACCCGTTTCTTGGTCGGATCCAGGTGCTGGAACACGCCGAGCTCCGTGTAGTGAACCCCGGCGCGTCCGGCGAGGGCGCTCCGCATCCGCCTTGATTCATCGATCGGGATGACCGCATCGTCGAGATCGTGGGCGATGGTGATGAGCGGTGCGTGAATGTCCTTCAAGTAACGGATCGGGGAGAGCGCATCCAGGCGCGCGCGCAGCTTCGCCGGCAATCGCTCCAGCGCCTCTTGGGCGCCGTCGGCGTCAAGGGCGGTGAGCAGCGGATAGATAGCCCGGCCGTCCTCGGACAAGAGGCCCATGTCGATCGTGCCGGTAGGTTCGGCGAGCGCGGCGCGGAGCATCGCAGCCTCGGACGTCTCAAGTACCGCCGTCATCGAGTGGACATAGACCTTGCGCGTGAGCGGATCGACCACCCACGGCTGTCGTGATCCGTTCGCGGGACGCGTGGCGCTCGCGATGTCCTGCGCGAACGTCCACATCGATGAGTAGGCAGCCCACTCGGCGACGAAGGCGACTCGCTCACGTATGACCGGATTCGCGGCGGCCATCAGCGCGAACGATCCTCCGACGCACGTGCCGAGCAGACCGCTGCGGCTTGGATCGACGTCCGGTCTATCTATCAGCCATCGATACGCAAGGGCGATATCCCCAACGTCCTCCGGGTCGAGACGAAAGTCCCGCATCGCCGGCGACCAGAACAGGAGAGCTGCGAAGCCGGAACGAGCGAGGGCCCTTCCGAGGACCGGTACCTGCGGATGATCGACTTCGAAAGGTACGACCCCGAGGCACACCAGCATCCCAGGGTGCGGGCCCGGGCCCGGCGGCCGATAGAGATCGCCCTGCGCCTCGCCACCACCTGAGGGGTACCGGACACTCTCGATCACGGGCGTCGCCGTGACCCAATCGACGGGTCGCGACGGAAGCATGGGGAGGACCTTGAGAAAGAAGGTCGCGGTCTTTGCCGCCGCCCGGATCGGCGCCAACGGTTTCGGGAGGATACGCATGAGGCCGCGCCAGGCTCGAGGCTGTACTGCCACGGACACCTACGGTTGGCTACGGTCGATGACCGCAGACGCGGTCAGTTTCCGCTCGAACTCGCGCCCGCGGAGGGGACCGGATAAGGGGCATTCGGGGTCCACGAGCCGGGTGGCGAGGTCGTGCTCCAATGCCTCGTCCGGCTCCACCCGCTTCTCGCACACAGGATCGATCTCGGTGTCGAACTCGGTGTCGATCGTGCCTTCGATCGTCATGACGGTACCTCCGACGCTCGTTCACCGCGAAGCTAGACCGGCTGGAGGTCGAGAGGCAGAGTCGAATGTCCCGCGGTGGTGAGGCCGTCTGACCCTCGCGCCCCGACCCCTTGCACTCCAGGATTGAGGCCCGGAGGTGATCGTCGATGATGTTCCCTGGATACGCCGATTACGGATACATGGCCTGGCTGATGTTCGGCTCCGTCGTCTTGTGGGTCGCTCTGATCGGTCTCGTGGCGTTCGCGATCATCAAACTCATGGCTAGGAGCGAAGGCGACGACGCCGTCGAGACGCTCAAGCAGCGACTTGCGCGCGGTGAGATCAACGCGGAGGAATACCAGTCGCGCCGCTCCGTCATCGTCGGCCGCTAGCCCCACAGCCCGCGCGGTTGACCTCAGAGCGGGTGCTCCGCGAGCTGCGCCACCATAACTTCGCGGTCTTATCGACCATCGACGAGGACGGCAACCCCGACTCTGCGGGCGTGAGTTACGGAGTGTCGCGATTTGGTTCGGATCTCGCGCTGTACGTGATGACAAGCAGGCACCTGCGGAAAGTACGGAATATCCAACGCAACTCGCGTGTCGCCCTTGTCGTGCCGATCAGCCAGCGCCTTTTGTGGTTCCTACCACCGCCGACCATCCAGTTGCACGGTCGCGCCGAGATCCTCGACTGGCGGGACGAAGCAGGCGTCGCTGCTTTCCAACGCTTCTGGATGGGGCGCCGGATCCTGGACGCGTATGCGGCGTCGCGAGAACGCGGCGAGACGCGCGTCTGCTTTCTGAAGATCACGCTGGACCCGGAATTGCGAACATATATGGTGGGCACGACGATCTGGGACTTGGCACGTCACATCGAAGCGGGAGGCGCGACGGTCCACGTCGGATGAGCCAGACGGCTACCTTCGAGATCGAGATCGATCCCGTCTTTTGCCCGTGCTGCCGGGACGACCTCGCGGCCGCGATCCGCCGGCTGTCGCACGTCGTCGACGTGCGTGTCGATCTCAAACGCGGGGTTGCCCACGTGACCGCGCACGCTGCGACGACGGACGCATCGAAACTGGTTCGCGAGGTCGCGGAGTGCAACTTCCGGAATCCCGTGCCATTGCCGAAGGCAGAAGTCAGCTCTCACGAGACGATGCACGCCGCGGCGTCGAAGACCGCGGCGCACGGCGGTCACGAGGCGATGGGACACGACATGTCCGATCCGCGCATGGCCGCATCGATGGAAGCGGACATGCGCCGGCGATTCTGGATCGCGCTCGTGTTGTCACTCCCCGTGGTCGCGTACTCTTCGCTCGGCACGCTGCTGCTCGGAGGTCGCGAGCTGCCAAGCCCGATCGACCGAAATTGGATCCTCCTCGCCTTCAGCACGCCGGTGGCGATCTGGGCGTCGAGCGTGTTCCACGCCGGCGCATGGCGCTCGATCCGGTCTGGTGTGCTGAACATGAGCGTGCTGGTGTCGCTGGGGATCCTCGTGAGCTACCTATTCAGTGTCGGCCTGACCTTCACCGTCGGCGGCGAGACGTTCTACGAGGCCGCGGTCATGCTCGCGACCTTCCTTCTCTTTGGTCACTGGATGGAGATGAAGGCGCGTCGCGGCTCCTCCGATGCCGTGCGTAAGCTCCTCGAGCTCGCGCCGAGCGAAGCGAACGTCGAGCGTGATGGGAAGATCCAGCGGGTCCCGGTCTCGGACGTGCGCTTGGGCGACGTCATCGTTCTCCAGCCTGGGGAGCGGGTCGCGGTCGATGGTGAGGTCATCGACGGGCGCACCTCGATCGACGAGTCGATGGTCACGGGGGAGTCGATCCCCGTCGAGAAAGAAGCTGGCGCGCCAGTCGTTGGCGGAACGCTAAACCAGACCGGATCGGTCCGGTACCGAGCCACGAAGATCGGCTCCGAGATGGCGCTCGCCCGAATCGCTCAGCTCGTCGAGACGGCGCAAGCGTCAAAGCCGCCGGCACAGCGCCTTGCCGACCGCGCCGCGCACTACCTGGTCATCGTGGCTGTTGTCGCGGGTGTGGTGACGCTCCTCTTCTGGCTTCTCATCGCGCGAGAATCACTCCTCTTCGCGCTCACGCTCGCCGTCACCGCCGTCGTCATCGCCTGTCCCGATGCCCTTGGTCTGGCGACCCCGACCGCGGTCATGGTCGGAACGGACATCGGCGCCAAGCACGGGATCCTCTTCAAAGAGGCGACGAGCCTCGAGCTCGCATCGAAGATCCAGTCGATCGTCTTCGACAAGACCGGCACGCTCACCGAGGGGAAGCCGCGCGTCACGGACGTTATCGCTCTTGCGCCTTTCAGCGACGCCGAGCTCCTTCGCCTCGAGACCGGAGCCGAAGCGCGCTCCGGGCATCCCCTATCCCAAGCGCTTCTCGATGAGGCGGAGCGGCGTGGCATCGCGCTTCCCGAGCGGATCGAAGATTTCCAGGCCCTCGCCGGCCGCGGGATCCGCGCACGCGTCGAAGGGCGAGCGGTGCTCGTCGGAACGAGCCGTCTCATGGAGGAGAGCGGCGTGTCGATCGAGCCGATCACCGGGAAGCTCGACGCGCTCCTCCGCGCTGGCAAGACGCTCACGATCGTGGCGATCGACGGCCGGCTCGCCGGCGTCGTCGCGGTCCAGGACACCCCACGCGCGAGCGCGAAGGCCGCCGTTGCTGGGCTCCGAGAGATCGGCATAGAGGTCGCGATGCTCACCGGCGACAACCGTCAGACCGCTGAGGCTGTCGCACGCGAGCTCGGCATCGATCGCGTCCTCGCGGAGGTGTTGCCCGAGCACAAGGCCGAGGAGGTGAAACGTCTCCAGTCGGAAGGCAAGTTCGTCGCGATGGTCGGCGACGGCATCAACGACGCGCCCGCGCTCGCTCAGGCGGACCTGGGTATCGCGATCGGTGCGGGAACCGACGTTGCCGTGGAGACAGGCGACATCGTGCTCATGCGCTCTGACCCGAGAGACGTGCTCGGCGCCATTCGACTGTCCAAGGCCACCGTACGCAAAATGAAGCAGAACCTCTTCTGGGCCGCGATCTACAACATCGTCGCCATCCCAGTCGCCGCCGGCGCGCTCTATCCGTTCGGGGTCTTGCTCCGTCCCGAGATCGGCGCCCTCGCGATGAGCGCGAGCTCCATCACGGTCGTGAGTAATGCGCTGCTCCTCCGTCGCACGGAGCGCGAGCTCGCGCGGTAACTCTCAGCGCTCGGCGGTCAAGGCGCTCACCTCGCGAGCGATCACCGCGTCCTCACGAGCGAAGACGACAAGGACCGCGACCGGACGCGCGACAAGCACGCGGTCGGTGTTCGCGGGAGGCACGTCATCGATCGGTGGCACGCCGATCGACGCGAGACGATGCACGACCGAGGCGCGAATGCTCGTGGCGTTCTCGCCGATGCCGCCAGTGAAGACGATTGCGTCGAGGCGGGGGAGCGCCGTCGCCGCAGCGGCGATAGCTCCCGCCGCAGAGCGCTCGAATACGACGATCGCGAGCGCGGCACGCTCGTCCGTTGACGCCAACGTGACCAGCTCGCGCATGTCCGCGGTGCGACCAGAAAGCGCCAACAGGCCGGAGCGATGCTCGAGCGCATCCTCGAGCGCTCGCGTGTCGAGCCCATGGTCCCGCTGCGTGGCGAGCAGCACGCCCGGGTCAACTGATCCCGCGCGCGTGCCCATCACGAGCCCCTCGAGCGGCGTCATGCCCATCGACGTGCTGACCGAGCGCCCGTGCCATACCGCGCTCACGGAGCAGCCGGCACCGAGGTGCGCGACGACCACGCCGATGTCGTCCCGTCCGAGTAGTGCGGTCGCGCGCTCGACGGACCAGGTCACGGAGATGCCATGGAATCCGTAGCGCCGATAACCCCACTCCGAGTACCACTCGTACGGGAGCGCGTACACGTACGCCTCCTTCGGCAGCGTCGCGTGGAATGCGGAGTCGAACGCGGCCGCGTGTGGGACCGCGGGCAGCGCGGTTCGCGCGGCGGTGATGACCTCGGCGGCGACGGGATTGTGCAGCGGCGCGAGCCACGCGAGCTCGCGGATGCGCCCGAGCACGGCATCGTCGATCAAGGTCGTGCGGGTGAAAACCGAGCCGCCATGGACCACCCGATGCCCGACCGAGCGGACGGTGGATATGTCGACCCCCGCGGTCGCGATCGCCTGCGACGCGCGACGGAGCGCGTCGGCTGCGTCGCCGACGCCACGCATCGGAACGGTCACACTCGCCAGGGCGTCATCTGAGCCGACAGCGAGCACACTTGCCTTCAGCGTCGACGATCCGGCATTCAACACGAGCGCGCGGCCGCGCATCCGGCGAGCCTAGCCCCGGAAGCCGTGAGGCGCAGCGCATGACTTGGGAGGCACGCGTGGCGACGAAGACAACGTCAACGGCGGGCCCATTGACCGCGGACGAGCTCCGGCGCATCGACGCGTACTGGCGCGCGGCGAACTATCTCGCCGTGGGGCAGATCTATCTCCTCGACAATCCGCTCCTGCGCGCGCCACTCCGGCCCGAACACGTCAAGCCACGTCTCCTCGGCCACTGGGGCACCACACCGGGCCTGAACTTCATCTACGTGCACATGAACCGCGCGATCCGGACGTGGGACGTCGAGGCCATCTTCATCGCCGGCCCGGGACATGGCGGCCCCGCCGTCTTGGCGAACGTGTACCTCGAGGGCACCTATAGCGAGATCTATCCCAGTGTCTCGCGCGACACCGCGGGCATGACGAAGCTGTTCCGTCAGTTCTCCTTCCCGGGCGGCGTGCCGAGCCACGTGTCGGCTGAGATCCCCGGGTCGATCCACGAGGGTGGCGAGCTCGGATACTCGCTCGCGCACGCGTATGGCGCGGCGCTCGACGATCCATCGCTTCTCGTGTGCTGCGTGATCGGCGATGGTGAGGCGGAGACCGGAGCGCTCGCAGCCTCGTGGCACTCGAACAAGTTCCTCGATCCGGTCCACGACGGTGCCGTGCTACCGGTCCTCCATCTCAACGGCTACAAGATCGCGAACCCGACCGTGCTCGCGCGGATGCCCGAGCACGAGCTGCGCGCACTCCTGGAGGGGAGCGGGCATGTACCGATCTTCGTCGCGGGCGATGACCCCGAGCTGATGCATCAGCAGATGGCCGCGGCGCTCGATCGAGCCGTGAGTGAGCTGCGCCGGATCAAGAACGAGGCCGGCGCCGCCGGACGTGCGCGTCGTCAGCCGTCGCCGATGATCGTGCTTCGCACCCCGAAGGGCTGGACCGGGCCGAAGATCGTCGATGGAAAGCCGGTCGAAGGCACCTGGCGTTCGCACCAGGTGCCGGTCGACGCAGCGCGGACGAATCCGGAACACCTGGCTGTGCTCGAACAATGGATGCGCTCGTACCGTCCGGAAGAGCTCTTCGACGAGAAGGGCGGGCTCGCAGCCGAGCTCGCGGCCCTTCCACCGACCGGCGAGCGTCGCATGAGCGCGAACCCGCGCGCGAACGGCGGCCTGCGGCTCAAGGACCTGGACCTACCGGACTTCCGCGCCTATTCGGTCGCCGTGCCCACGCCCGGCGCGACGTCCGCCGAGCCGACGCGCGTGCTTGGCACGTTGCTGCGCGATGTGATCGTGCGGAATCAGGATCGTTTTCGCCTTCTCGGACCCGACGAGACGACCTCGAACCGGCTGAACGCCGTCTTCGAGGTCACCGACCGCGTCTTCAGCGACGAGATCCTTCCGACCGACGAGCACATCGCCTCGCGCGGGCGCGTCATGGAGGTGCTGTCGGAGCAGATGATCGAAGGCTGGCTCGAGGGGTACCTCCTCACCGGGCGCCACGGCCTCTTCAACTGCTACGAGGCGTTCATCCACATCATCGATTCGATGTTCAACCAGCACGCGAAATGGTTGAAGGTCACGCGCGCGCTGCCGTGGCGTCGCCCCATCGCCTCGCTGAACTACCTCCTCTCGTCGCACGTATGGCGCCAGGACCACAACGGCTTCTCGCACCAGGACCCGGGATTCATCGACCACGTCGTGAACAAGAAGGCCGAGGTCATCCGCGTCTACCTTCCGCCCGACGCGAACACGCTTCTCTCGGTGGTCGACCACTGTCTGCGGAGCCGCAACTACGTCAACGTGATCGTGGCGGGCAAGCAGCTGGAGCCGAACTGGCTCTCGATGGATGAGGCCGTGGCGCACTGCGCGCGAGGCATCGGCATCTGGGAGTGGGCGAGCAACGATGGCGGAGAGCCGGATGTCGTGCTCGCGTGCTGCGGCGACGTTCCGACGCTCGAGACGCTCGCGGCGGTCGATCTCCTCTGGCAGCACATCCCCGAGCTGCGCGTCCGTGTCGTGAACGTCGTCGACCTGATGCGTCTGCAGCAGGACACCGAGCATCCCCACGGTCTGCCTGATTCCGAGTTCGACACGATGTTCACGACCGATAAGCCGGTGATCTTCGCGTATCACGGGTACCCGTGGCTCATCCACCGCCTCGCCTACCGACGGCGGAATCATCCGAACCTACATGTGCGCGGGTATAAAGAGGAAGGCACGACGACGACCCCGTTCGACATGGTCATGCTCAACGACCTCGACCGCTTCCATCTCGTGCTGGACGTCATCGATCGCGTACCGGGACTGCGCGAGCGTGCGAACGATGTGCGTCAGCTCATGCAGGACAAGCGGCTCGCGTGCCGCGCGTATACGCGCGAGCACGGCGAAGACGCGCCGGAGATCACGGAGTGGACTTGGTCGGCGCCGCCCAGCGCCACACGAGCGCCAGCAGGGCGGTAAGCACCGCGAACGCACACCGCGCGCGAGCCCGGCTCGCGCGCGGTGTCGTTTGAGAGAACAGTCCCTTAGTAGCGGAGCCCGCCCCCTGCGCCGACGGCGCGCGGGAGGATCCCCGCCTCGATCGCGTCGCGGTCAGCATCCGTCACCAGGATGCCGGGGGCGGTGAGGAGCGCCTTGACGTTGACCAACGATTCCCTGGCCTCGAGGTCCTCGACGCCGTGGGCCGCCAGCGCGGCGTCGATGGCCGCGGCAACGGCCCTCGGCAACTTCGGCAAGACCGTGAATGAAGTGTGCATCCCAGCTGCGTAGTGGCCCGGCTGGTTGCAGATGAGGACGTACTTCCCGGCATCGAGCGTGAACGTGACCGTTTCGCTCTTCCCCGGGTCGATGTCCCCAGCCTCCCCGACGTTCCCCGGCTCCTGCGCCCTGCTCGGGTCGTCAGCACGCACCGGGATCGCTCCCTCGGGGATGTCCGTCTTGAGGATGACGAGCTCGTGGACCACAGTCCCGGAGTTGGTGACCGTGAACGTGACCGGTCCGGCGATGGCGAACCTCTGGCTCGGCGCGATCGACATTTCCTTGAGGGTCACCCCGACCGGTGTGGTGACAGTGAGGGCTGCATGCATGCCCGCGGCGTGATGACCGGGCTTGTTGCAGATGATCAGGTAATTTCCGGGGCCGAGGGTCACCGATAGAGTGACCGTTGCTCCAGGCAGGACCGGGTCGATCTCGTCGACGTGGCCGACCTCGGCGGCCTTGCCGACCTCTTCCTCGTTGTCCGGTAGTGATCCCTCGGCGATGTCCGTCTTGAGGATCACGACCTCGTGCTCAACAGCGCCGGTATTCGTGATATCGAAGATGACGGGGCCCGCCGGAATGGTCGCGACGTTGAGCTGCACCGACATCTCCTTGAGCGTCACGCTCACGTGGGTCGCCGTGGTCGCGGTGGTCTCAGCAGCGGCCGGTGAGGCGTTCACGCCTCCGGCGGCGAGCGCGAGGATCGCTGCGGTCGTGAAGGTCAAGAAGCGTCGCATCACAAGTCCCCTCCCTTAATTGATCGTGAATCCGATGTGCATGCCGATGAGGTAGTGCGCAGGCTGGTTGCACATCAGGACGTATTTGCCGCCCCCGAGCGTCATGGTGAGCGTCGCGGTCCCACCCGGATTGATGAGTGGGGTCTGCATGATGAATCCCGGTTCCGTGACCAATGCGGGCTGCGCTGGATCTACGGGGATCTGGTTCTGTGGGATGTCGGTCTTGATCACCACGAGCTGGTGGATCACCGATCCACCGTTCTTGATCGAGAAGGTCACGCTGCCCGCAGGCGCGGACGACCGATCCAGCTTGATCGCGATGTCATTGAGCGTCACGGCGACCGGTCCGGTCTGAGGCTGCGCCGTCGGAGCGGGCGTCAGGACGGGTGCCGCCGTGGGCGTAGCTACGGGCGCTGCCGTGGGCGTCGTGACGGTCGCTACGGTGGGCGTCGCGACGGGCGCTGCGGTGGTCGACGCGACGGCGACATCGCTCGCCGTCGGTGACACTCCGTGGACGTGTGTCGCCTCGGTGCTTGCGGCGACGAGCGGGCTCGGCGCCGAGGCCGTCGTGGTGGCAGCCACCACCGCTGGCGCAGTGGGCGACCTGCTGGCTGACGAGGTCGTTGTGTGAGCGGATGCGCTGCCGCAGGCCGCGACGAGCAGCCCGAACAGGGCTACCGCGATACCTGCTGTGACCGGTGAGTGCGTCCTTTTTGCTGTCATTTCGCTGGCCCTCCGCTTTGGAGGCTAGAGACGCCTCCTGACGGGGGTCTGATCTTCATCGGGCGATTTCTGACGATTCCCTGACAGATCGGTCCGGCCGGTCACCGAGGGGGTCCGCTGGGGATCAGGACTTCGAGAACAGGTAGCCCACGCCGCGCTTTGTCACGATGTAGTGCGGAGAGCCGGGGTCGTCCTCGATCTTGCGGCGTAGCCGGCGGATGGCTGTTTGGAGCAGCGCCGTCGCTCCGGAGTAACCGGGGCCCCACACCTGACGAAGCAGCTCGTCCTGGACCATGACACGCCCCACGTTCGCCGCGAGCTGCGCGAGAAGGCGGAACTCGCCCGGGCTGAGCTCGACCTCCTGTCCGCGCAGCGTGACGCGGTGCTGATCGAAGTCGATGTGGAGGTCTCCTGCCTCGAATGGTGGCCTGAGACTCGTGCCGCGGGCGACCTCCGTGCGGCGGAGGACGGCCTCGACGCGGGCGAGGAGCTCATCCGCGCTGAACGGCTTGGTGATGTAGTCATCGGCCCCGAGCTTCAGGCCGCGGATCTTCTGCTCCTCCTCCGCGCGAGCGGTGAGCATGATGATGGGCACCGCCGACTGCTCGCGAATGCGCCGACACACCTCATACCCGTCCATGTCCGGCAGCTTCAGGTCCAACACGACCAGGTCCAGCTCCTCTCGCTCCACCGCGTTCAGCGCACCGAGACCGTCGACGGCCTGAAACACGCGGTAGCCGCGGCGCGAGAGGTTCATCTCCAAGAGCTCGCGGTACCTCCGCTCATCGTCGACGACCAGCACCGATATCGTTTTCAGTTCGGCGCCCCTTGTGCTTGCGTGGTCGCGACCGGTACGGTGAAACGGATCGCGGTCCCGGGCTGGCGGCTCAAGCGCCATTCCACCGGTGGACTCTCTGCCCAGATCCGGCCGCCGTGAGCCTGAACGATGCCCCTGCAGATGGCGAGGCCGATGCCAGTGCCGGCAATGCCTCGGGTGCGTGCGACCTGTCCACGATGGAATCGCTCGAAGACGCTGTCCAGCTCCTCGGCCGTGATCCCGAGTCCCTCGTCGAGCACGCTCACGGTGACCTCCCCTGCGTTGGCGCTGGCACGGACGGCGATGGTGCCGCCCTCTGGCGAGTACTTGATCGCGTTGTCCAGTAGGTTGTACAAGACCTGCTCGACGCGACGAGCGTCCGCCCAGATCGGAGGCAGCGACGAGGGCACGGCCGCCACGAAGCGATGGTCCGGCCCGCGCAAATGGATGCGCTCGACCGCGGCGTGCACGAGGGGTCCCAACCTGACGGGACTCGGAGACATGCTGAGCGAACCTGCGCCGATCTTCGTCATGTCCAACAAGTTGTCGACGAGCTCCTTGAGCTCATTGCTGGCGTCAACGATCACCTCGATGCAGTGCCGCGTTGCGGCGGTGTCCTTCGGAGCATCGGGCAATAGGAGCGTCGTGGCATAGCCCATGATGAAACCGAGTGGAGTGCGCAGCTCGTGTGAGATGGTCGACAGGAATTCTTCCTTGAGCCGATCCACTTCGGCCTCCGCAGAGATATCACGCAGAACATGGACGATCCCGGCGACACGTCCGTTCTGATCGCGGATCGCCGAGCGAGTGATGGCGACGTTGACCTCGCCGCCGTCGCGCCTTCGAAGAGTTGACTTGCTTACGCCGAGATCGGGCTGCCTTGATAAGAGGGGACAGTCGCTCCGGCAACCGTCGAGCGAAACGTGCTTCGGGCAAATGACCTCACAACATGGTCGGCCAAGGACGTCTTCGACGGTCCAGCCCGTGAGCGCCGATGCTGAAGGATTGAACGCGGTGATCCGCAGATCCGTGTCGGTCGTCACGAGGGCATCCGCCATCGATGCCACGATCCCCTCGTGTCGGCTCTTCTCGAGGGCGAGGTCCGACAGCGCCCCTTGGAGCCCGCGGCGCATGTCGTCGAAGGCTTGGGCCAGCACGCGCACCTCGCCCTCCCCTTCGCGCGGGACAGGCGTCGTGAGATCGCCGGCGGCGATCTGGCGGCTGGCGGCCGCCAGAGCCAGGATCGGTCGGGCGACACTTCGCGTGGTCAGCCAGACGAGCAGCAGTGCCAACGCGAGCGAGAGTGCGCCGAAGAGGATGATCTGTTGCTGCCAGCGGTTCGCGTCCGCCGATAGCTCGGCGTCGGCTCCACCCACGGCCAACCCCCAAGGAACGCTTTGCAGTGGCACAAAGGCCATGTCGTGGCGCTCGCCCTGATCCACGGGATCGACCGAGCCCACGGGCGCGGTGAGGCCAATGGCGCTCCTCCGTGCGGCGAGTAGGGGCTCGTAAAAGTCGGGATGTTCGCCCACGCCCATCGCATGGCCGGCCTCGGACGACGCGACGACGCGATCGTATTGATCGACGAGCTCCGAATGTCCGGTGTGAGCCAGGCCCCGCGCGCCGGCAACGAGGTCGTAGATCGGGCCTTGATCGGGCCGCACCACCAGGCCGAGAATTCCGATGACCTGCCGGTCGGCGTCATAGACGGGCACGGCAAGAAAAGCGGCGACCCGGTGCCCGAGGGTATGGACCCCTGATGCGTATCGCGTTCCCGTCATCAGCGCCGCGAGGAGCGACGGCTCAGCGCTTATGTCGGCCTGCAGGCTCGGATCAGCGGGCGTCGACCAGATGGTGACGCCGCTCGTATCGAGGAGAACGACTCCGCCGACACCCAAGCCCTCCGAGCCGAACGCGTCGTCCAAGATCTGCTGCTGTCGCGTCGGATCCCCTGCTGTCTGACCCACCAGCGCCGCGACTCGCTCGAGTTGCTCGAATCGCTGCTCGATATCGGAGTCGATGGAGCGGGCCGTGGAGGTGGCGACGCTCAGCCATGCGCCGAGAGTGCGTTGCTTGGCATCGTCGGCGATCGCCGATCCCAAGATCCCAAAGAGCGTGAAGATGCCAATAAGGCCGAGGAGAACGAGCGTGCCGATCTGCCAACGTAGGGGGAGCCCGGAAACGCGTTCAGCCAGGGCTCCGATCGCTCGTCCTGCACGTCGATCGGGAGCCTGCGTGTTCATGGCCCGTACTCGGGCCCGTAGGCCGTTCATCTCAGGTTGCCTGACGTCTGTTGTGCGCCGGTTGCCTTTCACGCGCGTGGGCCGTTCGGCCCAACCCGTGCTCGACATGGCCCCGACCTGCCAGCCGTTGGTCCCAGAGGCTCAGCGCCTAGACCAGCCGCGTCCTCCGGTGGTGGCGATACCACCATTCCACGTAGCCGCGGTCGATGTCGCGGGTCCCCGCGGTCGCGAGCCGCTCGCACACGATGTACGGCGGCGAGCTGCCGTCGTTGAGCTCGCGCAGCGAGGGGCAGCCGAGACATTCGTCGATGTCGACGTCGGCCCGACGCATCGAGCAGTACACGTGGCCACCCGCCAGGTAGGACCGCTGCAGGATGTCAGTCACCAGGTTTCCGTTCCGGGCGGTGCCAACCGACGCGTGGCGTGAGGACTGCCAGGAGGTAGACCGCCGCGACGAGCGCGAGGACCGTCACAACGGCCCACACGCCGAGCGCGAGCTCGAAGGTCATCCCACGGATGGTGCGAGGGCGGGAGCGCCTCGCGTAGGGTCGAAGGTCCCTTCGGTATGAGCCGGTCCGGCCCTATTCCGGAATGTGTCAGAGCTGAGTCTCTAGGGCATGCTATCGGAGCCGGCGTTCGTCGTCGTCGCGAGTGACGATCTCCGGGCGCTCCCTGCCCTGCGGGACGCACTCCGCGTCGCGGGCGCTCAGGTCGCGGCCTGCAAACACGTGGGCGTGGCGCTCGATGCGATCACGTTCCACGTCCCGACGGTCGTCGTGGCCGACGTTGGCATGGAGAGCGGCAGGGGTTGGGATGTCGTGCATGCCGCGCGCGCCGCGGGCCGGCTCTCGACCATCGTCCTCGACCGGCTCGGTGACGCGGGCACGCGGCGCGCGGCATTCTCCGCCGGCGCCGACGAGGTCATCCGCCTTCCCTGCGACCTCGATGAGCTCACCACGCGGGTGCTGGCGCTCGCCAGTCGCGCCGCGCGCGGCGCCACGGCGACCGTCTACCGCCTGCACGGCCTCATCATCGACGTCTCGGCGCACGCGGTCCGTCTCCATGGTCGGCCGATCGTCCTCACCGCACAACAGTTCGCGATCCTGGCCGCGCTGTTCGAGGCGAACGGCGTCGTCCTACCGCGAGAACGACTTCTCGCGCGCATCGAGGCGCTCGACGACGAACCGCCGTCGGAGCGGGCGATCGACCTTCACGTGGCTCGCCTGCGCCGGCGCATCGGCGATGACGCGAAGCAGCCCCGCTACATCGAAGCCGTGTATGGGGTGGGCTACCGCCTCGCGACCGACGCGCCCGGACCGGCGCAGCTCGGCGACAGCGCGGAGGACGTTCTCGCCGCGCTGCCCGACGCGCTGCTCGTTATCGACGCGCACCGCACCATTCGCTTCGCGAACGAGGCGGCCACACGCCTGCTCGCGCGTCCACACACCGAGCTTCGGGGCCGCACCTGCGGCGAGCTGCTCGAGTGCACGGACTGCGCGGGCACGACGCTCGATGGGCCGCGGTGCTTCGCGCGCGCGCTGTTGCCCGGCGCGACAGCGCTGCGCGACCTACCCGCGCGGATCCGGGCGGGTGACGAGCACGTCCCCGTGCTGCTCACGTACGGACAGGTCCGGGCCGACGGCCTCGTCACGCTGCAGATCCGACCGCGTGCGGAAGACGATCCGAAGGGCTCGGCCGGCCCGGCCTGACATCGGTCGGACACGATCGAGTCATAGCGTCGCCGGCATGCCGACAGTCGCGAGCGCCCCAGTCCTCGTCAGCCTCGACAAGCAGGATCTGGTGCGCCTGGGCGAGCTCTCGGCGCGGCTCGGCGCCGACACCACGCAGGATTGGTCCGGCCGTCTCGGGCGTTCGGGGACGGTCGTTGTCGGTGCGGAGCTCGACGGCCGGCTCGTGGCGTACGTGGCCGCCGAGGTGCGCCGATCCTTCGGTCGCCCCACGCCCGGCGCCTGGATCGACGCCTTCGGCGTGGACCTCGCGTACCGCGGGCACGGCATCGGTCGATCGCTCCTCGCGACGCTGCTGTCGCGCCTGCGCTCGCTGGGCGCCGATCACGTGTTCACGCTGGTCCCGCTGCACGACCGGACGATCGGGCCGTTCTTCCGTGACCTGGGCTTCCGCGACGAGCCGATCACGCCTCTGGGGCGGGCGCTTTGACGCTCGCCACGGTCGCGCCGATCGAGGCCGTCGAGCGCTACCGCGACGTCGTCGAGGACCGCACCTTCCCAACCGTGCGCGAATGGCGCGCCCGCACCGGACGCATGGCCACCGGGTGCTTCCCGGTCTACGCGCCGATCGAGCTCGCGTATGCCGCGGGGATGCTGCCGGTCGGGCTGTTCGGCGCGGGCAACCAGATCGAGATGGCGCACGCGGACTCGCGCTTCCAGTCGTTCATCTGCTCGATCGTGAAGAGCACGCTCGAGCTCGCCTTCGTCGATCGCCTGGCTCCGTTCGATGCGCTCATGTTCGAGTCGATCTGCGATCCCGCGCGGAATCTCGCGAGCGTCATGGCGCGGAACTTCGCCGACCGGCCCGTTACGTACGTGCACCTGCCACAGAACATGACCTCGCCCGCGGCCGTCGACTATCTGGCCCGCGAGTATCGGCGCGTGGCGGACGAGCTCGGCGCGGTGAGCGGGAACGCGGTGAGTGTGGAGGACCTGCGCTCCGCGACCCGGGCATACAACGGTCTTCGCGCGCGCTTGCGGGAGCTCTACCTCCTGCGCGCGCTGTCCCCCGAGAAGATCTCGACTGCCGAGCTGTACACCCTCTCGCGCCTCGCGACGCTCACCGATCCCGCCGACGGCGAGCCGCTCATCGCCTTGAGCATCGCCACGGCGCGTGCCCGTGAGTCGCGTCCGAAGGATCGCGTCCGGGTTGTCCTGGTCGGCTCGTTCTGCGAGCAGCCGCCGCTCGAGCTCATCGCGGCGATCGAGGAGTCCGGCTGCTACATCCTGGACGACGACTTCCTGCTCGGATGGCGACTCTTCAAGCGCGATGTCGCGCTCGATGGCGACCCGTTCCGGGCGCTCGCCCTCGCGTATCTCGATGGGAGCGTCCACCTGAGCACGAAGCACGACTTGCGCCAGCCGCGCTCCGCCGCGCTCATCGCGAGCGCGCGCGCGCATCGCGCCGACGCCGTCATCTTCCTCGGCGCGAAGTTCTGTGAGCCGGGGCTCTTCGATTACGCCCTCTACCGGAGGGCCCTGGAGCACGAGGGCATCCCGCATCTCTTCCTCGAGTTCGAAGAGAAGATGTGGATGTACGACAAGATCCGAACGGAGGTCGAGACCTTCGTGGAATCGATGCTGTTCACATGACCGAGACGAAGGAGATCCGCTACCAGGGTCACCTGCACGAGATGCAGAAGCAGCTCATGGGCGACTACTACGCGCAGCTCACGGCGATCGCGAACGGGAAGTCCGACGCGAAAAACGCCCACCTGCTCATCGCGGGCAATCCGGTGGAGCTCGTCCGCGCATTCGACATGGTCCCGGTGTTCCCGGAAGTGAACGTCCTCCAGCTCGCCGTGCGCAAGCAGTCGCTCCCGCTCATCCAGAAGGCCGAGGAGCTGGGCTACGCCGTCGACAACTGCGCGTATGTGAAGGCCGATGTCGGCCTGTATCTCTCCGGCTATCAGGCGCCGTATGGCACGATCCCAAAAGCCGATCTTCTCCTCTGCAACTACGTGGGCTGCAACGTGTACCTCAACTGGTTCGAGCACCTCGCCGAGCTCACCGGCGCGCCCGCGGTGAACATCGACATCCCGTTCGTCCGCTCCGCGGACGGCGAGCCGTCGCCGGGCGACGTCGATTACGTCGTGAAGCAGCTGGAAGAGCTCATCGTGAAGCTCGAGAACATCACCGGCACCTCGCTCGACATGCGAAAGCTCCGGCGGACCGTCGAGAACTCCGCCCTCGTTGGGGAGTTGTGGGCCGAGATCAAGGAGCTCACGAAGCAGCGGCCGGCGCCGTACGACGCGTACTTCGATTCGGTGACGATGATGGCGGTCCTCTACTGCCTCCGTGGCACCGACGAAGCGGTGAGCTTCTTCCAGGCGGCGCGCGCGGAGCTTTCCGAGCGTGCCGCGAAGGGCGAGGGCCCGCTCGCGGAGGAGCGCTTCCGGGTCGTCATCGAAGGACCTCCGCCGTGGCCATTCCTGCGCGTGTTCCGGGACATGTTCTCGCGCTGGGGCGCGGTCGCGGTCGCCTCGACCTATTCGACGGTCGGCGGGATCTGGGAGTTCGGTTTCCGCCACGACCCACAGCGGCCGCTCGAGTCGATCGCGCGCCACATGCTGCAGTACAACCTCTGCAACCGGACCTTCCTGCAGCGCTACGACCAGATGGCGCGCTACGTCGACGAGTGGTCCGCCGACGCCGTCGTCATCCACTCCGTGAAGAGCTGCCGGCTCTTTTCGGCGGGACAGGGCGACATGCGCGAGTACTTCGTTCGCGAGCGCCAGGTCCCGACGCTGCTCATCGAGTCGGACCTCGAGGATCCGCGCTACTTCTCGCAGGCGCAGCTGCGCAACCGTATCGACGCGTTCTTCGAGGCGCTCGCGCAGCGGCGGCTCACCGCCGCGTCAGATGCGGAGCTCGCGGCCGGAGCGGCGCGGTGAGGTACAGCGTCGGCGTGGACGTCGGATCGACCCAGACAAAGGCCGTGCTGCTCGACGAGGACCGCCGCATCGTCGCGCGTTCGCTCGTCGACACGGGCGCCTACCTGGTGCGCGCCGCGGAGCGCGCGTACGAGAAGGCCCTCACTGAGGCCGGCGTCGGCCGAGGCGACGTCGGCTACGTGATCGGCACGGGGTATGGGCGTTTCAAGGTCGCCTTCGGCGACGACCAGGTCACGGAGATCTCCTGCCATGCGAAAGGGGCGTGGGCCCTCTACCCGAACACGCGCACCGTTATCGACATCGGCGGTCAGGACACGAAGGCGATCAAGGTCAGCGACCGCGGCGAGGTGCTGGACTTCGCGATGAACGACAAGTGCGCCGCGGGCAGCGGTCGGTTCCTCACGAACTCGGCCGAAGCGCTCGGCATGGAGGTGAGCGCGATCGGCGAGAAGTCGCTCGAGTCACGCAACCCGGTCCGGCTCTCCACCGTGTGCACGATCTTCGTCGAGACCGACATCCTCTCGTACCTGGCTTCGGGCAAGAAGGTCGAGGACATCCTCGCCGGAGTGCACGGCGCCATCGGCTCACGCACCGTCGCACTGGTGCGCCGGGTGGGCGCTGAGGCCGAGGTCACGTTCACCGGGGGCGTCGCCCGCAACGTCGGGATGATCCGGTCGGTCGAGGAGAAGCTCGGCACCCGGGTCAACGTGAGTGCCGATTCGCATTACACCGGCGCGCTCGGGGCGGCCATCTTCGCCATCGAGCGGATGCTCGCGGGCGCGGAGGTGCTGGCATGACGGCATTGCTCGTCGCCGGTATCGACATGGGCTCCCGGACCGCGAAGGCCGTTCTGCTCGATCCGCGGGGCGCGATGCTGGGTTCCGGCATCGCCCGCATGCGGCCGGACTTCGCCGGCCTCGCGCGCGACGCCCTCGACCGGGCGATCGCAGGGGCTGGGGCTGCGCCCGAAGATGTTGCGTATGTCGCGACGACCGGTATGGGGCGTTACAACGTGCCCTTCCGCGATGTCCAGGTGACCGACATCACCGCGGTCGCGCGCGGCGCCGCGGAGCTCTTCCCGCTCACGCGCTCAATCTTGGACATCGGCGCGCAGAGCACGCGCGCGATGCGCGTGCTGGAGGGCGGCCGCGTGAAGGAGTTCCGGACGAACGACAAGTGCGCCGCCGGCGCGGGCGGCTTCGCCGAGCGTGCCGCGCGCTATCTCGAGATCAAGCTCGAGGACCTGGGTGCTCTTTCGAACAAGGCTGACAGCCCGCAGGTCATCTCGTCGGTGTGCGCGGTGTTCGCCGAGTCCGAGATCATCAACCTCGTCACCGCGGGCCAGAGCGTCGAAAACATCGTGCGTGGCATCCACGACTCGCTCGCCCAGCGTGGCTTCCAGCTGCTGAAGCGGGTGGGCCTCGAGGCCGAGATCACCTTCGTCGGCGGCATGGCGCTGCAGGACGGCATGGTCCGCGCGCTCGAGGCCGCGGTCGGCCAAAAGGTCAACGTGGCGGCGAAGCCGGAGCTCATCGCGGCGCTCGGTGCCGCGTTGCTCGCGCGCCAGCGGCTCGCGAGACAGGAAGGGGTGGCGGCATGAGCGAGATCAGTGGACGGGACCCGGCGGCATTCGCCTTCGCGGACATCCGGTACGAGAAGAAGGGCTGGATCGCGACAGTCACGATCAACAGGCCGGACGCGTACAACTCGTACACGACCCGCACGCTGCGCGAGCTGACGGAGGCCTTCACCGACGCGGGCCGCGACGATGGCGTCGCCGTGCTCGTGGTGACCGGCGCCGGGTCCGACGCGTTCTGCACCGGTGGCGACGTGAAGGAGTACGCGCGCGATTACACGCGGAAGCCGCGCGATTACTGGAAGTACATGGGCCACTTCGCCGGCGCGATCGAGGCGCTCAAGAACCTCGGGAAGCCGTCGATCGCGCGCATCAACGGCATGGCGGTCGGCGGAGGCAACGAGATCAACCTCGCCTGCGACCTCGCGATCGCCACCGATACCGCGCGTTTCCGCCAGGTCGGCGTGCAGGTGGGTAGCGTCGCCGCGGGCGGCGCGACGCAGTGGCTGCCGCTTGTGATCGGCGACCGGCGCGCCCGACAGATGCTCATGACCTGCGAATGGGTCGACGCGAAGACCGCGCTCGCCTGGGGACTAGTGAACGAGGTCGTGCCCGCGCCGGAGCTCGACGCGGCCGTCGCGCGTCTCGCCGCGAAGCTCCTCGACACGTTCCCGGAGTGCATGCGCTACACGAAGCAGCAGACGAACTTCTGGAAGGACCTGTCGTGGAGCATGACCATCGGGCACGCGCGCGACTGGCTCGCGCTCCACTTCGCGTCGCTCGAACCGTACGAGGGCATGACCGCGTTCGCCGAGAAGCGGCGCGCGGATCGTCTCGGGGTGCGCGCGCGCGCACGCGATGGCGGATCGAGCGAGACGCTCTGGGGACCGAACGCGCGCACCTGCCCCTCATGCGGTGCGAAGGGTCTGCCCGATGCCTTCGCCTTCTGCGGGATCTGCGGCGGTGCGCTCGTGGCGGTGCCGGATGAGCTGGTCGCCGCCCGCTGACTCCGGCGAGCTCGCCGGCGACGGAGGTCAGCGGCTCTAGCCCGGCTTGACCACCATCAGAGCGAGGATGGTGAGCACCATCGCGGTCGTGATGACGCCGAGCATGCGGGCACGTCCACGCAGGCGGAAATACTCCGGGTCGCGTGCGCCGCCGCGCTCGAGCGCCGCGAGCTCGCCGCGCACGACCGGGCCGAAGACGAAGTAGCCGAGCACCGCGGCAGCGACGTAGATGGCGATCGCGAGCACGAGCCACATCTGGGTCAGGGGGATGCCGCTCAGAAGCGCCATCGCCAAGCCGGTCACGAGGAGAAGCGCGTACGCGGGGTTCGTGACCCTTCGATCGATCGCGCGGATCCCTCGGATCGTGTACGGGAGGTGTTCCGGCTCGCGCTCGCCGAGGCGCAGCCAGAGCGCGTAGGTGAGATTCGCGCCGATCACGAGGACAGCGAGGAGCACGTGCGCGAGCTTCAACAGCAGGTACGCGGACACGCCGCAACTCTATCCAGGTGCCGCGCGTCGCGAACACGCTGTTGACACGATCCGGCGGTATGGTCCACCGGCGAACCCTCCTGGACGCCGGCGCTGGCGCGCCGGCGTTCCGTTTGCCCACGGCTTTGCGCTGACACGGGTCAGACATGATCCGGTCGTAGCGTCGCCTCTCGACCGGATAACGCGCCGGGTCGGAGGCAAAATGCGGATCATCGACCGCTTCTCGATCGAGCACGAGGTATTCATGACGCAGCTCGACGTCATCGAGACGCTCGCGCGCAACGGAGCCGAGGTCGCGAGCGTGATGGCCGCGATCCACACCCTGGCCGCTCCGCTCCTCGCACACGCGGAGAACGAGGAGCGCGTGCTGTTCCCTGCTCTCGCGCCGTCGCTCGGCGGCGAGGGCGGGCCGCTCGCGATGCTCACCGAGGAGCATCACGTCCTCCACGGGCAGCTCGATCGCCTTACGGCGGATCCCACGCGTTGGGAGCTCGAGAACGTGCTCGAAGCATTCCTCCGCGTGCTGCGCCGCCACATCGCGAAGGAGGAGGACGTCCTCTTCCCAGGCGCCGCTCAGCTCATCGACGACACGCATCTCGAGCGGCTGGACCGCGACGTCCGCGCGGTCGTCCTGGCACGGTGACCTGGTGAGCGGCATCGCTCCGGTCTGGGATCCTGCCGCGGACGAGCTCGCGACGACGATGCGCGCCGCCGTCTTCACTGGGCCCGGCCGCGCGCTCGAGACCCAGACGATCGCACGCCCGGAGCCGGGGCCTGGCGAGGTGCTCGTGCGCGTAGGCGCGTGCGGCCTGTGCCACAGCGACCTCCACTACCTCGACCACGGCGTGCCGACGTTCAAGACGCCGCCGCTCGTTCTGGGTCACGAGATCTCCGGCACCGTGGTGCGCGTCGGCGCCGGCGTCGATAACACGATCGTGGGCAGCTGCGTGCTCCTCGCGCCGGTGACGACGTGCGGTGGTTGCGCCGCGTGCCGCACCGGGCGCGAGAACATCTGCGCGAGCCAGCGCATGCTCGGCAATTCCGTCGACGGCGGGTTCGCCGAGTTCGTCACGGCTCCGGCGCGGGACGCGTTCCCGATCCCGCCGGAGGTGCCGCTTGAGGAGGCTTGCGTTATCGCGGATGCGCTCACGACCGCGTTCCACGCCGTGACCCGCCGCGCCCGCATCGAGGCCGGCGAGACGGTGGTCGTCTACGGCTGCGGCGGCCTCGGCCTCTGTGTCGTGCAGGTATGCGCGCTCGTCGGTGCGCGCGTGGTCGGCGTGGACGTCGATCCGCGAAAGCTCGCGCTCGCGAGGGCGCTTGGCGCGTGGCTGACGATCGACGCCCGCGAAGGCGATCCGGCGAAGCGGGTGCGGCGCGAGACCGACGGAGGCGCGGACGCGGCCATCGAGGCGATCGGCCTGCCGAAGACGCAGGAGCAGGCGCTCGCCTCGGTCCGCACCGGCGGCCGACTCGTGCTTCTCGGATACGCGGCCGAGCCGATGGCGCTCCCGGGTGGACGCCTGACGTATCGCGAGCTCACGGTCATCGGCACGCTGGGCTGCCGACCGGTAGATTTCCCCGTGGTCCTCAATCTGGTGCGCCGCGGCAAGCTGGCGATCGGCCCGCTCGTTACGCACCGCTACGCGCTCGACCGGATCAATGACGGTCTGGACGCGCTGCGTCGCGGCGAGGGCGTCCGCCACATCGTCGTGTTCCCATGAGCACGATCGTCCAGCTGACCAGCGTCCGCGTCGCGATCGACGAAGGCGTCGCGACCCTCACGCTCGACCGACCGCCGCTCAACGTCCTCACGATCGCGCTGCTCGAAGAGCTGGAGCTGGCTCTCCGCGACCTGCAGGGCGACGGAGACCTGCGGCTCATCGTCATCCGTGGTGCGGGCCGCGCGTTCTCGGCGGGCGTCGACGTCGCGGAGCATCTCGCTGGATCCCTGGAGCTCATGCTCGATGCGTTCGATCGAGCCGCGCGCGCGGTCGTCGAGAGCGAGATCCCTGTGCTCGCTGTCGTGCACGGCGTGGCCCTCGGCGGTGCCTGCGAGCTCGTGGCGCTGTGCGATCTCGCGATCGCGGCCGAGGACGCGAAGCTCGGGACGCCCGAGATCATGCTCGGCGTCACGCCACCGGTCGGCGCCGCGGTCTTCCCATCCCTCGTCGGGCGGCAGCGCGCGCACGCGCTCGTCTTGACCGGTGAGCTCATCACCGGCGCGCAGGCTGCGGCGTGGGGCCTGATCTGGCGCGCATCGCCGCCGGAGCGACTCGAAGAAGACGCGCGGGTGGCGATCGAGGCGTTCCGCGGCCGCAGCGCGTCCAGCCTTCGTTTCGCGAAGCGGACCCTCGCGCTGGCGGCGGGGCCGCACTTTCTCGCGGCGATCTCCGCTGCGGATGCGGAGCAGCGTAGGTCCCTGCCCGGCCTCGCAGACGCCGATGAGGGGTTGCGCGCGTTCCTCGAGAAGCGTCCGCCGCACTGGACGCACCGCTAGCGCGCGCCGGAAGCTAGAGCAGCGACCGGACCAGGACGACCACGATCGCGACGACCCCTGCGACTGATGCCGAGAGGACGACGGTCCGTCGCATGTTCGGATAGAGCACCAGTCCGAGCAACAGCAGGAGCGCTGCGATCGCGAACGCGACGTAGCCGCTGAGTAGCGACATTAATAGGAGCAGAGCGATAACTGCCGCCAGGTAGAGCTGGTCCCGCAGCCGACTGTTCCCGATCATCGGACCACCACCTTCGGTGTTGTCGTCTCTACGCGTTTAGGAGATGCCGCTCGCCCGGCCCGATGTACAGCTGGCGCGGACGCGCGATCTTCTGGTCGGGGTCGAGCAGACCCTCTTCCCATTGCGCGAGCCAGCCCGGCGTGCGTCCGATCGCGAAGAGCACCGGGAACATCTCGAGCGGGAAGCCCATCGCCTGGTAGATGAGGCCGGAGTAGAAGTCGACGTTCGGGTAGAGCTTGTGCTTGATGAAGTACTCGTCCTCGAGCGCGATCTTCTCGAGCTCGAGCGCGATGTCCAGGAGCGGGTTGCGGCCCGTGACGCTGAACACCTGGTCGGCGATCTTCTTGATCATCTTCGCGCGCGGGTCGTAGCTCTTGTAGACGCGGTGGCCGAAGCCCATGAGGCGGAGCTCACCGCTCTTCACGCGCTCGATGTGCTCGGGCACGCGGTCGAGCGAGCCGATGTCCTCGAGCATGCGCAGCACCTGCTCGTTGGCGCCGCCGTGGAGCGGACCGTAGAGCGCACCGATGCCCGCGGCGACGGCCGAGTATGGGTCCGACTTCGCGCTCCCGACGACGCGCACGGTGCTCGTCGAGCAGTTCTGTTCGTGATCCGCGTGGAGGATGAAGAGGACCTCGAGCGCACGCTCGAGGATCGGGTCCGGCGTGTATTTCAGCTCCGTCGTCTTCCACATCATGCCCAGGAAGTTGCCGGTGTAGCTCAGGTCGTTGTCGGGGTACGCGTAAGGGAGTCCGGCGGCGTGGCGGTAGGCGAACGCGGCGATGGTCGGCATCTTCGCGATGAGCCGGATGATCTGCTTGCGGCGGGTCGCCTTTTCCGTGAACTTCTTCGCCTCCGGATAGAAGGTGGATAGCGCTGCGACGGTGCTCATGAGGATGCCCATCGGATGCGCGTCGTGGCGGAAGCCGTCGATGAACTTCTTGATGTTCTCGTGGATGAACGTGTGGTGGACGATCTCGTCCTTCCACTTGGCGAGCCCCTCGCCTGTCGGGATCTCTCCTTCGAGCAGCAGAGACGCGACCTCGAGGAAGCCAAGCTTCTCCGCGACCTCGTCGATCGGATAGCCGCGGTAGCGCAGGATGCCTGCGTCGCCGTCGATGTACGTGATGGCGCTCTTCACGGCCGCGGTCGCCATGAACCCCGGGTCATAGGTCAGCAGCCCCGGATCGTCCGCGGCGGTGCGGATCTTGTTGAGCTCCGTCGCCCGGATGGCGCCGTCTTCGATGGGGATGACGTAGGTCTTGCCGGTCCGGTCGTCACGGACGGTCAGCGAATCGGCGCGGTCGGTTGGCTGCGAGAGTGTGACGGGTGCGGTCTCGATCACCATGGGCAGACCTCCTATCGGTCAAGGCGAATGCTCGTCCGAGGCTGGTTCCGGGCGAAGGGCCGAAGGTCATCCTCGTGAGGGCCGAAGCGGCCCAAGTTGTCCACAGCTCAGGCCAAGGCGACGCCGAGCAGCCTCCCGACGAGGAAAGTGATACCCGCGGCCGCAGCGCCGATCGCCAGCTGGCGCAGCCCGGCGCGGAGCGCGTGCTGGCCCGTGATGAGCGTGATGAGCGCGCCGACACCGAATAAGGCTGCGCCGCTCACGATCGCCGAAGCGACCACCGCGCCCGTCCCGCTAAGGAGGGCGAATGGAAGGAGCGGCACGACCGCGCCGCTGGCGAACATCGCGAACGATGTGGCCGCCGCGACGTACGCTGAGCCGCCAAGCTCGTCCGGATCGATACCCAGCTCCTCGCGCGCGAGGGTCTCGAGCGCGCGGTCACCACCGACGATCTGCTGCGCGAGCGTCCGCGCCTGCGCCTCGTTCGCACCCTTCGCTTGGTAGATGAGCGCGAGCTCCTCCTCTTCCTCCTCCGGCGCGGCCGCGAGCTCCTCGCGCTCGATGCCGATCTGCCGGCTGTACAGCTCGCGCGCGCTCTGCACCGACAGCCATTCCCCCAGCGCCATCGAGAGCGAGCCCGCGAGGAGGCCGGCGAGGCCGGCGACCGCGATCGCACGCCCGTCGCCGCCGGCGCCGGCTACGCCCATGACGAGGCTGAAGTTCGAAACGAGCCCGTCGTCGATGCCGAGCACCGCCGCGCGAAGAGCGTTGCCGCCAGTCGCGCGGTGCCGACCCTCGAGCCGCGCGATCGCCGGCCCGGTCATCCCGCCACCTGCGATCTCGCGCAACACGCGGGCGTGCGATCGCTCATCGCGTGGCAGCGACGTGCCGACGGCCTCGGGTTGGTCGTCATAACCACCCCGGTCCTTGGCTTCGCGGCTCGCGACCGTCGACGCCACCCAGCCCGCACCGAAACGTCGTGCGACGAACGCGAGGACGCGCGCGCGCCACGATGGGCCCGGGGCCGTGGTCCAGGCGCCCGCGTCGCGAAGCTTTGTCTCCCAGAGCGCGGAATGACGAGCCTCGGCCTCGGCGAGCTTCCGGTACACCGCGGCGAGCGCCGGCTGCGGCTCGGCGTCTGACATCGCGCGATAGATCGCTATCCCGTCGACCTCGCCTTGCAGATTCGCACGCCAACGCACGAGGTCGCTGGTCGGAGCTGTCACCGCGGTTCGATCGACACTCGTCCGATGCCTCGGGTCAGCCGACGATCAGCGCGGTCACCATGCCGAACATGCCGGTCGCGCCTTCGGCGTGATTGAGGATGTGGCAGTGGAAGGCCCACACGCCGGGCTCGTCGGCGACGACGATCGCGTCCCAGCGCTCACCCGGTGCCACATTCAGAGTGTCGCACCTGAACGGCTGCGGCAGCGGGTAGCCGTCGCGCGCGAAGACCTCGAGCGTCAGACCGTGAAGGTGCGCCGGATGGGCCATCGTGCCCTCGTTCATGAACCGGAAGCGGATGCGCTGGCCGAGCTTCGCGGTGTACGGGAACGTTGCGGGGAAGCCCTTGCCGTTGATCGTGAGACCGCCGAGCTGATCGTTGAAGATGAAGAGCTCGTCCTTGTCATAGCGCGGGTCGTTCGCCGCGTCCTTCGGCATGACCAGGAGAGGACCGAGCATGCCGCGGCCGACCTGCTCCGTCGCGTTGTGATGCGAGTGGTACATGTGGCTGCCGAACGGCCTCGCGACGAAGTCGTAGACGAACGTTTCGCCGGGTTTGATGGTCGGCTGCGTGATGAACGGCACGCCGTCCATCTTGTTCACGATGCGCTGGCCGTGCCAGTGGACGCCGGTGGTCTGGTCGGTCTTGTTGGTCACTTTGACACGAAGGCGCTCGCCTTCGGTCACCCGGATGATCGGACCCGGCACCTGGCCGTTGTACGCCAGCGCATCGACGACGACGCCCGGGGTGACCTCCCAGCTGATCCTGTCGCAGCTGAGCTCGAACTCGCGCGCGCCGTCGACGACGCGCGACGCGAGCTCCTGTAGCCCGGCGCCCTGCGTCTTGGCTGGGAACGCCTTCACCAGCATTTCGGCGTGCGCGTCGTGATCCATCGTCGGCGTCGGGCTCGCAGTTACGCGGAGGGCCGTTGGCGAAGGTGTGAACGTCGATGCCGCGATCCGCGTCGGCGCGGCGCCGCGGCCGGTGAGCCCAAGCGCGCCCGCCGCGATGCCGCCGAGGCTCGCAAAGCCGATCGCGCCGATGAGGGTCCGGCGCGCGATCGTGCCACGGGTGTCCTCGGTATCTGTCATGCGACGACCCTACAGAAGCCACGGGGGCGTCTCCACCGGCGAGCGGCCTGTGTTCACAGGACCTTCGTCCCTATTCGCAGCGCCTCGCACGAGATCGGTCGTGACTCGACGCTACACGCGCAAAACGCGGCTCGTCGAGGGCTTGCTCGACGAGCCGCGTGTCGTTCCTGGCGAGAGTTAGATGTCTTGCTATCGGACGACGAAGGCGATGTGCATCCCCACCATGTAGTGGCCTGGCTGGTTGCACATGAGCACGTACTTGCCGGGGCTGAGGATGAGCGTGAAGTCCTTGGTCAAGCCGGCCGCGAGGTCGCCACTCTCACCCTGGGCGCCCTCTTCCGACATCTTGCCGGGCTCGTCCGGGTCAGGCTGGATCTTGTCCTGTGCGATATCGGTCCGGACCACGACGAGCTCGTGATCGATCGAGCCCGCGTTCTTCACCTTGAACGTCACGGGGCCGCTGTTGACGCTGGACTGCAGGAGCGTGACGCCCGTATCCGTCAATGTCACCGAGACCTGCCCGCCTGTGCCTAGCTGGGCGCCCTGAGCTGCGCATCCGGCCAGGAGCACGAGCGCTGTCACCATTGCGATGAGAACCCTCATGTCTCTTATGCCTCCTGCCGGAGCATCCATTTCCGGAATGTCGGCGATGTTCCAACCGTAGGTTGGAGCGGTCGCCAGCAATGAGTCTTTCGGACCTATGTGGGGCGCTGCCCGACACGGTCGTAGGGTGCTGAATGACTGGGGACCGTGCCGTTCGGCCGGCGCTGGGATCAGGCAGGAGATCGCGTTCGCGCTAGAAGCGAGGCCTGCGTTTTGCCATGTACGCGGCGGCCTCGGCCCGCCGGGCTAGACCGAGCTTGTCCAGGATGCGGCTGACGTAATTCTTCACCGTCTTCTCAGAGAGGAACAGCACCTCGCCGATCTCGCGGTTCGTCTTGCCTTCCGCGAGCTGCTCCAGCACTTTGCGTTCCTGATCGGTCAGCGACGCAAACGCCGGGTCCTCGTCCCCGCGCCCGCGACGCACGCGCTCGAGCACTTTTCCAGTGACATCCGGATCGAGAAGCGATTGTCCCTGAGCGACCGCGTTGATGGCGTCGATCACCGCCTGGCCGCGCGTCTGCTTCAGGAGGTATCCCGCCGCGCCCGCCACGATCGAAGCGAAAAGCGCCTCGTCGTCGGCGTACGAGGTCAGCATGATGACCCTCGTCTCGGGTCGCGCTTCGCGGATCGTCCGACACGCCTCGACACCACTTCCGTCGGGGAGCCGAACGTCCATGATGATGACGTCGGGCTTCGCCTTCGCAGCCGTCACGATCGCCTCGGCGGTCGTGCCGGCCTCGCCGACGACGAGCATCCCCTTGTGGCGGCCGATCAGCGTGCGGAGGCCCTCGCGAACCACTTCGTGATCGTCGACGAGCATCACCCTGACCTGAGCGTCGCTCATTCCTTCATCCCCTCTATCGCCGGCAGCTCCAAGCGTACTCGCGCGCCGCGGCCCGGCTGGCTCTCGACGCGGAGCGTGCCGCCGACGGCGAACGCGCGCTCGCGCATGTTGTGCAGGCCGTGGCCGCTCGCGGTCGCCTCAAAGTTGAAGCCGACGCCGTCGTCCGCGATCTGCAGCACGACACCGCCGTCCTCGTCAAAGAGGTGCACCGAAGCGTGATGCGCGCGCGCGTGACGCGCGATGTTCCCAAGGGCGTCGGCCGCGATGTAGTACGCGGCCTCGCGGCGCGGCTGGTCAAGACGCCGCGCCGCGTCCGCGGAGATGCGGACCTCCACATCGATGAGCGCGTTCGAGCGGGCCTGCTCCGCGAGGAGCGGGAGCGATTCCGTAAGCGGCTGATCGCTCGCCTGCACCTGCCGCAGCCCGAGCACGTACCCACGGAGATCCGCGATCGCCGCATTCAGCCGGTCGATCGAGCGCCAGAGCTGCTCCTTCGCGTGCGCGGGTTCGCGATCGACCCGCTCCGCGATGTCCTCGAGCAGCAGACCGACGCCGTACAACGACTGCATCACGCCGTCATGGAGGTCCATGCGGATGCGCTGGCGTTCCTCCAGCACCGAGACGCGTTCCACCTGTTCGTATAGGCGAGCGTTCTCGATCGCGATCGCCGCCTGCGCGGCGAGCGTCTCGAGGGCCTCGGCATCGTCCGCCGTGAACTCCTCAGCCCCTTGCTTCTCGGTGAGATAGAGGTTACCGAGGGGCTCGCCACGAAGGAGGATCGGCGTGCCGAGGAAGCTCCGCATCGGCGGGTGGTTCTTCGGAAAGCCGACCGACGAGGGATGCTGATGTAGGTCGCGGAGACGAAGTGGGCGCCGCTCCTGCTGCAGATGGCCGAGGAGGCCCAGACCGCGAGGCAACGGTCCGACGCGCGCCCGCTCCTCTCGCGTGATCCCGGATGTCGTGAATGTTTCGACCGATCCCTGTTCATTGAAGACCCCGAGCGCCGCGTACTTCGCGTTCGCGACCGCGCGCGCTTGGTCGGCCACGCGCTGCAGCACTTCGTCGCGGTCGAGCTCCGACGTGAGTGCCAGACCGGCGGTATTCACCGCCTGCAGCTGTTGGCGCTTCTGCTCGAGCGCGTCGGCGAGCTGACGCAGGCGCTCGGTGTTCGCCCGGTCGCGGCCCTGCAGGTTCGCGAGCTGGGAGAAGATGACGGACGAGAACGCGAGAACGCCGGCGACGCCGACGATCACCGTGATGAGATGCGAGATGCCGGACGGAAAGAACCGCTCAACGAGAAAGAAGTCAAGCGCCATGAGGGCCGCGATGAGGGCCGAGGGGAGAACGACGGCAGCGATGCGGAGCCGCCGGGTGTACGCGCCGCGCGTGCTTCGGGCCTCCGGCTGGCTCACGCGATCGATTATCGGACGGTCGCGCGCGCCCCTTGCTGGCGGGGGTCCAGCAATTGCGTTGGGACGGGCTCGTGCCCGCCCTCCGGTGTCTGACGATCACGTGCGAGAGTTATCGGGAGCGTTCGTGGCAACGTGAGGAGCTTCGCCGCGAGCGCCGCGGTGACGCTGTCCTGGTCGTAGAACGCGACGTCGGCGTCGTCGTGCAGCGGGCAGCGCGCGCTGCTCTCGAGGGCACAGGAGGTGTTCTCGGGTCCGGCGCAGCGCATCGCGCGCATGCCGAGCGCTTCGAACGTCCGCGCCCAGCCTTCGCGCACCACCGGATCCGTGCTCATGACAAGAACTGATGTCAGGACGAGCGCGCGGGAAGAGCGGATCACTCCGCTCTTCCCTTCGCTCCGAGTCGTCCGCGCGGTCATACGGTCACGGGTGCTGCGCTGCCGAGAAAGGGCTTTTGGGTCACCGGGGCCTTCCACGGCGTACCGAGGAGTGGCAGGAGGAACCGGTCGAGTCCGATGTAGCCGCTGGTCTTCCAGGCGAGGACGAGGAGGAAGCCGAGCAGGAGCATGACCGGGTTCGTGCTGGCGCTCCCGGCGAGCATGAAGTTCAGGTTCATGAACGCGCCGCTGACGGCGGCGATACCGACGAACGCACCGAAGATGAGTCCGAGGCCGACCGCGGTCTCACCGAACGCGATCACCTTGCCCATGATCACCTGTGCGTGGCTGTCGATGAGGAACTGGATGAAGCCGCGGTACCAGTCGTAGGTGATGACCGGCTTGGCGGGCGCGGCGGGGATCGCCGCGATCCGGTTCCAGAAGGCGAGGATGCCGGCGCCGTCGATGATGTAGTTCGTCGTCGCGCCGACGTCCTGGACCTTGTGCCAGCCGGCCTCGAGCCAGGCCCAACCGACGTAGATGCGGACGAGAAGCCAGACCGGAGCCATGCGTGTGTCCGAGAAGAGGAAGCGAGCGATCGGGGGGTCAGCGATGACCGTCCCCTTTGCGAGACGAGTGCTTGCCATTTCTTTGAGACCTCCTTGTTGCGAGCAACTGTGCGGTCGAGCCGAAGGGCGAAACAGGGCCGCGCGGATCAAAAGGAGCGGCCGTCCGGTCCTGCCGTATAGGGACCTGCGGAACGCCCGACCGGGTCCTGTGCTACGGGAGGGGCGTGGGCGTGCCGGGACCAGCGGACGACCAGCGGGCGTCGATCGCACTGCGCATCTGACGCAGGCTCTGGCCCTGGGCTGACATGGTCATCACGTCACGCGTGATCCCGACGCAGATGCCTCAGCCGAAGCCGTGCGTGTCGAGGATCACCCGGCCGCCGGCGAGGGCTGACCGCACGTAACAGGAGTAGTTGCTGGTGTGGCCGTCGGCGCCGCAGCCGCAGTAGCACGGGATGTACCGGAGGGTGGGTTCGTGAGCGATCGCCCAGCTGTAGGCCTCACGCACCGTCGCCGGCGCGCGCAGGTACTGTGCCGGCCAGATGCCGTTCTTCGGGTCCGCGCCCAGCGCGGGCAGCGCCGCCGGCGCGTTGGAGGTGGACGGCCGAGCTGCCGGGGGCGCGCAAGCGGACGCGAAGAGGAGGCCCGCGCCCGCAAGGAAGCGCCGCCGGCCCAGCGTACTGGTGACCTTTGGCCCTACCTCGGCCCTGGTGGGAAGACCGACCATCGCTCGATGCAGATCGACTCGCTCGCCGTGGTCCTGGTGACCGCAGGCATTCTGCTGGCGGTCGGTGTCGCGATCCTCGTCGGGACCGCCACGGCGCGCCTGTTCTTCCACGCGAGCCGTGGGGAGGTCGAGGACGTCGTCGATCGCACTCATGAGGTAAGCCCCTAGTACCCGAGCAGGCCGCGACGCGTCTGTGGCCGATCGATGATCAGACCCTCGCCACCGAAGACCGCGCCGCGCTCGCCGTTCTGAGTGATGAGGACGCGCACGATGCCCGGCTCCTCGCTCGCGGTGAACACCAGCTGTTGTACCAGCGCGCGGAGCGGCGCGCTCCCATTTACGCCCCAGTCGTCGCCCGGGACCCGGTAGTCGATGGTGACCAGATCACCGGCGATCGTGACCGACCGCAGCCGGGCCTTCATCGACGCGACGACGTTGAACGCGTCGGCTCCGGCGCGCGTCGGTCCGTTCTCGAGCGCGACGAGCCGCGAGACGATGCGATCCTCGGGCGCCGCGCCGGCCCCAGCGCCCTCGAGGAAGACCGCGACCGGTGCGTCGAGATCGCGCGCGAAGTACGAGACGCTGTGATCAGGGCGCGCATTGGGTGAGACGATCTCGCGCGTGAGCGGTGCGTGATAGGTGACGATCGCATTCGCGGTCGCGATCACGGCGTCCTGACCGCCGTTCTGCGTCAGTCGCACCCGGTACACGGATTTCTCATCGGTCGCGGTGAAGACGACCTGCTCGAGGAAGGCGCGCAGGGCGGTTCGGTCGTCGAGACCCCACTGACCTTCGGTGATCGCGAAATCGAGCACCGCGAGGTCGCGATCGACCGATACGGTGGACACACGCGCGGAGTCGTGCAGGACGTTGAACGAGAGACCCGGCCCGAGCCACGGCGCGGCGGCGAGCGCCGCGAAGCGCGCCTGAAGGCGCTGCTCGACCGGCATCCCCGGCGAAAGGTCCAGCGCGACCGCGAGAGGCTCCTGGTCCGAACGCGCGTAGAACATGCGAACGTGGTCGATCGTGCTCGACGATGCCGTCGGCGTGGACGTCGGAACGACCGCGCCGCCGCAGGTGGCGAGGAGCAGGGCTGCGACGGCCATCGCGAGGATCGGGCCGCGCACTACCGCCCCAAGAGCGCGGGCACGGCATCACGCACCGAGATGCACACGTCGGGCGGCGTCCGCAGCGAGTTGTGCACCGTGCAGTGTTCCGCCGCGCGCAGCAGTCCGTCGCGCACGTCGTCGCGCAGGGTCGCGGGCACGTCCACCGTCAGCCGAATCCCCCTCACGCGAGCCGGTCGGTCGACGCTCATGTCATACGCGCAGGCGACCGAGAACGGAACAGACGTGTCGGCGTGTCGCCGCAGGAAGCGGCCGGCGTAGAACGCGACACACGCGGCCAGGCCCGCGACGAAGAGCTCGGTCGGGGTCGGTCCTGCGTCGTCTCCGCCGGCGTCCACCGGCTGGTCCGTCACCAGCTCGTGGCCTCGAATCCGCACCTCGAAGCGATCACCGCTCTGATGCGTGACCTCGATCATGCGTGGAGCGGAGGCCGCGCCTCGACGCTGTCGCGCTCGGGGAGCCGGCAGATCACGTTCGGGTGTCGCGAGTCGACGTCGATGTCCTTGAGCAATGGGCACGCGAGGCAGCGCTCGAAGTCAACTTCATGGCCGACGCGCGGACAGAACACACGGCCGTCGGCGATGAGGTGCCGCTGCTTCGTCACCCCGGCGACCTCACTCGAGGAGCCCGTGACCGAGGGCGTACTCGACGAGCTCTGAGCGACGGTGCAGGTCGAGCTTCGCCATGATCCGAGACCGGTACGTGTCCACTGTCTTCGGACTGACGAAGAGACGTTCGGCGATCTCGAGGTTGGAGAAGCCGCGGGCCGTGAAGCGCAGCACCTCGCGCTCCCGCGGAGACAGGGCAGGCTCGGCGCGGCCGTTCTCACTCTGTTGCGTGGCGAGAAGGAGCCGAACTGCAGCGGGCGTGAGATACGCATCTCCGGCCGCAACGGCGCGTATCGCGTCGATGAGCTCCTTATCCGCGGCGCGCTTTAGAACATACCCGGCCGCACCGAGCCGAACCGCCTCCATGACGTACCGGTCCTCCGCGTACATGGTCAGGATCACGATCTTCGTCGGCAGCTCCATCTCGCGGACGCGCCGCGCGACCTCGAGCCCGCCACCCGGCATGGAGATGTCAAGCACGAGCACGTCTGGGCGATGTGTACGCGTCGCCTCGATCGCCGACGCGGCATCGGTGGCCGTGGCGACCACTCGCATGTCGCTTTTCGAATCGATGAGGCGCTGCATTCCAGCGAGCAGGATCTGATGGTCGTCAGCGAGCACGACGCGGATCATGCGAGTACCTCCCGAAGCGGGATCGAAGCGCGGACGCGCGTGCCGCCGCCTGTGCGTGAATCGATCTCGAGGCTGCCGCCGACGAGCGCGACCCGCTCGGCCATACCGAAGAGGCCGACGCTGGCGCTCGGCCGCCCCCGCGCGTCTTCTACGTCGAAGCCCGTGCCGTCATCAGCGACCGACAGCTCGAGAGATCCGGGAAGCGCCCCAAGTTCGATATCGACGCGTGTCGCTCGTGCGTGACGCACGACGTTCGTGAGCGCCTCTTGAGCCACGCGGAAGACCGCGACTGCCACTTCGGGAGACACGTGCGCGTATTCGCAATCGAGGCGCAGATCCACGACGAGTCGGGCCTCAGCGCGGACGCGATCGGCGAGCCACTCGAGCGCGCTGCAAAGACCCAGGTCCTCGAGCACGCTCGGTCCTAACTGCACTGCGAGCCGGCGCACCCCGTCGATCGTCTCGCCGACGAGCTCGCGCAGCTCCGCGAGCTCACGCCGTACCTCGGATTCCGACGACATGTTCTCGACCAGCTGCAAACGCACGAGTAGGAGCGTCAACGCCTGACCCGTGTCGTCGTGCAGCTCGCGCGAGACGCGGACCCGCTCCGCCTCCTGCGCGCCGAGGATGCGGGTCGCGAGCGCGCGCGCGCCGAGGCGATAGGCCTCGAGCTCGGCCATCTGCTGTGTCACGGTTGCGACCGTAGGCCGGTGGTCTGTCCCGGAAACCGGCCGCTTGGCCCGTTTTGACACGCCGTTGGTCCCCATCGAAGAGCGGGCTACGGCCTGCGGCCTACCGCGGCGCGTCCCGCGATGAGGGCACGACGGCCGGGGGTGCGGGGGCGACGATGCGCCGGGCGCTTGGCGCGCGGCCCATGTGCCCGCGCGACCGCCAGCAGCGCCGCTTCGATCCGCCCCAAGTCGCGGGCAGTGCAGCGGACCACTTCGCCGCGGAGGGCGCCCAACCCGACATGCGTCCAGCCGGCCGACACACGCAGCGAGGGAAGCGTTCGGAGCGCGACCGTCCAGCCAGGAGGAGCCAGCACGCGGTGGCGGAGCTTCAGCGCAGTACCGTCGTCCGCGAGAACGTCGGCGCTCCCCACGAATGCCGCTTCGCTGAAGAAGAGCGGCCCGTGCACCGAAAGCAGCGCCACGCGATCGCCGCCCTGTGGCCGCACCGTCGCTCCGTCCAACGGCAGTCGTCGCGCTCCCGCGCGGCAGACCGCGGACGCACGGTCGCGATCGAGGATGGCCACATACGTCCCAAAGACCTTCGCCATACGGCTCGACGCTAAAGCCGACCGACGCCGCCGGCCGTCCGGCGCGCCACTCTCGCGCGAGGGGGCGCTGCCCGACAGACACAAGACCGGACGGCTCTGATGCTCTGGGCGATGCGTTTGTTGTTCGCGACCGATGGTTCGCGCGGAGGTGAGATCGCGCTCGATTTCCTCAGCGCGCTTCCGCTCGCCGGCGCCGACCACGTCACCGTCCTCACCGTTCCGACTTATTCGTTCATGGGCACGCCTGTGCTCGAACGCAGCCAGGCCGATCTGCTCGTCGAGCATGGAGACGCCTCCGCGCACTCGATCGCCGCGGGGGCGCTCGAGCGCTTTGCCGTTCGCGGCGTCCCGGCAGCCGTCGACGTACGCGCAGGACCGGTCACGAAGGCCATCGAGGCCGCCGCGCTCGAGGACGCGGCCGACGTCATCGTGATCGGGTCGCGCGGTCTGGGCGCGATCGCCGGTTCGATCCTGGGGAGCGTCGCACGTGACCTCGCTCGTCACGCAGCCGTCCCGGTGCTCGTCGTGCGCGAATGCCGCACCGCGCCACGGCGCGTGCTTGTCGCGGTCGACGGCTCGGACGACGCGCGCGCTGCGATCGCCCTGCTCGCGCACATGCCGCTGCCCTCGGATGCCGCGATCACGCTCGTGCACGTGCTCGAGGACGGCGCTGACGAGGCGCGCGCCGCGATGCTACTGGCGCACGCCGCGAGGACACTCGCGTCGCACCCGATCGACGAGATCGCCATCGATCGCGGCCACGTCGCTCAGCAGCTCTTGGTGCATGCCGCGCTCGCAAAGACCGATCTCATCGTCCTGGGATCACGAGGCCAGACGCGAGCCGCTGGATTCCTCCAGGGCAGTGTCGCGGACCAGGTGCTCAGCCAGGCCCACTGCGCGGTGCTCGTCGCCAAGACCGCACTCAAGCCGTGCGTCGTTGCGGAGCCTCGGCTGGCGATGCCACACGTGGCGGTCGCGCTTTAGCGGAAAGGAAGGAACGAGATGCTCGGACTAGGTACGAAGGACAAGAAAAACACGGATAGCGAGAACGGGAAGAAGCCCGACAAGTACGAGGATCTTCTTGACGACGGTGTTGAAGTCTCACCGGTGGTGAAGGTCATCGAGGTCGTCGCGACATCGGCCACGAGCTTCGAGGACGCCATCGCCAGGGGTATTTCGACCGCGGCGCACAGCCTGCGCCACATCAGCGGAGCCGACGTCAAGCACATGACCGTGGCGGTGCGGAACGGCAAGATCGCGGAGTACCGCGTCGACCTCAAGATCGCTTTCGCGCTCGATGAGGACGGCGAGGAAGACGAGGACTGAGCTCTGCCGTGACGCTGCACACCCTGACGGATCGAAAGGGAGGAGGCGCCGTATGACCATCCTTACCGAAGCGCAGACGCAAGACCTCAAGCTTGGCGTCGACCCGGTCTGCGGCATGAGTGTCGATCGTGCCCAGGCGCTTGAACACGACCTCGCGATCACGTTCGCCGAACGCGAGTACGTCTTCTGCGCACCGGGCTGCAAGGCGACGTTCGTGCACGACCCCAGGGCGTATGCGGTCGCCGGCCGCGACGCACCGTAGACGAAGCATCACAGGAGGACGAAATGGCCACGCAGATCAAGGACACGATCATCGACACGTTCAAGCTCGACCGCGAGAGCGTCGACAAGGTCATCGCGAAGACCGAAGAGCTCATCCACGAGGGGAACGTGCGGCGCATCATCGTGAAGAACGCGCAGGGCGTCACGCTGATGGAGGTCCCGCTGACGTTCGGGCTCGTGGGCGTCGCGCTCGTCCCGGTGTGGGCGGCGATCGGCGCGATCGCGGCATTGGCCGCGGACTTCACGATCCTGGTGGAGCGCAAGGAGGAGCCGACGGCTATGTAGCCGCGGCTCGACGCGGTTTTGAGACGCGTTGGCGCGGGTTTGTCTCGTTGGTCCCGTCTGAATCGGGACCTTCGGCACCTGCCCCTGGGCGGGCGCGCCTCCACGCTCCGGCATGTGGCCAACATCTGACGTGGCCGCGACCGTGGAGGAGAAGCAATGACCGCGCATATGAGTGAACAGCGATCCGAGGTCGTCGCCAGCGCGACGATGGGGGCCGTTCTGGGCGCGGTCGGCATGGCGATGGCCGCCGCGCTCGTCGTCGCCATGCTCGGCGCGACCGGGAACGTCCGGTCGGTGACCGTCGCGGCTCCGGCCGCGGAGAACATGCCGACGAACATGGTGATGCCGGCCACCCCCGCCGGAAACTCAGCGGCACAGGCATCCTTGGCCCCCGCGAAAGCCGTTACCGCGAAGACGATCGCCCGGTCGGCGACAGGCGTTGCGGCGCCGCTCAACCGTACGGCACCGGCGACGGTGCGTGTCGATCTTGAGACGCAAGAAGTCGTTGCCGAGATCGAAAAAGGGGAGACCTTCACCTACTGGACCTTTGGCGGCAGCGTGCCCGGGCCGATGATCCGTGTGCGTATCGGCGACACCGTCGAGCTGCATCTGAGGAACGCCGCGAACAGTGTGCTCACGCACTCGATCGACCTGCACGCCGTCAACGGACCGGGCGGGGGCGCTACCGCGACGCAGACCGGTCCGGGCAAAGAGTCAGTCGTCACGTTCAGGGCGCTCAACCCTGGTCTGTATGTGTACCACTGCGCGACCGCGCCGATCCCGATGCACATCGCGAACGGCATGTACGGCCTGATCCTGGTCGAGCCCGAAGGCGGCCTGCCGCCGGTCGACCGCGAGTTCTACATCATGCAGGCTGAGCTCTACACGAACGGCATCCTCGGGACCCAAGGACACCACGACGTCGACATGATCAAGATGGGCAACGAGGAGCCTGACTACATCGTGTTCAACGGCAAAGTCGGCTCACTCACCGGCGACAACGCGCTGACCGCAAAGGTCGGCGAGACGGTGCGCATCTTCTTCGGTGTCGGCGGCTTCCTCCCCTCATCGCTGCACCTGATCGGCGAGATCTTCGACCGCGTCTACCCCGAAGGCGCCATGGGCAGTGCGGTGAATACCAACGTCCAGACGACGCTCGTGCCGGCGGGTGGGGCGACCATCGTCGAGTTCACGGTGCAGGTCCCCGGGTCATACACGCTCGTCGACCACGCGCTGGGGCGCGCGTTGGCCAAAGGGACCGCGGCACAGCTCAACGTGACCGGGGACCACGACACGTCGATCTACAGCGGACCACTCGGAGGCGGCGGACATTAGGCACACGATCGGCGCCTTCGGAGTGATGCTGGTCGCGTCGTAATCGCAGTCCGCGCGCGCGCGCCGCTTCTCGCGTGCGCCGTGATCGCGCTCATCACCGCCGGCTGGTCGGGCCTTGGACGGATGGGCGTTCTGCCGACCACCGACCTTGGCAGCGTCACCGTCGACCACGGCGCGCTGATGGTCTCGGGGTTCGTCGGCACGCTCATCTCTCTCGAGCGAGCGATCGTTGCGCGGCGCGCTTGGGCGCTGCTCGCGCCGCTCTGCGCTGCGCTCGGCGCGCTCGGGGTGATCCTCGGCGTGCCACAGCCGCTGCCCGCCCTAGCGATCGCGGCCGCCGCGGTCGTGCTCGGCACGGTCACGCTATTCGGCGTTACGTCGCGTCCGACGATCGCGATGGCGCTCTTGGCCGCCGGTGCGGCGTGCTGGGCAGCCGGAGCACTCCTGTGGGCGACCGGAGCGGAACCGTTCCGGTCCCGTGCCGTGGTGGGCGGCGTTCCTGGTGCTCACCGTGGCAGGCGAGCGCATGGAGCTCTCGCGCGCCGCTCGACCATCGTCCGGCGCGCGAGCGGTCTTCGTCGGGGTGATCGCGGTGTTCGGGCTCGGTGCGACCGTCACGCTCTTGGACTTCCGGCTCGGCCTGCGCATGGCGGGTTTGGCCCTCCTCGTACTCGCCCTCTGGCTCGCGGTGCGCGACCATCCGCCCACCGCTTCGCGCGCGCTTCCGCTGCCGCGCTACATCGGGAGAGCGATCGCGATGTCCTATGCGTGGCTCGCGGTGGGCTCGCTCCTCATGCTCACGTACGACGGCGTTCCCGCTGGTTGGCGCTACGACGCGCTGGTTCACTCGGTCTTCGTCGGATTCGTGCTGACGATGATCTTCGCGCACGGCCCGATCATCCTTCCGGCGATCGCCGGCGTGGCCATCACATACCGTCCGCTGCTTTATGTCCCGCTCGTGCTGTTGCAGTCGTCGATCGTGCTGCGCGTCGCGGGCGACATCATGGAGAACGCGGTCTGGCGTGACCGGGGAGCGATCGCGAACGCGATCGCGGTCGCGACATTCGTGGCGACTATGGCGATGGCCGCACGGTACAGGCGACCTGAGTCGAGCGCCGCGCTGACGTCGGTGCGTCGTTAGTCGGCGATCTCGGGCTCGCCCACGTAGACGTCTTCGCGCGCGTACGCGTCCTCGCGCTCTTCACGCATGGCCATGGGCGCGTTTCGTCGGCTCACCCGAGCATGCACGTGCCTGGGCGAACTGCGACCGGTGAACTCGATGAACAGGCGTGCCGCGCATCGCGGGCAACGCGGTGCGCCGTGGGCGTCCCACGCGGGCGCGATGGCGTCTGGCTCCGAGGCGTATCCCGCACGGAGCTCGGCGTCGGTGGGCCTGCGTCCGCGCGGCACGCGGACCTCTCCGAGGGCGTGCCCGCAGTAGAGACACGTGAGCTCGGCTCGGCTGTGTTGCCCGAAGGGCGCGGTGTTATTCATACCTCGTCCACCCTCGCGTCATGCCGGGTCGGGAAGGGCCGAAGGTCGCGCGGGGCCGGGTCCTTCGCCACGCCGGCGATGATGTGCGACCAGTCGATCCGGACGAAGACGGCGAGCAGCCCGAGGAGCGCGATGTTGAGCAGGACGGCCCAGCCATCGCGCCACTCAGACATGAAGAGATCCCCGAGCCGCGCGGATGCGGCGCGCGCGGCGGAGACCCAGAGCGGGTAGCTCACGAGGCGGCCTGCGAAGAACGCGAACACCACGGGACCGAGCGACATCCCGGTCAGTCCGGCCGCGACGAAGAGTTGATTCGATGGGATCGGCCCGAACGAGTACAAGAGCATCGCGGGCGCGGCCCAGCGCGGCCTCGCATCGAGCCACGTGCCGAGCGCGGCGAGCTCGCGGCGTTTTCGCGCAGGCACGAGACGGATGCCGTAGCGGCGCGATGCCACAGCGAGGGAGTAGCGCCCGAGGCTCGCCGCGACGGCACCGCCGACCGCGAGCGGCAGCACAGGAAGACCCATCGCGAGGTGCATCAACGCGAGGATCGCCCACGTGGGCGGCATGAAGGCGGGTGCGAGGTTGATCGCGTATACGACCAGCCACGCGGCGACGAGGGACAACTCCATGGGTCAGGAGGGAACCGCCGGCGCGATCGTCGCGCCGGCGGTCTCTCGGGTCGGGAGCGTGGCCATGGTCAGGCCGGCTGAAGGCTCTCGCTGGTGCGCGTGCCGAAGTACGTCACGACCGCGAGGATGACGCCGCCGATCACTGCCGGGATGAGATACATCCCGTCAAGGGTCGGACCCCAATCCTTGATGCCGTCGAGCAGCGGGACGGTCGCGCCGGGGAAGTTCTCGCTGGCGAAGTACGCGCCGAAGGTTCCCGCGATCGCGATGATCAGCCACTCGTAGGGAAGTGCCCTCTTCTCGTACATCTGCACGGCGAAACCGGCGATGACGGCGATGACGACGATGCCTGCGAATGCGATGAAGCCCATTTCTTCCTCTCTTTCCGTTACCAGGTGGCGACGAGCTTGTTGATGACGGTCCGGACGCCTTCCGTCATCCACGCGGCCTTCTCGGCAAGCGTGCGATCGCTGTAGAACTGCACGTTGCCCGAGAGCGTCACGAGGCCGTCCTTCACGTTGACGGTGATGTGCCGAGCGGCGAGCGGGATCCGTCGCTCGACGGCCTTCTCGATTTTGGCCCGGATGTCGTGGTCCGAGATCGACGGCGGGACGACGGTGATGTGGTTGTCGATCGCGGACACGCCGTTGAGGGTGACGACGCGGTCGCCTGCGGCCCTCTTCTGGTACCAGTAGTCGACGGAGCCCTTGAGCGTCACCACGCCGTGGCGAACGATCACATCGATCTTCGCCTCGGGCACGTCGACGTCCCATTTCAGCGCCGTGCGCACCGCCGCGGCGAGCTCGGTGTCGTTCGGGCCCGTCAGGCCAGGCGTGCGGACCGTCAGCTCGTTCGCGACGCCCTTCGTCCCCGCGATCTCCGCGGCGATGTCGGCCGCGGCCATGAGCTTCGGGTAACTCGAGACCGTGCCGGTGAGCGTGACGATGCCCTGATCCACCTCAACGCCGAGCTCGGCCTCCTTGAACCGCCAATCGCGTTCGATCTCGTCGATGACGTCTTTTCGCAGCTGCGAGTCGGTCTTGAATACGAGCGTCTTCATCGGAGCCTCCGTTTCCGCTACGCACGCTAACCAGGCGGCGGACCGGTGACAGTCGGGCAGTCCCCTCAGCGGCGTGGGTCGGTGCCCGACGCGCGGGGGTCGTGTGACCTTTGGCGCGCCGGGCGGGGTCGTTGGCCTCACGCGGAGCAGGCACGGCCGCGGCAGCCTTGTCGGAGAGCCTGAACCGGAGGTGCTACATGCGCGTCCTTTTCGCGACCGACTTCACCAGACACGCTGAAGATGCCCTGAAGATCGTCAAGGGCCTGCCACTTCCGTCGGGCTCGAAGGTCCGCATCGTGCACGTCATCGAGCCCTTCCCGCAGGTCACCGCGTTCGCGCCCACGGCGGTCATCGAGATCGGCGAGGCCGCGCGGCAGCAGCTCAGCCACGAGCTTGAGAAGACCGCCGCCACGCTTCGCGCACCAGGACGCGAGGTCGAGACGGCCCTCATCGTCGGCCGGACCGCTGACGTCATCGTCGAAGAGGCCGAGCGATCGAAGGTCGATCTCATCGTCATAGGAAGCCGTGGTCGTCGCGCGATAAAGTCGGCGCTTCTCGGCTCAGTCTCCGCAGAGGTGGTCGATCGCGCACCGTGCCCGGTGCTGGTCGCGCGCGGTCCCGCGCTGGGGCGGGTGATCCTCGCGGAGGATGGCTCAGAGACCGCGGCCGCGGGCGCGCGGCTCCTTGCGACCGTCCCCGCGCTGAGTGATCTCGAGGTGCGCGTCGTTGGTGTGGTCGATGCTCCATTCCCGTCGACCTCCGCCGGCGCAGACGCCCCTATCGGGACATACGCCGCCGTCCAGTCGTACTACGACTCGTTGCCCGCTCTTCGGGAAGCCACCGCCAAGGTCGCACGCGAGCGCGCCGCCGCGCTCGTCGCCGCGGGGATCACTGCGACGTCAGAGGTCCGCGACGGTGACGCCGCGGCGCAGCTCATCGAGGCGGCTGTCGAGGATCGTGCCGACTGCATCGTCATCGGAAGCCACGGCCGCACCGGCGTGTCGCGCATCGTCCTCGGGAGTGTCGCGCGTGCTGTGCTCTTCAACGCGCCGTGCTCGGTGCTGATCGTGCGTGGGTCGAAGGTGTCAGCCGCGGGGGCGCCCGCGAAGATCCTGGCCGCTTCGACCTAAGGGTCACACCCGCCGCTCGACGATCGCGGAGCGCGACCGCCGCAAGGTGCGCGATCGAGGTCAGGCCCACCGCGATCGTGCTGAGGGCGACCAGCTCGGCGACGAGCTCGACCGGGCTTCCGGGCGCAGCACGAGCGCGAACGCGATACCGAAGACGGCCGCCAGGCGCTCCTCGCTCTCGCTCTCAGGCGCCTTGAGTCCTCATTCTCAGGTGTCTTACAGCCGCTGGAAGTGGCGGAACGGCACTCGCAGGAGCACCTGCCGAGACTGACCCTGTGCCTATGGCGATCGTGATCCACCGACGGCTCGACCTCAAAGACGTGTCCTGCCGACGCAGCCTGCGCCGCGTGTCGAGCACGATGGCGGAGCTTTCGCCCGGCGAGCTCGTCGAGATCATCGCCACGGATCCGGCGTCGGTGGGCGAGTTCGCCGCATGGTCCCGCGCGACTGGAAACACGCTCCTCGAGTCAAGTCAGTTCGGGACCGTGTTCCGCTTCGTCATCCGGAAGCTGTAAGGAGCGCGTCGGCCGCGGTCGGCGCTTTCCCTACACGCACCATGACCTTCGGCCCCACGCTCAGGTGACCAGCGCCACTGTCAGGGTCGTCGGCGCAGTGCGACGATGTCGCCGACCCGAGGGGTCTGCCAAGGGACCGTCGTCAGAGATCCCATCAAGGACGACGAGACCAGGAGCGGCATCAAAACGAATCCCGGTCAACGGAGACCGGGGATCGGCTCCATCGATCGGAGGCAGGACATCATGAGAGGCCTCCGACGACCGGCAGATCGCTCGGGCTTTTTGTCCGGTAAGCGCCTTACAGGACGGTCGGCCTTGTCGGTTGGGCCGTTCGGCCGTGGCCGCGGGCGCGCCCGACGCTCAGGCTCCTCTCAAATGACCGCTCCGCGGTACCCGGGCATCCCAGTCGTGGCCGATGGCTCCGAGGCCATCGCGCACGTCGAGACGCGGATCTCGGAAGGCTCATGCGCGTATCCGATCACGCCCTCTACGACCATGGCCGCGCTCTTCCAGGCGGCGGTCGCGGACGGTGCGACGAATCTCTGGGGCACGCCGCTGCGGTTCATCGAGCCTGAATCGGAGCATTCCTCGGCCTCGGCCGCCGAGGGCTTCGCGCTCGCCGGGGGACGCGTCACCAACTTCACCGCCGGTCAGGGGCTCATCCTGATGAAGGAAGTCCTCTACGTCATCGCAGGCAAGCGCCTGCCGGCCGTGTTCCACGTTGGCGCGCGCGCTCTCACGAGCCAGGCGCTGAACATCCACGCGGGGCACGACGATGTGATGGGCGTCGCCGACACGGGTTGGGGGATCCTCTTCGCGCGCAATGTCCAGGAGGCCGCGGACCTCACCGCGATCGCGCGGCGCGCGGCCGAGGCGACGGAGATCCCGTTCCTCGTGGTGCAGGACGGCTTCCTCACGACGCATACGTTCGAGAACGTGCTGCTCCCCGAGGACGAGCTCCTGCGCGAATTCGTCGGCGATCCGCGCGAGCAGCTGCGGTCGTACTTCGACCCAAAAGACGCGCTCATGACCGGCGTGGTGCAGAACCAGGACTCGTATATGAAGGGGAGGATCGGGCAGCGCGCGTTCTACCACCGGCTCGCCGAGGAAGTACGCCACGCGATGCACACGTGGACCGATCTCACCGGCCGCGCCTACAACCTCATCGATGCGTACCGCTGCGAGGATGCCGAGACCATCGTCGTCGCGATGGGCACGATCGCCGACACGGCGATCGCCGTCGTCGACGAGCTGCGCGCCGCCGGGCGGCGCGTCGGCTGCGTCGGGGTGACGAGCTTCCGTCCGTTCCCGGCGGCGCGGCTCGCCGCGGTGTTGAAGGACGCGCGCGCCGTCGCGGTCATCGAACGCACCGACGAGCCCGCCGCCGCGGACAATCCGCTCACGCGCGAGGTGAAGGCCGCGGTCGCGGACGTCGCGGGGAGCGGGGCACGCATCCCTCTCGTCGCGTCGGTCGCGGCTGGCCTCGGCTCGCGCGACGTCGCGGCCGGCGACATCGCGGCCGTCTTCCGCTGGCTGCAGGAGCCGCTCGCGAGCGAGCGTCGCTTCACCGTGCTCGGTATCCGCCATCCGCTCGGGCTCGAGCGCATGGACATCGACGTCCGGCCCAAGGGCGCGTACAGCATGCGCGGCCACTCGATCGGCGGGTTCGGCTCGGTGACGACGAACAAGCTGCTCGCCGCGCTCGTCGGCGATCTCTTCGGCCTTCGCGTCCAGGCCTATCCGCGCTACGGGTCGGAGAAGAAGGGCCTGCCGACCGCGTACTTCCTGACGATCGCCGAAGGGGCCATCCGCACGCACGCCGAGCTCGAGCTCGTCGACTTCGTTCCGCTGCACGACGTCGCGGCGTTCTCGCAGGGCGCTCCGCTCCATGGCCTTGTCGACGGCGGCACCGTCTTCGTCCAGACATCGCTCACCGATCCGGAGGGCATCTGGGCCTCGCTGCCGGTCCGCGCACGCACCGAGATCCTGGCGCGCCACATCCGCCTCGTCGCGCTCGACACGGCGGGGCTGGCGCGCGGGCATGCGCCGCGTCCGGATCTTCTCGTGCGCATGCAGGGGGTCGCGCTCGTCGGCGTGTTCCTCCGCGTCACGCCGTTCGCGCAACGTGCCGGACTCGATGAGGAGCGGCTGATGGCGTCGGTGCGCGACCGCCTCGCGCGCTTCTTCGGAAAGCGCGGCGACGCGGTCGTCGACGCGAACATGGCCGTCGTCCGCGCGGCCTACAACGGCGTCATCGAAGTGGCCGCGGCCATCACCGGTTGCGGCACGACCCAGCACCTACAGGAGGTGATGCGGTGACCACCCGGACGGTGCGCGACGCGATGACGAAGGAGACGATCAGCGTTCGAGAAGATGCGCGGCTTGGTGATGCGGCGCGCCTCTTGGACACATACGGCATCAGTGGGATGCCGGTCGTCGATCGCGACGGTCGGCTCGTTGGCGTGCTGTCCCAGACCGACCTTCTGCGAGCGCGCGCGATCGATCACGTCTGGCGCACGCCGCCATGTCTGGTCGTCCGGCACCTGATGAGCGCGCCCCCGATCACCGCGAGTGAGAGCATGCCGCTCGATGATGCTGCGACCCTGATGGAGGAACGACAAATCCATCGGCTCGTGGTCGTCGCCGAAGACGGGCACACGCCGGTCGGCGTGTTGTCGGTGTCCGACCTCGTCCACGAGATGATCCGGCGATGACAGTCACAAAGGATCCTGGCGCGCCGCGGAAGAACGAGGTCGTCGCTGAGGCCAAGCATCTCTTCGATGTCCAGGCGTACGTTGACGACTTCAATCGCGATGTCATGAACGCGTATCGCAGCAACGCCGCCGATGCGGAGCTTCCGGCAGACCGCGGTGTCGCGCGGAGCATCATCCCGCCGGGCACGGCGGCGGCGCGCGACTTCAGCCACCTCGCGCCGCGCATCCCCGAGTTCATCGCCGACCGCTGCGTCGGCTGCATGAGCTGCGTCAACACCTGTCCCGACACGGCGATCCTCGGCATCGCGCTGCAGAGGTCCGCGGTCGAGGCGCGCACGGCGGAATTCGCGACGACCGAGCCGATCCCGGCGCGCGCCGCCGAGACGGCCAGTGCCCACTTCGTCGAGACGCGGAAGTATGCGGAGGTCCCCGCCAAGCGCGGCCTCGAGCCGGCGCTGTTCGGCATCTTCGTCGATCCGGTGCACTGCAAAGGCTGCGCGGAGTGCGTCGAGGTGTGCGTGTCGCTTGGCTATGACGCGCTGCGAATGGTCGACAAGACACCGGAGGGGCGGAACGGCGAATCGACGCTCGACCGCTACGCGCGCGACATGCGCTTCTTCCGCTCGCTGCCGCCCACCCCGCCGGAATACCGGAACGCAAAGGCGCTCGCCGACCTCATGCTCGGACCCGATGCGATCGGCTACGTCGGCGGCGCGGGCTCGTGCTCGGGCTGCGGCGAGGCCACCGCGATCCGCATGCTCGTCGCGGCGACGCGGCAGACCTACGGCATCGAGGGCTTGGGCATCGTCGCGTCCACCGGATGCAACACGGTGTTCGGCAGCACGTATCCGTACAACCCGTACCTCGTTCCGTGGACGAACTCGCTGTTCGAGAACGGTCCGGCCGACGCGCTCGGGATCCGTGCGCGCTGGGACCAGGAGGGCAAGACCGAACGGCGGATCTGGGTGATCGGTGGCGACGGGGCGATGTACGACATCGGCTTCCAGTCGCTGTCGCGCATGGTCGCGTCGGGCGCCGACGTCAAGGTGCTGGTGCTCGATACGCAGGTGTACTCGAACACCGGAGGCCAGGCGTCGACCGCGTCGTTCGGCGGCCAGGTGACGAAGCTCTCCGCGTACGGCAAGTCGCTGCACGGACGACCCGAGCGCCGCAAGGAGCTCGGCCGCATCCTCATGGCGCACGGCGACGTGTTCGTCGCCCAGACGACGCCCGCGCACGTGAACCACTTCTACAAGGCGATCCTCGACGCGAACAGCTATCCCGGTCCCGCGGTGGTGATCTCCTACGCGCCGTGCCAGCCGGAGCATGGGATCGCGGACGACGCGTCGAACCGCCAGTCGCGGCTCGCTGTCGACTCGCGCGCATTCCCGCTCTTCACCTACGACCCACGGCGGGGGCCGACGCTGAAGGAGCGGCTGTCGCTGCAGGGGAATCCCTATCCCGCGGCGGACTGGTCCACGCTGCCCGACGGAACGATCGTGGACTTCCTCACGTTCGCGCGCACCGAGGGCCGTTTCGCGCCTCATTTCGCGACCGACGGCACGCCGAGCACGGAGATACGCGCGACACGGGACGATCGCCTTCAGAACTGGCGCCTCCTGCAGGAGGTTGCCGGGGTCGCTCGCGCTTAGCACTCCGACGGACCCTGCGCCGGGTCCTGGCCCTGTAGGGTCCGTTGCCCGACGGACCTCGGGCCGATCTGCGGAGTTCGTGAACGCGCGGGACGTGGCCGACGCGCACACGCTACTCCGCGCGAGGCGCGGTGCGGTGGAGGACGTGGCTCTCGAGACGCTGCGTGAGGGCCGCGTGGTGCAGATGCTCCACGTCGGCGCGTATGCCGACGAGCCGCGGTCGATCGCCGCCATGGACGAGTTCGTCCGAGGGAAGGGCCTGCACTACCGCGGCGCGCACCACGAGATCTATCTGTCCGATCCGCGGCGCGTCGCACCCTCGAGGCTACGGACGATCCTTCGTCACTCCGTCGCGTAACGCGAGCCTTCGTCTGGGTCCGGACCGACGATCGCACGTCGCCGCGGGCGGTGTCACGCGCTGCGCGCGACGGACCGCAGCCGCCGCACGGCGGTGCCGCGCGCGCCCTGGCGCGCGAGCTGTGCCGCGAGGACGTCCAGAAGGATGTCGATCGCGCTGAGGATCCGCCGGTCCGTCAGGCTGTAGCGGACGTAGGTGCCCTGCCGCCTGGCCTGCAGGAGGCCCTTCTCGCGCAGCACCGCGAGATGCCGTGACGTCATGGGCTGGCTCGCGCCGATCGCCTCAGCGATCTCTCCCACGGTCTTCGGGCCGCGCCGCAGCTCGACCAGGATCAGCACGCGGCTCGGGTCGGCGAGCGCTTTGCAGATCTGCGCGTGAAGCCGGAAGACGTCTTCCCGCGACGCGGTGTTCATCAATCGCCTCCATATATCTGTTTATACGGATATTCGCATATCTGATAGCGACGGACGGCCCTCCTGATCGGTGACCTTCGACGCACGACGCGCGGCCTACCGTACCGCACGATGGGACCGACCACGAAGGAGGCTCGACGCGATGAACGACGGCGACAGCACCCTCTCCCTGATCCTCTTCTCGGGGACTGACGATCGCTTGGGGGCGGCCGCGATCCTCGCCACCGGTGCCGCGGCGATGGGCCGGCCGGTGAACGTGTTCCTCCAGTACTGGGCGCTCGACGCGTTCCGCAAGGCACGCGTCACCGCGGATCACGGCGCCGCGACCGAGGGTGGACCGGCGGGCGCGGCCCTAGTCCACGAGAGCCAGACCGGCGAGCGCCACTGGAGCGAGCTCCTCCGCCAGGCGAAGGACATCGGGGACGTGAAGATCCACGCCTGCGCGCTGTCGATGGAGCTCTTCGGCATCGCGAAGGATGACCTTGATCCGCTCGTCGACGACGTCGAAGGCGTCGCGGCGTTCATGAGCGACGCGGCCACCGGGCCGATCGCGTTCATCTAGGAGGTAGGGAAGATGACGCTCACCGAGACCGCGGTCACGAAGACGATCGACGCGCGCGGGATGGCGTGCCCCGGCCCGCTGCTCGCGCTCATCGGCGCGATCCGCCAGGGCCACGTCGGGGACACGTTCGCCGTCCTCTCGAGCGACGCGGGATCGAAGACCGACATCCCGGCGTGGTGCGCGAAGGCGAAGCACGAGATCGTCGAGGTCGTTGACGAAGGCGGCTTCGTGCGGTTCGTCGTGCGGAAGGCGCACTGATGCCCGCCCGGGTCGTGATCCTCGGCGGCGGCGTCGGCGGCACGCTCGCCGCGAATCTCCTGCAAAAGGAGCTCGGCGGCGACGCGACCGTGACCGTCGTCGACGGCACGGGGATGCATATCTACCAGCCGGGCTTTCTGTATGTCGCGCTGGACCAGGCGAATGCGCTCTGGCTCGCACGGGACGAGCGAACGCTGCTCCGAAAGAACGTCGAGCTCGTCGTCGAGCACGCGACACGGATCGACCCCTCGACGCAGACGGTCGCGCTCGCGCACGGTGGCTCGCTCTCGTACGACTACCTGGTCCTCGCGACCGGCTCGCGGCTAGAGCGCGATGCGATCCCGGGCTACGGCGACTCGCATGACTTCTATTCGTTCGAGGGCGCGCTGCGCCTCCGCGAGGAGCTCCGCCGCTTCAAGGGCGGCAGGATCCTCGTCGGCGTCGCGGGCATCCCGTACAAGTGCCCGCCGGCTCCGGTCGAGTTCGTCTTGATGCTGGATGAGTACTTGCGGAAGCGCGGCCTACGCGAAAAGAGCAGCGTCACGCTCCTCTCGCCGCTGAACCGCGTCTTCACCATCGAGTCCGCCTCCAAGCTCGTGCAGCCGATCTTCGACAAGCAGGGCGTCGGCCTCAGCACCTTCTTCAATGTCGAGTCGGTCGATACCGCAAAGCACACCGTGAGCTCGCTCGAAGGCGAGACCGCGGAGTACGACCTGCTCGTGCTCGTTCCGCCGCACCGAGGTGCCGCTGTCATCGAGTCGTCTGGTCTCGGCGACGAAGGTGGATGGGTACCCACCGATCGCAACACGCTGCAGCACAAGAGCTTCGAGCGCATCCTCGCCTTGGGCGACGCGACCGACCTCCCGATCTCGAAGAGTGGATCGACCGCGCACTTCGAGGCGCCCGTCGTCGCGAGCCGCATCGCTTCGTTCGTCCACGGCACCGCGCCAAGGACGGCGTACGGCGGCCAGGTGATGTGTTTCCTCGAGACCGGCGGCGGACGAGCGACATCTCTACGGTTCGATTACGCGCACCCGCCGATCCCGCCGAAGCCGTCGCGCATGTGGCACTGGGCCAAATGGGCCTTCAACCGCGCGTACTGGGTGACCATCCCGCAGGGGCGGGTGGGCTAGGAGAGAAGGAACATGACTCTGACCATCGCGCGAACGCTCGACTGCAAGGGTCTTTCGTGCCCGATGCCGATCGTGAAGACCGCGCAGGCGCTACGGCAGCTCGCGGCTGGTGAGCTCATCGAGGTGCTCGCGACCGATCCCGGATCGGTCAAGGACTTCGCCGCCTGGTCGAAGATGACCGGGAACGAGCTCGTCGAGACCGGCCAGGAAGGCGTCGTCTTGCGGTTCCTGCTGAAGAAGAAAGGGTGAGCGACATGACGCTGATGCTCGAACGTCCGACCGAGCTACCGATCCCAGAGACGACGATCTCGGAGAAGAAGACCGGAGGGCTCGTCATCTTCGCCTGGAGTGGCGACCTCGATCGCGTATGGCCAACGCTCATCCTCGCGATAACCGCGGCCGCGGCGGGTAAGCCCGTTACGGTGTTCTTCACGTTCTGGGGACTCTTTCCACTCGTCAGGAACGACCGTGGCATCACCGGCCAGGGCTGGATGCAGAAAATGCTCGCCGTGATGAACCGAGGCGGCACCGCGAACCTCAAGCTGTCGAAGATGAACTTCTTCGGCATGGGGCCCGCGATGATGAAGACGCTCGCGAAGAGTCACAAGGTAGCGAGCCCGCAGGAGCTCCTCGAGACCGCCATCGACATGGGCGTGAAGCTCATCCCCTGCCAGATGACCATGGACCTCATGGGGCTGACGAAGGCCGATCTCATCGACGGTCTGCAGGAGCCCGCGGGCGCGGCCACGGCGCTGGAAGCCACCGAAGGCGCGACCACACTCTTCATCTAGCGCGTGTACGCCTAGCGCGAACGATCCGGTCGAGATCGACCTCGATCGGATCGCCGCTCGTGGACCCGTGCCGGCGCGCGACGCGCCAGGACGCTAGACGGTCTTCACCTTGATCTGCTTCGGCTTGACGACGTCCGCCTTTGGGAGCATCAGAGTCAGGACGCCGTCCTTGAACGTCGCCTCGATCTTCGTCGGGTCGACGCTCAGCGGCAGCTCGAAGCTCCGGTGGAACATCCCCGACCGGCGCTCTTTGCGGAGATAGGCGTCCTCCTTCACCTCGACATCCGTCTTGTAGTCGCCCTTGATGACGATGATCTCGGAGGTCGCGTCGATCGAGAGGTCCTCCGGCTTCACGCCAGGGAGCGAAGCCTTCATGACGTAGGTCTCAGGCGTCTCGTACAGGTCGATGGGGAAGCTCGTCCCGCCGTTGAGCATCGGCGGCTTGATGAAGCTGTCCTCGAACAGCTTGTCGAGCGCCTCGCGCAGGGACACGAAGTCGCGCATCGGTGTGATGGTGGTGGGCATCTTTGACTCTCCTTTCGCGCTCACCGTCGCTCGGGGAGACCTGCGCGGATAGACGGCAAAGCACTTCAGTCGTGCGCGGCAACCTCCCTCCGGGAGAACCCTGACGCGCTGCTAGGCCTTGAGCCCAACCCAGCTGCCGTAATGACGGTCGATCGCACGCCGATCGTCACGGCTGTCCCGAGCGAACAGCAAGCTCAACGCGGCGAAGAGCACCGCAGCCAAGACCCAGAACAGGATGATGTCCATGTTCACGATGCTGGGGCAGGCTCACCCTGGTCGATAAGAGCCACTAGGCCCCGACGCAAGGCAGAACGACTCTAAACGGCGTGAGCCTCACGACGGTCGAGCATCTGCGCGTCGCAGATGATGTAACGCGGCGGGTCGTTGTCATCTGCGCGGATCAGCCGGAGGCACTCGAGGCAACGTTCGACGTGAACGTGGCGGTAGGCCAGGGGGCAGAACACCGTCCGGTCCAGGGGCGAGACGGCCTGTTTCTCCAGCATTTCCGTCATCGCCACAGTCTGCGCCGAGCGCTCCGGTCGCCAAGGGCCGAATGGCGCGCGCCAAGCCGACCAACGGCCCTAAGAGGTGCGATGGGGCGCACCTAGGCTCGAGCGATGTCGGCCAGGACGAAGCGGTGATCGCCGCGGGACTCTCCGCGAGCGAAGCCCACCGCCGTCTCGTCACGTTCGGCCCCAACGCGCTCGTCCCCGAGACGTCGTCCGGCGGTATTCGCCATGTCCTGGTCCAGGTGCTGACCGATCCGATGTCGGTGCTGCTCGTGATCGCCGGGACGGTCTACCTCGCACTCGGCGACGGCGTAGACGCGATCGTCACATTCGTCGCGCTGCTGCCGATCGCCGCCGTGACCGTGGTGCTCGAGCTGCGGGGCGAGCGCGCACTCGCCAGTCTGCGGCGGCTGGCCGCGCCGACCGCGCTCGTGATACGCGACGGCAAGGAACAGCACGTGCCCGCGCTGGATGTCGTTCCCGGCGACATGGTCGTCGTGCGCGAAGGTGACGTCATCGCAGCGGACGCTCGTTTCGTGGGCGGCACCGAGCTGGTCGTCGACGAGAGCACCCTCACCGGGGAATCCCTTCCGGTGACGAAGACGAGCGCGGCCGGCGCTGGCGATCTCTACGCGGGGACGACCGTGTTGGCCGGGCGAGCAACCGCGAACGTGCTGACCACCGGACGCGCGACCCGTTACGGCGCGATCGGGCAGCTCGTGGCCAGCGCCGACCAGCCCCAGACACCGCTCCAGTCGCTCATCCGCCGGCTTGTGGTGCAGCTCTCCATCGTCGCGGCGGTGTTCTGCCTGGCTGTGGTCGGACTCGAGCTCTGGCGCGGCGTGGACTTCGCATCCGCGCTCATCGCCGGCGTCAGTCTCGCGATGGCAGCCGTCCCGGAGGAATTCCCTATGGTCTTCGCGCTGTACCTCGGACTCGGCGCCTGGCGGCTCGCGCGCGACCGCGCCCTGGTCCGGCGTCTGGTCGGAGTCGAGACGCTCGGCGCGACGAGCGTGATCTGCACCGACAAGACCGGCACGCTCACGATGGGCGCGATCGAGGTGGCCGCGCTCTGGACGCCGCCGCACGTCGCCGAGGGCGATCTCCTGCGCGCCGCGGTCCTCGCGTCTGAACCGCGCCCGTACGACCCACTCGATCAGGCGATCGTGCGTTGTGCGTTGACCCATGGCATTCGCGTCGACGAGCTGCACGCGGGCGAGCTCGTCCGCGATCACACGTTCGACACAGCCGACCGATACCTGTCGCATGTATGGCGACACGACGGTGTCCTCAGCGTGCACGCCAAGGGCGCGCTCGAAGGGGTCGTCGGACGTGGCGTCACCGCCGCTGACGTACGCGCGGCCGCGACCGCCGCGAACGAGCGCTTTGCCGAGCAGGGAATGCGCGTGATCGCCGTTGCATCATCGACGCGCGTGCGCGAGCGGGGCGCGCGCGCCGACGACGAGTCGCAGCTCGCGCTCGTCGGGCTCGTTGCCTTCGCGGATCCGGTCCGCCCCGGGGTCGCTGACGCCCTCGCGGAGTGCCGCGCCGCCGGCGTGCGCGTCATCGTCATCACCGGAGACCACCCGGTGACCGCGAAGGCGGTGGCCGAGTCGCTCGGGCTCGCTCACGTCCGTGTCGCAACGGGCGCCGACCTCGACGTCGCCGACGAACCTGCGCTCGCGACGCTGGTCTCGACGGTCGACATCTTCGCGCGGACCCGCCCCGAGCAGAAGCACCGCATCGTGCGGGCCCTGCGCGTCCAAGGCCATGTCGTCGCGATGACGGGTGATGGGACCAACGACGCGCCGGCGCTGCGCGAGGCCGACATCGGGGTCGCCATGGGCCGCCGTGGCACCGACGTGGCGCGCTCGGCCGCGACCCTCGTCTTGCTCGACGACAACTTCGCGACCATCGTCGCGGCGGTGCGTGATGGGCGCCGCATCTTCGAGAACCTGCGCCGATCCTTCTCATACCTCATCGCGTTCCACGCCCCGCTGCTCGTGTCGGCTCTCGTCGTGCCGATCGTCGGCGCGCCGCTATTCCTCCTGCCGATCCATCTCGTGTGGCTCGAGCTCGTGGTCCATCCGACCGCCTCGTTGGTGTTCGAGGCGGACGCCGCGGCGGATGACCTCATGCGCCGCCCGCCGCGGGCGCGCGAGACCGGTCTCCTCGACCGCGGTGCGCTGGCGGGCCTCCTCGCGCGCGGGCTCGCGTTGACCGCGGGTGTTCTCGGCCTCTATCTATACGAGCTCGGTTCTGGAGCATCCGCCGAAGCCGCGCGAGGGGTTGCCGTGGCCGGGCTCATCTTCGGCCAGGTGCTGCTGGTGCTGCTCGAGCGCGCCGGGGCTCGACCGCTCTGGACCGTCGGTCTCTCCGGCAACCGCGCGCTGGTGTGGATCCTCGGCGCGACCCTCGGCTCGCTCGTCCTCGTCGAGTATGTCGGGCCGCTCGCGACGCTGCTGCACCTCGCGCCGCCGTCCCCCGGCGCATGGCTCGTCGCGCTCGCCGTGGCGATCGCGGCGACGTGCTGGTCGCAGCCGCTCAAAGCATTCCGCCGCGGTGCCACACAGCCGATGGCCGCGTAGGGCCATCGCCCGACGCTCTTTTGCCCATATCTCATGCGCGGCCCGGGCCCTTCGGCTCTTCGCCGCATGACGTCGTCGACCTAGCCTCGGATCATGCTCCTCATCGCATTCGTGGGTCTCGTGCTCATGTGCGCTGGGTTTGTGCTCCTCGCCGCCGTCACGCCCCCGCGACTTTCGAGGGGCTCCACGACATGATCTTCGTCGTCGGACTGATCGTCGGGGTGAGTCTTGGGATGCTCGTCGTCGGCTTCCTCGCGATCGGTGCGTATGACCGCGGATATGAAGCGGCCGACACCGTGCGGCGGAACTGGCGCGCGGAGCTCGCGACCCGCCACCCTCACGTCATGCGCGAGCGCACGCGGCTGGTTCGAGGCGCCTTCCCGTCCATCGCAACACGGGCTGGCTGAACGCGGCGGCGCATGATCGCCTGACCGTCATCATCTCCGCCGGGATGTCTTCGATCGCAACGGCCTGCCCGCACGTCACTTCGCCTGTGGCGCCGCCCAGCGATACACCAGCGCGAAGACGGCCGCGAGGACCAGGATGAAGCTGACGCCGCCGACGAATGCCCACCACACAAGAGCTTCGGCGCTTGGATACATCATCTTCGCGACCTCCGTTGGCATCGTCCGGCGCGGGTGACCGCGTGCGGCAATGCCGATCGGACGTGTCGACGCAAGCGAACGGCCGTCTACCCACGGACAGATCGGCGCGACCGTGTGCGTCGGTCGGCCTCGTTAGCATGCGCGGCGTGTTCGATCTCAGCATCCCGCTGTGGGAGCTCGTCCTGCGCACGGCGGTGGTCTACGCCGCGGTGCTCACGCTGCTGCGCCTGGCTGGTAAGCGCGAGCTCGGCCAGATGACCGCGGCCGATCTCGTCGTCATCTTGATCATCGCCAACGCGGTCCAGAACTCGATGAACGGCGGAGACGTTTCTCTCATCGGAGGCATCATCTCGGCGGCCACGCTGGTCGGCCTGAATGTCGCGCTCAACCGCTTTGGACACGGCATCCCGATCCTCGGCCGACTCGTCTCCGACGAGCGAACGCTGCTGGTGCAGGACGGCAAGCCGATCACGGCGAACCTCGAGCGCGAGCACGTCGACATCGAGGAGGTCCAGATGGCGGCCCGCGAACACGGCATCGCCGACGTGACCAAGGTGGCCGCGGCCGTGCTGGAGATCGACGGCTCCATCAGTATCATCCCCAAGGAGGGCGGCGGTTATCACCGGACACGTCGCCACTTCCGTCAGGTCGGCCGGCGCACCTAACGCACGTAGTCGGAGCGGAACACCTCGAAGCTCGCGTAGAAGGCGTCCGGCGTCTGTTCGAATGCTGACGTGAAGGCACCGGGCCAGGACTCGCCGCGGCCGACGCGGCTGCAGAAGTCGCGCAGCGGCAGCGGTCCGTTCCGCGCGAGCATCCGATCGACGGCGAGATACCCCACCGCGAACGGATTCGCGTCCGCCGGCCACGATGTCTCCAGCGAGCGCAGCGTCACGTAACGCGCGTTCCGCAGTTGCCGCTTCGTGAAGACGTCCATGTTCGCCGCCGGGATGAGCCCGGCGTCGACGAGCGAGCGATAGGCGAGCGACTCGGCCATGCCCTCCGAGATCCAGCGCGGACCGAGCATGCAGGCGCTCCCGCCCAGCTCGTATTGCCAGAGGTGGATGTATTCGTGCGCGGCGAGCTCCTTCCGTTCGGTGCTCGGCGTCCATGTGTCGGGCGCGGCCGCGGGCGGCGATGACCAGGCGAGGTTGGACGTGACGATCTCGAACGACGGGCCGATCGTGAGGCAGCAGAAGTGCTCGGTGCCGTCACCGACGCGGACGTTCACCGTGACGGGGTTCCGGCGATCGCCCCCGGCGCTGGCGGCGAGATACGCGCCGGCGTGCGCGATGCCTTCGTGCACCTCGGCGATGTCGGACGCACCGACGCCTTCGCCGATCGCGTATGTGACACCGGAAGGTGACGGCGGCGTCGGTCGTGGCGCCGACCCGTCCGCGTTCAGCACCGTGACCACCCAGAAGACACCGTAGTCCTCCATCCAGGTCGCGCCTTCAACCAGCGGACGGATGCCGAGGCGGTAGGTCCCCGGCGATGACGGCGCTTGCACGCTGAACTGGAACCACGCGATCTGTCCCGGGCCGACGTACGCAGCGGGCTGCACGCTAGCGCGGTTGAAGCGTGGCCAACCGGTCGCGGGCGAGCCGAGCGCACCGTCGCCACCGAGGATGCTGGGCTGATCCTGCCCGGGCTCGGAGTTCCACGTCCCGAGGTACGCGACCTCGCCCAAACGACCGCTCACCCAACCGCGCGAGCCCGAGTTGAAATAAGCGACGGTCGCGGTCGCGCGCTCGCCCGCACAGAGGCTCATGTATCCCGACTGGCCATACCAGGACGCGTGGAATCCGGCGATGCCGTTCGGCACGCGCGCGGGTGGCGCGATGCCCGGTCCGATCGCGCCGACGCACGTCGCGCTCGTCGGCAGCGGCGCGAGCGTCGACGGAGGCGTCGCAGCGGCGAGCGACGCGATGAGCATGAGCATGGCGACGACCGGTCCCATCACGAGACCAACTCTGCGCCTTGCGTGCCGTGGCGGGAACGCCACGCCTGTGGCCGCGATACGCTGACAGGCGTGCCCGATGCGACGCCGCGCGCCGTGTTGAGTCCCGCGTTCCGCCTGGTCTTCCGCCTCGAGATCGCCAATCGCCCGGGGATGTTCGCGCATGTGGCGACCGTCATCGGCGAGCGCGGCTGCAGCCTCGGCGCGATCGACCTCGTGGAGGCGACTCCCGCCGTGCACGTGCGCGACGTCACGGTGGACTGCCCTGACGAGGCCACCGGCGCGCAGCTCCATGAAGATCTGCGCCGCATCGACGGCGTGCGCGTGCGCAACGTGTCCGATCGCGCGTTCCTCATGCACCTCGGCGGCAAGATCGAGACGAAGGGCCGGGTGAGCGTGCGCACGCGCGACGACCTGTCGCTCGTGTACACGCCCGGCGTCGCGCGCATCTGCCGGGCCATCGCCGACGATCCGGATAAGGTGTGGCGGCTCACGATCCGGCAGAACTGCGTCGCGATCGTGAGCGACGGGTCGGCCGTGCTCGGTCTCGGCAACATCGGACCTGAAGCCGCGCTGCCGGTCATGGAAGGGAAATCCCTATTGTTCGCCGACCTCGCGGCCATCACCGCCTTCCCGCTGTGCCTCGCCACGCAGGACCCCGACGAGATCGTGCGCACCGTCGAGAACGTCGCGCCAGTGTTCGGCGGCATCAACCTCGAGGACATCGCGGCTCCGGCGTGCTTCATCGTCGAGCGCGAGCTGCGCAAGCGTCTCGACATCCCGGTGTTCCACGATGACCAGCACGGCACGGCGATCGTGGTCCTCGCGGGACTGCAGAATGCCGCGGCGGTCATCGCTCGCGAGCTGACCGATCTGCGCGTCGTCATCGCCGGGGCCGGAGCCGCGGGGATCGCGACCGCTCGTCTGCTGCATCTTGCCGGTGTGCGTGACATCACGCTTTGCGATCGGCG